>Ga0207976_100039_pt1 | contig 204697 bp, 172 predicted proteins | sample LakWasMe94_HOW11_2_FD_183916 | JGI IMG/M metagenome (GOLD analysis project Ga0207976, IMG submission 183916) | Freshwater sediment methanotrophic microbial communities from Lake Washington under simulated oxygen tension - Sediment Metagenome... | ecosystem: Environmental > Aquatic > Freshwater...
GCCATCCCTGGCCGTGCGCGGCTAACCCGGCATCCATGCCGGGTTGCCCACTGCGCAGAACCTGCGCTCGGCCTCTCGAGGGGGCGACTACCGCCACAGCCGCCGAGGCGGCCTGAAAGCCGACCTGGCTCTTTGGTGTGCGCGTTCCCTCATTCCGGACATGTACACCGATCCCCTGTAGGAGCCAGCTTGCTGCGGGCGGCGTTCCGACGATTGCGTCCGTCCAGCCAATAAATGCGTCGACTGACACACCGCTATCGCCAGCAAGCCGGCTCCTACACGGGATTGGGTTCACACGGTCGAAATTGTAGGAGCTGGCTTGCCGGCGATGGACGTCAACGATGACGCGGGGTGTCTGGATAAACGCGGTGTCTGGGCGTTTTTCGCCGGCAAGCCGGCTCCTACAGGGAATCGTGTGAGCTTTTGACTTTCACCACTCATCAGGCCGAGCGTTAGCTCGCCTTCAGCTTTTGATCTGAGCGCCCCCTCGAGAGGCCGAGTGGAGGTTCTGCGCAGTGGGCAACCCGGCATGGATGCCGGGTTAGCCGCCCCCGGCCATGGATGGCCGATGGCGGCGGGCCCACGGAGCAGGACCGGAGCGAGGGTATGCCGAGCCACAGCGAGGCACCGAACGAAAGGGGCAAGAGCGCTTTGGTTACTTTCGCGCTTTTCGAAAGTGACTCGCTGTAAAAGCGAAACCATTAGCAGCCGTTACCACAACAACGGATATGTACTCCCTCAAAAAACCGACCGCCTGACACACAGCCTTCGCGAGCAAGCTTCGCTCCTACAAAAAGCAGATAGGTTATTAGACGATTGTCGACAATACCTATTTATCCTTTGACTAATATCCCCGTATTCGCTAGTTTTTGCCGCATCAGCTTTCAAGGTGTCGACAATATGCTGGATCAACTCGATCCCCCAGTCATAGCCCAAGACGATTCGGAAACACTTTCCGAGAACGTCTTCCGGCGCATTCAGGCGGCCATCGTCAAAGGCGAGATCGCCCCGGGCAGCAAGATCTCCGAGCCGGAACTGGCGCGCACCTACGGCATCAGCCGCGGCCCGCTGCGCGAAGCGATCCACCGCCTGGAAGGCCAGCGCCTGCTGGTTCGCGTGCCGCACGTCGGTGCACGAGTGGTTTCCCTGAGCCATGCCGAGCTGCTGGAACTCTACGAAATCCGCGAATCCCTCGAAGGCATGGCCTGTCGCCTGGCCGCCGAACGCATGACGGTCGAAGAAATCGACGAACTGCGCCGGGTCCTCGAAACCCACGAGCGTGACGCCGCGTTTCAGGCCGGTGTCGGCTACTACCAGCAGGAAGGCGATTTCGACTTCCACTACCGAATCATCCAGGGCAGCGGCAACCGCACCCTGACGCAGATGCTTTGCGGCGAGCTTTATCAACTGGTGCGCATGTACCGCATCCAGTTTTCCACCACGCCCAATCGCCCGCGCCAGGCCTTTGCCGAGCACCACCGGATTCTCGATGCCATCGCCGACCGTGACGGTGAACTGGCCGAGTTGTTGATGCGCCGTCACATCGGCGCCTCCAAACGCAATATCGCCCGTCACTACCAGGACGGCGCTAACCCGACAGCCACTGAACGAGGTGAGTCATGAGTTCCAACAAGAGCACTCCAGGCCAGCGTTTCCGCGATGCGGTCGCCAGCGAACATCCGCTGCAAGTGGTCGGCGCGATCAACGCCAACCACGCGTTGCTGGCCAAGCGCGCCGGTTTCAAGGCTATTTACCTGTCGGGCGGCGGTGTCGCTGCCGGCTCCCTCGGCGTGCCGGACCTGGGCATCACCGGCCTGGACGACGTGCTGACCGACGTACGCCGCATCACCGACGTCTGCGACCTGCCGTTGCTGGTGGACGTGGACACCGGTTTCGGTTCCTCGGCGTTCAACGTCGCCCGTACCGTCAAGTCGATGATCAAGTTCGGCGCGGCAGCGATTCACATCGAAGACCAGGTCGGCGCCAAGCGTTGCGGTCACCGTCCTAACAAAGAAATCGTTTCGCAGCAGGAAATGGTCGACCGCATCAAGGCGGCGGTTGATGCGCGCACTGATGACAGCTTCGTGATCATGGCCCGCACCGATGCCCTGGCCGTTGAAGGCCTGGAATCCGCACTGGATCGCGCTGCAGCGTGCATCGAGGCCGGCGCCGACATGATCTTCCCGGAAGCCATCACCGAGCTGGAGATGTACAAGCTGTTCGCCAGCCGTGTGAAAGCACCGATCCTGGCCAACATCACCGAATTCGGCGCGACGCCGCTGTACACCACCGAGCAGTTGGCCGGTGCCGATGTGTCGCTGGTGCTATACCCATTGTCCGCGTTCCGCGCCATGAACAAGGCCGCAGAAAACGTCTACACCGCGATCCGCCGCGACGGTACGCAACAGAACGTGATCGACACCATGCAGACGCGCATGGAGCTTTACGATCGCATCGACTACCACACGTTCGAGCAGAAACTCGATGCGTTGTTCGCCGCGAAGAAGTAATGAACACCCTGTACCTGTAAATGTGGGAGCGAGCCTGCTCGCGATGAGCGCCAACGATAACGCGGGGCTCCTGACACACCGTGGTGTCAGAACTTGCATCGCGAGCAAGCTCGCTCCTACAGGTTTCCCTAATAAATTCAAGATTGGAGACAGCAATGGCCGAAGCAAAAGTACTCAGTGGCGCCGGGCTCCGTGGCCAGGTTGCCGGGCAAACCGCACTGTCCACCGTGGGCCAGTCGGGCGCAGGCCTGACCTATCGCGGCTACGACGTTCGCGAACTGGCGGCTGACGCCCAATTCGAAGAAGTGGCCTACCTGCTGCTGTACGGCGAACTGCCGACCCAGGCGCAACTCGCCGCTTACGTGAGCAAACTCGGCAAGCTGCGCGACCTGCCGCAAGCGCTGAAAGAAGTGCTGGAACGCATCCCCGCCGACGCCCACCCGATGGACGTGATGCGCACCGGTTGCTCGTTCCTGGGCAATATCGAGCCGGAGAAAGACTTCTCCGAGCAGCATGACAAAACCGACCGCCTGCTGGCCGCGTTCCCGGCGATCATGTGCTACTGGTATCGCTTCAGCCACGACGGCAAACGCATCAGTTGCGTGAGCGACGAGCCCTCCATCGGTGGCCACTTCCTGCACCTGCTGCACGACAAGAAACCGAGCGAGCTGCACGTCAAAGTGATGAACGTTTCGCTGATCCTCTACGCGGAACACGAATTCAACGCCTCGACCTTCACCGCACGGGTGTGTGCATCGACTTTGTCCGACCTGTTCTCCTGCATCACCGCCGCCATCGGCTCCCTGCGCGGTCCGCTGCACGGCGGCGCCAACGAAGCGGCGATGGAAATGATCGAGCGCTTCAAATCGCCGGAGGAAGCGATCAAAGGCACCCTCGGCATGCTTGAGCGCAAGGACAAGATCATGGGCTTCGGCCACGCGATCTATAAGGACAACGATCCGCGCAACGAGGTGATCAAGGGTTGGTCGAAAAAACTCGCTGAAGAGGTGGGTGACACTGTCTTGTTCCCGGTTTCCGAAGCCATCGACAAGACCATGTGGGAGCAGAAAAAACTGTTCCCCAACGCCGATTTCTACCATGCGTCGACGTACCACTTCATGGGTATCCCGACCAAGTTGTTCACGCCGATTTTCGTCTGCTCGCGCCTGACCGGCTGGGCGGCGCATGTGTTCGAACAACGTGCCAACAACCGCATCATCCGCCCGAGCGCCGAATACACCGGCGTCGAACAGCGCAAGTTCGTGCCAATCGAACAACGCTGAATGGTGGGGGCCTGAACCGGGATCTGAAATCAACGCAGATCCCTGTGGGAGTGAGCCTGCTCGCGATAGCGGTGGGTCAATCGGCATCAATGTCGGATATGACTCAGTCATCGCGAGCAGGCTCGCTCCCACAGTGGATTGTGTTGGATTCAAGCCCGGTGCCAGACCCCACCCTTTGTTATTACCGTGACCGAGTCCTGACGATGAACACTGAATTCCGTAAACCGCTGCCCGGCAGCCATCTGGATTATTTCGACGTCCGTGCGGCAGTCGAAGCCATCCAGCCCGGCGCCTACGACACTCTGCCGTACACCTCCCGCGTGCTGGCGGAAAACCTGGTGCGTCGCTGCGACCCGGCCACGCTCACCGAATCCCTGAAGCAATTCATCGAGCGCAAACGCGACCTCGATTTCCCATGGTTCCCGGCCCGCGTGGTGTGCCACGACATCCTTGGCCAGACCGCATTGGTCGACCTCGCCGGCCTGCGTGACGCCATCGCTTTGCAAGGTGGCGACCCGGCGCAAGTGAACCCGGTGGTGCCGACGCAACTGATCGTCGATCACTCGCTGGCCGTTGAGCGCGGTGGCTTCGATCCACAGGCGTTCGAGAAGAACCGCGCTATCGAAGACCGTCGCAACGAAGACCGTTTCCACTTCATCAATTGGACCAAGAAGGCCTTCAAGAACGTTGACGTGATCCCGCCGGGCAACGGGATCATGCACCAGATCAACCTGGAGAAAATGTCTCCGGTGATCCAGGTGCGCGACGGCGTGGCGTTCCCTGACACCTGCGTCGGCACCGACAGCCACACCCCGCACGTCGATGCGCTGGGCGTGATCGCCATCGGCGTCGGTGGCCTCGAAGCAGAAAGCGTAATGCTCGGCCGCGCATCGTGGATGCGCCTGCCGGAAAGCGTCGGCGTTGAACTGACCGGCAAGCTGCAACCGGGCATCACCGCCACCGACATGGTGCTGGCGCTGACCGAGTTCCTGCGCAAGCAAAAAGTCGTCGGCGCATGGCTGGAATTCTTCGGCGAAGGCGCTTCCGCGCTGACCCTCGGCGACCGCGCAACCATCTCCAACATGGCCCCGGAATACGGCGCCACCGCGGCGATGTTCTACATCGACCAGCAGACCATCGACTACCTGAAACTCACCGGCCGCGAAGACGAGCAGGTGCAGTTGGTCGAGAACTACGCCAAGACCACGGGCCTGTGGGCCGACAGCCTGAAGGGCGCGCAATATGAGCGCGGCTTGACCTTCAACCTGTCCTCGGTGGTGCGCAACATGGCCGGCCCGAGCAACCCGCACGCCCGCGTCGCCACCTCCGATCTGGCCGCGCAAGGCATTTCCGGCCAGTGGGAAGATGTGCCCGGCCAGATGCCGGACGGCGCGGTGATCATCGCCGCCATCACCAGCTGCACCAACACCAGCAACCCGCGCAACGTGATCGCTGCCGGCCTGCTGGCGCGCAACGCCAACAAGCTCGGGTTGACCCGCAAGCCGTGGGTCAAATCGTCCCTGGCACCGGGCTCGAAAACCGTGGCTTTGTACCTTGATGAGGCAGGCCTGACTGACGAACTGGAACAGCTCGGTTTCGGCGTCGTGGCTTTCGCTTGCACCACCTGCAACGGCATGTCCGGCGCGCTCGATCCGGTGATCCAGCAAGAGATCATCGACCGCGACCTGTACGCCACGGCCGTGCTCTCCGGCAACCGCAACTTCGATGGCCGGATTCACCCGTACGCCAAGCAAGCGTTCCTCGCTTCGCCGCCGTTGGTGGTCGCGTACGCCATCGCCGGCACCATCCGTTTCGACATCGAAAAAGATGTGCTGGGCCTGGATGCGAACGGCAAGGAAATCCGCCTGAAAGACATCTGGCCGAGCGATGAAGAAATCGATGCGGTGGTGAAAGCCTCGGTGAAGCCGGAGCAGTTCCGTCAGGTCTACATTCCGATGTTCGCCATCCACGAAGACACCGGCCCGAAAGTCGCGCCGCTGTACGACTGGCGCGAGATGAGCACCTACATCCGCCGTCCGCCGTACTGGGAAGGTGCACTGGCCGGTGCGCGCCCGCTCAAGGGCATGCGCCCGCTGGCGGTGCTGCCGGACAACATCACCACCGATCACCTGTCGCCGTCGAACGCGATCATGCTCGACAGCGCCGCCGGCGAATACCTGGCGAAAATGGGCTTGCCGGAAGAGGACTTCAACTCCTACGCCACGCACCGCGGTGACCACCTGACCGCGCAACGCGCCACCTTTGCCAACCCGAAACTGTTCAATGAAATGGTCCAGGAAAACGGCAAGGTCAAGCAGGGTTCGCTGGCCCGCGTCGAGCCGGAAGGCAAGGTCATGCGCATGTGGGAAGCCATCGAAACCTACATGGAGCGCAAGCAGCCGCTGATCATCATTGCCGGCGCCGACTACGGTCAGGGTTCGTCCCGCGACTGGGCGGCCAAAGGCGTGCGTCTGGCCGGTGTGGAAGCGATTGCCGCCGAAGGTTTCGAGCGCATCCACCGCACCAACCTGGTGGGCATGGGCGTGTTGCCGCTGGAGTTCAAGCCGGGCACCAACCGTCACACCCTGGCCATCGACGGCAGCGAAACCTACGACGTGATCGGTGAGCGTACGCCGCGCGCCGAGCTGACGCTGGTGATCAATCGCAAGAATGGCGAGCGCGTCGAGGTGCTGGTCACCTGCCGTCTCGACACCGCCGAAGAGGTGTCGATCTACGAGGCCGGTGGCGTGCTGCAACGCTTCGCCCAGGACTTCCTCGAAGAATCGGCGGTTGCCGTCTAAAACACGTTTGGCAGGCAGGGGATTTTAAGTCCCCTGCTTGCTTTGAAGGAGCACCAATGGCTCACGCACCTCAAATCAAAATCCCCGCCACCTACATGCGTGGCGGCACCAGCAAAGGCGTGTTTTTCAGCCTGAAAGACTTGCCCGAAGCGGCGCAGGTTCCAGGCTCGGCGCGCGATGCCTTGTTGTTGCGGGTGATCGGCAGTCCCGACCCGTACGACAAGCAAATCGACGGCATGGGCGGCGCGACCTCCAGCACCAGCAAAACCGTGATCCTGTCGAAAAGCATCAAGGCTGATCACGACGTCGATTACCTGTTCGGTCAGGTATCCATCGACAAACCTTTCGTCGACTGGAGCGGCAACTGCGGCAACCTGTCCGCAGCGGTCGGTTCGTTCGCCATCAGCAACGGTCTGGTCGATGCCAGCCGCATTCCGCACAACGGTGTGGCGGTGGTGCGCGTGTGGCAGGCCAATATTGGCAAGACCATCATCGCCCACGTGCCGATCACCAACGGTGAAGTGCAGGAAACCGGTGATTTCGAACTCGACGGCGTGACCTTTCCGGCGGCCGAAGTGCAGGTCGAATTCATGGACCCGGCGGCAGAAGAAGAGGGCGGCGGTGGTTCGATGTTTCCGACTGGCAACCTGGTGGATGACCTCGAAGTGCCCGGCGTCGGGACCTTTAAGGCGACCATGATCAATGCGGGTATTCCGACCATCTTCGTCAATGCCGAAGACATCGGTTACACCGGCACCGAGTTGCAGGGCGCCATCAACGGTGATCCGAAAGCGCTGGCGATGTTCGAGACCATTCGTGCGTATGGCGCGTTGCGCATGGGGCTGATTTCGAATCTGGATGAAGCGGCCAAACGTCAACACACGCCGAAAGTGGCCTTCGTTGCAAAGCCTGCGGACTACGTGTCTTCCAGCGGTAAAGCGATTTGTGCGGGGGATGTTGACCTGTTGGTGCGCGCGTTATCGATGGGCAAGTTGCACCACGCCATGATGGGCACCGCAGCGGTGGCCATCGGCACTGCGGCGGCGATTTCCGGCACCCTGGTAAACCTTGCTGCGGGCGGCATCGAACGCAACGCCGTACGCTTCGGTCATCCGTCCGGCACTTTGCGTGTGGGTGCTGAAGCCAGCCAGGTGAACGGCGAGTGGACCGTCAAGAAAGCCATCATGAGCCGCAGTGCGCGGGTGTTGATGGAAGGCTTCGTGCGCATACCTGGCGACGCCTTCTAACCCACACAGCCCCTGTAGGAGCCGGCTTGCCGGCGATGGCGTCCTTTCAGGCGATACATGTATCGCTGACCCACCGCTATCGCCGGCAAGCCGGCTCCTACAGTTGATTGCATTTCAGAATAAGAGAGCAGTTACCGGCTGAGATTTACCTGAACCGAGGTCCCATCAACGAACCACTTTACGAGTGAATCGAACATGAGCACCAACGTCGACCCGAACAACCGCCCCGACTACGACACGGTCCTGCAGAACATTGCCGACTACGTCCTCAACTTCAAAATCGAATCCAGAGAAGCCCTCGACACCGCCCGCAATTGCCTGATGGACACTTTGGGCTGCGGCCTCCTGGCCCTGCGCTTCCCCGGATGCACTAAGCACCTTGGCCCGATCGTCGAAGACACCGTCGTCCCGTTCGGCGCTCGCGTGCCGGGCACCCGCTACCGTCTCGATCCGGTCAAGGCAGCTTGGGACATCGGCTGCATCGTGCGCTGGCTCGACTACAACGACACCTGGCTCGCCGCCGAATGGGGGCATCCCTCCGATAACCTCGGGGGCATTCTCGCGGTGGCCGATCACCTGTCGCAGAAGCGTCTGGCCAATGGCGATGCGCCGCTGACCGTTCGCGCCGTACTCGAAGCGATGATCATGGCCCACGAGATTCAAGGCGTGATTGCGCTGGAAAACTCCTTCAATCGTGTAGGCCTCGATCACGTCATCCTGGTGAAAGTCGCCTCGACCGCCGTCACCGCCAAACTTATGGGCGCCAATCGCGAGCAGATGCTGTCTGCGTTGTCCCATGCTTTTGCCGATGGTCAGGCGTTGCGCATGTATCGGCATGCACCGAATGCCGGATCGCGCAAATCCTGGGCGGCGGGCGATGCCTCCAGCCGGGGCGTGCGTCTGGCCGACATCGCGATGCGTGGCGAGATGGGCATCCCCGGCGTATTGACTGCCAAACAGTGGGGCTTCTACGACGTATTGTTCAGTCACAGCAACAACGACCTGGCGCTCAAGCCTGAAGGCAAACGTGTCTTCAGTTTCTCCCGCCCGTACGGCAGTTATGTGATGGAAAACGTGCTGTTCAAGATCAGCTTCCCGGCCGAATTCCACGCACAAACCGCCTGCGAAGCCGCCGTCACCTTGCACCCGCAAGTCAGGAATCGCCTGCACGAAATCGACAAAATCGTCATCACCACCCACGAGTCGGCGATCCGCATCATCTCCAAGGTCGGCCCGCTGGCCAATGCGGCGGACCGCGATCATTGCCTCCAATACATGGCCGCCGTGCCGCTGGCGTTCGGCAATCTGGTGGCCGAGCAATACGAAGACGAGTTCCACGCGGCGCACCCGATCATCGATGTGCTGCGCGAGAAAATGGTCATCGTCGAAGACCCGCGCTTCACCCGCGAATACCTGGAGGCTGACAAACGCTCGATCGCCAATGCGATTCAGGTGTTTTTCAAGGACGGCTCCAGCACTGAGAACGTGGTGGTGGAATACCCGATCGGCCATCGCCGTCGCCGCACCGACGGCATTCCGTTGCTGGAAGACAAGTTCAAAGCCAACCTGGCGACACGCTTCACCGGCCAGCGCAGTGCCGAGATTTTTGCCTTGTGTAAGGACCAGGCAGCGCTTGAAGCCACACCGGTGAACCGCTTCATGGACCTGTTCGTGATCTGACGGAACCCCTTGTAGGAGCCGGCTTGCTGGCGATAGCCGTTACGCGGTCTACCTGAAACACCGCAGCGTCTGTGATCGCCAGCAAGCCGGCTCCTACAAGGCCCGTGTCAGCCATTTCTCTAGCGGCAATTTGGTGATCGCAAACCCTGTCAGCAGAATCGCCGAATAGATCATCAACTCTCGCGAAAGGCTTTGCCCCTCATACCAAGCGCCGATCACCACTGCGAACACCGGAAAAATGATGAACACAAACGACAAAATGATCGGGCTCAGTCGTTTGAGCAGCAAAAAATAAACGATAAACCCGCCCACCGACGCCACCAGTCCCAAGTAAAGCAGGGCGCCCCAGGAACGCAGGCTGATCCCATCGAACACCGGCGCTTCGACATTCAACCCCGCGACAAACAGCATCAAGCCCGCAATGCCGATCGGTAGCGTGTTGTAGGTAATCACGCTGATCGCCGAGCCGTGTTTCTTGGTCACCACGTAACACAACGCATGCATCACCGCCGCACAGAGAATCGCCAGCACGCCGAACAGTTCAGCGTGATCCAGGTGCAATCCCTGGCTGTGAACAATCATGAACAGACTGCCGAAGCCGATGGCAATGCCGAGCACTTGTGACGGGTAGATTTTTTCCCGCAGAAACAGCGCGGAAAACAGCAGGATGAACACCGGCATGCAACTGAACAGCAGTGCTGTCAGGCCTGATGAAACGTGCATCTCGCCGTAATTGAGCAAGTAATACGGCAGGCTGAAATACGACAGCGTCACGAACAGGAAAAACCAGCGGCTTTCCCTGGGGAACATCAACGGTTCACGACGGATGAGGGCGAAAACAAGGAACAACGGAAAGGCGATCAGGAACCGCAGCCCGGCGGCCGTCAGCGGTGGCACCGTTTCAACCGCAATCTTGATCCCGAGCCATGTCGTTCCCCAGCTCAGGCACACGATCAGAAACAGGACGCTGGTGATCAGCGCGGCTAGCCAGGGTTTTCCAGTGCTTGAATTCGCGCTGAGAGCGATGGACATGATCGAGTTCCTTTTTTGTTGTCGGAATTGACCTGCATCTGCAAAAGGTCTATCCCTGATTGAACCTGTTTAAAGCACGCTATTCGGGACTTAAATGAGTGTCAAAGTAAGTATTGCGATGGTGTCAATCCTGCGCGACGGGCTCGTCAACGGACTGGGCGTGAAGTACAAGCGCCTGGCGGACGCTGTGGAAAAAGCGATTGTGGAAGGCGTGATCGAGCCCGGCTGCAAACTGCCGCCGCATCGGCTGTTGGCCGACAGCCTCGGCGTGACCATCGGCACCGTCAGCCGTGCTTACGGCGAACTCGAACGCGTAGGACGGGTGGTCGCTCGCGTAGGAGATGGCACTTACGTGCGTCAGCGCGGGATGGAACGTCAGCGCGATGCTGGCTTTCGCAATGTCAGCGACGAGCCGCAGGCGTTTTTCGACATGAGCCGTAATCAACCGATTCCGGGGCAGAAAGCACTGTTTTTAAGCCAGAGCTTGCAGGCGTTGGCGCTCGATCCCGATGCCTTGCAGAGCATCGGCGGCTACACCGCCGATGCCGGTTCGCTACGCCATCGTGCGGCGGGTGCGCACTGGTTGCGGCACCTGCAATTTGTGCCGGACGCTGAACAGGTCGTGTGCGTGAACGGCGGCCAGCACGGTCTGTTGTGTGCCTTGATGGGGTTGCTCAAGGCGGGCGATACCGTGGTCACGGAACACCTGACTTACCCGGGGTTGATCAGCGTTGCACGCATGCTTGGGATCAAACTGATCGGCGTCGCGATGGATGACGAAGGGCTGATGCCGGATGCGCTGGAAGACGTTTGCCGCAACCATCGTGTGTCGGCGCTGTACTGCACGCCGACGGTCCAGAATCCTACGGCGGCGGTGATGTCCGTCCCACGGCGTGAGGCGATTGCCGAGGTCTGTCGGCAGCACAATCTGCTGATCCTTGAGGATGAAGCCCACGCGTTGTTGGCTCTGCAGCGACCGTTACCCTTGAGTTATTTCGCCCCGGAGCGCTCGGTGTTGATCGGCAGCCTGAGCAAAGCGGTTTCGGCAGGCTTGCGCGTCGGTTATCTGCATGCGCCGCAACCGTTGATCGGGCGCTTGAGCGCAGCGGTACGCGGAACGTGCTGGATGGCCAGTCCATTGGCGCTGGAGGTGGCGAGCCTTTGGATCGAAAACGGTAGTGCGGCGCAGTTGCTGGCTCAGCAGATTATCGAGATCGGTCGGCGCAAGGCGTTGGTCTGTGGGGTGTTGGAGGGCGTGGCGTACAAAACCCATCCCGACAGCCCGCACTTCTGGATCGAAGTGCCCGAGCCGTGGCGGGCGTCGCAGATTGCGGCGGAACTCAAGGAGAACAATTACCTGGTCGCCACCGCCGAGGCGTTTGCGGTCGGGCATGGGGCGGTGCCGCAGTTCATTCGGGCGAGTGTGTGTAATTCGGCGGGGGATGATGGATTGTTGATTCGAGGGTTTGAAGCGTTGATCGGAGCAATAACAGAGACCGTGTAATCGTTCTTCGCGGGCAAGCCTCGCTCCTACAGGGTTCGCGGACATCCTGTAGGAGCGAGGCTTGCCCGCGAAGGCGGCCTGAAGGGCGCTAAAGAGCTACTTGAACCGCCGCTCCACACCTTTCTCCACCAGAATCTTCGCCGAAATCTCTTCCACCGAAAAATGCGTGGAGTTGATGTGCGCAATGTTCTCGCGGCGGAACAGGTTCTCCACTTCTCGCACTTCAAACTCGCACTGCGCGTAGCTCGAATAGCGGCTGTTGGGCTTGCGCTCGTTGCGGATCGCGGTCAGGCGGTCCGGGTCGATGGTCAGTCCGAACAACTTGTGCTGGTGGGCGCGCAGGGCGTTTGGCAGCGTCAGGCGCTCCATGTCGTCTTCGGTCAGCGGATAGTTGGCCGCGCGGATGCCGAATTGCATCGCCATGTACAGGCACGTCGGTGTCTTACCACAACGCGACACCCCCACTAGGATCAGGTCGGCCTTGTCGTAATAATGCGTGCGCGCACCGTCGTCGTTGTCGAGGGCGAAGTTCACCGCCTCGATGCGTTCCATGTAATTGGAGTTGCCACCGATAGAGTGAGACTTGCCGACAGTGTAGGAAGAATGCTCGGTCAGTTCCTGTTCAAGCGGTGCCAGGAAAGTCGAGAAAATGTCGATCATGAAACCATTGGACGTCGCGAGAATCTCACGAATGTCCTGGTTGACGATGGTGTCGAATATGATCGGCCGGAAGCCGTCGGTTTCGGCGGCCTTGTTGATTTGTTGTACCATGGCCCGCGCTTTATCCACGTTGTCGATGTACGGCCGCGTGAATTTGCTGAAGGTAATGTTTTCGAACTGCGCCAGGAGGCTTTGACCCAGGGTTTCGGCGGTAATGCCGGTGCCATCGGAGATAAAGAAAGCAGATCGTTTCATTTGCACCTTGGGCCTTAAGCTAGTGACGAATCTTGGATATGATAGGCGCGGTTTGCCGGCCTCGAGTGGCCCGCATTCTCACTTATTTTCCAGGTCCAGGCCATACAGCCGGCAAATGCTCCTTTCGAGCGCCGGCTTCTGAGCTTTTCCAACACAGTTAGTGGAGAGATCACCTTGGTAGAGTACGTAGTTTCCCTCGATAAGCTCGGCAAACACGATGTTGAGCATGTGGGGGGCAAGAACGCATCCCTGGGCGAGATGATCAGTAACCTTGCAGGTGCCGGTGTATCGGTGCCCGGTGGCTTCGCCACGACAGCTCAGGCTTATCGTGATTTTCTGGAACTGAGCGGCCTGAACGATCAGATCCACGCCGCCCTCGACGCCCTGGACGTCGATGATGTCAACGCCCTGGCCAAGACCGGCGCCCAGATCCGTCAATGGATCATGGAAGCCGAGTTCCCCGAGAAGCTCAACACCGAGATCCGCACCGCGTTCGCCACGCTGTCGGCCGGCAACCCTGACATGGCCGTGGCCGTGCGCTCTTCCGCTACCGCCGAAGACCTGCCGGACGCTTCCTTCGCCGGTCAGCAGGAAACCTTCCTGAACATCCGTGGTGTCGAAAACGTCATTCGCGCCGCCAAAGAGGTGTTCGCTTCGCTGTTCAACGACCGTGCGATCTCCTACCGCGTGCACCAGGGCTTCGACCACAAACTGGTCGCTCTGTCGGCTGGCGTGCAGCGCATGGTCCGCTCCGAAACCGGCACCGCCGGCGTGATGTTCACCCTCGATACCGAATCGGGCTTCCGTGACGTGGTGTTCATCACCGGCGCCTACGGCCTGGGTGAAACCGTCGTACAAGGCGCGGTGAACCCGGATGAGTTCTACGTCCACAAAGGCACGCTGGCCGCCGGTCGTCCGGCCATCCTGCGTCGCAACCTGGGCAGCAAAGCCATCAAGATGATCTACGGCGAAGTCGCCACGGCCGGCAAGTCGGTCAAGACCATCGATGTCGACAAGGCCGATCGCGCACGTTTCTGCCTGAGCGACGCCGAAGTCAGCGAACTGGCCAAACAAGCGATGATCATCGAGAAGCACTACCAGTGCCCGATGGACATCGAATGGGCCAAAGACGGCGACGACGGCAAGCTCTACATCGTTCAGGCCCGTCCTGAAACCGTGAAGAGCCGCACCCAGGCCAACGTCATGGAACGTTACCTGTTGAAAGAAACCGGCACCGTGCTGGTTGAAGGTCGCGCCATCGGCCAGCGCATCGGCGCCGGTAAAGTGCGGATCATCAAGGACGTGTCCGAGATGGACAAAGTCCAGCCAGGCGACGTACTGGTTTCCGACATGACCGACCCGGACTGGGAACCGGTCATGAAGCGCGCCAGCGCCATCGTCACCAACCGTGGCGGTCGTACCTGCCACGCGGCGATCATCGCTCGCGAACTGGGCATTCCGGCCGTGGTCGGTTGCGGCAACGCCACCCAGCTGTTGAAAGACGGCCAGGGCGTGACCGTTTCCTGCGCGGAAGGCGACACCGGTTACATCTTCGAAGGTGAGCTGGGCTTCGACATCAAGAAGAACTCCGTGGATGCCATGCCGGATCTGCCGTTCAAGATCATGATGAACGTCGGCAACCCGGACCGCGCCTTCGACTTCGCGCAACTGCCGAACGCCGGTGTGGGCCTGGCCCGTCTGGAATTCATCATCAACCGCATGATCGGTGTGCACCCTAAAGCGCTGTTGAACTACGACGGCCTGCCGCAGGAAATTAAGGACAGCGTCGACAAGCGCATCGCCGGTTACAACGATCCGGTCGGCTTCTACGTCGAGAAACTGGTCGAAGGCATCAGCACGCTGGCGGCTGCGTTTTATCCGAAAAAGGTCATCGTGCGTCTGTCGGACTTCAAGTCCAACGAATACGCGAACCTGATCGGCGGCAAGCTTTACGAGCCGGAAGAAGAAAACCCGATGTTGGGCTTCCGTGGCGCCTCGCGTTACATCAGCGAATCGTTCCGTGACTGCTTCGAACTCGAGTGCCGCGCCCTCAAGCGTGTGCGCAACGAGATGGGCCTGACCAACGTTGAAATCATGGTGCCGTTCGTCCGTACCCTGGGCGAAGCGAGCCAGGTCGTCGACCTGCTGGCCGAAAACGGTCTGGCCCGTGGCGACAACGGTCTGCGCGTGATCATGATGTGCGAACTGCCGTCCAACGCGATTCTGGCGGAAGAATTCCTTGAGTTCTTCGACGGTTTCTCCATCGGCTCCAACGACCTGACTCAGCTGACGCTGGGCCTGGACCGTGACTCCGGGATCATCGCTCACCTGTTCGACGAGCGTAACCCTGCGGTCAAGAAGCTGCTGGCGAACGCCATTGCTGCGTGCAACAAGGCGGGCAAGTACATCGGTATCTGCGGTCAGGGTCCTTCGGACCACCCTGATCTGGCCAAGTGGCTGATGGAGCAGGGCATCGAAAGCGTTTCGTTGAACCCCGATTCCGTACTGGAAACCTGGTTCTTCCTGGCTGAAGGTCAAGCTTCGGCGTGATGCAGTTGTTGTAGGAGCGAGCTTGCTCGCGATGGACGCTAACGGTGACGCGTTTATCCTGGATAAACGCGGTGTTCTGAAGTCCATCGCGAGCAAGCTCGCTCCTACAGTTGATTACGTAGGGCGGGCTCCTCTGGATGCCGCCCTTTTTTGTGCAAGAGACTATGCAAAGCAGCAGCAACCTATTTCCTGTCGCCCTGATCAGCGCCGAGCGGCGCGGTGATCTGAGCGAAGACGTCTATCGTTTGAAACCCGGCAACAGCCCTGACGGCACCGTGGAACTGGCCGTGACCCGTCTGGGCATGGCGGACGCGCCCGCGCACGGTGGTGTGCCGGTGATTCTGTTGCACGGCAGTTTTTCCAATCGGCGCTTCTGGTTCTCCCCTAAAGGCCTGGGGCTGGGCGCTTATCTGGCGCGTCTGGGATTTGATGTGTGGATCGCGGAAATGCGCGGTCATGGCCTGTCCCAGCGCAACCAGAACTATCGCAAGAACCGCGTCGCCGACTACGCTCGTTACGATCTGCCGGCCATTGGCGCGTTCGTGCGCGAGCAGAGCGGCCAGGTTCCGCACTGGATCGGTCACTCGCTGGGTGGCATTACCCTGGCGGCAGCCTTGGGTGGCGGATACATCGGCGAACCGGTCGTCGCGTCTGCGGCATTCTTCGGTACGCAAGTCAGCCGCACCTATTGGCCGTTGAAAATTCCGCCGGTGGAGTGGAGCGGGCGCTTCATTCTCAAGCGTTTTGCGCAACTTTCGGGGTCAAGACTCAAGCGCGGCCCGGAGGACGAGCCGATTGGCCTGGCCCTGGAAAGCATGCGTTGGTATGGCCTGTTCGGGCGTTTTGGCGATGCCGACAAGGATTGGTGGGCCGGTTTGGCTGACGTTCAGAGCCCTGTGTTGGCCGTGAGCGCCGTCAGCGATCATCAGGATCCAGCGTGGGCGTGCCGCAAGTTGTTTGATCAGATCGGTTCAGAGCACAAGCAATTCATCAACCTTGGCCGCGAGCAGGGCTTTGGCGACAATTTCGGTCACGTGGAAATGTTGGTCAGCAAAGCGGCTCAAGCCGAAGTCTGGCCGTTGGTGGCGCGTTGGCTGTCGGACCAGCACACGCCTTTGCTCGGTGAAAAAGCGGATTTGGCCTCGGCAGTCTGAGCCCGATGCTCTATCAAGGGCATTCCGCTCTGATCGGCTTGCGGCTAAGATATGACGCATTGAGCTTTTCTGGTCACTTTGCGACATCCTCGATTGTCTTCCTCTTTACAGGAGTTTCTCGATGAACCATTACATCACGCCTGACCTGTGCGACGCCTATCCGGAACTGGTGCAGGTGCTGGAACCGATGTTCAGCAATTTCGGCGGCCGTGATTCCTTCGGCGGCGAAATCGTGACCATCAAGTGCTTCGAAGACAACTCGCGGGTCAAGGAGCAGGTCGAGCTCAAGGGGAATGGCAAGGTGCTGGTCGTCGATGGTGGCGGTTCCCTGCGTCATGCGTTGCTGGGTGACATGCTGGCGGAGAAAGCCGCGAAAAACGGTTGGGAAGGGCTGGTGATCTACGGGTGCATCCGCGATGTCGATATCATCGCTCAGACCGATCTGGGCGTTCAGGCTCTCGCCAGCCACCCGAGGAAATCCGACAGGCGCGGGCTCGGCGATCTCAACGTTGTGGTGACGTTTGCCGGTGTGACGTTCCGTCCAGGCGAATACATTTATGCGGACAATAATGGCGTGATCATCTCGCCAAGCCCGCTGAAGATGCCTGAATAAGCGTTGCACCAACCGAAGGGGTGAGGATGTTCGAGGAAGAAAACGCGCAGTGGGGGCTGGTGCATGCCCTGGTGCTGGATGGTAAAGGCGGCGCGCGTTCGATAGCCCGGACTGAACTCGATGACTTGCAGCTTCAGGCCCATGAAAGCCTGTGGCTGCACTGGGATCGCAGTCACCCGCAAACCCAGACCTGGCTGCGCAAATCCAGCGGTCTGAGCGAATTCAGCTGTGATCTGCTGCTTGAAGAGAACACTCGTCCGCGTCTCTTACAGCTTTCCGACAGCGAACTGCTGCTATTTTTGCGTGGGGTCAACCTCAACCCCGGGGCCGAGCCGGAAGACATGGTCTCGGTGCGGATCTTCGCCTCGGCACAGCGGGTTATTTCCCTGCGCCTGCGTCCATTGCGCGCCACCGACGAGTTGCTGGTGCAGCTCGCAGAAGGCAAGGGGCCGAAGACCGCTTCCGAACTCATCCTTTATATGGCCCAGTATCTCACCAATAAGGTGCAGGATCTGGTCAGTTGCCTCTCGGAAGTGGTCGATGAGGAAGAAGAAAAACTGGATGCCGACGAACGGTATTCACCCGAGCATGACTCCATTTTGCAGATCCGTCGCAGGGCTGCTGCGCTGAAACGTTTCCTGGCACCGCAGCGCGATATTTTCGGGCAACTGACCCGGATAAAACTGCCCTGGTTTGTCGAAGATGACGGCGACTACTGGAACGAATTGAACAACAGCCTGACCCGCTATCTCGAGGAGCTGGAATTGACCCGGGAGCGTGTGGGACTGGTCCTCGAGGCTGAGGACAGGCGTTTGAGCGTGCGCATGAATCGCACGATGTACCGCTTCGGGATCATCACCGGAATCTTTTTGCCGATGAGTTTTCTGACCGGTCTTTTGGGTATCAACGTCGGCGGTATTCCGTTCTCTGCCAGCCCGTATGGCTTCCTGATTGCCTGCCTGATGATGATCTCGGTGGCACTGGGGCAGTGGTGGTTATTCCGACGTTTGCGCTGGGTATGACGATGCGCCATGTGACCCGGGTAAATTTGACCGCGTCTTTCACAGACATCACGAGAGGTGCGTATGCACGATCCGTTTGAACAGTCTTTGCGTGACATGCTGAACGCTTCGCCGTCTACCCGCGACGACGATGCGTGTCTTGGGCGCGTCCTGAAAACCGCCAACCGCCAGGTCGGCGCCGGCGATCTGTTCAGCCTGCTGGGCCGCTGGTTGCCCGCGCTGATGATCGCCTTGAACAACGGATCGGCTCACGTCTCGCCGGTTTCCCGTCACCGTAAACCTACCGTTCGCACTGCTGATAAGGCTGATTGAATATGGAACTTGATCTCTGGACTCAGAGCCTCGTCACTGCAATGACTGCGTTATGGACCAAGGTTGCGAATTTCATTCCGAACCTGTTCGGCGCACTGGTCGTGCTGCTGTTGGGTTTCGTCGTGGCGAAACTTTTGGATACTTTGCTGTCCAAGTTGCTCGCCAAGCTCGGTCTCGACCGCTTGATGGGCGGCACCGGTCTGACAAAATTGCTGTCCCGGGCCGGCCTTCAAGTGCCGATTTCGACGCTGATAGGCAAAATTGTCTATTGGTTCGTTCTGCTTATTTTTCTGGTTTCTGCAGCAGAATCGCTTGGACTTGAGCGAGTTTCGGCTACGCTGGACATGCTTGCGCTGTATTTGCCGAAAGTGTTTGGCGCCGCGCTGGTGCTGCTGGTAGGTGTTTTGCTGGCACAACTGGCCAATGGGCTGGTGCGAGGTGCGGCAGAGGGCGTAGGGCTGGATTACGCCGCCGGGCTGGGGCGAATTGCCCAGGGCCTGGTGATTATCATCAGTATTTCGGTCGCAATCAGCCAGTTGGAGGTCAAGACTGACCTGCTCAACCATGTGATTGTGATTGTTTTGATTACCGTTGGTCTGGCGGTAGCGCTGGCCATGGGGTTGGGAAGCCGGGAAATTGCCGGTCAGATTCTTGCGGGAATCTATGTGCGTGAGTTGTATCAGGTTGGGCAACAAGTGCGTGTTGGCGAGGTCGAAGGTCAGATCGAAGAGATCGGCACGGTTAAGACCACATTGCTGACCGATGAGGGTGAGCTAGTCTCTCTCTCTAATCGGATTCTCCTGGAGCAGCATGTGAGTAGCCGCTAACCCGGCAAACCCTGCTAATGTATGCCGCCGCAAAATGCCCTGAAGGGCTGCGGCGGACATTGACCTGACTGTCGGCCAGACTTGTTTTGAATAAAGCTCAATCGCTCTCCACGCGCTACGACCCCCGCGAGCTCTCTGATGAGGAGTTGGTCGCGCGCTCGCATACCGAGCTGTTTCACGTAACACGCGCCTATGAAGAATTGATGCGCCGTTACCAACGAACATTATTTAACGTTTGTGCGCGGTATCTTGGGAACGATCGCGATGCAGACGATGTCTGTCAGGAAGTGATGTTGAAGGTGTTGTATGGCTTGAAGAACTTCGAAGGTAAATCGAAGTTCAAGACATGGCTATATAGCATCACGTACAACGAGTGCATCACACAGTATCGGAAAGAACGGCGAAAGCGTCGCTTGATGGACGCGTTGAGTCTGGACCCCCTTGAGGAAGCGTCTGAAGAAAAGGCGCCGAAACCCGAGGAGAAGGGCGGGCTTGATCGCTGGCTAGTGTATGTGAACCCGATTGACCGTGAAATTCTGGTGCTACGATTTGTCGCAGAGCTAGAGTTTCAGGAGATCGCAGACATCATGCACATGGGTTTGAGTGCGACAAAAATGCGTTACAAACGCGCTCTAGACAAATTGCGTGAGAAATTTGCAGGCATTGCTGAAACTTAGTTCGGCGCAAATATCTCTTACGTGTAGGCAAGTTCTGATAGACTTGCCGCCGAGTTGTCCCCCGGTTTGCGGGACTGCTTCACAATCACCAGATGGGGATTTAACGGATGAAACTGAAAAACACCTTGGGCTTGGCCATTGGTTCTCTTATTGCGGCCACTTCGTTCGGCGCATTGGCACAAGGCCAAGGCGCAGTTGAAATCGAAGGCTTTGCAAAGAAAGAGTATTACGATAGCCAGCGCGATTTCAAAAACGACGGCAACCTGTTCGGTGGTTCGGTTGGTTACTTCCTGACCGACGACGTTGAACTGCGTCTGGGCTACGACGAAGTGCACAACGTTCGTAGCGAGTCGGGCAAGAACATCAAGGGCTCCAACACTGCCCTGGACGCTCTGTACCACTTCAACAACCCAGGCGACATGCTGCGTCCGTACGTTTCGGCCGGCTTCTCCGATCAGAGCATCGGTCAGAACGATCGCGGTGGTCGTAACGGTTCCACCTTCGCCAACGTTGGCGGCGGTGCCAAGCTGTACTTCACTGACAATTTCTACGCCCGTGCCGGCGTTGAAGCTCAGTACAACATCGACCAAGGTGACACCGAGTGGGCTCCAAGCGTCGGTATCGGTGTGAACTTCGGTGGCGGCTCCAAGCCTGCAGCTGCTCCAGTTCCAGCACCAGCTGAAGTCTGCTCCGACAGCGACAACGATGGCGTTTGCGACAACGTTGACAAGTGCCCGGACACCCCAGCCAACGTAACTGTTGACGCTGATGGCTGCCCAGCAGTTGCCGAAGTCGTTCGTGTTGAGCTGGACGTTAAGTTCGATTTCGACAAATCTGTTGTTAAAACCAACAGCTACGGCGACATCAAGAACCTGGCTGACTTCATGAAGCAGTACCCATCCACCACCACTACTGTTGAAGGTCACACTGACAACGTCGGTCCTGACGCTTACAACCAGAAACTGTCCGAGCGTCGTGCAAACGCCGTTAAGCAAGTTCTGACCAACCAGTACGGTGTTGAATCGTCCCGCGTTCAGTCTGTTGGCTACGGCGAATCCCGCCCAGTTGCTGACAACAAAACTGACGCTGGCCGCGCTGTAAACCGTCGCGTAGAAGCGCAGGTTGAAGCTCAAGCTAAGTAATTAGCCCGCAGCTCTGAGAAAAGCCCGGCTTAGGCCGGGCTTTTCTTTGTCTGCGATTTGGGTTTTCGAATCACCGGCCCCCCTGTAGGAGCCGGCTTGCCGGCGATGGTCGTCAACGATGACGCTTTAAGCCTGACACGCTGCGGTGATCTCAGGTTCTTCGCCAGCGAGCTGGCTCCTACAGGTTTCGGGGTGTGCCGCCACCGTACCGATCACCAGAATCGCCGGGCTTTTCAACTCAAAGGCGTAGGCATCTTCCTCCATCGCTGTCAGATCGCTCCGACATTCCCGTTGATGCGGCAGGGAGGCGTTTTCAATCATCGCCACCGGCGTATCCGCCGCCATCCCTCCGGCCAGCAGTTGCTCGCGAATTTCACTGAGCTTCGCCACGCCCATGTACACCACCAGCGTTGTGCCACTTTGCGCCAGGGCTTGCCAATTCAGGCTGCTGCCATCCTGAGTGTGGGCGGTGACCAGCGTCACGCCGCGCGCCACGCCCCGCAGGGTCAATGGAATATCGCATTGCGTCGCACCGGCCAGCCCGGCGGTGATGCCATTGACCAGCTCCACGTCGACCCCGCGTTCGCGCAGCCACTGCGCTTCTTCACCGCCCCGCCCAAAAATGCACGGATCGCCACCCTTGAGCCGCACCACGCATTTACCGTGGCGGGCATAACGCAGCATCAATCGATGAATGAACGCCTGAGGCGTCGAGCGACAGCCACCTCGCTTGCCCACCGGAATGATCCGCGCCTGCGGGCAATGTTCCAGCACGGCGCCATTCACCAGATCGTCGATCAGCACCACATCCGCTTCGCTCAACGCCCTGACGGCTTTGAGGGTCAGCAATTCCGGGTCACCAGGACCCGCACCCACCAGCCAGACTTTTGCGTTCATAGTGTTTTCCTCACGAGATGACGGCGATCGGCTGTGCCGTGGTGGCCAGCAAACGCTTGATTTCCGGGACGCACGAGCCGCATTGCGTGCCGCAGCCCAATTCCTGTTTCAACCCCTGCAAATCCAGGCCTCGACGGATACCGGCACAGACCGCGCCTTGGCTGACGTTTTTGCAGTTGCACAAGGTTTTAGTGCCGGCAACCGATGTGGTGGCGTTGCCCGGTGGTGCGCTCAGCGGTGCAAGCAGCCAGCGCCGCAGTTGTTCATCGGCGCGACCTTCTTGCCAAAGGTCCTGCAGCCAGTGCTGTGCGAGGGTTTCGCCGGCCAGGCGAATCGCGGTGATCCGGCCGTGCTCGATCCGCACCCGTTTGCCGATGGCGCGCCGTGGGTCGTCGTACGCCAGGACCGGCCCTTCATTGAGCCCAAGGCCGCGGTCGATATCGCATAACAATTGCGGATCTGGCGCTGTGGCGCTGGCAGCGCGTATGAGCAGCGCAGGGCGCTCACGACCAGCGAGACTGAGGCTAACGTAGGAAAACGCCTCACAGAGTGGTCGTAGCGTCTCAAAATGCTGTTGAACATCGCCCTCAATCAGTACGAAAAGGTTCCAGGGCAAATGCACGGGGTCGATTCGTACGCCGCTGTGTTTGAGTTCCGGTTGTTTCGACAACGGATCGAATGCCGGTTGGGTGAGCGCATTGACCCCGCCCTTCAGGAACCGGTCGCCCCAGTGCATCGGCAGAAACGCCTGGCCCGGACGCACGCTGTCATCGCTGCCGACGGCGACAATCACCGCGCCGCGACGGCTTTTCAAACTGACCAGTTCTCCCGGTTGCAGCCCATGGCGATGCAATTCATCCGGGTGCAGGCTCAGCACGGCTTCGCTGACATGACCGAACAACTGCGCGGCAGTGCCGGTGCGGCTCATGCCGTGCCATTGATCGCGCAGGCGGCCGGTGATCAGGGTCAGCGGGAATTGCCCATCGCGTTGTTCCTTGGCGGCAAGGTACGGATCGGCCACGAACCGGGCACGCCCGTTGGCGGTCGGGAAAATTCCGTCCCGATACAGTCGGGCCGTACCTTCACGGGCGCCGGCGGGAAACGGCCATTGCTGTGGACCGAGACGATCAATCAGCTCATGACTGATACCGGACAAATCCAGGTCCCGGTCGCGCGTCAGGAGTTTGTACTCATCGAAGACCTGCGCCGGGGTGTCGAACGCAAACAGACTGGGTTGTCCGGGACGCAGGTATTTTTCCAGGCGCTGTGCGAAATCCACTGTAATTGCCCAGTCGGAACGCGTTTCTCCGGGGGCGACAATCGCCCGGCGAACGTGGGAAATCCGCCGTTCGGAGTTGGTCACCGTGCCGTCTTTTTCACCCCAACTGGCAGCAGGCAGCAGCAAGTCGGCGAACGCGGCGGTTTCGGTGGTGCGAAAGGCTTCCTGCAACACCACAAACGGGCAGGCTTGCAGCGCCTCGCGCACGGCGCTCTGGTCCGGCATCGATTGCGCGGGGTTGGTGCAGGCGATCCATAGGGCTTTGATGGTTCCGTTACGAACCTGCTCGAACAATTCGATCGCGGTGAGCCCCGTGTTTGCCGGCAGTTGATCCACGCCCCAATAGGCTGCGACTTCTGCGCGATGCTCGGCATTGGCCGCTTCGCGATGGCCTGGCAGCAGGTTCGACAGGCTGCCGGTTTCGCGGCCACCCATGGCATTCGGCTGACCGGTCAGGGAGAAAGGTCCTGCGCCGGGACGGCCGATCTGCCCGGTGGCGAGGTGCAGGTTGATCAAGGCACTGTTTTTCGCACTGCCGGCGGTGGACTGGTTCAGCCCCATGCACCACAGCGACAGAAAACTCGGCGAGGTCCCGACCCACTCGGCGCATTGCTGCAGTTGCTCGACGCTGATCCCGCACAGCTGCGAGACCATTGGCGGCGTGTAATCGCGCACCAGGTTTTTCAGTTCGGCCAGGCCTTCGGTGTGGGCCTCGATGAAGTCGCGGTCGATCCAGTCTTCCCACAGCAGCAGGTACAAAATCCCATGGAACAAGGCGACATCGGTGCCCGGAAGAATCGCCAGATGCAGGTCAGCCAAGTCGCAGGTATCCGTACGACGTGGGTCGATGACGATGACTTTCATCTGTGGTCGGCGGGATTTGGCCTCTTCCAGGCGGCGAAACAAGACCGGGTGGGCGTAGGCCATGTTACTGCCGACGATCATCACGCAGTCGCTTGTCTCAAGGTCTTCGTAGCTGCATGGCGGTGCATCGGCACCGAGGCTGCGCTTGTAGCCGACCACTGCCGATGACATGCACAGGCGCGAATTGCTGTCGATGTTGTTGGTACCGACCAACGCTCGCGCCAGTTTGTTGAAACTGTAGTAGTCCTCGGTCAGCAACTGCCCGGAGATGTAGAACGCCACGCTGTCCGGGCCATGTTCGGCGATGGTTTCGGCGAATACGCTGGCGGCGTGATCGAGGGCGGTGTCCCAGTCGGTGCGGCTGCGGGCCAGGCCTTTGCCCAGGCGCAGTTCCGGGTACAGCGCTCGGGCTGCGAGGTCGCCGGTCAAGTGCAGGGTTGAGCCCTTGCTGCACAGCTTACCGAAGTTGGCCGGGTGGGCCGGATCGCCGCTGACGCCGAGGATGCGCTCGCCGTCATGCTCGATCAGCACGCCGCAGCCGACCCCGCAGTAGCAACAGGTGGAGGCGGTGATCTGGCGGTTCATCAGCTGGCTTCCCGCATGGTTTCACCAAACATCAGGTGATTGCGGATTTCGTCGATATTCCGGTTCTCGCGAATCTGCCGGAAATACCAACCGCCATCGGCCGTGTCGCCGTACAGGCAGGCCCCGACCAGCACGTCGTCCTTGATCACCAGTTTTTTGTAGATCCCGCCGATCGGGTCGGAAAGGGTGATGGTTTCGGTGCCTTCGCCGCCCATGAAATCGCCGGCGGAGAACAGGTCGATGCCGGTGACTTTCAATTTGGTCGAGGTCACCGAGCCTTTGTAGCTGGCGAAGCCAAGCTGTGCGAGATGATTGGCGCAGACCTTGGCCTGTTCGAACAGCGGCGCCACCAGGCCGTAGGCGATGCCACGATGGCTGGCGCATTCGCCGATGGCGTAAACCCGTGGGTCGTAGGTTTGCAGGGTGTCGTTGACCAGAATCCCACGGTTGCACGGGAGCCCGGAGCGTTCCGCGAGTTCGGTCGCAGGGCGGATGCCGGCGGCCATCACCACCAGGTCGGCGGGGATGCGGTCGCCGTTCTTGAACTCGACCGAGCCGACCCGGCTATTGCCGGCATCGTGCAGGGCCTGGGTTTGCTCGTGCAGGCGAAAGTGCAGGCCACGGTCTTCTAGCGCGGTTTGCAGCAAGCGGCCGCTGACGCTGTCCAGTTGCCGCTCCAGCAACCATTCGCCGTTGTGCACCACGGTGACGTGCATGCCGCGCAGCATCAGGCCATTGGCCGCTTCCAGGCCGAGCAGGCCGCCACCGATGACCACCGCGTGCTTGTGGGTTTTTGCGGTGTTGATCATGGCTTGGGTGTCGGCGATGTCGCGGTAGCCGATCACGCCGTGCAACGTGTTGCCCGGGATCGGCAGGATGAACGGGGTCGAGCCGGTGGCAATCAGCAGGCGGTCGTATTCGGCCTCGGTGCCGTCGTCGGCGATGACCCGACGTTTGATCCGGTCGATTTCTACGACTCTGCGGTTGAGCAGCAACTTGATGTTGTTGTCCAGGTACCAGTCCAGGTCGTTGAGCGCGATCTCTTCGAAGGTTTGCTCGCCGGCCAGTACCGGCGACAGCAGGATGCGGTTGTAGTTGGTATGGGGTTCGGCACCGAAGACCGTGATGTCGTACAGCTCGTTGCTCAGCTTGAGCAGCTCTTCCAGGGTGCGAACCCCGGCCATGCCGTTGCCGATCATCACCAGTTTTAGTTTTTTCATCAGGTTCTCCGGGGAGCTCGGACCCGCCTCGACAGGGCGTTCAGGTCGTGCTCGACAAATTTTGCGCAAACAAAAAAAGGCGTCCCGCTAGTTGCCTAGCGAGGACGCCTTTGTCCTGGTCCCGTTCTCTCGGGAAGCGCATCCTTCGTCGTTGAAGGCTGGGCTTTATGTCTGTTGAGAGAGGTAATGCAGTGGTTGTGCCAAGTTGACCTGCACCCGGTTTTGTTGGCTCAGAGTGCTTAATCAAAGGGGGCTTCTGCACCGAATCGAAGCGTGGTGCCCGCTAATGGAGCGGGTTGCTGATGGATTTGTGTTGGCTGGTCGTCAGCTATCGCGAGCAGGCTCGCTCCTACAGGGGAATGCGATCAACTGTGGGAGCGAGCCTGCTCGCGATGGACGCGACGCGGTATCAACGATGAAACAGCAAAACCAGCAGCACCATATTCACCAGCAGCGCCACCAACGCCAACGTCCGCCAGACCTTCACTGGCTCGCGCTCCAGCAGTGGCCGGGGCCGTACGCTCAAACTGCGTCGTTCACCCTGTTCCAGCACCAATAACCATTCTTCCGCGGTTTCGAATCGCTCCGTCGGGTCCGCCGCCACCGCGCGCTCCAGGCTTTGTGCGATCCATTCGGGCAGGTCCGGTCGGTAGCGACTGGCGCTGACCGGTACACCAAACCGTGGACGCTGGAACGCTTCGATTTCGCCGTAGGGATAATGCCCGGTGAGCAGGAAATACAAGGTCACGCCTGCCGCATACAGATCCTGTTGCGGGCTCGGCGCGTCACCGCGAAAAGCTTCCGGCGCAATGTAACTGGGTGTTCCGGGCAGGGTCGAGGCCTGATCTTCAGACAGGCCAGGGCAGTAGGCCAGGCCGAAATCCAGCAGCCGCAGCTCGCCGTCATCCCCCAGCAGCAGATTCTCCGGTTTGATGTCGCGATGCAGAATCTGCCGTCGATGCAACATACCGACCGCCCGCAGCAAACGTTCCGCCAGATCCTGCCATTGGGCCAGCGGCAGCGTTGTGGTTCGCTCAGCCAGTTGCGCCAAAGTCGAGCCGGAATATTCACGCATCACGTAGTACAAATGCTGACGCTGACTGGCGGCATGGACTTCAGGGAAATGCCGGCCAGCCACGCGCTTGAGAAACCATTCCTCCGACAGCAAGGCTTGCCCGGCCAGGTGATCGTCGCGCAACGCGCCGGGCAGGGTTTTCAGCAGCCAGGGTTGTTGCTGAGCGTCGCGCACCCGATAGAGCAGCGACTGCTGGCTTTGGCCGAGTATTCCTTCGACGTGCCAGCCCTCAAACGTCTGGCCCGGTTTCAGCGCTGGCGGCAGTGGCCATTGCTGCACATGAATCAACGCATCGCCGATGCTCGTTTCACCGAGGGCATCGACCCGCACCAATAACGCGCTGGCGTTGTCCTGACTGCCCGCCAGATGCGCCGCATTCACCAGGGTTTGCGCGGCGCTGTGCAGATCCGGTTGATCGCGCAGAATCGCCGCAATCGCGGTGTCGCCCAGCACAGCCCAGATGCCGTCGCTGAGCAGCACGAAATGCTCATTCAGCCGCAGTTCGCCATCGAGAAAATCCAGCACCAGATGCTGATCGAGGCCGAGCGCCCGTTTGAGCACATGCTGCATGCCCGGTTGATCCCAGACGTGGTCCTCCGTGACCCGCTGCAATTGATCGGCGTGCCAGCGATAAACCCTGCAGTCCCCGACATGCGCCAGGGTAAAACGCCTGCCGCGCACGACCAAGGCACTGACCGTGGTCAACAGCGGTTGCCCACCGCCATTGGCCTGCAACCAGCGATTTTGCGCCAGCAGCAAACGATCCAGTGCCTGGGCGACACCCCAGGTTTCCGGGGTGGCGTAGTAGTCCAGTGCCAGCGCCTGCAAGGTCGAACGTGCCGCGAGGCCGCCATCGGCGCACTGGCTGACGCCGTCGGCGATGGCGAACAGGTAACCCTTGCTCGCCGCCAGCGCCGGGGCCGGCGTCACCAGGCGCAGGGCGTCCTGGTTCTCCTCGCGCGGACCGATGGCGCTGGCTTCGGCAAAACTCAGTTGCAGGCTCATTCAGCCCTCACACCCGCGCAGCGGTGACGGCCGCCGAACCCCAAGTGGTTCTCCAGCGACGCTTCACACCGTGCAGACCGAACCAGGCGAGGACGCCGAGGCTGGCGAACAACCACAGCGCCAGTTGATAACTGCCGGTGCTTTGCTTGATCGCGCCCATGCCCGCCGCGAGGGCGAAGCCGCCGATGCCACCGGCCATGCCGATCAAACCGGTCATCACACCGATTTCGCGACGAAAACGTTGCGGGACCAATTGGAAAACCGCGCCGTTACCGGCACCCAGGCCGAGCATCGTGCAGACGAAAAGTGCCAGCGCCGCGTAGGAACTCGGCAAGTTGAAACCCACCGCCGCAATGCAGATCGCCGCCACCGTGTACATCGCCAGCAATGTGCGAATCCCGCCGAAGCGGTCGGCCAGTGCGCCGCCCAGAGGACGCATCAAACTGCCGCCAAACACGCAGGCCGCCGTGTAGTAACCGGCAGTCACCGGGCTCAGGCCGTATTGGTCGTTGAAGTAGCCGGGCAGGGCGCTGGCCAGGCCGATGAAGCCGCCAAAGGTCACGCTGTAGAAAAACATGAACCACCAGCTGTCGCGGTCGCCCAGGGCTTTGAAGTAGTCGGACACCGACTTGGCTTTCGGCCGCTCAGGGGCGTTTTTGGCCAGCCAGGCGAAGACGATGATGGTCAGGATCAGCGGGATCAGCGCGAAGCCGAACACGTTGCTCCAACCGAACGCGGCGGCCAGCACCGGAGCGATCAGCGCGGCCAGCACCGTGCCCGAGTTACCGGCCCCGGCGATGCCCATGGCCTTGCCTTGATGCTGCGGCGGATACCACTGCGACGCCAGCGGCAGGGCCACGGCGAACGACGCGCCCGCCATGCCGAGGAACAGGCCCAGCAGCAGCGCTTGTTCGTAACTTTGGATGCCGTGCTTCCAGGCGACGAACAGGGCGCAGATGACGATCACCTGGCCGATCAGCCCGGCGGTTTTTGGCGACAGGCGATCGGCCAGCATGCCCATGATAAAGCGCAGTACGGCCCCGGCCAGAATCGGCGTGGCCACCACCAGCCCGCGTTGTTGGGTGGTCAGGTGCAGGTCGGCGGCAATCTGCACCGCCAGAGGGCCGAGCAGGTACCAGACCATGAAACTCAGGTCGAAATAGAGGAAGGCCGCGAACAGGGTCGGGGTATGGCCGGATTTCCAGAAGCTTGAATTCATCGCGCACCTCAGCTGTGAGTCGTCTCGAGAAGGAGTCATGAGCTTGCAGGTGGGGGGCCGCAACGGCCGCACCACCGGCCCCGGTCTGTGGGGCCAAAACAAAAAAACGCCGCCACCCGATTCGCCATGGGCAAATGAGGTGAGCGACGTCTTTGTCGTAGGTGGGGCAACCGCCGTTGGTTACCTGTAGTGATTGCTTAGCGAGATTTGTGCCAACAGTCGGAGACCGGGTCGACCCTTTCGCGGGCAAGCCTCGCTCCTACAGGTTTTGTGTCGTTCACACCATGCGAGTTCGACGCGGAACCTGTAGGAGCGAGGCTTGCCCGCGAAGGCGTCCTTCAGCCGAGCAATTCACTCATCGCAATGATCTGCTCCGCCACCTGAATCAGCTTCTGCTGCCGGCTCATGGCCTGGCGGCGCATCAGCGTGTAGGCCTCTTCTTCGTTGCAGTCCTTCATCTTCATCAGCAGCCCCTTGGCCAGCTCGATGCGCTTGCGCTCGGCCAGTTGCTGGTCGCGGGCGTGCAGTTGCGCGCGCAGGGCCTGGTCGCTTTCGAAGCGTGCCATGGCCACGTCGAGAATCGGCTGCAAGCGTTGTGCGTGGATGCCTTCGACGATGTAGGCGCTGACCCCGGACTTGATCGCCTGACGCATCACGTCGGGGTCATGTTCGTCGGTAAACATCACAATCGGCCGTGGCTGGTCTCGACTCACCAGCACCACTTGCTCCATCACATCGCGGCTCGGTGACTCGGTATCGATCAAAATCACATCGGGACGCACCGTTTCGACGCGCGCGGGCAGGTCGATGGTCAGGCCGGACTCGTCGATGACCTCGAATCCGGCTTCGGTCAGGGCAGCCTTCAAGCGGCCGACTTTCTTCGCGGTGTCGTTGATCAGCAGGATACGCAGCATGTTCGTAGTCTCCTGTCAGCGGCTGGCGAGTAGGGGCGAGCTGTCGCTCATGGCGTGCAGTTTGAAGCTGCGGGCATACCCGGCCGGGTCCGAGCCGTCCCAGATTTTGCCGTCGATCAACTGGCTGCTGCGCATTTCCCTGGCCGAAGAATCGACATCGACCGCGCTGGCGGCCTCTCGATACAAGTCTAGTTGCTGGACCTGACGGGCCACGGCGAGGTAGTCCGGGTCGTCGCGCAGCAAACCCCAGCGACGGAACTGGGTCATGAACCACATGCCGTCGGACAGATAAGGCTGATTGACCTCGCCAGCGCCATGGAAGCGCAGCGCGTGCAGGTCTTGCCAGCGGTTGCCGAGGCCGTCGGCGTAGTCGCCGAGCAGGCGCGGTTCGATGCAGTCGAGCGGCGCGTCCAGGTATTGGGGGGCGCTCAGCAACTGCGCGGTGCTGCGGCGATTCTCGACGCTTTCTTCAATGAAGCGGCTGGCCTCCAGAATCGCCTTCACCAGTGCCCGGGCGGTGTTGGGGTATTGCTCGACGAAGGCGCGGGTGCAGCCGAGGACTTTTTCCGGATGATCGGGCCAGATGGTCTGGGTCGTTGCCATGGTGAAGCCGAGATTGTGTTTCACGGCGCTGGCGGACCACGGTTCACCGACGCAGAAACCGTCGATTCGCCCGGCTTGCAGGTGCGCGACCATTTGCGGCGGCGGCACCACCACACTGTCGACGTCATGCAGCGGGTGAATGCCCTGGCTCGCCAGCCAGTAATACAGCCACATGGCGTGGGTGCCGGTCGGAAAAGTCTGGGCGAAGGTGAGTTTTGGGCGAGTTTGGTGCACGTGGCGGTCCAGTGCTTCAGGACCGGTCACGCCCAACGCCTGCAAGCCGTGGGAAAGGTTGATGCTCTGGCCGTTCTGGTTCAGGCCCATGAGCACCGCCATCTCGGTCGGCGCCACGCCGCCGATGCCCAGGTGCACGGCGTAGATCAAACCGTACAGGCTGTGGGCGGCATCGAGTTCGCCGCTGACCAGTTTGTCCCGCAGGTTGGCCCAGGAAGACTGGCGCTTGAGGTTCAAGGTCAGGCCGTAGGGCTGGGCGAAGCCCTGAGTGGCGGCGACCACCACCGAGGCGCAATCGCTCAGGGCCATGAAACCGAGGTTGATGTCGGTCTTTTCCGGGGCATCGCTGCCGTTGACCCAGGCCAGAGGGCCCGCTGTGGTTTCATTCATGGCAAAACACCTTCCAAAAAAAACGTCGTCCCAGGCCTTCGCTCAAGCAAAGCCGGGTGACGACGCCATTGTCCTTCCACTCATCCCGTCGTTGGCATGAGTGCTGATGCCTGTGTTGGTGCAAGGCATATGCCATCGCTTGCTGATTTTGTCGCGCGCCTCGCTTGCGACCCCGATGCCCGGCTATAATCGCCGCCTCATTTCGCCGCCATTCGAGTCAACGCCGCCCATGTACACCCTGGCCCGTCAGCTGTTGTTCAAACTTTCCCCGGAAACCTCCCACGATCTGTCCCTGGACCTGATCGGCGCGGGCGGGCGTTTGGGCCTCAACGGCTTGCTGTGCAAGGCGCCGGCAAAAATGCCGGTGAGCGTCATGGGCCTGGACTTCCCGAACCCGGTGGGTCTGGCGGCCGGTCTGGACAAGAACGGTGCGGCCATCGACGGTTTTGCCCAGTTGGGTTTTGGTTTTGTCGAAATCGGCACCATCACGCCGCGTCCACAGCCGGGCAATCCGAAACCACGGATTTTCCGTTTGCCGGAAGCCGAGGCGATCATCAACCGCATGGGCTTCAACAACCTCGGCGTCGATCACCTGCTGGCCCGCGTGGCTGCGGCCAAGTACAAGGGCGTGCTGGGCATCAACATCGGCAAGAACTTCGATACCCCGGTCGAGCGTGCGGTCGACGATTACCTGATCTGCCTGGACAAGGTCTACGCCCACGCCAGCTATGTGACGGTCAACGTCAGCTCGCCGAACACCCCGGGCCTGCGCAGCCTGCAGTTCGGTGATTCGCTCAAGCAATTGCTGGCTGACCTGGCGACTCGTCGTGCCGAGCTGGCGTTGCGTCACGGCAAACATGTTCCGTTGGCGATCAAGATCGCACCGGACATGACCGACGAAGAAACCGCACAAGTCGCTCAAGCGCTGATCGAAACCGGGATGGACGCGGTGATCGCCACCAACACCACCCTGAGCCGCGTTGGCGTCGAAGGCATGGAATACGGTGACGAGGCGGGCGGTCTGTCCGGGGCGCCGGTTCGTGACAAGAGCAACCACACCGTGAAGGTGCTGGCGGCCGAGTTGGCGGGTCGTTTGCCGATCATCGCCGTGGGCGGCATCACCGAAGGCAAGCATGCCGCCGAGAAAATCGCGGCGGGTGCGAGCCTGGTGCAGCTCTATTCCGGCTTCATCTACAAGGGCCCGGCGCTGATTCGCGAGTCCGTGGACGCCATCGCCGCCCTGCGCTAAACCCCGTACTTGTAGGAGCGGCCGGGCGGCGTTCCGTTTGCCGGCGAAGGCGTCCTGACGATCGCTTTCGCCGGCAAGCCGTGCTCCTACAGGGACTTTGGCGTCCTCGAGATCGCTTTCGCAGCATTGCATAACCCTTGTAGGAGCCGGCTTGCCGGCGATAGCGGTGGGTCAGCGACACATGTATCGCCTGATAGGACGCCATCGCCAGCAAGCCGGCTCCTACAAGGGGAATGTGTTTTGTCAGAATGCAGGCATAAAAAAGGGCCCCTCGAAGGAGCCCCTGGGCCGAAGCCCGCCGCCCGGATGGGGCGTGCGTGGTAAGTCGTTACGTAATCAGTTTGTCGTGTCGGAGTGTGTGCCCTGTGTTAGCCGACGGCGTGAAGTTCGTTGAGTCTATGGATTCCCGCAGTGCCGGTCATACCGTCCCAGTTGTCGCCGCGTCCTTCTCGCCAGCCGTTAATCCAGGCTTGGCGTACTGACGGTAGAGTAAATGGGCAAAGCTCACGGGATTTGCCACCAACGCCATATTGATATCCGCGTAAAAATGCTCTTTCCAACGGATCACGCTTAAGTCTTCTCATAGGGTGTTGCCCTCACTTGTTGACTGTATGTATCGCGTTGACCTCAATCGAGGTCTGGCAGAAATGTCTGCCGTTGGGGGGCTCGCTGCCGGCGTGGCGAGCCAAGGTGTTGACGTCCGTTGTGGCGCCAACCTGTATTGAGTTCTAACCAATGCGTCACATCGAGGGAATGATCGTTTTGTCATAAGGACGTAACCATAAAGATGCTATGGCCATAAGTAACACGATGTTTGTCCCGTGTTTATTAGCCAAAGCCCTGTATGATCGGCCCCCCGCAGGATGATGGGGTTAATCCTTTAGTGAGAATGCCTCGCGTTGGTCTCGGGCATTATTCGACGAAGGGTCGAGTTATGACATTTTGTTGCATCAACTTTTTTATCTGCCCGTGCATCTAAGCTCTTCTAACCTGAGCAGCACGGGTGGGACGGCACACCTTCGTGCCACGCGGGCGCTCTTTTAGAAAAGCGCCTGATTGAAAACCGGGCCGGCAATGCGTTGTCGGTTCACTTAGCCAAAGGCTCTGAAATTCCAATGTCCGATCAATTCGAAATCTTCCTCACTTGCCCCAAAGGCCTCGAAGGCCTGCTCATCGAGGAAGCCGTCGGGCTTGGCCTTGAAGAAGCGCGTGAGCACACCTCTGCCGTGCGCGGCATGGCGACCATGGAAACCGCTTATCGCCTGTGCCTGTGGTCGCGTCTGGCGAACCGGGTGCTGCTGGTGCTCAAGCGTTTCCCGATGAAGGACGCCGAAGACCTGTATCACGGCGTGCTCGATATCGAGTGGCAAGACCACATGCTCAACGACGGCACCCTTGCCGTCGAGTTCAGCGGTCACGGTTCGGGCATCGATAACACGCACTTCGGCGCCCTGAAAGTCAAAGACGCCATCGTCGACAAACTGCGTACCCCGCAGGGCGACCGTCCGTCCATCGACAAACTCAACCCGGACCTGCGCATTCACCTGCGCCTGGACCGTGGCGAAGCGATCCTGTCCCTCGACCTCTCCGGCCACAGCCTGCACCAGCGTGGCTATCGCCTGCAGCAAGGCGCGGCGCCGCTGAAGGAAAACCTCGCGGCCGCCATCCTGATCCGTTCCGGCTGGCCGCGCATTGCCGCCGACGGCGGCGCGCTGGCTGACCCGATGTGCGGTGTCGGTACGTTCCTCGTCGAAGCGGCGATGATCGCCGCCGATATGGCGCCGAACCTGCGTCGCGAGCAGTGGGGCTTCACCGCGTGGCTTGGCCACGTGCCGGCGCTGTGGAAAAAGCTTCACGAAGAAGCCACCGAGCGCGCTGCGGCCGGTCTGGCCAAACCACCGCTGTGGATTCGTGGCTACGAAGCCGACCCGCGCCTGATTCAACCGGGCCGCAACAACGTCGAGCGTGCCGGACTGAGCGAGTGGATCAAGATCTACCAGGGCGAAGTCGGCACCTTCGAGCCGCGTCCGGACCAGAACCAGAAAGGCCTGGTGATCTGCAACCCACCGTACGGCGAGCGTCTGGGCGATGAGGCGAGCTTGCTCTACCTCTACCAGAACCTCGGCGAGCGTCTGCGTCAGGCCTGCCTGAACTGGGAAGCGGCGGTGTTCACCGGCGCGCCGGACCTGGGCAAGCGCATGGGCATCCGCAGCCACAAACAGTATTCGTTCTGGAACGGCGCGCTGCCGTGCAAGTTGCTGCTGATCAAGGTCACGCCGGATCAGTTCGTCACCGGCGAGCGTCGCACCCCGGAACAGCGTCAAGTCGAGCGCGAGCAGGCGGAATACGATCAGGCACCGAACGAGCCGCAGGAACGCCAGTACAACAAAAACGGTAACCCGATCAAACCGGCCGCGGCACCCGCTCCGGTGATCGAGCAACCGCGTTTGAGCGAAGGCGGGCAAATGTTTGCCAACCGCCTGCAAAAGAACCTCAAGGCGCTGGGCAAGTGGGTCAAGCGTGAAGGCATCGACTGCTACCGCGTCTACGATGCCGACATGCCGGAATACTCGATGGCCATCGACCTGTATCAGGATTGGGTCCACGTCCAGGAATACGCCGCGCCGAAATCCATCGACCCGGAAAAAGCCTCGGCGCGCATGTTCGATGCTCTGGCAGCGATTCCGCAGGCGTTGAACATCGACAAGAACCGCGTAGTGGTCAAGCGTCGCGAGCGTCAGAGCGGCACCAAGCAGTACGAACGCCAGGCGGCGCAAGGCAAGTTCGTCGAGGTCAACGAAGGCGGCGTGAAGCTGCTGGTGAACCTCACCGACTACCTCGACACCGGGCTGTTCCTCGACCACCGGCCAATGCGCATGCGCATTCAGAAAGAGGCGGCCGGCAAACGTTTCCTCAATCTGTATTGCTACACCGCGACGGCTAGCGTCCACGCAGCCAAGGGCGGCGCGCGCAGCACCACCAGCGTCGACTTGTCGAAAACCTACCTCGACTGGGCGCGTCGCAACCTGTCGCTGAACGGTTTCTCCGACAAGAACCGTCTGGAGCAGAGCGATGTGATGGTCTGGCTGGATGCCTGCCGTGACGAGTTCGACCTGATCTTCATCGACCCGCCGACCTTCTCCAACTCCAAGCGCATGGAAGGGATCTTCGACGTGCAGCGAGATCAGGTGCAGTTAATCGACCTGGCCATGGCGCGACTGGCGCCGGGTGGCGTGTTGTACTTCTCCAACAACTTCCGCAAGTTCGCGCTCGAGGAAAACCTCACCGAGCGTTACGCGGTCGAGGAGATCACGACCCAGACCATCGATCCGGACTTCGCCCGCAACGGCAAGATCCACCGGGCCTGGAAAATCACTGCGCGTTGACAGTTTTTTGCATTGGATCCACAGAGCCTTGATTTTTAAAGGCTCTTGGCTTCTTTCAGTGCTGGTCAAATTGATGGCTAATAGCTATAACTCATCGCATGGCCAATGGGCTTTTCCGGCACCTGGCGTTTTGAGTTGCCTCTATGTCGTTGCACGCCGTGCGCCCAAAGATCCTGGGTTTTATCAGTGAAGACGTCTCGGCCTGGCTGGTCGCGCTGTTTGTATTGGTCGTCGGCGGGGTTCTCACCGGGTTGCTCGCCTGGTCGACCCTGAATCTGTTTCACCAACAATTGCGGCAACGTTTCCAACTGCTGGCCAGTGAACGTTACAGCCGTATCGAAGAACGTTTCGAAGATCAGGAGCAGCGCCTCGATGGCCTGCGCCGATTCTTTGTCAATTCCGATTCGGTTGCCCGCGAGGAATTCGACGGTTACACCCAACCTTTGCTGCACCGGACTCAGGCCTATTCGTTCGCCCTGCGGGTCAGCCGTGCCGAGCGGGCGGAGTTTGAGCGTCGGGTGCGGAAAGAGGGGGTACCCGATTTCAACATTCGTGAGCTCAATGCCGACGGTCAGCTGCAATTGGCGGCGGAGCGCGATGAGTATGTCGCGGTGCTGTACAGCCAGACCCAGAGCAAGCTCGGCTCACCGTTGGGCTACGATCTGGCCGCGCAGCCCCTGCGCCGTGCCACCCTGGACCGGGCGGACCAGCATGGCCAGATGGCGGTGTCGCAGCCGATGCATCTTGTCGCTATCGAGCCGGCTTATGCGCGGGGCGTGTTGTTGGTGGCGCCGGTCATGCCACGCAGCAGTCCAGACACGAAACCTTACGGTTATGTGATGGCGGTGATCAGCATGCGGCAGTTGCTGGCCGATGGCTTGCCGGAAGCGGGCCGTGATTATCTGTCAGTGCGAATCCTCGACCTGTCCATCGAAGAACAGCACGAAGTGCTTTACGAATCGCCCAACGGCCCTGCCGTCAGTGAGTTGTCCGCGACCCGGCTGCTGCGGCTGGCCGACCATGACTATCAGGTCGACATCCAGCCCAGCGAGGCTTTCCTGCAAGCCAACCACTCTTCGGTCAGCAGCCTGGTAGTGCTGGGTGGTTTGCTCAGTCTGCTGCTCAGCTCGCTGCTGTATGTGTTGGTCAGTCAGCGGCAACGTGCGCTGAAAATGGTCGAGCAGCGGACCCAGGAGTTGCGCGCCCGAGAGCAGGAGCTGCGCGGTACCCATGGTCAACTGCGTGGCGTATTGAATGCCGCGACCCAGGTGGCGATCATCGCCACCGACCTGCGCGGCGTCATCAGCACGTTCAACGCCGGGGCGGAGCAGATGCTCGGCTACTCAAGCGTGGAAGTGGTGGGGCACATGACCCTGGAAAACCTGCACCTGCCCCGGGAACTTGCCGCGCGTTCGGCCGAGTTGAGTGCACGTTATGGCAAACCGATTCCGACCTGCCAGGCGATGTTGGTCGAGGGCGGCGAGGAGGGCGGTCACGAGGCGCGGGAGTGGACGCTGGTGCGTGGCGATGGCAGCCAGTTGACGGTGAACATGCTGGCGACCCCGGTGCTCGACGAGCAAGGTTTGTGGGTCGGGCACCTGGCGATCTGTATCGACGTCACCGAGCGCAAACGGGTGTACGAAGCGCTCGCCGCACGGGATTTGCTCTTGAAGAAACTCAGCGCCCATGTGCCCGGCGGGATTTACCAGTTCAAGATGGAATTCGACGGGCGCTTCAGTGTGATCTACGCCAGCGACGGCATCCGCGATATCTACGAGCTCGAGCCGGATGTCTTGTTGCTCAATGCCGAGGCGATTTTCACCCGGATTCACCCCCAGGACACCACCCGGGTCCGCGCTTCGATCCGGGCGTCGGCGGACACGCTCAGCCCGTGGCGCGAAGAGTACCGCGTGCAGTTGCCAACGCGGGGGGGGCGCTGGGTTCGTGGCGAAGCGACCCCGGAGGAACTGCCCGGCGGCGGCGTGCTCTGGCATGGCTATATCTCGGACATCTCCGACCTCAAGCGCGTCGAAGAAGAGCTGCGGGCGCTGTCGATCACCGACTCGCTGACCGGGATCCACAACCGTCGCTACTTCCAGGAGCGCCTGACCACCGAGATGGTTCGTGTGGAGCGCGGTGGTGGCGAGTTGTCGGTGATCATGCTCGACATCGACCATTTCAAACGCATCAATGACCAGCATGGCCACGCCGTGGGCGACCGGGTGTTGCAGGCGGTGTGCGAGCGCATCGGCAATCGCCTGCGTCGCACCGATGTGTTTTGTCGCCTGGGCGGTGAAGAGTTCATGGTGCTCTGCCCGGACATCGATGGCGAACAAGCCTATGGACTGGCGCTGGAGCTGTGGCAGGGCTTGCGCAGTTCACCGATCGACGACGTCGGGATCGTCACGGCGAGTTTCGGCATTGCCAGTTGGCGTGTCGACGAAGGCGCGGATGCGTTGCTGCTGCGGGCGGACTCGGGGGTGTATGCGGCGAAACAGGCGGGACGGGATCGGGTTCAGGGCGAGTTGGGTTAAGTCGGGGCTACACACAACCCCCTGTGGGAGCTAGCCTGCTAGCGATAGCGGTGTGTCAGTCAATACATGTGCCGACTGACACACCGCTATCGCTAGCAGGCTAGCTCCCACATTGGATTTGAGGTGTGCTTACAACACTGAAGCCGTATCCGGTAGTTTCGGCTGGCGATACAAGTCCAGCAGCACCTGATCCAGCACCGACGATGCGCCAAACGGGGCCTTGTCGTTGAGGATCGCCACCACCGCCCAGGTGTTGCCATTGACGTCGCGGCTGAAGCCGGAGATCGCGCGCACGGTGTTCAGGGTGCCGGTCTTGACGTGGGCTTCGCCGCGCATCGCGGTGGTCTTCAGGCGTTTGCGCATGGTGCCGTCGGTGCCGGCAATCGGCATCGAACTGATGAACTCGGCAGCGTACGGGCTATGCCATGCGGCTTGCAGCATCGCCGCCATTTCACGGGCGCTCACGCGTTCTGCGCGGGACAGGCCGGAACCGTTTTCCATCACCAGGTGCGGCGCGGTAATGCCTTTCTTCGCCAGCCACTGACGCACCACGCGCTGGGCCGCTTTGGCGTCATCGGCGTCGGCGTCGGTGCGGAATTTCTGGCCCAGGCTCAGGAACAGCTGCTGCGCCATGGTGTTGTTACTGTATTTATTGATGTCGCGGATGACTTCCGCCAGGTCCGGCGAGAAGGCGCGAGCCAGGACCTTGGCGTCTTTCGGCGTGGGCGCCAGAACATCCCTGCCCTGAATGCTGCCGCCCAGTTCCTTCCAGATCGCCCGGACGGCACCGGCGGTGTACGTCGCGTGGTCGAGCAGCGACAGGTAAGTCTGCGAGCTGCAGCCATCGCCCAACTGCCCGCCGACGGTCACGGTGACGCTGCCGTCGGCCTGGGTCACCGGGTTGTAACGCACGCCACCGGTGCATTGCTTGCCGTTGACGGCCTTGACCTGGTTTTCGATGCGGATGCTGGCAATCGGAGGCTCTACCGAGATCAGCACACGGCCGTTGTCGTTGCGCGCGACGAAGCGCAGGGCCTTGAGGTTGACCAGCAGCGAATCGGGTTTGACCAGGAACGGTTTGTTCTCGTCATTGCCGTCATCGTTGAACTCCGGCAGTTGCGGTTGCACGAAGAAGCCACGATCCAGCACCAGGTCGCCGGTGACTTGCGTCACGCCGTTGGCCCGCAGGTCGCGCATCAGCAGCCAGAGTTTTTCCATGTTCAGCTTCGGATCGCCGCCACCCTTGAGGTAGAGGTTGCCGTTGAGAATGCCGCCACTGAGGGTGCCGTCGGTGTAGAACTCGGTTTTCCACTGGTGGTTCGGGCCGAGCATTTCCAGCGCTGCATAGGTGGTCACCAGTTTCATGGTGGACGCCGGGTTGACCGAAACGTCAGCGTTGAAAATGGTCGGGGTGCCAGGGCCGTTGAGCGGGATCATCACCAGCGACAGGGCGTTGTCCTGCAGCTTGCTGGCCTTGAGGGCTTTTTCGACGTTGGGCGACAGCGCGGTGTTGATGGTGGCGGCGGAAACGGGGAGGGCCAGCGGGAGAAGAAGACTGGCCAGCAGCAGTGGACGCAAAGATTTGATCATCTGAAATAAAACCCTACAGCCGAGGGGGAAAAAAGACGAGGGCATGAAGATAATTTCCCTCAGTGGTCATGAAAGTGTCGGCATTATGCCCCAAGGTGTAGCGGCTTGTGCCGTGCCCGCGCCTTCTAATCCGCTATTTTTTTACCGGCGGTAACGCGTTGCGCCCAGAGAGTCGGGCAATTGGCGGCTTAAACTGCTAAAGTGCCGCCCGTTATTACTTATGAGGATTGTTCCAATGGCGACTAACCGTTCCCAGCGTCTGCGCAAAAAACTGTGCGTCGATGAATTTCAAGAGCTGGGTTTCGAACTGAACCTGGATTTCAAAGAAGATTTGGCTGATGAAGCCATTGATGCTTTCCTCGACGCGTTCCTGAAAGAAGCCATGGAAGCCAACGGTCTGGGCTATGTTGGCGGCGACGACTTCGGTCTGGTTTGCCTGCAGAAACGTGGCTCGGTGTCCGAAGAGCAGCGTGCAGCTGTTGAAGCCTGGCTCAAAGGCCGCAGCGAACTGACTGAAGTCACCGTCAGCCCGCTGATCGACGTCTGGTATCCGGAAAAGCCGATCAATCCGGTAGCTTGATGTCATAAAAGAAGCGGCGACCCAAGGGTCGCCGTTTTTTTATGCCTGTCAGAAACCACCGCCGGCTCCCCTGTGGGAGCGAGCCTGCTCGCGATGGACTTCAGAGCACCGCGGGGTATCAGATTCCCCGCGTAATCGTTAACGTCCATCGCGAGCAGGCTCGCTCCTGCAGGGGACGGTGTGTATCAAGCAGCCTTGCGCCAATTCAGAATCACCAGCGTCAACACCCCCGCCACAATCCCCCAGAACGCCGAACCCACGGAAAACAACGTCAACCCCGACGCCGTGACCATAAAGGTGATCAGCGCCGCTTCGCGTTCCTTCACTTCGGCCATCGCAATGCTCAAGCCATTGATGATCGAGCCGAACAACGCCAGTGCCGCAATCGACAGCACCAGTTCTTTGGGCAGCGCGGCAAACAGCGCCGCCAGCGTCGCGCCGAATACCCCGGCAATCCCGTAGAAAACCCCGCACCACACGGCGGCCGTGTAACGCTTGTTGCGGTCTTCGTGGGCATGCGGCCCGGTGCAGATCGCCGCGCTGATGGCGGCCAGGTTGATCCCGTGGGAACCGAACGGCGCCAGCAGCAGCGAGGCGATGCCCGTCGTAGTGATCAGCGGCGAGGCCGGCATGGTGTAACCGTCGGCGCGCAGCACCGCAATGCCCGGCATGTTCTGCGAGGTCATCGCCACCACAAAAAGCGGAATGCCGATGCTGATGGTCGCGGCCAGGGAGAAGTGCGGCGTGGTCCAGACCGGCGTCGCCACTTCCAGGTGAAACGCGCTGAAATCCAGCAGCCCCATGAACCTTGACAGCGCTGTACCGATCAGCAGCGCAGCGAGTACCGCGTAGCGCGGCGACAGGCGCTTGACCACCAGGTAGGTGAAAAACATCCCCAGCACCAGCGCGGTGCGATGTTGGGCGGCGACAAAAATTTCGCTGCCGATCTTGAACAGAATCCCGGCCAGCAACGCGGCGGCCAATGAGGCTGGAATCTTCTTCACCAGGCGTTCGAAGCTGCCGGTCAAGCCACAGATGGTGACCAGCACCGCGCAGGTCATGTAGGCGCCAATGGCTTCGCCGTAACTCACACCGCCCAGGCTGGTGATCAGCAACGCCGCGCCGGGTGTCGACCACGCGATGGTGATTGGCGTGCGATAACGCAGGGACAGGCCAATCGAACACACCGCCATGCCAATGGAAATCGCCCAGATCCACGACGAAATCTGCCCGCTGCTCAGGCCTGCCGCTTGCCCGGCCTGGAACATCAGCACCAGGGAGCTGGTGTAGCCGGTCATCATCGCGATGAACCCGGCGACGATGGCGGAAGGGGACGTGTCCGCCAATGGGCGGAGCTGCGTGTGCGTGGCGTCGTTCATGACAACGGTGTTCCTTAATACGTACGAAAATACCCAAAGCCAACTCAAACCCCTTGTAGGAGCGAGGCTTGCCCGCGAAGGCGTCGTGTCAGTTGACATCAATGTTGAATGACACGACGCCTTCGCGGGCAAGCCTCGCTCCTACAGGGGATCGTATTCGCTGCGGATTCTGCGGATAAGCCTAAACTCAAACGTAAGCAATCGTTGCGATACAGCAAAGGCGACAAACAGCCGTACAGTCGTGTTGCCACCATCCATTGTGTACAATCGCGGTGTTTTTTACGCGATACTTGCCAGCGACCCACTGTGCCGTATTACAGTCACGGTCAATTCGCCGCAGTTCTCCCGACTCGAGTGCCCATGAACGAACAGTTGCAACCCCTCAAGAAACAACCGCGAGCAGGCAAAGCCGGCCGCAGCGGTACCCAGGACGATATTGTCTACGCGCATATCTTCGAGGCCATCCTCGAACAGCGCCTGGCGCCCGGCACCAAGTTGAGCGAAGAAGCGCTGGGGGAAATTTTCGGGGTCAGTCGCACCATCATTCGCCGCGCGCTGTCGCGCCTGGCCCATGAAGGCGTCGTGCTGTTGCGGCCGAATCGCGGCGCCGTGGTTGCCAGTCCGAGTGTCGAGGAAGCGCGCCAGGTGTTCCTCGCCCGCCGTCTGGTCGAACGTGCGATCACTGAACTGGCCGTGCAGCACGCCACCGCCGAGCAAATCGCCGAGTTGCGGCAGATGGTCAACGACGAGCGCGACAGCTTCTCCCGTGGCGATCGCGGTGCCGGCATTCGTCTGTCGGGCGAGTTCCACCTGAAACTGGCCGAAGCGGCGAAGAATGCACCGCTGATCAGCTTCCAGCGCAGCCTGGTGTCCCAGACTTCGTTGATCATCGCGCAATACGAAAGCGGCAACCGTTCGCACTGTTCCTATGACGAACACACCCAACTGATCGACGCGATCGAAGCGCGCAACGGTGAGCTGGCGGTGAACCTGATGATGCATCACATGGACCACATCGACAGCAAACTCAACCTCGACGAAGAAAGCGCGTCGGATGATTTGCATGCGGTGTTCTCGCATTTGTTGCAGACCAAGAAGCCAGGGCGTTCGCCGGCGAAAATCTAACGCCGTCCCCTGTAGGAGCGAGCCTGCTCGCGATGGTCGTTAACGATTACGCGGGGTATCTGAAGCCCCGCGGCGCCCTTGAGTCCATCGCGAGCAGGCTCACTCCTACAGGGCATAAAAAATCCCCCGGAATCTGATGATCGCGGGGGATTTTTTATGCCCGAAAAACCTTAGCGCTGATGCACCTGATTCCCCGCCGCATACGTCTGCAACACCGTCCGGTCATCCCCCAGCGTCATCAACACAAACAACGTCTCGGCAATGTTGTTCGCCTGCTTCAAGCGGTAGCTCAGCAACGGCGTGGCGTTGTAATCCAGCACCAGGAAGTCCGCGTCGGTGCCCGGTTGCAGCGTGCCGATCTTGTCTTCCAACCGCAGTGCTCGTGCGCCGCCCAGCGTCGCCAGGTACAACGATTTGAACGGGCTCAGCCGCGCCCCTTGCAACTGCATGACCTTGTACGCCTCGTTCAATGTTTGCAGCAGCGAGAAACTGGTGCCGCCGCCCACATCGGTGCCGATACCGACATTGAGTTTGTGCTTCTCGGCCATCGGCAGGTTGAACAGGCCGCTGCCGAGGAAGAAGTTCGAGGTCGGGCAGAACGAGATGGCCGAGCCGGTTTCTGCCAATCGCGCGCATTCGTCATCGCACAGGTGCACGCCGTGGGCGAAGACCGAGCGCTCGCCGAGCAACTGGTAGTGATCGTAGACGTCCAGGTAGCCTTTACGCTCCGGGAACAGTTCCTTGACCCACTCGATTTCCTTGAGGTTTTCGCTGATGTGGGTCTGCATGTACAGGTCCGGATATTCACTCAGCAGCTGGCCGGCCAGGGTGAGTTGTTCCGGGGTGCTGGTCGGGGCGAAACGCGGCGTGACTGCGTAGTGCAAGCGACCCTTGCCGTGCCAGCGCTCGATCAACGCCTTGCTTTCGACGTAGCTGGATTCGGCGGTGTCGGTCAGGTAGTCCGGCGCGTTGCGGTCCATCATCACCTTGCCGGCGATCATCCGCAGGTCCAGCTGTTCAGCCGCTTCGAAGAACGAGTTCACCGATTGCGGGTGCACGCTGCCGAACACCAGCGCGGTGGTGGTGCCGTTGCGCAGCAGTTCCTTGATGAAAATGTCCGCGACTTCGTCGGCGTGAGTCTTGTCGGCGAACTGGCTTTCACACGGGAAGGTGTAGGTGTTGAGCCAGTCCAGCAACTGTTCGCCGTAGGCGCCGACCATGCCGGTTTGCGGCAAATGGATATGGGTGTCGATGAAACCGGGGGTGATCAGCGCGTCCTGATAATGAGTGATCTCGATATCGGCGGGCAGGGTTGGCAGCAATTCGCTGGCGTGACCGAGGGCACTGATCTGGCCGTTATCGACCACCAGCAAACCGTCTTCGAAATACTCGTACGAGGCTTCGATCCCCACTTCAGCGGGGTCGGCGATGCTGTGCAGGATGGCGGCGCGGTAGGCTTTGCGAGTCAGAGGCATGGGCGTTCTCAATTAGAGGCTTGGCTGCGGCGTGAGGCAGGCAGCAATTTGGCAATCGACGATCCGGCGCTGGCGGCGTGCTGGCCGAAATTCGCGTTATAGGTGGCGATGATTTCGCCGGCGATGGAGATGGCTATTTCCACAGGCAATTTGCCTTTGACTTCGCCGATGCCCATCGGGCAGCGCATGCGTTGCAGCACGCTGCTGTCAAAACCACGGTCGCGCAGGCGGTGTTCGAACTTCACCCGTTTGGTTTTCGAACCGATCAGGCCGAAGTAGGCGAAGTCATTGCGCTTGAGGATCGCAGCGGTGAGTTCAAGGTCGAGCTGATGATTGTGGGTCATGACGATGCAGTAGCTGCCGGCGGGCAGGTCGTCGATTTCATCCACCGGCTCTTCGGCGACGATTTTGCGCACGCCGTGGGGGATCTGTTCAGGGAATTCATCTTCCCGCGAGTCGATCCAGCGCACCCGGCAGGGCAGGCTGGCGAGCAGCGGCACCAGTGCGCGACCGACATGGCCGGCGCCGAACACGGCGATCTGCGCCTGGACCTGGCCCATCGGTTCGAACAGCAGCACGGTCACTCCGCCGCAGCACTGGCCGAGGCTGGCGCCGAGGCTGAAGCGCTCCAGGTGCGTGTCCTGTTTGCCACTGGCGAGCATCTCGCGGCCGATCTGCATGGCCTTGTATTCCAGATGCCCGCCACCGATGGTGTCGAAGGTCTGGCTGGCGCTGATGACCATTTTCGAACCGGCATTGCGCGGCGTCGAGCCGAGCTCTTCGATGATGGTCACCAGGACGCAGGGTTCACCGCGGTTTTGCAGGTCGGCGAGGGCGTCGATCCAGTTGTACATATTCACCTCAACATTTCTGTTGTTTGTTCGGGCCTCATCGCCAGCAAGCCGGCTCCTACAGGTTTTGTGTCAGTCGCAGAATCGCGATACACCACCGATCTGTAGGAGCCGGCTTGCTGGCGATCCAGGCGCCGCGGTCTTTACAGCGAAGCCAACTCGGTTTCGGTTTCAACGGCCTTCGCCGCCTTCAACTGCCGCATCTGCTCACAGCCCCACAACACCCGCTCCGGCGTCGCCGGCGCATCGATTTTCGGTTGATGTTTGTAATCACCCAGACTCGCCACAGCGTCCTTGATCGCACACCACGACGCGATGCCGAGCATGAACGGCGGCTCACCCACAGCCTTGGAATGGAACACCGTGTCTTCCGGGTTCTTGCGGTTTTCCACCAGCTTCACCCGCAGGTCCAGCGGCATGTCCGCCACCGCCGGAATCTTGTAGCTCGCCGGGCCGTTGGTCATCAGTTTGCCCTTGGCATTCCAGACCAGTTCTTCCATGGTCAGCCAGCCCATGCCCTGGATGAAACCGCCCTCGACCTGCCCGATGTCGATCGCCGGGTTCAGCGAGGCGCCAACGTCGTGGAGGATGTCGGTGCGCAGCATTTTGTACTCGCCGGTCAGCGTATCGACGATCACTTCGCAGCACGCCGCGCCGAACGCGTAGTAGTAGAACGGCCGACCACGTGCCTGGCTGCGGTCGTAGAAGATTTTCGGGGTCTTGTAGAAGCCGGTGCTCGACAGCGAGACCTGAGCGAAATACGCCTGCTGGATCAGCGCTTCGAACGTCAGGATGTGATCGCGAACCCGTACGTGACCGTTGTGGAATTCCACGTCTTCTTCGCTGACCTTGTATTGCCGTGCGGCGAATTCCACCAGGCGTTTCTTGATGATTTCCGCCGCGTTTTGCGCAGCTTTGCCGTTCAGGTCAGCACCGCTGGAGGCGGCGGTCGGCGAGGTGTTCGGCACCTTGTCGGTGTTGGTCGCGGTGATCTGCACGCGGTCCATTTCCACCTGGAACACTTCGGCCACGACCTGCGCGACTTTGGTGTTCAAGCCCTGGCCCATTTCCGTGCCGCCGTGGTTCAGGTGGATGCTGCCGTCGGTGTAGACGTGCACCAGCGCACCGGCCTGGTTGAGGAAACTGGCGGTGAAGGAAATACCGAATTTCACCGGGGTCAGCGCCAGGCCTTTTTTCAGGATCGGGCTGTTGGCGTTGTAGCGGCGAATCGCTTCGCGGCGCTCGGCGTACTGGCTGCTTTCTTCCAGTTCGGCGGTCATTTCCTCGAGCATGTTGTGCTCGACGGTCTGGTAGTAATGGGTGACGTTGCGTTCGGTCTTGCCGTAGTAGTTGGCCTTGCGCACCGCCAGCGGGTCGAGGGCCAGATGCCGGGCAATCGCGTCCATGACTTCTTCGATGGCGACCATGCCTTGCGGGCCGCCGAAGCCACGGTAAGCGGTGTTCGACGCGGTGTTGGTCTTGCAGCGATGACCGTTGATCGTCGCATCGCCGAGGTAGTACGAGTTGTCGGCGTGGAACATCGCACGGTCGACAATCGAGTTCGACAGGTCCGGCGAGCAGCCGCAGTTACCCGCCAGTTCCAGCTGAATGCCGTGCAGGCGCCCGCTGTCGTCAAAGCCCACGTCGTACTCGACATAGAACGGGTGACGCTTGCCGGTCATCAGCATGTCTTCAACGCGCGGCAGGCGCATTTTGGTTGGCTGGCCGGTGAGGTGCGCGATGACGGCGCACAAACATGCCGGGCTCGCTGCCTGGGTTTCCTTACCACCAAAACCACCGCCCATGCGGCGCATGTCGACGACGATTTTGTTCATCGACACGTCCAGCACTTCCGCCACCAGTTTCTGTACTTCGGTGGGGTTTTGCGTGGAGCAGTAGACAATCATCCCGCCGTCTTCAGTGGGCATCACCGACGAGATCTGTGTTTCGAGGTAGAAGTGCTCCTGGCCGCCAATGTGCAGCGTGCCCTGGATACGATTTTTCGCTGTCGTCAACGCGCCCGCTGAATCACCGCGTTCATGGGTGTGGCTGTCCAGCACGAAATGCTTTTTGCGAAAGGCCTCGACCACGTCCAGCACCGGTTCCAGGTCTTCGTATTCGATCACTGCGGCCATGGCGGCTTTGCGTGCGGTCTCCAAGTCACGAGCGGCAACGGCCAGTACCACCTGACCGACGAACTGCACGGTGTCGATGGCCAGCAACGGATCACCGGGCATCAGCGGGCCGATGTCTTTCAGCCCCGGCACGTCTTCGTGGGTGATGGCGATGCGCACGCCTTCGAAGGCGTAGCAAGGCTTGGTGTCGATGCTGATGATTTTCGCGTGGGCGCGGTCCGACAGCCGTGCGTAAACGTGCAGTTGGTTCGGAAATTCCAGACGGTCGTCGATGTACTGCGCCTCACCGGACACATGCTTGGCGGCGCTGTCGTGCTTGACGCTGCGGCCGACGCCGGTGGTCAGGTCCTTGGCGAACAGTTCAGCCAGTTCGGCTTGGGTCTTCTCTACAGCGTGATGATTAGACATAAGCGGTCACCCGAGTCTCGATGTGCGGCGTTTGCAGTTCAATGAAGTATTTGCGCAGCAGGTTTTGTGCACTGAGCAGGCGGTATTCCTTGCTGGCGCGGAAGTCCGAGAGCGGCGTGAAATCGTCGGCCAGTGCGGCGCAGGCGCGTTCGACGGTGGCGTTGTTGAACGGTGAACCGAGTAACACGGCTTCGCAGTTGGCGGCGCGTTTCGGGATGGCAGCCATGCCACCGAAGGCAACGCGTGCGTCGGCGATCACACCGTTTTCCAGGCGGATGTTGAAGGCGGCGCAAACGGCGGAAATGTCATCATCCAGACGCTTGGAAACCTTGTACGCACGGAACAGTTGTTCGGCGCTGGCACGCGGCACGATGATCTTCTCGATGAACTCGCTTTCCTGACGCGCGGTGACGCGGTAATCGATGAAGTAATCTTCCAGGGCCAGGGTGCGGCGGGTTTCGCCCTTGCACAGCACAATCTGCGCGCCCAAGGCGATCAGCAGCGGTGGCGAGTCACCGATCGGCGAGGCGTTGCCAATGTTGCCGCCGAGGGTGCCCTGGTTGCGGATCTGCAACGAAGCGAAGCGATGCAGCAATTCGCCGAAGTCCGGGTACTCGGCGTTCAAGGCTTCATAGCAATCGGAGAGGGCGGTGGCGGCGCCGATTTCCAGGCGATCGTCAAAGCGTTCGATGCGCTTCATTTCGGCAACGTTGCCGACGTAAATCATCACCGGCAGCGTGCGGTGGAACTGCGTGACTTCCAGCGCCAGGTCCGTGCCGCCGGCCAGCAGCCGGGCCTGTGGATAAGCGTCATAGAGGTCGGCCAGATCGGCGACGGTCAGCGGCACCAGGCAGCGCTTGTCGCCGCTGTTGAGTTCGCCGATATCGGTCGGCGCGATGGCTTTCAGGCGCGCAATGGTCTCGGCTTCGCGAGCGTCGAATTGATCGGGTTGCTTGCCGCAGCAGGATTGCTCGGCGGCTTGCAGAATCGGCCGATAGCCGGTGCAACGGCAGAGGTTGCCGGCCAGTGCTTCGTGCGCTTTATGCGAGTCCGGTTGTTCGCTGTTCTTTTGCAGTGCGAACAGCGACATCACGAAACCGGGGGTGCAGAAGCCGCATTGCGAGCCGTGGCACTCGACCATGGCTTTCTGCACGCTGTGCAGTTCGCCTTGGTGCTTGAGGTCTTCGACGCTGATCAGTTGTTTGCCATGCAGCGACGAAACGAACGTCAGGCACGAGTTGAGGCTGCGATAGCGAATGTGTTCGCGGCCATCGTCATCCGATTGCAACTCGCCGACCACCACGGTGCAGGCGCCGCAGTCACCGCTGGCGCAGCCTTCTTTGGTGCCGGGTTTGCCCACATGGTCGCGCAGATAATTGAGCACGGTCAGGTTTGGGTCCAGGGCGTGCTCGCTACGGAGTTCCTGGTTAAGTAAAAACTGGATCACGGAAGGCCTCGCAGACTCATTATTGTTGTTAACCGACTTGGACCGAATTTATCAGGTCTGACTTTGCGGTCAATGATTTTCTGACTTAAAGGTCAGGAAATAGCATTTTGTCGATCAACGACTCGTTCCTTCATTATTGACCCTTGCGGGTTAGCCTGCTTTTTGCGGGATTCGTGCCAAAAACCGCCGAGTGGGCACTCCGCCATGACCCCTCATGTGCGCTACACTGCGCCGCTTGTACAGATCGAAGAATTTGAAGGACACCCATGACGTTCAAGGCGCCGGACAGCCTCGCCGAGCAAATTGCTCACCACCTCGCCGAACGCATCATTCGTGGCGAAATGAAGCCCGGGGAGCGCATCCAGGAACAGAAGGTCACGCTGGCCCTCAATGTCAGCCGCGGCTCGGTCCGCGAAGCCTTGCTGATCCTTGAGCGGCGCCACCTGATCGCGATCCTGCCGCGACGCGGCGCGCATGTGACCGAACTCACCGTGCACAAGGTGCAGAGCCTGTGCACGCTGATGGGCGAGATGTACATCCTGCTCGCCAATGCCGTGGCCACTGGCTGGAAAGTCCAGGCCGACCTGGCGCCGTTCTTGCAAATCCAGCAGCGCCTGACCGCGAGCTACGAGCGTCAGGACATCCATGCCTTCGTCGACGACAGTTTCAATGTGATGCGCGCCACCTACGGGTTTGCCAACAACCCGTACTTGCAGGAAACCGTCGAGAATCTGCAACCGGCCATGAGCCGTGCGTATTTCCTCGCCCTGGAGCAGCGCAAGGCCTCGATGAGCGAGTATCTGGAACTGTTCGAACGCTTGCTCGCGGCCGTGATCGCCCGTGACCATGCGCTGATTCGCACCGTGCTGACCGCGTATTGCCAGCGCAGTTGCGATCTGGTGATTGCTGCCCTGACGGACGCTTAAGCGTGCGGCTCAAGTGCATCAAGCTGGCGGGGTTCAAATCCTTCGTCGATCCGACCACGGTGAACTTCCCCAGTAACATGGCGGCGGTGGTCGGGCCTAATGGCTGCGGCAAATCGAACATCATCGACGCCGTGCGCTGGGTGATGGGCGAGAGCTCGGCCAAAAACTTGCGCGGCGAGTCGATGACCGACGTCATCTTCAACGGTTCGACCAGCCGTAAACCGGTGAGCCAGGCCAGCATCGAGCTGGTGTTCGACAACACCGACGGCACCCTGCTTGGCGAATACGCCGCCTATGCGGAAATTTCCATTCGCCGCAAAGTCACCCGCGACAGCCAGACCACCTATTACCTCAACGGCACCAAGTGCCGTCGCCGCGATATCACCGACATCTTCCTCGGTACCGGCCTGGGTCCGCGCAGCTACTCGATCATCGAGCAGGGGATGATCTCCAAGCTGATCGAGTCCAAGCCCGAAGACTTGCGCAACTTCATTGAAGAAGCGGCGGGCATCTCCAAGTACAAGGAGCGCCGGCGCGAGACCGAAAACCGCATTCGTCGCACCCACGAAAACCTGGAGCGCCTGACGGACCTGCGCGAAGAGCTGACGCGTCAGCTTGAACGCCTGCACCGCCAAGCGGAAGCGGCCAAGAAGTATCAGGAATACAAGGGCGAGGAGCGTCAACTCAAGGCCCAACTGTCGGCCCTGCGCTGGCAGGCCTTGAACGAACAGGTCGGTCAACGCGAAGCGATCATTGGCACCCAGGAAGTCACGTTCGAGGCGCTGGTGGCCGAGCAGCGCAACGCCGACGCGAGCATCGAACGCTTTCGCGACGGGCACCATGACCTGTCGGAGCGCTTCAATCTGGTGCAGGGGCGTTTCTATTCGGTCGGTGGCGACATCGCCCGGGTCGAGCAGAGCATCCAGCACGGTCAGCAACGCCTGCGTCAGCTGCAGGATGATCTGAAAGAAGCCGAGCGCGCGCGTCTGGAAACCGAATCTCACCTGGGCCACGACCGCACGTTGCTGCTGACCCTCGGCGAAGAGCTGGACATGCTCACGCCGGAGCAGGAAGTCACCAGCGCCGCCGCCGAAGAAGCCGCCGCCGCGCTGGAAGAATCCGAAACCACCATGCACGGCTGGCAGGAGCAGTGGGACACGTTCAACCTGACCGCCGCCGAGCCGCGTCGCCAGTCCGAAGTCCAGCAGTCACGCATCCAGCAGCTGGAAACCAGCATGGAGCGTTTGGCTGATCGTCAGAAGCGCCTCGGCGAAGAACGCGCCTTGCTTTCGGCGGACCCGGAAGACGCGGCGATCATGGAACTCAGCGAGCAGTTGGCCGCTTCAGAAGCCACGCTCGAAGACTTGCAGGCCAGCGAAGAAGCGCAGGTCGAGCGACTCGAGCAACTGCGTCAGGAATTGCAGCAAGCGTTGTCGGCGCAGCAACAGGCGCAGGGCGATTTGCAGCGTCTCAACGGGCGTCTCGCTTCGCTTGAAGCCTTGCAGCAAGCCGCACTCGATCCGGGCACCGGCACCGCGGAATGGTTGCGCGAACAACACCTGGCGGACCGTCCACGCCTGGCCGAAGGCCTCAAGGTTGAAGCCGGTTGGGAGCTGGCGGTGGAAACCGTGCTCGGCGCCGATCTGCAAGCGGTGCTGGTGGACGATTTCGGCGGTTTCGATCTGGCCGGTTTTGCCCAGGGCGATTTGCGATTGCTCAGCCCCGCCAGCGATGGCATGCGCGTGCCCGGCAGCTTGCTCGACAAGGTCGAGGCTCAGATCGATCTGTCGCCTTGGCTGGGGCAGGTCAAGCCGGTTGAAAACCTCGAACAGGCCTTGGCAATGCGCAGTCAGTTGGGCGCCGGCCAGAGCCTGATCAGCCGTGATGGTTATTGGGTTGGTCGGCACTTTTTACGGGTGCGCCGCGCCAGCGAAGCGGAAAGTGGCGTGCTGGCTCGCGGTCAGGAAATCCAGCGTCTGAGCGGCGAGCGCGAAGAGCGCGAGGCTACGGTCGAAACCCTCGAAACCCAACTTCAGAATCTGCGTGCGCAGCAGCGTCAGCAGGAAAACGGTCGCGAACATTTGCGCCGTTTGCTGCAGGACGAAGCGCGTCAGCAAGGTGAATTGAAAGCCCAATTGTCCGCCGGCAAAGCCAAGGTCGAGCAACTGACCTTGCGCCGTACGCGGCTCGATGAAGAACTCACCGAACTGGCCGAGCAGCGCGCGCTGGAACACGAAAACATCGGCGAAGCGCGCCTGCAATTGCAGGAAGCCCTCGACGCCATGGCGTTGGACACCGAGCAGCGTGAGCTGCTGCTGGCCCAGCGCGACAGCTTGCGCGAACGCCTTGATCGCGTGCGTCAGGAAGCCCGGCAGCACAAGGATCACGCGCATCAATTGGCGGTGCGCCTGGGTTCGCTCAAGGCGCAACACGACTCGACGCGTCAGGCGCTGGAGCGGCTGGAAATGCAGTCCGAGCGCCTGACCGAAAAACGCGAACAGCTCAGCCTCAATCTGGAGGAGGGAGAGGCGCCGCTGGAAGAGCTGCGCCTGAAGCTCGAAGAGTTGCTCGACAAGCGCATGACCGTCGACGAAGAACTCAAGACCGCACAGATTGCCCTCGAAGACGCCGACCGCGAATTGCGTGACGCCGAAAAACGCCGCCACCAGGCCGAGCAGCAATCGCAGTTGATTCGTGGCCAGATGGAAACCCAGCGCATGGAATGGCAAGCCCTGACCGTGCGCCGCAAGACCCTGGAAGATCAGTTGCTGGAAGACGGTTACGACCTGCACGGCGTACTCGCCACGCTGACGACCGAAGCCAGCGAGAAGGACGCCGAAGAGGAACTCGAACGCATTGCCGCACGTATTCAGCGCCTCGGCGCGATCAACCTCGCGGCCATCGACGAATATCAGCAACAATCAGAGCGTAAACGTTATCTGGATGCGCAGAACGACGATCTGGTCGAAGCGCTGGACACCCTCGAGAACGTGATTCGCAAGATCGACAAGGAAACCCGCAACCGCTTCAAGGATACCTTTGATCAGATCAATGGCGGTTTACAGGCGCTTTTCCCAAAAGTTTTCGGTGGAGGACGCGCGTATTTGGAACTGACGGGCGAAGATCTACTCGATACAGGGGTGACGATCATGGCGCAGCCGCCCGGAAAGAAGAACAGCACCATCCATTTGCTCTCCGGTGGCGAAAAAGCCCTGACCGCACTGGCCCTGGTTTTTGCGATCTTCAAGTTGAATCCGGCGCCGTTCTGCATGCTCGATGAAGTTGACGCGCCGCTGGATGACGCTAACGTTGGACGCTACGCCCGGCTGGTGAAAGAGATGTCGCAGACGGTGCAGTTCATCTATATCACCCACAACAAGATCGCCATGGAAATGGCCGATCAATTGATGGGGGTGACGATGCACGAACCGGGTTGCTCGCGTCTGGTGGCAGTGGATGTCGAGGAGGCGATGGCGATGGTGGATGCCTGAGTCGGCGTCTGTAGGTTGAGTATTTTTTGTCCTTAGGACTTATTTACCTTCCTTGACTTGCTGGCCAATCGACATATTCGCGCAAGCCATTGTGACAGACGGTGTAAAGTTGCCTTTGGTCGTGCTAGTTTAATGTCAATTTTTCGTATACGTGGGCAAAACGCCTGTCAGAACATAGAGTTGGCGCCACGTTTTAAAGCGGTTTGCAAGTTGTAAGCCCCTTATTTTTCAGCATTTTTTATAGAGGCACGGGATTACATGGAAATCGGTCTGCGCGAGTGGCTGATCGTCATCGGCATTATTGTCATTGCCGGTATTCTTTTCGATGGCTGGCGCCGGATGCGCGGCGGCAAGGGAAAACTGAAGTTCCGTCTTGATCGAAGTCTGTCCAATTTGCCGGACGAGGACACCAGCGCCGAGCTGTTGGGCCCGCCGCGCGTTCTGGATACCCACAAAGAACCGCAACTGGACGAGCACGATCTGCCGTCGGTGAGCATGCCTGCCCGTGAGCCCCGTGAGTCGGGTTCCAAGCGCGGCAAGCGTGGCCATGCCGAGCCGTCGCAAGGCGACATGAACCTCAGCCTGGACCTGGACGGCGGCCCGAGCTTCAGCAGCCGTGACGACGATTTCCCGGATAGCACCAAGGCCTCGCCTTCGGTCAGCGACAAGGAACAACCGCAAGCCGAAGAAGTGCTGGTGATCAGCGTGATCTGCCGCGACGCCGCTGGCTTCAAAGGCCCGGCGCTGTTGCAGAACATTCTGGAAAGCGGTCTGCGCTTCGGCGAGATGGACATTTTCCACCGCCACGAAAGCATGGCTGGCAACGGCGAAGTCCTGTTCTCGATGGCCAATGCGGTCAAGCCGGGCGTCTTCGATCTGGACGACATCGACCACTTCAGCACACCGGCCGTGAGCTTCTTCCTCGGCCTGCCAGGCCCGCGTCATCCGAAGCAGGCCTTCGACGTGATGGTGGCTGCGGCGCGCAAACTGTCCCAGGAGCTGAACGGCGAACTGAAAGACGACCAGCGCAGCGTACTGACCGCGCAGACGATCGAGCATTACCGTCAGCGCATCGTCGAATTCGAACGCCGCGCCCTGACCCAGAAGCGCTGATATTGGTGGCCTGCGGAAAATCCTGAATTCCCCGCAGGTCTGTGTAGGAGCCAGCTTGCTGGCGATGGCGTATTTGAGATCGCCATCGCCAGCAAGCTGGCTCCTACAATTAAAATCACCGCCGTATTTACAGATTGAGCAGCCTCGGCTGCTCTTTTGCTTTATGAGAGAACACCCATGACCGCCGCCAAAAACCGTATTCTAGAGCTGCGCGCTGAGCTGGATCAGCACAACTATCGCTACCACGTGATGGACGAGCCGAGCATTCCGGACGCCGAGTACGACCGGTTGTTCCATGAGCTCAAGGCCCTCGAAACAGCCAACCCTGACCTCATCACCAGCGACTCGCCAACCCAGCGTGTCGGCAGCGCGGCGCTGTCGGCGTTCACCCAGGTGCGTCACGAAGTGCCGATGCTCAGCCTCGGCAACGCCTTCGAAGAAACCGACATGCGCGAGTTCGATCGTCGGGTGACTGAAGGCCTCGACCTGCCAGCCGGCGACTTGTTTGGCGGCGGGGCGGCGGTGGAGTACAGCTGCGAACCGAAGCTCGATGGCCTGGCGGTCAGCCTGCTTTATCAGGACGGTGTGTTGGTGCGCGGCGCAACGCGTGGTGACGGCACTACCGGTGAAGACATCAGTGTCAACGTACGCACCGTGCGTAATATTCCGCTCAAACTGCAAGGCCCCGGCTGGCCGGCGACCCTGGAAGTGCGCGGCGAAGTGTTCATGTCCAAGGCTGGTTTCGAACGGCTCAACGCCACGCAACTGGAAGTCGGCGGCAAGACCTTCGCCAACCCGCGCAACGCGGCGGCGGGCAGCTTGCGGCAGCTGGATTCGAAGATCACTGCCAACCGTCCGCTGGAATTCTGCTGCTACGGCATCGGCCAGGTTTCGGCGGAGATTGCCGACACCCACATCGGTAATCTGAAGCAGCTTCAGGCATGGGGCATGCCGATCAGTCGCGAGCTGAAACTGGCACACGGCATCGATGAATGCCTGGATTACTACCGCGACATCGGTGAGCGCCGCAACAGCCTCGCCTATGAAATCGACGGCGTGGTGTTCAAGGTCAACAGCATCGCCTCCCAGCGTGAATTGGGCTTCCGCGCTCGCGAACCGCGCTGGGCGATTGCCCATAAATTCCCGGCGATGGAAGAGCTCACCGAATTGCTTGACGTGGAATTCCAGGTCGGTCGGACCGGTGCCGTAACGCCGGTGGCGCGCTTGAAACCGGTCAAGGTGGCGGGCGTCACCGTGGCCAACGCGACGCTGCACAACATGGACGAAGTGGCGCGTCTGGGGTTGATGATCGGCGACACCGTGATCATCCGCCGCGCGGGCGACGTGATTCCGCAGGTGGTGCAAGTGGTCATGGAGCGCCGCCCGGAAAACGCACGGCCAGTGCAAATTCCTGAGCAGTGCCCGGTCTGCGGTTCGCATGTCGAACGCACACAATTGGTCAAGCGCAGCAAGGGTCGCGAGACCATTAGCGAGGGCGCGGTGTATCGCTGCGTCGGTCGCCTGGCCTGCGGCGCGCAACTCAAGCAAGCGATCATTCACTTCGTTTCCCGTCGAGCGATGGACATCGAAGGGTTGGGCGAGAAGAGCGTCGAGCAGTTGGTGGACGAAGGTCTGGTGAGTTCGCCGGCCGACCTGTACGCCCTGACGTTCGAGCAAATCGTCGATCTCGAAGGCTTTGCCGAGTTGTCGAGCAAGAACCTGCTCAGCGCCATCGAAGACAGCAAAAAGCCGGGCCTGGCGCGCTTCATCTACGCCCTCGGCATTCCCGATGTCGGCGAAGAGACAGCCAAGGTGCTGGCACGCTCCCTCGGCTCGCTGGAGCGGGTTCAGCAGGCGTTGCCGCAAGTGCTCACGTACTTGCCGGATGTCGGCCTGGAAGTGGCTCACGAGATTCACAGCTTCTTCGAAGATGCGCATAACCAGCAGGTGATCGCCGATCTGCTCAAGCATGGTCTGCAGATTCAGGATCAGGGCGAGTTGGGCGCCGAGTTTGCGGCGAGCACCACGCTGGGCGGTTTCCTCGACAAGCTGCACATTCCTTCGGTCGGGCCGGGCGGGGCGCAGAAGCTGGCGGAAAAATTCGGTTCGCTGGAGGGCGTATTCGGCGCTGACTGGCTGGACATGCGCCAGGCCTTGCCAGAGAAACAGGCCAATTCGGTTCGTGAGTTCTTTGCCGTCGCCGAAAATCGTCAGATCGCTGAAGCCGCTGAAAAGCAGCTGCGCGATTTCGGCATGCATTGGCAGAGCGAGAAAAAAGTCGTCGAAGGCTTGCCGCTGGCAGGGCAGACCTGGGTGCTGACCGGTTCGCTGGAATTGATGAGCCGCGATGTTGCCAAGGACAAACTGGAAAGCCTCGGCGCCAAAGTGGCCGGTTCGGTGTCGGCCAAGACCCATTGCGTGGTGGCTGGGCCGGGTGCCGGTTCGAAGTTGGCCAAGGCCAATGAACTGGGGTTGAAGGTGCTGGATGAAGAGGCGTTTGTCGGGTTTTTGAGCAAGCACGGTATTTCTGTGTGATGCCAATCGCGAGCAGGCTCGCTCCCACATTTGGCCGCATTCCTGCTGGAAGAACGCGGTTACCTTTAGGAGTGAGCCTGCTCGCGAAGGCGATATTCGCCATCACGCAAAATCCGGGAACGATCGACAACCAATCATGATCTAGTCTTGGCAAGCCCAGGGAGAGATCGCCATGTACCGCTTCTTCGAACAGCTCAGTTCACGCATCGCCGCGCCTTTCATTGGCGAAAGTTCGCGCAACAGCAAGGTCTGGCATTGTCGTTGCGGGCAGTCGCTGTTCTTTCGCAACAGCCAGTGCCTGGCTTGTTCGGCGGCCTTGGGCTATCAGCCTGAACAGAGTCGCTTATCGTCGTTACAGCCCGGTTTACAGGTCGACACCTGGATTCTCGATGCCGACCCCGGCGCGGGTATCTTCCGGCGCTGCGCCAATCTCGACACCCCGGCCGCCTGCAACTGGCTATTGCCGGCCAACGATCACGAAACCTTGTGCATCGCTTGCAGCCTGAATCACACCATTCCTGATTTATCGCTTCCCGAGAATCACGAACGCTGGCGCAAGGTCGAAATCGCCAAGCGTCGGCTTGTTGCGCAACTGGTCAGCCTGGGTTTGCAGGTCATCCCCAAAACCGTGGACGAAGAGAGCGGGCTGGCATTCGATTTCATCGGCGTCGACCTCGAAGGCAAGCCACCGACCACGGGCCATGCCAACGGCCTGATCACCCTCGATATCAAAGAAGCCGACGACGCGCACCGCGAGCAGGTGCGGGTGCAGATGCACGAACCGTATCGCACGTTGCTCGGGCACTTCCGTCATGAGGTCGGGCATTATTATTGGGACCGGCTGATCGCCAACTGCCAGTGGCTGGAGCCGTTTCGCGACGTGTTCGGTGACGAGCGCGCAAGTTACGCCGAGGCGCTCGACCGGCATTACCAGCAAGGCGCGCCGCTCGACTGGCAGCAACATTTCGTCAGCGCCTACGCCACGATGCATCCCTGGGAAGACTGGGCCGAAACCTGGGCGCATTACCTGCACATGATGGACGCGGTGGACACCGCCCTCGGCTTCGGCATGAGTGCGCGGGAAATGGATTTCGACTACCAGCCATTCCCGCCCAGCACCCTCTATGATCCGCAGCATCCCGGCGGTGCGGCGTTCCTGTCATTCGTCAATGCGTGGATCGAACTCGCCGGCATGCTCAACGAACTGTCGCGCAGCATGGGCCAGCCGGATTTCTACCCGTTCGTATTGCCGCCGACGGTGATTGCCAAGTTGCACTTCATTCATCTGGTGATTCAGCAGGAGGGCGGCAGGGCGGATGAAGTGGTGCAAGACCTGTAGGCGCCCGCGCTCTTTTCAGGACTGCGCATGTCCTTGAAGCCGCTCATATTTTTTAATCCGCCCGAACGGTTGTAACTTCGCCTCAGATAGGTACAATGGCGCGGCTCGCCGTCAGGTGAGCGTCGTTATGGTGACCCCATCGGTCCCCCCGCAACGATTACCCGTGAACCTGGTCAGATCCGGAAGGAAGCAGCCACAGCGGGAACATTGTGTGCCGGGGTGTGGCTGGTGGGGTTGCCTCCATAACGCACCGCGAGCCTTCTCTCGCGTTTTTCATCAAAAAATACCGTCTTGTTGCTCTGCCATGGATTTCGTCCAGGGCGGATTTTTCGTCGTTTCCGTTTTGAAAACAGGCGCAAAAAAGGAGGCCGACCTGTCGAATCACGACAAGTCGGCCTCCTTTTTTCATTTCCGCCACTAAGGCTTGGACATGGCCTGGTCAACCGCTGCAATCAGCTTTCCCAGATCCTTCGGGGTGGCTTTGTGGATGACTCCGAACAGGTACGCCCGCTGTTCATCCTCATCGCCCAAATCTGCGAAGAAGGCTTTCAGTTTCACCCCCAGCACGCCGGCAAGCAGGAACAGGGCTTCCACGCTGGGGGTGTAGGTGCCGGTTTCAAAACGGCTGATGGTTTTCGGGTCAAAACCGGTTTTTTCGCCGAGTTCAGCCTGAGTAAGCCCCGCGACCTTGCGGTAACGCCGAATGGCTGAACCCAAACTTGAAATTTGCATCGCTCAATTCCCATTTAGAATCAAGAACTTAACGATAGATTTTTGCATTAGACAACTGCATGATCCATCACCTTGCTTTGCAAAATGTGATGCATTTCGTAGAATTGCCTCCTCCAAAGGGTATTTGGTGACCTGTTTGCGTAAGTTTGGCTGATGCGAAAGAGCCAGTACGGTGCTCCCTTGAACAATAAGTGGAGTGCTGAAGCCTCCCTGAAGCCTTGCAAAATGTTATCGAAATCGTTGTTGCTGCCCTTTGTCCGGGTCTTTGAGCCTAGTTGATCTTCGGCGGCCAAAGGGCCATCAATCGCTGTTCCTGGAGTGATCACGTGGCTCTGCGCAGTACGAATCAAAACATCTCTTCCGGGCATTTTGCGCTGGTCGAGCGGTACCACCGCTAGCGACAGTGAGCCTGACTCATGGATGAGAAATACCGCAGGGCCGTGGACGCCGCCGCAATCTTTTCCGAGACCGATCTGACCGGCCGGATTACCTACGTCAACGATCAGTTCTGCGCCGTCTCCGGTTACAGCCGCGACGAACTGCTCGGGCAGAACCATCGCCTGCTCAATTCCGGCCTGCACTCCGCTGATTTCTTCGCCGGCATGTGGCGCACCATTGCGCTGGGCAATGTCTGGAAGGGCGAGATCTGCAATCGCGCCAAGAATGGCAGCCTGTATTGGGTCGAAAGTACGTTGGTGCCGCTGCTGGATGACGCCACCGGGCGGATTCATCGTTACCTGGCGATCCGTTTCGACATCAGCGAAAAACGCCAACTGCTGCATTCCCTGCAATGGCGGGTCGGCCATGACGTGCTGACCGGGCTGCCCAATCGCGCGTTTCTCTCGGACCTGCTGGATCAGGCGCTGGCGTTCTCGCGTGAGGAAAACATCCCGCTGGCGGTGTGCATGCTCGACCTCGACGGCTTCAAGGCGGTCAACGACGGTTACGGGCATGCCAGTGGCGATCTGTTGCTGGTGGAGGTGGCCAAGCGTTTGCGCGACATTGTTCGCGGCGAGGATGTGGTGGCGCGTCTGGCCGGTGACGAGTTCGTGCTGGTGTTGCGCTATGTGCGTGATGTTCCGGAGCTGCGCGCGGCGCTGAACCGTGTGTTGGGCGCGATTTCGGCGCCGTACCAGCTGCGGGGCAAGACCCTGAATGTATTTGCCAGCATCGGCGTCACCCTGTTCCCCGATGACAATCAAGATGCCGAAACCTTGCTGCGTCACGCCGATCAGGCGATGTACGTGGCTAAGCAGAGCGGGCGCAATCGCTTTCATTTATTCGACGTGTTCCGGGATCGAGAGGTCAAGGCCACTCACCAGACCGTCGAACGGGTTCGACAGGCGTTGGCCGCCGGCGAGCTGCGTGTGCATTTCCAGCCGAAAGTGAACATGCGTCGCGGTGTCGTCGTCGGCTTCGAGGCGCTCTTGCGCTGGGAGCATCCGCAAAATGGCATGGTGCCGGCTAGAGAGTTTTTACCGATGGTGGAGGAGACGGACCTGATCATCGATATCGGTGAATGGGTGATGGATCAGGTGTTGATGCAGTTGGACCGTTGGCAGCAAGCGGGGCAGGGCTGGCCGATCAGCGTCAACATCGCCGCCCGGCATTTCCAGCGAGCGGATTTCGTCGACCGGCTCAGACAGGTGCTCGCCCGCCATGCCGGGGTCGCGCCGCAGATGCTCGATCTGGAAATCGTCGAGTCGGTGGCGATAGAAAACATCCAGCATGTCAGCGCCTGTCTGCAGGCCTGTCAGGCGCTCGGCGTGCAGTTTTCACTGGGCGACTTCGGCACCGGTTATTCGTCCTTGAACTACCTCAAGCGCTTGCGCACCCAGACCATCAAGATCGACAGGTCGTTTATCCGCGACATTCTGCATGATCGCGACGACTTGGCCCTCACCACCGCAGTGATTGGCCTGGCCCGCGCGTTTGGCCGACAAGTGATCGCCGAAGGGCTGGAAAGTATCGAGCACGGCGAGCTGTTGATGCAGTTGGGGTGCGACGTTGCGCAGGGCTATTTCATTGCCCGGCCGATGCCGGCGGTTGATGTGCCGGGCTGGGTCGAAGGTTTTGTCGCGCCGGCGCAATGGCGAGCGCTCGATCAAACAGTCTGAGACTCGCTCTCGCAGGTTCAGGGTTTGCCGACATAAAGCCGGATAATGTCATCAATTTCCCCGGACATTTTCATCCTCAGCAACGTGCGCAGAATGCGTTGCACGGGCACTTTCGGGTCATTACGCACGTAACAACCGACACTCTGCACTTGCAGCACCGCCACGCCTTGCAGTTGCTGCTCAGGTAGCAGACGCTGATTGAACCAGTCCAGCGTCCATTGGTTGCTCACGGCATAGCGGTAGCGTCCGGCCATGAGTTTTTCCAGGACCTGTTCCTGATTGCGCGCGTCCTCGCGAAGCAGGCGCCCGGCGTCGAACAGCGGTTGCAGGGTGGGGTAACTGTAGCCGAGCACCGTGCCGATGGATTGTTGTGGCAAATTCGCCGGATCGATTGAGGTCTGCAACTCGTGCCGGCTGATCAGCACGTCCGGCTGGGTCCAGAGCGGAATGCTCCAGATGTAGTCCCCGGACTGATTTGGCGACCACGTTTGTGCGGCGTAGCAGCGGACATCGATCTCGCCGTGCTCCATGCCATTTTGCACCCGGGCCCGCGGCAGTACGTGAAACTCGGCCGGAACGCCAACCTGGGTCGCGAGGCTGACCATCACGTCATGCAGGATGCCCTGGGTCGGCTGGCCTTGATAAAGCTGCACCATCGGCATCGCCCAACTGTCGGGCACCACGAAGCGCAGCGGCGCGTTGGCAGCCATGACGTTCAGACTCATCAACAGCAGTGCCCCCAAGGCCAGCCGCATAAACGCTCCGCTATCGATGAAAATCGAGCCGATAAAAATCACCGCAAGTGCAGCTTAGCCAGATTAGACGAGCGCGCCGGATGCAATTTTGGCCTTGCTCCGCTAGCATTAGCCGCTTCTGCTTCCCAGTGGCGATGGTTTTCGATGAGTTATCAGGTTCTTGCACGTAAATGGCGTCCGCGCTCGTTCCGCGAAATGGTCGGCCAGACCCATGTGCTCAAGGCTCTGATCAATGCCTTGGACAGCCAGCGGCTGCACCACGCTTACCTCTTTACGGGCACGCGCGGGGTCGGCAAGACCACCATCGCGCGGATCATCGCCAAATGCCTGAACTGTGAAACGGGTATCACTTCGACGCCGTGTGGCGAGTGTTCGGTGTGCCGCGAGATCGATGAAGGCCGTTTCGTCGACCTGATCGAGATCGACGCCGCGAGCCGGACCAAGGTCGAGGACACCCGCGAGCTGCTCGACAACGTGCAGTACGCCCCGAGCCGCGGGCGCTTCAAGGTCTACCTGATCGACGAAGTGCACATGCTCTCCAGCCATTCCTTTAATGCGCTGTTGAAAACCCTCGAAGAGCCGCCGCCCTACGTCAAGTTCATCCTGGCGACCACCGACCCGCAGAAACTTCCTGCAACGATTCTTTCGCGGTGCCTGCAGTTCTCGCTGAAGAACATGACCCCTGAACGGGTGGTCGAGCATTTGTCCCACGTGCTGGGCGTCGAAAACGTACCGTTCGAAGACGACGCGCTGTGGCTGTTGGGCCGCGCCGCCGATGGTTCGATGCGCGATGCCATGAGCCTGACCGATCAGGCGATTGCCTTCGGTGAAGGTCGAGTCATGGCCGCCGATGTACGGGCGATGCTCGGCACGCTCGATCACGGTCAGGTCTATGACGTTCTGCACTCGCTGATCGAAGGCGACGCCAAGGCGTTGCTCGAGGCTGTCCGCCATCTGGCGGAGCAAGGTCCGGACTGGAACGGCGTGCTCTCGGAAATTCTCAACGTGCTGCACCGTGTCGCCATCGCCCAGGCCTTGCCTGAAGGCGTCGACAACGGTCACGGCGACCGTGATCGGGTGCTGGCGCTGGCCCAGGCCTTGCCGGCCGAAGATGTGCAGTTTTATTACCAGATGGGCCTGATCGGCCGCCGCGATTTACCGCTGGCGCCGGACCCGCGCGGCGGCTTCGAAATGGTCTTGCTGCGGATGCTCGCGTTCCGCCCGGCGGACACCGCCGATGCGCCGAGGCAACCGCTAAAGCCAGTGGGGATCAGCCAGGCCACAGTTGATTCCGCAAACTCAGTGGCTGCCGCGCCGGTTGTTGCGCCGGTAGTCGCTGCGGCAGTTGCACCGGTTGTTGCCGCGCCGGTCGCGCCGGTGGTTGCTCCCGAGCCTGAGCCGGTTGCAGCCGTTGTCGTGCCTGAACCGGTCATCGTGCCGGAGCCCGTTGTTGCGCCGGTAGCGGTCGAAGCCGTCGTCGATCTGCCGTGGAATGATCCGGTAGAACCCGAAGTCGTCCAGCAGCCGGCCGTCGAGCCGGTGCTGGAAACCGCCGCTGAACAACCCGAATTGCCCCCGATGCCGTTGCCGACGCCTGACAGCGTGGTGCCAGACGCGCCGGAATGGGCCGCTGCGCCGATCCCGGAACCTTCCGTGGCCGACGTCGACGCCGCGACACGGGGCATCGACCCCGACGATGAGCCGCCGTTGGACGAGGACTACATCGAGCCGGACATGGATTCGGCGTACAGCTACCTCGACGAATTGGCCAGTGAACACGCCGCCGAACCTGCGCCGGAACCCGAACCTGAGCCGGCCGCGATGCCTGCCACCGGTCTGGCCCTGCAATGGCTGGAACTGTTCCCGAAACTGCCGATTTCCGGCATGACCGGCAGCATCGCCGCCAACTGCACGCTGATCTCCGTGGAGGGTGACCACTGGCTGATGCACCTGGACCCGGCCCATAGCGCCTTGTTCAACGCGACCCAGCAACGTCGTCTCAACGATGCGCTGAACCAGTTTCACGGGCGCACGCTGACCCTGAGCATGGAGCTGATCAAGCCCGAGCAGGAGACCCCGGCCCAGGCTGCATCCCGGCGTCGTGCCAACCGTCAGCGCGAGGCGGAAGAGTCGATCCACGGTGATCCGTTCATCCAGCAAATGATGCAGCAGTTCGGTGCGGTGGTCCGTAACGATACTATTGAACCTGTCGAAGCCCTGGTCAGTCAGGGCTAATAACTGAAGGCGCTCGGCCGAAAGGGCCGGGCGCTGTTTTTATCCAAGTACTTTGAGGTGATTCCCATGATGAAAGGTGGCATGGCCGGCCTGATGAAGCAGGCGCAGCAGATGCAGGAAAAAATGGCCAAGATGCAGGAAGAGCTGGCCAACGCCGAAGTCACCGGCAAGGCCGGTGGCGATATGGTCACCGTGGTGATGACCGGTCGTCACGACGTCAAGCGTGTGACCATCGATCCGAGCCTGGTCGAAGGCCTGAGTGAAGACGACAAAGAGATGCTGGAGGCCGTATTCGCCGCCGCCGTCAACGACGCCGTGCGCAAGATCGAAGCCAACAGCCAGGACAAAATGTCCGGCATGACCGCTGGCATGCAACTGCCACCGGGGATGAAGCTGCCGTTCTGATTCGCCAAAGCGCGTCGGATGAGCTACAAAAAAATGCCAGGCATTGCGCCTGGCATTTTTGTTTCTGTCTGTTGGTCATACGGCGCCTGTGAAGCCGCCATCGCGAGCAGGCTCACTCCTACCTGGGAACGCGGTTAACCTGTAGGAGTGAGCCTGCTCGCGATGGTAACAACTCGGTCTCAAGGTAGAAACATCGAACACCCGACCGCCACAAAGGTCTGCTTCCCTATACCGCCAAATTCATCGATCAAAGGAGACGCTCACATGCCACAAGCATTGACCCTCAACCAACGTATCGTCCTGGCGTCCCGCCCGGTGGGCGCACCGACGCCGGAGAATTTTCGCCTGGAACGGGAAGCACTGCCGGACCTGGCGGATGGCCAGATATTGCTCAAAACCCTGTACCTGTCGCTGGATCCCTACATGCGCGGCCGTATGAGTGACGCGCCGTCCTACGCGGCGCCAGTGGCAATCGACGAAGTGATGACCGGTGGCGCCGTCAGCCGTGTCGAGCGCTCGCTGAATCCGAAATTTCAGCAAGGTGACCTGGTCGTCGGCGCTACCGGGTGGCAGAGCCACAGCATCAGCGACGGTCGCAATATCATTCCGGTGCCGTCCGGGCTGCCGAGCCCGTCGATGGCGCTGGGCGTGCTCGGCATGCCGGGCATGACCGCCTACATGGGTTTGATGGACATCGGCCAGCCAGCCTCCGGAGAAACCCTTGTGGTCGCGGCGGCGTCCGGTGCGGTGGGTTCGGTGGTCGGGCAAGTGGCGAAGATCAAAGGCCTGCGTGTGGTCGGCGTGGCCGGTGGCGCGGACAAGTGCCGCTACGTCGTGGATGAGTTGGGTTTCGACGCCTGCATCGACCACAAGAGTCCCGACTTCGCCGCTGAGCTGGCTCAGGCGTGTCCCCAGGGCATCGACATTTATTACGAGAACGTCGGTGGCAAGGTATTCGACGCGGTGGTGCCGTTGCTCAACCCCAAGGCGCGGATTCCGCTGTGCGGCCTGATCGCTTCCTACAACGCCAGCGAGGCGCCGACCGGTCCGGATCGCCTGCCGCAATTGCAGCGCACCTTGCTGACCAAGCGTGTGCGGATTCAGGGCTTCATCGTGTTCGACGACTACGGTGATCGTCAGCCGGAATTCGTCAGCGCCATGGCGCCGTGGGTGCGCGACGGCAAGGTGAAATTCCGCGAAGATGTGGTCGAAGGTCTCGAGAATGCGCCCGAGGCGTTCATCGGTCTGCTGGAGGGACGCAACTTCGGCAAACTGGTGGTGCGCGTCGCGCAGGACTGAGTATTTGACGCTAAAGAGAGGCGCGGGTATAAACCGCGTCTCGTTGTTTTGTCGGACGTTTCCCCATGAGCTTCAGCCCTTTGATTCGCCAACTGATCGATGCCCTGCGAATTTTGCCAGGTGTGGGTCAGAAAACTGCCCAACGCATGGCGTTGCAGCTGCTCGAGCGTGATCGCAGCGGTGGCTCGCGACTGGCCCTGGCACTCAGCCAGGCGATGGAAGGGGTGGGGCATTGCCGGTTGTGCCGCACGCTGACCGAAGACGACCTGTGCCCGCAATGCGCCGATAACCGCCGCGACGACACCTTGCTGTGCGTGGTGGAAGGGCCGATGGACGTCTACGCGGTGGAGCAGACCGGTTTCCGCGGTCGTTACTTCGTGCTCAAGGGCCACCTGTCGCCGCTCGACGGGCTGGGGCCGGAAGCCATCGGGATTCCGCAATTGCTGGCGCGGATCGAAGAGGCAGGCACTTTTACCGAAGTCATCCTGGCGACCAACCCGACGGTCGAGGGTGAAGCCACGGCGCATTACATCGCCCAGTTGCTCAACAACAAAGGCCTGATCGCCTCGCGCATTGCCCACGGCGTGCCGTTGGGTGGCGAGCTGGAACTGGTGGATGGCGGGACGTTGGCGCATTCGTTTGCGGGGCGTAAGCCTATCGCTTTGTAATTTTCGGTGTTTGGGCTGACGCCTTCGCGGGCAAGCCTCGCTCCTACAGGTTTTGCATAGCCCTTGTAGGAGCGAGGCTTGCCCGCGAAGGGAGCGACTCGGTCCATCTGATTCACACAATCCTGTTGAAAACCAAGCAAGCGCTCGGTTAACGTCGCTGAACCCTTCCATGGAGTTCGCCGATGCCTGCCTTCCAGGAATACTTCGACCCCAGCCACCAATTGGTCCGCGACAGCGTCAGACGTTTCGTCGAGCGCGAGATTCTTCCGGACATCGACCAGTGGGAAGAAGCCGAAAGCTTTCCCCGCGAACTCTACCTCAAGGCCGGTGCAGCGGGGATCCTGGGCATCGGTTACCCGGAAACCCTGGGCGGCAGCCATGAAGGTGATCTGTTCGCCAAGATCGCCGCCAGCGAAGAGTTGATGCGCTGCGGCTCTGGCGGTCTGGTCGCCGGGTTGGGTTCGCTGGACATCGGTCTGCCGCCCATTCTCAAATGGGCCAGGCCGGACGTTCGCGATCGCATCGTGCCGGCCGTGCTGGCTGGCGAGAAGATCAGTGCCCTGGCGGTCACCGAGCCCAGCGGTGGCTCCGACGTGGCCAACCTGCAAACCCGCGCCGTGCGTGACGGCGACGTCTACCGGGTCAGCGGCAGCAAAACCTTTATCACCAGTGGCGTGCGTGCGGATTACTACACCGTCGCAGTGCGCACCGGTGCGCCCGGTTTTGGCGGCATCAGCCTGCTGCTGATCGAGAAGGGCACGCCAGGGTTCACCGTAGGCCGTCAGTTGAAGAAAATGGGCTGGTGGGCGTCGGACACCGCTGAATTGTTCTTCGACGATTGCCGCGTACCTGTAGGCCATCTGATCGGCGCCGAGAACATGGGCTTCGCTTGCATCATGGGCAACTTCCAGAGCGAACGCCTGGCGTTGGCGCTGATGGCCAACATGACCGCGCAACTGGCGCTGGAGGAAAGCCTGAAATGGGCCCGTCAGCGCGAAGCGTTCGGCAAGCCCATCGGCAAGTTTCAGGTGCTCAAGCATCGCCTCGCCGAAATGGCCACGGCGCTGGAAGTGTCACGGGAGTTCACTTACCGCCAGGCGGCGAAAATGGCGGCGGGGCAGAGTGTGATCAAGGAGATTTCCATGGCGAAGAATTTCGCGACGGACACGGCGGACCGGATTACCACGGATGCGGTGCAGATTCTGGGGGGCTTGGGTTATATGCGTGAAAGCCTGGTGGAGCGGCTGTACCGGGACAACCGGATCCTGTCGATTGGTGGCGGGACACGGGAAGTGATGAACGAGATTATCAGTAAGCAGATGGGGCTTTGAATCCTGCGGTGTTGCGGCTGACGCCTTCGCGGGCAAGCCTCGCTCCTACAAGGGGTCGCATTATCCTGTAGGAGCGAGGCTTGCCCGCGAAGAGGCCTTTGTAGACGCCGCTTATTTATCAGCCAGGGCAAACTGCGTCAGGCAAAACGTCGGAATCCCCATGTCTTCCAGGCGTTGCGACCCACCCAACTCCGGCAGATCAATAATCGCCGCCGCTTCATGCACCCGCGCGCCCATGCGTCGAATCAGGTTCGCCGCCGCAATCAGCGTGCCGCCGGTGGCGATCAAATCATCGAACATCACCACCGAGTCGCCTTCACACAAGCTGTCGGCGTGGACTTCGAGGAAGGCTTCGCCGTACTCGGTCGCATAACCTTCGGCCAGCACATCCGCCGGCAGTTTGCCTTGCTTGCGGAACAGCACCAGCGGCTTGTTCAACTGATAGGCCAACACCGAACCGATCAGGAAACCACGGGCATCCATGGCGCCGATGTGGGTGAAATCGGCCTCGACATAACGGTGGGCAAAGCTGTCCATCACCAGGCGCAGAGCCGTGGGCGACTGGAACAGCGGGGTGATGTCGCGAAAAATGACGCCCGGTTTCGGGAAGTCGATCACCGGGCGGATCAGGGATTTGATGTCGAAGGAGTCGAAGACCATTGTCTAGGTGTCCTGGCAGGCTGCAAACGTCGCAGTATAACGGCGGCTGAACCGTTTCGCTCAGCCGCCGTGGTCGTAATCAGCCTTCGATCGAACCGCCGGCGAGGGCGCAGAGCTGGATCGGGTCGAGGATGTGGATTTCCTTGCCTTCGGCGGCGATCAGCTCGTTCTGCTGGAAGCGCGTGAACACCCGCGACACGGTTTCCACCGCCAGGCCCAGGTAGTTGCCGATTTCATTGCGCGACATGCTCAGGCGGAACTGGTTGGCCGAGAAGCCGCGAGCGCGGAAGCGCGCCGACAGGTTGACCAGGAACGTGGCGATGCGCTCGTCGGCGGTTTTTTTCGACAGCAGCAACATCATTTGTTGATCGTCGCGGATTTCACGACTCATCACGCGCATCAACTGACGGCGCAGTTGTGGCAGTTGCAGCGCCAGTTCGTCGAGGCGTTCGAACGGAATTTCGCAGACCGAGGTGGTTTCCAGCGCCTGCGCCGAGACCGGATGCTTTTCGGTGTCCATGCCCGACAGGCCGACCAGCTCGCTGGGCAGATGGAAGCCGGTGAGTTGTTCTTCACCGCCATCGCTGAGACTGAAGGTTTTCAGGGCGCCAGAACGTACTGCATAAACGGAGTCGAAAACGTCGCCCTGACGGAACAGGAACTCGCCCTTCTTCAGTGGGCGGCCACGTTTAACGATTTCGTCCAGCGCATCCATGTCTTCCAGATTCAGAGAAAGTGGCAAGCAGAGGGGAGCCAGGCTGCAGTCCTTGCAATGGGCCTGGTTATGAGCGCGCAGTTTTACTGGCTCGGACATTTCTTAAATCCTTGTGGGAAAGCACACATAAGACGTAAGGGTACCTCACCGGAAGACGTTCAGGCCAGCGCTGTGCCGATTTGTCACGCCATGGTAAAGCGCCGCCGTCGGTGGCCGATAACCTGGCATCAACCTATGCGCAGGTACTCGTTTCATGGCCACCATCGGCGTGCTCAACCCCGGCAACAGTGGTGTGCAAACACTGCATGAGCCTGCAAACGGCCTGGCCGGCGAAGACTCGGCAATCGCCATTGGCCCGGCCACTTCGCCCGTGGCTGAAGGCATCAAAGTCTCGTTGTCTGGCGCCGGTTTGACCAAGGCTGCCAGTTCTCACGGTGACAACAAGGACATTGAAGAAAGCGGGTTACCGGAAAACATTCAACAGATCCTGAAAATGATTCGCCGATTACAGAAGCAGATCGCCGAGAAAGTCGCGCTCATGCAAGCGGTAATGGCAGACAAACGACTCTCTGCCGAAGAGCGCAGGGCCAAACTTGGCGCGTTGCAAGCGGCCATCGGCACGCTCAATGGCGGGTTGATCACCGCCAATATGGCCCTGTCCAAAGCCATGACTCAGTCAAACCTGACCCCCGAGCAAGTGCTGAAGACCGCATCTTTGGCAATGAAGTCTTAGATCACCCGTGAGAATCGCTGACGGTTCTGTTGCTCCAGGTACGCGTCGAACACCATGCACACCGATCGCACCAGCAAGCGTCCGGCCGGCAGTACGGTGATCCGTTCATTGTTCAGTTCGATCAGTCCGTCTTCGGCCATGCGTTGCAGTTGCGGCCACAATTCGCCGAAGTAGCCGCGAAAATCGATGTTGAAAGTCTTCTCGATCTCAGCGAACTCCAGGTTGAAACTGCAAATCAATTGTTGAATCACCGCCCGCCGCACGCGGTCATCGGCATTGCACAGCAGGCCGCGATTGGTGGCCAGTTGTGCTGAGGCCAAGGCGTTCTGGTACTGATTCAGGTCGCTGCTGTTCTGGCAGTACAAGTCGCCAATCTGGCTGATGGCCGAGACGCCGAGGCCGATCAGGTCGCAATGGCCGTGAGTGGTGTAGCCCTGGAAGTTGCGTTGCAGGGTTGATTCTTCCTGAGCAATCGCCAGTTCATCGTCGGGCAGGGCGAAGTGATCCATACCGATGTAACGGTAGCCAGCGGCGGTCAGCTGTTCGATGGTGCGCTGGAGCATTTCCAGCTTCTGTGCCGGCGTCGGCAATTCGTCGCTGTTGATTCGCCGTTGCGGCAGGAAGCGCTCCGGCAAGTGCGCGTAGTTGAATACCGACAGGCGGTCCGGTTGCAGGTTGATCACTTCGTCGACCGTGCGGGCGAAGTTCTCCGGCGTCTGCCTTGGCAAACCGTAGATCAGGTCAATGTTGATCGAGCGAAATTGCAGCGTCCGTGCAGCGTCGATCACCGCCCGGGTTTCCTCCAGGCTTTGCAGGCGATTCACCGCTCGTTGCACGGCGGGGTCGAGGTCTTGCAGGCCGATGCTGACCCGGTTGAAACCCAGTTCGCGCAGCAGGCCCATGGTCGACCAATCGGCTTCGCGCGGGTCGATCTCGATACCGTAGTCGCCGGAATCGTCATCCAGCAAGTTGAAGCTTTTGCGCAGTTGCGCCATCAGCTGACGCAGTTCGTCATGGCTGAGAAAGGTCGGTGTGCCGCCACCGAAGTGCAATTGCTCGACCTTCTGCGCCGGGTCGAGATGGCAGGCGATCAGCTGGATTTCCTGCTCCAGGCGCTGCAAGTAGGGCAGGGCGCGGCCGCGATCCTTGGTGATGACTTTGTTGCAGGCGCAGTAGTAGCAAATGTTCGCGCAGAACGGCACGTGCACGTACAGCGACAACGGACGCAGGGCCTTGCGGCTTTCGCGCAGCGCATGGAACAGGTCGAAGGTGCCGACATGACCATCGAACTGCACGGCGGTCGGGTAGGAGGTGTAACGCGGTCCCGCCAGGTCGTAACGGCGGATCAGATCGGTATCCCAACGAATGGCGTCGAGCATCATGCGGGCATTCCCCCGGATAGGCTGGCAGTGTCGGCAAGTCTATGGGGTGCGGCGTTGGGGCATCTTGATTTGCATCAACGGTCAGGATTTGTGTTGTCGGTGCGGGCCTCTTCGCGGGCAAGCCTCGCTCCTACAGGAATTGGAGATCCCCTGTAGGAGCGAGGCTTGCCCGCGAAGGCCGCGCCGCCGATTCAGTGCCCCATAAGCCAATGCTGATGCGGCCCCGGCAAGGTCCAGATGCCAAACAGCATCACCAGCAAGCCGCCCGTCATGCGTACGTACCGTTTGCGCAACAGCGCCGTGACCCGCTCGGCCGCCAGCCCCGTGGCGAGCAACACCGGCCAGGTGCCCAGCCCGAACGCGAGCATCAGCAATGCACTGTCCAGCGCATTGCCCTGGCTCGCCGACCACAGCAACGTGCTGTAAACCAGCCCGCACGGCAGCCAGCCCCAGAGCGCGCCGAGCAACAAGGCTCGCGGCAGGCTCGACACTGGCAGTAGCTTGTTCGCGACGGGCTGGATATGCCGCCACAGACCGCGACCGAGGCTTTCGATGCGGGTCAGGCCGCTCCACCAGCCGGCGAGATAAAGCCCCATGGCGATCAGCAGCAATCCGGCGAGGATACGCATGAACATCGCCGCCGGGCTGTTCGCCACCGCCCAACCCGCCAGGCCGATCAGCAGGCCGGCCGCTGCGTAACTGAGAATCCGCCCGAGGTTGTAGGCCAGCAGCAATCGAAACCGGCGGCTGCGCTGTTCCTTGGGAATCGCCAGGGTCAGCGCGCCCATCAAGCCGCCGCACATGCCCAGGCAATGCCCGCCGCCGAGCAGGCCCAGGATGACCGCCGACACCAGCAGGGGCGCCAGCTCAAACATGCGGGGGCGCCTTGTCGTCCGGTTTGGCCGGATGGCCGCTGGCCTCGTCGACCGCTGCGGTGTGGTTCGGGTCCTGGTCGTCGAACAGGATGCTGTGGGCCGGGCCGTCGAGGTCGTCGTACTGACCGCTGTCGACCGCCCAGAAGAAGATGTAGACCGCGATGGCGACGATCAGCAGTGCGGCCGGGATCATCACGTAGAGAGCTGGCATGGTGAGGCTCCATGCCCGCGCGGCTCAGGCCGGCAGCGGGCGGGTTTCTGGCGTGGCGCTGGCGGCCGGCGTGCTCGGCAGGCGAGTCAGGCGCAGGGCGTTCAGCACCACGGTCAACGAACTGATGGACATGCCGACCGCCGCCCACACCGGCGTGATCCAGCCGAGGGCGGCGAACGGCAACATGAGGCCATTGTACAGCCCGGCCCACAACAGGTTCTCGATGATGACCCGACGGGTGCGCCGAGCGAGGCTGAAGGCTTGCACCAACGCATCCAGGCGGTTGGACAACAGCACCGCATCCGCACTGGTTTTCGCCAGATCGGTGGCCGAACCCATGGCGACGCTGATGTCGGCGGCGGCCAGCACCGGCACGTCATTCACGCCGTCACCGAGCATCAACACCTTGCGTCCTTCTTTGTGCAACTGTTGCAGGACCTGCAATTTGTCGTCCGGACGCAAACCGCCACGGGCCTCGTCGATGCCCAGCTCGGCGGCGACGCTGGCGACCATCGGCGAGCTGTCACCCGACAGCAGCAACGTGCGCCAGCCGCGCGCCCGGCAGGCTTCCAGTAACGCGGGCGCATCGCTGCGCAAACGGTCGTCGAGGACGAACCATGCCAGCGGTCCGGCATTGTCGCCGAGCAGCAGCCATTGGCCGGCTTCATCCGGCATCAGCGGGATGGCAGCGCCACTGAGTTCGCAGACAAAACCCGGTTGACCGATGCGCAAACGCTGCTCACCGACCACGCCTTCGAGGCCCAGCCCCGGCGTGCTGTGGACTTCTTCAGCGGCCAATGGCGCGCGACCAAACGCACGGGCGATGGGGTGTTCGGAACGGTTTTCGAGGGCGGCGGCGAGGCCCAGGCATTGATCGCTGTCGAGCGCGCCGAGCGGGCGGATCGAGCGTAGCGCCAGACGCCCTTCGGTGAGGGTGCCGGTCTTATCGAAAATAACCGTGTCGATCTGGTTCAGGCCCTCCAGCACGTGGCCGCGGGTCAACAACAAACCCAGTTTGTGCAGCGTGCCGGTGGCAGCGGTGAGGGCGGTCGGTGTGGCGAGGGACAGGGCGCACGGGCAGGTCGCGACGAGCATCGCCAGGACAATCCAGAAGGCGCGCGATGAGTCCAGCTCCCACCACAGCAGGCCAATGCAAGCGGATGCGATCAGCGTCAGCAGCAGGAACCATTGCGCGGCGCGGTCGGCGATCTCCGCCAGTCGTGGCTTCTCGGCCTGGGCGCGGTCGAGCAGGCGGACGATGGCAGACAGTCGGGTGTCCTGGCCGAGGGCGAGGACTTCCACAGTCAACGCACCCTCGACGTTCAGGGTGCCGGCGGTGACGGCGTCACCAAGCGTGCGCGGCTGTGGCAGGTATTCGCCAGTCAGCAGGGATTCGTCGATGCTCGACTGACCGTCGAGGATCTTGCCATCGGCCGGCAGGATCGCACCGGGATGCACCAGAACCTGATCGCCGACGCGCAGTTCGCTGAGCAGGATCCGCTCGCTCTGACCATCAGCGCTCAGGCGCAAACACGAGGCGGGCAGCAGATTGACGAGTTGTGCGGTGGCGGCGGCGGTGCGTTCGCGGGCGCGACGCTCCAGATAACGTCCGGCCAGCAGGAACAGCGCAAACATGCCGACGGCATCGAAATACAATTCGCCGACCCCGGTGATCGAGGTCCAGATCCCGGCGATGTAGGCACTGCCAATCGCCAGCGACACCGAGACGTCCATGGTCAGGTGGCGGGTACGTAAATCGCGCATTGCCCCTTTGAAGAACGGCGCGCAGCTGTAGAACACGATCGGCGTGGTGAGGAACAGCGCGACCCAGCGCAGGATGGTGTGCAGCTCGGGGCTGAGGTCGATGTTGAATTCCGGCCAGGTGGCCATGGTCGCCATCATCGCCTGGAACCACAGCAGCCCGGCAACCCCGAGTTGGCGTAGCGCCAGGCGGTTTTCGCTGGCCAGTTGTTCGCTGGCGCGGTCGGCCTGATAGGGATGGGCGGCGTAACCGATGTGGCGTAACTCGCTGAGCACCTGGCTCAGCGGCAATTGCGCATCGGCCCAGCGTACGTGCAGGCGATGATTGGACAGGTTGAGGCGCGCTTCGGCCACCGCCGGCAAGCCGCGCAGGTGTTTTTCGATCAGCCAGCCACAGGCCGCGCAACTGATGCCTTCCATCAGCAGCGTGGTTTCGGCGAGTTCGCCATCGTGGCGCACGAAGGGTTTTTGCACGTCGGCGCGATCGTACAGCGCCAGTTCATCCACCAACTGCACCGGCAACGCTTCGGGGTTGGCCGAGGCTTCGCTGCGGTGCTGGTAATAGCTTTCCAGCCCGCCGGCGACAATCGCTTCGGCCACCGCCTGACAACCCGGGCAGCAGAACTCGCGGGTTTCACCGAGGACGGCCGCGGTGAAGCGGCTGCCGGCCGGGACGGGCAGGGCGCAGTGGTAGCAGGGGGTTGGGGTGGTCATGATGTTGGATCTATGTCGTCTGGAAGGGCCTCATCGCTGGCAAGCCAGCTCCTACAAGGGGGCGCACGATCCTGTAGGAGCCGGCTTGCCGGCGATGCGCGAAGCGCGACTTTACTTTTTCAGGTCTTCGGCGCCCTGCAGCGGTTCGTCACCCAGCAGCAGATCCTTGTCATGGCTGACCAGTTCTTCTTCGAACATACGCCAGGTGTGGTCGTCCTGAGTACCCAGCAATTCGACAAAACGACGACCTTCAACCTTGTCGCTCAACTGGCCGATGTAGCGGCCCTGTTCGGTTTCGCTTTGGGCGAGGGTGATCTTGCGATCCTTCTCCGGTTGGGTCGGCGAGATCAGGTTCAGTTCGAGGGTTTTCGGTTGGCTGTTGCCGCTCAGGCGCAGGTCGACTTCGCCGGTCACGTCATCCAGGTGCACGCTGGCGCGCAGGAGCAGGGTTTGCGCCAGCAACTCACGGTCGAGGGAGCGGTTGATGCCTTTGCCGGCCTCGTAGTAGTTGTCGTTGACCAGGTTGTCCGGGTTGTTCACCGCGATGGTCACCATGGACAAGGTCAAGGTCACCGAACAGGCGAGGATGGCAATGATGATCCACGGCCAAAGATGCTTGTACCAGGGACTTGCGGCGTTTGCTGCGGGCATGATCACTTCTCTTAACGAATTTGTGGGCCGATGAACCGGCTCTTGGCTTCAACGTGGATGCTCTCGTCATCGGCATCCTTGAGGATGAATTTCACCTCGTTGGTGCTCGATGGCAGTTTTTCCGGCGCGATGGACAGTTCCACCGGCTGGCTGAAAATTTCGCCGGCGGCGACCTTGATCTCGCGTTTGCCTTGCAGCTTGAGATCCGGCAGGCCAGCGGCTTCCAGCACGTAGGTGTGGTCGCGCTGATCCTTGTTCATGATCTTCAGGCTGTAGACGTTTTCAATCCGGCCTTCGGCGTTCTCGCGGTACAGCACGCGGTCTTTGCTGACGTCGAAACCGACCAGCGAACGCATGAAGAACGCCGTCGCCAGCAACGCCATCATCGCCAGCAATACAGCGGCGTAGCCGATCAGGCGCGGGCGCAGTTTATGGGTTTTTTGCCCGGACAGGTTGTGCTCGGTGGTGTAGCTGATCAGACCGCGCGGGTAATCCATCTTGTCCATGATGCTGTCGCAGGCATCGATGCACGCAGCACAACCGATGCATTCGATTTGCAGGCCGTCGCGGATGTCGATGCCGGTCGGGCAGACCTGGACGCACATGGTGCAGTCGATGCAATCGCCTAGGCCCTGAGCCTTGTAGTCGATGCCTTTCTTGCGCGGGCCGCGGCTTTCACCGCGACGCGGATCGTAGGAAACGATCAGCGTGTCCTTGTCGAACATCACGCTCTGGAAGCGCGCATACGGACACATGTAAATGCAAACCTGCTCGCGCAACCAGCCGGCGTTGCCGTAAGTGGCGAGGGTGAAGAAACCGACCCAGAAATACGACCAGCCATCCGCTTCGCCGGTGAAGAATTCGATGGTCAGTTCGCGGATCGGCGAGAAGTAACCGACGAAGGTCATGCCGGTTGCGAAGCCGATCAGCAGCCACATCGAGTGCTTGCTGAATTTACGCAGGAACTTGTTGGCGCTCATCGGCGCCTTGTCGAGCTTGATGCGCTGGTTGCGGTCGCCTTCGGTGACCTTCTCGCACCACATGAAAATCCACGTCCAGACGCTCTGCGGGCAGGTATAACCGCACCAGACACGACCGGCGTACACGGTAATGAAGAACAGCCCGAACGCGCTGACAATCAGAATGCCCGAGAGCAGGATGAAATCCTGCGGCCAGAACGTTGCGCCAAAAATAAAGAATTTACGCTCCGGCAGGTTCCACCAGACGGCTTGATGACCGGCCCAGTTCAGCCAGACCGTGCCGAAATACAACAGAAACAAAAACGCACCGCCCATCATCCGCAGGTTACGGAACAGGCCGGTGAAGGCGCGGGTGTAGATCTTTTCTCGAGAGGCGTAGAGGTCGACGCTGTTGTTCGCGTTCTTGGCAGGCGGGGTAACGTCGTGTACCGGAATCTGGTTGCTCATCAGTTGCATCCCACGGCAGTGGAAAAATGCCTCGGTCAGTACATGCCGACCGCGGTCAAAAAGGGGTGTTGCAGTGGCGCAATGATACGCCTGTAGCTCTAGATCAAGGGTGCGACCTTTGGTCGCGTTGGGGAAAAATCATGAATGGTGTAGCAGATGTAACAAAACATGATTCAGGTCAATTGACTTGTGGAGTATAGCCGGCTGGGGGTTATTCATCGGCGCCAGCATCTTGTATGCCTGGCGCCGATCGCCGCTTACTTGACCGGGACAGAGTGAGTCGCGACGGGGTTTCGCCAGTCATTGCCCGCGACGACGTTTACCGTCATTTGCGTTCTATCGGCAGAGAACGTGGCATACAACCAGCTTTGCTGAACCGCCGAGCCACTCATGAACAAGGGAATATCGCCGTAGATGTAGTTGCTCGACTCATATTTCCCGCTTTGCTTGTTGGCGTTCGCGGAAAACACGGCGGTCACGCCATAGTCCTCGATCATCTTTGTGAACCGGAAAATCTCGGTCTCCCTGACCGGCCAGTGAAACGGCTGATGCAAGTTCAGCAAAATGATTTTGCCTTGCGCCCGCGCCCGCTGCAGGTCGCGTTCCAGCCAGTCGAGGGATGCCGTGATTTCATAGGCGGTGGTCTGGAAGAACGAACTGGTGGAAAAGTTGGTGGTGTAAGTGGGTTCGTTGTGCAACTGAACCACGTGAACATCACCGTAATCCCGGGAGTAAGCCAGGCTGCCGTACCAGGTTTTCGTCAAGCCGGAAGCCCGCGCGGCGAGGTCCATGTTGGCGACTTTTCCCCAGTACCGGTCCTTGAGGTCGTCCACGCTTCCAGCGGCGCAACTTGCGCAACTGGCGACATTGAAGTCGTAGTCGTGATTGCCCAGGCCGTAGTCATAGAGGTTGCTCAGTTTGTTCTGCAATACCGCGTTGAGGTAGGTGCGTTCGCTGGGTTGTCCCGACGCAGTCATGTTGCCGTTGATCATGACGGGAACGGCGGAGGCGCCGCCCGATTGTTTGCGCAAGTCAGCGATGCTGGAGTACTGCGCATCGATCAGCCAGCGTGAACGCTCTTCTTTGCTTGAAGTGGATTCACTTTCGCCATTGTCTGACTTTTCACTTGAAGGGAACTTGGGGTTCGAGGCAAAGACGAAGTGTCGGGGAGTAATGTCACTGGCAGTCGAATGCATGGCAGGGCCGCAAGTAAAGATCGCCAGGAACAGCAGTTTAAAATAACTTGAAGGTTTCATAGAAGTCCATTTCCAGTAACAAGAGTGTGTTTGTGGTTATTTGGTGGGTCGGTATATTTTGTTTGTTGAGGTCTGGGGGCTTATTAATATGAATGGAGATGGGCTTAAATGGAATTTTATAAAAAAAGTAATTTGTTGCTGTGTCTTGCAATTGTGTTGTCCCTGCTTTCTGTACACGGCAAGTCGATGGCTGAAACGCCCAGGCACATGGTGTTTGCCTCTGATTCGCAATATCCCTGGAGTGATCTGACCGATGACAATATTTCAGACCCCAATAAAGAGGAACGATCAAAAGAGCTGATAGAGCTACAGTATTCCGATATAGCGAGTTTCAGAGAGCTGAATGGCGGAGCTTCCCGTATACCAGTCATGATTAATGGTGATATCACGGCATTTGGGCATGGTGGTGAGCGTTCATACATGAGGTCGGTCTTCGAGCGAAAGTTGGGAGGGTTGTATGACTATGGGCTGGGCAATCATGACTACGTCAATAATGTGGATGACTGTTTTTTGAATAACTGTGCGGCAGGCAGTCTTAATGACCTCAAGGATCGTTATTGGGGGAAAGTTGACTCCATGGATCTGGCGGCAAGAGCCCAAGGGTTCGGCACGGTTTACTACGGCAGCTTTGCCTATTCGAAAAATTTCGGTGATGTACACGTGATTCAATTGAATAACGAGCCGACTTACGCAGTGAGTTTTTCTTCCGGTAATCCTCTTGCGCCCACACACTTTGAAGTGACCCCTGCGCTTGACTGGCTGGAGCAGGATCTGAAGAGGGCTAGAGAACAAGGCAGGATTATTATCCTGAACATGCACAAGGTATACGATTGGAATGGCAGCGACGCTCAGCTTTCCAGGTTTAAGCAGATGGTCGAACAGTACAAGGTGACGGCCATTTTCGGTGGGCATGACCACTGGGGGACAGGGGCCTTTTTTGATTGGGGGATGGAGCAGCGGTTCGGTGAGGTGCCGGTATTTTTAAGCGGGTCGGCATCCCAGCAAACGTACCTGATTGCCAGTTTTTCCGGTGACGGGCGCTCCCTCGAAGTCAGCATTGTCAGACGCAGCAACTGGCCAAGCCGCAAGGTCGACAAAGTCATTCCGGTCATCCGGTAAGCTGAAATGAAACGGCCCCGCCAATTCTCACTGGCGGGGCCGTTTTTTTGCATCAAGCGTTTGCCTTACTGGGCATCCGCCGCCGGAGCTTTCTCACCGTGAGACAAGCTGTAGACGTAAGCGGCCAGCAGGTGAACCTTGTCGTTGCCTTGCAGCTGTTCTTGCGCAGGCATCTGGCCCTGACGGCCGTAGCGGATGGTCTGCTGCAGTTGAGCGAAGCTCGAACCGTAGATGAACGCGCCCGGGTGGGTCAGGTCAGGTGCGCCCATCGCTGGCGTCCCTTTGCCGGCCGGACCGTGGCACGCCACGCAGTTGGCGGCGAACAGTTTCTGCCCGGCAGCCGGGTCAGCCTTGGTGCCTTCCGGCAGCTTGCGGCCATCGAGGCTGGTCAGGACGAACGCAGCAACATCAGCAACGCCTTGTTCGCCGATCACTTCAGCCCATGCCGGCATGACCGCGTGACGACCGCCCATGATGGTGGCCTTGATGGTTTCTGCTTCGCCACCCCAGCGCCAGTCGGCGTCGGTCAGGTTCGGGAAGCCATAAGCGCCTTTGGCGTCGGAGCCGTGGCAAACCGAGCAGTTGGAGGCGAACAAACGGCCACCCATCTTCAGGGCTTGCGGGTCCTTGGCGACTTCTTCGATCGGCATGGAAGCGAATTTGGCGAAGATCGGGCCGAACTTGGCGTCCGACTTGGCCATTTCCTTTTCCCACTCGTGAACGCCGGTCCAGCCGCTCTGGCCGTTGGCGAACGCGGTCTGCTTCTCGTTATCCAGGTAGTTGTAACCTGGCAGCAGGCCTTTCCAGTTGCCCAGGCCCGGGTACAGCACCAGGTAACCCAGGGCGAAAATGATGGTGCCCACGAACAGCATGAACCACCATTTCGGCAGCGGGTTGTCGTACTCCTCGATCCCGTCGAAGGAGTGGCCAACCGTTTCTTCGGTGGCTTCGCTGCGCTGGCCCTTGCGGGTGGACAGCAACAGCCAGGTCAGGGCGAAGATGGTGCCGAGACTGAGGACTGTGACGTACAGACTCCAGAACGTAGTCATTCTTTGTTACTCCTAGAAGCTTGCTCGACGTGCTTGATGGCTTCGGGATCATCCGCGAAAGGCAGCAAGGTCGCGTCTTCAAACTCCGACTTGCGCTTGGGGCTGAACACCCACAGCGCCAGACCGATGAAGGCCACCATCACAACAACGGTGCCCAGGCCACGAATCATCCCGATATCCATCTAAATCACCGTTTGCTTTTGATGATGGTGCCCAGGCCTTGCAGATAGGCCACCAGCGCGTCCATTTCGGTTTTGCCCTTCACAGCATCCTTGGCGCCGGCGATGTCTTCGTCGGTGTAAGGGACGCCGAGCGTGCGCAAGACTTCCATTTTCTTGGCGGTGTCTTTGCCGTCGAGCTTGTTTTCCACGAGGAACGGGTAGGCCGGCATTTTCGACTCGGGCACTACGTTGCGCGGGTTGTACAAGTGCGCACGCTGCCAGTCATCGGAGTAACGACCGCCGACACGGGCCAGGTCCGGACCGGTACGCTTGGAACCCCACAGGAACGGGTGGTCCCAGACGCTTTCACCGGCAACCGAGTAGTGGCCGTAGCGTTCGGTTTCAGCACGGAACGGGCGGATCATCTGCGAGTGGCAGCTGACACAACCGTTGGCGATGTAGATGTCGCGGCCTTCCAGTTCAAGGGCGGTACGAGGCTTCATGCCTTCGACCGGCTTGTTGGTGACGTCCTGGAAAAACAGCGGAACGATCTGGGTCAGGCCGCCGATGCTGACGGCGATGACCATGAAGAAGGCCAGCAGGCCAATATTCTTCTCGACTGCTTCATGCTTCATCAGTGAGCTCCAACTACAGCAATCTGTTCGGCGGCTTCAGCTTCTGCCGGGTTCGAGGCACGTACGGTACGCCATACGTTGTAGGCCATGAGCAGCATGCCGGTGGCGAAGAATGCGCCGCCCAATGCGCGAACGATGAAGCCCGGGTGGCTGGCTTGCAGCGCTTCGACGAACGAGTAGGTGAGGGTGCCGTCATCGTTGATTGCACGCCACATCAGGCCCTGGGTGATGCCGTTGACCCACATCGAAGCGATGTACAGCACGGTACCGATGGTCGCGAGCCAGAAGTGTGCGTTGATCAGGCCGATGCTGTGCATCTGCGCGCGACCGAACAGTTTCGGGATCATGTGGTAGATCGCGCCGATCGAGATCATCGCTACCCAGCCAAGAGCGCCGGCGTGTACGTGGCCGATGGTCCAGTCGGTGTAGTGCGACAGCGAGTTGACGGTCTTGATCGCCATCATCGGACCTTCGAAGGTCGACATGCCGTAGAACGCCAGGGAGACCACGAGGAAACGCAGGATCGGGTCGGTGCGCAGCTTATGCCAGGCGCCCGACAGGGTCATCATGCCGTTGATCATGCCGCCCCAGCTTGGTGCCAGCAGGATGATCGACATGGCCATGCCCAGCGACTGCGCCCAGTCCGGCAGCGCGGTGTAGTGCAGGTGGTGCGGACCGGCCCAGATGTACAGGGTGATCAGCGCCCAGAAGTGCACGATGGACAGGCGATAGGAGTAGATCGGACGCTCGGCCTGCTTCGGAACGAAGTAGTACATCATCCCGAGGAAGCCGGTGGTCAGGAAGAAACCGACGGCGTTGTGGCCGTACCACCACTGGATCATCGCATCCGTCGCACCGGCGTAGGCCGAGTAGGACTTGAAGAAACTGACCGGCAGCGAGGCGTGGTTGACGATGTGCAGCATCGCCGTCACGACGATGAAGGCACCGTAGAACCAGTTGCCCACATAGATGTGCTTGGTCTTGCGCTTGGTGATGGTGCCGAAGAACACCAGACCGTAGGTGACCCAGACGATGGCCAGCAGAATAGCCAGGGGCCATTCCAGCTCAGCGTATTCCTTGGTGGTGGTGTAACCCAGCGGCAAGGTAACGATGGCGCCGACGATCACCGCTTGCCAACCCCAGAAGGTGAAGGCCGCGAGGCTGTCGGAAATCAGTCGCGTTTGGCAGGTTCGCTGCACGACGTAATAAGAAGTGGCAAACAGTGCACAACCACCAAAGGCGAAAATCACCAGGTTAGTGTGCAACGGGCGCAGGCGTCCAAAGCTCGTCCACGGCAGACCGAAGTTCAACTCCGGCCAGACCAGTTGCGAGGCGATGAAGACACCGAGCCCCATGCCAAGGATCCCCCAGACCACCGTCATGATGGCGAACTGGCGGACTACCTTATAGTTATAAGCAGTCGGACTGATTGCTGTGCTCATTCTAAGGTTCCACGGTTTGGGTGTTTTATTAGGAGTAAAAATCGGCCGCAAGTATGGAGAAAGCAGGGGGTCATTGCAACGCGCCATGACCTGGGTCAATGCTTTCAAAAGCTGATTCTGCGGCCTTTCCATGCGCCGCGTAAGGACAAAATCGCCCTCGGACAAAATGTCGCAGCGAACGAAAATGATGAGAGGGTCAGGTCAGATGTAACGGGGTGTGTTCAAACGCAACGATCGGGTGACCGATGGCAATTGGCACGACAGCCGGTATCTACCAGCCTTTGCGGCTTGTCATCGAGCTGATTCGTCGAACACATCGGGTCGGGTCGACCTGGAACCGGCTCAAGCCAGTCCGCATCGGGGCAAGCTTAGACCCGAATCTGGTGAACCGAAAGGCGGACTAACGGAGGGGTGCGACAATGGGTCGCAAAGGGGCAGGGAACTGCCGCATCCGAGAAGAATGCGGCAGCAGAGCGGTCAAGAATTATTCGCTTTTGCCTTCGGCCTGCAAACGCTCTGTATTCAGACCGTGGGACAGGCTGTACACATAAGCGGCCAGCAGTTGCACTTTGTCGTTGCCGAGCAGTTCGTTCTGCGCTGGCATATGGCCCTGGCGGCCATGGCGGATCGTTTGTTGCAGTTGCGCCAGGCTTGTACCGTAGATAAAACCGGCCGGTTGCGTCAGGTTCGGCGCACCCATGGCTTCAGTGCCCTTACCGTTTGCCCCATGACAGGCTACGCAGGTGGTGCTGAACGCTTGCTGTCCGGCTTGCAGGTCGGCGGTGTCGCCAGCCGGCAATGGCAGGCCGGCCAGTTCATGACGTACATACGCGGCAACGTTTTTCACGCCGGCTTCACCGAGGATTTCACCCCAGGCCGGCATCGCCGCCATGCGTCCACCCATGATCGTGGTCTTGATCATCTCGGCGTCACCGCCCCAGCGCCAGTTGCTGTCGGCCAGGTTCGGGAAGCCGAAAGCGCCCTTGGCATCCGAGCCGTGGCACACCGAGCAGTTCGAGGCGAACAGGCGACCGCCCATTTTCAGCGCTTGCGGGTCCTTGGCCACTTCTTCCACCGGCATGGCGGCGAATTTGGCGAAGATCGGTCCGAACTTCGCGTCGGCCTTGTTCATCTCCTTTTCCCATTCGTGAACGCCGGTCCAGCCGTTCTCGTAACCCGGCAGGATGCCTTTCCAGTTGCCCAGGCCCGGGTAAAGAATCAGGTAGCCCACGGCGAACACCAGCGTGCCGGCGAACAGCATGAACCACCATTGCGGCAGCGGATTGTCATACTCCTCGATGCCGTCGAAGCTGTGGCCCATGGTCTGGTCGACGCTGCCCTTGGTTTCGCCCTTGCGGGTGCCGATCAGCAGCCAGGTCAGGCCGATCAGGCTGCCGATGGTCAGTACGCAGATCCACGTACTCCAGAAAGTGGTCATGACCGGGTACTCCTTGCTTCAGGTTCTTGGGTGCTATCGGCTTGTGGCTCATCGGCGAACGGCAGCAAACGTGCTTCGGCGAACTCCGGATTGCGCTTGCTGTTGAACACCCACAACGTCAGGCCGACGAAGGCCACGAACACCACGACCGTGCCCAGGCCACGAATCAATCCACTGCTCATTACGCTCATTATTTCAAAGGGCATGGCTCACCTCTTGCTCTTGATGGCAGTGCCGAGCACTTGCAGGTAGGCGACCAGTGCGTCCATTTCGGTCTTGCCCTTGAGCGATTCGACCGAGCCTGCGATGTCGGCATCGGTGTACGGCACGCCGAGGGTGCGCATTGCCTTGATCTTGGTTTCGGTGTGGCTGCTGTCGAGCTGATTGGCCACCAGCCATGGATAGGCCGGCATCTTCGATTCCGGCACCACGTTGCGCGGGTTGTACAAGTGCGCGCGGTGCCAGTCTTCGGAGTAGCGGCCACCGACACGGGCCAGGTCCGGACCGGTACGCTTGGAACCCCACAGGAACGGGTGGTCCCAGACGCTTTCCCCGGCCACCGAGTAGTGACCGTAACGCTCGGTCTCGGCGCGGAACGGCCGGATCATCTGCGAGTGGCAACCGACGCAGCCTTCGCGGATGTAAATGTCGCGACCTTCCAGTTGCAACGCGGTGTAGGGCTTCATGCCTTCCACCGGTTTATTGGTCACGTCCTGGAAGAACAGCGGGACGATCTGGGTCAGACCGCCGATGCTCACGGCCAGGACCATCAGCAGCATCAGCAGGCCGACGTTTTTTTCGATTGTTTCGTGTTTCATCTCGGACTCCTCAGGCCATCTGCGCGGCAGCGGCGACTTCGGCAGGCTGCGAGGCCCGCACGGTGCGCCAGGTGTTGTAAGCCATCAGGAACATGCCGCTGAGGAAGATCGCACCGCCCACCAGTCGCACGATGAAGCCTGGGTGGCTGGCCACCAGGGTTTCGACGAAGGAGTAGGTCAGCGTGCCGTCTTCGTTGACTGCGCGCCACATCAGGCCCTGGGCGATGCCGTTGACCCACATCGAGGCGATGTACAGCACGGTGCCGATAGTGGCCAGCCAGAAGTGCGCGTTGATCAGGCCGATGCTGTGCATCTGCGGGCGACCGAAGATTTTCGGGATCATGTGGTACAGCGCGCCGATGGAAATCATCGCCACCCAGCCGAGTGCGCCGGCGTGTACGTGGCCGATGGTCCAGTCGGTGTAGTGGGAGAGGGCGTTCACGGTCTTGATCGCCATCATCGGCCCTTCGAAGGTCGACATGCCGTAGAACGCCAGGGAGACCACGAGGAAGCGCAGGATCGGGTCGCTGCGCAACTTATGCCAGGCGCCGGAAAGCGTCATCATGCCGTTGATCATCCCGCCCCAGCTTGGCGCCAGCAGGATCAGCGACATCACCATGCCCAGCGACTGCGCCCAGTCCGGCAGCGCGGTGTAGTGCAAGTGGTGCGGACCGGCCCAGATATACAGGGTGATCAGCGCCCAGAAGTGCACGATCGACAGGCGATAGGAATACACCGGACGCTCGGCCTGTTTCGGCACGAAGTAGTACATCATCCCGAGGAAACCGGCGGTGAGGAAAAAGCCTACGGCGTTGTGGCCGTACCACCACTGCACCATGGCATCGGTCGCACCGGCGTACAGCGAGTAGGACTTGGTGAAACTCACCGGCAGCTCAAGGTTGTTGACGATGTGCAAAATCGCCACGGTGATGATGAAGCCACCGAAGAACCAGTTGCCCACATAGATGTGCTTGGTCTTACGCTTGGCCAGCGTGCCGAAAAACACGATGGCGTAGGCGACCCAGACGATGGTGATCAGGATGTCGATCGGCCATTCCAGCTCGGCGTATTCCTTGGAACTGGTGTAGCCCAGCGGCAGGCTGATCGCCGCCAGCAGAATCACCAGTTGCCAGCCCCAGAAGCAGAATGCGGCAACTTTCGGCGCAAACAGTTGTGTCTGGCAGGTGCGTTGCACCGAATAGAACGAACTGGCGAACAGGGCGCAACCGCCGAACGCGAAGATCACCGCATTGGTGTGCAGTGGGCGCAAGCGGCCGAAACTGGTCCACGGCAAATTGAAGTTGAGTTCGGGCCAGACCAATTGAGCCGCGAGAAAAACCCCGAGCCCCATGCCGACGATGCCCCACACCACCGTCATAATGGCGAATTGGCGGACCACCTTGTAGTTGTAGGCGGTACTGATAGAAGTGTTCATGGTTCCCCATCCACGGTTCAGCCGAAAGGGCGTTCGCGCAAGGCAGACGCTCCCTTCGCCTGGAGTTATAGGCAGACTAAAAGCGAGGCAAGCATGGACAAAGAGCACAAGGCCAGTATTGACGGGGATCAATGGGCGCAGTGTGTGCGGGAGCATGGATGGCTGTGGAATGAAGCCGCTTCAACGGTTTCGGTTGAACCTGTGACGCTGATTCTTGCGCATGGCGCCGGGGCGCCGATGGACAGCGCCTGGATGAACGACATGGCCGCGCGCCTTGCTGCGCAGGGCGTCAACGTGCTGCGCTTCGAGTTCCCCTACATGGCGCAACGACGTGTCGATGGCGGCAAGCGTCCCCCGAACCCGGCACCGAAACTGCTGGAGTGCTGGCGTGAGGTGTACGCCGTGGTGCGACGCCATGTCACTGGTCGCCTGGCCATTGGCGGCAAGTCCATGGGCGGGCGGATGGCCAGTCTTTTGGCCGATGAGCTCGAAGCCGATGCCTTGGTGTGCCTCGGCTATCCGTTCTATGCCGTAGGCAAGCCGGAGAAGCCACGGGTCGAGCATCTGGCTGCGTTGAAGACCCGGACGCTGATTGTCCAGGGCGAGCGCGATGCGTTGGGGAATCGTGAGGCGGTCGAGGCTTATGCGTTGGCGCCGAGTATCGAGGTGTTCTGGTTGGCGGCGGGGGATCATGATTTGAAGCCGTTGAAGGCTTCGGGGTTTACGCATGAGCAGCATTTGGCGGCTGCGGCGAACAAGGTTGCAACATTTCTGCGGTGAGATTTGCAGTGCCTGTCCGGGCCTCTTCGCGGGCAAGCCTCGCTCCTACAGGTTATCGGTGTCTGCTCGGGATGACCTGTAGGAGCGAGGCTTGCCCGCGAAGAGGCCCGGACAGGCGACATCCCATTCAAACTGGCAATAAAAAACCCGGAGGCTTTCACCGTCCGGGTTTTTTGTCTTTCCAGCATCAATCAGCGGTTAAACCGCTCCACCAACGAATACTGGGTATTCGCGGTCTTGGTCAGCTCTTCACTCAACAACGCCGAGTGCTGCGCCTGTTCCGACGTCTGGTCGGCCAGTTGCGAGATGTTGCTGATGTTGCGGCTGATTTCTTCGGCCACTGAGCTTTGCTCTTCGGTCGCGGCCGCAATCTGGGTGGTCATGTCGGTGATGTGTGCCACCGCTTCGCTGATCCCGACCAGCGCCTGATCCGCTTCGAGCACCCGTGCCACACCTTCTTCCGCCTGGCGATGCCCGGATTCCATGGTTTGCACGGCGGTGCTGGCGGTTTGCTGGAGCTTGGCGATCAGGGCATGAATCTGCCCGGTGGATTCGCTGGTGCGCTGCGCCAATTGGCGAACTTCGTCGGCAACCACCGCAAAGCCGCGACCCATCTCGCCGGCACGCGCCGCTTCGATGGCGGCGTTCAATGCCAGCAGGTTGGTCTGGTCGGCGATGCCTTTGATCACGTCGACCACGCCGCCGATTTCGTCGCTGTCCTTGGCCAGTTGCGTCACGGTCAGACCGGTTTCGCCGACCACCTCCGACAGGCGCTGAATGGCTTCGCGGGTTTCCCCGGCGATGTCACGGCCGCGCCCGGTCAGGCGATTGGCTTCTTGAGTCGCGTCCGCCGTGCGTTGCACGTGGCTGGCGACTTCCTGGGTGGTGGCGGCCATCTGATTGACGGCGGTGGCCACCTGCTCGGTTTCGACGCGCTGACGTTCCAGGCCGGTGGAGCTGCTGTGGGCCAGGGTGTCGGACTGTTTCGCCTGGTCGCTCAGGTGCTCGGCGGTGTCCTGCAGACGGGTCAGGCAGGTTTTCAGGCGGGCTTCCTGGCTGAGGATAGACATCTCCAGACGCGCCTGGGCACCACGGCTGTCGGTGTACATCTGTGCGATCAGCGGGTCGGAGGTGGTTTGCTCGGCCAGTCGCAGCAAGCGCTTGAGGCCGCGCTGTTGCCAGCTCAACCCCAGCAGGCCCAGTGGCACCGAAAGACCGGCGGCCAAGGCAAAACCCCATTGGGAGTTGAGCGTGGCACCGATCATGAAGCTCAGTTGGCTGACCAGAATGAACGGCAACCAGTCCTGCAGGACCGGCAGCCATTTATCGGTGGAAGGAATCGCTGACTTGCCCTGGTTGATGCGTTGGTAGAGCGCTTCGGCACGCTGGATCTGCTCGGCGGTGGGTTTGACCCGCACCGACTCGTAACCGATTACCTGGCTGCCATCGAACACCGGTGTGACGTAGGCGTTAACCCAGTAGTGGTCACCGGTCTTGCAGCGATTCTTGACAATGCCCATCCATGGCAAGCCTTGTTTCAATGTGCCCCACATGTGCGCGAACACCGCGGCCGGTACGTCGGGGTGACGAACCAGGTTATGCGGTGCACGGATCAGTTCCTCGCGGGAATACCCACTGATTTCGACGAAAGCGTCGTTGCAGTAGGTGATCACGCCCTTGGCATCGGTAGTGGAAATCAATCGTTGCTGAGCCGGGAAGGTCCGTTCGCGTTGTGTAATGGGCTGGTTGTTACGCATGGCTTTTTTCAATCCGCAAGGCTTTGAGAGGTTGTCGGCACCGTCAGGGATTTATTGAAGAAAATTTTTCAATAATCAGCGGCGCGTCGCAAAACGACCGTTGCGTCAGCCCGCCAGCATCGGATAGGTGAACAGGCTGAAATGCAGCAGGTTCAAACCGAAATGCGTGGCAATGGCCGCACCTAACCCGCCGAAACGGTAGGCCAGACCATAGCCGACACCTGCCAGACTCGCCAGCAACACCCATTGCCAGCCAGCGCCGGCATGCACCAGGCCAAACAACAGCGAGGCGAGCAGCAGCGCCAGGTTTTCACCATAAGGTAGGTGTTTAAAGTGCCGGCTGAGGCCGCCCTGAAGGTAGCCGCGAAACAGCGCTTCTTCCACCAGCGTCACCAGCAACAGGTTGTTGAACAGCCACAGCCAGGCCTGATCAGGCCATTTGGGGGCCCAACTGATCACACCCAACAACAGCGCGCCACCCAATGCCAGCACGCTGCTCAGTGTCAGCCCCAGCAGCGCGGCGGGAATGGAAAGCCGCAGCGAATGCCGGCCGACAATCCACGGGCAGACCAGCAACAGCCAGAAACCAATCAGCGGTTTGTCCAGATTCAGGTACAGCGCAAACGGTACGGCATCGTCGGTAATACGATGCGGATTGATACCTCGACCGTTGTAGAAACCGGGGAGCCAGTGCATCGCCAATGCCAGCGCCATGAAAATAAACAGGCCGTGACCGAGGTAATGGCCGATCCGGAGCTGTTGCTGACGCACGGCGAAACCGGCGATCAGTAGCAATGCGACCGAGATAAGCGCCAGCCAGCCGAGATGGCCGTAGGACAGCGCCATGGCATAACCGAGGGAGAGCAGGGCCAGGAAGGTCCATGGCAAAGCAAACATCTGAAGTCCTTGTGTTCGAAATTCTGCGGGTCGCCTCGGTCCTTTGTAGGAGCGAGCCTGCTCGCGATGGCGGAGTGTCAGGCGGCACTGATATTGGATGTTACGGCCCCATCGCGAGCAGGCTCGCTCCTACAGTGGTGCGATGTCCGGTATACAAAAGCGCGGCGATTATAGGGACATACACCCCACAAACAAAAACACCGCCCGAAGGCGGTGTCTTTTTCTGCAAATACTTACGACGCAATCAACTGCCGCAACACGTAATGCAAAATCCCCCCTGACTTGAAGTACTCGACTTCATTCAGCGTATCGATCCGGCACAACACCTCGATCTTCTCTCGGCTGCCGTTTTCACGGGTGATGATCAGCGTCAGGTTCATTCGCGGCGTCAGCTCGACGCCGCTCAGGCCCTGAATGTCCAGGGTCTCCTTGCCAGTCAGATTGAGGCTCTTGCGGTTCTGATCCAGCTTGAACTGCAAGGGCAACACGCCCATGCCGACCAGATTGGAGCGGTGAATCCGCTCGAAGCTTTCGGCGATGACCGCTTTCACGCCCAACAGATTGGTGCCCTTGGCCGCCCAGTCGCGGCTCGAACCGGTGCCGTATTCTTGCCCGGCAATCACCACCAGCGGCGTGCCCGAGGCTTGGTAACGCATGGCCGCGTCGTAGATCGCCAGTTTTTCCCCGGTAGGAATGTAAATCGTATTGCCGCCTTCCTCGCCGCCGAGCATCTCGTTGCGAATGCGGATGTTGGCAAAGGTGCCGCGCATCATCACTTCATGGTTGCCGCGACGGGAGCCGTAGGAGTTGAAGTCCCGCGGCTCCACACCTTTCTCGCGCAGGTAATGGCCGGCGGGGCTCTCGGTCTTGATGTTGCCGGCGGGGGAGATGTGGTCGGTGGTCACCGAGTCGCCGAGCAGCGCAAGGACGCGGGCACCCGCGACGTCCTTGACCACGGGCGGCGGTCCGCCGATGTCGTCGAAAAACGGTGGGTGCTGGATGTAAGTCGAATCGTTCTGCCAGACATAAGTCGCCGCTTGAGGCACTTCAATCGCCTGCCATTGCTCGTCGCCGGCAAACACTTCGGCATATTCCTTGTGGAACATCGCGGTGTTGACCTGATTCACCGCGTCGGCGATTTCTTGGGTGCTTGGCCAGATGTCCCGCAAGTAAACCGGGTTGCCGTCCTTGTCGTCACCCAATGGCTCACTGCTGATATCAATGCGCACCGTGCCGGCCAGCGCAAACGCGACGACCAGCGGCGGCGAGGCCAGCCAGTTGGTTTTCACCAGCGGATGCACGCGGCCTTCGAAGTTGCGATTGCCCGACAGCACCGAAGCGACGGTCAGGTCGGCTTTCTGGATGGCTTTTTCGATCGGCTCCGGCAACGGCCCGGAGTTGCCGATGCAGGTAGTGCAGCCATAACCGACCAGGTCGAAACCGAGTTGATCCAGGTATTGCGTCAGCCCGGCAGCCTTGTAGTAGTCGGTCACCACTTTGGAACCGGGAGCGAGCGAGCTTTTCACCCACGGTTTGCGTTTGAGGCCTTTTTCCACGGCTTTCTTCGCCACCAGGCCGGCGGCCATCATTACGCTTGGGTTGGAGGTGTTGGTGCAGGAGGTGATTGCGGCGATGACCACCGCGCCGTTTTTCAAGCGATAGGTTTGACCTTCAAAATCGTAGTCGGCTTCACCGGCCAAGTCGGCATTGCCCACCGCAACGCCACCGCCGCCTTCACTTTCGAGGCGACCTTCTTCCTTGCTGGCAGGTTTGAATTGCAGGTCGGTGAAGTCACTGAATGCTTGCGCAACATTCGGCAACGACACCCTGTCCTGTGGGCGTTTCGGCCCGGCGAGGCTGGCTTCGACGCTGCGCATGTCCAGCGCCAGGCTGTCGGTGAACACCGGTTCCTTGCCCGGCAGACGCCACAGGCCTTGCGCCTTGCTGTAGGCCTCGACCAGTTTCACGGTTTCAAGTGGACGACCGGACAGGCGCAGATAATCCAGAGTGATGTCATCCACCGGGAAAAAGCCGCAGGTAGCGCCATATTCCGGGGCCATGTTGGCGATGGTCGCGCGGTCGGCCAGCGGCAGATCGGCAAGGCCGTCGCCGTAGAACTCGACGAATTTGCCGACCACGCCTTTCTTGCGCAGCATCTGGGTCACGGTCAGCACCAGGTCGGTGGCGGTGATGCCTTCCTTCAATTTGCCTGTGAGTTTGAAGCCGATCACTTCTGGAATGAGCATCGACACCGGTTGGCCGAGCATCGCCGCTTCCGCTTCGATCCCGCCGACGCCCCAGCCGAGGACGCCGAGGCCGTTGATCATGGTGGTATGGGAATCAGTGCCGACCAGCGTGTCGGGGAACGCATAGGTGCGGCCGTCTTCATCCTTGGTCCAGACCGTGCGGCCGAGGTATTCGAGGTTCACCTGATGGCAAATCCCGGTGCCCGGCGGCACCACGCTGAAGTTGTCGAAAGCACTCTGGCCCCAGCGCAGAAAGGCGTAACGCTCGCCGTTGCGCTGCATTTCAATGTCGACGTTCTGTTCGAAGGCGCTGGCGCTGCCGAACTTGTCGACCATCACCGAGTGGTCGATCACCAGGTCCACCGGCGACAGTGGATTGATCCGCTGCGGGTCGCCGCCGGCCTTGGCCATGGCGGCGCGCATGGCGGCCAGGTCGACCACGGCGGGAACGCCGGTAAAGTCTTGCATCAAGACGCGGGCGGGGCGGTACTGGATCTCGCGGTCGGAGCGGCGCTCCTTGAGCCAGGCGGCAATCGCTCGCAGGTCGGCGCCGGTGACGGTTTTTTCGTCTTCCCAGCGCAGCAGGTTTTCCAGCAGCACTTTCAACGACATCGGTAGCTTGTCGAGATCACCGAGGCTTTTGGCGGCATCGGGCAGACTGAAGTAATGGTAGGTCTTGTCGTCGACTTGCAGGGTTTTAAGGGTTTTCAGGCTATCGAGGGACGGCATTACGATCACTCCTTAAAGTCCGCACGGCTACGGACTGAGGGGACGGACAGAGCTTTCAACCTAGCCCCGTTTGAACGTTAAAGCTAATAACCGGACTCTATGGGCAAGTCCGAGGTTCCGAACTCGGCTATCATGCGCCGGTTTTCGTGACAGGCTTTGCTTCAACGCAAGTCTGGGCATCGCGCAGTGGCTGAATTCTTCGCCAACTGCCCAGGAGTAAGAATGAACACCCTCTTTATGCATTGCCGGCCGGGCTTCGAAGGCGAAGTCTGTTCCGAGATTTCCGAACACGCCGCACGGCTGAACGTGGCCGGTTATGCCAAGGCAAAAACCGCCAGCGCCTGCGCCGAATTCATCTGCACCGAAGAAGACGGCGCCGAGCGCCTGATGCGCGGTCAGCGTTTCGCCGAGCTGATCTTCCCGCGCCAATGGGCGCGGGGGATTTTCATCGACCTGCCGGAAACCGACCGTATCAGCGTGATTCTCACGCACATGGCGGATTTCCCGCTGTGCGGCAGCCTGTGGCTGGAAATGGTCGACACCAACGACGGCAAAGAGCTGTCGAACTTCTGCAAGAAATTCGAAGTGCACCTGCGCAAGGCGCTGATGGCGGCCGGCAAACTGGTGGAAGACGCGAACAAGCCGCGTTTGCTGCTGACGTTCAAGAGTGGTCGCGAAGTGTTCATGGGCCTGGCCGAGTCGAATAACTCGGCGATGTGGCCGATGGGCATTCCACGCCTGAAGTTTCCGCGCGAGGCGCCGAGCCGTTCGACGTTGAAGCTGGAAGAGGCGTGGCACCATTTCATCCCGCGCGATCAGTGGGACGAGCGTCTGCACAGCGACATGACTGGCGTCGACCTTGGCGCGGCGCCGGGTGGCTGGACCTGGCAACTGGTCAATCGTGGCATGCTGGTGACTGCCATCGACAATGGTCCGATGGCTGAAAGCCTGATGGACACTGGTCTGGTGCAGCATTTGATGGCCGACGGTTTCACCTTCAAGCCACGGCAGCCGGTGGACTGGATGGTCTGCGACATCGTCGAGAAACCGGCACGCAACGCGGCGATGCTGGAGGAATGGATTGGTGAAGGGCATTGCCGCGAAGCGGTGGTCAACCTCAAGCTGCCGATGAAGCAGCGTTACGCTGAAGTGAAACGCTTGCTGGAGCGCATTGCCGACGGTTTTAAGGAGCGCGGGATTCGCGTCGAAATCGGCTGCAAGCAGCTGTATCACGACCGCGAAGAAGTGACGTGCCACCTGCGCCGCCTGGACGTGAAGAAACCAAAATCCCGCTGATGTACACAAACCGTGTAGGAGCGAGGCTTGCCCGCGAAGAGGCCCTTAAGGACGCCAAAAGCTTCGCGGGCAAGCCTCGCTCCTACAGGGGATGGCGTCATGCCACAGATGACCGAACACCCGGCAATGCGCGACAATGCCGGCCAGTTTCAGGAGTGAATCATGAGTGAAATGCTTGATACGCCGGTAGACGGCACCCTCGACGCCACCGGCCTCAACTGCCCGGAACCGGTGATGATGCTGCACCAGCACATCCGTGACCTGGCACCCGGCGGCCTGCTCAAGGTGATCGCCACCGACCCGTCGACCCGTCGCGACATTCCCAAGTTCTGCGTGTTCCTCGACCACGAGCTGATCGCGCAGCACGAAGATGCCGGCACTTACCTGTACTGGATTCGCAAGAAATCGGATTAACCAACGCTGACCCTTGTAGGAGCGAGCTCGCTCGCGATGGACGTAAACGATAGCGCGTGTTTGCTGGATAAACGCGTCGCTCTCAGCTCCATCGCGAGCAAGCTCGCTCCTACAGTTCAACCCATCGAATGGCTCATGCGGATCCGCTTGCGTGCACTGCGCGTCAGGCGAATCGACAGCATCAGCGCCGCGCAGCTCAGGCCGACGATCAAACCCTGCCACAGCCCGCTCGGGCCACGGGGTTCGCCGAACCAGTCGGTCAGACCGAGGGCGTAACCCACCGGCAAGCCGATGCCCCAGTAGGCGAACAGGGTGAGGATCATCGTCACCCGAGTGTCCTGAAAACCGCGCAGGGCGCCGGCCGCGGTCACCTGGATGGCGTCGGAAAACTGGAACAGCGCCGAGTACACAATCAGCATCGCCGCGATATGGATCACCGTCGGGTCTGCGGTGTAGATCGCTGCGATGTGCTCGCGCATCAGCAACATCATGCTCGCCGACAGGCAGGCGTAGGCCAGCGCGGTGCCCATGCCGACACCCGCGGCAAAACGCGCCTCGCGCGGCTCTTCACGCCCCAGTGCCTGACCGACGCGCACGGTCACAGCCATGCCCAGGGAGTAAGGGATCATGAACACCAGCGAGCTGACATTCAGGGCAATCTGATGCCCGGCCACCACCGTGGCGCCGAGGCTGCCGATCAGCAGGGCAATCACCGCGAAGATGCTCGATTCGGCAAACACCGCGATGCCGATCGGCAAGCCGATACTCAGCAGGCGTTTGATCACCGCCCATTGTGGCCAGTCGAAACGGCTGAACAACTGGCTCGACTGATACGCCGGCGCCCAGCGCTCCCAGCCGGCCATGCCCAGCGCCATCACCCACATCACAATCGCCGTGGCCCAGCCACAACCGACGCCGCCCATGGCCGGCACACCGAAGTGGCCATAAATGAAGACGTAGTTCAGCGGAATGTTCAGCGCGAGCCCGCACAACCCCAGGACCATCGCCGGGCGCGTGCGTCCCAGGCCGTCACTGAAACAGCGCAACACATGGTAGAGCGCGACGGCGGGCAGCCCGCTGGCGATACCGTGCAGGTATTGCATGCACGGGCCGATCAGCTCGGGATCGACCTTCATCAGGTGCAAAATCGGTTCGGCGCTGAACAGCATGCCAGTCGCCATCAAGCCCACCACCAACGCCAGCCACAACGCCTGCCGCACGATCGGGCCGATTTCGCTGTGGGTGCCAGCACCAAAGCGCTGGGCGACTTTCGGCGTGGTGGCCAGCAGCGTGCCGGTCATCAACAGAAACACCGGGACCCAGATCGAGTTGCCCAGCGCCACCGCCGCCAGATCCCGTGGCCCGACTCGACCGGCCATCACCGCATCGACGAAGCCCATCGCCGTGGTGGCCAGTTGCGCGATCATGATCGGCAACGCCAGGCCGAGCAGGTTCTTCAGCTCGAGGCGAACCCGGGCGGGGCGATTGAGGGAAATGGCGGCGGGGCGGTCAGTCACGGAATTCAAAGGCAAAACGTCCAAAAGGTTTTGATGCGCGAGGCGGCGCATTCTACGCGTTGACGTAACGGTCAGGAAAAGTCCTGTGTTACCCATTTGTAATCACACAAAAACCTGTAGGAGCGAGCCTGCTCGCGATGGACGTCAACGATGACGAGGGCTGTCTGAATCACCGCAGTGCTCATGCGTTTTTCGCGAGCAGGCTCGCTCCTACAAATTGTGTGTGCTAGGCGTGAAGTGTCATCTGCGCCTACACTGCCGATCCGCCAAAGGAGCCTGCCATGCTGATTGTTGCCGACGAAAATATTCCGCTGCTCGATGCCTTCTTCGAAGGTTTCGGCGAAATCCGCCGGGTGCCGGGACGTTCAATCGACCGCGCCACCGTCGAGCAGGCCGATGTGCTACTGGTGCGCTCGGTGACCAACGTCAATCTCGGGTTGCTCGAAGGCAGCAAGGTGCGCTTCGTCGGCACCTGCACCATCGGCACCGATCACCTCGACCTCGATTACTTTCAGCAGGCCGGCATCACCTGGTCCAGCGCTCCCGGCTGCAATGCCCGAGGCGTGGTCGACTACGTGCTGGGCAGTTTGCTGACCCTCGCCGAAATCGAAGGCGCCGACCTCACCCGGCGCACGTACGGCGTGGTCGGTGCCGGCGAAGTGGGTGGGCGGTTGGTCAAGGTTCTGCAAGGGCTGGGCTGGAACGTGCTGGTCTGCGATCCGCCACGGCAAGCTGCTGAAGGGGGCGATTTCGTCAGCCTTGAGCAGATCATCGAGCAGTGCGATGTCATCAGCCTGCACACACCGTTGAAAAAACACGGGGCCGGTTCGACCTGGCATTTGTTCGACCAAAACCGTTTGAACCAGCTCAAGCCCGGTGCCTGGCTGATCAATGCCAGCCGTGGTCCGGTGGTGGACAACGCCGCCCTGTGCGAGGTGCTGCTGCAGCGCGAAGACCTGCAAGCGGTGCTGGATGTCTGGGAGGGCGAGCCTGAGGTCGATGTGGCACTGGCCGAACTCTGCGTGCTGGCCACGCCGCACATTGCCGGTTACAGCCTCGACGGCAAGCAACGCGGGACGGCGCAGATCTACCAGGCGTACTGCGATTTTCTCGGGCAACCGGCGCAGGTCCGCTTGAGCGATTTGCTGCCGGCACCGTGGTTGTCGCAGGTGACCTTGAACGCTGAGAGCGATCCTGCCTGGGCGCTAGCGATGTTGTGCCGTGGCGTGTACGACCCTCGCCGCGACGACGCGGATTTCCGCCGTAGTCTTGTGGGCAGTGTGAGTGAGCAGCGTGCGGCGTTTGATGCGTTGCGCAAGAATTATCCATCGCGGCGCGAGATTGACGGGTTGCAGGTGCGGATTGAGGGGGATTCGCCTGCGTTGCTGAAGATTGTGGCGGCTTTGGGTGCATCGGCTGTCTGAAAACCGAGTTGGCCCATTCGCGGGCAAGCCCGCTCCCACAGGTCATGCGTGATTGCTGGAATCGCATTAATCCTGTGGGAGCGGGCTTGCCCGCGATAGGGTGCGCAGCGCCCTCAAAAAGCACCCACAAAAAACCCGGCCATCAGGGCCGGGTCAAGAAGACGGGGCTATATCAATCTTGTTTGGCAGGCTTGACCAATCGCTTTTCCAGTTCGCGGCAAGCGCCCTGGATCATTTCTTCAGTGATCGGTACTTCGCGGCCTTTTTCGTCAATGATTGAGCAACCCAGAGACTGATCTGGCTGTGTGCGGATCACTTGAATCTTGTCATCGCTGCTATTTTGCAAGGACATGGCCTGTCTCCTCTTCAGGTGTGTGCTTACTGTAGAACCGTCAGGTGACCGGGCTATGACAACTCCCTGCGATCTTTCCAGAGCGGCAACACCAGTCCACCAGAAATACCCAGACGTTGCCACCCGGACTTTAGACCAATAGCGTCTAGGAGCTAGTCATCGCGGTCATAATTAACCTGACTCATTGTGATTTACAGCGTTCAACCCCATTGAACCGTCAGGCTGGCCCTATCAATTGCGTAACTGGATGAACCCGATGCTCTCTGCCCGTCACCGCCGCGCGATTCGCCTGACCAGCCTTTTTCTCGCGCCCTATCGTTGGCAGGCCTTCGGCGCCTTGCTCGCGCTGGTCGTCACGGCCGGCATTACCTTGTCCATGGGGCAGGGGATTCGCTTGCTGGTGGACCAGGGGTTCATGACCCAGTCCCCGCATCTGCTCAACCAGACGATCGGTTTATTCATGTTGCTGGTGATAGGCCTGGCGATTGGCACCTTCGCGCGTTTCTACCTGGTGTCGTGGATCGGTGAGCGCGTGGTCGCCGACATCCGCCGTCAGGTGTTCAACCATCTGGTTTATCTGCATCCCGGGTTTTACGAAGACAACCGCAGCTCCGAAATCCAGTCGCGGTTGACCGCCGATACCACGCTGCTGCAATCAGTGATCGGTTCATCGCTGTCCCTGTTCCTGCGTAATCTGCTGATGGTGATCGGCGGGATTGTGTTGCTGTTTATCACCAACCCGAAACTCACCAGCATCGTCGTTGTGGCTTTGCCGCTGGTGATTGCGCCGATCCTGATTTTCGGTCGTCGGGTGCGCAGCCTGTCGCGCCTGAGTCAGGACCGGATTGCCGATATCGGCAGTTATGTTTCCGAAACCCTGGGCCAGATCAAAACCGTGCAGGCCTACAACCACCAGACCCAGGACGAACAACGTTTTGCCGTGACCGTGGAAGAGGCGTTCAACACGGCACGTAAACGGATTTTCCAGCGGGCCTGGCTGATTACCCTGGTGATCGTGCTGGTGTTGGGGGCGGTCGGCGTGATGCTCTGGGTGGGCGGCATGGACGTGATGGCCGGACGAATTTCGGCAGGGGAACTGGCGGCGTTCGTCTTCTACAGCCTGATTGTCGGCAGTGCATTTGGCACGTTGAGTGAAGTCATTGGTGAGTTGCAGCGCGCCGCCGGGGCCGCCGAGCGGATTGCCGAACTGCTGCGCTCGGAAAACATCATCCAGCCACCGGCGACTGGCCTGGTGACGTTACCCGAGCGGGTGACGGGCAATCTCGTTCTGCAGGACGTGCGTTTTTCCTACCCGTCGCGCCCGGAAAGCTACGCCGTCGATGGCTTGAATCTGACCATCAAGGCGGGCGAAACCCTCGCGCTGGTCGGGCCGTCCGGTGCTGGCAAATCGACGGTGTACGACCTGTTGCTGCGTTTTTACGATCCCGCCGAAGGGTGCATCCTGCTCGACGGTGTGCCACTGACCCAACTCGATCCATTGGACTTGCGCCGCTGCTTCGCGCTGGTTTCCCAATCCCCGGCACTATTCTTCGGCAGCATTGAAGAGAACATCCGCTACGGTAACCCGACCGCGACGCTGGAACAGGTTCAGGAAGCGGCGAAAATCGCCTACGCCCATGACTTTATCGAGGCCATGCCCCACGGTTATCAGACTCATTTGGGCGACGCAGGCCTCGGTTTGTCCGGCGGTCAGCGCCAACGCCTGGCCATCGCCCGAGCGCTGCTGGTGGATGCGCCCATCCTGCTGCTCGACGAAGCCACCAGCGCCCTCGACGCCCAGAGCGAACACCTGATCCAGCAAGCCCTGCCCAGCCTGATGAAAAACCGCACCACCCTGGTCATCGCCCATCGCCTGGCTACGGTTAAAAACGCCGACCGGATCGCGGTGATGGATCAGGGGAAACTGGTCGCGGTGGGCACGCACCAGGAGCTGATTGCGAGCAATGCGCTGTATGCGCGGTTGGCGGCGTTGCAGTTCAACGACGGGCACGATGTCTCGACCCCATTCGGTGAGGTAACACCGAACCTGTAGGAGCCAGCTTGCTGGCGATGGTCGTTAACGATTACGTGTACAGACTGGTTCACCGCAGCGCACTGGAGTCCATCGCCAGCAAGCTGGCTCCTACAGTGGATCGTGGAGTGGCCAAAAAAAATGCCCGCATTTCTCAATGCGGGCATTTTCGTTTAGGCCTCAGACAGGCTTATTGATCATCAAAATAGCGCTCATGCCAATCCACCAACGGCTGTGGCGAGTTGAGCTTCTGGCCGTAGATCACCGAGTACGACAGCACGTTTTGCACGTACTGGCGGGTTTCGTCGAACGGGATGCTTTCCACCCAGACGTCGAAGCTCAGGTGATCCGCACCGCGCAGCCACTGACGCACGCGTCCCGGGCCGGCGTTGTAGGCGGCGGAGGCGAGGACGCGGTTGCCGTTGAACTGGCTGTGCACCTGGCTGAGGTACGCGGCGCCGAGCTGGATGTTCTTGTCCGGATCGAACACCTGCTGTGGCGAGGCCAATGGGATGCTGAACTTGCGTGCGGTTTCCTTGGCGGTGCCCGGCATCAGTTGCATCAGGCCGCTGGCGCCTACGCCTGAGCGGGCGTCGGCCATGAACGCGCTTTCCTGGCGGGTAATGGCGAATACCCAGCTCGAATGCAGGCCGCGAACCTTGGCTTCACGCACGAGGGTTTCGCGGTGGGCCATCGGGAAGCGGATGTCCAGATCGTCCCAGTACTGCGCCTGACTGATGGTGCGGATCGCCGGGAAATACCATTTCAGGTCGTAGGCCAGTTTGGCCTGGGCGACCATTTCGTCACGGTTGAAGTGGCGGCTGACGTGATACCACTCGCGACGCCCATCGACGATCTGCCCGCGCGCATGGAATTCCAGGGCGCGACGCACGCCCGGCGTGTTGCGAACCTTGTTGATCAGCGCCTGGCTCAATACCAGCGGCTTGTTGTTCAGCGAGTAAGGCAGCTGCGAACGGTCGGCAGCGAGGAAGCCGTAGAAGTCACGTTCACGAGCGAGGCCTTTATAAAGCGTCTGCGCCTCCGGATTTTGCGGTTGCGCCAGTTCCAGGCTGCGGGCCTGCCAGTAACGCCAGCGGTTGGTGGTCGCCAGGTCCTGGGGCAAACGGCGGGTCAACTGATAGGCATCGTCCCAGCGGGCCAGGCGCAGCAGCAGGCGCAAGCGCCACTCGGACACGGTGTTGTCACGCAATTCCGGGTCGTACTTGGTCATCACGTCCAGCGCGCGACTGTCGAAACGGCGAGCGAGGGTCAGGCCGATTTCCCGGGCAATCGCGACCTTTTCGTCACGGGAGAAATGCATGCTGCTGGCGTAACCGTCGAGCAACGCCATGGCCTTGTCCGGGTCTTGCTTGGCCAGGCGGCGCAGGCCGAGGCTGACAATGTCGGACATCGGTTCGTCGGCCGGTGTGAAACGCGACGGCTGGTTGAGCAGTTCGGGTTTCTGCGCCACGTCCACCAACAAACGGCCGCGAGGGGCGAGGGTGGTCAGGCCGTTGACCAGGCTGTTGGCCAGCGGATAGTTGCGCGCCTGGGCGGCAAGCTTGGTGCGTTCCCAGCGTTTCTGTTCGGTCAGTTGGCCTTCGGCAGCCCAGACTCCGAACAGGCCGTCGCACGCCGAAGGCAAGGATTTGCCAGTCAGCCACAGCTTGTTGGCGTTGGCGTAGCCTTCGGATTTCAGGTTGTGCCCGATCTGGTACTGCGCGTTCAGGCAGTCCAGCTCGGTGAAATTCAGCTTGGGATCGTAGTACTTGACGAAAGTCGCCCAGTCGCCGCGATCGGCTAGCCAGCGCAACCAGCGCAGTTTCATCCAGTTGGCTTGCGGCAAGTCACCGTGTTCGGCGAGGAATTTTTCGATCTCGGCGTTGCTCGCCGTTTTCAGGCGTGCGGTCAGTTCGTCATAGGCCAGGTACGGCTCCAGCGGGTAGTCGCTGAGCGCCTTGCTATAACGGAAGTACGGGCCGGTATCACCCTTGGCCAGGGCGCGCTTGGCTTCATCGTAATACTGGCGTTGAGTGGACAGGTCCACCGCCTGGGCAGTTTGAACGGCAGCGGCAGAGAGAAGAAAGCAGGATAAAAGACTGAAAAGGCGACTGCGCATGAGACGTCCGGGCAGAGAAATCATGACAAGTGCGAGGCATGCCCGCACTGAATAATCTGTAGCTTAGCCTTTTGCCAGCAACCGGCGAAAGCTTTGCGGGCCTGTCAGCATCAGTTCGCAACATTTGTCATGCAGAGTGCCCCGAAGGTGAAATTGCCGGCCTTCTGAAGCCTCAAGTCAGGTAGAATGCGCGCCCGGTTTTTGGAGAAGCTCATGACCCTGCTCAAATTCAGCGATGTGTCCCTTGCTTTCGGCGCTATGCCGTTGTTGGACAAGGTGTCCTGGCAGATCGCCCGTGGTGAGCGGGTGTGCATCATCGGCCGCAACGGCACTGGCAAGTCCAGCATGATGAAGCTCGTCAAGGGCGACCAGAAGCCTGACGACGGCTCCGTGTGGCGCGCACCCGGTCTCAAGATTGGCGAATTGCCGCAAGAATTGCCGGTAGCCGACGAGCGGACCGTGTTCGACGTAGTGGCTGAAGGCCTGGACGGTGTCGGTGCGCTGCTTGCCGAATATCACCACCTGAGCCAGAACATCGTCACCGACGCCGACCTGGACAAGCTGATGCACGTCCAGCATGACCTCGAAGCCCGCGACGGCTGGCGTTTGCAAACCCTGGTCGACAGCACACTCAGCCGCCTGCAACTGCCGGCCGACAAGACCCTCGCCGAATTGTCCGGTGGCTGGCGTCGTCGCGTCCTGCTGGCGCAGGCGCTGGTGTCCGAGCCCGATCTGCTGCTGCTCGACGAACCAACCAACCACCTGGACATCGGTGCGATTGCCTGGCTCGAAGAAGCACTGAAGGATTTCCAGGGCGCCGTGCTGTTCATCACGCACGACCGTTCCTTCCTGCAAAACCTCGCGACCCGCATTCTTGAACTGGATCGCGGTGGCCTGATCGACTGGAATGGCGACTACGCCAGTTTCCTGGTGCACAAAGAAGCCGAACTGGCCGCCGAGGCCACCGCCAACGCGCTGTTCGACAAGAAACTGGCCCAGGAAGAAGTCTGGATCCGCCAGGGCATCAAGGCCCGTCGCACCCGTAACGAAGGCCGCGTCCGTGCACTGAAAGCATTGCGCGTCGAACGTAGCGAGCGTCGTGAGCGCACCGGCAAGGCCAACATTCAGCTGGATACCGCTGACAAGTCCGGCAAGCAGGTGATGGTCCTCGAGAACGTGAGTTTCGCTCACCCGGGCGGTCCGTTCCTGATCAAGGATTTCTCGATGGTCCTGACGCGCGGCGACCGTATCGGTCTGCTTGGCGCCAACGGTACTGGCAAGACTACGCTGCTGAAGCTGATGCTCAGCGGTCTGCAACCGACCAGCGGCAAAGTGGAAGAGGGCACGCGCATCGATGTGGCGTACTTCGACCAGTTGCGCCATCAGCTGGACCTGGAAAAGACCGTGATCGACAACGTGGCCGAAGGTCGCGACTTCATCGACATCGATGGTCAGAGCCGTCACGTGCTGAGTTACCTCGGCGACTTCCTGTTCAGCCCGCAGCGTGCCCGCACGCCGGTCAAGGCGCTGTCAGGTGGTGAGCGTGCGCGTCTGTTGCTGGCGAAACTGTTCAGCAAACCGGCCAACCTGCTGGTCCTCGACGAACCGACCAACGACCTCGATGTGGAAACACTCGAATTGCTGGAAGAGGTCCTGCTGACCTTCAACGGCACCGTGCTGATGGTCAGCCACGACCGGGCATTCCTCGACAACGTGGTCACCAGCACGCTGGTCTTCGAAGGTGAAGGCAAGGTTCGCGAATACGTCGGTGGTTATCAGGACTGGCTGCGTCAGGGCGGTTCGCCGCGCCTGCTGGGCGTGACCGAGAGCAAGTCCGGCAAGGCTGACCTGACGTCGGCGGTCGTGACGGCTGAGCCTGCACCGGTTGCGGCGGCGGTCGAAGCGCCGGTGGCCAAGAAGAAACTCAGCTACAAGTTGCAGCGCGAGCTGGAAATGTTGCCGAGCCAGATCGAAGCCATGGAACAGCAGATCGCCGTCGTTGAGGCCCAGATGGCCGATGCTGGCTTCTATCAGCGACCTGCTGCCGAGACGGCCGCGGTGATCGCTCAGTTGGAGCAGTTGCAGGCAGAACTCGACGTGATGGTCGAGCGTTGGGCCGAGCTGGATGCCTGATTGATCCTGCAATAAAAAAGCCCGGCGCTCAGTGATGAACGCCGGGCTTTTCGTATGCGATCCCTTGTAGGAGCCGGCTTGCTGGCGATCGCGGTTTGTCAGCTGGCATTGATGTCGACTGATGCACCGTGATCGCCAGCAAGCCGGCTCCTACAAGGATCGGTTATCAGCTTTTGTTTTGCAGGCGCACGGCAAGTACGTCGCAAGGTGCGCCGTGCAGTACGTCATTGGCGGTGGAGCCCAGCAGCAATGCCAGGCCATGCCGGCCATGGCTGCCCACCACGATCAGGTCGCAGGTTTGCTCTTTGGCCAGGTGATGAATCTCCTGGCGTGGCTGGCCGTAGGTCAGGTGGCTGTACTCTTTGGACAGTTCCGGGTACTTCACGATCAGCCGGTCAAGACGTTCCTTGGCCTGATCGAACTGTTGCTGCTGCAACTGGGAAAGGTCCATCGGCACGTCGCCGCCAAAGGCCATGGCCATCGGCTCGACAATGTGCACCAGGGACAGTTTCGCGCCGTTGCTCACCGACAGTTCGCGAGCTCGGTGGATGACAGGGTCGCACTCTTCGGTCAGGTCTACAGCGACCAGAATGTGGTTGTAGGGCATGAGGTGCTCCTCCTGAGGATTGCAATATTGGTAAGTATGGCTGGTTTCAAGCGCAGTGTTTTCAAAGTGACTCAAAGCGCTCATCAAGAATCGGGAGTACAGATATGACGGTCTGGATAGTGGTGTCAATCCTGTTGGTGGTTCTCAGTCCGCTGGCGTGGTTGCGTCCGTCCCGTGGGCAGAGCGGCCGCATGGCCCTGCGCATGGAGGCGCGGCGTATCGGGCTGGCCATGCAACTGGCGCCTCAGGAGTGGCCGCACTGGCTGAGCCAGGAACCGCCAAGCCCTTGCGCGCAGTACCATCGACCGCGTCGCGGCAATCAACCGGCGTGCTGGAGTTACTGGCAAAAGTCGCCGGGCGTTTGGGTGAATCAATGGCAGGAGGTCTGCGAGGATCCGGCGTTGCTGATTCATTTCGAAAAGTTGCCGGCCAACGTCTACAAGGTCGAAGCGGACAAGCAGATGATCACGTTGTACTGGGGCGAGAAGGGCGAAGCGACAGTTTTGCAACAAATCGATGCAACCCTCAAAGCCCTCGCCTGACCCGGACCCCTGTAGGAGCGAGCCTGCTCGCGATGAACCGGAGAACCCCGCTGGGTGTCAGGCACCCAGCGTTATCGTTGACGACCATCGCGAGCAGGCTCGCTCCTACGGAGGTATTCGCCTTTCTGCAGGCAATAAAAAGCCCGACATTCAACATCGGGCTGGAGTTGGCCAGGCAGGCCGGTAATTCGCTGTGCGCTGATCTTACGCCGGGCATTCGCCGACGCGTTCATATTTTTTCCTCAACCTCCCGCCCAGCGTAGCCCGTTAAACAAAGGCTGCCGTGAATTAGGGCGACTTTTCTAACTATTGATTCTATGAATGGCCTCACATGCAGCCGGGTGTTGCAGGTCTTCGTGTTACGGAAATGACCGGAAAGTCGCGTTTCAACCCGTGTTTTGGGCGATTGACAATTGTCGGAAATTCCGTGAAGGTGACGTACCCAAATCAAACGGGCGTATGAATTGAGCGTTTGTATTTCAGATCGCTCCTACAGAATCCCGACTATCGCGTTGGCGGGTGTGCCGGGTGGATTGGCGTAGCATCGACGATAAACGTCACTGCCAAGCCATTCGCCTGCTTCCGACGTGTACTGTTCAGCTTCCATATCGTGGAGATCAGTTGATGATTTACGAAGGTAAAGCCATCACGGTTAAGGCTCTTGAAAGTGGCATCGTCGAATTGAAATTCGACCTCAAGGGTGAGTCCGTCAACAAGTTCAACCGTCTAACCCTGAACGAACTGCGTCAGGCCGTAGACACCATCAAGGCAGATGCTTCGATCAAGGGTGTGATCGTCAGCAGCGGCAAGGACGTGTTCATCGTCGGCGCCGACATCACCGAATTTGTCGAGAACTTCAAGCTGCCGGATGCAGAGCTTGTCGCTGGCAACCTCGAAGCCAACAAGATTTTCAGCGATTTCGAAGACCTCAACGTCCCGACTGTCGCCGCGATCAACGGCATCGCCCTGGGTGGCGGTCTGGAAATGTGCCTGGCGGCGGACTACCGCGTCATGTCCGTCACGGCCAAGATCGGTCTGCCGGAAGTCAAGCTGGGCATCTACCCGGGCTTTGGCGGCACTGTGCGCCTGCCGCGCCTGATCGGTGCCGACAACGCCATCGAATGGATTGCCGCCGGTAAGGAAAACCGTGCTGAAGACGCGCTGAAAGTCGGCGCCGTCGATGCAGTGGTTGCACCGGAGAAACTGCAGGAAGCCGCTCTGGAACTGATCAAGCGCGCCATCTCCGGCGAGTTCGACTACAAGGCCAAGCGTCAACCGAAGCTGGAAAAGCTGAAGCTGAACGCCATCGAACAAATGATGGCTTTCGAAACCGCCAAAGGTTTCGTGGCCGGTCAGGCTGGCCCGAACTACCCGGCACCGGTCGAAGCGATCAAGACCATCCAGAAAGCTGCGAACTTCGGTCGCGACAAAGCGCTGGAAGTCGAAGCCGCCGGTTTCGTCAAACTGGCCAAGACCTCTGCCGCGCAGAGCTTGATCGGTCTGTTCCTGAACGATCAGGAACTGAAGAAAAAGGCCAAGGCCTACGACGAAATCGCCAAAGACGTGAAGCAGGCTGCCGTATTGGGCGCTGGCATCATGGGTGGTGGTATCGCTTATCAGTCGGCCTCCAAAGGCACGCCGATCCTGATGAAAGACATCAACGAGCACGGCATCGAGCAAGGCCTGGCTGAAGCCGCCAAGCTGCTGGTCGGTCGCGTTGATAAAGGTCGCATGACCGCGGCGAAAATGGCCGAAGTGCTCAACGGCATTCGTCCGACCCTGTCCTACGGCGACTTCGGTCACGTGGACCTGGTGGTTGAAGCGGTCGTCGAGAACCCTAAGGTCAAGCAGGCTGTGCTGGCTGAAGTGGAAGACAAGGTCAAAGAGGACACCATCCTCGCGTCCAACACCTCGACCATTTCCATCACCTTGCTGGCGAAAGCCCTCAAGCGTCCGGAAAACTTCGTCGGCATGCACTTCTTCAACCCGGTGCACATGATGCCGCTGGTTGAAGTGATTCGTGGCGAGAAGTCCAGCGAGCTGGCCGTTGCCACTACCGTTGCCTACGCCAAGAAAATGGGCAAGAACCCGATCGTCGTCAACGACTGCCCGGGCTTCCTGGTCAACCGCGTCCTGTTCCCGTACTTCGGCGGCTTCGCCAAGCTGGTCAGCGCCGGTGTGGACTTCGTCCGTATCGACAAAGTCATGGAAAAATTCGGCTGGCCGATGGGCCCGGCGTACCTGATGGACGTGGTCGGCATCGACACCGGCCACCACGGTCGCGACGTTATGGCTGAAGGCTTCCCGGACCGCATGAAAGACGACCGCCGTTCGGCTGTCGACGTGCTCTACGAAGCCAAGCGCTTGGGCCAGAAGAATGGCAAGGGCTTCTACGCCTACGAGACCGACAAGAAGGGCAAGCAGAAGAAAGTCGCCGACCCGTCGGTACTGGAAGTGCTCAAGCCAATCGTCTTTGAACAGCGCGAAGTGACTGACGAAGACATCATCAACTGGATGATGATCCCGCTGTGCCTGGAAACCGTGCGTTGCCTGGAAGACGGCATCGTCGAAACCGCTGCCGAAGCCGACATGGGTCTGGTCTACGGTATTGGTTTCCCTCCATTCCGTGGCGGTGCGCTGCGCTACATCGATTCGATCGGTGTTGCCGAGTTCGTTGCCCTGGCTGACCAGTACGCTGATTTGGGCGCGCTGTACCACCCGACCGCAAAACTGCGTGAAATGGCCAAAACCGGCCAACGGTTCTTCGGTTAAGCGTCCCAACTTTTGAGCGAGAGTGAAATTTTATGAGCTTGAATCCAAGAGACGTCGTGATTGTCGACTTCGGTCGTACTCCGATGGGCCGCTCCAAGGGCGGCATGCACCGCAACACCCGTGCTGAAGATATGTCGGCACACCTGATCAGCAAATTGCTGGAACGCAACGTCAAGGTCGACCCGAACGAAGTCGAAGACGTGATCTGGGGCTGTGTGAACCAGACCCTGGAGCAGGGCTGGAACATCGCTCGCATGGCGTCGCTGATGACTCAGATCCCGCACACCGCTGCCGGCCAGACCGTCAGCCGCCTGTGCGGATCGTCGATGAGCGCCCTGCACACTGCTGCGCAAGCGATCATGACCGGCAACGGTGACGTATTCGTCGTCGGCGGCGTCGAGCATATGGGCCACGTGAGCATGATGCACGGTGTCGATCCGAACCCGCACATGTCGCTGTACGCGGCGAAAGCCTCGGGCATGATGGGCCTGACCGCTGAAATGCTGGGTAAAATGCACGGCATCACTCGCGAACAGCAGGACGCTTTCGGCGTGCGCTCCCACCAGCTCGCCCACAAGGCGACTGTGGAAGGCAAGTTCAAAGACGAAATCATCCCGATGCAGGGCTACGACGAGAACGGTTTCCTGAAACTGTTCGACTACGACGAAACCATTCGTCCGGAAACTACCCTGGAAAGCCTGGCGGCATTGAAGCCAGCGTTTAACCCGAAGGGTGGCACCGTGACAGCCGGTACTTCGTCGCAAATCACCGATGGTGCTTCGTGCATGATCGTGATGTCGGCGCAGCGTGCACAGGACCTGGGTATCCAGCCTCTGGCGGTGATTCGTTCGATGGCAGTGGCAGGTGTGGATCCGGCAATCATGGGCTATGGTCCAGTACCGGCAACACAAAAAGCACTGAAACGCGCGGGCCTTGGCATCAACGATATCGACTTCTTCGAGCTCAACGAAGCTTTCGCCGCACAGGCCCTGCCAGTGCTGAAAGATCTGAAAGTGCTCGACAAGATGAACGAGAAGGTTAACCTGCACGGCGGCGCGATCGCCCTGGGTCACCCGTTCGGTTGCTCCGGTGCGCGTATCTCCGGCACTTTGCTGAACGTGATGAAGCAAAATGGCGGTACTTTCGGGGTAGCCACCATGTGCATTGGTCTCGGCCAAGGCATCTCCACCGTCTTCGAACGCGTTTAAGCGTTCCGTTGACGGAAGCCGGGGCCAAGTGCCCCGGTTTTTGTTTTTCCGGATTTATTTTGTTTTTATTTTGAAAAAATTTGAGTGAGGGCCAAACCATGCCGATACAACCTGGGCTCTACCAACATTACAAAGGTCCGCAGTACCGCGTATTCAGTATTGCGCGGCATTCGGAAACGGAAGAAGAAGTGGTCTTTTACCAAGCCCTGTATGGCGATTACGGCTTTTGGGTGCGCCCCTTGAGCATGTTCCTGGAGTCGGTCGAGGTTGACGGTGAACAGGTGCCACGCTTTGCTTTGGTGCAAGCCGAACCGAGCCTTTTTACCAAGCCATAAGCTGAGAGCGCGCAGAACCCTGCGCTTGACCTCACCTTGTAGCCACTATATATAGCGGTGCCGCGTCAGGCGCCAACCGCCTTTCACTTCTAGAATTCAGGAATTTTCTGATCCATGGGCAAATCGCTGGTCATTGTGGAATCCCCGGCTAAGGCCAAGACCATCAACAAGTATCTGGGTAACCAATACGTGGTGAAGTCGAGTATCGGCCATATCCGAGACCTGCCCACCAGCGGTTCGGCTAGCGCCAGCAAAGAGCCAGCCGCCAAGCGCGGCAAAGCCGCTGCGGGTGAAGGTCCGGTGCTCTCGCCTAAAGAGAAAGCGCGCAAGCAGCTGGTCTCGCGCATGGGTGTCGATCCGGATCATGGCTGGAAAGCCAAGTACGAGATCCTCCCGGGCAAGGAAAAGGTTATCGAAGAGCTGCGCCGGCTCGCCAAGGATGCTGACACCATCTATCTCGCAACCGACTTGGATCGCGAGGGGGAAGCCATTGCCTGGCACCTGCGCGAAGCCATCGGTGGTGACGACAGCCGCTACAAGCGCGTGGTGTTCAACGAAATCACCAAGAAGGCGATTCAGGAAGCCTTCTCCAAACCAGGCGAGCTGGACATCGACCGTGTCAACGCCCAGCAGGCGCGTCGTTTCCTCGACCGCGTGGTGGGTTACATGGTTTCGCCGCTGCTGTGGGCCAAGATCGCCCGTGGCCTGTCCGCCGGTCGCGTGCAATCGGTTGCCGTGAAGCTGGTGGTGGAGCGTGAGCGTGAAATCCGCGCGTTCATCCCGGAAGAGTACTGGGAAGTCCACGCTGACCTCGGCACCGCCAAGGGCGCTACCGTGCGTTTCGACGTCGCTCGCGAGAAGGGCGAAGCGTTCAAGCCGCTGAACGAAGCCCAGGCCATGGCTGCGCTGGAGAAGCTCAAGGCTTCCAGCTACAGCATCGTCAAGCGCGAAGACAAACCGACCAGCAGCAAGCCGTCGGCACCGTTCATCACGTCCACCCTGCAGCAGGCCGCGAGCAACCGCCTGGGCTTCGGCGTGAAGAAAACCATGATGATGGCCCAGCGCTTGTACGAAGCCGGCTACATCACTTATATGCGTACCGACTCCACCAACCTCTCGGCCGATGCCGTGACGATGGCTCGTACGTATATTGAAGGCGAATTCGGCAAGAAGTACCTGCCGGAAACCCCGAACGTCTACAGCAGCAAGGAAGGCGCACAAGAGGCTCACGAAGCGATTCGTCCGTCTGACGCCAACACCGAGCCAAGCAAGCTGTCAGGCATGGAGCGTGATGCAGAGCGGCTTTACGAGCTGATCTGGCGCCAGTTCCTCGCCTGCCAGATGCTGCCGGCGCAATACCTTTCGACCACGGTCACCGTCGGTGCTGGCGATTTTGAGCTGCGCGCCAAGGGCCGCATCCTCAAGTTCGACGGTTACACTCGCGTCATGCCGCAAATCGCCAAGCCTGGCGATGACGACGTGCTGCCGGACATGGCCCAGGGCGACGCGATGAAGCTGATCAAGCTTGATCCGACCCAGCACTTCACCAAGCCGCCGGCGCGTTACTCGGAAGCGAGCCTGGTGAAAGAAATGGAAAAACGCGGTATCGGTCGTCCTTCGACCTACGCGGCGATCATTTCGACCATCCAGGACCGCGGCTACGTGGCGCTGCACAACCGTCGTTTCTACTCGGAAAAGATGGGTGACATCGTCACCGAACGCCTGTCCGAGAGCTTCTCCAATCTCATGGACTACGGCTTCACCGCCGGCATGGAAGAGAATCTCGATGACGTGGCCCAGGGCGAGCGCGACTGGAAAAACGTGCTGGACGAGTTCTACGGCGACTTCAAGAAGAAGCTCGAAGTGGCCGAAAGCCCGGAAAGCGGCATGCGTGCCAACCAGCCGGTAATGACCGACATTCCGTGCCTGACCTGTGGTCGTCCGATGCAGATCCGTACCGCATCGACCGGCGTGTTCCTCGGTTGCTCGGGTTACAGCCTGCCGCCGAAAGAGCGCTGCAAGGCCACCGTCAACCTGGTGCCAGGTGATGAAATCGCCGCGGACGACGAGGGTGAGTCGGAATCGCTGGTGCTGCGTGGCAAGCATCGTTGCCCGATCTGCAGCACGGCGATGGACGCTTACCTGCTCGACGAGAAGCGCAAGCTGCACATCTGTGGCAACAACCCGGATTGCGACGGCTACGAAATCGAAGAGGGCACCTATCGCATCAAGGGCTACGAAGGTCCGAGCCTGGAATGCGACAAGTGTGGCAGCGAGATGCAGCTCAAGACGGGCCGTTTCGGCAAGTTCTTCGGTTGCACCAACGCAACGTGCAAGAACACCCGCAAACTGCTGAAAAGTGGTGATGCGGCACCGCCGAAGATGGATCCGGTGAAGATGCCTGAGCTGAAATGCGAAAAGGTCAACGACACCTACATCCTGCGCGACGGGGCTTCCGGCCTGTTCCTGGCCGCCAGCCAGTTCCCGAAAAACCGCGAGACCCGTGCGCCGCTGGTCATGGAGATCATCCCGCACAAGGATGAGATCGATCCGAAGTACCACTTCCTCTGTGAAGCGCCGAAAAAGGACCCGGACGGTCTCCCTGCCGTGATCCGTTACAGCCGCAAGACCAAAGAGCAGTACGTGCAGACGGAAGTCGACGGTAAGCCGACTGGCTGGAAAGCGTATTACGACGGCGGCAAGTGGACGGTTGAAGACAAGCGTCCAGCAGCCAAAGCTTAAACAGCGCCGTAATTAAAAGGCCGCATGAAACCCTCGGGTTTTCATGCGGCCTTTTTGTTTTGGGCTTGCGGTGTGCTTGGGTGATCCACGACACTGTCTGACCTGTGTGAAGCAATTATTTCGTTGTGGAGGCTGCCGTCATGGCCCACGAACTCTATACCCGTACCAATCAGAAGATTTATTTCGCCGGCCTGTCGCTGGAAGCGCTTGGCAAGGCAGAAGAGGGGCGGGCGATGAACTCCCTGGCGCTGATTCAGGCCGGGCGCGAATCCGCGTTGTTTCACTTGTACGGTGCGTTGCTGGGGCTGTGCCATGAAATTGCCGGTTTCTATCGCTTGCCTCAGGCCAATGCGCCGCGGGCGGAGATGTTGCTGACTCGGGAAGTGCTGGAAGCCATCGCCATTCCCGAAATGGCCGAGATGGTCGAGTTGGCGCAAAACCCGGAAACCTGGCTGGCCAAGCTGCTGTCGGCTCATGCTGCGTTGTTCCAGCCGCCGCGTGCACCGCACAAACCCAAGGGCGACGTGACACAACCGCTGATCCTGGCCGTTAATCTGGATGAAGAAGATACGCCGGAAGAACTGAGTCGGGAGGAGTTGGAGAGCTGGCGTCAGAACCTGAAAGGCCTGGCGATTCGTTTTCGCGAAGGGTTGAACGAGTGCTGAAGGATTGAGTGTTTAACGGAGGGGCCGACGGGCTGTCCGTTTCAGGGATGAGTGCTGTGAGAAATGTCTCTTCGTAATGGCATCTGGTCAAGATCCTGAGCGAAGCCTGTCCGATGCCTATATAATCGCCGCCTTTCGTGGAGAACAGACCTTTATGCCAACGTCCTTTCTAGAAATTGTCGAGTTACCAGACGGCCGAATCGAGCTGCGCAGGGCCGAGGACGAGGGTTCTCTGGTTACTTTGGATTTCTCTGAGGATGCCAAAGCGTTCCTGCAGGGCCAACACGTAGAAGTCGCCAAGGCGATGTTGAGCGTCGGCGTTCAGATGGCTGGCCGCTTGGTTGAGGGTGATTTCAATACGGATGAGAGCTCACGGGTCCTTCATTGATCCCGTTCGTCGCTTTTTCCTGATACCGCTACAGACCGGCTTCTCTATCCTTGGAGAAGCCCCGCGCAGTTCAGTGCGTGCTTCGTTTAACCCAGTCGAATGTTCAGGCTTTGTGCGTCCCCGGTCCGGGCGGCGCTGATCAACTGTTGCCGTGAAGTGGTGCTCAGTGGATTGAGCCAGCTGACGACCGTGTGGCTGCGACCCAGACGCAAGGCTTCGCAGGTCAGCTGTTGTGCACTCTGGGTGCCGCGCGGTTGCAGCAACAGAATGCGTTCACGATTCAGGCCAGCGTCTCGGAGCCAGGTTTGTGTCAGGCTGGCCGGCGGGGCGATCAATGTCAGCCAGCGCGCGTCCTGATCCTCGCTCAGTTCCCTGAGGATCGGTGCCAGTAGATTCAGGCAGTTCCCGGCCGCACCACGCAATGACAGCTCACTGAAAACTTCAGGTTCGGCGCTCCAGGGCGACTCGACCACATCCTTCAGAATCGGTGCCATCGGCTGCACCATGAACGCCTCGAACAACGGCAGTTGGGCTTGCTGTGATGTGTGTGGGAACTGCATAAAGCCTCCTTTAGCGGCGAATGACGCCGACACTCAAGCCTTCGATCACCAGTTCCTGATCTTTCAGGTTCACTTCGATAGGGGCGAATTCAGGGTTTTCTGCAATCAACCAGACTTTGCTGCCGTCACGCTTGAAGCGTTTGACCGTTACTTCGTCGCCGATCCGCGCCACCACGATCTGGCCGTTGCGGGCCTCACGGGTGGTATGGACAGCCAGCAGGTCGCCGTCGAAAATGCCCACGTCCTTCATGCTCATGCCATGAACGCGCAGTAAATAGTCAGCGCGAGGATGGAAAAAGGCAGGGTTGATGTTGCAGGATTCTTCGATGTGCTGCTGGGCAAGGATCGGTGCACCGGCAGCCACTCGGCCAATGATGGGCAGGGTGGATTCGTCGGCCTTGGCTTCGAAACCAGGGATGCGGATGCCGCGGGATGCGCCCGGCGTCATCTCGATCGCACCCTTGCGAGCCAGCGCCTTGAGGTGTTCTTCCGCTGCGTTGGGCGACTTGAAACCCAGTTCTTGAGCGATTTCCGCGCGGGTCGGCGGGTAGCCGTTGTCTTCCAGGCAGCGTTTGATGAAGGCCAGAATCTCGGCTTGGCGTGGCGTCAGCTTTAGCATATTGATCGCTCTGTCTTTTTATACAGTGACTGGGATTATATACAGTGAAAGCGACTTGGCAATGCCCCTTTTTTTACCGGCCGCCAGACGGTCGATCAGCCGGCTGATTAAAGCGTCGTCGTTGTATGGTTAAATAGCTGACCGGCCATTCCCAAAACGAACCGCCAGACTTGACAAGGCCTGGACTGAAACGTATGTTTCAAACAAGTGTTTGTCAGGCGGAGTAGCCATGGCCCAGTCGGAAACCGTTGAACGCATTCTTGATGCTGCCGAGCAGTTGTTCGCGGAAAAAGGTTTCGCAGAAACCTCGTTGCGTCTGATCACCAGCAAGGCCGGTGTCAATCTGGCGGCGGTGAACTATCACTTCGGGTCGAAGAAGGCGCTGATTCAAGCCGTCTTCTCGCGTTTTCTCGGGCCGTTCTGTTTAAGCCTTGATAAAGAGCTGGAGCGGCGTCAGGCCAAGCCCGAGAACAAGCCGACACTTGAAGAACTGCTCGAAATCCTCGTCGAGCAGGCCCTGGTGGTACAGCCACGCAGCGGCAACGATCTCTCGATTTTCATGCGTTTGCTGGGACTGGCGTTCAGTCAGAGCCAGGGTCACCTGCGTCGTTATCTCGAAGACATGTACGGCAAGGTATTCCGTCGCTACATGATGTTGGTCAACGAAGCCGCGCCACGCATTCCACCGATCGAGCTGTTCTGGCGCGTGCACTTCATGCTGGGTGCTGCGGCGTTCAGCATGTCCGGTATCAAGGCCTTGCGCGCGATTGCCGAGACCGATTTCGGCGTCAACACCTCCATTGAGCAAGTGATGCGCCTGATGGTGCCGTTCCTGGCTGCTGGCATGCGTGCCGAAACCGGCGTGACCGACACGGCCATGGCCACTGCGCAATTGCGTCCGCGCAGCAAATCGACACAGGTTGCCGCCAAGGTTTAACCGCGCACGGGTGGGCGCGGCAGCTGACATCCGCTAAGCTAGCCGCCCATGCCGACTCTCGTTCTGAACCCGCTCCCCATAGATATCGCCGACCTGCCGGGCAAAGTCCGCAGCGGCGAACGCGTGCGAGCCGGGTTTATCGTTATCAAGGAATCTCTATGACTGCTGGCCTGCAAGGCTCGTTGATGGTGGACGTCGCCGGTACCTGGCTGACGGCTGAAGATCGCCAATTGTTACGCCAACCAGAAGTGGGCGGCCTGATCATTTTTGCCCGCAACATTGAACACCCGCGCCAGGTGCGCGAGCTGAGCGCCGCAATCCGCGCCGTTCGACCCGATCTGCTGCTGGCAGTGGATCAGGAGGGCGGGCGGGTGCAGCGCCTGCGCCAGGGCTTCGTGCGACTGCCGGCCATGCGCGCCATTGCCGACAACCTGAACGCCGAATACCTGGCCGAGCAGTGCGGCTGGATCATGGCGACCGAAGTGTTGGCCGTCGGCCTCGACCTGAGCTTTGCCCCGGTGCTGGATCTGGATTACCAGCGCAGCGCCGTGGTCGGTACCCGTTCGTTCGAAGGTGATCCGGAACGCGCTGCGCTGCTGGCGGGTGCATTTATCCGCGGCATGAACAGCGCCGGCATGGCGGCCACCGGTAAGCACTTCCCTGGCCACGGCTGGGCGGAGGCCGATTCCCACGTCGCGATCCCGAATGACGAGCGCAGCCTCGATGAAATCCGCGCCAACGATCTGGTGCCGTTTGCCAAATTGAGCAAGCAACTGGCCGCCGTGATGCCGGCTCATGTCATTTATCCACAAGTCGATTCCCAGCCGGCCGGCTTCTCCCGCCGCTGGTTGCAGGACATCCTGCGCGGCGAGTTGCAGTTCGACGGCGTGATCTTCAGCGATGACCTGTCGATGGCCGGCGCTCATGTGGTCGGCGATGCTGCCAGCCGTATCGAAGCCGCGCTGAGCGCTGGTTGCGACATGGGCCTGGTGTGCAACGACCGCGCCGCTGCGGAGCTCGCGCTGAGTGCCGCCCAGCGTCTGAAGGTCAAGCCGTCCGAGCGCATTGCGCGGATGCGCGGCCAGTCGTATGCCAGCACTGAATACCGTCAAGACCCGCGCTGGCTGACGGCCATTGGTGCGCTCAAAGACGCTCAACTGATTGAATAAGGACTTTACGTTATGACGGTTTACGCGATTATCGGTGGCACCGGCCTGACTCAACTGGAAGGCCTGAGCATTCGTCAGTCACTGGCGGTGGACACCCCTTACGGCACGCCTTCGGCCGAGGTGCAGATCGGTGAGTACGCCGGCAAGGAAGTGCTGTTCCTCGCGCGTCATGGTCACCCGCACCGTTTCCCGCCGCATCAGGTGAACTACCGCGCCAACCTCTGGGCACTTAAGCAGGCCGGCGCCGAAGCGATTCTTGCGGTCAACGCAGTCGGTGGGATTCATGCTGCGATGGGCACCGGGCATTTCTGTGTGCCGCATCAACTGATCGATTACACCAGCGGTCGCGAACACACCTATTTTGCCGATGACCTGGAACAGGTCACCCACATCGACTTCAGCTATCCCTACAGCGAACCGCTGCGCAAGCAATTGATCGCGGCATTGGCGGCTGAAGGCGTTGGTTACAGCAGTCATGGCGTGTATGCCTGCACGCAGGGACCGCGCCTGGAAACGGTGGCGGAAATTGCGCGTCTGGAGCGTGACGGTTGCGACATCGTCGGCATGACCGGCATGCCGGAAGCGGCATTGGCGCGTGAGCTGGAGCTGGATTACGCGTGCCTGGCGCTGGTGGTGAATCCGGCGGCGGGCAAGTCGACAGCTGTGATCACCATGGCCGAGATCGAGCAGGCGTTGCATGACGGAATGGGCAAGGTTAAGTCGACATTGGCGCGGGTGTTGAAGGGCTGAGATAGCCTTTAGGCCGAGTCGCTCCCTTCGCGGGCAAGCCTCGCTCCTACAGGTGTCGAGTTATCCCTTGTAGGAGCTGGCTTGCCAGCGATAGCGATTTAACTGCCACCACTACTTATCGATTTTCTCCGGCAACGGCGCAAACAACGCCTCGATATCATCACTCTGCAACTTCCAGTCCCCAGCCTTGCGCCCATCCAGCACGCCTGCTGCCAAGTCGGATTTTTCCTTCTGCAGGTGCTGAATTTTCTCTTCCACCGTGCCCCGGGCAATCATCTTGTAAACGAACACCGGTTTCTCCTGGCCGATGCGATACGCGCGGTCAGTCGCCTGGTTTTCCGTCGCCGGGTTCCACCACGGGTCGTAGTGAATCACCGTGTCCGCTTCCGTCAGGTTCAAGCCTACACCGCCTGCCTTCAAGCTGATCAGAAAGATCTGACGCTTGCCGCTCTGGAAATCTTTCACCGGGGAGCGTCGGTCGCGAGTCTGTCCGGTCAGCAACGCATACTCCACGCCGCGCTTCTTCAGTTCGACCTCGATTAACGCCAGCATCGAAGTGAACTGCGAAAACAGCAGAATCCGTCGGCCTTCCTCGAACAACTCCTCAAGCATTTCCATCAGGCTGTCGAGCTTGCCCGAGGTGCTTCCGCGCGTCGGCAGGGCCGCGTCGTTGACCAGACGCAAATCGCAGCAGACCTGACGCAGCTTCAGCAACGCCTCAAGGATGATGATCTGGCTGCGTGCCACACCTTTGCGGGTGATTTCGTCGCGGACTTTCTTGTCCATCGCCAAACGCATGGTTTCGTACACATCGCGCTGGGCTTCGTTGAGCTCGACCCAATGGATGATTTCAGTTTTCGGCGGCAACTCCGTCGCTACCTGCTCTTTTGTCCTGCGCAGCAGGAACGGTTTGATCCTGCCGTTGAGGTGTTGAAGTCGTACTTCGCTGGCGCGCTTTTCAATCGGCACGCGGTAATCACGGTTGAAACTCTTCACATCGCCGAGCCAGCCGGGCAGCAGGAAGTGAAACAGCGACCACAGCTCACCCAGGTGGTTTTCCAGTGGCGTACCGCTCAGGCACAAACGCTGGCGTGCATTCAGCTCGCGCGCGGCGTGGGCGGCTTTGCTGTTGGGGTTCTTGATGTATTGCGCTTCGTCCAGTACCAACACGTGCAGTGGCTGTGCGGCCAGGCGTTCGACGTCCTTGGGCAGCAGCGCATAGGTGGTGAGGATCAGGTCGTAATCGGCAAGACTGTCAAAATGCTTTTTACGACTGGCGCCGTACAGTGCCAGTACTTTCAGTTGCGGCGTGAAATGCGCCGCTTCGTCGAGCCAGTTGGGAATCAGGCTGGTGGGCATCACCACCATGCACGGACGATCGAGGCGCCCGGCGTTTTTCTCGCTGAGAACATGCGCCAGGGTTTGTAGGGTTTTGCCCAGGCCCATGTCATCCGCGAGAATCCCGCCAACCTCCAGTTGCCGCAGCGACTGCATCCAGCTCAAGCCTTCCAGTTGATAGGGGCGCAAGGTCGCGTTCAAGCCTTCCGGTGCTGTCGCGGTGTAGTCCTTGATGTCCCGCAGACGCTGGGCAAAGCTGCGCATTTGTTCGCCACCTTCCCAGAGTAGCGGCAGGTCTTCCAGCGGATTCAGGCGCGTCGCGTCGGCCTTGCTCAGGCGCAGCGTGGTTTCACCGGGCTCTTGCAGATAGAACTCGCCGAGGGTCGCCAGCACCGGTTTCAATCGGCCAAAGGGCAGGGCGACTTGCAACGGCCCATGCTCGGAGTTCGGTCGATGGGGGATGTTCACCAAAATCAATTCATCGTCGCGACGCCGTGCGAGGCGTTCCGGGTTGAGGATCTCGGTGTGGGAGCGCATCAGGTTCAACAGGATGGGCAGCAGACTCAACCGCTCACCATTGACGATGATCCCCAGTTCCAGATCAAACCAGTCGCGCTCCGGCGCCTGTTCGACGGTGGCGTACCAGTCGTCCACGGCGGTCAGGTCGAAACCGAAATCCTCGTCGATCTGCAACTCCCAGCCTTGAGTGCGCAGCTTCGGCAGCTCATTGAGCGTGAAGGTCAGCCAGGCACTGTCATTGACCATTTCATAGAGTTCGCCGGCACTTTCCGGCAAGGCTTTACTTTGCCGGGTGGCGATCTTGAAGCCGAGGATTCGTAACTGTTCCCTGTAGGCCTGTTCGACTTCCGGGTGGCGTTTTATCCGTAATGTCTGTGCCTCCTGACGTATCAGGATGTCGGCGTTTTTCTGCCCGCAAACGTATTCATCCAGATAGCTGAAGGACAACGCAGCGCGATGCTGGATGTAACGCTGCATCTTGCCGTTGCGCGGCTCGAAGGCGCTGAACTCAATGCTCGCCAGCCACAGGCGCGGCACCGGTTGAACGTTGTCCACCAGCACTTGCGGCGGTGCTTTCGGGCTGCGGTTTTCCAGTACGGCCTGGAGTTTTTCCAGCAATTCGGCGTCTTGAGCGGCGGCGGGGTAGGCGAGGGTTTCCTGCACCTTCAACAGCACGGCTGCGCAATGTTTGCAGTTGCTGCGGACCGGGCATGTACACGTGGCATCGACCATCAGCAGGGTGCTTTTGGCTGACTCGCGCAGGCGAATGGTCTGACGGTATACGTTACCGCCAGAACCTTCGCACGCGGCAGTAATGGTTGCGTCGCCGACTTCCACGATCCTGACGCGGTTCTCCAGCGCATAGCGGCGGCCGCGCTCCAGGCTTTGTTCCTTGAATCGACTGACCCATGAAGGTGCCAGGGGTTTGCTCAGGGTCGCGGGCATAGGGACTTCAATCAGTCCGGAATTTGTTCGGGGACTGGCCGAGGCGCAGGGGCGGTGAGCGAGGTGATCTTGATCAGCAGGCCGAGGTGACCGTTGTCGAGGAAGTTCAACTGGCCGTTCTTGGTGTGGCTTTCTTGTTTGAGGCGTTCGCTGGCGGTCACCATGCCGTTGGCGTCGATCTGGTTGACCCAGAAGTCGGCGTCAACGTCGGTGAAACGCCCCAGTTTCAGGTTCAGCGTGCCCTCGATCGGGAACTGGCCGAACTGTTCCTTGCCGTCGCTGACCGCAACTTTGCTGGCTTCTTCGCCGAGATTTTGCTGCCAGGCCTTGTGCAGCAATACGGTGTATTCATTGCTGGCGGTGAGTTTTTCCACTTCGCCATTCAGGCTCGGCGTACGCAGGCTCTCGGGGCGGATTTGCTGGGCGCCGGCGGCCCAGTCTTCCGGCGCGGCGCGGCTGACGATGGCGGGCACGGCGTTTTGCCGGACCAGAATCATTTCGATCTGATACAGGTCATCGGCAAACGCCGTTGGGGCGACCAGGGTGGTCAGCAAAGTCAGTAAACGAAACAGGCGCATGCGGCGTCCTTCAAGCAGTTTTCGGAATGAGGCATTCAAGCAATGCCTCTACAGTATTAAAGCGCTCTTCCGGGCGCTCCATCGGGACCATGAATTTAAACATCGTGGCCCCTTCGAATTTGTAGCGTTTAGGCTGGCCCTGAATCAGTTTGATCAGGGTCAGCGGATCGACCGGTGTCTGCGCCGCGAACTCGATCCGGCCGCCTTGCGGGCCACCGTCGACTTTCTTGATGCCCAGCACTTCGGCTTGCAACTTCAGCCCTGTGATGCGCATCAGGTTCTTGGTTGGCTCCGGCAGCAGGCCGAAACGGTCGATCATCTCGACTTGCAGGTCCTTGAGACCATCCTCATCGGTGGCCGAGGCAATGCGTTTGTAGAGAATCAGCCGCGCATGGACATCCGGCAGATAGTCTTCGGGAATCAGCGCCGGAACACGCAAATTGACTTCCGGGCCACCGCCCAACGGCTGATCGAGATTCGGTTGTTCGCCCTTGCGGATCGACTTCACCGCACGCTCGAGCATCTCCATGTACAGGGTGAAGCCGACCGCCTGAATCTGTCCGCTCTGGCCGTCGCCCAGCAGTTCGCCGGCGCCACGGATTTCCAGGTCGTTGGTGGCGAGCACGAAGCCCGCGCCGAGGTCCTGGGTATTGGCGATCGCCTCCAGACGCTTTTCTGCATCCGGGGTGATTTGCTGGCGCGGCGGTGTCAGCAGATAAGCATAGGCCTGGTGGTGACTGCGACCGACGCGGCCACGCAACTGGTGCAACTGCGCCAGGCCGAATTTGTCGGCGCGCTCGATGATGATGGTGTTGGCGCTCGGTACGTCGATACCGGTCTCGATGATGGTCGAGGCGATCAGCACGTTGAAGCGCTTGTGGTAGAAGTCGCTCATCACCTGTTCGAGTTCGCGCTCGCGCATCTGCCCGTGGCCGATGCCGATCCGCGCTTCCGGCACCAGTTCGGCGAGGTCGGCGGCGCATTTCTCGATGGTCTTCACGTCGTTGTGCAGGTAGTAGACCTGGCCGCCACGCAGCAGCTCCCGCAGCAGCGCCTCTTTGACCGTGCTCTTGTTCTGCTCCATGACGAACGTCCGCACCGACAGGCGACGGGCCGGCGGTGTCGCGATGATCGACAGGTCACGCATGCCGGACACTGCCATGTTCAGCGTGCGCGGAATCGGCGTGGCGGTCAGCGTGAGGATGTCGACTTCACTGCGCAGGGCCTTGAGCTGTTCTTTCTGACGGACACCGAAACGGTGTTCTTCGTCGATGATCACCAGCCCGAGGTTTTTGATTTTCACGTCGTCTTGCAGCAGCTTGTGCGTGCCGATGACGATGTCGATCTTGCCTTCGGCAAGGTCGGCGACGGCGGCATTCACTTCCTTGGCCGACTTGAAGCGGCTCATCACTTCCACGGTCACCGGCCAGTCGGCAAAGCGGTCGCGGAAACTGTTGTAGTGCTGTTGGGCGAGCAGGGTGGTCGGTACCAGGATTGCCACCTGACGGCCGCCGTGCACCGCAATGAACGCTGCGCGCATTGCCACTTCGGTCTTGCCGAAACCGACATCGCCGCAGACCAGCCGGTCCATCGGCTTCGGTGCGAGCATGTCGGCGCGCACGGCTTCGATGGTGGTTTGCTGGTCCGGAGTTTCTTCGAACGGGAACCCTGCGCTGAAAGTTGCGTAATCGGCTTTCGGATCTTCGAAGGCATAACCTTCGCGAGCGGCGCGGCGGGCATAGATATCGAGCAATTCCGCCGCCACATCGCGCACCTGTTCGGCGGCTTTGCGTTTGGCTTTCTGCCAGGTTTCCGAGCCGAGACGATGCAATGGGGCCAAGGCATCGTCGCTGCCGGTGTAGCGGGCGATCAGGTGCAGGTTGGCCACCGGCACGTACAGTTTGGCGCCTTCTGCGTATTGCAGGGTCAGGAACTCGGCGGCTTGATTGTCGATTTCCAGCGTCGCCAGGCCCAGGTAGCGGCCAACGCCGTGATCGATGTGCACCACCGGCGCGCCTTCGCGCAGTTCAGTGAGGTTTTTGATCACGGCGTCGTTGTTGGCGTCGGCGCGTTTTTCACGGCGACGACGCTGCATCACGCGCTGACCGAACAACGGACTTTCGGCGACCAGCGCCAGGGCCGGATCGTCGAGCACCAAGCCTTCGTCGAGCGGTGCGATGGTGATCGCCAAGCGCTCCTTGCTCGCGACAAAGTCGGGCCAGCTGTCGACGGTTTTCGGTCGCAGCTTCAGGCGTTCGAGCAGTTCCAGCAGCACTTCACGACGGCCCGCAGATTCGGCGGTGAACAGCACGCGACCAGGGAATTCGTCGAGGAAACCGGCCAGCGCGGCCAGCGGTTGAGTGGCTTTGGCTTCGATGGCCAGGTTCGGCAGTTCTCGCGCCGGGAAGCGCTCGCGGCCGACACCGGTTTCAACATCCTGTTGACTGGCGACGACGCGCGGCCAGTTCTTCAGGCGTGCGAAGCAGTCCTCCACCGGCAGGAACAATTCGGCTGGCGGTAATAAAGGACGGGACGGATCGACACGGCGCTCTTCATAACGATTGCGCACGTCGTTCCAGAAATTCTCCGCCGCCTGCTCGATGCCCGGCAGGGAAAACACCTGGGTGTCCTGGGGCAGGTAATCGAACAGCGTGGACGTTTCGTCGAAGAACAGCGGCAAGTAGTACTCGATACCCGCCGGTGTAATCCCGCTGCTCAGGTCCTGAAAGATCGGGCAGCGACGGAAATCGACATCGAAGCGCTCACGGAAGCGTGCCTTGAAACGGGTGACCGCATCTTTCTGCAGCGGGAATTCCCGTGCGGGCAGCAAGCGGACGGTGTCGACTTTATCGATGGAGCGCTGGTTTTCCGGATCGAAGGTACGCAGCGTTTCGATTTCGTCATCGAACAGGTCAATCCGGAAGGGCAGTTTGCTGCCCATCGGGAACAGATCGATCAGCGAGCCGCGGACGGTGAATTCGCCGTGCTCGTACACCGTGTCGACGTAGCGATAACCGCTGGCCTCAAGCCGGGTGCGCATTTGCTCGACGTCGAGCTTCTGGCCAACGTCCAGCACCAGACTGCTGCCGAGCAGGAATCTGGTCGGCGCCAGGCGGTGCAGGGCCGTGGTGATCGGCACCACCAGCACGCCATGACTCAACTCCGGCAATCTATATAGAGCAGAGATACGCTGGGAAATGATGTCCTGGTGTGGCGAAAACAGATCGTAGGGCAGGGTTTCCCAGTCCGGGAAATGCAGCACCGGCAAATCCGGGGCGAAGAAACCCAGCTCCTGCTCCAGCCGCTCGGCACTCTGGCTGTCGGCGGTCAGTAGCAGGGTAAAGCGTTTGGCAGCGCTGGCAGCCTCGGCAATGGCCAGGCTCAGGGCGGCACCGGGCAGGTTGCCCCAGTGCTGTTTACCTGCCGCGGCAGGGAGAAGCGGTAGACGCAGAACGGGCACGGAAGGTTGAGCTCCAAGCGTTGCGACAAAGTCGGTAATTGTAGCGGCCCCGGGTGCCGCCTGTCAGTTGCTGACTGTGTCTATTACGCAGGTTTGGCGAAATGTAGTGGTAAAGACAAAAAACGCCGGTTTTTTGCTGAAAATTACTGATTATGTAGTGGCTAAATGACCGAGTGTTACGGAGGGTTACGGATAAGATAGCGATGTCTCCAAAAAATTGACTTCGCTGAAAGCCGCGGTTTTACTGGGCTTCGGCGGTGCGTAATTTTTTTGAAGAAGAAATTGTTACGGATCGCACGACAGGCGCGCATTGCTACGAGAGGCACTCGGCGGCATAATGTAGCCCCTTTTTTCTGCCCCTACATGTGGAAGGTTCCCGTGACTCAGAAGCCCGACCAGTGTCTTGGTGAATGGATCGACCGTGAAGCACTCGCAGAAGCGATGATTCCGCTTATCGGTCAGCTCTACCGCAATAACAACGTGGTGAGCTCGATCTATGGCCGCAGCCTGATCAACCAGTCTGTCATCGCGATTCTCAAAGCTCACCGCTTTGCTCGCCATCGTTCTTCCGACGATAGCGAACTCTCCGTCCACGAAACATTCCCTCTGCTGAAAGCCATGAGCGAGCTCAAGCTCGGCGCTGCTTCGGTAGATTTGGGCAAGTTGGCGTACAAATTCCGCGTCGAAGGCAATGGCCGTACTGCCGAGCAGTTCGTCCGTGAAGAAATGGCTGAAGTGGTTGGCCAGCAAAACGCCTCCGCTCGCAAAGGCACCGACGTTGTCCTGTACGGCTTCGGTCGTATCGGCCGTCTGCTGGCGCGCATCCTGATCGAAAAAACCGGTGGCGGCGACGGCCTGCGTCTGCGTGCCATCGTGGTGCGCAAGGGCGCCGAGAACGACCTGACCAAGCGCGCCAGCCTGCTGCGCCGCGATTCGGTACATGGTTCGTTCAACGGCACCATCACCATCGATGAAGAAAACAACACCATCACCGCCAACGGCAACCTGATCCAGGTTATCTACGCGAAGAACCCGACTGAAGTGGATTACACCCAGTACGGCATCAAAGACGCGCTGCTGGTGGACAACACCGGTGTATGGCGTGACGCCGATGGCCTGGGCCAGCACTTGGCCTGCCCGGGTATCGACCGTGTTGTTCTGACCGCGCCTGGCAAAGGCAAGCTGAAGAACATCGTTCACGGCATCAACCATGGCGAAATCACCGCTGACGACAAGATCGTTTCGGCTGCTTCCTGCACCACCAATGCCATCGTGCCGGTGCTGAAGGCTGTCAACGACAAGTTCGGCATCGTCAACGGTCACGTTGAAACGGTTCACTCGTACACCAACGACCAGAACCTGATCGACAACTTCCACAAGGGCGATCGCCGTGGCCGTAGCGCCGCGTTGAACATGGTGATCACCGAGACCGGTGCTGCCACCGCTGCTGCCAAGGCATTGCCTGAGCTGGCCGGCAAGCTGACCGGTAACGCGATCCGTGTTCCGACGCCAAACGTGTCGATGGCCATTCTCAACCTGAACCTTGAGAAAGCCGCTACCCGCGAAGAGATGAACGAGTACCTGCGCTACATGGCGCTGCACTCCGATCTGCACAAGCAAATCGACTTCGTCAATTCGCAGGAAGTGGTTTCCACCGACTTCGTTGGCTCGCGCCACGCAGGCGTTGTGGACGCTGAAGCAACCATCACCCAAGACAACCGCGTTGTTCTGTACGTTTGGTACGACAACGAATTCGGTTACAGCTGCCAGGTGGTTCGCGTGATGGAAGACATGGCCGGTGTAAACCCGCCAGCATTCCCGCGCTAAGCCTTAGCTGCACATGAAAACGCCCCGACTTTGGTCGGGGCGTTTTTGTTTGTGCAGGCTTTTGAGCCGTGTCGCCAGGTCGGGCCTCATCGCTAGCAGGCTAGCTCCCACAGGGGGCTTGTGAGCGACACAGATCCAATGTGGGAGCTAGCCTGCTAGCGATGGCGGTCTGTCAGGCGCCGCCAACCACCGCCGCCTGCGCCGTCCGCAACTCATGCCGGTTACCACGGAACAACACCAGTGTCGCAATCAACCCCAGCACTGCCGCGCCGCTGAGCCAGATCCCCGGCGCAGCCTTGTTATCCAGCACATGAATCAGGTACGTACAGGCGGCCGGCGTAAACCCGCCGAAGGTTGCCGTCGCCAGGCTGTAGGCCAGAGAGAAACCGGTCGTACGAACTTCCACCGGCATGATCTCGGTCAGCGCCACGACCATGGCGCCGTTGTACGAGCCATACAGGAACGACAACCACAACTCGACGATCAGCAAATGGCTGAAGCTCGGGTTCGCCACCAGCCACGACAGGGCTGGGTAAGCGGTGAGAATCGCCAGAATGGTCGCTGCGAGAAGCAGGGGTTTTCGCCCGATCCTGTCGGACACAGCACCCATCACCGGCAGCCAGAAAAAGTTCGACAGGCCGATACAGACCGTCACCAGCAGCGCATCCAGATCCGACAGGTGCAGTTCGGCCTTGCCGAAGGTCGGGGTGTAGGCGGTGATCAGGTAGAACGACACCGTGGTCATCACCACCAACGCCATGCCGGCGATGACAATGCCAAAGTTCTGACCGATCGAGTGGACGATTTCCCGCAGGGTAGGGCGGTGTTTTCGTGCCTGGAACTCAGGCGTTTCTTCCAGCGAACGGCGAATCACGAAGATCACCGGCACGATCATGCAGCCGATCAGGAACGGCACACGCCACCCCCATTCACCCATTTCTTCCGGGCTGAGCCAGTGGTTCAAACCCACCCCCAGCAGGCCGGCAAACACCACCGCCGCTTGCTGACTGGCAGACTGCCAACTGACGAAGAACCCTTTGCGCCCCGGTGTGGAAATCTCCGCGAGATACACCGACACACCGCCCAGTTCCACGCCGGCAGAGAAGCCTTGCAGCAGTCGGCCGAACAGCACGATCAGCGGCGCGGCCACGCCCAGCGTGGCGTAACCCGGCACGCAGGCAATCAACACCGTACCGGCCGCCATCATCGCGAGGGTGATGATCAAGCCTTTGCGGCGGCCATGACGGTCGATGTAGGCACCGAGGAAAATCGCCCCCAGCGGGCGCATCAGGAAGCCGGCACCGAAAGTGGCCAGCGACAGCATCAGGGAAGCGAAAGCGCTGTCAGCGGGGAAGAAGGTTTTGGCGATGGCTGTGGCGTAAAAGCCGTAGACCATGAAGTCGAACATTTCGAGAAAGTTGCCGCTGACAACGCGAAAAATCGCTTTGCCTTTGCCGGTCGTGGAGGACATGTCTGGATACTCACTTTTTAAATCTTGTAAGAAAGCGTTTCGCGTGTGTCCCATAATGGCTGGCGCGCTTTTGCCGGGAGATGAAGATTTGTTAACTGGACGTTGGAAGGTGGTTGTGATGCTGGCTGGTGTTTTGGCTGGCTGCGGCAATGGCGACTCCATGGAGAGCGTCGGCGGCCCGACTATGGGCAGCACTTATTCAATCAAATACGTGCGCCACGCCAATCTGCCCGCGCCCGCACAGGTGCGCAGCGAGGTGGAGAAGATCCTCGCCGAGGTCGACAAGCAAATGTCTACCTATCGCAGCGATTCGGACATCGAACGCTTCAACGATCTGCCCGCCAATCGCTGTCAGAAAATGCCCGCGCCCATCCTCAAATTGATCCGCGTTGGTGAACAACTGTCAGAGCAAAGCGAAGGATCCTACGACCTGACCGTGGAGCCACTGCTCAATCTCTGGGGATTCGGCCCCCGGGCGCGTGAAGAAAAAGTGCCCAATGCCCAAGCGCTTGCCGAGGTGCGGCAGCGAGTCGGTTATCAGCATCTGCGCATAGAAGGCGATCAGTTGTGCAAGGACGCTGCCGTCGAAGTCGACTTCAACAGCATCGCCGCCGGCTACGCCGTCGATACGATTGCCGCAAAGCTCGACGCGATGGGCATCCACAACTACCTCGCCGAAGCCACCGGCGAACTCAAGGCTGCCGGCAAGAAACTTGATGGCTCGCCGTGGCGCATCGCGCTTGAACAACCCCGAGACGATCAGCAGGTTGCAGAGCGCATCATCGCGGTCGACGGCTATGGCGTGTCCACTTCCGGCGACTATCGCAACTATTTTCTGCAGGACGGTCGGCGTTATTCCCACACCTTCGATGCTCACACCGGTACGCCGGTCTCACACACGCTGGCGTCAGTCACGGTCATTCATCCTTCAGCGTTGATGGCCGATGGCCTATCGACGCTGTTGCTGATTCTCGGTCCTGAACGGGGTTGGGACTATGCCGAAACCCACAACATAGGTGCATTCTTTGTGATTCGTGCCGATACAGGTTTCGTCATACGTACCAATCAGGCTTTTGAGCGTCTCAGTGGCGGCAAAACTGAATGATTACGGTGATTCGCGCATTGAAAACTGGCGTTGTAGTGCAGGCAAAAGTAGCCTACGACGCGACCAAGGGTTAATGTGCGCGGCGTTGACGCTTCTATAGACTGTGTCCGGGTTCTGCACTGGCCCCAAATTGTTCCTTCACGCCGCAGATCGGCGTGATTTAGCCGCAGGTGCCGAGAGCGCCGCGGCCTGTTCTGAGGAGTATGCATGGCTGTCTACAACTACGACGTGGTGGTGCTGGGTTCCGGCCCGGCGGGAGAAGGCGCGGCAATGAACGCCGCCAAAGCAGGGCGCAAGGTGGCGATGGTCGATAGTCGTCGCCAGGTTGGCGGCAACTGCACCCACCTGGGCACCATCCCGTCCAAGGCACTGCGTCACTCCGTCCGGCAGATCATGCAGTTCAACACCAACCCGATGTTCCGGGCCATTGGTGAGCCGCGCTGGTTCTCGTTCCCGGACGTGCTGAAAAGCGCCGAGAAAGTCATTTCCAAACAAGTCGCTTCGCGCACCGGCTACTACGCCCGTAACCGCGTCGACGTGTTCTTCGGCACCGGCAGCTTCGCCGACGAGCAAACCATCGAAGTGGTCTGCGCCAACGGTGTAGTTGAAAAACTGGTGGCCAAGCACATCATCATCGCCACCGGCTCGCGTCCTTATCGCCCGGCGGACATCGATTTCCATCACCCGCGTATCTACGATAGCGACACCATCCTCAGCCTCGGCCACACCCCGCGCAAGCTCATCGTTTACGGTGCCGGCGTGATCGGTTGCGAATACGCGTCGATCTTCAGTGGTCTGGGCGTACTGGTTGAGCTGGTGGACAACCGCGGTCAGTTGTTGAGCTTCCTCGACTCGGAAATCTCCCAGGCGCTGAGCTACCACTTCAGCAACAACAACATCACGGTTCGCCACAACGAAGACTACGACCGCGTCGAAGGCGTGGACAACGGCGTGATCCTGCACCTCAAGTCCGGCAAGAAGATCAAGGCCGACGCCTTGCTCTGGTGCAACGGTCGTACCGGCAACACCGATCAGTTGGGGCTGGAAAACATCGGCGTCAAGGTCAACAGCCGTGGCCAGATCGAAGTCGACGAAGCCTACCGCACCTGCGTGCCGAACATTTACGGCGCCGGTGACGTGATCGGCTGGCCGAGCCTGGCCAGTGCCGCACACGACCAGGGCCGTTCGGCCGCTGGCAGCATCGTCGACAACGGCAGCTGGCGCTTCGTCAACGACGTACCGACCGGCATCTACACCATTCCGGAGATCAGCTCGATCGGCAAGAACGAGCAGGAGCTGACTCAGGCCAAAGTGCCGTACGAAGTGGGCAAGGCGTTCTTCAAGGGCATGGCGCGTGCGCAGATCGCCGGCGAGCCTCAGGGCATGCTGAAGATCCTGTTCCACCGCGAAACGCTGGAAGTGCTGGGCGTGCACTGCTTCGGTTATCAGGCGTCGGAGATCGTGCACATCGGTCAGGCGATCATGAACCAGCCGGGCGAACTGAATACGCTGAAGTACTTCGTCAACACCACGTTCAACTACCCGACCATGGCCGAAGCCTATCGGGTAGCGGCGTACGATGGCCTCAACCGGCTTTTTTGAGCGGCTCCGGCCGGTGGCCTGAGCCGGCCGGGGAGACCGATTTCAGCAATTCTCGAGCGTGGCGGTGGCCAAACCGGGAAAGTCTGTAATCAGGCTGTCAACGCCGAAGTCGGCGAGTCTGCGCATCAGCGCGGGCTCGTTGACTGTCCACACCGACACATGCAACCCCTGTCGCTGTGCCTTCTCCAGGCGCTCCGGCGTACACAGGGTCCAGTTCAGCGCCAGAATCTCACAGCCATAGCTTGCTGCGACCTTCAACGGGTCGAGCCAGGCGTACTCGGCCACTAATCCGCGGGACACGTCCGGCACCAGGTCCAGCGCGGCTTTCAGTACTTCGCGCGAGCTTGAAGTGATGGTCACCTTGTCGAGCAGGCCATGACGTACAGCCATTTCACGAATCGCCAGGACGGTGGTCGCGGCGCGAGTGCGTGAAGCGCTTTTGACTTCCAGCTGCCAGTGTTCGAAATCGCATTTCTCGAACAGCTCTTCCAGCGTGGGAATCGGGCACGGCTTGATCCAGCCCGGTCCGCCCTTGCGCGCGTCGTAGGTCACCAGCTCGGCGGCCGTGTGCTCGACCACCTTGCCGCGTCGGTCGGTAGTGCGCTTGAGCGTCGGGTCGTGGATGACCATCAGCTCGCCGTCCATGGACAGGTGCAGGTCCAGTTCGCAGCGGCGCACGCCGTGCTTGAGGCATTGCTGAAAGCTGTTCAGCGTGTTTTCCGGTGCTTCGCCCTTGGCGCCGCGATGGCCGTAGATGAGGGTCACGGTTCTTCCTTAAATTAATTGCCTGATTCGTTTTCGCGGGCCAGGCGTCGTTCCTGGGCCTGCTTTTGCAGAATGTAACGGGCCAGCAGTTGGCGTTGGGCATCGGTCGGGCGTTCGAACTCGGTACCGATGTCGAAGCCACCGCCCTTGCGGTCGCAATGGGTGACGCGCGCCCGAAGCAGCAGGCCGAGGGCTTGTGGCATCAGCACCAGTTTCACCGACAAGTGAGTGCCTTCAGCGATAGCGGTCGGATACTGGAAGTCGATGCCGCCTTCCGAGATGATCACTGGCTGCGGCTCGCCAATCTGTCCGAGCACGGTTATGGCGATCACCTGGCTGAGCAGATCGATGCGTTTGTTCTGGGATTTCAGGAACGCCGCGAGGTTGCGGTCGCGTTCACTGATCTGGCGCAGCAGGTGTTGCGACTCGAATTCGCTCAGGTGCAATTCGCTGAGCAGGTTGAAGAGTGGGGAAGCATCCTGCAACACTTCCTGGCCTGCGGCTTCGGGAGCGGACAGGGGCCGAATTTCCAGTGCGATCGTGTCCTCGATACGGTAGTATTCGCGGCGATCTTCTTCATCTAATGTCGACATGGCGAACCCATGGTAGCGGCGGTGGTCTGAGTGTAAAGCTGGTTATCGACCCCCGCCACAAGGACGTTCCTTTTCCCTCCGAACAAGCCCCGACATGTTCAGACCTCTCTTCGTATTTATTGGCACGCGTTATACCCGTGCAAAGCGTCGCAATCATTTTGTGTCGTTCATTTCCCTGACTTCGATCATCGGTCTTGCCCTCGGCGTGATCGTGATGATTGTCGTGCTGTCGGTCATGAACGGCTTCGATCATGAGATGCGCACGCGCGTGTTGGGCATGGTGCCCCACGCGACCATCGAGTCCGGTGAGCCGATCAGCGACTGGCAGGGCCTCGCCGCCAAGGTCAAGCAGAACCCGCAAGTGACGGCCGTGGCGCCGTTTACCCAGATGCAGGGTTTGCTGACCAACAACGGCAAGGTCTCCAAGGTGCTGCTCAATGCCATCGACCCGGCGCTGGAACGCCAGGTGTCGATCATTGACAAGTTCATGCTGCAGGGCAAACTCGACGACCTCGCGCCCGGCAGTTTCGGCATCGTCATCGGCGACAAGGCGGCCGCCAAGCTCGGCGCGGCCATCGGCGACAAGCTGACCTTCGTTGCGCCGGAAGTCACCGTGACCCCGGCCGGCATGTTCCCGCGCATGAAACGCTTTACCGTGGTCGGCATCTTCCATGTCGGCGCCGGTGAAATCGACGGTTACCTGGGCGTCACCAACCTGCAGGATCTGGCGAAGCTGCACCGCTGGAAGTCGGATCAGGTGCAGGGCATCCGCCTGAAGTTCGACGACCTGTTCCAGGCGCCACGCACCGCGTGGAACATCGCCCAGCAGCTCGGAGAAGACCATTTCTACGCCCGTGACTGGACCCGCACCCACGGCAATCTGTATCAGGCGATCCGCATGGAAAAAGCCATGATCGGTCTGCTGTTGCTGCTGATCGTTGCCGTGGCCGCGTTCAACATCATTTCCACGCTGGTGATGGTGGTGAACGACAAGAAGGGCGACATTGCGATTTTGCGTACCCTCGGCGCCACGCCGGGTTCGATCATGGCGATCTTCATGGTGCAGGGCACGGTCATCGGTGTGGTCGGTACGCTGATCGGCGCCGTGGTCGGGATCTTCGCCGCGCTGAACGTCAGCGCCGCGATCTCGGTGCTCGAAGGCCTGATCGGACACAAGTTCCTCAACGCCGACGTGTACTTCATCGATTACCTGCCGTCGCAAGTGCAGAGCCAGGATGTGTTGATGGTCTGCGCCGCCGCGTTGGTCCTGAGTTTCCTCGCCACCCTGTATCCAGCCTGGCGTGCCGCGCGCACCCAGCCTGCGGAGGCGCTACGTTATGAGTGAGTCGGGCATGAGTGATAAAGCAATCTTGAGCTGCCGCAACCTGGGCAAATCCTACGAGGAAGGCCCGGAATCGGTAGAAGTGTTGGCCGGTCTGCAACTGGAGCTGCATCCGGGTGAGCGCGTGGCGATTGTCGGCACCTCGGGTTCGGGCAAAAGTACTTTGCTCAACCTGCTGGGCGGTCTCGATACGCCGACCAAGGGCAGTGTCTGGCTCGACGGCGAAGAGCTGTCGGCACTCAGCGAGAAGAATCGCGGCCTGTTGCGCAATCGGTCGCTGGGTTTCGTTTACCAGTTCCACCATTTGCTGCCGGAATTCACCGCGCTGGAAAACGTCTGCATGCCGCTGCTGATCGGCAAGACCGCGATCCCGGAAGCGCGTCAGCGTGCGACGGCGTTGCTGGAGCGGGTAGGGCTGGGCCATCGCCTGGAGCACAAACCGGCGGAATTGTCCGGTGGCGAACGTCAACGCGTGGCCATCGCCCGCGCGCTGGTGAACAAGCCAGGGCTGGTGATGCTCGACGAGCCGACCGGTAACCTCGACTCCCACACCGCCCAAGGCATTCAGGATTTGATGCTGGAACTCAGCACCTCGATGCGCACGGCGTTCCTGGTGGTGACTCACGACATGAACCTGGCTCGCCAGATGGATCGCGTCCTGCATTTGCAGGAAGGTTGCCTGACGCCTATCTGATTGGCCGAAACCCGATGTCTGAAAAGACGTCGGGTCTTTTTGTTTTTATACGGTGCCCCAGCGAATGTTCAGACCGTTATCGATCTTTATCGGCACGCGCTATACCCGCGCCAAGCGCCGCAATCGCTTTGTTTCGTTCATCTCGATGACCTCGATGATCGGCCTCGCCCTCGGTGTGCTGGCGATGATCGTGGTGTTGTCGGTCATGAACGGCTTCCAGCGCGAAATGAGCTCGCGCATCCTCGGCATGGTGCCTCACGCGACCATCGTCGGCGTGAACCCGATCGACGATTGGCAGCCGGTGGCCGACGCCGCGATGAAAAACCCGGAAGTGACCGCCGCTGTGCCGTTCACCGAGATGGAAGGCATGCTTTCCTATAAAGGCACGATGCAGCCGATCCAGGTCAGTGGTGTCGACCCGGCGCTGGAAGGCAAGGTCTCGATCGTTGCCCAGCACATCGTCCAGGGGCGTCTCGATGCCTTGAAGCCGGGCGAGTTCGGTGTGGTGATCGGTGAGATCACGGCGCGACGTTTCCGCTTGAATGTCGGCGACAAGATCACCCTGATCGTGCCGGAAGTCAGCACCGCACCGGGCGGAATCACCCCGCGCATGCAGCGTCTTAACGTGGTGGGCGTGTTCAAGGTCGGCGCAGAGCTGGACGGCTCGATGGCGCTGATCCACGTTGCAGATGCCGCGCAGATGCAGCATTGGGAACCGAATCAGGTGCAGAGCGTGCGTCTGGCGGTGAAGGATTTGTACGCTGCGCCGAAGGTCTCCAGCGATATCGCTGGCGGCTTGGGCACGGCGTACAAGGCTGACGACTGGACTCACACCCAGGGCAGCCTGTTCAGCGCGATGAAGATGGAAAAAACCATGATCGGCCTGCTGTTGCTGATGATCGTTGCGGTGGCAGCGTTCAACATCATCGCGACCTTGATCATGGTGGTGAACGACAAGGGCGCGGACATCGCGATCCTGCGTACAATCGGTGCCACGCCACGGCAGATCATGGCGATCTTCATGGTCCAGGGCACGGTGATTGGCGTGGTCGGCACCTTGATCGGTGGCGTGCTCGGCGTGATTGCCGCGCTGAACGTCAGTGAGCTGGTGGGCTGGGTGGAGCGGGTCAGTGGGCAGCACATCTTCAGTTCTGACGTGTATTTCGTCAGCAACCTGCCTTCGGAATTGCAGGGCGGGGATGTGCTGTTGATTTGCTCGGCCGGGTTTGTGTTGAGCTTCCTCGCCACGGTTTACCCGGCGTGGCGGGCGGCGAAGATCGAGCCGGCTCACGCGTTGCGGTATTCGTAAGCCGTTACACCGCTTTCGCGGGCAAGTCGGGTCGCCGCACCGCTCGCTCCTACAGGTTTTATTGCGTCGATACAAAACCTGTAGGAGCGAGGCTTGCCCGCGAAGGCGCCGGACCTGCTAGCCTCAATCCCCCTTCGGCAACTCAATCACAAACCGCGTCCACCCATTCTCCGATTCGCAACGAATCTGCCCGCCATGGGCCCGAATGATCGACTGGGTAATCGCCAAACCCAATCCCGCATGTTCACTGCTGCCTTCCAGACGCGCCGGATCTGCGCGGTAGAAGCGATCAAACAAACGCGGCAGTAATGCCCCGTCAATGCCTTCGCCACTGTTCTCAACGGTCAGGCGCAAACCTTCTGGCCGCTCGATAATCCGCACCCGAACCTCACCCTCGGCCGGCGTGAATCGCAGCGCGTTATCCAGCAAATTCGAAAGTGCCCGACGCAACATGCTCCGGTCTCCCTCCAGGCGCGCGTTGCCTTCGCGGCTCAACGTCACCTGGGCGTCTTCGGCCAATGGCGCAAAAAACTCCAGCAACACATCCGCTTCTTCCGCCAATTCCAGGGGTTCACGTTTAGGCATCAGCAACCCGTGATCAGCCTTGGCCAGGTACAACATGTCGTTGACCAGTTGCGCCATCCATTGCAGCTCTTCGAGGTTGCTGTGCAGTGCTTCGCGGTAATCCTCAAGGGGGCGAGGGCGGGTGAGAGTGACCTGGGTGTGGGTCAGCAAATTTGACAGGGGGGTGCGCAGTTCATGGGCGATGTCGGCAGAAAACGCCGAGAGCCGCTGAAAAGAGTCGTCGAGGCGTCCGAGCATGGCGTTGAAGTTGTGGGCCATTTCCGCAAGTTCGGGGGGCATGTTTTCTTCGGGCAGTCGGGCATTCAGCGACTGCGCGGAAACGCCACTGGCGATTGCACTCATGCGCCGTAACGGACGCAACCCGCTGCGGGCCGCCCAGGCTCCCAGCAGTGCAGTGGCCAGGGCCGACAAGCCGACGGTCAGCCAGATCAAGTGCTGCATGCGCTGCAGAAAGTGCTGGTGGTGGGTGATGTCCAACAGCAGGGTCAATTGCGGGGAGTCAGGCTTGTCGACAAACAACGGCGCATTGAGGACGCGGTAGTCGGTGCCGTTGTCGTTCATGGTCGACAAACCCGGCCTCTGCGGAAGTTTATCGGGCAGGCTCGCGGCGCTGTCGTACCAGCGCTTGCCGTCGCTGCCGGAAATGCGCAGGGACAAATCAGCCTGACGGTTCAATTCATCTGCCAGTCTGACTTCGCTTTCACTGGACTGAAGATCGTGAAGCGCCCGGCGCAAACCAATGAGCTTGCCGTCCAGCAATTGCTGGTCCAGTTCAACGAAGTGCGCCTCGCTGGCTCGACTGAACAACACGCCCGCGAACAACGAAACCACGGCGGTGCAAGCTGCAAACAGCAGCGCCAGACGGCTGCTCAATGAAAGTCGGCGCATCAGGCCGAGCGCTCTTCGAGGACGTAACCCATGCCGCGCACGGTATGGATCAACTTGTTCGGGAACTCGTCGTCGATTTTCAGGCGCAAACGGCGGATGGCGACTTCGATGACATTGGTGTCGCTGTCGAAATTCATGTCCCAGACCTGGGAAGCGATCAGCGATTTGGGCAGCACTTCGCCCTGACGGCGCAGGAGCATTTCCAGCAGGGCGAACTCCTTGGCGGTCAGGTCGATGCGTTGGCCACTGCGTTCGACGCGACGGCGGATCAGGTCCAGGCGCAAATCGGCCAGTTGCAGGCTGGTTTCCTGCGGCGTGGTGCTGCCGCGACGCAACAGGCTGCGAACCCGGGCCAGCAGTTCGGAGAAGGCGAACGGCTTGACCAGATAATCGTCGGCGCCCAGTTCGAGGCCGTGAACCCTGTCTTCCACCGCGTCTCGCGCGGTCAGAAACAGGACTGGCGTGTCGAGGCCTGCGCTGCGCACTGCCTGGAGGATTTGCCAGCCGTCGCGACCGGGCAACATCACATCGAGGATCAACAGCGCGTAGTCACCGCTCAATGCCAATTGCTGGCCAGTGTCGCCGTCGGCCACCAGTTCGGTGTTGAACCCGGCTTCGGTCAGGCCCTGACGCAGGTAATGGCCGGTTTTCGGTTGGTCTTCGACGATCAGCAGTTTCATGGGCGACTCGAGGCAAATGGAACGAACGCTTTATACCGTGGGCAGCGGTTGTGCAGGCCAACCTGACAAAGTTGTAATCTGGCTGTCAGGTTACGGGCAGTGGCAGCAGTTTAGTGTTTTCCACAGGCTGAACTTTATCTTGTTGGAGTACGACTATGTTTTTGCGCAAACCCCTGGTGCTGGCTGCGTGCCTGCTGGTGCTGAGTTCGCCGGTGTGGGCATCGCCGGCGCACACCTACGACTTCGGGCAACCGGCCCCGGCTGCCAAGGCTACCCGCAGCGTTGAAGTGGTGATGGGCGACATGTCGTTCACCCCAAAGACCATCGATATCAAGGCCGGTGAGACAGTTCGCTTTGTGCTGGTGAATAAAGGCCAGTTGCTGCACGAATTCAACCTCGGTGACGCGGCGATGCATGCAAAACATCAGCAGGAAATGATGAAGATGCAGCAGAGCGGCATGCTTACGCCTACAGGGATGAAGGAAATGGACCACGGCGCGATGGCGGGAATGGATCATGGTATGAAGCACAATGACCCCAATAGCGTGCTGGTCGAGCCGGGCAAAACCGCCGAACTGACCTGGACCTTCACCAAGGCCACCAACCTGGAATTTGCCTGCAATATTCCAGGTCACTATCAGGCTGGCATGGTCGGTAAACTGACAGTCAGTCAGTAAGCACTCTAAGGCGCGAGCAAAGGCTGGTAGAATCCGCTGATTCTTCAGTCAGGTTTCCGCCATGCATCCCGCAGCCGAACACTCGCCGCTGGGTAAATCCAGCGAATACATCGCCACTTACACGCCGTCCTTGCTGTTCCCGATCCCGCGCACCGCGAAATGGGCGGAGCTGGGGCTGACGGCTGAAACCCTGCCGTATAAAGGCGTGGATTTCTGGAACTGCTTCGAGCTGTCGTGGCTGTTGCCGTCCGGTAAACCCGTGGTGGCGATCGGCGAATTCTGCATCCCGGCGGATTCGCCGAACATCATCGAATCCAAGTCGTTCAAGTTGTATCTGAACTCGCTGAATCAGACACCGTTTGCCGATATCGCAAGCCTTGAAGCGACGCTGGTGAACGACCTGTCCGCTGCGGCAGGCAAGCCGGTCGGCGTGCGGGTTCGCCGCCTGAATGACGTTGAAGCCGAAGGCGTCGTGGCGTTGCCGGGTGTGTGCATCGATGACCTGGACATCAGTGTCAGCAACTATGAGCATCCGCGTCCGGAGCTGCTGCGTTGTGATGATTCGCGCATCGTCGAGGAGAGCGTGCACAGTCATTTGCTCAAATCCAACTGCCCGGTGACCAGTCAGCCGGACTGGGGCAGCGTGGTGGTGGAATACCGTGGCGCGGCGCTGGATCACGCGAGTCTGCTGGAGTACATCGTGAGCTTCCGTCAGCACTCGGACTTCCATGAGCAGTGTGTGGAGCGGATTTTCCTCGACCTGCAACGCTTGCTGAAACCGGAGAAATTGACGGTGTACGCGCGGTATGTGCGTCGCGGCGGGTTGGACATCAACCCGTATCGCAGCACTGAAGACGTGCAACTGCCGAACCATCGCCTGGTCCGCCAGTAACATCTGTAGGAGCCCGGCTTGCCGGCGATGGCGTTTTTGAGACCGCTATCGCCGGCAAGCCGGGCTCCTACAAAAGCACAGCGTGTGACTACGTAATAAAAAGCCCCGCTATCACTAGCGGGGCTTTTTTGTATCTGGCGGGTTCAGATCCCCATGCTGACCAGAGATTGCACAATGTTGCGCAAGGTGCCGGCAATGGCGGGGTGTTCAAGTTCAAAGCGTTCGACGGCCAGGTTTACGCCATCGGCGAGGCTGGAGTCCTGGGTTTTGGTTTCGAGCTCAAGCTCAAGTTCGATCTGTTGCATCAGCGCATGCAGGTCGGCGCGCTCTGCTTCGGTCAGCGGAGGATTCTGTTCCAATTGCTCGCGCAGGTCATTGAGCTGTTGTTGCAGTTCGCGGGCAGGCATGGCGTTCTTCCTTTTATCGATAGGCACTGGCATAGACCGTGGCAGCGCGCCAAAGGTCTATGGCTGACCTTTAGATTAATCCACTCGCGCGCAACCTGCATGATCTCGATCAGGGCTTTTCACCCTTGAGCCGACGCAGGCTGATGTCGGCCAGGCAGGTGTCGAGTTCGCCGAGGTGATCGATCACCGAATGCACGCCCAGGCTGAACAATTGCACGGTGGCCTTGCCGCGCAGGTGCTCGCGTTCCTTTTGGCTCAAGGCTTGCCATTCGCTGGGCGCCAGCCCGCAGAGCGAGCCGCAGGAGGCCAGGCCGATTGTCCACAACCCGGCATTCAGGCCCGATTGCAGCAATCGCGGTTCGCCGCTGACCAATACGCAACCATCCAGTTGCCCGACATTCAGCGCCATCAAGGCTTGCCAGCATGCGTTCGGTGCTGGCCACGGATTGATTGTTGCGGGGTGTTGCGACGGCTTGACCCAGTCGGGCAGGGCGGCGGCCAGCGAGAGGCTCAATGCGGGGGGAAGTTCGTCGAGCCAGGCACAGGGAATCTGTTGGCGCTGCAAACTGTGCAGGCTGTCCAGAGCGCCAGGTGTGACTTCGGCATGCTCGGCGCAATGGTCGCCGTGCTGGCGCGTGCGGGCGCCGAAGTCCACTAGGCAACCGCTGAGGCCAAACAGGACGGCGGTCAGGCTGGGGGCGGCGAGGGGCAAGGTTTCGGCGTGCGGCATGTCAACATCCCTGAAATAGCGTCAAGGCTATGCGCCGCCAGTGACAGTTGAGTGACATGGATGTGAATCGCTCACAGTCATGGCGAATCATCCGTAGGCCATCACGCACGATGCTGCCTAAAGCGGCTTTTCCGTCTTATACTAGCCAGCTTAATGCCCGGGCCAAGATGCCCGTGCCAGTACAAACCAAGGAGTTTTTCTATGCGCTGGAGCAATCATCTAGCTCAGTTTTGTGTATGCGCCAGTGTGTTGCTGGCCCCGTTCGCTGCCCAGGCAGCCACGGAAGAGGACCCTTGGGAAAGCATCAACCGTCCGATCTACAAGTTCAACGACGTGCTCGACACCTATGCGCTGAAGCCTCTGGCGCAGGGCTACCAGTTCGTGACCCCGCAATTTCTCGAAGACGGCATCCACAACATGTTCCGCAACGTCGGTGATGTCACCAACCTTGCCAACAACATCTTGCAGGCCAAACCGGCCGCTGCCGGCGTCGACACCGCACGCCTGATCTTCAACACCACCTTCGGCCTGCTGGGTTTCTTCGATGTGGGCACCAAGATGGGCCTGAACCGCAGCGACGAAGATTTCGGTCAGACGTTGGGCTATTGGGGTGTAGGAAGCGGCCCGTACGTGATGCTGCCGTTGCTGGGCCCAAGCACTCTGCGTGATGCGCCTGCCAAGTTTGTCGACGGTTACACCGGCCCATACCCGTACATCCACGACGTACCTGTGCGTAACTCGATCTTCGCCCTGAACATCGTCGACACCCGCGCCAGCCTGCTGTCGGCCGAGAAGCTGATCAGCGGCGACAAGTACACCTTCATCCGCAATGCGTACTTGCAGAACCGCGAGTTCAAAGTCAAAGACGGTCAGGTCGAAGACGATTTTTGATTGAGACCGGTAAAAACGAAGAAGGCGGCCTGATGGCCGCCTTTTTTGGTTTTGGATCCGGGTTATTTCATTTTCAAGATTGTAAGGCCGAGTTTCTGACTGGCGCCGTCCTGTTCTTTAACCCGGACCACTTCAGTGTCGGCTTCGAGCCCTTTGAGTGCCGCATGATCGGAGTCGATCCGCACGCTGAGCCGGTCGCCGACCTTAAACCGACGCGGTGCCTCAACCTGCATGCCACTGCTGGAAAGGTCGATGCAGACGGCTGCAACTTCGTCCCCTTCATGAATCAGCGCGACATCGGCATCGACTCGCATGCGGATGAAATCACGCTTTTCGCTGTAGTCCCGTTCGGTTTGGCTCATGGGCTTCATCCTTCCATTGGGTTACGGTTTTATCAGTTCTTATAACTCTCGGTGATTTGACAAGTAAAGACGTCAAGCGACCATCGGCGTGAGCTTGAAACGCCCCGCGGATGGGAGTACCGTCTGCGCCTTAGAAGGGCACCTCTGGTGTGCCTGTCAGTAGGGTCGATGCCCGAAAGCGGTGCAGCAGAGAGGCTAGAAAGCGAATCCAGTAGTGTGTGCGGGGTCAATTGCCCAGCCTGCTACGCCAACCTAATTCTGGCGCCGTTTGCCCACATGCCAAAAACCAGTGCCACGCTGCTGATAATCGATGATGACGAAGTAGTGCGCGCGAGCCTCGCCGCCTATTTGGAAGACAGTGGTTTCAGCGTCTTGCAGGCCAGCAATGGCCAGCAGGGTCTTCAGGTATTCGAGCAAGACAAGCCCGGCTTGGTCATCTGCGATCTGCGCATGCCGCAGATGGGCGGACTCGAACTCATTCGCCAGGTCACCGAGCGGTCACCGCAAACCCCAGTGATTGTGGTTTCGGGTGCCGGCGTGATGAACGACGCGGTCGAGGCCTTGCGCCTGGGCGCGGCGGATTACCTGATCAAGCCTCTCGAAGATCTGGCCGTGCTCGAGCACTCTGTGCGTCGGGCCCTGGATCGCGCGCGTCTGCTGCTGGAAAACCAGCGCTACCGTGAGAAGCTGGAAAAGGCCAACCGCGAGCTCGAAGCCAGCCTGAACCTGCTCCAGGAAGACCAGAATGCCGGTCGCCAGGTGCAGATGAACATGCTGCCGGTCAGCCCCTGGACCATCGACGAGTTCCAGTTTGCACACCAGATCATCCCGTCTTTGTATCTGTCGGGTGATTTCGTCGACTACTTTCGGGTCGACGAGCGTCGGGTAGCGTTCTACCTGGCGGACGTTTCCGGTCATGGCGCTTCTTCAGCCTTCGTCACTGTGCTGCTGAAATTCATGACTACGCGCTTGCTGTTCGAATCCAAGCGCAACGGCACATTGCCGGAATTCAAGCCTTCAGAGGTCCTTGGTCATATCAACCGGGGCCTGATCAGTTGTAAGCTGGGTAAACACGTCACAATGGTCGGTGGAGTCATCGACGAGGAGACAGGTTTGTTGACCTATAGCATCGGTGGTCATTTGCCGTTGCCTGTGTTGTACACGCCAGACAGTGTTCGATATCTGGAAGGGCGTGGTCTGCCGGTGGGCCTCTTCAATGAAGCCACCTACGAAGATCACGTGCTGGAGCTGCCGCCGACGTTCAGCCTGACGCTGATGTCCGATGGCATTCTGGACCTTTTGCCAGAACCTACACTCAAAGAAAAAGAAGCGGCTTTGCCCCAGCGGGTCAAGGCAGCGGGCGGCACCCTGGATGGGCTGCGGCAGGTTTTTGGATTGGCCACGCTAGGGGAGATGCCGGATGATATCGCCCTGTTGGTGTTGAGCAGGAATCTTTAATGAGTACCGGTAGAATCCAGTTCGCCGAGCAGGACGGCACCTTCGTCCTGAAGTTCGTCGGTGAAGTTCGCCTGACCCTGTGTTCGGCGTTGGATGCGACTATTGAGCGGATCTTCACGGCGTTGAACTTCAACGCGATCGTGATCGACCTGACCGAGACCCGCAGCATCGACAGCACCACCCTTGGCCTGTTGGCCAAACTGTCGATCCTGTCGCGGCAGAAAGTCGGCCTGCTGCCGACCGTCGTCACCACCCACGAAGACATCACCCGTCTGCTGCAGTCCATGGGCTTCGAGCAGGTGTTCAACATCGTTGACCGCCCGATCCCGTGCCCTGAGTGCCTGACCGACTTGCCTGACCAGGACCAGTCGGAAGAAGTGGTGCGGATCAAAGTGCTGGAAGCGCACAAGATCCTCATGGGGCTGAATGATTCGAATCGTGAAGCGTTTCATGATCTGGTGAATGCGCTGGAGCGTCATTGATCCTTTGAAAGGGTAGGGGCTGGACTTGGCCCCATCGCCGGCAAGCCGGCTCCTACAGTTGAATGATCACGTGTAGGAGCCAGCTTGCTGGCGATGGCGGCCTGAAATCCCCCAAATTCCCAAGCACAAAACCCGCACCAAACAAACGCACACAAAAAAGGGCGAACCCATCAAGGTTCGCCCTTTTTGCATTGCGCTGAACTAGATCACAGCTTGGCCTGCAACAGCGCCTCAAGCTTCTCCTGGTCCCGGGCAAACTGACGAATCCCTTCTGCCAGTTTCTCGGTCGCCATCGCATCTTCGTTGGACAACCAACGGAACTGCGCTTCATTCAGGCTCAAGCGCGCTTCACCGGTATGACCTGGCGCCAATTTACGCTCCAGCTTGCCAGTGTCCGCCGCCAGTTTATCGATCAAGTCCGGGCTGATGGTCAGGCGGTCGCAACCGGCCAGTTGCTCGATCTGATTCAGGTTACGGAAGCTCGCGCCCATGACCACGGTCTTGTAGTCATTGGCCTTGTAGTAGTTGTAGATACGCGTCACCGACTGCACGCCCGGATCATCCGCGCCGGTGTAGTCGTTGCCGTTGGCCTTCTTGTACCAGTCGTAGATGCGGCCTACGAACGGCGAAATCAGGAACACACCCGCATCGGCACACGCCGCCGCCTGGGCGAACGAGAACAGCAATGTCAGGTTGGTCTGGATACCTTCTTTTTCAAGGATTTCAGCAGCGCGGATACCTTCCCAGGTGGAGGCGATCTTGATCAACACGCGGTCACGGCCGATGCCGGCCTTTTCGTACAGCTCGATCAGACGGTGCGCACGCTTCAATACGGCGTCAGTGTCGAACGACAGGCGCGCGTCCACTTCAGTGGAAATACGGCCCGGAATCACTTTCAGGATCTCTTGCCCTACCGCGACGCCAAAACGGTCGCTGGCCAGGCCTACATCGCCCTTGCAGTCGCTGACACAAGCGTTCAACAACTCGGCATAGCCGGGAATGGCCGCGGCTTTGAGCAACAGGGAAGGGTTGGTGGTAGCGTCCACCGGTTTAACGCGAGCGATCGCTTCGAAGTCGCCGGTGTCGGCAACCACGGTGGTCATCTGTTTGAGTTGTTCCAGCTTGGAAGTCATGGGCGTGCTCTGTCCTATGGGTCTAATGACATTACCCGAGCGCTGACAGCCACTCAAGGGCACATGTACGTATCGAAGGCCCCGGCGGCAACATCTGGAAAACGGATGTTTGAAAGGCGGGGCGCGGTGTCCGTAAATACGATGCCAAATCCGGGCGCAGGTTCAACGCGGTTGACCGTTAACGCCCTTCAAGCAACTCCGCCGCCTGATCCAGCAACGCCAGAGGCTCCTTGGCCTTATGGATATCCACCGACAACAATTGCCGAAACTTGCGCGCCCCCGGAAACCCGGTGCCCAGCCCCAGCACATGCCGGGTGATGTGGTGCATCGAACCGCCTGCATCAATATGCGCCGCTATATAAGGCCGTAACTGCGCCAGCGCTTGCGCCCGAGTGATCACCGGTGCCGTGCTGCCGAACAGTTGCTGATCCACCTCAGCCATCACATAAGGATTGTGATATGCCTCACGACCGAGCATCACACCGTCAAAGGTCTGCAAATGCTCGTGACAAGCCTCCAGCGTCTTGATCCCGCCGTTGAGAATAATCTCCAGCTCCGGAAAATCCGCCTTCAACCGCGCCGCCACGTCATAGCGCAGGGGCGGAATGTCGCGGTTCTCCTTCGGCGACAACCCCTCCAGAATCGCAATCCGCGCATGCACCGTAAAACTCGTGCACCCGGCGTCGCGAACCGTGCCGACGAAATCACACAGCTCTTCGTAACTGTCCCGCCCATTAATCCCGATCCGGTGCTTCACCGTCACCGGAATCGACACCGCATCGCGCATCGCCTTCACACAATCAGCCACCAACTGCGGATGCCCCATCAGCACCGCGCCGATCATATTGTTCTGCACCCGATCACTCGGGCAGCCGACATTCAGGTTCACCTCGTCATAACCGTGCTCCTGCGCCATGCGGGCGCAAGCAGCCAGGTCCAGCGGAACACTGCCGCCGAGTTGCAGGGCGAGGGGGTGTTCGGCTTCGTTGTGACGCAGGAAACGATCGTGATCACCGTTGAGCAGCGCGCCGGTGGTGACCATTTCGGTGTAGAGGAGGGCGTGCCTGGAGAGCAGGCGCAGGAAGAACCTGCAATGCCTGTCAGTCCAATCCATCATGGGCGCCACACTGAAGCGACGAGACGGCTCAGGACGGGCAGGGCTAGTGTTTACAGGCGCTTCAGGTTTTTCGAAATTCATTGATACTGATCTTTTATACAGCGGTTTTTACCCATTTTTCCTTGTTTTCCAAACTCGGTTGCTACAATGTATCAACCGAATTCGGCAATGTACCAACTGGAAATGGGCACGATCACATCACGCAAGCGCAAGTACAACTCGACGGCCTAAATGGCGCAGATACGGATCAATCGGGACGGGAAAGCAGTTTATCAGGAAAGCCAGGCCTTCGACCGCAAGCAGGTCGCCCAACGATGACGCGCCTACGGGTTTGTGAGTTCCCGGTCGACTCGGTGGAGCAGGTGTTCATCCAGTCCGGCTGGAGCGCCTCGGAGGAATGCAATGCAGGGAGGTCGGCGGTCTTGGACGGGTTGTTCTGCTGAGCAAGGATTAGGTATCTCGGGTCTGGAGCAACTAGTGTGTATAGCGTGGCCGTGCGGTGGGGCACCATTGGAAAAAATGTCGGCGATTTTTCAATGAAAACCAAGTAGAGAATATGGGTTTTGATGTTTACAATGTGTCAGAGAAACGTTTGTCTCTTCGTTTGAAAAGAGTCGAAAATAAATACAATATTTGTTGGTGTGCAGCAAAGAAGGGACTCGTTCGTGATTAAAAATTTGACCAGTGGTCAGTCAGTTACCCTCAATGCAATACGAGCGTTGGCTGCATTTTCGGTTCTGGTGGGGCATACATTTGTAGATGTTGTCCCAAAAAGCTGGTTTGGGCAGATAATGCCATTTCAAAGCTTGGCCGTTGTTGTTTTTTTCTGGCTTTCAGGGTTTCTTATTGCCTATCAGTGTTTGAGTAAGGCTAATTATAGTTTTGGCGAATACATGATAGATCGGTTTAGCAGAATATATGTTTTATATGTTCCTGCGATGATCATTTCATATCTGGTTTTTATTGTTTTGTTGGGGCGTGTACCTCCAACGGTTTGGGATTTTGTTGGGCATGTATTGCAGCTTCAGCACACGCCGTTTTCCAGAATGATCGAAGGGATACCGCCTATAAAAGTTTATGGGGGTAACAGTGTTCTTTGGACGATAGCTATTGAGTGGTGGCTATATGTCTTCTTCGGCATTGCCTTTTTTTGGCAGTCGATGTCAACACTTGAAAGAGCGCTTGCGTTACTGCTAGCTGGTCCGGCGATCCTCGTTGTTGGGTACTTTACGGTTTGGGAGTCTGTCGCTTGGGAGTGGTTTCTTGGTGCAGCCTGTGCTGCGATATATTTTTACGCGCCACAGATTAGCTGGAAGCAAGTTGTTATCCCGCTTTTTGCTGTTGTGGCTGGGGTATTGTGGAGGTTTCAGAGGCTCTCGCTTGCTAGTCATATGAATATGTATGACTTGCAGCTTATGATTTTAGTAGGTGTAGGGTTGATGCTTGTTTTATTGGCCAGCACGAACCTTCGTATCCCCTCGGCGGTAAGGTGGGTGGCTGCAAAAGGGGCTTTTGTATCTTATGCAATGTATTTGACGCATGAGCCGATTCGTGTGTTGATTGCTAATTATATAAGCGTAACTAATGTTTCTAATGTTTGGCTTTCAGTTTTCTTGTGTACGCTGTTTGCTGCTTTTTGCGCGTGGCTTCTAGAGGATAAACATTTGAATTTGCGTGCTTGGCTGAAAAGAAAGTTAATCGCTCCCAGGCGAGAACTGCTCAAAGTTCAGGCCTCGAAGCTGACCTAGATCTAATTGCCATAGCCTGCCATGTGCGGGCTTTTCGGAGGGAGGGCTGGTCGGGGGGCGTGAGAGTGATTGGGTTGTATTAGCCCAGAGCCTTGATTCTTTACGTTACCCATAGTCTTCCTGGCTGGAACCTCGAACTTTGATCGTTTGATAAGATTACGGCGATGAAACCCAAACATGCAGAATTCTGCCGATAGCTAAATTTATTCATGGGGGCGTCGATAGGTTTCGAGCGTCCCCTCGACAGGATATTTAATGAAGCTTATTCACATCGGGCTCCCCAAGGCCGCGTCAACTTACATTCAAGCCGCGGCACAGCAGCGGGGCGACGTGCAAGTACTGCAATGGCACAATTACGCGCAGAATATTGTTCATGCCGCTTCTCTGAAAGCTTATCTGAGAGGGCCAGGTGAATCGAGCATAGCCCCACACCAGCCTCTGGCTGGCGCCCCTGCTTTCGTTAGCAGTGAAGAGCTCTGCGGGTGGGCTCCGAGACCTGTAACGCAACTCGAAATTCAAACGTACCAAAACCTGGTGGCGGCGGCGCTGAAACGTGAATTAGCCGGAGCTAAAGTACTGATTGTAACAAGAAGTCCATTGTCATTTGTGGACAGCTATTACAATCAGGCTGTAAAGGAAGGCGCCTCTGAAAACCCATTTGTGTTTGCCGAGCGGTGGCGTGCCCTGTTGCTTGAGCTTCTGAATTACACCAGGCTGTGCGAACTTTACTCTTCATATTTTGGTGCATCGAACGTATTGGTTGTTCCCGTAGAGTTATTACGTGACGACCCCGCTCATTTTTACGACATGATTGAAGGGCACGCAGGCTTTACCCTGAGGCCTCGCTCTCCTGAGAGTATTCAGCACAACCGCTCACTAACCAGCCATGAACTTCAGGCTATGAGAGTGCTGAATCGAATTGTAAAAATACTTTCAGCAGATCAACAGGGCAAGCCAGAGCAATTCCTGCTGCCTCATTTAAACTCGATAAAGCGCAGTTTTTTATCGTATTACCTTGAAAATGATCCGAACTCCATGCGGCGCAGCCAGCGGTCGCTTCGGGCGGTCGGGGTTAGCGTCGACAAGCGTTTGGTATCAACGGTACTTCTTGAAAAATGCCGTACGCAAATCATTGGCGGCTTGAGCGGCCTGGGGCACCATTCCTTTCCGAGTAAATATCTATCTAAATACCTGGCGGAAGTTGGGGGTGATCGCCTAATGAACGGGTCATAACAGTAATGCCCAGGACTACTGATCACAATGGAACGATGCCGAGTAAATTGCTCGGCACGGACTAACCAATGCGCAGGGAGACGCTAGACTATTTTATGAATTCGCCAGTCAATAACCCTAATTTGACTTCTGTCAGCCACCATGTGACCCAGACTGAACGCGCCCATTACATGGGGCATCAAGGCGCCGTACTTTGGTTGACGGGCCTCTCGGCTTCCGGGAAGTCGAGTTTGGCAATGGCCTTGGAGGCGCATCTACTGAGGGCTGGTTACGCGTGCTACACACTTGACGGAGATAATGTTCGCAAAGGACTTAATGCCAACCTCGGCTTTTCAGAAGACGATAGAACAGAGAACATCCGCCGGGTTAGTGAGGTGGCAGCGCTTTTTGCCGATGCGGGCATGGTTTGCATCACTGCGTTTATTTCACCTTATCGCGAGGGGCGTGCTCGTGCTCGTGCTGCAGCCTGCAACACGTCTTTCCACGAGATCTACATAGCGGCAGACCTGGCAACCTGCGAGATGCGTGATCCCAAGGGCCTGTATCGCAAGGCCAGGGCCAGAGAGCTTCGCGATTTCACTGGTATAGACGCGCCATACGAGCCGCCTCTGACCCCTGATCTGGTCATTGATACGGCTAACCAGACGTTCGAACAAAGCCTGAGCAGACTGATTGAATACGTTGTTGAGCACATCCTGCCAAGAACTGACCGGCGTCGGTGAGTCGGCGCTACACCGGTGGGGCGACGAGGTTCAACAAGAACGCAAAGGCGTTACTCCGCAGAGCGATGCGCTGACTCTGGAGCAACAGAAAATCCAGGAGCTGGAAGCTCGTATCACTCGACTTGAGCGAGAGTTTTGGGGGGATATGTAGTGTTTTTTGGTTTTGCTACATCGTGCGCATGGAAACGTTTATGTTGGTCTGGGTGTTTAGTTCAATGAGGGTTAATGCCCCGTCATCAAAGGAGCAGCCGGTGTCGATGTATACCGCATTTCCCAAACGGGTAACTGAGGCAACTGTTGAGTGGCCGACATAAATTTGGTCTATGCCTTTGATTAAAACTTCATCCCGGGTTTCGATTTTATTTCTGGCATACAGCGCTTTTTCTAAAGCTAGACGCTGATAGGCCTCGCCAAGCCGACCAGTAATAGCGTCTTTGGCGTTCTGCCATGTGTGATTATTGTGTGTGAGTGGAGTTTCAGCATGCACAATCCCAATTTTTCGGCCATCCAACAATTCAACTTCAATTATTAGAGGGAGATTTTGCAATACGTTAGAGAGCTTTTTTTGGACTACAGGCGGTAGTTCATAAAGCCATGCACCACCATTGCGAGAATGTCTGGCAATGTCTCCATGGCCAGAAATACAGTCGATGAGCATCTGTTCGTGGTTGCCTCTCACAGCATGAAACCATGGCTCCTGCAGCCAGTCCATCACGTCGATGGAGTCGGGTCCTCTATCAATGAGGTCGCCCACGGAAAAAATTCGATCAAGGTTTTTATTAAATCCGGATTTTTTTAAAAGAAACGCTAAGAGCTTGAAGTGTCCGTGGATGTCGCCGACTACAAAATCTCGACCAATTTTGTTGGGTGTAAACGACTGGGTTTTGTGCATTGTCAGTAATTTAATGAGTTGATATTCAGATGATCGCAATGATTGCCCGGCGGAGGCCAGGCGCTGCTCTGGCAGCGCCATGCCGTGGTTTCAATGTGCGGGTTCGAGGGTTGCGGTGGCGCCGGTGGCGGTCGGTTGGCGATCGATAAACGCCTGGACGTACGGTGCGGCCACCTCGCCATAGGCCTTCGAGCCCACCTCATTGAGGTGATTCGCGTCCGAATAGATCAGGGTGCCGTTCAGCATCGGCACGTGGGCGAACAGCGGGGTGCGCGACAGGTCGAGGAAGGTGGCGTTGTCATGACGCGCGACGATCGCCTTGATCTTCTCGTTGGCACCCGCCCACTCCGCGTGCATCGACACTGTCATGTCTAGACCGAAATGATTGGCACGCTGGATGCGCAAGGGGTTCGCCGCGAGCATTGGCACTTGGGCCAGCACCAGCACCCGCTGGTTGCGGGCCGACGTTTCGCTCAGGAACTGCTCCAGCTGGGTGAGGAATGCGCTGCTCGGCGTATGGAATTGCCACATGCCGGCAAGGATGATCGCGTCGGCCGTTGGCGTGTACTTCCTGGCTTGCGCGATCTGCGCCCGACAATCGGCGCGCCCCCATTCGGCAATGCGCTCCACATCGAAACCCGGAATGGTCACGCAGTTGCTCGAGGAGATGACCCTGATCTGCGCGTGGGTGGCATTGCCCACCACGTCGGCGAAGTAGTTCAGTTGCGCGGCATGGCTGTCGCCAAGCATCAGCAGCGTGTGTTGAGAGGTGCGTTCACCTCGGATGCAGTCGCCGATCATATGGCTGTGGCAGAGTTCGGCATCGATCCCGTAGCGGGTCAGTGCGTCGGGAAGCGGCTCCACCAGCTTGCGGCTGAGTGTGGTGGCCGCCAGCACCGCCAGCAGCGTCACTCCCAGCATGCCGGCCAGGCGCCCGTAAGCTGCGGGGGTGGACATGCGCCGCCGGAAGGGCGACTCGACCCAGCGATAGGAAAGATAGCCCGACACGCCCGTCAGCACGATGAAGGCCACGGCAGCCAGGGGGGGCAGCTCATAAGTTCCGGACAGGTAGCGAATGCCCGCCAGGATCGGCCAGTGCCAGAGGTAAAGCGAGTAGGACAGGGCGCCGATGAACACCAGCGGCTTGAGCGAGAGGAGGCGGTTGACCAGGCTGTTCCGGCTCAGCAGCAGCAAGGCGGTACCCAGGCATGCCGGTATGGCCATCAGGCCAGGGAAGGTGCGTCCTTCGGCGATGAAGGCGAAACTGCCGGCGATCAGCAGTAAGCCCAATGCAGCCATGAGATGGGCCTTGCCGGTGGAGACGTCCTTGCGCGGGACCAGCGCCGCAAGGCTGCCGAACAGGAATTCCGGGATCCGCGCCAGCAGGGAGAAATACACCCGTTGCTGATGTTCGCCGTGCAGGCGGAATTCTGACCAGGCCAGCAATGCCGCCGTCAGCACCAGCAGCGAAGGCACCAGCCAGCGCCGAGGGGTCAACAGCAGGAGGGCCGGCAGCAGCAGGTAGAACTGCATTTCGATCGCCAACGACCAAGTGTGCAGCAATGGCAGCTCATGGACGGCCGGGCCGAAGTAATCGTGCTGCTTGGCGAAGAAGGTGTTGCTGTTGAAGTAGAGCGCCGACTTCACGCTGGCCCTGAACGCGTCGAAGTCGTTCGGAATGAAGAGTATTGCCGCGCACAGCGCCACGATGATGATCAGCACCAGGTAGGCCGGCACGATCCGTTTGATCCGGCTGGTGTAGAAGCTGATCAGTGAGAATTCATTCTGGCGCTTGCGGGTCAGGATGATCCCGGTGATCAGGAAGCCCGAGATCACGAAGAACATGTCTACGCCGATGAAGCCGCCGGGCAACCAGTATTTGTTCAGGTGGAAGATGATCACGCTGAGAACGGCAATCGAGCGCAAGCCCTGGATATCGTTCCTGAGTTCTTGAGTACTCATGTATTTCGCTCGTGATGCTCGCGGTGGCTCGAGTGCCGGTTTCTCGGCTTGAAGTACTGCTGGAGCATCGGTATGTGTGCGGATAGATCAGACATTCAAGGCCTTGCCACAGGAAAGCTTTCAAAGGTGGTGAACTGGCCGATTCTACAGGGATTGTTCCATGTGTGTCGCCGCGCGGCCCCTGTCGACAGATACGCGGCTTCAATGCGCGGCCTGGCCGGTGACACATTGATCGGGGCGCGGCGCGGGGAATCACTCATGGTTAATGGTTAAAAATTAAAGCGTTCCTCAAAGGCGGTCTGCTGCCCCAACTTGACAGTGCACTGGCGTGCCACTTCGACGGGCACGACCTGGCCCAGCAGTGGTAACAGTCCTGTGTAGAACACCTTGTCGCAGGCCGCATCCTTGCTGAAGGCCTGAGAGTTACCCGACGCATCGGCGGTAATGCGGCAGCCCGCGACCAAATCAGCAGGCAGTTCTTTTAACGGCAAAGGTTTTTGGGTGCGGCTTTCCTGAACGATGACCAGCTCGTTGCAACCACCGCTGACTGAACCTTCCTTGACGGTTTTTTCAAAGGCTACGCGTTGGTAGTCTGTACCGGTGAAGACCGCTTGGTCGTTAACGCTGACCCTGTACTGCGATGGCTGGAAAGCAATTGCCCTTATGCAGAAGCGGGTGGTGATCGGCTGGTTGTTTACCGTGGCAGTTGCCGTCTTGCAGCCCGGAACGGCATTCGCGAAGTAGGCGTCAGGCGAGTTGGCGCAGCCAGCCAGTGATAGCAGACACGCGCCAATCAAGATTTTTTTCATGGAATTCCCTGTGAGTCAGCGCGCCGGTTTTAAGTTTTTGCACTGAAGGCACAATGATATCATTGTCGGGCAAGTCATCGATCTGTCCTTTCTATAACCGGTTTGCAAACCAGGTGCGTCTTTCGGCACAACGATGCTGGAGGCTGCCCACTCCGTTATTTGAGAGCGCCTGTTTACATCAAGAAACCCTGGAACCTGAACCAATGCTGTCGCCTGGCGAGGTTTCACCCTGCTTGATGACCCAGCGGCTTAGGATAAATCCATGTCCGGCACTTCCAGCCCATAGGGAACTGAAAAATGATCTCGAACCTCTTCAAAGTCGTGATGATCGGCGGTGTCTTGCTGTTGAGCGCTTGTTCAGGTGTGAGCACTCATAGCAATTATTCAGAAGACCTCCAGCCATCCGCCGGTTTCGGCCCTGGCCCGACCAATAACCACAGTCAGTTGAGTTTCCATGGCAGCGCGCTCGGTAGCAGCTTCGGCGAGTACAGTTCCGGCTTGTTGCACGACGATTAAGGTGTGACGCAACGGCGCGGTATTTCTGCCGTTGCGCATTCTCCGAAGGGCGGCTGCATGAAATACGGCTATTTGGCCTCAGGCGTCGCTATCCACTCACCCAAAACCTTCTGATACTTCCCAGTCACCTTGGCCAGGTGCAACCACTGATCGACATACAACTTCCACGTCATGTCATCACGCGGCAGCAGATACGCCTTCTCCCCATATTGCATGAACTGGCTCGGATTCACTGCGCACAATCCGGGTTTGAGTTTCTGCTGATACAGGGCTTCCGACGTGTCGGTAATCATCACGTCAGCTTTCTTGTCCAGCAGCTCCTGGAAGATGGTCACGTTGTCGTGAAGGCTCAATTGCGCCTTGGGCAGGAAGGCGTGAACAAAAGCTTCGTTGGTGCCGCCGGCCGGTTCGACCAAGCGAACCGAAGGCTGGTTGATTTGCTCGACGGTCTGATACTTCGCCTGATCTTCGCAGCGCACCAACGGGATTTTGCCGTCGACGTCCAGCGTGGTGCTGAAGAAGGCTTTTTTCTGACGTTCCAGGGTGACCGAGATCCCGCCCATGCCGATGTCGCATTTGCCCGCCAGCATGTCGGGCATCAGGGTTTTCCAGGTGGTCGGTACCCACTCGACCTTGACGCCAAGGCTGTCGGCCAGCGAGCGGGCCATGGCGATGTCGATGCCCGAGTATTCGCCGTTCTCGGCTTTAAACGTGTAGGGCTTGTAATCGCCTGTGGTGCACACGCGCAGTTGGCCTTGCTGGATGACGCTGTCCAGGTGCGATTGTTCGGCCTGGGCGCCAAACGATAGTGCGAGCAGGCTACCGAGCATTACTGTGCATTTATTGGTTTTCATGTGTACCCGACTTCCGTGATGGATTGGGGCTGAGAGTACTTAATTTTTCCTGCCGATGGTTATAAGTACTTCGGATTCTGCTGCCCGATTGGCTATTGCGCAGCGGCCTCCATTTCCGGACTCAGCGTTCCCAACCAGGCCACCAGCCCCACAATCAACACCGCGAGCGCCAACTCAACAACCATGCTGCGTCGCAACGCGTTGGCGGCAACTTCGTATTTCCCCTCCCGTAACGACCGTTCCAGAAACGGCCCAAGGTGAAACCGGTTCAACGCGGCGAGCACCAGCATCCCGGCAAACAACCCCACTTTGATAAACAGCAAAATCCCATAGGTACTTAGCAACAAGTCATCAAGCTTCGGCCCGACGATGAACAGGTAATTCACCACGCCCGTGACCGTGATGACGACCACGATCACCGCGCCCACCGATTCAAATCGAGCGACAGCCCGAGCCAGTAACCTGATGCGTTCCGCAGTTTGCAGTGCGTTGATTTTCGCCATCAGCGCAAACGCTACCAGCGCACCCAGCCACGCGCCTGCCGCCAGCAGATGCAGAATATCCATCGCAAAATGCCAATAACGACGGCTGCCTTCATCCATCGCCCCATGACCGCTCCAGGCCAGGCTGGCCAAGGCAATAGCGCCGGCAAAAGACGCAATCAGCAGGCTGAATCCGGGCGCACGGTCATTGAGCGTAACCGCCAAACCGGCGATAACCAGCGCGGTGATGCGCACCGACCAGGCCAACCCGAAATCCGTCTCGAACACCATCATCTGGACATGCGGTCGCAGCTCGGTGAAGTCCGATTCTCCGCTCATCGCACTCACCATCGTCAGCATGCTCGCCACGGACAACAGCACTCCGAGCGCGGCCTTCACCAGCAGGATCGACCGAAACGGCAGCACCGCCCCGGACACCCGTTCCCGGCCCGCAAGGCTGTAGAGCCCGAACAAACCCAGACCAAACAGCACCATCAAATCCACATACAACCCAAACCGCAGTGCAATGCTGACCCAGTCGCTCATCAATCACTTCACTTTGAACGTAACGTTGCCGGTGATCGGGTGAGTGTCCGAAGACACCGCGCGCCATTCGACTTTGTAGCTGCCGGCGGGCAACGGCGAGAGCGGGGTGATGAGCATGGTTTTCGGGTCGCTGCCGCCGGTGACTTTGGCTTTCATCGGCATGGGGGAGTGGGCCATGCCTGGCATTTCGGTCATGACCAGTTTCGCGCCGGAAAACTGAGTCATGAGGCTTTCGGAAAAGTGCAGTTCGATCATGCTCGGTGCCGCGCCATCCGCACCTTCGGTCGGGGTGGATGAGAGTAGTTTCGGGTGCGCCTGAGCCAGTGTGCTCATGAGCAAGCCGATGACAACAGCGGTGGTTTTCATTGTGCGCATGCAAGGCCTCTTTACCGCTCGAAGCGGTTTTTTTTGATGGTGATGTGAGTGCGATCAGAACCACAGCCGAACGCCGAGAACGACGCGTGCTTCACTGCGATCCTCGCCATCGTCTTTGGCGAAATCGGCGGTTTTGCCGTAGGTGCGGTTCCAGGTCACGCCGATGTACGGGGCGATTTCCCGACGAATTTCATAGCGCAACCGCAGCCCGGCTTCGGTGTTGGCGAGCCCGGAACCAATGCCCCGCTGCGGATCGTTTTTGCCGTAGACATTCAGCTCGGCGGTCGGCTGCACAATCAGCCGGTTGGTCAGCAGGATGTCGTAGTCACCTTCCAGCCGCACCGCGCTCTGGCCGCCTTCGCCGATGAACGCCGTGGCTTCGGCTTCGAAGTTGTACAGCGCCATGCCTTGCACGCCGAACGCGGCCCAGGTTTGTGGGGCGCCGGGTTTGAAGTCCTGACGCACGCCGCTCACCACATCCCACCATGGCGAGATTGCGTGGCCCCATAGCGCCTGGATTTCAGCGTCTTCGGTCTTGCCGTTGCTGCGCTCGCCTTCGGATCGCAGCCACAGGCGATCGATGTCACCGCCGATCCAGCCCGATAAATCCCAGGCCAGTGCGCTGCCATCGTCGGCGTCCTGCCATTCGAGTTTGTCGGCGAGGAAGTAGTGATTGAGCGCGGAATCATGCACGTTATGGCCGCCGGGGCTGACGAACACGGCGGCGCGGTCGGCATCGGTCAGCGGCGGGATCGGCGTGCGGCTTTCAGTGGGCGCGGCGGGCTGCATCTGGCCGTCGTCCATGCTTTGCATCTGGCCATGGTCCATGCCCGGCATCTGGCTGTGATCCATATTCTGCATGTCGCCGGTGGCGGCGCTCGCCGAAGAAAGCGTCAGGCCCGTTGTGCAAACGGCGAGAAAAATCGATGTAAGTCTGGTCATGGGTAGCGCCTCATTCTTCCACGCGAACTTCACGGAACATGCCCATTTCCATGTGATACAGGAGGTGGCAGTGATAGGCCCAGCGGCCGAGTGCGTCGGCGGTCACCCGATAGCTGCGTCGGGAGCCGGGGGGCATGTCGATGGTGTGTTTGCGCACCATGAACTCGCCGTTCTCGTCTTCGAGGTCGCTCCACATGCCGTGCAGGTGGATGGGGTGGGTCATCATCGTGTCGTTGACCAGCACGATGCGCACGCGCTCGCCGTACTTGAGGCGCAGCGGTTCGGCATCGGAGAATTTCACGCCGTTGAACGACCACGCGAATTTCTCCATGTGGCCGGTGAGGTGCAGTTCGAGGGTGCGGCCCGGGTCGCGGCCGTCCGGGTCTTCGAAGATGCTGCGCAGGTCGGAATAGGTCAGGACACGGCGGCCGTTGTTGCGCAAGCCAAGGCCGGGATCGTCGAGTTTCGGCGAGGTGCTCATGGCTTGCATGTCCACCAGCGGGTTGTCGTTTTCCGTCGCGGGATGCGCTTGCATGCCACCCATCGCGCTGTGGTCCATGCCAGCCATGCTGCCGTGATCCATCCCGCCCATGCCCATGTCATCCATGGTCACCAACGGTCGCGGATCGAGTGCAGGCACAGGCGCGGACAAACCCGCCTTCATCGCCAGCGTGCCGCGCGCATAACCGGTGCGATCCATCGACTGGGCGAACACGGTGTAAGCGTCCTGCGTCGGCTCGACAATCACATCAAACGTCTCCGCCACCGCAATGCGGAATTCATCGACGCTCACCGGTTTGACATGCAGCCCGTCCGCCGCGACCACCGTCATTTTCAGGCCGGGAATGCGCACGTCGAAATAGGTCATGGCCGAACCGTTGATAAACCGCAGTCGCAGTTTTTCACCTGGCCGGAACACACCCGTCCAGTTCGAGTCCGGCGCCTGGCCGTTCATTAAATAGGTGTAAGTGGCGCCGCTGACGTCGGCGAGGTCTGTGGGATTCATCTTCATTTCGGCCCACATCTTTCGATCGGCGACCGTGGAGGCCCAACCGTTTTTGCTGACGTCGTCGATGAAATCGCCCACGGTGCGCTTGTTGTAGTTGTAGTAATCGGATTGCTTTTTCAGGGTACTCATCAGGCTGGCCGCGTCTTCGTCGGTCCAGTCGGTCAGCATCACCACGTGATCGCGGTCGTACTCAAAGGGCTCCGGCTCCTTGGCGTCGATCACCAGCGGACCGTAAACGCCGGACTGCTCCTGAAGGCCCGAATGGCTGTGATACCAGTAAGTGCCGTTCTGCCGGACCTGAAATTGATAGACGTACACGCCGCCCGGTTCGATGCCGTGAAAACTCAGGCCCGGCACGCCGTCCATGTTGGCCGGCAGCAAAATGCCGTGCCAGTGAATGGAGGTGGTTTCCTTGAGTCGGTTCTTCACCCGCAGCGTGACCGTGTCGCCTTCACGCCAGCGCAGCAGCGGGCCGGGAATGCCACCGTTGATGGTCATCGCGGTGCGCGGATTGCCGGTGATGTTGACCGGGGTTTCGCCGATGAACAGCTCGAAATCGCTGCCCGTGAGCATCTGCGGTTCGCCAGGGCGGGTGAGCGCCCACACAGGCGTGCGCCATAACCCGAGGCCGCCGAGCAATCCGCCCGCGGCCAGCCCCTTTACGAAGGTGCGTCTTGAAGTGTTGGAGTGCATGCCGTTTTTATTCCCGGTCCGTCAGTTGGGAGACAACTTGACGACGAGGCTAACGGGCGATGCCTTTCAGCAGACTGAAGCGGGGATTACAGTTTTGACAGTTTCAACGTGGTGTTCAACGGTTGGTGGAAGGCTTGGAGGTCGATGCCACCGTCCCGCTACCGCAATTGATATACAAAGACTTTTTAAGCCAGCGCTGATCCGGGTAGTACGAAAACAACAGTTGCCCGTCTTTCATCGAGTCAATCAGCTTGTGCGCAATCGCCGGCCGTACCGCCGGGCAACCGAGGCTGCGGCCAATCCGCCCGTTTGCCCGTGCAAGCACCGGGCTGACATAAGGCGCGCCATGAATGACGATCGCCCGGTCAAAGGCGTTGTCGTTGAAGCCCGGTTCGAGTCCTTCCATGCGCAACGAATAGCCGTTTTGCCCGACATAACTTGACTGCGTGCGATACAAGCCCAGGCTGGTGGCGAAGCTTTCGTTTTGATTGGAAAACTTGACCGCCATGTTCTCGCCGCTGTTGCGACCGTGGGCAACCAGTTCGTGAAACAGCAACTTGCGCTGTTTAAGGTCAAACACCCAAAGGCGTTGTTCGGTGGAGGGCAGGGAGTAATCGATGACGGCAAGTCTTTGGACAGGCGCGGCACCTTGGGCCAAGCTGCATTGAGAGGCACGTACGGCCAGTGCAATCACCTTGGCGTTAGCGTCTGGAGCGGCTTTGACCAAAGCGGCTTCAAGTGAGTCGGCGTAGGCTGCCGTGACTGACGTTGAACTCAGCAGCAGGGCCGTAATTAGGAAGCCGAAGCGGTCTAGCGCCATATGCGTGTCTCATCATGATTGTTTCGAGTCTAGCAGCGAGAGCGCGGCTAGCCGGTGAATGCGGGAGATTAAGGATTATCCATGGGGCAGTTAACAAGGTTATTCGTCATAAGCCGTGTGTTTTTTATGGGCTTTCTGATCAGCGGTGCAGCGATTGCGCAAACTTCGCCGATCGAGCAGTCATCTCCAGCTATCAACGTCAGTGAGGCTGCAGCGGATGACATCGTCGGTCAGGCGATTCAGAGCATGCTGGCGCCGTTGGCCTCGGCGTTTCCGCCGTTGCTCACATCCCCCAGGCATCAACGGGTAGACGTTAACCGTGTGGTCATGGATTTTTATATGCATCGCAGCTATCGCGCAGCGTGGACACAAGACAGTGATATCACCCAGTTGCTGGAAAGCCTGGGCAACACGCAAGCGGATGGTCTGGAACCGGCAGATTTTCATATTGATGAATTGGCCAAGGCACGAGCGTCGATGCAAACCCCGGCGCAGCGGGCGAGTTTCGATATCGTCGCCACCCGGACGTTCATCGCCGCACTCCTGCAATTGCGGCGCGGCAAGGTCGACCCTTCGCGCCTGGACATTCATTGGAATTTCGACCCGGTCGGCGTCGATCCGCGTGAAGACGTGAACACCTTCTTCGCCGCCCTCGACAGCCATGACGTCGCCCGGGCATTTGCTCAAGCGCCACCGCAAGAAGCGGTTTATGGCAGCTTGCGCATGGGTTTGGCGCAACTGCGCAAGGTCCGGGATGCAGGTGGCTGGCCGAAGGTTGCCGAAGACAAGTCGCTCAAGCCAGGTATGGACGAACCTGCGGTCGCGCAGCTGCGAGCCCGTTTGGCGGCCGGTGGTTATCTGGCCCCACAGTTGAAACCACGTAGCGACTACGACGCTGTCGTCACTGCGGCGGTCAAAAAGTATCAAGCCGAACAATACCTGGGCGCGGACGGTGTGGCCGGGGCGGCGACGCTCGCAGCGTTGAATGTGTCGGTTGAGGCGCGGATCGACCAGGTTCGGGTGAACATGGAGCGTGCGCGTTGGTTGCTGTACAAACTTCAGGGCACTTTTGTCATCGTTGACATAGCTGGTTACAAAGTTGCGCTCTACCGCGACGGCAAGCCGATTTGGCGTTCTCGTGTGCAAGTCGGCAAACCGTTTCGCAGTACGCCGGTGTTCCAGTCAGAGATTACCTACGTCACGTTCAACCCTACCTGGACCGTGCCCCCGACCATTCTGGTCAAGGACATGCTGCCCAAGATTCAGAAAAATCCCGGCTACCTTGCTGCCAACCGAATCAAGCCCATTGACCGTGAAGGGAACTTGCTCGACCCATCGACGGTCGATTGGTCCAACCCGCGCGGCGTTACGCTGCGACAGGATGCCGGGCCGGACAACTCGCTGGGCCAGGTCGTGATCCGGTTTCCCAATGAATACGCGATTTATCTGCACGACACGCCGCATCGCGAGTTGTTTGCTCAATCTCGCCGCGCCACCAGCTCAGGCTGCATCAGGGTCGAGAACCCGCTGCAGTTGGTGGAGCTGTTGTTCAACGATCCAGTGCATTGGAACAGCGCCGGGATCCAGGCGCAGTTGGCCAACGGCAAGACCGAAAACATCCGGCTTCCCGTCAAGGTGCCGGTGCTGTTGGCTTACTGGACGGTGGACCTGAGTAATGATGGTCGTGTGATGTTCAAGCCCGATGTCTACGGGTACGACTCTGCGGTTCTGCGGGGATTGAATCTGCGTTCGGAACTGCCTGCTCCGCAATGGCAGCAGGCAGGACCGCCTGCGCTGGCGGCCGGGCAAAAAAGCACTGGCGAGTAGCAGGGCGCGACAGTTGTAGAGGGCGGTTCCTGTTCATTCGGCGAGGCCAATCCGCAGCGGCTGCAGCGACGCGGTTTGCGCCATGGTTGAAAACTACCACAATGAAAAAGACCCAAAGGAACAGGGACAGTGAAGATGGATGTTGCGCCAGAAAATTCGGTACCCATTGCAGGTTTGCCTCATGTGCATGACCTCGATGAGTGCCGCAACATTCAAAAAGGGTCGGTGTTCATCATTGCCTCGGGGGCAACCGCCAAGGATTTTCCGCTGGAGAACTACGCAGACATTCCGATGATCACGATGAACGGGGCCATCTCGAAGTTCATCGGTACCGCTATCAAGCCGTTCTTTTATGCTTGCACCGACATTGCCTTTTACCGGGAGCAGCCTGAATTGCTGGCGGCGGGGATGCACCTCAGTGAGCGGGTTGCCGTGTGGGAAGAGCACATCCGGCGTTCGGCCGTCATGCCCGAAGGGGACCTGTACCTGCTGACCAAGGCGCCCAAGCTTTCCTGGAGTGACCTGGTCTTCAGGGGTGATAAGGAACTCATCAGAAGTCGCAGGCTTGGAAACGGTCGCAACAGAACCCTGGGGTTCAGCAAGAACCTCAAGCGCGGCTTTTTTGATGCGCGCACGGTGGCCTATCTGGCGCTGCAAATTGCCTACCACGCAGGTTTTAACAAGGTGTTTCTGGTGGGTGTCGACTTGAATCAGTCAGTGCGGCGTTTTTATGAAGAAGACGATGCCGACGCGTCACCGTGCATGCTCGATCAGCATTTTTTTACGAGAATTCTGCCCTCGTTCAAGATCCTGTCGAAGTACGTCGTGAATGATGATTTTCAGGTTTACAACTTGTCCGGTTCCTCCAGGATTCCTGTCGAACTTATTCCTCGGGTGACGTTGGATGAAGTCGACAGGATGCTCTGAGGATTGTCCATGCATTCATGAATGAGGCTTACGCCTTGAGGCCGGGTTTCGCGCACGAATGGGCGTTCATTGCGCGCCCATTCCTCATGCTCATGCCTTGCCCAGCTCTTCCTGCAAAAACGCCACCAAGGCTCGCTGCAACCCGGTCAACGCGCCCTCGCGGCTGATCAGCGCCAACTCGGTCGGCGGCAGTTCGGGCAGATCGCTGCACACGCGGTGCTCGGGCAGCACCGCCGAAGCGGGCAGCACCGACACGCCCAGCCCGGAGGCCACCGCCGCCTGAATACCCGTCAGGCTGTGGCTGCCGAACGCAACGCGCCAGGGCCGCTGCGCCACATCCAGCAGACGGATCGCCCGTTGCCGATAAATGCAGCCCTGTGGGAACAAAGCCAAGGGCAATACTCCATTGGCGGAGTCGACTCCCACACCCTTGACCCACACCAGCGTTTCCGGCCACGCCGCCCAGCAGGGGCCGCTGTCCGGTTCGCGTTTGACCAGGGCAATATCGAGGGTGCCCGCCGCGAGTTTTTGCTTGAGATCGGTGCTCATGCCGCTGACGGTTTCCAGGCGCGCTTCAGGTCTGGCCCGGTTGAAGCCGGCAAGGATCACGGCCATGCGCCGGGCATCGAAATCTTCCGGTACGCCGATGCGCAGGATTTCCAGGTCGAGGTCGCTGGCCAAGGCTTCCACCGCCTCCGAGGACAGGGCCAGCAAGCGCCGTGCGTAGTGAATCAGCATCTCGCCATGCTCGGTCACGCTGATGTTCTGCCCGGTTCGGTCACGCAACAGCAGCGCATGCCCGACCAGTTCTTCGAGTTTGCGCACCTGTTGGCTTACGGTGGATTGGGTCCGGTGCACGCGTTCGGCGGCGCGGGTGAAGCTGCCTTCGTCCGCCACACAAACGAAGGTCTTGAGCAATTCGAGATCGAGCATGGCGGCCTCTTGATATTCGATTTGTCACTGACAGATCGTTATTAATTTAATTTCACACTATCACTGATCGCTCTTAACATGAAGATCACCCTTCAGAGGAAACGAACATGACACTCACAATCACCCCGCGCCCCGAGTGGCTGACCTTCGATTGCTACGGCACGTTGATTCAGTGGGATGAGGGCTTGAAAGCCGTGGTGGTGGACATCTTGCGCGACAAGGGGGATCACAGCGTTGATGTCGATCGTCTGATCGAGGTGTACGACCGGTATGAGCACCGGCTGGAACAGATGCCGCCGCATCGCTCGTTCCGCGAGTTGAGCACTAGCGGGTTGCATCTCGCCCTGGAAGAACTGGCGTTGGCGAGTGCCCCCGAAGACAGTCTGCGCCTGGCCGCGGCGATCCCGCGGATGCCGCCGTTTCCGGAAGTGATCGAGACCCTCGCCCGGCTCAAGGCGATGGGTTTCAAGCTGTGCATTGTGTCCAACACCGATGACGACATCATCGCCGGCAACGTTGCGCAACTGGGCGGGCACATCGATCGGGTCATCACGGCGCAGCAGGCCGGCGCTTACAAACCGGATCCGCGACTGTTCGACTACGCTCACGAGCAACTCGGCGTGACACGTGAACAAGTGGTGCACATCTGCGCCAGCCCTACGCTGGACCACACCGCCGCGCGGGACATGCACTTTCGCTGCGTGTGGGTCGATCGCGGCACCGGTCGGCAATTGCTGCCGGACTACCAGCCCGATGCGACAGTAAACACGCTGGATCAAGTCGTGCCCTTGTTCAAATCCCTTGGCTGGTAAACCCGGAGTCATTGCCATGGCACACACCCTTGCAGGCAGTTCCCGTCCCACCCGTTACACCGAGCTGAATCTGGATTCGCAGGCGGCCATCACCGCGCGTACGGAACTGGCAGCGTGCTTCCAGCTTGCGGCCCTGCACGGTCTGGAGGAGGGGATCTGCAACCACTTTTCCGCGATGGTGCCGGGCCGGGATGATCTGTTTTTTGTGAACCCCTATGGTTATGCCTTCGAAGAAGTCAGCGCTGAAAATCTTCTGGTTTGCGATTTTCACGGCAATGTCGTGGCCGGCGAAGGGCAGCCTGAAGCGACCGCGTTTTACATTCACGCCCGCCTGCACCAACAGCTGCCAAGGGTGAAAGTGGCGTTCCATACGCACATGCCTCACGCCACGGCGTTATGTTTGCTGCAAGGCCCGCCGTTGTTGTGGCTGGGGCAGACGGCATTGAAATTTTACGGCCGCACGGCGGTGGACGAGGACTACAACGGCCTGGCCCTCGATGAATCCGAAGGCGACCGGATCGCCAGTATCATGGGCAATGCCGACATTCTGTTTCTGAAAAACCACGGTGTGATTGTCGCCGGACCGACCATTGCCGAGGCGTGGGATGATCTGTATTACCTCGAGCGTGCCGCCCAGGTGCAACTGATGGCGATGGCGACCCAGCGCGATCTCAAGCCTGTGCCCGAGCCGATTGCCCGGCGCGCCTACGAACAAATGCGCCTGGGGGATGCCGAAAGCGCGCGGGCGCATTTGCACAGTGCGATGCGCAGACTGTCCAAAGGACGATTGCCCCTCACTACGGCGTAGACTAAGCTCGCAAAAAATAAGGGTTTTGGGCCTTCGTCCATGCCTTACCCTTGCAGGATGAGCTTTGCCTAATCTCCAAAACGACCCGCACATCGCCACTGGCGTTGCTTTGAAACGGTTACCGCTGCGCAAGGCAGCGATGCTGTTCATTGCTGTGGTGTGCCTGTGCCTGTGCGGTTTGCTTTACCTGCAACTGGAGCAATCGCGCCGGCACGATCTGGCCGTGGCCGAAGTGGCGTCATCGAACCTGACGCGAGCCATGGCGCAGCAGGCCGAAGACACCTTCATGAAAGCCGACCTGGTGTTGACCAGTCTGGTTGACTGGATTCAGGCCGACGGCTTCGGTCCGCCGCAGCGCCCACGTCTTCAGAAAACGTTCGCCCAGCGGGTGCAGACGCTGAGTCAATTGCACGGGATCTTGCTGTTTGACCAGAAGGGCCAGTGGATCGTGACTTCTTTTGCGGATCTGCCTCGTGGTCGAGGCGTGGCGGACCGCGAATACTTTATGTATCACCAGCAGAACGTATCGTCCGTGGCGCACATCGGGCCGGCCATTCGCAGTCGTGAGAATGGCGAGTGGATCATTCCGGTCTCCAAGCGCATCAACGATAAAAACGGCCATTTCCAGGGCGTGTTGCTGGCCGGCATCAAGATGTCCTACTTCGACCAGTTCTTCAAAAGCTTCAGCCTTGATGACAATGGCTCGATGTTTTTGGGGCTGACCGACGGGACATTGCTGGCGCGCCGGCCGTTTGTCGAAGCGCAGATTGGCTCGTCGTTGGCCAATGGCGAGATCTTTCAGACGTTGCTGCCCAACGCGCCCTCCGGCAATGCAACGTTCCGTTCGATGGTCGACGGCACCGTGCGGTTGTATGGCTACCGACAGCTCGACGCTTATCCGCTGGTGGTGTCGGCGGCATCGTCCAGGGATTCGATTCTCAAGGGTTGGTACGACACCGCGTTTCGATCCAGCGTCATCGTTGCCCTTGTCGTGCTGGGCATTGGGTTGTTCGGCTGGGTGTTCGTGCGGCAGGTTCGCCTCGGCGAGCAGGTCGAGGCGGATTTGCGCAAGGCCAAGGAGGCGCTGAAGCTCATCGCGACCCACGACAGCCTGACCGGCCTGGCCAATCGCCGACTGTTCGAGCAGGCGCTGGACATTGAGTTCGGCCGTGGCATCCGTCAGTCGAGCTCATTGAGCCTGATCATGCTCGATATCGATTACTTCAAGCGCTACAACGACGCTTATGGCCACGTGGCGGGGGACCATTGCCTGGCGCAAGTGGCGCGGGCAGTGAAGAGTTGCTGCCATCGAAAAGCCGATCTGGCGGTGCGCTACGGTGGTGAGGAGTTCGCAGTGTTGCTGCCGGATACCGATATTCACGGTGCGATGGTCATTGCCGAGCATATCCGTCGCGCCGTCATGGCCAAAAACATCAGCCACAGCGGTTCGCCCAACGGTTTCGTCACGGTCAGCCTGGGCTGCTATTCGTTTGTACCCACGCGGCTGGACAGCACCGAAGTGTTCATCGGGCGTGCGGACGCCGCCTTGTATCAGGCCAAGCATTCAGGGCGAAACCGTTCGGCGGTGCTGTCCATCGACGGCGGGATCGAGGAGTTGATGCGCTCGGATCGTTGAGACGACTCAGGCGCGAGCGGTCTGTGCGGATTAGCGAAGGCTGTAATCGGCAAGTTTTTGTTCGAGCCGCTGACGCACCATCGGCCATTCATCATCGATGATGCTGAACCGCACCGAGTTGCGCTTGCGTCCGTCCGGCATGATCCGTTCGTGACGCACGATGCCTTCCTGTTGTGCGCCGAGCCTGAGGATTGCGTTGCGCGACTTCTGATTGTTCTCGTCGGTGGTGAATTGCACCCGCACGCAGTCCAGCACGTCGAATGCGTGGCGCAGCATCAGGTATTTGGCTTCGGTGTTGACGAAGGTTTTTTGCCAGCGGGCCGAGATCCAGCTGCTGCCGATTTCGAGCTTGCGATTGAGCCGGTCGATTTTCCAGAAGCGCGTCGAACCGATGACCTCGCCGGTGTCCTTGAGCACGATGACGTAGGGCAGAACAGTGCCTGCATCCCGGCCGTCGAGGGCTTTTTTCAGGTAGCTGTGCACCGTGATCGGGGAGGGCACGACGGTGACAGTCAGGTTCCACAGTTCGCCATCTTCGGCAGCGTGTACCAGCGCATCGGCATCGGCGTATTGCAGTGGGCGCAGGCAGATTCTGTTGCCTTCCAGCGGTGTTTCCATGGCGTCGGTTTTCTCGGCAGATCAGGCAGGCGTCGAGCGCCTATTACGCCGTAGTTCCGACTGCCGACGCAACTGGCAGGGCTAATCGTCGTGTGGCGATTGGCGAAATCAATTGTCGGTCGTACCGTTTTATCCCTTATACATGGCGGCCATCGGCACAGAGATCTGCGGCCACTGCATAAGGACCGAGCAATGAGCGAGCCACGCCTGAGCAATCTTGCGTTGTACCTGCAACGCCTGGGTTTCGATGCACCACCGGCACCGACCCTGGACACCCTGCGTCAACTGCAACTGCGTCACACCGGCGCGTTCCCGTTTGAAAACCTCACCACGCTGTCAGGCGAGCCAGTGCTCATCGATCTGCCGTCCATCGAGCAAAAAGTCCTGCACGATGGTCGTGGTGGTTACTGCTACGAACTCAACAATCTGTTTCTGGCGCTGCTTCAGGCGCTGGGCTTCAACGCTCGTGGTATCTCCGGCCGAGTGGTCATGGGCCAACCCGAGGGTGCGTGGACAGCGCGGACACATCGCTTGAGCCTGGTCACCCTGGATGACGTGCGCTACATCACCGATGTCGGCTTCGGTGGCATGGTGCCTACGACACCGCTGCTGCTCGATACCCCGGCCGAACAGCGCACGCCCCACGAACCCTATCGCATCGAGCAACATGCCGATGGCTACACCTTGCGCGCCAACGTTGCCGGTGAGTGGCGGGCGATGTACATCTTCGACCTGCAACGGCAGGAAGACATCGATTTCGCCGTCGGCAACTGGTACGTCTCGACCCACCCTGAATCGTCTTTTGCCAGGCAACTGATGGTGGCGCGAACGGGAGAAGGCTGGCGGCGCACGCTCAACAACGGCAGTTTTGCGATTCACCGGATGGGCGGCGAGAGCGAACGCCTGCAGGTGACGGATGTGGATGAGCTGGTCGGATTGCTGGGGCGCGAGTTCGGGATTCGGGTGCCGGAGCATGCAACGCTCAAACAAGTGCTTGCGCGGTTGATCGTGGCGGCGTAGCTCAAGGCTTCATCACACGATGAATTTCACTGAGCACCTCCGATAGTTTTTTCTCCAGGCTTTTTAGCTCGGCGGCCGTTATCCCTTCTTTGAAATGTCCGGCATTTACAACAGCGGTGTTCGGGATGGCCGCTGCGCTCTTGCTTCCATCGCCGAGCAAGGCCTTGCGCAAGGTGTTGTTGATCACCGTCTGATAACCGAAACCTTCGCTCTCGGCGGCGAGGCGCGCCGCGTCTAACACGACATCGTCGAGCATGATGGTGATGCGGGTTTTGCCTTTGTTCGAAGCTACCGCTCCGCGTTTGGCGTTACTGAAATCGTATTCGTCTTTCATGGTTCAAGCCTCCAGATATCGGCGCCGCTCATTTTTGGTAGCGGCTCGCGCGGAAATGATTCGAACGAAATTCGGCTCGCGCCAGGTGTACGCAACGACCAACAATCGACCTTTGGCATCCAGCCCCATGATGATCCACCGCTGTTCATCGTGATGGTTGTCCTCCAGCGAGAGGGCTCTCTCGTCATAAAACACCGCCTCGGTCTCCGCGAGGCTGATCCCTTGGTGCTTTAATTTGTTAGCTGCGTTCTTTGCCTTGTGAAACTGAATCTCGAATGACTTCATTATGCATACTTTATATGTATAAGCGAGAGGCGTCCGTGCCGGCGGTCGCTTGGAATGCCAAAGACTAGCGGGCGGGGGAGATGGCGCAGGAAGGATGTATTTCAAATGTTTTTTTGGAGGGGGAAACAGCGCAGGGAAAGGACTGCATGGACACATGTCCATAATCTGACTGATGACTTGTATACAACTCTATAGACATTTGTCCTGAGTCTTGCATACAGTGTGCGCATAACAAAAACCAGGGAACCCCCCAACCATGAAAACGCCCCATGTTTCACACCAACGGCCTGAGGACGAAAACCTCGGTGTCGGCGCGAATATGGCTTACGGCCTGCAACACGTTCTGACCATGTACGGCGGCATCGTCGCGGTGCCTTTGATCATCGGCCAGGCGGCCGGGCTCTCGCCGGCGGACATCGGTTTGTTGATTGCTGCTTCATTGTTTGCGGGGGGCTTGGCAACATTGCTGCAGACCCTCGGTTTACCGTTTTTCGGTTGTCAGTTGCCGCTGGTGCAGGGCGTGTCTTTCTCGGGCGTCGCGACGATGGTGGCGATTGTCAGCAGTGGCGGGGAGGGCGGGTTTCAGTCGATTCTGGGGGCGGTGATTGCCGCGTCGTTGATCGGTTTGCTGATCACGCCGGTGTTCTCGCGAATCACCAAGTTCTTCCCGCCGCTGGTGACGGGTATTGTGATCACCACCATCGGCCTGACGCTGATGCCGGTGGCCGCGCGCTGGGCCATGGGTGGCAACAGTCATGCGCCGGATTTCGGCAGCATGGCGAACATCGGCCTGGCGGCGGTAACGCTGGTGCTGGTGTTGTTGCTGAGCAAGATCGGCAGCGCGACCATCTCCCGGCTGTCGATTCTGCTGGCCATGGTCATCGGCACGCTCATCGCGGTATTCCTCGGCATGGCGGACTTCTCGTCCGTCACCCAGGGCCCGATGTTCGGCTTCCCCACGCCATTTCACTTCGGCATGCCGACCTTCCACTTCGCTGCGATCCTGTCGATGTGCATCGTGGTCATGGTGACGCTGGTCGAAACCTCGGCGGACATCCTCGCGGTCGGTGAAATCATCGACACCAAAGTCGACTCCAAGCGCCTGGGCAACGGTCTGCGCGCCGACATGCTGTCGAGCATGATCGCGCCGATCTTCGGTTCTTTCACCCAGAGTGCGTTCGCCCAGAACGTCGGGCTGGTGGCGGTGACCGGGATCAAGAGCCGTTACGTGGTGGCCACCGGCGGCTTGTTTCTGGTGATCCTCGGCTTGCTGCCCTTCATGGGGCGGGTTATCGCCGCGGTACCGACCTCCGTGCTCGGCGGCGCAGGGATCGTGCTGTTCGGCACCGTGGCGGCCAGCGGAATTCGCACGCTGTCCAAGGTCGACTACCGCAACAACGTCAATCTGATCATCGTCGCCACGTCCATCGGTTTCGGCATGATCCCCATTGCTGCGCCGAACTTTTACGACCACTTCCCAAGCTGGTTCGCCACGATCTTCCACTCGGGCATCAGCTCCTCGGCAATCATGGCCATCGTGCTGAACCTGGCCTTCAACCACCTCACTGCCGGTAACTCGGATCAGCAGTCGGTGTTTGCTGCCGGTACTGAGCGAGTCCTGCGCTATCAGGATCTGGCAGCGTTGCGCGAAGGGGATTACTTCAGCGAAGGCAAGTTGCATGACTGCGACGGAAAGGAGATCCCGGTGATAGAGACGGATCATGGGCATGGCGAGCCGAAGGCGGTGCATGTCAAAAGCAGTGAACATGTCTGAATAAAAAAGGCGCCCCCAGGGGCGCCTTTTACATGGATGGACTAACACGCAACCCTTGTAGGAGCCGGCTTGCCGGCGATGGCGACCTTAAGAACGATGCATTCTTCAAGGCCCTCATCGCCGGCAAGCCGGCTCCTACAGGTCTGAAGTCATCTTTTCCAGCGCCCACAAAAAAGCCCCTGAACCTTTCGATTCAGGGGCTTTTCGATCTTGCTGTCTGGCTCCACGACCTGGACTCGAACCAGGGACCCAGTGATTAACAGTCACTTGCTCTACCAACTGAGCTATCGCGGAATGGCGTGTATGTTACTGATTCAAAAAGAGAAGTCAAGCACCTGTTGGCAATTTGAGCGATTCGTCGGGACGGACGGCGGTTTATCGGCGATTGGCGGTTACCAGAATCGCACCAGAGGTCTACCATGGCCGCCCGGAAGTGGTGACACGCGCTGCCGGCCATTCGCCGAAAAGGTACGCGCCATGAATCACCCAACCCTCACACTTCGCCATAACGAGGTGTTCGCATGAGCATCGCTCAGATCAGCCTGCCCAAAGGGGTCGGTCCGCACGCCGAAAAACTGTTCGACGCAATCACTCAGGCCAGCACCGCTGACGAATTGAATCGCGCTGGCGGCAAGGCCGAAGGTTTTGTCCTGGGCCTGGAAAGTACCAAGGCCATCAAAAGCCAGGTCGCCGAGTCGCTGTACGTCGCTTATGACGATGCAGCCAGCCAACGCGCGACCGAACTGGCTTAACCGCCGAACGTAATGGTGGCGAGCATCAGCTTGGCGTACAGCAGTGTCGCGCCCAGTTGAACCAGCCACAGCGCCAGGCCGCCAAGAAAGACCCCCGCAGCCACTTGCAGCACCAGGTTGTTGCCGCGTTTGGCCGGGGTGCGGGGGATGAAGTCATTCAGGTCATCCAGGTCATCGCGCTCAGCGCGCAGGTCATCGTTTTTCATATCGGCTCACATCGAATTCGGTGGTGTACACAAACACTGTAGGAGCCGGCTTGCCGGCGATATCGGTGGATCAGTCAACTTATCTATTGGCTGGACGGACGCTATCGCCAGCAAGCTGGCTCCTACAAAGTAGATGTGTGCAGTCTAGAGGGCTTGGTTGGCGGGTTGAGAATTATCTGCGGCCAATAAAAAACGGGAAGCCCAAGGGCTTCCCGTTTTGTTTGGCGCTTGAGGACTCAGATCACCGCAACGATGGCCTTGGTCACCACGTCGATGTTGCTCTGGTTCAACGCCGCCACGCAGATGCGGCCGGTGTCCAGGGCGTAGATGCCGAACTCGCTGCGCAGACGGGTCACTTGCTCAACCGTCAGGCCGGAGTAGGAGAACATGCCGCGCTGACGACCGACAAAGCTGAAATCGCGCTGAGGAGCCTGTTTCGCCAGCAGGTCAACCATCTGGGTGCGCATGCCGCGAATCCGCAGGCGCATTTCGGCCAGTTCTTCTTCCCACTGGGCGCGCAGTTCCGGGCTGTTCAATACAGCGGCAACGATGCTTGCACCGTGGGTCGGCGGGTTGGAGTAGTTGGTGCGGATCACGCGTTTGACCTGCGACAGCACGCGCGCGCTTTCTTCTTTCGATTCGCTGACGATCGACAGGGCGCCAACGCGCTCGCCGTACAGCGAGAACGATTTGGAGAACGAGCTGGAAACGAAGAAAGTCAGGCCCGACTCAGCGAACAGACGCACGGCTGCGGCGTCTTCGTCGATGCCATCGCCAAAGCCCTGGTAGGCCATGTCGAGGAACGGCACGTGACCTTTGGCTTTCACCACCTCCAGAACGTTTTTCCAGTCCGCCGGGCTCAGGTCAACACCGGTCGGGTTGTGGCAGCAGGCGTGCAGCACAACGATCGAGCCGGACGGCAGGGCGTTCAGGTCTTCCAGCAGGCCGGTACGGTTAACGTCGTGGGTCGCGGCGTCGTAGTAGCGATAGTTCTGCACCGGGAAACCGGCGGTTTCGAACAGCGCGCGGTGGTTTTCCCAGCTCGGGTCGCTGATCGCCACGACGGCGTTCGGCAGCAGTTGCTTGAGGAAGTCGGCACCGATTTTCAGCGCGCCGGTACCGCCAACGGCCTGAGTGGTGATGACGCGGCCAGCAGCGATCAGCGGCGAGTCATTGCCAAACAGCAGTTTTTGCACGGCCTGGTCGTAGGCAGCGATGCCGTCGATCGGCAAGTAGCCACGGGAAGCGTGTTGAGCGACGCGAATCGTCTCGGCTTCGACAACGGCGCGCAGGAGTGGAATTCGCCCCTCCTCGTTGCAGTAAACACCGACCCCCAGGTTGACCTTGTTGGTACGGGTATCGGCGTTGAATGCTTCGTTGAGGCCCAGGATTGGATCGCGTGGTGCCATTTCGACAGCGGAGAACAGGCTCATTTTTGCGGCGGCTCTGAATGGAGTGTGGAGGGACGTGTCGCGCTCCAGCCGAATGCACTAGAGCGGTGCACAAACGGGGAGCTAGTATAGAGGTCATCCGCGATTGATGGCGACAGTCGATTCGGCTTTTACCGTAAGTTTTTCCGATTATTTTTCGACCGTTAGTCGATTGATCGCGTCAGAGGCTTCAAGGGATGTAGGACGTTTGCCTTGAAAGAGAGGGCAATCGACTCCACATTGAGCACAATCCAGTTTTTTCCTCGGGCGACGTCGGTCGTTTGCGGTCTTTCTCGTTCCTGTCCGGTTTGACCGCGTACGGGTGAACCCAGAGGTATTTCATGTCTGAATTCCAGCTAGTCACCCGCTTCGAGCCCGCCGGCGACCAGCCGGAAGCCATCCGCCTGATGGTCGAGGGCATCGAAGCCGGGCTGGCGCACCAGACGTTGCTCGGTGTGACCGGTTCGGGCAAGACGTTCAGCATCGCCAATGTCATCTCTCAGGTTCAGCGCCCGACGCTGGTGCTGGCGCCAAACAAGACGCTGGCCGCGCAGTTGTACGGCGAATTCAAGGCGTTTTTCCCGAACAACGCTGTCGAGTACTTCGTTTCCTACTACGACTACTACCAGCCTGAAGCGTATGTGCCGTCCTCGGACACCTTCATCGAGAAAGACGCCTCGATCAACGATCACATCGAGCAAATGCGACTCTCGGCGACCAAAGCGCTGCTGGAGCGCAAGGACGCGATCATCGTCACCACGGTGTCGTGCATCTACGGTCTGGGCAGTCCGGAAACCTATTTGAAAATGGTGTTGCACGTAGATCGTGGCGACAAGCTCGATCAGCGGGCCTTGCTGCGCCGTCTCGCCGATCTGCAATACACCCGCAACGACATGGATTTCGCCCGTGCGACCTTCCGCGTGCGCGGTGATGTGATCGATATCCACCCGGCTGAATCCGATTTCGAAGCGATCCGTATCGAGCTGTTCGACGACGAAGTCGAGAGCCTGTCGGCCTTCGATCCGCTGACGGGGGAGGTGATTCGCAAACTGCCGCGTTTCACCTTCTACCCGAAAAGCCACTACGTGACGCCGCGAGAAACCCTGCTCGATGCCATGGAGGGGATCAAGGTCGAATTGCAGGAGCGCCTGGAATACCTGCGTTCCAACAACAAACTGGTGGAAGCGCAGCGCCTCGAACAACGTACCCGTTTCGACCTGGAGATGATCCTCGAGCTGGGCTACTGCAACGGCATCGAAAACTATTCCCGCTACCTCTCGGGGCGCGATCCAGGTCAAGCGCCGCCGACCTTGTTCGATTACCTGCCGGCCGACGCCTTGCTGGTGATCGACGAATCCCACGTCAGCGTGCCGCAAGTCGGCGCCATGTATAAGGGCGACCGCTCACGCAAGGAAACGCTGGTGGAATACGGTTTCCGCCTGCCGTCGGCGCTGGACAACCGGCCAATGCGCTTCGACGAGTTCGAAGGCATCAGCCCGCAAACGATTTTTGTCTCGGCCACGCCGGGCAACTACGAGGCGGAACACGCCGGTCGTGTCATTGATATGGTGGTGCGTCCGACCGGCCTGGTGGACCCGCAAATCGAAATCCGTCCGGCGTTGACCCAGGTCGACGATCTGCTTTCGGAAATCACCAAGCGCGCTGCAGTGGATGAGCGGGTATTGGTCACGACGCTGACCAAGCGCATGGCCGAAGACTTGACCGATTACCTGGCTGACCATGGCGTGCGCGTACGTTATCTGCACTCGGACATCGACACCGTGGAGCGCGTGGAAATCATCCGCGATTTGCGCCTCGGCACGTTTGATGTGCTGGTGGGGATCAACCTGTTGCGTGAAGGCCTGGACATGCCGGAAGTGTCCTTGGTGGCGATTCTCGATGCGGACAAGGAAGGCTTCCTGCGTTCCGAGCGCTCGCTGATTCAGACCATCGGTCGCGCGGCGCGTAACCTCAACGGTCGGGCGATTCTGTATGCGGATCGCATCACCGGTTCCATGGAGCGGGCGATCGGTGAAACCGAGCGTCGTCGCGACAAGCAGATCGCCTTCAACCTGGCCAACGGCATTACGCCGAAGGGTGTGTTCAAGGACGTCGCCGACATCATGGAAGGCGCCACCGTGCCGGGCTCACGCAGCAAGAAGCGCAAAGGCATGGCCAAGGCTGCCGAGGAAAACGCCAAGTACGAAGCGGAATTGCGTTCGCCGGGGGAAGTCGCCAAGCGGATCAAGGCGCTGGAAGAGAAGATGTACCAGCTGGCTCGCGACCTGGAATTCGAGGCGGCGGCGCAGATGCGCGACGAGATTGCCAAGTTGCGGGAGCGGTTGATCGCGGTTTGATTTGCGGTGCTTGTACTGGCCTTATCGCCGGCAAGCCGGTCTCACTCCCACAGTTATTTGAGGGTGTTCACATAATTTGTGTCCGCCCACAAACCCTGTGGGAGTGAGCCTGCTCGCGATTGGGTCAACACCAATTTAATGTGCTTCGCCAGCCTTCAACCCCGCTGGTAACTGCTTGGTCAACAGCACAGCAATCATGCTGACCCCCAGCGCAATCCCGACAAAGTGAAACGCATCGTTGTAAGCCATGATCGACGCCTGTTGATGCGCAATCTCACTGAGCTTGCCCAGCGCCGCCGCTTCACTGCCTAACCGGTCCGTCAGCGACGCCATGCGCTCGGCCACTTGCGGGTTGCTCGGCACAATCGATTCACGCAAATAATCAAAGTAGGTCTTGGTTCGCGCATCCAGCAACGTGGCGAGGAGGGCGATGCCAATGGCACCGCCGAGGTTGCGCAGGATGTTGAACAGGCTCGACGCCGAGCCCGCGTCCTGCGGCAGGATATACGCGGTGGCGATCAGTGAGATGGTCACCATGATCAGGGGCTGGCCGAGTGCGCGGATGATCTGGATCTGATTGAACTGCGGCCCGGCGAAATCCGGGTTCAGCACCCCCGAGGAAAAACTCGCCAGGCCGAACAAGCCGAAGCCCAGGGTGCACAGCCATTTCGGCGAGATGACCTTCATCAACTTCGGCACCAGCGGAATCAGGAACAGCTGCGGCACGCCCATCCACATGATCACTTCGCCGATCTGCAGGGCGTTGTAGTTCTGGATCTGCGCCAGGTACAGAGGCAACAGAAAGATCGAACCGTACAACCCGACCCCCATTCCCAGGCTGGAAATACTCGATAAGCCGAAGTTGCGATTGCCCAGGATCCCGAGGTTGATCAGCGGATTGGGTTTGGAAAACTGCACGATCACAAAGGTGATCAGGCTGATCAGCGCAATGCTGCCCAGGGTCACGATCAGGTTTGATTCCAGCCAGTCCTTGCGATGGCCTTCCTCCAGAAAAACCTGCAAACAACCGAGGCCGATACCGAGCGTAAGAATCCCCATGTAGTCGGTGCTTTTCAGCAGTTCCCAGTGCGCTTCTTTTTTCTCCAAGCCATACATCAGGCCGGCGATCATGATCAGGCCAGGCGGAATGTTGATGTAGAAGATGTATTCCCAGCCCCAGTTTTCCGTCAGCCAGCCGCCGAGCGTCGGGCCGATGGAGGGCGCGAACGTTGCGGTCATGGCGAACATGGCCATGCCTTTGGCGCGATGGTGTTCGGGAAGCTTGATCAGCGTCAGGGTGAACGCCAGCGGGATCAGCGCGCCGCCGGTGAAGCCTTGCAGCGCGCGGAAAATGATCATGCTTTCCAGGCTCCACGCCATCGAGCAGAGCAGGGACGAGGCAAGAAATCCAAGCGAAACCCACACCGCCAGACGGCGTGCGGACAGCAGCTGCACCAGCCACGCCGTCAGCGGAATCATGATGATTTCCGCGACCAGGTACGACGTGGAAATCCATGAGCCTTCTTCCAGCGTCGCCGACAGCGCGCCCTGAATGTCCTTGAGCGACGAGTTGGTGATCTGGATATCGAGCACCGCCATGAAGGCGCCGAGCATCACGCTCATCACGGCGATCCAGTCCCGCCGGGTCGGTTCGCCGGCCGGGCGGATCAGTTGATCACCGGCCATCGTCAGGGGTGTCTTTGATGTTCACTTTTGCGGTGACCGACATGCCCGGACGAATCTTGCCGTGCAGCGGGTTGTCCGCGGCGAAGGTCAGTTTTACCGGAATCCGTTGTACGACTTTGGTGAAGTTGCCCGTGGCATTGTCCGGCGGCAGCAGGCTGAACTGTGCGCCCGAGGCGGCGAACAGGCTGTCGACCCGCGCTTCTATTGGCGTATCGCCGTAGGCGTCGAAGGTCAGTTCGGCTTTCTGGCCAGGCTGCATGTGGCCGATCTGGGTTTCCTTGAAGTTGGCCTGAATCCAGATGTCCTGATCCGGGACGATCGACAGCAAATAAGCGCCGGCCTGCACGTATTGGCCTTCGCGGGCGGCACGCTGGCCGATCATGCCGCTGATGGGCGCGTGGATTTCGCTGCGGGTCAGGTTCAATTCTGCCTGGGCCAGATCGGTCTTGGCGTTGGCGATCATCGCGTCGAGGCGCTTGATCTCGGCGCTGAGGGAGTTGACTTGCTGGCGCTGACTTTGTGCGTCTGCCTGGGCCTTGGTCACCTGCGAGCGGGCGATGTGGGTATCGGCGGAAAGGGTGGTCACGCGCTCTTCCGACACGTAGCCGGGTTTGCGCAGGGTTTGCGCGCGGGACAGGTCAATCTGCGAGCGACCGAGGCTGGCCTGGCTGGATGCGACTTGCGCTTCGCTGGAGGCGATCAGGCTGGCTTGCTGCGTCAGTTTGCTCTGGGCTTGCAGGCGTTCGGCCTGGCGGGTGGCGAGGGCGGCGTTGGCGCGGTCGACAGCGAGGTGGAAGTCATCGCCTTCGAGCTTGATCAGCAACTGGCCCTTTTCGACGTGCTGGTTGTCCTGCACCAGCACCTGATCGATGCGTGCGCCCAACTGGCTCGACACACGGGTGATCTCGCCCTGGACATAGGCGTTATCGGTGCTTTCATAAAACCGTCCCTTGAAGAACCACTGGGCAAACAAGGCCCCGGCAATCAGCAGGACGATCAGCAGGAAAAAAGACAGGCGACGCTTGAGTTGGGCAGGCATGGGGCAAACTGTAGTCGAGAAATTGTAAGGAAAGTTATCAGCAGGCGAATTTGGCATACAGTCGATAGTGGGTAAATGCCATCGGCTGATAATCCACCATTCATCCCGGCCCAGGCCCGTTGTAGACGCAAACTTGGCTTAAATGCCCTGCTCACTGGAGCCGGGCGGGCAACGCCTGTTACCATTCGCCCTTTGTTTTATCTTCATTTCGAGACTTGCCATGACCACCGTCCGCACGCGCATCGCGCCATCGCCTACCGGGGACCCCCACGTAGGTACCGCTTACATCGCTTTGTTCAACTACTGCTTTGCCAAGCAGCACGGCGGTGAGTTCATCCTGCGGATCGAAGACACCGATCAGTTGCGTTCGACCCGCGAGTCCGAACAGCAGATTTTCGACGCCCTGCGCTGGTTGGGCATCGACTGGAGCGAAGGCCCGGACGTCGGCGGCCCGCACGGTCCTTACCGTCAAAGCGAGCGCGGCGACATCTATCAGAAGTATTGCCAGCAATTGGTCGAGATGGGCCATGCGTTCCCGTGCTTCTGCACCGCTGAAGAGCTGGACCAGATGCGCGCCGAGCAAATGGCTCGCGGCGAAACTCCGCGGTACGACGGTCGTGCGCTGCTGCTGTCCAAGGAAGAAGTTGCGCGTCGCCTGGCCGCTGGCGAGCCGCACGTGATCCGCATGAAAGTGCCGAGCGAAGGCGTTTGCGTGGTACCGGACATGCTGCGTGGCGACGTCGAGATCCCGTGGGATCGTATGGACATGCAAGTCCTGATGAAGACCGACGGCCTGCCGACGTACTTCCTGGCCAACGTGGTCGATGACCACCTGATGGGCATCACACACGTGCTGCGTGGCGAAGAATGGCTGCCTTCGGCACCGAAACTGATTCTTCTGTACGAATACTTCGGCTGGGAACAACCGGAGCTGTGCTACATGCCGCTGCTGCGTAACCCGGACAAGAGCAAGCTGTCCAAGCGCAAGAACCCGACCTCGGTGACGTTCTACGAGCGCATGGGCTTCATGCCGGAAGCGATGCTCAACTACCTGGGGCGCATGGGCTGGTCGATGCCGGACGAGCGTGAGAAGTTCTCGCTGCAGGAAATGGTCGACAACTTCGACCTGAGCCGTGTCTCCCTCGGCGGGCCGATTTTCGACATCGAGAAACTGTCGTGGCTCAACGGCCAGTGGCTGCGTGACCTGCCGGTGGAAGAGTTCGCCAGCCGCTTGCAGACCTGGGCGCTGAACCCCGAGTACATGATGAAGATCGCGCCGCACGTGCAGGGCCGCGTTGAAACCTTCAGCCAGGTCGCACCGCTGGCCGGTTTCTTCTTCGCCGGTGGCGTCAACCCGGATGCCAAGCTGTTTGAATCGAAGAAATTGTCGGGTGATCAGGTTCGTCAGTTGATGCAGTTGATTCTGTGGAAGCTGGAAAGCCTGCGTCAGTGGGAGAAGGACAGCATCACCGCGACCATTCAAGCGGTGGTCGAGTCCCTGGAGTTGAAGCTGCGTGACGCCATGCCGCTGATGTTCGCTGCGATCACTGGTCAGGCGAGTTCGGTGTCGGTGCTCGATGCGATGGAAATCCTCGGCCCGGACCTGACGCGTTTCCGTCTGCGCCAGGCCATCGACCTGCTCGGTGGCGTGTCGAAGAAGGAAAACAAGGAGTGGGAAAAACTCCTGGGCAACATCGCCTGATTCCCACGGTCCTGTAGGAGCGAGGCTAGCCCGCGAAGAACGATGACGCGGTGTGTCAGATACACCCAGGCGTCCCGTTCGCCGGCAAGCCTGGCTCCTACGGATCCATGTATACCCCCGGATTTACGGGGGGAGGGCGGTAAGTGATTGTTATGTCGGCAAAAAACTTTGGAAATTGTTAAAAATAAATTTGACACGTTTCCGAAGCGCCATTAAGATTCGCCCCGTCCTCAGCGATGAGGGGCTATAGCTCAGCTGGGAGAGCGCTTGCATGGCATGCAAGAGGTCGACGGTTCGATCCCGTCTAGCTCCACCAATTTACACTTCAAGGTCTGGCCACACCGGCCTTGAAGCGATCAACACTCAGCGTTGATCTGTTGTATAGAAGGGTTTGCGTCCCCTTCGTCTAGTGGCCTAGGACACCGCCCTTTCACGGCGGTAACAGGGGTTCGAGTCCCCTAGGGGACGCCAGTTTTACAGAAGCGATGTCGCAAGATGCCGCTCCGCCGCGAGGCGAAAAATCCGGGGCTATAGCTCAGCTGGGAGAGCGCTTGCATGGCATGCAAGAGGTCGACGGTTCGATCCCGTCTAGCTCCACCAATTTTACAGTTCAAGGTCTGGCCACACCGGCCTTGAATCGATCAGCTCTCAGCACTGATCAGTTGTATAGAAGGTTTTGCGTCCCCTTCGTCTAGTGGCCTAGGACACCGCCCTTTCACGGCGGTAACAGGGGTTCGAGTCCCCTAGGGGACGCCACGATTACCCGCTCTGCGGGATTTTATAAGGGTCATTCAATTATTGAATGGCCCTTTTGTTTGTCTGGCGTTTGGCCAAATCCCCCATTTCTCTCAAACTGTTCTTCAGACCAGCGGTCACATCTACGACTTGCGGAAAATTATTATGAGAATAATATTCTAGTCGTAATATTCGGAGGCAACGATGAACGATAAAAAAGCTCAAACCCGCGAACGCATTCTCAAGGCCGCCAGCGCAGCGCTGATTCAGCGTGGCCCGGCCGAACCGAGCGTGGGCGAAGTGATGGGCGCAGCTGGCCTGACGGTTGGCGGCTTCTATGCGCACTTCGAAAGCAAGGACGCGATGATGCTGGAAGCGTTCAAGCAACTGCTCGGTCACCGCCGTGGCTTGATCGCCGACATGGACGCCGAGTTGACCGGCGAAGAGCGTCGCGCGTTGGTGGCGGCGTTTTACCTGTCACGCAAACACCGGGATTCCTCTGAATCCGCGTGCCCGATCCCGGCCTCCGTCGGCGAGCTGGGACGCCTGCCGGACGCATTTCGGGTGGCGTTGAATGAGCACGTGGAAATGATGGTCGCGCAGTTGGCGGCCAGCCCGGAAGACACCGACAAAGCCTTGGCCGACATGGCTTTGATGGTCGGTGGATTGGCTCTGGCACGGGCGCTGGGGCCGGGAGAGTTGTCTGATCGATTGCTGCGTGCCGCCAAGTCGGCGGTGCTATGACCTGAAGGCAATGGCCTGAGGAGTGAGAGCGATGAGCACGTTAAAGTGGGTTCGTGGCGTTAATGGCACCTTGGGCTGGTTTGCACCGAAACTGGTCGCGAGCAAAATGCGACTGGCGTTCATGACGCCGCGGGATCTGCCGCCGCGTGATTGGGAATTGCCGTTATTGGCGAAATCCGAGCGCATCACGCTCCGTTTTGGCCTCTCGGCGTTGCGCTGGGGGCAAGGCCCGGCGGTATTGCTGATGCACGGTTGGGAAGGTCGGCCAACGCAGTTTGCCAGCCTGATCACCGCGCTGGTTGACGCCGGCTACACCGTAGTCGCCCTGGACGGTCCGGCTCACGGTCGCTCGCCGGGCAACGAAGCCAACGTCGTGCTGTTCGCCCGGGCCATGCTTGAGGCCGCTGCCGAGTTGCCGCCGCTGCAAGCGGTCATCGGTCACTCGATGGGCGGTGCCAGCGCCATGCTCGCCGTTCAGTTGGGCTTGCGCACCGAAACCCTGGTGACCATCGGCGCTCCGGCGCGGATTCTCGGGGTTCTCAGAGGATTTGCCCGCTACGTGCGATTACCGCCAAAAGCCCGTTCGGCGTTCATTCGCCAAGTCGAAAAAGACGTCGGCATGCGTGCGGCTGCATTGGATGTCTCGCGCTATCAGCTCGACATGCCTGGCCTGATCGTTCATGCCGAAGACGACAACTTCGTCCCGGTCAAGGAGTCCCAGCTGATCCACGAGGCCTGGTTCGACAGCCGTTTGCTGCGGCTGGAGGACGGCGGTCATCAACGGGTGCTTGCCGACCCGCGGGTGATTGATGGCGTGTTATCACTGCTGGCCGGTCGCAGCCTGCAATCGCGCCAATCGGCCTGAGCATCCGTTACACTGCCCCGGTCGACATTATCTGACCGGGAGTGGGGCATGGGCTGGGATCGGGCAACGCCATTTATCATTGATCTTGCGGTGGACGCCGAGGACATCGACGGGTTGGGCCACGCGAATAACGCGGTGTACGTGACCTGGCTCGAACGCTGCGCCTGGCGCCACTCGCAGCGGCTCGGCCTCGATCTGGTCGAGTACCGGCGGCTGGATCGGGCGATGGCGGTGGTGCGGCACGAAATCGATTACCTGGCGGCAGCCTATGAAGGCGATGAGTTGCAATTGGCGACCTGGATCGTCGATTGGGACCAGCGCCTGAAAATGACCCGACACTTCCAGCTCAAGCGCCCGAGCGACAACACCACGTTGCTGCGCGCGCAAACCACGTTTGTCTGCATTGAGCTGTCCACGGGCAAACCCAAGCGCATGCCGGCGGAATTCATCGAAGGTTACGGCCCGGCGTTGCAAGTCGCGATTTGAGTGTTTTTGCGGGTCTCTTCGCGGGCAAGCCTCGCTCCTACAGGTGTGGAGCGATCTCTTGTAGGAGCGAGGCTTGCCCGCGAAGGCGTCCGCACAATCAACACCGTCCGGTCTGACGAAATACCTTCTAACCGCCGAAACCAGTAAACTGCCGCACGTTTTTCGTCGAGTGTGTTTTTCATGCAAATTGCTTTGGCGCCCATGGAGGGGTTGGTCGACAACATCCTGCGGGACGTGCTGACCCGTGTGGGCGGTATCGATTGGTGCGTGACCGAGTTCATCCGGATCAACGACCAACTGCTCACCCCTGCCTATTTCCACAAGTTCGGTCCTGAACTGCTGACGGATGCGCGCACCGCGTCCGGCGTGCCATTGCGCGTGCAGCTGTTGGGTTCCGACCCGGTGTGCCTGGCGGAAAACGCCGCGCTGGCCTGTGAGCTGGGTTCCGAAGTCATCGACCTGAACTTCGGCTGCCCGGCCAAGACCGTCAATAAATCCCGTGGCGGTGCGGTACTGCTCAAAGAGCCCGAGCTGCTGAACCAGATCGTCGAGCATGTCCGTCGCGCCGTTCCGGCGCACATTCCGGTCACCGCGAAAATGCGTCTCGGCTTCGACAGTCCTGACGGTTCGCTGGTCTGCGCCACGGCCCTGGCCGAAGGCGGCGCGGAGCACATCGTGGTGCATGCGCGGACCAAGATGGACGGCTACAAGCCGCCGGCGCATTGGGAGTGGATCCCTCGCGTGCAGGAAGTGGTCAAGGTGCCGGTATTCGCCAACGGTGATATCTGGAGCGTCGAAGACTGGCGCCGCTGCCGCGAAATCAGCGGCGTGGAAGACATCATGCTCGGTCGCGGGCTGGTGTCGCGTCCGGATCTGGCCCGGCAGATCGCCGCCGCCCGTGCCGGTGAAGAGGTGGTCGAGATGACCTGGGCCGAGCTGTTGCCGCTGATTCAGGAATTCTGGCTGCAAGCCAAAGCCCAGATGACGCCACGCCAATCGCCCGGTCGCCTGAAGCAGTGGCTGGCGATGCTGACCCGCAATTATCCCGAGGCGGTTGAGCTGTTCACCCTGCTTCGCCGTGAAACCGAACTGGATCAGGTTTCGCGTTTGCTGGGGTTGCAGGTAGCCGAAGCGGCCTGAAAAAAATCTCGAAATAATCTCTTGAAATGCAATCAGCGGTCCCTATCTAAGGATTACGCGATGCCGAATTCGGGTCGCGGAGACAAAAAACTTGCTGATTGTTTTCAGGAGATTTGAACCATGACTACAGCATTTTCCCTAGCCCCACTGTTCCGTTCCTCGGTAGGCTTCGACCGTTTCAACGACCTGTTCGAAACCGCCCTGCGCAACGAGCCAGGCAGCACCTATCCACCTTACAACGTGGAAAAACACGGTGACGACCAATACCGCATCGTTGTGGCAGCAGCCGGTTTCCAGGAAGAAGACCTGGACCTGCAAGTCGAGAAAGGTGTGCTGACCATCAGTGGCGGCAAACGCGACGCAACTGAAGGCGTGACCTTCCTGCACCAAGGCATCGCCCAGCGCGCGTTCAAACTGTCGTTCCGCCTGGCCGATCACATCGAGATCAAGGCCGCCGACCTGAGCAACGGTCTGTTGAGCATCGACCTGCTGCGTGTCATTCCGGAAGAGGCGAAAGCCAAACGCATCCCAATCAACGGGACGCAAAAACCCGCTTTGCAGCACTAAGGCGGGGCAATGAAAAAGGGCGCCAATGGCGCCCTTTTTTGTGCCCGCTATCTGTAGGAGCGAGCCTGCTCGCGATGGACTTCTGGGCGACGCGTTTATCCAGACAGTGCGCGTCATCGTTGACGTCCATCGCGAGCGGGCTCGCTCCTACAGGAAGTGCGGGTTATTTCAGGAGTTTCTGGAACGCCTCCACCGGCAACGGCTGGCTGTGCAGATAGCCCTGATAAAAATGGCAGCCCAGCCCCTGCAAAAACTCCAACTGCTCCGGCGTCTCCACCCCTTCGGCAATCACTTTCAACTCCAGACTGCGGGCCATGGCGACGATGGCGCGGATGATTTCGGCGTCGTTCGGGTCGGTAGTCGCATCGCGAATGAACGACTGGTCGATTTTCAGGGTGTCTACCGGCAGTCGCTTGAGGTAAGTCAGCGAGGAATAACCGGTGCCGAAGTCGTCCATGGCGAAGCTGATGCCGAGTTTTTTCAGGCGGCGCATTTTGCTGATGGTGTCTTCCAGATTCTGGATGACGATGCCTTCGGTGATCTCCAGTTTCAGCAGCGAGCAGGGCAGACCGTGGGTGGCGAGGCTGAGCTCGATGCGCTCGACGAAGTCGTTCTGGCGGAATTGTCGTGGGCTGATGTTCACGCACAGGCTGAAGTCGAGCGGGTCGATCAGGCCCTTGGCGATCAACTGTTTAAAGGCGTCGCAGGCTTCGTCGACGATCCAGGTGCCGACTTCCAGAATCAGTCCGCTGTCTTCCAGGACCTTGATGAATTCAGTCGGCGATTGCGCGCCCAATTCCGGATGGTTCCAGCGCACCAGCGCTTCGGCGCCGACGATACGATTGTCGCGCGCGTCCACCTGCGGCTGGTAATGCACGTCAAATTCGCCCCGGGAAAGGGCCAGGCGCAGGTCGGTTTCCATGCGCAGGCGTTCACTGGCGGCCTTCTGCATGGTGTTGTGATACATCTGGGTGGTGTTGCGTCCCGAATCCTTGGCCCGATACAGCGCGATGTCGGCGCGTTTGAGCAGGTCGGTCGGGGTCGAGCCATGATCGGGAATCAGCGCAATACCAATACTCGGTGTCACTTGCAGGCGCTGGCCGTCGAGGAACATCGGTTCCGATAGCAGTTCGCGCAAGGTGTCCGCCAGCTCGCGGACCTGCTCGCTGACTTCATTGCGCGAGCCTTCCAGGCCGCTGAGCAGCACCACGAATTCGTCACCGCCCAACCGTGCCACGGTGTCCTCCATGCGTACGCTGGCTTCGAGGCGCGCAGTGATGATCTTCAGCACCGTGTCACCCACCGGATGGCCGAGCGAATCGTTGATGTGCTTGAAGTGGTCGAGGTCCAGAAACATCAGGGCGCCGCGCAGGTTGTGGCGTTTGAGCAGGGCGATCTGCTGGCTCAGGCGATCCATCAGCAGTGCGCGGTTGGGCAAGTTGGTCAGCGGGTCGTGGTAGGCCAGGTGGCGGATCTGCGCTTCGGCGTTTTTCAACAGGCTGACGTCCCGCGCGGTCAGCAGCAGGCACGCGGTTTCATTGAGGGTGATCGGTTCTACCGAGACTTCGACGGTCAGCAAGTCGCCATGCTTGTTGCGCCCAAGCATTTCCTGGTGATGCACGCGGCCCTTGATCTGCAGCTCGGCCAGCAGCGCCGAGCGTTGTTTTTCTTCGGCCCAGATGCCGACCTGGTACACCGTGCGGCCGACGACTTCATCGGCGCGGTAGCCGGTCAGGCGGCAGAAACCGTCGTTGACCTCCAGATAGCGCCCGGTGTCGCGTTCGGTGATGGTGATGGCGTCGGGGCTGGAGTGGAAGGCCTTGGCGAACTTCTCCTCGCTGGCCTTGAGCGCCGCTTCCGAGCGTTGTTGCTGGGTGATATCACGCAAAGTGGTAACGATGCACGGCTGGTCGCCGACACTGATCTGGCGGCTGGAAATCACGCAGGTCAGCGACTGGCCGTCCTTGTGCTGGACGATGATGGCGACGTTGTTCAGGCCTTGTTCGCGGATGACTTGTTCGATCCGGCGCAGGCTTTTCGCCGAGGCGTCCCACAGGCCGATTTCGTCGGCGCTGCGACCAATCACCTCGGCGGTGCTCCAGCCGAAGGTCTGGGTGAAACTGGAGTTGATCTCGATGAACTGGCCGGTGTCCTGGCGGGTAACGCAGATCGGGTCCGGGCTGACCTGGAACAGGGTGGCAAATTTCTCTTCGGAGGCGACCAGCTTCTGTTCGCGTTCGACCTGATCTGTAATGTCCAGCAAGGTCCCCGCCATGCGTAGCGGTGCGCCGTTTTCATCGCGGTAGAGGCGGGCGCGGCTTTCCAGGTAACGCGAAGTGCCGTCCTCCAGCTGTACGCGGTAGGTCAACTGATAGTTGCCGGCCGGACCTTCGCGCAGGCTGCGATAGGCATCGCGCATGCTGTCGCGCTCCTCGCCTGGCACGCCTTCGAAAAACTCGTCGAAGGACTCATGGAACGGTATGGGGTCCAGTCCGTGCAACTGCGCGGCGCGGGCCGAGCCATACAACATGCCGCTGGGAATGTGCCAGTCCCAGGTGCCGAGTTGCGCCGAGTCCAGCGCCAGATCGAGGCGCTCCTGGCTGTCTTTCAAGGCGAGTTCGGCAGCCTTGCGTTCGGTGGTGTCGAGAAAGGTGCTGAGCAGGTAGGGTTGGCCCTCGAGTTCGACCTTTTGCGCGCTGAGAATGCCATCGTGGACCTGGCCATTACTGGCGCGGAACTGCACCTCCATGCTGACCAGCTCACCTTTGGCCTTGGTCGCCTTGACCAGTTTCTCCCGTTGCTCCGGGTGTACCCACAGGCCCAGTTCCAGCGTGGTGCGGCCAATCGCGTTTTGCACCGGCCAGCCGAACAGGCTTTCGAAATACTGGTTGGCTTCGGTGATCAGGCCGTCTTCCTGGCGAGTCAGCAGCACCATGTTCGGGCACAGGTGAAACAGCGTCGCGAAGCGTTTTTCCGAGCTGCTCAGCGCCTGTTCGCGCTGACGCTGGTGGGTGATCTCGCGGATCACCCCGATCATGCGTGGTCGCCCGTGTTTGTCCGGCAGCAGGCTGCCGTTGATTTCCAGCCAGTGCAGGCTGCCATCGGGCCAGCGGATGCGGTGATGCATCGCTTGTTCCAGTGGCGCGCCGGCGATCACCGCGTGGAAGGCACGGAGGGTTTTCGCTCGATCCTCCGGGGGCAGCAAGTCGAGGTATTCCAGATCCGCCGGCAAGGGTTGCCGGGGGTCGAAGCCGAACAGCGCCTGCGTACCCCGCGACCAACTGATCTGCCCGCGTTCGATGTCCCAATACCAAGCGCCCAAACGTGCGCCGTTGAGGGCGGCCAGCAGCTGCGGCGCACTCTCCCAGCTCTGCTCGGATCGTTTCGGGTCAAGCGCCTGAATACGTGGCATCGGCGGAATACGGTCAACAGATTTCGGCATTGTCAGGCCTTGGGCTGAATGGGGCGTTAGGCGCAGGTATTTGAGGCTCTATAGGAGTAGCACAAATTAGCCTTGAGTCCCTGGCAGATCGAGTTGTGCATCCAGCAAGGCCATAAAAGCCCGTGCTGCGTTCGACAGCGTCCGTTCGGTGTGCAAGATATAGCCTAGCTGGCGAGTCAGTTGTATGCCGGGTAAAGGTATTCGCGCAACCTGATCGTCAAGCATTGTGCGCGGCAATACGCTCCAGGCCAGGCCGATCGACACCATCATCTTGATGGTTTCCAGATAATTCGTGCTCATGGCGATGTTCGGCGTCAAGCCTTGTGCTTCGAACAGGCGCCGGACGATATGGTGAGTAAAGGTGTTGCCGCCGGGAAACACCGCCGGATGCAGGGCGATGTCCGCCAGGCTGACCGCGCCATTGCTGATCAGTGAATGCTCCGGCGCGGCCACGAAATCCAGCGGGTCGTCCCACACCGGCGTGGCCTTGACCAGGGCGTGAGGCTCGGGCGCGAGGGTGATGACGGCCAGCTCGGCGCGACCGTGGAGGATTTCTTCGTAGGCCACTTCCGAATCGAGGAACTGAATATCCAGCGCGACTTGTGGGTAGCGGCGGGTGAATTCCCTTAACAAGGGCGGCAAACGGTGCAGGCCGATGTGGTGACTGGTGGCCAGCGTCAGGCGGCCGGTCACCTCGCCAGTCAGGTTAGTCAGGGCGCGGCGGGTGTCGTCCAGCACGTTCAGAATCTGATAAGCCCGTGGCAGCAGGGCGCGTCCGGCTTCGGTCAGGCCGACTTCGCGGCCCAGTCGATCAAACAGTCGCACCTTCAATTGCTGCTCCAGCCCGGCAATCCGTTTGCTGATCGCGGGCTGCGTCAGGTGCAGCCGTTCGCCGGCACCGGAGAAGCTTCCTGTCTCGGCAATGGCAATAAAGGCATTAAGGTTGGCCAGATCCATCGTCGTATTCCAGTTGGTTATCCAAAGCATAAAAAATATGAATTTGAGTTATTTAATGTAACCCCCTAGGATCGACCTCACAAGCCAAAGGGTTATTGAATCTCTCAAGACCCAGGGCATAGAAACACGCTGATGAGGACCGTCTGATGGCCGGCAAAACGCTTTACGACAAGCTTTGGGATTCCCATGAAGTGAAACGGCGCGACGATGGGTCGTCGCTGATCTATATCGACCGCCACATCATCCATGAAGTGACTTCGCCCCAAGCTTTCGAAGGCCTGCGCCTGGCCGGGCGCAAGCCTTGGCGCGTCGACTCGATCATCGCCACGCCGGACCACAACGTACCGACCACTCCGGATCGCAAGGGCGGCATCGAAGCGATTACCGATCAGGTCTCGCGTTTGCAGGTTCAGACCCTCGACGACTACTGCGATGAATATGGCATCACCGAATTCAAAATGAATGACGTGCGCCAGGGCATCGTTCATGTGATCGGTCCGGAGCAGGGTGCCACCTTGCCGGGCATGACCGTGGTCTGCGGCGACTCGCACACCTCGACTCACGGCGCGTTTGGCGCCCTGGCCCATGGCATCGGCACTTCCGAGGTCGAGCACGTGTTCGCCACGCAGTGCCTGGTCGCCAAGAAAATGAAGAATATGCTGGTGTCGGTCGAAGGCAAACTGCCGTTCGGCGTGACCGCCAAGGACATCGTGCTCGCGGTCATCGGCAAGATCGGCACCGCCGGCGGTAATGGCCACGCCATCGAGTTCGCCGGCAGCGCCATTCGCGACTTGTCTATCGAAGGCCGCATGACCATCTGCAACATGTCCATCGAGGCCGGCGCTCGCGTAGGTCTGGTGGCGGCGGATGAAAAAACCGTGGCGTACGTGAAAGGCCGTCCGTTTGCCCCGAAAGGCGCGGAATGGGACCTCGCTGTCGAAGCCTGGAAAGACCTGGTTTCCGACGCTGATGCGGTGTTCGACACCGTCGTCGAGCTGGACGCCACTCAGATCAAGCCTCAAGTCAGCTGGGGCACTTCGCCCGAGATGGTGTTGGCGGTCGATCAGAACGTGCCGGACCCGGCGAAAGAAATGGACCTGGTCAAACGCGGTTCCATCGAGCGCGCCTTGAAGTACATGGGTTTGACCGCCAATCAGGCGATCACCGACATTCAGCTGGACCGCGTATTCATTGGCTCCTGCACCAACTCGCGGATCGAAGACCTGCGCGCTGCGGCAGTGATCGCCAAGGGCCGCAAAGTGGCTTCGACCATCAAGCAAGCCATCGTGGTGCCGGGCTCGGGCCTGGTGAAGGCGCAAGCCGAAGCCGAAGGCCTGGACAAGATTTTCCTCGAAGCCGGTTTCGAGTGGCGTGAACCGGGTTGCTCGATGTGCCTGGCGATGAACCCGGACCGTTTGGAGTCGGGCGAGCATTGCGCATCGACCTCCAACCGCAACTTCGAAGGGCGTCAGGGCGCCGGTGGCCGTACGCACCTGGTCAGCCCGGCCATGGCCGCGGCGGCTGCCGTCAACGGTCGTTTCATCGACGTTCGCGAACTGATCTGAGGAACCGCACATGAGAGCTTTTACCCAACACACCGGTTTGGTCGCGCCATTGGATCGTGCCAACGTCGACACCGACCAGATCATTCCGAAGCAGTTCTTGAAGTCGATCAAGCGCACCGGTTTTGGCCCGAACCTGTTTGACGAATGGCGCTACCTGGACGTGGGTTATGCCTACCAGGACAACTCCAAGCGTCCGCTGAACAAGGATTTCGTCCTCAACGCCGAGCGCTACCAGGGCGCCAGCGTATTGTTGGCTCGCGAGAACTTCGGTTGCGGCTCCAGCCGCGAGCACGCGCCGTGGGCGCTGGAAGAGTACGGTTTCCGCAGCATCATTGCGCCGAGCTATGCCGACATCTTCTACAACAACAGCTTCAAGAACGGCTTGCTGCCGATCATCTTGAGCGACGCTGAAGTGGATGAACTGTTCCAGCAGGTCGAGGCGAATCCTGGCTACGAGTTGAAGATTGACCTGCAAGCCCAGACCGTGACCCGGCCGGACGGCAAGGTCTACAGCTTCGAGCTTGACGAGTTCCGCAAGCATTGCCTGGTCAACGGTCTCGATGACATCGGCCTGACTTTGCAGGATCACGAGGCGATTGCATCGTTTGAAGCCAAGCACCGTGCGAGCCAGCCTTGGTTGTTTCGCGACGCTTGATTTTGCGTAAGGCGTGATGACGTCTTCGCGGGCAAGTCGGATCGCCGCACCGCTCGCTCCTACAAGGACAGCGCAATACCTGTAGGAGCGAGGCTTGCCCGCGAAGAGGCCCGTAAAAACACCCCAAGACTCACCCGAAAAAGGAAGTCCACATGACCAGCACCGCCCAGCACAGCCAGGTAGTCCAAAAGCAATTCGGTGAACAGGCCTCGGCCTACCTGAGCAGCGCCGTCCACGCTCAAGGCACTGAGTTTGCGCTGCTACAGGCTGAGCTGGCCGGGCAGGGCGATGCCCGCGTGCTGGACCTCGGTTGCGGTGCCGGTCACGTGAGTTTTCACGTGGCGTCGCTGGTCAAGGAAGTGGTGGCTTACGATCTGTCGCAGCAAATGCTCGACGTGGTCGCCGGTGCTGCCGCTGATCGTGGGTTGGGCAACGTGTCCACGGTCCTGGGTGCCGCTGAGCGGTTGCCATTCGCCGATGGCGAATTCGACTTCGTCTTCAGCCGTTATTCGGCGCACCATTGGAGCGATCTCGGCCTGGCCCTGCGTGAAGTCCGGCGGGTGTTGAAGCCGGGCGGCGTGGCGGCGTTCATCGACGTGTTGTCACCGGGCAGCCCGTTGTTCGACACTTACCTGCAAAGTGTCGAAGTGCTGCGCGACACCAGCCATGTGCGCGATTATTCCGCCGGCGAGTGGCTGCGTCAGGTCAGCGAGGCAGGGTTGTACACTCGCAGCACCACGCGTCAACGCCTGCGTCTGGAGTACACCAGCTGGGTCGAGCGCATGCGCACACCACAAGTGATGCGCGCCGCGATCCTCGAATTGCAGCAGTCGATGGGCAACGAAGTACGCGAATATTTTGAGATTGAGGCCGATGGTTCGTTCAGTACCGATGTACTGGTGCTGATGGCAGAACGATAAGCTCGGAAACATAAGCACCGAGCGATAGAATTTTTCCGGGCGTGCCCAAGGGCACACCGACTGATGACATGAGGAAAGCATGAGCAAGCAGATTCTGATTCTCCCAGGTGACGGTATTGGCCCGGAAATCATGGCCGAAGCAGTCAAGGTGCTGGAACTGGCCAATGACAAGTACAACCTGGGCTTCGAGCTGAGCCACGACGTGATCGGTGGCGCAGCCATCGACAAGCACGGCGTGCCTCTGGCCGACGAAACCCTGGAGCGTGCTCGCGCCGCCGATGCTGTTTTGCTGGGCGCAGTGGGCGGCCCGAAATGGGACACCATCGAGCGTGACATCCGTCCTGAGCGCGGTCTGCTGAAGATTCGTGCGCAACTGGGCCTGTTCGGCAACCTGCGTCCGGCGATCCTGTACCCGCAACTGGCCGAAGCTTCCAGCCTGAAAGCCGAAATCGTTTCCGGCCTGGACATCCTGATCGTTCGCGAGCTGACCGGCGGCATCTACTTCGGCGCGCCGCGTGGCACCCGCACCCTGGAAAATGGCGAGCGTCAGTCCTATGACACGCTGCCGTACAGTGAAAGCGAAATCCGCCGCATCGCCCGTGTCGGTTTCGACATGGCCATGGTGCGCGGCAAGAAGCTGTGCTCGGTGGACAAGGCCAACGTGTTGGCTTCCAGCCAGCTGTGGCGTGAAATCGTCGAAGAAGTGGCCAAGGATTACCCGCAAGTTGAACTGAGCCACATGTACGTCGACAACGCGGCCATGCAACTGGTGCGCGCACCGAAGCAGTTCGACGTGATCGTCACCGACAACATGTTCGGCGATATCCTGTCCGACCAGGCATCGATGCTCACCGGTTCCATCGGCATGCTGCCGTCGGCATCGCTGGATACCCACAATAAGGGCATGTACGAGCCTTGCCACGGTTCGGCGCCGGACATCGCGGGCAAGGGCATCGCCAACCCGCTGGCGACCATTTTGTCGGTGTCGATGATGTTGCGTTACAGCTTCAACCAGTCGGGCGCAGCGGATGCCATCGAGAAAGCCGTGAGCCTGGTGCTGGATCAGGGCCTGCGGACGGGCGACATCTGGTCGACCGGTTGCACTAAAGTCGGTACGCAGGAAATGGGTGACGCAGTAGTCGCCGCGCTGCGGAATCTGTAATCTCTCGGGCCCGCTGCCACTTTCCACTTCGAAAGCAGCGGCCCACTTTTCAAGAAGGTGTAGTTGCGATGAAACGTGTAGGTCTGATCGGTTGGCGCGGTATGGTCGGTTCCGTGCTCATGCAGCGGATGCTGGAAGAGCAGGATTTCGATCTTATCGAGCCGGTGTTTTTCACCACTTCCAATGTCGGTGGCCAAGGCCCGTCCGTGGGCAAGGACATTGCTCCGCTCAAGGACGCTTACAGCATTGAAGAGCTGAAAACCCTCGACGTGATTCTGACCTGCCAGGGTGGCGACTACACCAGCGAAGTCTTCCCGAAGCTGCGCGAAGCCGGCTGGCAGGGTTACTGGATCGACGCCGCTTCCAGCCTGCGCATGCAGGATGACGCGGTCATCGTGCTGGACCCGGTCAACCGCAAGGTCATCGACCAGCAGCTCGACGCCGGCACCAAGAACTACATCGGCGGCAACTGCACCGTCAGCCTGATGCTGATGGGCCTGGGCGGTCTGTTCGAAGCCGGTCTGGTCGAGTGGATGAGCGCCATGACTTATCAGGCAGCCTCCGGTGGCGGCGCGCAGCACATGCGTGAACTGATCAAGCAAATGGGCGTGACCCACGGCGCTGTCGCCGATCAACTGGCCGACCCGGCCAGCGCCATCCTCGACATCGACCGCCGTGTGGCCGAAGCCATGCGCAGCGACGCGTACCCGACCGAGAACTTCGGCGTACCGCTGGCCGGCAGCCTGATCCCGTGGATCGACAAGGAACTGCCGAACGGTCAGAGCCGTGAAGAGTGGAAGGCCCAGGCCGAGACCAACAAGATCCTCGGTCGCTTCAAGAGCCCGATCCCGGTCGATGGCATCTGCGTGCGCGTCGGCGCCATGCGCTGCCACAGCCAGGCACTGACCATCAAGCTGAACAAAGACGTGCCGATCGCCGACATCGAAGGGCTGATCAGCCAGCACAACCCTTGGGTCAAACTGGTGCCGAACAACCGCGACATCAGCATGCAGGAGCTGAGCCCGACCAAGGTTACCGGCACCCTGAATGTTCCGGTTGGCCGTCTGCGCAAGCTGAACATGGGTTCGCAGTTCGTCGGCGCGTTCACCGTCGGCGACCAGCTGCTGTGGGGCGCGGCCGAGCCGCTGCGTCGCATGCTGCGGATTCTGCTTGAGCGTTGATCGATTGAAGCAATGAAAGAACCCGTGCCTTGAAAGGGGCGCGGGTTTTTTTATGGAAGTTGTGTCGCCAGCAAGGGCCTCTTCGCGGGCAAGCCTCGCTCCTACAGTTGCGGCGCGATCCCATGTAGGAGCGAGGCTTGCCTGCGAAGAGGCCGGTACAGCCACCGCAAACCCTTGGCAGAATTGCCTGCACGCCACCCACCCGGTAAAGTGCCGCTCCCCCCGTTTCGCCAGAGGTACACCCATGAGCCAGTCCTTTGATATTGCCGTGATCGGCGCCACCGGTACTGTCGGCGAAACGCTCGTGCAGATTCTCGAAGAGCGCGACTTTCCGGTCGGTAACCTGCACCTGCTGGCCAGCAGCGAGTCCGCCGGTCATTCTGTGCCGTTTCGCGGCAAGAACGTGCGGGTGCGGGAGGTCGATGAGTTCGACTTCAGCAAAGTACAGCTGGTGTTCTTCGCCGCAGGTCCGGCGGTGACCTTGAGTTTCGCCTCGCGGGCCACGGCGGCCGGTTGCTCGCTGATCGATCTGTCCGGCGCCTTGCCTGCCGATCAGGCGCCGCAGGTGGTGCCGGAAGCCAATGCTCAGGTTCTGGCCGGTCTGAAAAAGCCATTCCAGGTCAGCAGCCCAAGCCCGTCGGCCACCACCTTGGCCGTGGTGCTCGCACCCTTGCTCGGTCTGCTCGATCTGCAGCGCGTCAATGTGACCGCCAGCCTGGCCGTTTCTGCCCAGGGCCGCGAAGCCGTCACGGAACTGGCCCGGCAAACCGCCGAGCTGCTCAATGTGCGTCCGCTGGAGCCGAGTTTTTTCGATCGGCAGATGGCCTTCAACCTGCTGGCGCAAGTCGGCAAGCCGGATGAAAACGGCCATACGCTGCTGGAAAAGCGTCTGGTGCGTGAGCTGCGTCAGGTCATGGCCTTGCCTTCATTAAAGATTTCCGTCACTTGCATTCAAGCCCCGGTGTTTTTTGGCGATAGCTTTAACGTGACCCTGCAGTCTGCAAGCGCTGTGGACCTGGTAAAAGTCAACGCGGCGCTGGAAGACGCTCCGGGTATCGAGCTGGTGGAAGCCGGCGATTACCCGACGCCGGTCGGCGATGCGGTAGGGCAGGATGTGGTCTACGTCGGTCGGGTTCGCGCTGGAATCGACGACCCGTCGGAACTTAATGTGTGGCTGACGTCAGATAACGTACGCAAAGGCGCGGCGCTCAATGCTGTGCAGGTGGCTGAATTGTTGATAAAAGACCTGCTGTAAAAGATACTTGGCAACAATTTGCAGAATGATTCTGGTCGGGCGTCATGCTCGACCAGATTGCTGAAGGCAAGCCACCCTGCGAGGCTTTCCGGGGCATGAAAGAAATGATCGCGCGCGACGACCCTTCGCCGCCGCGCGCAATGCCTTACGGCAGCGACTATCAACACCTTCTCGCTGGCCGAGGAATGTTCAAACAAAGGATGAGGCTATGGTTCAAGTTCGCAAACTGGTGTTAGCAATAGCGGCCGCCTCGGCGCTGTCCTCCGGTATGGCGCATGCGCTCGGGCTCGGGGAATTGACCCTGAAGTCGTCGCTGAACCAGCCGCTGGTGGCGGAAATCGAATTGCTCGACGTCAAGGAACTCACGGCTGCCGAATTGGTGCCGAGCCTGGCGTCGCCCGAAGATTTCGCCAAGGCCGGTGTCGACCGTCAGGCATTCCTCAATGACCTGAGCTTCACCCCGGTGCTCAACGCCAGTGGCAAAAGCATCTTGCGCGTGACCTCCAGCAAGCCGCTGTCCGAACCGATGGTGAAATTCCTGGTTCAGGTGATGTGGCCCAACGGTCGCCTGCTGCGCGATTACAGCGTGCTGCTCGATCCGTCCAAATTCTCGCCGCAAACCGCTGAAGCGGCTGCGCAGCCGGCACCGACTCAGACTGTCGCTGCACCGGTGACCGGCGCTACCAAGCCGACCCAATACACCACCACGCCGCGCGATACCCTCTGGGAAATCGCTGCGAAGGCGCGCAATGGCGGCTCGGTTCAGCAAACCATGCTGGCCATCCAGGCGCTGAACCCGGATGCCTTCATCAACGGCAACATCAACCTGCTGAAAACCGGTCAGGTGCTGCGCCTGCCGGATCAGACGCAAGTCGCCAGCGTGCCGCAACCCAAAGCCATTGCCGAAGTCGCTGCGCAGAACACGGCGTGGCGTCAGGGGCGTCGCTATGTGGCGAAGCCTGGAGCAGGGCAGCAGCAACTTGACGCGACCAAGCGCCCTCGCGCTGAAGGCGCTCCAGTGCAGCCTGCCAAGGACAAACTGAGCCTGGTGTCTGCCGAGTCCGGCAAGGCCGGTGGCAAAGGTGCTGCAGGTGATGCGAAGGCCTTGAGCAACAAACTGGCCCTGGCCCAGGAAAGCCTCGACACGACCCGTCGTGACAACGCTGAACTGAAAAGCCGCATGACCGATCTGCAAAGTCAGCTGGACAAGCTGCAACGCCTGATCGAGCTGAAGAACAATCAGCTGGCCAAGATGCAGGCCGAAGGTGCTGCGGGTGCCCCGGCTGCTGCTGTCGCGGCGGCCCCGGCGATCTCGGCCGAATTGACGCCGAGCCCTGCGCCCGCAACGCCAGCCCCGGTGGCGGCCGCTCCAGAGGCAGCGTCGGCTCCGGCTGAAACGCCTGTCGAGCCAGCGCCGGCCGCGTCTGACGATCAAAAATTCAATGACCTGCTGACCAATCCGGTGCTGCTGGGTCTGGTCGGCGGCGGGGCAGTGGTTCTGCTGCTGTTGCTGCTGTTGCTGGCCCGTCGCCGCAAAGCCCAGCAGGAAGCCGAGAAACACCTGCGGATGGCCCGTGCCTTGTCCGAGGAGCAGGATTTCTCCGCTGATCTGGATTTGCCTGAAAGCAGCTTCGAAGGTCTGGAAGTGCCGCCGCCAAGCGTGAAGCTCGCGACCGCGCCAGCTCCTGCACCCGCGCCAACCCCGGCCCCGGCTCCTGCTCCGGTCATTGAGCCAGTGGTGGTCATGCCGCCGATTGCCGCGCCACTGGTCGCGCCTGCTGCTGAACGTGATGACGACGTGCTGGCCAAGGCGCAGTCGCACATGGCCGCCGGTCGCCTGAATCAGGCGGCTGCGTTGCTGGAAGAGGGCATCAAACAAGAGCCTCAGCGCAGTGACCTGCGTCTGAAGCTGATGGAAGTCTATGGCCAGCAGGGCGACCGCGATGCGTTCGTGGCGCAGGAGCGTCAGCTCGTGGCCAACGGCGAAAACTTCGCCCGTGTCGAAGAGCTGAAAAGCCGCTTCCCGGCCATGGCGGTCGTCGTTGCGGGTGGTCTGGCTGCTGCGGCCGTCGCTGCCGAACTGGACGCCGAATACGTCAAAGAGCTGTTGATGGACGAGTCCGAAGAGCCGGTGCCGGCACTGGCCGATGACGACTTCGACAGCGCGTTTGATCTGAGTCTGGATGATCTGGAAAACGTCGTTCCTGTGGTGGTCGCGCCTGAGCCGACGCCTGAGCCAGAACCAGAGGCTTTGGCCGAACTGGATGAATTCCCGCTGGACGACGACCTGAGCTTTGAGTCGGTGTTGCAGCAACAGACTGAAATCAAGGAAAACCTCGACGACCTGTCGGACTTCGATCTGGACATGGACCTCGGTGCCGATCCGTCGCCAGGGATCCTCGATGAAGACGATTTCCTGTTGAGCCTGGATGACGACGTCAAGGACTTGCCTGCCGTGGAAGTGCCAGCCGCCGCTCCTGAGGTCGCGCTGGATGATCTGGAGCTGCCGGCGGATTTCGATCTGTCGCTGGCCGATGAAATGGACGCTCCGGATGCATTTGCCGCTGAGCTGGATGACGTCAACGCCGAGCTGGATCGTCTGTCGCAGAGCATCGGCGAGCCGACTTTCACTGCCGAAGATGCATTGGCTTCCGCCGCTGACGAGCCGGAATTCGATTTCCTCTCCGGCACCGACGAAGTCGCCACCAAGCTCGATCTGGCCCAGGCCTACATCGACATGGGCGACGCCGACGGCGCGCGGGACATCCTCAATGAGGTGGTCAGCGAAGGTGACGCGGGTCAGAAGAGCGAAGCCAAGGAAATGCTTTCGCGTCTGGCTTGAATGACCGATAAGGCATAAACAAAACGGCAGCCCATTGAGGCTGCCGTTTTGGTTTCAGCAATCTATTGATAGTCGCAGTGGCATAGCCATCGCGAGCAGGCTCACTCCCACAAGGAAATCAGCGGACCCTGTGGGAGCGAGCCTGCTCGCGATGGGGTCATATCAAACAACACAAATGGCTAAAACTGTCAGGCCAGCAAATCCTCATAAAACGCACCAAGCGGCCGGGTAGGGTGGGCGATCTGGATTTCCAGAATCCATAACCCCACATTCGGACATTCCTCGAAATTCCCCAGATCCCCGGCACGATAAATCGCATGGGGGAAATCACTGACCCGGTGCCCCTTGATTTCCAGGTTCAGCTTCCAGCCCATCGCCGTCGCCTGTTCGTCGGCATAGCGATACAGCTCAGGACCGGCCACCTGCTGTGTACGCCAGTAATCGTGAACCTGATCGAACAAAGTCTTCGCGGCCGTCGCGCAGGCCTTCATCTCGGAATCATCACCGACGATGAACGTTGCGCCGGAGTCGCCTTCATGGCGATCCCAGACCACGCCGAGGTCGATAAAGAAAATGTCGTTCTCGGCCAGTACCGGATCGCCTTCGGAGCGTTGCTTGAAGGTTTTCAGGGTGTTTTCGCCAAAGCGGATCTTTGACGGGTGCCAGATGCGGTCCATTCCCAGCTCGTTTAATACCTCAAGGCTCATGGCCAGCGCCTCGGATTCACGCATGCCGGGTTTGATGCGTCGGGCCATTTCGTCGATGGCTTCCCACGTCTTGCGTTTGGCGTGCAGCATGCCTTCCAGGCTGTACGCCAGGCCGACGGCTTCTTTGAGAGGTGCATTCATCATCAGGTCTCGGTGGTGTTCTGTTTTTTTTCGTTGTGTAGTTATCTATATAGCGAAGTCTGTATGGACACTGCAACGGCACAAACGACACACGCCTCTGGCGTCCCGGTCCGGCGGCCTTATAATGCCCGCCTTTGCGTAGATCAGCAGGCTGTCACTCCTTGGCAAATATAGATAACCCGGCCGCCGAAATGGCGGCCGACGGCTTTTTCCGCATCGCGTTGGGCGTTGAATACAAAGGCTCGCGCTATCGCGGCTGGCAGCGTCAGGCCTCCGGCGTGCTCACGGTGCAGGAAACCCTGGAAAACGCCTTGTCCAAAGTTGCCGACTCACCCGTGTCGCTGCTGTGCGCCGGGCGCACGGACGCCGGTGTGCATGCGTGCGGGCAGGTGGTGCATTTCGACACGACGGTCGAGCGGTCGATGAAAGCCTGGGTCATGGGCGCCAACATCAACTTGCCCCACGACGTCAGCGTCAGTTGGGCCAAGGTCATGCCGGCGCATTTCCATGCGCGGTTCAAGGCCATCGCCCGGCGCTATCGCTACGTGATCTACAACGATCAGATCCGCCCGGCGCACCTGAACGAAGAAATTACCTGGAATCACCGTCCGCTCGACGTCGAGCGTATGGCCGAGGCTGCGCAGTACCTGGTCGGCACCCACGATTTCAGCGCTTTTCGCGCCGGCCAGTGCCAGGCCAAATCGCCGGTCAAGGAGCTGCATCACCTGCGCGTCACGCGTCACGGCAAGATGATCGTGCTGGATATCCGCGCCAGCGCCTTCCTGCACCACATGGTGCGTAACATTGCCGGTGTATTGATGACCATCGGCGCCGGCGAGCGTCCGGTGGAGTGGATGAAGGAAGTGCTAGAGAGCCGTATTCGCCGTTCTGGCGGGGTAACGGCGCATCCATTCGGCCTGTATCTGGTGCAGGTCGAGTACCGCGACGAGTTCGAATTGCCTGAACGTTACATTGGCCCACACTTCCTGACCGGTTTCACCGAACTTGACGGCTGACGCCCTCGAACGCATTTGTTACCATCCGGGACTTTCTCGGATTTACCCTGAGGTTTTATCGACATGTCAGCCGTTCGCAGCAAGATTTGCGGGATTACCCGCATAGAAGATGCGTTGGCGGCGATCGAGGCCGGGGCTGATGCCATCGGGTTTGTGTTTTACGCCAAGAGCCCGCGGGCTGTGACGTTCCAGCAAGCGCGCGACATCATCAAGGCGCTGCCGCCGTTTGTGACGACTGTGGGTTTGTTCGTCAACGCCAGCCGTTGCGAGTTGGGAGAGTTGCTCGACGCCGTGCCGCTGGACCTGTTGCAGTTCCATGGTGATGAAACCGCTGCCGACTGTGAAGGCTGGCATCGGCCGTACATCAAGGCGCTGCGGGTCAAGGCCGGCGACGATATCGCGGCGGCATGCAATGCGTTTCCAAGTGCCAGCGGTATCCTGCTCGACGCCTACGTTGAAGGCGTCCCTGGCGGAACCGGCGAAGCGTTCGACTGGTCTCTGATACCGCAAGGCTTGAGCAAGCCGATCATCCTGGCGGGCGGTTTGACGCCGGACAACGTCGCAGAAGCGATTGCCCGGGTTCGGCCTTACGCCGTGGACGTCAGTGGGGGAGTAGAGGCGAGCAAGGGCATTAAGGATCACGCAAAGATTCAGGCATTCATTAACGCGGTACGCAGCAGCAAGTAGTTGATGTGACGGCTGGCAGACTGCCGCCGTCCCAAAATGCACTGCGCTGCACAAAGCAGGCACGGCTGAGGATTGATGGGTTGTACGCAGGTCACGCTTCACTGACCCGGCCACCCACCGATCATCGCCACACACATGAATTTAGCTCAAGGGCATACGCGGGGCTGCGAACCAGAGCGTTCGGGCCGCCGGTACTGGAGAAAGAAAGCATGAGCAACTGGTTAGTAGACAAACTGATCCCTTCGATCATGCGTTCCGAGGTCAAGAAGAGCTCGGTGCCTGAAGGTCTGTGGCACAAATGCCCGTCTTGCGAGGCTGTGCTGTATCGTCCGGAGCTGGAAAAGACCCTGGATGTTTGCCCGAAGTGCAACCACCACATGCGTATCGGCGCCCGCGCCCGTATCGACATTTTCCTCGACGCCGAAGGCCGCAGCGAGCTGGGTGCGGACCTGGAGCCAGTCGACCGTCTGAAATTCCGCGACGGCAAGAAGTACAAGGACCGCCTGACCGCTGCGCAAAAGCAGACCGGCGAGAAAGACGCACTGATCTCCATGAGCGGCACCCTGCTGGGCATGCCGGTGGTGGTTTCGGCCTTCGAATTCTCCTTCATGGGCGGTTCCATGGGTGCGATCGTCGGTGAGCGCTTCGTACGCGCCGCCAACTACGCCCTGGAAAACAAATGCCCGATGATCTGCTTCGCCGCTTCCGGTGGTGCGCGGATGCAGGAAGCGCTGATTTCCCTGATGCAAATGGCCAAGACCTCTGCGGTACTGGCGCGTCTGCGTGAAGAAGGCATTCCGTTCATCTCCGTGCTGACCGATCCGGTCTACGGCGGCGTCTCCGCCAGCCTGGCGATGCTTGGCGACGTGATCGTTGGCGAGCCGAAAGCCCTGATCGGCTTCGCCGGTCCACGCGTGATCGAGCAAACCGTTCGCGAAAAACTGCCGGAAGGCTTCCAGCGCAGCGAATTCCTGCTGGAGCACGGTGCGATCGACATGATCATTCACCGTCAGGAACTGCGTCCACGCCTGGGTAACCTGCTGGCGCAACTGACCGGCAAGCCGACGCCGAAATTCGTCGCCGCGCCAATCGAGCCGATCGTCGTTCCGCCGGTGCCTGCAAACATATGACCCAACGCACCCTTGGCGAGTGGCTCGCCTACCTTGAGCAGTTGCACCCTTCGGCCATCGACATGGGCCTTGAGCGCTCGCAACAGGTAGCGTCCCGCATGGGGCTGGGCAAGCCGGCGCCTCGGGTGATCACGGTCACCGGCACCAACGGCAAGGGTTCCACCTGTGCATTCGTGGCTTCATTGCTGCGAGCGCAGGGTCTGAAGGTTGGTGTCTACAATTCTCCGCACCTGCTGCGTTACAACGAGCGGGTGCAGGTCAACGGCGTCGAAGCGACGGATGCCGAGCTGTGCGAAGCCTTTGCTGCGGTGGAGGCGGGGCGTGGCGAAACTTCCCTGACTTACTTCGAAATGGGCACCCTGGCGGCGTTCTGGCTGTTTCAACGGTCAGCACTGGATGCCGTGGTGCTGGAAGTCGGTCTGGGCGGGCGGCTGGACACGGTCAACGTGGTGGATGCCGACATGGCGCTGGTGACCAGCATCGGCGTGGATCACGCAGATTATCTGGGCGACACCCGTGAGTCAGTGGCCTATGAAAAGGCCGGCATCTTCCGCCAGGGTGCGCCTGCGCTCTGTGGCGACCTGAATCCTCCTCAACCTCTGCTGGACAAGGCGCGCGAGCTGGCTTGCCCGTTTTTCCTGCGGGGACGCGATTTTGACCTCGGTGTCACCGATCACAACTGGCAATGGCGCGGTCTTGACGCTCAAGGGCGTGTAGTCGAGTTGCATGATCTGCCGTTGCTCGATCTGCCGATGGAAAACGCTGCGCTGGCGTTGCAAGCGTACCTGTTGCTTGGTTTGCCTTGGGTCGATGCGCAGATTGTTGATGCGCTGAAAGCCACGCGGGTGGTCGGTCGTCTCGACCGTCGCCAGTTCGACTGGCAGGGCAAGCGTCTGAACCTGTTGCTGGATGTGGGGCATAACCCTCACGCCGCCGAATACCTGGCCCGTCGTTTGGCGAGCCGACCGCCGGCCGGCAAGCGTCTGGCGGTGTTTGGATTGCTGGCAGACAAGGATCTGGATGGTGTTGTCGGCGAATTGAATGCTAGTGTCCAGCACTGGGCTGTTGCGCCGCTGGATTCGCCGCGGGCGCGACCGGTCGCCGATTTGCACGGGGTGTTGCACAACCTCGGTGCTTCAGTCGCGTCCTATGACAGCGTGGCCGCCGCCCTGGAAGGGCAGTGCGCGCTGGCGACGAGCGACGACGAAATTCTGTTGTTCGGATCATTTTATTGTGTTGCCGAGGCCCTTGAATGGCTGGCCCGGCGCTCCACGGAGGAAGCGGCAAATGGCATTGCTGGATAAGGCTTACAAACAGCGCATGGTCGGCGCCCTGGTGCTGGTGGCGCTGGCGGTAATTTTCCTGCCGATGCTGTTTTCCCGTCAGGATGAGCAGCGTCAGGTAACGGTCGAAGCGCCAGCCGCCCCGCAAGCGCCTTCGGTGCCGCAGGTGCAGGTTGAGCCGGTGGCGGTGCCTGAGCCACAAGTCTTGCCGCAGGAGCCTGTGCCGAGTGATGACGACATCGCGCAGCAGGAAGAACCCGTAATGCCGATCGCACCGACTGCACCCGTCGCGCCTGCGCCTGCCGCAAAACCGGTAACGCCGCCTCCGGCACCGGCTCCGGTCAACAAACCGACGACTGCGCCGAGCCAGCCAATTACCGCCGCACCGGGTAAACCGGATACTACTCAAAGCCGCGTCGACGCCAATGGCCTGTCGGTCAGCTGGTCGGTGCAACTGGCCAGCCTGTCGAGCCGCGCCAGCGCAGAAAACCTGCAAAAAACCCTGCGCAGCCAAGGCTACAACGCCTACATTCGCACGGCTGACGGCAAGAATCGGGTGTTCGTAGGGCCGCTGATCGAGCGTGCGGAAGCCGATCGTCTGCGCGACTTATTGAACCGCCAACAGAACCTCAAGGGTTTTGTGGTGCGCTTCCAGCCTGAGCGCGGTTGAAAACTATCGACCCGATTTGAAATGCACTGACAATCGCAGCTTACCGATAAGCATGGGCTCTGCTAAAATGCGCCGCCTTATCCGTCTGTAGGCTGCACTGTGCCATTTACCTGGGTTGACTGGGCGATCGTTGCAATCGTCGCCATCTCCGCATTGATCAGTCTGAGCCGCGGCTTCGTCAAAGAAGCATTATCGCTGGTGACCTGGATCATCGCAGGAGTCGTCGCCTGGATGTTCGGTGGTGCATTGTCCGAATACCTCGCCGGATACATCGAAACGCCATCGGCACGCGTGATCGCGGGCTGCGCAATAATGTTTGTCGCCACGCTGATCGTAGGCGCAATGATCAATTATCTTATCGGCGAATTGGTTCGCGTCACCGGGTTGTCCGGGACCGATCGATTCCTCGGCATGGCCTTCGGCGCCGCGCGTGGCGTGTTGTTGGTGGTCGTGGCGGTCGGGCTGTTGAGCCTGGGGCCGGTACAGCAGGACGGGTGGTGGCAACAGTCGCAACTCGTGCCAAAATTTCTATTGGTTGCAGACTGGTCCAAAAACCTGATTCTCGGGTGGAGCAGTCAGTGGCTTGCCAGCGGTATCAGCGTACCCGCTGAAATACCGTTCAAGGAGCACCTCTTGCCGACGGCCAAAACGCCTCAGTGAGTTGTGTTCAGTTCAGATCCATTAAGTAGGGGTTGCGTCGCATGTGTGGCATCGTCGGTATCGTCGGTAAGTCGAACGTCAATCAGGCGCTGTATGACGCGCTAACCGTCCTCCAGCACCGCGGCCAGGACGCTGCCGGTATCGTGACCAGCCATGA
>Ga0207976_100046_pt1 | contig 177007 bp, 166 predicted proteins | sample LakWasMe94_HOW11_2_FD_183916 | JGI IMG/M metagenome (GOLD analysis project Ga0207976, IMG submission 183916) | Freshwater sediment methanotrophic microbial communities from Lake Washington under simulated oxygen tension - Sediment Metagenome... | ecosystem: Environmental > Aquatic > Freshwater...
ACAAGCCCAGTCCCATCGCGTCGGGCACGGTGAGGATGTCGGAAAACAGGATCGCCGCATCCAGCGCATAGCGCTCCAGCGGCTGCAGCGTGACTTCGGTGGCGTAGTCGGGGCTCTTGGCCAGGCCCAGGAAGGACCCGGCGCGCTTGCGGGTGGCGCAGTATTCGGGCAGGTAGCGTCCAGCCTGGCGCATCAGCCACAGCGGCGTGTAATCGGTCGGCTGGCGCAGCAGCGCGCGCAGGAAGGTGTCGTTCTTGAGCGGGGCAAATGGGGATGTTGCGGTGGATTGCTGGGACATGAAAACTTTCTTCTTGATGCATGAGTGCGCGCAGCGCACCCTGAGTCGATGCGGAAATGCAGGACAGGCCTGGCCTGCCCCGCATTCGGAATTAAGGAACAGCTTTCAGATGCGCCACGCCGCCGAAACTGCCGACCCAGCGGCTGCCATCCGCGCCGGATGCCATCGAAAATACGGTATTGGAGAACAAGCCGTTGGCCGTCGTCAGGACAGTAAACTTGTCCCCGTCACGTCGCGCCAGGCCATCATTGGTACCAATCCACAACGCACCCTTCTGGTCACGGTGCAACATGAACACGTGGTTGCCCGGCAGGCCGTCGGCAACGGTGTAATGGCGCCAGTTTTTGCCGTCGAAGCTGGACAGGCCACCGCCCCAGGTGCCGGCCCATACGACGCCCTGGTCATCCACGACCATCGACACGATGTAGTTCGGGTTATAGGCCACATTGATGCCTTGCAGGCCCATCTCTTCCTTCTGCTTGGCGTGATGGACCGATTGCTTGGCCGGGTCATTGGTAAACTTGATGTCGTTCTTTACCATCTCATACGGTGCGCCCAGTCCCTTGGCGTGGTTCCAGTTGTCCCACTTGCCATCCTTGAAGCGTGCCAGGCCACCTTCGGTAGCAAGCCACATCTCGCCGTTCTTGCCTTCGGCCAGACCGTATACCCAGTCGTTCGGCAGGCCGCCTTTGGTATTTTCGACGGTGTACAAGTCCCACTTGGAGCGGTCCTTCAGGTTGCCGCCGCGGATGCGGTTGGCACCCGACCAGGTCGCGACCCACACATCGCCGTTCGTGGCCTTCAGTACGCCATAGACAAATGCATCGCCGAGGCCATCCGGAATGTTGAAGTTTTCCCACTTGTCGAGCTTCTCGTCGTACAGCGACATACCGCCACCGTACGTGCCGACCATGATTCTGCCGTCAAGTTTGCTGACGCTGAAAATGCCGTTCGACAGCAGGCCATTGCGTACATCGAACAAACGATAGTCATCCGTCTTGGTGTCATAGCGCACCACGCCACCAGACGTGCCTACCCAGACCACGTTGCCATCCTGCAGGATCGATTTGACGTTGCGATTGCCAACGCGGAAATGCGTGAACTTGGCGCTCGGATCCACCTGCACCTTGCCTTGCTGAGTCGGCAATTGGCCCGGCGCTTGGGCGCCAGCGACCTGCGGCATCGGAGGATGGTTGCCTGGAGTTTCGGCGCCCGGCTTCAGCGGACCGGCCGACAACTGCTTGACTGCGGGGACGGCAGCCTGCTCGGACTGCTTGCTGCCAATGAAATAGGCCCCTGCCACCAGACCTGCAACGCCAACGCCGATAATCGCCAATGTTATTTTGTTCAACTGCACGCTTTTCTCCTATTTACCTTTTGATTGGCCCAGATGTGCAACGCCGCGCTTGGTGCCGGCCCAGATGTCACCATTGGGGGCGACTGTCAATGCATACACGTTGTTGTCCAGCAGGCCTGCCCGGTTGTCGATACTCTTCCACGTCTTGCCGTCATAGCGGGTCACGCCGGCATTGGTGCCGAACCAGAACACGCCCTTGGCGTCCTGCACCATGCTGTAGACGATATCCCCGGCCAGGCCGTCCTTGACGCTGTAATTGGTCCACTTCTTTCCGTCGTAGCGCGCGACGCCGCCGCCCCAGGTGCCGGCCCAGACGGTCTGGTCCTGCGCAACGAGAATGGAAAACACGTAGTTGGGGTTGTAGGTGGCCGAACCGTCTTCGGAGCGGAAGCCAAGATCATGACGCGAGCGCGTTCCCAAGCCGGTATTCGGGCTGGTCTGCAGTTTCTTCTCATTGACTGCGCCCATGCCGTCCTTGTGGTTCCACGACTTCCAGGTTTTGCCGTCGAACATGGACACGCCGCCTTCAGTGCCGAACCAGACACGATCCTGCTTGTCGACATCGATGCCGTACACCCACTCGTTGATCAGTTCCTTCACATAGGTGCGGAACTTGAGGGTTTTCAGGTCAACCACATTGACGCCAGCCCAGGTGCCGATCCACAGGTCGCCGTTCTTCTGATTGGCGAAGGAATAGACCCAGTAATCGGCCAGGCCGTGCATCGGGAAAAACGTCTTCCATTTGCCGTCCTTGTAGCGCGACACGCCGCCGGCATTGGTGCCGAACCACTTGTAACCTTCCTTGTCGATGCCGACCGCGAACACATATTCGTTCGCCAGTCCGCTTTCGCGGGTGAACGTGTTGCGCAACTTGCCGTTATTGACGTCAATTTCATGCACGCCGGCCGACGTACCAACCCACATGGTGCCGGTCTTCGGCTCCATCGCCAACGCACGCACATAAATGTTATCGCCCACCGTGAAGGTCTCGATGACCTTAGGTTGGGCAGCGTTATCGGGTGTTTTTGTCTGGGCTACGGCAGAGCCGATCGATGCGGAAACAAGTGCGGATACAAATGTGGTGAGCAACAGCGATTGAAATGAACGCATTAATTCAAGGTCCTTATATAAGCGATGACATCCATGATGTCGCGGTCCGACAGAATGCCCTGGAACGCCGGCATCGCGTTCCGGCCCGAGCGAATAGATCCAAGCAGGACCATATCGGGTTTCATCATGTTTTCCTGGCGCGTGAAGTCCGTCGCATTCGGCATGACGGCACGTCCAGTCTGCCCATGGCAAATGGCGCAATTGGATGTATAGAGCTGACGGCCCTTGAACATGTCGGCCGCGTACAACCCGCTGCTGAAGCTCGCCGCAATAACAGCGACAAGCAGCGTGGCCAGTACTTTGGAAAGCCGTGCCAGAGACACAAGCGTGTCCGGATGAATTCTCATTTTCGAGATCATGATGTTTTTCCTTTGACGAGAACTATCGTCGTTTCTTCTTTTTGCCAGGGACCTCAGGCGCCGGAGCCGCTACCAGCGATGCATAGTCATTTCCCATGACCTCCTTGAGTCTGGCTTCCCATTTATCTTTTTGCTCGGCATTGGCAACTACGCCAAGGCCGCCATCCCTATAGACATCACGCATCATTTTCACGGCAATGAGAAGATTTTTTTCCGCTGCGCGTTCGACGTACGACCGAGCCTGATCCAGATCCTTCTTGACGCCTTCGCCTTTGCCGTACATCTGACCAAGGCCGAACTCACCACCGGCATCGCCCTGCGCCGCAGCTTTTCGATACCACTCGACTGCCTGCTCGTCTTCTTCTGCCTTGTCGAGAATATCGCCCATCCAGACCTGTGCCGGTGCATAGCCCGCTTCGGCAGACTTCTTCCACAGTGCCATTGCGACAACGAGGTTACCTCGGGCGAATTCCTTCTCCGCCTGTGCTGTATCTTCTGCCGGCCCGGCCCATGCCGGTGCCGCGATCAAGAGTGAAACAACGCTCAACCAACGCCAACCAAATGCTTTCACGGTCTTTCCTGTGCTCGCCATATGTTCCCCTATTACGCTGCAACGCTGCTCGAAGCCATCATGCCGAACGCGGCGCCAGTCGCGATTCCGCGCCGTCCTGCAAGAAGCCTAGTGCTTCGTACTCTTCCAGTTTTCGATACAGGCTGGACAATCCAATGCCCAGCTTTTGTGCCGCCGCACGGCGATCGCCGCCAGCATCTGCGATTGCCTTGGCAATCACCGAACTCTCAAATCTTCGTACCTGCTCGCGCAGGCTGTCGCCGGAATCCTGCGGCGCCGCGCCGTTATTGCCCGCCGGGGCAATGCGCGCAATCTGCGGCGGCAGGTCGGCGCGGCTGATGCGCCCTTCGTCCGCCAGAATCAATGCACGATCCACCACGTTTTCCATCTCCCGCACGTTACCCGGCCAATCATAGGCCGCCAGAGTGTCCTCAACATCCTGATCGATGGCGATCCCGCTTCCGTTGTTCAGGCGTTTCTCACCTCGCTGCAGCAAGAATCGCACCAGCCCCGGAATATCCTGGCGGCGCTCACGCAAAGGCGGCACATGGACATGGAAAACGCTTAGTCGAAAATAGAGGTCCTCACGGAAGCGGCCTTCCGCGACCATCTGGCTCAGGTCGCGATTGGTGGCGGCCACGATCCGCACGTCGGCACGTTTGGCCTGCTCGCCTCCGACCGGACGAACGGTCTTCTCTTCGATCACATGCAGCAGCTTGACTTGCAAGGCCAAGGGCAGTTCGCCGATCTCATCGAGGAAGATGGTGCCCTTGTCCGCTTCAAGGAACAGGCCCTTGCGCGCCTTGTCGGCGCCGGTGAAGGACCCTTTCATGTGGCCGAACAGTTCGCTTTCCATGAGGTTCTCGGGGATCGCGCCGCAGTTGACTGGAATGAAAGGTCCATCAGCGCGTTGGCTATTCTGGTGGATCTGGCGCGCAATCACGCCTTTGCCGGTGCCGCTCTCGCCGGTGACCAGCACCGTGCTGTCAGTCGGCGCCACCTTGGCGACCAAGCGCTCCAGGTCTTTCATCGACTGCGACGCAAAGGTGAATTGCTGTTCGCGCGAACCAAGCACCAGGTTGCGCAGCACGCGGTTCTCTGAACTGAGCCGGCGCAGGTCGCGCACCTTCATCAGGCGATGCAGCACTTCCTCGTTGCGTACCGGCTTGATCATGTAATCCGACGCACCCGCCTTGATCGCATCGATCGCGGTATCGACCGATGCATAGGCGGTCATCATGATGAAACTGGTTTCAATGCCGGCGGCACGCGCCCGACGCACCAGTTCGATGCCGGTAAAGTCGGGCATCTTGATGTCACTGATGGCGACATCGATATCCCCCTTCGACAGGCGTTCCAGCGCCTCGCCGCCGCTGGCTGCCTGGCACACGCTACAGCCTGATTTGCTGAGGTGCGCAGCCAATATCTGTCGTATTGCCGGCTCGTCATCGACGACCAGAACTTCCAGAGACTTCATGAGGGTGTCGTTAGGTGATTTCATTTATTGGAAAGTAGACTAGTACCCGGGTACCGAGCCCGGGTGTGGATTCGATTTCAATACTTCCACCATGCTTCTTCATGATGGAGTAGCACAAGGATAATCCCAAGCCGGTGCCCTTACCAGCAGGCTTGGTCGTAAAAAACGCTTCGAAGACACGCTCGCGCACATCCGCATCCATGCCCGGCCCGTTATCCTCCACCGTCATGCAGACGCGATCTGCATTGAAACTGGTTGAAATGACAATGCGCGGAGGCCGATCCATCACGGGTTCCAGCGCATCCATGGCATTGATCAACAGGTTCATGATGACTTGGGTCAGTTGATCAGCCACGCCGTGGATTGCCGGCAGCTTGCTATCCAGATTAAGGTTCAGCTCTACCCGGCGCAAACGCTTGTCATAACGAATCAGGCTGGTGGTGCTGCGAAGTTGCGCATTCAGGTCGAGCAATTGCGGTTCGGCGGCCTGCGGCGAGGCGAATTCGGAAATCTCGCGCGTGATCGCAGCCAGACGCTCAGTCTGGGCCTGAATCAGGTCCGGCCGGCACGGCCTGCAATGATCGAGGTTGCAGGGACCGACGCCTTCCGCGCGACGTTCCGCCATATCCTGCGCAATGCCGGATATCGCCGCAATCGGGTTGCCGATTTCGTGTGCCACGCCGGCTGCCAGTGCGCCGATGGCCGCCATTTTTTCTTGGTGAAAGTATTTCTGGCGCTCGACAATCAATTCCTTTTCACGCTTGTCCAGAGCGACGGCCATGCTGTTGACCGCCGCCATCAGTTGGCCGACTTCGTCATGCCGCTGAATCGGGATGGGCGCGCCGCGGTAGCCGTTGACAATATCAATCGCCCGGTTCTGCAGCGTGCGTAGATCTTCCGTCAACTTCTTAAAGAATAACGCCATGATCGTGCCCAGCAAGGCAAGTCCCATCATGCCGAGCAGCAGCGTGGTCATCGTGACCGTATCGGTTTGCATGCGATAGTTGTCCGACATGCGCTTGCGTGCTTGCTGCGATTGCTCCGCAAGGTTGGTGAATTCGTTCTTGGCGCGAACCAGCTCAACGATCAGATGACTGAGATTGTCTCGCGACGGGTCTCGTACGGCATGGGCTACCGCGGTATCGACGGCATTCAGGCTCAGGTCAAACTGTGGCAGCGTCTGTTTGAGCTCTGCATGCTTGGTGCGCAGGATTTGGTAATGCATCTGGATGCGCTGCATGCCGGCATCACGATCGGCGGAATCGACGTTGGCGAACACCCCCATGACCGCGTGGAACGCAGCGGTATCCGCCTGCTTCAACATGCTGTCAACTTCCAGCGATTTTTGTATTTGTTCAAAGTCACGCAGCAGCAGGGTCTTTTGATGAAAGACGAACAAGGCAATGATGACTGCATAGGCAATCAAGGCACCAAATACGACAAGACCTTTTGTCCGAACGGAAAAGACATAAGTTCCAAGCTGCTGCTCGGACGCGACAGTACCCGCCGTTTCCGGCGCACCGTTCGCACTCGCCAGGGAAGGACGTCGTTTAAGTCCGAAAGCGAGGATTGCGTTCAATAACTTTCGCATCCGCCTATCGCTCCATCGAAATTTTATTGTTTGACATGCCTTGCTCCACCTTTGGCCTGGTGCCGTTGATAGGCTGCTTCCAGTTCGGCCATTATTTCCGGGCTGTCCCACTCGCGCAGACCGGGCACACGCTCAATCAGCGTGCCGTCAGGCGCAATCAGGAAGGTTTCGGGATACACCTTCAAGCCCAGCTTTTGCGACAAGCGGCCATTGTTGTCAAAGAAGTTGGCGAAGGTGATCCCGTTTTGCAAAAGAAACTCCGACGCGAGTTTCTCATCGCGGTCGGTGGACATACCGACCACCGCAAAACGTTTAGGGTCGAGAGTGCGGCTGAGACGCTCCAGGCCAGGCATTTCACGCCGGCATGGCGGGCACCAGGTTGCCCAGACGTTCAACACCAGCATCTTGCCTTGGAATGCGGGGGCTGCCAATGCATTGCCCGCAGCCTGATCCACCACCAGCGGTGGAAAAGGCCGCCCCTCGGCAATCTGCATACTGGGCGCTTCCACTTTTTTGCTGCAGGCAGCAACGAATAAAATGCATGCCGCCGCCATAACAATGCGGCCCGCTGCGGCGGCACGCGAAAAATAATGAAGACTTAGTTTCATTTGAATGCAATTCAATCAAGCCGCCACGAGGTCGGCGGACTGATCATGACAGAGGCCAGGAAAATCCTGCAACAAAATGCCCTGATGGGAAACGTGATCGACGTCGACCGGCGCCTGCTGAAACGCCACCGGCATAGCGGAATGAAGGCTGGGCAAGAGCGCATTGACGCCGAGAAAACAGAATATCGTAATCGCAAAACCGATGATGGACCACCATGCCATGTGCCGTCCGGTCCAGCGATTCACGAAACGAAAATAGAAATACGATGCATAAGTCAGCCAGACCATCAGTGCCCACGTTTCCTTTGGATCCCAAGCCCAGTAGCGGCCCCAGGCTTCAAAGGCCCACAGGGCCCCCAAGCCGGTCGCCAAGGTAAAGACCGGGAAGCCAAACGCGATGGCGTTATGCATAAGCGTGTCGATCCGGTCGGCATCCGGCAAGGATGCGAGCGCAAAGTGATGCCGCTCCACGCCGTCGGGTCGCGTCCTGAGCAAAAAGGCAACACCCATTGCCGCTGCGACGGCAAATGCGCCATAACCAATGAAGTTGCCGAGCACGTGCGCATGCATCCAATAGCTCTTGAGCACGCGTATGCGGCTGCCCGGTATGGCCTGATCGTGCGCCGCCAGCCATACTTGGAACAGTACGGCAGCAAACACGATCAGCATCACGAAGGCACCTGCTGCACGAGTGCGGTAGACGCGTTCCATTACAAGGTAAATCACGACGGTAATGGCGCTGAACAGGGCAACGATTTCATACATGCTGCTCAGGGAAAAATGCCCCGGACGGTACAAGTAATACGTTTCGAACCAGCGCGTGGACAGGGCGATCAGCGACGCCAGTGCTCCGAAGCCGGCTAGCCGCGATGCCCACCGCCCTACCGTTTCGGAGGTAAACCAGAGATGGCACACATAGAGAACTGTGGAAGCGATCAGCAAGAGATTGGCGTAGCCGAGCAGCTTGAAGACAAACAACTCCTCAAATTGAATACTCGCTATCAGCGTCGGCGTTTCGAAGTACTCGATCACCAGCATGACGATGACCGCAGCCAACCCTGTCCCGGGCCATGCCATCCATGAAGGCAGGCTGCCAAACCGGCGGCTGTACAAAGTTTGCCGATCCATGAATCATTGCCTCTGAGTTATACAAGCCAGTACGCTAGCTTGACTATATTGAAATTCATTCAGGCGGAATACAAAGCAAGTTTGATTCCATAATGAAACGACAACGGCTGCAAAAGCCGCCAGCTGCCATGCGTTCGCGAAACTTGAGCCAAAATAAGTGGCTAGTTGAGTTTTTTCTCGGGAATGGGATACTGGATAGCATCATTCCTGTTTTCGGGAATGCCGGTGGCAAACGTGGGTTCGGCGTTGCGTCCCTTGGCAATTTGCGCCTGCCATTCTTCAATGGTCGCGTTTGCCTTGCGGAGAAATGGATCAGCCGGATCAATCCGATGCGCAAATGTTCGCATCGCCCCCACGGCGCCCTCGATGTCTCCGGTTTCCTTCAGCGCAATGGCGAGGCCGTAATAGGCATTCATCTGGGTGGCGCGCAGCTCAATCGCCGCGCCGAAAAAGTCGCGTGCGATCGCGAACTTTTGCATACCGATCATCGCGAAACCCATGTTGACATGCGCTTCCGGCATTTCCGGCGCAAGCGCCAGCACACGGTGCAATGCGCTCGCGGCAGCCTCGTACTGTTTTGCGTTCAATAGTTCTACGCCTTCTGCAAACTTGCGGGCGATTTCTTCCTTGCGTTTGCCAGTCACATGGGCCGCGGCGTCGACAGGCGCAATCGTCGCTTTGGAAGCCACCGTGCCAAACTCGTTCGGCCAATAGGCAATCAACAACCCGGTCAGCACAGTCAAGGCAAGCGTAAGAACAATGGCGGTCAAGCGAACATCGCGCCGCTGTCCGCGCGCCCCCCTGCCTGTCCACTGACGAAGCGCAACATGCAAGTCGCGCAGGATGTTGAACACAAACAAGGCAGCACCAATGATCGCCAGCGAGCCACCCAAGCCCGCCAATCCCATCGCCGCAAAATAGGCGGGATATTGCACGATGACATCCACATGCAGGGTTTTGCGCGGCACACCTAGCCAGCCGGACCATGCCAAGGCAAGTGCCAGTACCAGCAGTCCTGTGCCATACAGCACGGGCTGCCAACGCACCAAGGCATTCGTCCGCAAACGTGCGCCGAACGCCGGCAACAGCCGGTAACCTAAAGCCATGTAGGCCAGCGTCACCGCGCCTACGGTGCCATGGTAATGCGCCGGCACCATGGTCGACTCCGCCCGGATCAGCGCGCCCAGCACGCAGCCGAGCAGGAAAAGCAAGACCGACAACAGCAGCGCCGCCGTGTCCGGTGCACCCCGCATCGATCGGCGTGCACGGACCAGTTGCCACAGAAGACGCAAGGCAAGCACGGCGGCTGCCGGCCACGCACCCCACGCCATAAGCAGGGTGAATGCGCGGCGGAATTCAGCGCTGCCCGGCGCATAGCCGACATAAATGAAAGGCGCCGCCAGCAGCGGTGCCGCCGCCAGGAACAACAAGGCAAGCAGCCAGCGCCGTGGCGCGACCGCCTTGCCCAGTGCGCGTTCGCCAAGTTCGGTCCATACGCTCATCAACAGAAGCACATGGACGAACTGCAGCAGATGGCCCGGTCCCCATGCAAGGGTTTCAAATCCGTCCGGCCCCACCGGCGTGCCGACCATAATCATCGACGCGACCAATGCGCCGAGCGCGAACAACGCCGCAATTATTGACAGAAAGGCACCCAGCCGCCATACCGGTCCATTTTTCAGCCGACGCAACACATCCTGGAAGGCCGCGAAACCGCTCAGGCTGACGCCAGCAACGAAGAGCGCCAAACCGGCAAGAAACAACGGATGATCGAGTACCGGAACATAGTTTGCGAGCACCGGCCGTGCTGCGCTGGAAAATAACGGGAGAACCATGCCGCCCAAGCCCACACCCGCCAGCGCTACGGCCACCCAACGCGAAGGCGTGGCCCTGCCACCCGCCGCCAATGTCCAGAACCCGGCTGCGCAACTGAGAAACCAGACGACGACCGCAAAGCTGACGTGAAGGACCAGCGCCCGCCGGAACAATTCGCCGGACGCGCCTAAGCCGCCGGGCAGCGGCGCACGGGCCGCTACCAGCAGCACGGCGCATAGCGTCGACAAGGCAAGCGCGCTCAGCGCCAGCAGCAGCCAGGCCGCCACCACATGGCGGCCCTCAGTTTGTTCGTGTAATGCGGATTCCATTTGTCGTGCTGCTTTGCAAGTTGCAGGCCAGGGCCTACCGGCTTGTCAGAAGGTGCCCTTGTGTGGACCGGCGGAGATGAACGGCACGCCGAAGAAGGTAAGAAAGGCAATTACAAATACCACAAAGGCCATGATCGAAGACCAACGCGGCGACGGCTTGTACGTCACGCGCAGGTGCAGTGCTACGGCCAACAGTAGCCAAGTGATGAAAGCCCATGTTTCCAGCGGGTCCCATGCCCAGTAGCGGCCCCAAGCGTCCTGCGCCCAGATGGCGCCGGCGATGAGCATGAGCGCATTGAAAATCATGGCCAGCGCCATGTAACGGTAAGCAAGGTCATCAAGGCGGCGATCTTCGGGCAAACGTTGAAACCGATTGACCCCAAAGGCCGTACGGCGCAACTGGATAACACCGGAAAGACCGACGGCCACCAGCATTGCACCGAGAAACACTTTGCCTAGTCCGACATGGATATACAGCCACGGCGTGCGGAAACTGCGTGGCAGATGGCTTTCACCCGGACTGGAAAGCATCAGCCAGCCCATCATGACAAACAGGATCGGCATGACCACGGCGGCCGAGGGGCGAATCTGCGGAATGCGCCAGTAGCTGATGATGAACACCAGCACCAGACTCCAGATATTGCTGGAAAGGATTTCATACATGCTCACAAACGGGCCATGTCCGAGCCGCTCCCAGCGCACCACAATTGCGATCGTCTGCAGCACCCAGCCGACCACGATCAAGCTGAGTACCGCGCGCTCGGGACGCTTGCGCAATACCACGGCGCCGATCGCAAGCGAACCGCCGATCACGTAAAACACAATCGCGGCCCAAAGTATTCTTAATTCAAGTTCCATCTTTATCCGATGACAAATGCCACTGCCGCGCAGCAAGCGATGCGCAAGGCGCTCAATTATCCCCATCCCACGGCCGGACCGCAAACTTGCGCCAGAAATACCACGCCAGGCTCAGCACGGCAACGACGCTCGCCGCCAGCAACCATGGGACAGTCCAGTCGTAATACACCTGATATCCCATCCACGTGCGCAACTCCTGATACTCCATCATGCCATCAGGCAGCTTCAGACGTTCGCCGGGCTGCAATTCCCAGCGCGCATCACCACGACGCACCACAAGCCGGCGGTCAACAGGCAAACGAAACTGCGACGCGCGATCCGCCGGGATCAACTCCTCCTTGAACGGCAGCATCAGCCAGATATCTTCCGTACTGCCCGTCGGTCTCCAGGTCGTCGCCTGCGAGTCGGCTTGCCCTGGATAGCTTGGCATGTGCACGGCACCCAATACCGCCTCACCAGCGCTTGGCTGCCATAGCAAGACAGGCGCAAAGCCCTTGTTGGCCGTGACAGTGAAGTGATAACCGAACAGCACCAGCGGCGTGTTGTCGCGCACCTCACCTTCGCGCTCGACGCCCTGCTCGTCCAGCCAGCGCATGCGAGTAGCGGTCGACGTGCGCACCGGCCCAGGTGCGTACTGAATCTCCATGCCTTCATTAATGAACTGTACGCGGTCGATACGCCACGGATGCAAGGGACCGGCATCACTCAGCTTGAGGCCATTGAATGCGGCGCCCTCTGCTACTTCTGCGGCGCCGTTCAGGTAGGTCAGTCGGCCGGCAGCCCCCAGCAGCACAATGCCAATCAGTGCGAGATGAAAAACCAGCAGCGGCGCGTTCTTGCGGAACACGCCGTTGGTCGCGACGGCGGCAATCAGGTTGAGTCCAAGCAGAAGCAATGGCATGGCCAGCCACGGCAAGGAATTGTGCTCCAGCTTGTAGACAGCCACCGACGCCATGCCCAGCAGGAGCATGCCGGCGATGGTGAGTTTGAGAGACGCCAGTGCCCGAACGAATTGCATCATCTCAGGCAATTATCACTCTACTCTACTCAATTCGGTGTACCGCAATTGTTGATCATGCTGTTTTTGTCACCGCCCTGGCAGTTGGTCAATCCCCAGTTGCCAGTAGGGAAGGAACGGATCTTCAGAAACGCCTTGCGATAGTACGGTCCATTTGAATAACCGGTGTTGTTTGTAAAGGTGACCGGACCCGGAGTCGCATTCCCGCCTTCTGGTCCGACGTCGTTCAGATTGACCAGGAATCCACGGTTTTTCCAGCCGTGGGGCACGCCGACGTGACACCAGTTGCATCGAATATTGTCGGGATTGTTATTTACCTTGATCTTATTGTTGTGTAATGCATGGCCATCCGAGAATCCCGAAACAGAACCGATATTGAAACCAGTACCGCCGGAGCTACCCGCATAGCGGCTGCTGTTATGGCATTTGAAGCATAAGGTCGAGGATATCGTAGCGGCACCACTGTTCGTGTTGTAATCCCCCTTCAAGAGAAAATTCAACGTTGATCCGTGAGGTCCCCACGGAGCACCATTCTCGTCCGCACTTGTCGTTCCGTTCGTATTGCCAGTTGGCATAACTGTTCCGCTGCCTGTAGCACTGCCATGGCAATCTGAGCAATACATGGTCTGTGTGCCCAGCGCATTACTCCAAGGTAGTCGGAAGCCAGCCGCAGGCCGACTTGTACGGCCGGTCGGGGCAATGACCGGATGCCACGAACGGTGGTTGTTGTCATTGGTTGCAGTGACCGTGGCGGAAGTTCCCGCCCCGCCGTCAAATCCAAGGCTGACCGAACCCACCTGCTTCGCATGGGATAACGGTGCCTGAAATTCTTTGGCCTGATTGGTATAGCGTGAAAAGTTAGTGTGCCCGTTGGCATTTTGCGCAGTCAAGCCAGTGCCGCCCAATAATGGCCGCTTGGCGCCATTGGGATAGACGTTATCGTCCTCGTAGCCATAGTTGGAATGGCACTTCAGGCAAATCTGGTATTCGCGTGTGACGTAAGGCTGACCAACCGTTGTAACGGTATTGCCGGCGGGATCGCCACGCTTGACCGTGAATCCCGTCGGCATGTTCTGAAACGACGTCGTTGTTTTCCCGCTGTCGAATCGTGTTGTGTAATCCGGCTCCACGCCCCAACTGCCGCGCAATACGCCTGAAATGATATTGCTGTGCGTATAGCCGGTCGCGTCCTCGTGCTTATGCGTGCCGGCCTTTTCCTTCGTATTGGCCGATGTCAGCGATGCCGGAAATGCATTTTGCACCTTCATCACGCGGTGCGGATTATGGCAGTCCGTGCACTCTGCGTGACGCGTCGACAAATTGGCACGCGATTCCATGAAGTCGGCGCCACATTTCTTGTCTGTGCCGCAGTTGACGGTTTCGGGAAAAAGCAGCGTGCCGGTGATATTGCTTGCGATGTCATGCTTTGCATCTTCATTTGCCAAGGAAATCGGCATTTTTATGCCTGCCACCGCAAATTCGGCCTTGATATTCGGCACACCACTGCTGTTCCCGGTCGCGTTGATAATCGCGCCGCTGCCGTCGTGGCATTGATAGCAGGTGTTCTCGATGGCGGATTTGCTGAAATCGTTCGTCGTTTTGCTGCCACCGGCGACGCCGGTCTGCACGGTTGTTACCGGGTCTGCGTTTGCGGCCAAGGTTGTGACACCTTCGCGCAGCAGGCGACGTGAGCCTTGCGCGGTATGTGTATCGTGACAATTCAGACAGGCCACCTCCCACACCTTTTTACCAGCAAAGCCGCGCAGCGCAGCGGCCGATGTCGCCTGATAGGTTGGCGTTGCAACCTGGTCATGCGCGTGCGCTGAAAATGCCCACGATGCATTGCCCTTGTTATGACAAGCCAGACAAATGATATCGGTGTCGACGCGGAATCCCGCAGCAACCGGAGCAGCTGTCTGGTAGCGATTCTGGCGCAGAAATTTGGCGTTCGCGTCGTTCTCGTCACGCAAATGCGGATCGTGGCAGGTGCTGCACTGCATCTTGCCGGCTTCGAGTGGCAGTACCGGTTTTTCTTTTCCACCGGCGCGATTCATTACGATGCCACCAACCGTATTTTCGGCAGCAGGCGTGTTGAGTTCGCCATCGTTCGATACCACGGTGGCGCTATACGTAAAGGAAATCGGATGATCGTTGCTCATGTTGGAGCCAAGGCGACGGGTAAAACCCGAGTCTTCGCCTGCTCCCGCGGGCATGTACACCGGCGAAGTGAGCGCTGTGCCGCTGCCGTCCACCATGTTAATGGTCTGGGTGTTGGTGCCACCGGTCATATTGACGTTCACCTTGTCAATCCCCGCCGTGCCATCGTGACAGGATAGGCAAAGCTTCGAACTGCCGCCCGGTCCGCCGGCGAGTTCGGTCGCGTCGGCGTCCATCGAGCTGGACGTGAAGGTGTTGCTCGCGCTATACACGGTGCTGGACAGGTTGCGATTCCAGAGCGCCGTTACGTTACCCGTCTGCGTGCCGTGCGGCGTGTGGCAAAAAATGCACACTTCAGTCTCACCGCCCGCAGCCGCCTTGATGTTCCGAGCAGGCACATTCAAGGTTGCGCCGTTACGCACGTAGGTAGTCGATGCGGAAAGATTGTGCTTGGTGCCGCGCACGTCGGAAATCTTCGCGGCCTCCACCAAGCCCGCGCCGAGTATGCCGCCGACAACTGCCAATGCCGCGATACGACTACGCCAGCGCATCACTCTCCTCCAAGAAACTGGAAAACGACAACGCGGCCATTGAACATGTCAGCCACATAAATACGATCCTGAGAATCGGTCCAGACACCAGACGGTAAATAAAACTGTCCGATTTCCTTGCCGGTACCGCCTATGGGCAACAGCAGTTGCCCATCTTTATTGAATACGAGCAGATTATCGTAGAAAGATTCCACCACGTAAATATTTCCGGAGGAATCTGCGGTGACGCCTTTTGGACGTGTCAGATTGCCTACGTAGCGGCCGCGCTGCCCGAAGCTTTTGATTTGCCTGCCTTCCGCGTCGAAGACCAGAACCCGTGCATTCATGCTGTCGGTGACATACAACTTGCCATCGGCGAAAGCCAGATGGGTCGGGTAATTCATTTCGCCCACATCGTCGCCATTGCCGCGCATCCCAACCATTTCAATCAGTTGGCCATCATCGCTGTAGACCTTCACATCATGCGCATGCGTGTCGGCGACATAGATCCGGCCGCGCACGGGATCGCGCGCCAGACCGGTTGGCCGTTCGAGTTCGCCGATACCAAAGGCACCCAATGGCTTGCCATCACGGTCAAGACGAATCACCGCAGCCAGCTCCGCATCGGCCACAAGAATTTCGCCTCGCGCCCCTTCTGCAATGCCAATTGGCGTAATAAACGATGTGCTGTCGAGTGCCTGATCCCACACCGACAGTTTTCCTAGCGCCTGATCGAAAACGAAAACAGCGTGCCTGGCCACGTCCGTGACATACACACGGCCCTTGCCGTCGGCAATGCCGGTTTGCGGACGTTGAAGTTCGACCTTGTCCTGCTCGCTGCGAACCAGCCCGACCAGCCAGTAGAGCAATTTCATGCCGGTGTTGCGGTTATTCGCCTCGTCGGCGACAAAGTTGTCTTCGCCGATCAGTTGCCCGACATAGCGGTAACGCGCTTTCTCCGGTGGATCCGGCCAGACGCGGACAGCGCGTACCGGCTTCTGTTCGGGGTCGAGATGCATTGTGTACTTGACCTCGGCACAGCCGGACAGCAGCAATAATAAGGTCAGCAGCGCAATGATCCTATTCACGCGGGGGTCCCTTCACGCTTCCTGGCGCAATCTGGAATGTTTGTATCCGCCCATTCAGGCTGTCCGCCACATAAAGCAAATTATGCTCGAGCCAAAGTCCCGTAACGCGGTTGAAGGATGCGGGTGTATTGCCTGTGCCGCCTATCTTCCCAAGCATGGTGCCCTGCTCATAAATCTTGATGGTGTTATCAAAAAAATCACTTACATATACCCGATTGAATCGATCGACCGCGATGGCGTTCGGATCAATCAGCGTATCTGTGCCAAGGGTGTACAGATCGCGACCGTCCGGCGCCAGCACGGCAACCTGGCGACCGGTCCGGTCGACTAGATAGAGACCGTCGGGTCCGCGCGCCATGGCGTCGATGCTCCGTGTCTCCGAGGACTTGAGCGCCGTGATGGTCTGCCCGAGGCTGTTGAAAACAACGATGTGATTGTACAAGTTATCGGCGACGAGCAGTTGCCCGGTGGGTTCATCAAGCAACACGGCGACCGGCAAGCCAAGGTCAATACTGTTGCTGAATGTGCGCAATAGCCGGCCGTCGGGGGCAAAGTGAAAAACCTGGCGGGAGTTGGAATCGGCGATATAGAGCGACAGATCGGGGGCCGCGATCATGCTGCGTACCGCGCCGTTGTACTCGGAGAATGGCGTCATTGCCTGGCGCACGGTGTCGTAGCGAAAAATCTGCCGGCGGCCGCTGTCGGCAACGTAAAGAAAGGTATTGCGTGCCGCTACGGCCGTAGGCGCAATCCATTGCAGATAGGTCGGAAAACTGTGAACCTGTGGTGCAGAAAAGATGGGGTTGGGCTGCGTGATGACATTCGCGCCCGACAGCGTTGCCCGGGGCTTGAGCAATGTCGGCGCCGCTGGGCCGCTGGCGCTCTGTGTCCACGCACACCCGCTTGTCAGAATGCAGCAAATCGCAACAAACTGCCTGGACCAGGCACGGCAATCACATCGTAGTACGCTCCCGAACATCGTTTTCCCTTTCGCTGCAGCGCATCCGATGCCTGATTACCATTTACCGGGACCTGCGGTTTCAGCGCCGCCATAGATCCCAGGCGACAAGCCGGGCTTGCCGGAATGGCAAATATCGCAGTTTGCCGGCCCCCATGCAATGCGGTCGTTATGACACATGCCGCAAAACTTGCCGTCGATGATGTCGGCCATCGTGACGTCGTTGCCACCGGCGCGCATCTTGAAGCCCAGCTCCGAGTGGCACACCTTGCAGCGGAACCGAATCCGGTGAAACCAATGGGGAAAGACCACCGGACGGACGCCCTCTTTTTCCGCACGGCGGTTCAGCACCACGTCGGCATATTCGGCATGCGCGGGAACGCAAAGCACCGCCATCCACAGCGCTAGCACACTGCACACAACACGTGCAAACCTGCGCACACTCTTGCCCTTGAAGAAAACGGCTTTGAACATGGTCATCGCCTTACTTGCGCGGCACGCTGTGACAGCGCTTGCATTCGGTCAGGGGGAACGCTACTGCACCGTGGCAGCGCCCGCAGAACTCGCCTTGCAACACGGCGAACATGTTCAGGTTCTTGGTGGTACCCGCCTTGTACTTGAACAGGGCTTCGTGGCAGTTGCTGCAATCGAGCCATTCAGTATGCTGTTTGTGCGGAAACAGCACCATTGGCGCTTCCGCAGTGCGCGGCATCAGGATATCCAGATTCAGTACCCTGATCGGAGTATCGGGCAGGATATTGGTACGCGGATTGATATAGCCTTCCTGCAGTGCCTTGACCCAGCGCACGCGATTGCCAACCTCGTCGGGCGGCATGTTGGCAAGCGCTTCACGCGGCTCCTGCAGCAACTTGATGCCGGGATTGGCGGTGTCATGCACGCCGTCTTTCGAAAGCAGCGGCGTTACTTGCGCCCACGCTGAAGCGGTGAGCGCAAGCAGCGCAATCATGAATAACTGCGCAAGGTTCATCAGGTGCGATTTTTGTTTGTACATCCGCCTGCCATTCCATTCAAAACCGGCATGGCTGATTTGCCATGCCGCCCGCTATCGTGCTTCAGGAAGCATCAACCCGGGATATAAACACCGGCACCGCGAATCGCGCGCACCAATTCCTTGGTTGAGTCTTCCAGCACCTTGATCGCGCCTTCGTAATCCTTCTTTGCAGCCATGCCTTCCGCGCTGGTGCGCAACGTGGCGGCCTGCTCGACATATTTCTGCACCATGCTTTCGAGGTTCGGGTTGTTGGCGCGTTTTTCTTCCAGCAGCACCTTCACCAGCATCTTGTGCGTATCGTTGCGATCGATCTCGTAATGGTATTCCTCTTCCTTGCTGGCGAATTGCAAGGAACGTACCAGCGTATCGCCATCGCGCATGCTTTCGATTGACGCCCGTGTGGTGCCGTAGACCTTGTCGAGCGCGGTGCGCCCTTCATCCAGTTTGCCGGCAGCGGCAAGTGCCTGCGCTTCGCGAATTTGTGCTTCGATCTTGCTCGTGGTCTCAGCGCCTTTCGCACCGAGACGCTTTTCCGCGCTAATGCGTTTCTGCGCAGTCAGCAGTGCCTTGACGCTTTCCAGGCGATTGTCGAAATCGCGCTGTTTTTTCTCGGCCGTAATCTGCTCAGGAGCGGCCAGACGCGCGCCTTCGAACATGGTTTTCGCAGCGGCGTCGAGCAGGCGCGATGCTGTCGGATAGTCGCCCTTCTTGTATGCCTCTTCCGCCTGCTTGCGCATCTCACCGGCTTTGGTGCGCTGTGCGAGCGCATCGGCATTACCGCTGGCTTCGATCTGCTTGGCGGCAGAGGATTTCTCGATCAGTGTCGAGACCGAGCCGAGACGGCGTTCAATCTGCTCTTTGTCTTCCGGCGGACGCGCGGGGCGTACTGCGGTCTGCGCATCAGCGGGTGCAGCATCAGCGGCAAAGACATGCGTCGCATGCAAGCTGAGGGCGCCGGCCACAATGAGCAGGCCGTTCTTGAGAGTTTGTTTGGTATTCATAATTTACCTTCAGGTGCCTGCGGCACGATAACGCCCGCAGTGCGTAACGAACGCTGCAGATGGCCAGTCGCGTCCAGAATAGTTTTCAACGCAGTCTGGTAATCGCCACCTGCGGCCTGCTTCTGCGCAGTCTCGCGCAATTCCTTGCTTTGCTGTACGTAGCGCTCGCTGAGCATCGCCGTTTCGCGCGGCGGGTTCAACTGCGCCAACGCCAACGGGATCAGCTCTTCGTAGCTGCGGTTGCGTGCCATCTCAAACTGAAACTCTTCCGCTGGGGTACTGAACTTCTGGTCATAGACGATGGTTTCAGCCATCAGCATCTTGTTGAGCGAGGCTACGATGCTCTTGTAGACATCGCCCAGCAAGACATTGGCGTCCTTGTGGTTGCCATTGCCAGCCAAACCCTCTGCTTTGTCGACCATGCCCTGAATACGAACAACGTCGAGTGCAGCCGCCGGTGTCGCCACCTTTTTTGCTGCGAGGCGTTCGGACATCCCCTTGTGCAGATTGAGGAAGCTGCGAACCGCTTCGCTCAAGCCCGCATAGCGGCTACGCTCCTGCGCCGCCAACTGCGCCGCGTCAGGCACGAGGCGTGACGCGGAAACGATTTCCAGCAAGGCTTCATCGAGCAGCTTGATTGCGGGCTCGATGCGGCCGGCAGTTGCCTCGGCATCGGCTTTTGCGACCAGTGCCTGCGCATCGGCCAGCTTCTTTTTGGCTTGCCCGTTATTGCTTTGGGGGATGCGTTGCACTGCCGGCGATTGCGCCAGCAGCAGCTTGACCAGACGCGTCTTGCTTTCGAGCGCAGCCTGACGCGAGGCACCACGTTCCGCAGCAGGCGGTGCGTCGAAACGCACCGCCTGCTGCACCGGTTCAGCAGCGGATGCCGCCCCGGCCAGCATCATTGCTACAAGAGCAAGACGAGAACTGGTGCGGCTATCGGTCATGGCTTCGCGTCCGCGCGCGCCGGCAGAGTCTTGCTCTTGGAATGGCAGCGACGGCAATCCGAGACCGGGAAGGCAACCTTACCGTGGCAAACGCCGCAGGCTTGACCGAGCAGGATGGAGGCCATGCTGATCTGGTTCGCGCCCTTTTGCGGCACAAAAATCGCCGGGTGGCAGTTTGAACAGTCGAGCCATTCGGTGTGCTGCTTGTGCGGATACACCACATCCGGCATCGAGCCTTTCACTTCACGGACGATGTTCATGTCCATGACCATCGGCTTGGCGTTCGGATCGTTGCGGTCGAAGCGCGGCGTGATCTTGCTTTCGGTGAGCGACTTCACCCAGTCAACACGATTGCCATCGTTGTTGCGCACCAATCCGCCGAACGCGGCGAGCGGCGGCTGCAACGAATGCGTACCGTCGTTTTCCGGATCGTGGATACCATCCTGCGGCGGCGCCATGTTGCGCTGCGCTGCCGGCTTCATCAGACGGTTGAAGGTGTTGACGTTGCCGCTTGCGACAGCAGCTGCCGGAGCAGGCGCAGTTGCTGCGGGCGCGGGCGCGGGCGCCGGTGCAGCTGCTGCTGGCGCCGGAGCGGGTGCTGCAGGCGTTGCAGCCGGCTTGGCGGCCGCCGCTGCCGGTGCCGGCGCAGCCTTCTTGCCATCGGACTGGCTGATGATGTAATTCACCGCTGCCTGCACTTCTGCGTCGGACAGATTGCTGTTGCCGCCCTTGGCCGGCATGGCATTCTTGCCTTTGACGGCGCTTGCATACAGTGCAGCCGGGCCATTCTTGATGCGCGGTCCCCATGCGGCGGCGTCACCAAACTTCGGCGCGCCAGCGATGCCGGCGCCATGGCATGCGTTGCAATTCGCTTCGTAGATTGCTTTTCCGTTCGGCAGGTCGGCTGCCGCTGCGGAAAGCGACATGACGCCTGTTGTCAATGCAAAAAGGCCGGCACGGAGCAAAAGAGTACTTTTCATGATCGCTCCTATTTCTTCGGCTGTTGAGCCGGTTGAGTCACTTGCGCCTTTTGCGGCACAGCCAGCGTGCTGATCGTGCTTTCATGCACTTGCGTCGGCGTACCCGGCTTGCCAGAGTGGCACAGGTTGCAGTTCTCGATAGACCACGCGATGTTGCCGTTATGGCAGGCGCCGCAGTACTGGCCGTCGATGATCTTCACCATGTTGATTTCGTTGCCGCCCGCCTTGAACTTGAAGCCTAGGTCAGCGTGGCATACCTTGCAACGGAAGCGAATACGATGGAACCAGTGCGGGAACACTGCCGGTCGCATGCCGGCGCCATCGGAATAGTTATTGATCACGACATCGCCATATTCCGCGCGCGCGTCTCGCATATCGGCCAGACCGGCCACCAGGATCAACATGACCAGCAAGACCGTCCTGAGAGTCCGGCTGAGTTCCATAAGCCTTAACATTGCACCCTACCTTTCAAGCATTTACAAAAAAATCAATAAGCGCCAAGTCCGCGCGACATCGTAAACATGATGGACTTGTTTTTCTTGCCGCCGGTTTGCGCGACTCGTGCATTCAGCTTCAACTGCGTGCGTCCAATCGCATAGTCAAGATTGTTGTCCCATGCGGCGGTTTCCATATCCTGCGGACCGCCCAGCATGGGCAGCAGCGCCTGGCTGTTCAGACGCAAATCCGATCCAAAGCGCAGACGCGGAATCCCGAATACACGCATATGCTGATAACTGACTGAACCGCTGGAGGTAAGCGTGAACCCGCGCTTCGGCGCAAAGGAGGATTGCTGATCCAGCGGAAGGAAGAACATGGGCGCATCCTGACGCGTTGCCTGGATGGTGAGATTTCCCGTCAGCGAACCGAAACGTCCCGTCGGCATATTGCTCGACACCTGAAAATTAATCATCTGGAATGAATCGTTTTGTTCACCGCCCATCGACCGGGAGTCGCTCGCATTAATGCTTGCATAAACGGTGCCACTTTCAAGCGCCTTGTTCCACGACGCCGCCGCCCCGTGCGTGAGTCGCTGCGTGGCCCCACGGCCGCTAACCAGAATCGTCGCAGCCGCCTGGTTCAATGTCATGGTTAACGCCGATGTGGGACCGAACTGCACCGTGCGGCTCAGTCCGTGGCTGAGCTGCAGTGACAGATTGCGTGACTGCTCTTGCCCACCGCTGCTGTTGCTGGCCGTGGTCGATGCGGACCAGTTATAGCGATATTGACCCAACTGTATCGATGCGGGCTGGTACGTGAGGCCGGCAGATTCGCTTGCAGTGACCGTGCTAGCCCCCGCGCCACCCGCCATGTTCATGTTCGCGCTGGCTGTTGCACGCAGTTCAGGAGAAATTTCGTATCCCACGCCCACGTTGAAGTTGGCGTTGCGAATGCGCGTTCCGATGGATCTACCATCAAAGGCCGGACCGCTCGTCGTGTTTGCCATCGTAAGGAGCCGTGCTCCGCCAGTCACGGTAAAGTCTTCATCCTCCGGGCGCCATGTCCCGAAGCTGCTCAGCTGCATCAGATCGACTGCCGACTGACCCTGTTGCAGCTTGTAGGCGGACTTGCTCGCGTTGGCCAGCGTATCGATCTGCACTTCGCCGTCCGGCGTGTAACTGTGTTGTGCATTTACATTCGTTTGCACAGCGCGTTCATCCGTCATGTCCGCTCTGTTATCGGTACGCGTGACAGCGATCTGCAGGTTCTGGGTCGCACTTAGCGACTTGGACAGCGAGAGGCGCATGCCATCTTGCTGTGTATTCCCGGACGAATTACCCAACTGTTCACTGCGGTCCCATCCGAATGAGCCGTTACCGTAGTCGGTCGCAAAACCCTGGCTGAACCCGAAGGTCTGACTGGCATAACCGCTAAATGGAGACAAGGTACCCGAGATGCGGTTATCGGATTTGGTGAAATGCGCTTCAAAAGGAAAACTTGTGCGCGTTAGCGCCTCGAGCTGCAATGAGCCCGTTGTGACAAGGTTCTTGCTGGTGAGCGTGCCGGCAGTATTGAAGGGATCATTGTTCAGGCCAGTTCCAGTACTCGAACTATTCGTGCTTTGCCGCAGTATGTTCAAGCCGATATCACCGGTAAGCCAGGCAAACCAAGGCTGCCAAAGGTAAGTCTTGGTCTTGGCGGTGATGGTGCCGGTTATCCCTTGCTGCACGACTTTCTGCCCTTCGCTCGCATCGCCGCGAATTAAATACGAAATCCTCCCCCCGACCAGGACGGGGGGAAATAGGAAAATGGTTTCCCGCGCCGGTTTTGCACCTGCTGACGTCGCACTTGGTGCCGCCGCGCTCGCCGGTGCCTCTGCGTTACCTGCACTTGCCTGCTGCTGCGACTCGATTGCCGCAGGAGGCAAGGCAGAAAAAGCGGCACGATGCCATGTTAATGACAACAGCCCCGCGATAACGACACACGAGTTGAACAGGTGCTTTTTGTGCTGCTCGACCACGAATCCCCTCGATTACGCTCCAAGCGCACGCTTGCACCAGTTACTTTGGCGCCGCCTTTGCACTCGACTGTTCCGACAATGGCAGGAATCGCGATTGATCGATCCGCGCCGGTGTCTTTTTCTTCAGGTCGGCGACGAATGCCTTCCACGCATCTTCGCTCTGGTCCCGCTTCAAAAGCTCTTCTGCACGTCCTTTAACGACATCGAACGGGCTGAGTTGAGGGTTATTGCGATCAGTCAGGCGAAAAAGAGCTGCCCCTTGCAACACCTTGACCGGCGGGCTCAACTCGCCCACCTTCAATGTTTTCAGTGCCTCTTGCGCCACCTCGGGCAGCATGCCGTCATGCAGATAGCCCATATCGCCACCGTTCGCGGCCGATGTAACGTCGCCGGAATACTGCCGAGCGAGCTCAGCAAAATCGGCGCCCTCGTTCAAGCGCTTGAAGAGGCTGACAGCATCCTCACCCGCCTTCTCCCATACCGAAACAGGCGATGACGGATCGACTTTCAATAAGATCACGGACACGCGAATCTTCTGCGGCTCGGTGAACTTATCCGGATGCGAAGCGTAATAGGCGCGCACCGCGCTTTCGTCCGGCTTGCCAACGACGCGAGCCGCTTTTTCTACCTGGTCGAGCAGACTTTGCTCTTCGTGCCGCGTCCTCAGTCCCGGAAGGAGTTGTTCCCGGTTTTTCTTCCAGTGGTCGCTGTTGGCGTAACGCTGCTCGTAACCGTCCAAAGTTTTTTTAATTTCGTTTTCGTCCGGCGTCAGGCCGCGCCGTTTTGCCTCCTGCAGAAGAAGCACGCGCGTAACCAGTTTATCTGCAACCTCGCGTTGCAGGGCTGCCACTTCTTCTCCACCGCCTTTGCTGTGAAAAAATTTGGTGCGTGCCGCTGCCGCGTAGGCGGTATCGAATTCTTCCTGTGTAATGACGGTGCCCGCAACTTCGGCAACCGCACGACCCAGGTCGGCGCCGTTCTTTGCTGCGGACGGTGAAGCATGCGATGCCATCGCGCCGATCAGCGCCAATGACAGTACGAGTGCCTTGCAACCGGTTCCACCGAACATCTGCCTGTGTTTCATGCCAACTCCCTACTGGACTCACGGATAAACAAAGGGCAGACGGGTTACCCCGCCCGCCCCGTTGATACTTACATCACACTTCTATTACTTGTCATGGCAAGCCAGGCAAACTGCGCTGTTCGTGTTTTCCACGCGCAGGAAGGTCGCCTTCTCGCTATGCGGATCGTGGCAGCTTGCGCATTCCACGAACGGCTCTACAACGGTCGTGTTGGCGTTCTTGGATGTATCGGTATAGACCAAAGCCGTGCCGACCGGACGTGCATACAACGGAAGGTCAGTCTTCTGACGACCTGTCGTTCCCGTCTCTACCCACCATACTTGTGAGCCGGCGAGAATAGCACTTGATGCCGTCTTGAAGTCTGGATCTTTCAGGTTAGCCTTCGGATAGTCTGCACCAGCGCCGGTAGGAATACCGCTGGCATTCGGACCACCGCCATACTGAATACCGATCGGGTGATCGTTTTTCAGGCTATCGCTATCTGTCGCGACCGCTGCCAGGCCAGTCATTTTGCCGAGATCGTTACGACCGCCGGTATTCCACTTCGAGGTGTCGTTCCATGCCGTATCACCAGACAAGCCCGAACCCGGTGCATTAATGACCGTATTCATCGCCTGAACGCCGTCGTGGCAGGAAAGACATGCCACCGATGTCGAACCGACCGCAGCCGTACCACCGTCCAGACTCAGTGTACCGAGGCTGTTATAGGTCTGATAGGTTGTCGTCGATGCTTTACGGTTCCACAGCGGGATCTTTGCAGCAGTATCTGCACCGTGTGGCGTATGGCAGAACACGCAGATTTCGCCAGTGCCAGAAAACTTATTAGCACCCGTGCCGGTCTGCTGCGACCCCAAATTGTGCTTGGTGTCGACGATGCCCGCGAGAGCAACCTGACCGCCAAACACGCCCGCCACCGTCGCGACGACGGCAACCGCCGTCGTCCAGTGTGACGCTCTTGTTCGTCTTTTCATTTTTTTCACCCCTTCCTCTTTCTATTGACTGAATGATCAAGGTTACCCTTGGTGCTGGTCGTACAAAACCTTTGCATGCATTGCATTGAGCAAGTTCCACGCCAGCCCCAAAATTGATCCGGATCACCTGCACCCCTGCTTTATCGCGCAATCCTCGCCATTTTTCCTAATCCCTTCCCACAAAATGGAAATGCTTCCTGATTGCGGGAAGGCTTGAGCGATCAAATTTCTTCGCCCATGCGCCAACCAGTACCTTACTTTTTCGGCTCTTCAGCTTTCGCCACACTACTCTTCGGCGCAGTAAATCCGCTTTCGGCCGCCAGGCTCGCCGGACGATACACATCGACCTTGCGGAAGAACTGATCCACCATGTAGATACGACCATCGCCGTCAATCGCTATCCCGGACGGCAGCATGTATTTGGCCATGCCGTCACGCTCGCCGCGACTGCCGACCGCCAGGAGTAATTCACCTTCCGGAGTAAAAATCTGAAAATTCCCGAATGCGCTGTCGACAATATAGACATTGCCTTCGCCATCGATCGCAGCCTCTTTCGGCCGGGAGAACATGCCACCTTGACGCCCGACGCCACCAAACACGCGCACGAACTTGCCGTCGGGCTGAAACACCTGGACGCGGAAATTACCGCCATCGACCACATACAGGTTGCCGTCCTTGCCAATGGAGACATCGCGCGGCAGGTTGAATTGACCGGGCTCGACGCCACGCGTGCCGATGTCCAGCAGGTGCGCGCCGGACTGCGCGTCGAAGGCACGCACACGGTGATGCTCTTCGGTGGACACACCGCCCGCATCGACGACATAAATGCGCTTACCTTCCGCATCGACCGCGATACCTGAAGGCTTGGCAAACCATTTCGGCCCGCCGATGCTGCGCAAGTGCTTGCCGTTGCCGTCGTAAACCTGGACAAACCGCGTCTTGTTATCGACCACATAGACATTCCCCTGTCCGTCAACATCCAGGCCGATCGGCATGACCAGGGAACCAAAATCGCCCTCACCCATCTTGAAGTAACGCTGACCCGGAATATCGAAGACAGCCACGTTCCGGTTCAAGGTATCCGAGACATAGACCTTGCCGTGAAAAACCGCAACCCCGTAAGGCTTGCCCAGGAATTCGCCAGTCCTCTGCTCCCCGGTCAGGGCGCGCCGCAAGCTGTCGTTTTTGTCTTCTTTGACGACGTCGGCACTGCTATAGAGAGTGCGCTCGTAATAAAACCGCGGCTCATCGGGCGGAGACGGAAAAACCGGAATTTCGACTTTTCGTGTCTCGGTACTCACGCTTGCGCAACCGGCAAGCATCAAAGCGCCGACCAATGAAAGAATGCCGCCCAAGGTCGTTGCGGATAGGTGTTTTTTCATGGTTGTCTTTAGCATCACGTAGTGAACAGTCAAAATGTGCAAGCGGAAATCCGTTGCACGTGGGCACTTCCAAAGCAAACAACGTACCAATTCATGCATCCCTATAATCCTCTGTCGAGTTCTGCGCCTTGCGAACAGGCACTGTTCTTGCTAAAGGCGGACTGCACTTCCATTGATCTCAGCTGCTTCTCGCACCGACTAAACACATGACAAATCTCCGCTTGCTTGCCGTGACGCGCGTTCTTCTCAAGCCTGCCATCGCCGCATTGCTGTTCGCCGGGCTCGGCGCTTCTCATTTGCAGGCGCTTGCCGCACCGGACGCGTCGAAGAAAGAAAGTCCCGCAGCCGCGCTCTACCACAACTACTGCTCCGTATGCCATGGCGACAAGGGAGATGGCCGCAGCCGCGCGCAAGGCAGCCTGATTCCGCCGCCAAGGGACTTCACCACGCCGGTATCCTCCACGCAGCTGACGCGCGAACGGATGATCGACGCCGTCACCAACGGCCGCCCCGGCACCGCAATGACCGGCTGGAAGTCGCAAATGAGCCAGAAGGAAGTGGAGATGGTGGTCGATTACGTCCGCACGACCTTCATGATGGCGTCGGAAAAGAACGAAACCAGCCGCGGTCGCATTGTCTTTGCCAAGAACTGTTCCGTCTGCCATGGCGAACGCGGCGATGGCCGCAGCCGCGCGCAAGGCAGCCTGAATCCGCCGCCGCGCGACTTCACGTCGGCCGCATCCAAGGCTGAACTTACGCCCGAACGCATGGTCAAGTCCATCACGTATGGACGCCCGGAGACGGCAATGGCTGGATTCAAGAGCCAGTTGAGCAAGCAGGATATTGATGCAGTGGTCGAATACATTCGCACCGGCTTCATGGCAGGCGCTGTTGGCGACGGCATTTCGGGCACATCATCGGCTGCACGCCCGGGCAATCCGCATGGCGCGCCGAATGCGCCGCAGGTCAAACCGAACCTCGCTCCCGCTATTCCGCCGGTCGCAAAAGCCGTTGAAGTCAACATGTCCGCACCGCTGCCGCAAGGCCTCAAGGGTGATGCGGTCAAGGGTGCTGCCTTTTACATGAGCAATTGCGCAACCTGCCACGGCGCCACGGGTGACGGCCGCGGACCGCGCGCCTACTTCATCAATCCGAAGCCGCGCAACTTCCTGCATACCGCGTCACAGAACGAGTTGAACCGTGTTGCGCTGTTCAAGGGGATCACGGAAGGCAAGCTCGGCACCGAAATGCCGGCGTGGGGCAAGGTCCTCTCGCCGCAGGAAATCGCCGACGTTTCCGAATTCGTGTTCCAGCGTTTCATCCGTTCGCAAGATAACGGCGCCGCCAAACAATCAAAGAAATAATGACCCTTGCACGAATGACCGGCGATGCAAGCGCCGTCACCTGCCACCCCGCCGTTCCGTCGCGGGGTGCGTGATGATGAAAACGGCCTGTCGTTTTAGCGAATATCGATAATGAGATTGCCTGCACTGCTTGGGATGCTTGGACTGCTGCTGTCGCTTGCAGCCTGCTCCGACCGCCCCGCCCCACCTCCTGCGGCGACTGCCGCACCGAAGGCGGAAGTTCTTGAAGCCGGACGGCGCATCTATAACTTCCGCTGCTATTTTTGCCATGGTTACTCAGGCAATGCGGAGACCCTGGCCAGCACGTATCTGAATCCGCGTCCGCGCGATTTCACCAAGCTGACACCGGATCAGCTCAGCCGCGAAAAAATGCTGGATGCGGTCACGCATGGCCGCGCAGGCACCGCCATGAAAGGCTTCGCCGATATCCTGAAGCCGGATGAGATCGCCGCAGTAACGGATTTCGTGCGGCATGAGTTCATGCTGTCGAAGGCTCGCAATACCAGTTACCACACCAAGGAAAACGGTTGGGCGGACCATGATCGCTATGCGGCGGCCTTTCCGTTTGCAACCGGCGCCATCAAGCTCGATACGCCCGCCGAGCAACTCTCCGCGGAACAGCGCGCCGGCAGACAGTTGTTCATGACGGCCTGTGTCAGTTGCCATGACCGCGCCAAGGTCGAGAATGAGGGAGCGCCTTGGGATGCTCGCGCACTGTCCTATCCGCGCATGGGTTTCCAGCCGGGCGACTGGCCGCCGAAACAGGTTGACGGTGTTTCCAGCGCCACGCCCTATCACTTGCATGACCGCGTACCCAAGCTGCCCGGCCTGACCGCGCTGGAGAAGCGCGGCGAACACCTGTTCCAGCAGAACTGTGCGTTCTGTCACGCCGCCGACGGTACCGGGCGCAACTGGATCGGCACCTTCCTTGAACCGCATCCGCGCGATCTCACGTCACCGGAGTTCATGTCGGCGATGACCAAAGAGCGCATGACAGGCGTCATCAAGGAGGGCTTGCCCAATACCTCAATGCCGGCGTGGAAGTCTGTGTTGAACGACAACGACATTGAAGCCTTGCTGGCCTATATCGAGCGCGCCTTCCATCCGATTGGTGCCGCACAGCCTCCAGGCACCGCACAGCGAAAGCCCTGAACGCCTCCCGATGACGTGATGGCAAATCGACCATGCGCCGACTTGCCAACGCCATCAGACCTCCCTTGCCTTTCATTCCGCCCAACGCTGCGCTTTCCTGCAAGTGGAAAAAGCGCCGAGGACTTTTATTGATTTTGAGAATCAATTGATCCAGAAGAGGGGTTTACCTCTCCGATCGACGTTTCCACACGGCAATGTAATTGGCACATTAATTGCAGCCATACAACCGCAGAGTAATCGCAGTTTCCGACTTTGCAAGACTTTATGAACCCAAGGAGAAGATATGAAACTCAGTTTTGTCGGTACCGCCGTCGCAGCCGGTTTGCTGGTAATCGCAGGTCAATCGTTCGCAGCAAACGGCAAGGGAGTGTATGACGCCACTTGCGCAGCATGCCACGCCTCCGGCGCAGCCGGCGCACCGAAGCTCGGTGACAAGGCAGCATGGGCACCGCGTCTGGCAGCTGGCGCAGCCGCAATGAACGCTTCGGCGCTCAAGGGCAAAGGCGTGATGCCGGCTAAAGGCGGCAACAGCGGCCTGTCCGACGCAGACGTCACTGCAGCAGTCGAGTACATGGTCAGCCAGGCGAAGTAATTTCGCACTGGATGAAGCGGGAAGGCGCTGTTCGGCCTTCTCGCCACACCACCTAAGCAAGCACGGAAATAGTCGTTCTTTTCAGAATCGGTATTGATGCGGTCGTTCAGCGTCGATCCTAAAAAGAGCTGGCAGTCATTGCAGATGAACGAGAAGTACATCTTTATGGGTTTCCCGCGCCACGACCTTGCGCACGAGGGAAGCGCCATGATGTGCCAATCGTTTACCGGATGCTAGCCAGACCGCAATCATTCCGCGCCTCGTTGCGCGCCAGGATTGCGCTTAAAACAAAGGGAAACGCCCGATGCGCAAACTGATCGTTTCGAATCTTCTCCTGATCATGTTTCTGGTCGGGGCGGCGTCCGGTTTCTTCATGAGCAATATCGGATGGTGGGGTTTGCACCGCGGCGCGCAGGATCTCGAGCAGGTCTACCTGCGGAGCACGGAAGTGCTCAAGCAGGTTGAAGATGTTGAGAAAGCCGTGCTGCGTTGTCAGTCGCTCTTTGTCGATGCGCTGAAAAAGCAGCAATTGACCGCCTCTGACAAGATGGCGCTCATGCAGGTGGACACCGAACTGGAGCGCCACTTCAACAAGCTGCAAAGCGATCCGGCACGCGCCGAGCAATGGAGCCATGTCGTCCATCTGCATTCTCGCGTAGCCGCCAGCAGGCAGCATGCAATGACTTTGATGGCGAGCGATCCGAACGCCGCCTATCAGTTCCACACGAATAACACCCTGCCGCTCTTCAACCAGCTGATTTCGACGCTGCATCAATTTATTCCGCCGGCGATGCTGGCATCCGAACAAGCCTACGAAAAAGCCGTAGCCGACAATCGCTTCGCCCGCAACACCTTGCTCGGCATGTCGCTGCTGGCGACCGTTTTCTTCTGCATGACGGCCTGGCTTACCTATCGCGAATCGATGGAACGGCGTCGCAAGTCGGCGGAGCTTGATCAGGAACACACCCTCTTCCGCACGCTGTTCGAAGCGTCCAACGACGGCGTAATCCTGCTCAATGAGAATCGCATCGTCGACCTCAATTCCGCAGCGCTAAGGATGTTCAGGCTGACAAACGCCGATACCGGCGGCGACCTTGCCGTGGACACTCTGCAGCCGGAATCACAGCCTGACGGCACGCCTTCCGCAGCAAAGCTGCGCGCGCGCATCGATGACTGCCTGAAGCGCGGCTCGCAACATTTCGAGTGGCACTTCCAGTCTACCGACGGCAAGACGTTTCCCGCCGAGTTGTCCATCGACGTAGCGCATCTTGGCGACAAGAGCACCATCCAGCTGACCGTCCGCGATATCACGCGCCGCAAAAACTCGGAAAACTCGATGCGCCTGGCCAATCAGGCCTTCGAGAATTCGCTGGAAGGCATTGCCATCACCGATGCCAAGGGCGATATCCTGACCGTCAACAGCGCCTTTACATCGATCACCGGCTACCAGCGGGAAGAGGTTCTGGGACGCAACCCGCGTCTTCTCAGCTCGGGACGGCAGTCGCGCGAGTTTTACGATGAAATGTGGCGTGCAATTGATAGCAGCGGAAAATGGCAAGGCGAAATCTGGAATATCCGCAAGAATGGCGACATCTATCCGCAATGGCTCAACATCAGCCGCGTCACCGATGAGCATGGCAAGGTCACTAACTTCGTCGGCGTATTCAGCGACATCTCCGAACGCAAGTCGGCCGAAGAACGCATCCTGCACCAGGTCTACTACGACCAACTGACCGACCTGCCCAACCGCGTGCTGTTCACGGATCGGCTGAACCAGGTCATCGGCATGGCCAAACGGCATACGGATCACCATTTCGCCGTGATGTTCCTCGACCTGGATCGCTTCAAGCTGATCAACGATAGCATGGGCCACGATGCGGGCGACCAGTTGCTGCAGCAGGCGGCGCATCGCCTGCGCGGAAGCGTGCGCGAGTCGGACACGGTCGCGCGCATGGGTGGCGACGAATTCACCATCGTTCTCAGCGAGATCAAGAACTCCAAGGATGCCGCCAACGTCGCACAAAAGATTCTCGACGCCTTCCGACCGCCTTTCCACCTGAACGGCGAAGAGGTATTCGTCTCGATCAGCATTGGCATCAGCGTCTATCCGGATGACGGCAACAACATCGAGATCCTGCTGAAGAACGCCGACATGGCAATGTACCGCGCCAAGGGCGCAGGCGGCTCATGGTTCGAGCTGTACGACGAAGACCTCGGCAATGCCGCGAACCAGCGTCTGGCCATGGAGTCGGCCCTGCACCGGGCGCTTGAACGCGACGAGTTCGAATTGCACTACCAGCCACAGTTCGATTGCGACAGCGGCAAGCTGCTCGGCTTTGAAGCGCTGCTGCGCTGGCGTCATCCAGAGCGCGGATTGCTCGGTCCGGACGCTTTCCTTGGCATTGCCGAAGAAACCGGCCTGATCGTGCCGATCGGTGAATGGGTCATGCACACCGCGTGCACGCAGGCTCAGACCTGGCGGCGCGATTTTCCTGGACACCGCCTGATGGCAGTCAACCTGTCCGGCCGGCAGTTCCAGTCGACCGATCTCGCCGGGCAGGTATCCGCAGCACTGCAAAGGAGCGGCCTGCCGCACTTCTGCCTGGAGCTGGAGATAACGGAAACCGTTGTCATGCAAAATCTCGAAACCAGCATCTCGATCATGCATCAACTGGCCGAGCTCGGCGTACAATTCTCGATCGATGATTTCGGTACCGGGCACTCGTCACTTGCCTATCTGAAGAAGCTGCCGATCCACGCATTGAAGATTGACCGCACCTTCATTCGCGATCTGGCCACGGACCAGGACGATGCGGCCATTGTCAGCGCCATCGTCGCCATGGCGAACAAGCTCGGATTGCGCGTTGTGGCGGAAGGCATCGAAGAAAAACCGCAGCTTGCCTTGCTGCGGCAGCACAAGAATATTGTCGGCCAGGGCTATTTGCTCGGCCGACCGGTTGCCGCCGACGCCGCGACCAAACTGATCGCTGATGGAAAACCCCGGCTCGCCGCGGTTTGATCATCGAATATACGCCCGCATTGCCGGCTGCGCCGCCCCGCCCCCGCGCCGCAGCCTCCCACCGCTTAAAGCCGCAAGCTGGCCTGCTTCGTGCATGGGAAGTTCGGTTTGGTCTGTGCAAGGCTCACCGCGTCCATAACGCCGCGTCGACGATAAAACAGCATGAAGGAAACAGATGAAAGCAAGCGCCAGTACGGCCAGCACATCGGGTGCTGCAAACCTGCCGCCCCATTCCGCCCGGCAGGATTTTCTCGTGTTCCGACTGGCGGACCGTGAATACGGCATCGCTCTCGGCAAGGTCCAGGAATTGTGCAATTTCGACATCGTCAAGCCGCGCGCCGATGCGCCGCGCGCGATGGCTGGCGTGGTCACCCTGCGCAGCCGAAAAATTGCCGTAGTCAATCTGCATGAAATATTGAATCCGGTCAGTCCGAAGAACAGCCGGCCGAGCGACGTCGTGATTCTCGACATCGGCGGTCATGTCAACGGCATTGCCGTCGACTGCGTCGTCGATGTGGTATCGGTCCGCCCCGAGCAGATCCGATGCGACCAGGCACCCGGCATGCTGGGTATCGCGGACATCAATCAGCGCGCGATCGTATTGCTGGATGCCGACAAACTGACAACCGATTTTCAACCAAGCCCTATCCAGAAACTCGTTGCATAAAAAGGAAATAAAACAGACGCACTACCGAGAAGTTCAATACAACAAGGATAATAAAAATTATGTCGAAGCTTGAAAAGCTGCTGCAACTGAACATCGCAAAAAAACTATGGCTATTGGCCGCCTGCGCCACGCTGGGCATCGTCATTCTGACTGCGCTGTTCCTGCAGTCCGAACGCAAGTTGATTTTGGCGGAGCGACAGGCCAGCGTGCGGCAGTCGGTGGAAACCGCGTACGGAGTCCTGACGCGTTTCCATGATCTCGCTAGCAAGGGGACGATGAGTGAGGAGGACGCCAAGCGCAATGCGATGGATACCATCAAGGCCATGCGTTACAGCGGCAAGGAATATTTTTGGATCAATGACATGCATCCGCGCATGCTCATGCATCCGTTCAAGCCCGAACTTGACGGCACCGATGTCAGCAGTAACCAGGACCCGAACGGCAAAAAGCTGTTCATTGAGATGATCAATGCGGTCAAGGCCAAAGGCGACGGCTTCGTCTTCTACATGTGGAGCAAGCCCGACAGCAAGGATTTGGGACAAAAAGTCTCCTATGTCAAAGGTTTTGCGCCATGGGGATGGGTCGTGGGCTCCGGCGTTTATCTCGACAGCGTGCAAGCCACCTTCATTAGCCGACTGACCAGCTTTTCGCTTGGTGCGCTTGCGCTGGCCGCCATCCTGCTCGGCATTTGCATTCTGATTGCACGCAGCATTACCCGTCCGCTCGATCAGGCCGTCGCCATCGCGAACACCGTTGCTTCGGGCGACCTGACCAGCGAGATCGAGGTCAAATCCAATGACGAGACAGGCCAGTTGCTGCGCGCACTGAAGTCCATGAATTCCGGTTTGCTTGGCATTGTGAGCCAGGTCCGTGTCGGCACCGATACCATCGCAGCCGCTTCCAGCCAGATTGCTGCCGCCAATTTCGACCTGGCCGCACGCACGGAAGAAGAAGCCAGCTCGCTGCAGGAAACGGCCTCGGCAATGGAGCAATTGACCGGTACCGTCAAGCAGAATGCGGAACATGCGCACCAGGCCAACCTGATGGCGATGAGCGCATCCGAGGTCGCTCTCAAGGGCGGTTCCGTTGTAGCGCAGGTCGTCGGCACCATGGGTTCGATCAATGATTCGGCACGCAAGATCGTTGACATCATCGGCACGATTGACGGCATCGCATTTCAGACCAATATCCTGGCGCTCAATGCCGCAGTGGAAGCAGCGCGCGCCGGTGAGCAAGGCCGCGGCTTCGCAGTCGTCGCCGCCGAAGTACGCCAGCTCGCGCAACGCTCCGCCGCCGCCGCAAAAGAGATCAAGGATCTGATCTCCGATTCGGTGGAAAAAATCGACCTCGGCGCAAAACTGGTCGATGAAGCGGGCACCACCATGGACGAGATCGTCAGCAGCGTTAAACGGGTGACCGACATCATGGGCGAGATCACTACCGCCAGTGAGGAACAGAGTTCGGGCATCGAACAGGTCAACAAGGCAATCGCCCAAATGGATGAAGTCACGCAGCGGAACGCAGCACTGGTGGAAGAAGAAGCATCGACTGCCGACGCGCTGCAAAACCAGGCCGCCAAGCTTGCGCAAACCGTTAGCGTCTTCCGCCTGCACGATGTGCCTGCAGGGGCAAATGTTGTAGCACTGCCAAACATGCAAGCTGATCGACTTCGTCTCGCGGCAGCCTAGTCGTGACAAAGATTGTTGCTGGGTATAAATTATGCTTGGCAGCAATCTATTTTGCTGTTTTTAAGAAGTGGCGTTTCAGCTAACGGAATGCCTGTAATTTGAATATCGTCGCCGGCCATACAGGCTGGCGAACATGGACGTATGTGCGCGTCCGCTGCATCGGGGCTGTGAAGAATGAATGGAATGGTGACAGCTCTGATGGGCAAAAGCAGTGACGAAGCAAAGCTGCGCTTCCGGCTGAGGCTATTTACGACCCTGTCCTTTGTACTGGCACTGGTCGTGGGAGGCACCTTCTACGCGCTTTACTCGCACCTGCACGTAGTGAAACAGCACAAGGAGGCCGAAGTCATTGCGGCCAACCAGCGCGGCGCGCTCGAGAGCCGGCTGAATCATTGCCTTTCCGGCACCTACGCCCTCGCCTCCATCCTGCGCCAGAACGGCGGTGAAATCCGCAATTTCGATACGCTCGCCACAGAGATGTTGAGCATGTACGGCTGCATCAACAGCCTGCAGCTCGCGAAGAACGGTATCGTCTCCCAGGTCGTGCCTTTTGTCGGCAATGCGCAGGTCATTGGGCACAACCTGCTGAAGGACCCGAATCGCAACAAGGAAGCCTTCCTTGCGATGCAGACCAAAAAGCTTACGCTCGCCGGTCCGCTGGAACTGCTGCAAGGTGGCCAGGCAGTGGTCGGCCGCCTGCCGATCTTCATGCCGGATGCCAACAGCAAGGATTATTTCTGGGGCTTCGCCACGGCGGTCATCGGCGTCCCCGATCTACTCGACAAAGCCGGCTTGCAGGAACTGGTAGAGTCCGGTTACCAGTATGAACTGGCGCATGTGCATCCGGATACCGGCAAGCTGCGCGTGTTCGCCCGATCCGGCAAGGAGGCGCTGGACGATCCTGTCGTGCGCACGCTCGACGTCCCGAACGGCAAGTGGTTCCTGCGCATCGCGCCGGCCGACGGCTGGTGGGAACCGTCGCTGGCCTGGCTTGCCCTCGTCAGCGTGCTCATCTCCAGTGTGTTGTTCTCCGCATTCACGCATTCGGCGTTCAAGCGGCCGTTACAGCTGCAGCGCGAAGTCGCCGAGCGCACGCAAGATTTGGCTGAAGCCAACCGCACGCTCAGCGAAGAAATCATCCAGCGTGAACGTGCGCAGCAGGCGGTTATTCATATCAATCGCCTCTACAGTGTGTTAAGCCATACCAACGCGGCGATCGTACGCATTACGGATCGGGCACGCCTGCTCGACGAGATCTGTCATGTCGCCGTCGAACTCGGCGGATTTCCGCTGGCGCGTATCGCGATGCTCGATCCCGACACCGGCGGCTGGAAATGGACGGCGAAATGCGGAAAGGATGCAGAACTGCCAGAGTGCGACGAAACAATTCACGCCTGCCTTTCGGAACAGTTCGACAAGGTTCAAAACGTCATACTGAAGGTCTGCAGCAGCGCGGCGCATGAAGGCAATGGATGGTCATCCATCTGTCCGCAGGCGCTGGCAGCCGGCTTCGCATCGCATGTGTTCCTGCAATTGCGCGCACGTGGTTATGTGATTGGCGTCTTCAGCCTGTACGCACGCGAGCCGGACTTTTTTGATGACGCGCAGTTGCGCCTGCTGGAGGAGATGACCGAAGACGTCTCGTTTGCGCTGGAAAACATCGAGCGCGAAGTGCAGCGCAAAAAAACCGAAGACAATTTGCGCAAGCTGTCGCGCGCAGTCGAACAGAGCGCGAACGCGGTGGTGATCACCGATCGCAGCGGCATCATCGAATACGTCAATCCGTGGTTTACCCGGATTACCGGCTACTCCTCCGAGGAAGTCGTCGGCAAGACACCACGCGTGCTGAAGTCGGGCGACACGCATCCGGAGACCTACAAGCGCCTGTGGGACACCATCCTTTCAGGCAAGGAATGGACGGGCGAATTGCACAACACCAAGAAGAGCGGCGAACTCTACTGGTGCCTGGAAGTCATCTCGCCACTCAAGGACGACACCGGTGAAATTACCCACTTCGTCGCCGTCACGGAAGACATCAGCGAACGCAAGCAGACGGAACAAACCATCCGTCATCTTGCCTTCCACGATCCGCTCACCGGCCTGCCGAATCGACGCCTGTTCAATGACCGCCTGCACCAGGCGGCTGCCATGCGGCATCGCAAGGACAATGCGTTTGCACTGATGCTGCTGGACCTGGACCGCTTCAAGACCGTCAACGACACACTCGGACACGATGTCGGCGACGCGCTGCTGAAAGCGGTCGGTGCGCGTCTGCTCAACACCACGCGCCAGGGCGATACGCTAGCGCGCATGGGCGGCGACGAGTTTGCATTGATCGCGCTCGAAATCTCGCAACCGGAAGACACTGCTCGCCTTGCGGAAAAATTGCTCGAAACGCTGAAAGAGCCCTTCCACCTGTTCGGCCACGAACTCTATGTCTCCACCAGTATCGGCGTCACGCTCTACCCGAACGACGCCGCCGATGCGGAAGCATTGATCAAGAATGCCGATATTGCGCTGTATCGCGCGAAAGACCTTGGCCGCAACAATTTCCAGTTCTTCACCGGCGACATGAATGCCGCGATGATGCATCGCCTGCGCCTGGAAAGCGCCATGCGCTGGGCCATTGAACGCGGCGAGCTCATGCTGCATTACCAGCCGCAGGTGGACGTCGTAACCGGAAAGATTCGTGGTACCGAAGCACTGGTACGCTGGCGGCATCCCGAGTTCGGCATGGTATCGCCGGCCCAGTTCATCCCGCTTGCGGAAGAAACCGGCATGATCGTGCAAATGGGCGAATGGATTCTACGCACCGCTTGCGCCCAGGCAAAGACATGGGAACAGGCCGGCGCGCCAATGCGTGTCGCCGTCAATCTGTCGGCCCGCCAGTTCCATCAGGGCGATCTGGCGGAAACCATCACGGACATTCTCAGGGACTTCGATTTGTCGCCGGAACTGCTGGAGGTCGAGCTGACTGAAGGCATCCTGATGGAAGACACTTCGCAGACCGGCGCCATCCTCAACAAGCTGCATGACATGGGCGTGCAAATCTCGATCGACGATTTCGGCACTGGCTACTCTTCGTTGGCCTATCTGAAGCGCTTGCCTATCCAGGTCCTGAAGATTGACCAGTCCTTCGTGCGCGACATTCACACCGACCCCGATGACCGCGCGATCGTCACTGCCGTGATCGCACTCGCGCACAGCATGAAATTGAAGGTGGTGGCAGAAGGCGTGGAAACGGCGGAGCAGCTTGCTTTCCTGCGTGAATATGAATGCGACACCATGCAGGGCTATCTTTTCAGCCGCCCTGTGACCGGTAACGAGGTGCTTGCCCTTCTCTCAGCCGATGCGCGGCTGACGGCCTGATAGGACAAAAAGGATTGGGCATGAAAATCAATGACACATTGATCGACGGCGTGATGCCATGCAGGCCTGAATGGGTCAGGTTGAACGACTTGCTCACCTATTGCAAGCGATCAATATCGCCATCGACAAATGTCGACACGCCTGATACGGCGTCGGGCACGCGTCCATGCAACGGCAGCGCCTGCGTCTTTGGATTCCGAAAAAAAATAGCCGTGTCCTGATGTGCGCCGGCCGGTTGCCAGCGCCGTCGATGTGGCCCGGCTGGGCCGTACGGCGCACGCTGTAGACGTTCGCTCTATACTTCCTCTGTCCTCTTCCTTTTCGCCGTCAATGTCCTGACTGATCCGGCATATTGGCGCCCGAAACGCGAAAGCCGCCAACCAAGGAGTCAACATGAAGGCAATCTGGAATGGTACCGTCCTGGCCGAATCCGGCGACACCATCATCGTGGAAAACAACCACTACTTCCCGCTCGAATCGGTGAAAGGCGACTATCTGAAACCGAGTGCAACGACGACTGTATGTCCGTGGAAAGGAACGGCGAACTACTACACCCTTGAAGTGAATGGAAAGACCAATCCTGACGCGGTGTGGTACTACGCCCAACCCAAAGAAGCGGCAAAGGATATCCGTGGCCGAATCGCATTCTGGAAGGGCGTGAAGGTGACTGATTGAAGCGTAATGACCAGATTCCTGGCGCACTTTTAGCCTGATTCGATCCGGCGAGATCACAAGCGCTCTCTGCGCCCTACCGCGGCGACGGCCAGTCTAGCGTCAGCCTATTCATCGACGCTGCAAAATAAAAAAGGACCGGCAAGCCGGTCCCAGCGCGAACTACATCGCAGGCCTTCAAATGACCAAAGAGGCCTTTCATCCAACCCGATTCAGGGGCATGCCTGAATGGCGCAACGTGGCACGGCAACCAGTGCCATGCCCATTACCCTCGGGTTTTAGCGGGAAAGAACCCACTTGGCAATTGCCTTCAGATCAGCCGGATCTTTGGTCTCGACTTCCTTGTGATCTTCTTCGGTGCCATCTTCCAACTTGACCTTCGGGCTGGTGGTCAGGTTCTTGATCACCTTGGCTTCGGCATCCGGCTTCCCTTTGAACTTCTCAGCAATCTTCTTGTACGACGGGCCCTTCTTCGTCTTGTCGATCGCGTGGCACTTGAAGCAGCCAGCCTTCTTCAGGTACGGCTCGACCGCAGCATCGTCCATGGCGGCAAATGCCGGTGCAGACAGGGAAAGGGCTACAGCAGCGGCTGCCGTGCCGAACAGGCTGGTGATAATGGTGTTGAGTTTCATGATGTCTCTCTCAAAAAAATAGATTGCCAATACCTTCCGCCAAACCGGAGCCTGCTTGCGCAGACCCCAACCGGGGGACGGTGCCCCGGCAAATCAAATCAATGTCCGAGGAATCCGGTCACGACCATCGCCAGCAAACTGAGACCGGCGGCGATCAGGACAAAACCAAGGATCTTCGAACGCAACTGCATCGGCCTGGACGGTGCATCAACCAGGAATTTTTTCAGTTCGCCAGTACGTACCAGACGATCATACTCGACCCGGTGTTCATGGCGGAACTCTTCCAAGGTGAAGGTACCGGTAAACATCACCGTATCCAGCGGGAATTTATCCGGGCGGAAATGGTTGTTGAAGAAGTGGACGGTGAACAGGAACACCACCGCCAGGATCGCTTCTTCGCCGTGGAAGATCATCGCCACGTTAAATACCCATCCCGGCAGGAATGATGCTGTCAGGTGCGGGAACCACATCATCAGGCCGGATACGCCGATGATCGTGACACCCCAGAACGGTGCCCAGTAGTCGAACTTCTCCCAGTAAGTCCAGCGGTCGAACACCGGACGCGGGGCGATGCCAATGAACCACTTGAACATGGCAATAATATCCTTGCCGTCCTGCAGGTTCGGGATCAGCGAATCCGAACCGAAGATCTTGAAGTTTCTCCAGTTACGGGCAACGCGAACAAACACATAGAACAGGTGCCAGAAGAATACGGCGCCGAACACGGTTGCTGCGGTGCGATGAATCAGGCCGGCGATCTTTGGTCCACCCAGATTCTCAATAATGATAGGCGCCCATACCGAATCCGGGAAAAAGAGCGGCATCCCGGTCAGCGTGAGGATCATCAAGCTAAGTGCAAACGTCAGGTGGGCGATACGCCAGGTCGCGCTGAAGCGCTGGTAATGCTTGCCCCTGAACTCTTCCGGCATTGCTTCGACGTTCACATGCGGACGCAGCTTGCGTTCCTTGCGATCTTTGTATTCGCGATAGAACCACAACAGCGTATGGGTCCAGAAGAAGGCAAAGGTGCCGACCAGCAGGCCGATCATGAACTTGGACGCGAGCCAGATTTCCGGATACTTCTTGAAATCATCGGTTGTGCCATGCGGCTCAAAAGTAACAAAGCCCGGTGTCGCCTCGTGCAAGCCCTTCTTTGGCGTGTGGCACTGCTTGCAGGTCTTGAGGCGATTGTCGGGGTGGACCTTCGATTCAGGATCGTCGACCTTCACGATGCCGTGGCTGCCGTGGCAGTCGAAACACTTGCCGGTGTTGGCATAGCCGAGCGACATCACCTGGCCGTGGTAGGTTTTCTTGTACGACTGATAGTTGTCTTCATGGCAGTTGCCGCAGGACGCGGTAATCGCCAGCTTGGTCGGGTCGGCAGAAGTGTTCGCAACTGCATGCGAGGTATGGCAGTCTGCGCACACCGCTGCCTTCACGTTGTTCTTTTCGAAGACTTCCTTGCCGTGCACCGAGCCTGTGTATTCTTCAAGCTGGTCTTCATGGCAGGTGCCGCACATCTTGGGGTTTTCCTTCTTCGCCTCGGCGCGTCGCGTTGTTCCTGCCGGCGCTACGTCGAAGGTATGCACGTCATGGCAGTCGTTGCAAGTCGCGTAGACCTTGGTCGGATCTTCCTTGTTGGGACGCGCATGGAAGGATTTCTTGTATGCATCGATGTTCTGCACAACGAGGCCAAGACGTGCCTTCTCTTTCGTCAGGTTGTCTTTCTTCGCCTTTTCCCAGAGCTGCTCGTGGCAGGCGATGCAATCGACTTTTTTCGGCTGCGCCGCTTTCTCATGCTGTGCCTTGGCGTCGACGATGTCGGTATGGCAGTCCACGCATTGCATGGTGGAGTGCACGCTCTTGCCGTACTTGTCGGTCGGAATCGAATGCAGTTCGCGCTTTTCACCTTTCGCGTCCTGGCCTTCAAGCTTGCCTTTCTTGCCGTCGTGACAGCCCTGGCAAGTCGCGTTGTCGAGTTTTGCCGCAGCAGGTGCTGCGGGCTTGGCATCTTGGGCGGTAGCCGGTAGTGCCGTGACGACACTGGCAAGACAAACGACCGCGGCTAGGGTCCATGCCTTCAGCTTGCGGACGGGCGCCGTTATCGTTTTCCGATCAGCGAACAATTTGGTCATGATGATCCGAGATAGTTTTATTTTCGTTGTTGAAGTGATGCAACTTTCGCGCCAGCATCGGCGCTTCGTTCAGTAGTGCAGTCGTGAATGACGAACGCACAAAAAGAAAATGCCCTGAAGCGGTATCAGGGCAAAATTTCATACCGCTTCAGAGCTGTTATCAGAACTGGTAGGCAACCGATACACCGAGGAAATGCACGTTGTATTTCGGGCTGACCTGGCCGGTTCCGATCACGTTTGCCATGGTTCCTGGCAATACCTGATCAAGCGCCCAGTCGGCCGACGAGTAATGCTCGAAGATGTACTTCAGCTTGAGCGTTACATCCTTCTTCAGGTTGACCTTGCCGAACAGATCAAGACGCGACACGTTGGTCTTCAAGTCCGGCAGCGGTGTTGCCTGAGTAGCGGCGGCGATTGCCGGGCCTGTCCAGACACTGACCTTGCCGGTCGAATAAGCGTGCATTACGTCGGTACCGATTTCGTAGTTGCGCAGGGGCTTGTAACGTGCGCCGGCGCCGATGGTCACCGTGCGATCCGTAATGCCGGCAGTCCAGTCGAAACCGGTGTTGGTCACGTTGGTCTTTGCGCCGCCGAGAGCGATCGAACGCTGGCCGGTGCTGTAACGATCGAAGGAGGCAAACGCATGCGTGCTCAGCGCCTCGGTGACCGTAAAGGCAGCGTCCAGATTCAGCGCCCAGCCCGTTGCCTTCTGCAAGCCGTACTGCGACTCGTGATAGTCGTCATCCTTGTAATCGACGTCCATATGCAGATCGACATTCTCCGCCGGTGCAAAATCCACGAACGCACGGATCTTGTCACGCTTGCGCGGTGCCAAGAAGAACTTCTTCTGGGTCGGCACGTTGTCCCACAAGCCGTTCAGCGGCAGTGCAGCACTGAACTGCGTCGACGTGTACTGCGGCGGGAAGGTCGCCAGGAACGGGGCCGATGCATCGTATGCCGAGGTCTTGCGATCGGAATACGCATAGCCGAAGCCGCCGGACACCATGTCGTTGAAATGCTGGTGCACTTCTGCCTTCACCGTGTGCTCGCGCTCGTCCTTGATGGCTTCGAAGGTCTTCTTCGCCCACTCGTAGTCATAGCCGAACTTGAGCTTGGTGCTGGTGTTCAAGTGGTAGTCGAGTTCCGCGTCGATCTGCTGCTTCGTGCTGCTGATCGGCAGGTTGATACGCGAATTGCCGGTGGCCAGGGCCGCCTGGTTCATCGAATCGGCACCGATGTACTGATACAGCGCCTGCGGCGTCTTGTTGTCGCGCTGTTCAAAGCGATAGCCCGTGGTCAGGCGCAGCTTCGGCATCAGCGTGGTGGACAGCTTCACATCGGCGTGCGCGGTATCGACCCGGCCGTCGAGCGAAGAGCGCGGCAGCGGTGTTGCGACCGTCAGGCCCGGATTGACCGAGTACGGCAGGAAGGCGTCGTTCTGGGTCAGGCGGCCGAGGCTCAGGCTGCCTGATACGCGGGTGTCCTTGCTCAAGGTGTAACCCGCGGAAGCACTGATCTGATGCATCTGGTTATCCGGCGGCAGACCGATCTGGCCGAAGCCGTTCGGATAGCCCAGGATGCCGCCAAACGTCGGCCCCCACACCGTGGAACCAGCATTGGTGCCGTTAGCAAACGCATTCTGCCAGCGCAGGCCGGAGTTTTCGTTGTTGAAGAATGAGCCGAAGTAACCGAACTGCATCTGGAGCTTCTCGCCCGTATAGCGCAGCAAAGCTTCCAGCGAATCGGTCGTGTAATCGACCGGCTCCGGCAGAATTGCGGCGCGCGGATTGCCACCGCCCGTACCGAAGGTCGCACCGATCAGGCGGTTGCCTTCCTTGGTCTCGTGCTTGACGTTGAAGTCCACATCCCAGCCGGCGGGCAATTGCTTGGTCACTCCGACGCTCGCGGCCTTGCGCTTGGTGTCGATGTTGAACGACTGCATGCTGGCATTCAGGCGTGGCATCAGCGCGGTGGTAGCCGTCGCGGTATTGGTTGTACACGGCACCGCTACGGCAGGTGCAGCGGTCGTCGCGCAGTTCGACACCCAGCCTGCCGGCAAGGTCATGTTGGTCGTGCCGGCGCCGAGATACGGTGTCTGATAGCTGTCGGACCAGAGCTTGGTGATCTCGTCGTATTCAACGCGCACACCGTAGTTGCCCTGCACGCCGGCCTTCACGCCGAGGCTGCGGGAATCCAGGCCGAGGTTGCGGCCTTCCAGTTCTACATAGCCAGGACCGTTTTCGTCGCGTCGCACGACGGACACGTTGCCGATTACATGGAAACCCTTGTTGTTCAAGCCGGTGTAGTCGCCGAACTTGTAGCTGTCACGATTGACATAGCCGAGGCCAAGTTCGACCGTGCTGTCCGGGCGAATCAGGCGGGCGACTTCATCATCGGAGTCGGCAGACCATGCAAACGGTTGGACGCCTGCACCGATAGCCGCGATGGAAACCGCGAGAACTGTGCGTGCGAAACGCGGTTCAAATTTGTTGCTCATGTTGTTCTCCTTCGCGATTATCGTGTGAAACGCGGGCCGGACGGATGATTGCTTCCGTGAACTTGCGTATGGCAGTTCGAGCAGCCGCGCAGCAGCATCTGTTGAGCACCGGAATTGCCCGCCGCATTGGCGGCAGTACCGCCAGCCGATGCCGGAAGACCCCGACCGCTGTACGGATTGCCCGGATGCTGGGTAAAGTCGTGACACTGGCTGCACACATACGGCTGGCGCGTCTTCAGCAGGGCCGGCTGGTTGGAACCGTGCGAGTTGTGGCAGTTGAGGCAGTTGTCGCTGGCGACCGGATGCTCCCACAGGAACGGACCGCGCTTTTCGGTATGGCAGGTATAGCAGGTCTCGTTGACCGTGTTCTTCAGCAGCAGCTTCGGACCGGTGGAACCGTGCGCATTATGGCAGCTCGAGCAAGCAACCTTGCCTTCCTTGATTGCATGGTGCGATGCCTTGTTCGATTCGGCACGCTGGGTCTTGTGGCAGGCGAAGCAGACTTCAGGCTGCTCGGACTTGTCACGCACCTTGTCGTGCTGGGTATGAACTTTATGGCAGGAGGTGCAGGTTACGTCGTTGGCGGCGTGCGCGCTGCTTTCCCAGTGCATGCGGTTTCCGCCTTTATGGCAGGAAGTACATGCGTCGTTGCGATCCTTGGCGGAAACCGTCGAGCCCTTGGTGTAAGTGACTTCAGGCTTGGGCGGCTTGTCCTTGCCCTTGTAGTCAGCGTGCTTGTTGCTCTCGCCGTGGCAGCTGGTGCAAGTCGGTGCGCGGCTGTCGCCCTTTGTGCCGTGGCGTGATTTGCCGATTTCGAGCAGTTTTGGTGCGTCCGCTTCATCATGGCAGGCCGTGCAACGTGCGTCGCCCTTGAGAACGATGTCTTTCGCCTCCTGCTTCGCGTCTGCAGCGAAGACCGGTGCGGCCCCAGCTATTCCTATTGTCAGCGCCACCGAGGTGGCAATTTTTTGCCAGAGCTTCATTTGTGTTCTCCCTATCTTTCCGCTTGAGTTCTTGCGAGTACCGGGATGGCGTCCCGCAAGCTGTTTTCTTTACTACCTGCAAACTGATTCACGACAAGAACCTGCTGCAGTCTCCAAATTTTTTCCTATTGGTGTTTTACACCGGCGCACTGATTTTTCCGGCCGGATAAAAACCATACAGTAAACAGGGTATCCGTCAGTCACCTTCTACACAACAGCATCTGTTGCGCAACGCACGATTCCTATCGCTATTTTTTCAGTTCTTTGACGCGCCTCAAACTTTCCAGGCCTTGCCCGCCGAGCCGTTCAATACGGTAAAAAATCAAATAGGCTTAACGAGAACCACGCGGCATGGCGAAATGCGAGTTCATTTCATGCTGTTACTGCGAAAGAATCCACTGAAGCAGGTTCTTTATTGCGGCTTCATCAGTGGTCTTGATAATGCGATGCTCTTCCTCGTCATCGCCGATCTTGACCATCCGGCCGGACTTCACATGCTTGAGCAACTTTGCCTCGCCCTCGGGATCGTTCTTGTACTTTGCAGCGACCTTCTTGTATGCGGGGCCGTCTTTGTTTTTATCGATCGCATGACACTTCAGGCAGTTCTCGCGGCGAGCCAGCGCAAGTGCCGCCTCGCCGTCAATCGCCACCGGCGCCTTGTCTGCCGCCGCAGTCTGTGCCGATGCCGGCAATACAGCCGTCGTTGCAGCAAGCATCAACAATCCGAATATCTTCAACATCATTGCAAGCATCCCCTTTAATCCAATCGACGCCTTGCCGCGTCGGGTCTAGTCAAACAAATTTACCGTGACAGAATCCAGCGAATCAGATTGCCGACCGCGCCTTCATCCGTACTTTTGATAATGCGGTGCTCTTCTTCTTCTCCATCGGGAAACTTGACCAATTCGCCCGATGTGATGTGCTTGAAGATGAGCGCTTCAGCGTCGGCCTTGTCCTTGTACTTGGCCGCGACCTTCCTGAATGCCGGCCCTTCCTTGTCCTTGTAAGGCGCATGGCACTTGAGACAGCCTTCGCGGCGCGCTAGGGACTCTGCCGCCTCGCCATCCACTGTTGCCGCCGCTTTGCGAGCAGGCTCGTCCGCTGCAAGAACCTGCGTTGAGAGGCCTGACACTGCCAGGGAGGTAACGACGACCAGCAGTCTTCCGATCTTGAACATCATTGCAATCCGCTTTTCTACTACGCTTGTTTACAAATTTGTATTACATCCCTGCGGCAACGCTGCGCACCACATAAGGCGCGTCAACGCCGCCGTCGATCCGCATCAGCGGGTCAGCACGATTTTTTGATACAGGCCACCGAAGTAAGTCTTTTTCTCGATATTGGCAAACTTGATGTCATCCGGGAGATACGTCTCGATCTCGTTGTTCCACAAGTCATCCGCATACGGCTCCAGCTTTTTCAGCAGTGCACGCAAGGGATGACGCACCGGGTTCCAGTTATCCGGACGATGGTAATCAACCACGATCACCTTGCCGCCCGGCTTGACCACCCTGCACGCCTCTGCCAGCGTACGGCGACGCACGCTTTCAGGCTGCTCATGCAAAAGGAAAAACACCAGCGCGCGGTCATAGGTAGCATCAAGGAATCCGAGCGCCGAAGAGTCACGCTGAATCAGCGAAATGCGACGATCGGCCGGTAGTTTGCGCTTGAGGTTCTGCAATTGGATCGGCAATACGTCGATCACATGCAACTGGCCGTCATCGGCAATGTGCTCGCGCAGCCGCGGCGTAAGATCGCCATACGCGCATGCCACCTGCAGTGTTTTTCCTTCGGCGCGCGCACCAATATCCTCCAGTGCCGCATCGCGAAGTGCCGAATAATTTCCGAACAGAATCAGGTTGACTAACCACTCGCGCTCGAACACCTTGACGGCATTCGGATGGACGTACGCCCACCAATAGATCTTTTGCAGATAGGCGGGCACGGATACACGCAGTGGCGTCTTGTCGAATTCAATCGGTGCAGAATAGTCCATGTCGGGGGCGACCCCAGGCTTCGATACCAAATCATTCATCTCCAGGTTCCTTATATGCCACGGCAAGAGAAGCGCTTTCCCTTGTGACGCTCGATACAGGTCTTGCCTTCCTGTTTCGCCTGCGCGTTTTTTTATTCTCAAACTCTGTCTGCAATGCGTCCGATTTCAAAAGAACAGGACCGACCTCGGGTTCAGCCAACCGTTTCGCTCGCAGAAGTGATCGTTGACGCGGAGCAAGCAAGAACCAAACCAGCTCTCGATCCCGTCCCCGCATAAAAAAAGCGGAGGTGCTTTCGCACCCCCGCTTCATTAAGCCACCCTGATGACAGTCAGGTCAATAGAATCGATAAATATAAGTCACACCGATGAAGTTGACATTCTGCCGCGGCCGCTGGCTCAGCGACGTCCCGTCGGTATACACCCACGAAGACCAGGTCCAATCATTGCTGGCGTAACGGTCATAGATGTAATCGATACGAATGCTAGCGTTTTTCTGCAGTTCATACGTGCCGAACAATTTCAGTGTGCTCTGACGTGTATAGAAGCTGGGCAGCGAGGCGACTGCCGGGCCGGTAAGCGCCCATTGCCGGAATTCGTCGTCGATCTCGGAATGACTCAGGTCCATGCCAATGTCGATCTTTTCGAATGGTTTGCCGCGCAGACCCAGCCCAATTGCCTTACCGTCATTGATCAGCGTCGATGCCCAGTAATTGGTCGCAGCGTTGCGGTCTGCCCGGTTGGCAAGCGTCCTGTTCTTCGAAACCCAGGCACTGGCATTCCACTCATCGTTGAAGGCATAAGTTACGTCGATCGAATGATTCTTCGATGTGCCGTCACGCAGGCCAAATTCATCCGGCGTACGGGGGCTATAGTCGTCACGCGTCTGTTCGGTCTGGAACTGAACGGACAACTGCTCAACCGGCGTCCAGTTAAGCGACAGTCGCAGCTTGTCGCGCTGGCGATCGGCCAAATGCAGCGGCGCAATCAAATTGAACGCCGAGGCGCCGTTGCAGCTCACCAGTCCACAGTTCAGGACGTTGGTCAGGAACGGGGAACCGTTGCGATCGCTGTGGGTATACCCTATCGAACCCGTGATCGTCTCCGACATGGCACGCTGCAATACCAGCTTGTACGAGGTTTCGTCAGTCTTGTCGCGGAAACCCACGACCCGGATCGCCGAAGTATTGCGTTCCTTCTCGACGTAGTCCACGCCGCCGGTAAGCCGCATCGCCATCGGCAGGCGATAGCTCGCTTCCACCTTGCCGGACGTGGTCTTGATCGAACGCGGCTCGTTTTCACCGTTATAAGTTGACGTCGGCGACACGCCTGCCGGCGTGTACAGACGAATCGGCGTCTTGTCGTCGCGGTTTTCGTAGCGGGCATCCGCCAGCAGCGAAAGCTTGGACGTTGGGCGCGTGGTCATGCCGAACTGGAGCAGCGTGGTATCGATGCGGCCACCCAGATTGCCGTTGGCCGAAATTCCCGGTGCGAGCGGCGTGACGCTGATGAAGGTATCTTCCTGCGTTGCCCGGGTATAGGCAGCCTTGAAGGTAGCCTTGGTAGTCGGCGTGAACGCATAGTTGCCGCTCAACGCAAACTGATGCGCCTGCGAATCCGGCGGAAGGCCGATCACATTGAAGGTCGACAAGTTGGGATGACCACCGGCGATGTTGAGCGCAGTATTGTGGTTATCAAACCACGAACCGTAATAGCTTCCGGCGAGGTACAGCTTCTCGGTGTTGTAGCCGAGGATGGCATCGAGCTGGCTGGTAGTCGAATTGAGTGGTTCAGGCGCAAATTCCCAGACCGACGGCGTCGCATTCGTGCCACGCGCAAAAATCCGCGAACCGCTCTTCTCTTCATTGCGGGCACGTACCTGCACATCAAAACCGCTGCCGAGCACTTTGGTGTAGCCCAAGCCAAGCGCTTCACGCTTCATCTTGAGGTCGACCGGCACTTCGACTGCCGCAGCCGAAGATGGAATTACCAGGTTGGGCGTGCCGATACCCTTCACGGCCGTGTTGGCGGTAAAAGGCTCAAAACGCGGAATCGAGCTGTAGTCGAGGAAGTAGCCCCAGTCGCCTTGACGCTCGCGCCCGAAGCGCAGCTCACGGCTTTCGAGGCCGAGATTGGTTCCCTTGAGCTTGGTCCAGGTGCCGGTGCTGTCGTCGCGCTTGTTGATGTCCACGCCCAGCAGGCCGTAGACACCCTCTTGTGTCAATCCGGTATAGCGTCCGAAACGCTGCGCATCTTCGGACACGTAGCCCGCGCCAATGGAAACGCTGCTGGACGGCTTGGTCAGCGCCGTGATTTCATCGTTTTGCTGTGCGTAGACAGGGTTGTATGCAGCCAGCACGGCGGCCGTCATCGCTGTCAGCGGAAACGTCAGTTTCATTTGAATTTTCATGATCGTTCTGCCTTCTATTAACGCCGCGAAGTACGCTCGTTGTTGATATTCACCGGATTGTTCGTACCGTGGGTATTGGTATGACAATTCAGGCAACCGCGTCCTGCTGTGTTATTGGTTGTACCCGACGCGCTGTTCTGGATCAGCGTACCGTTGCGGCCCTGGTGCGTTGCCGGTTCATGGCACTGCTGACACAGGAATGGCGGACGCGCTTTCAACAGGTTCGGCGTGGTGGTGCCGTGCGGGTTGTGGCAGATCGTGCAGTCTTCCTGCGCCGGCTGGTGACTGCGCAGGAAGGGACCGCGCTTCTCCATGTGGCAGGTGTAGCAGGTTGCATTCACGCTATCGCGCTTCATCAGGGTAGGACCGGCGGAGCCATGCGGGTTGTGGCAATCGGCGCAGGCCATTTTTCCGTCCTTGGTGAGATGGCGGGATGGGCGGCTGTACTGCGCGCGCTGTTCCTTGTGGCACGCAAAGCACACTTCCGGCTGCGTAGCGCGGTCGCGTACCTTGTCCTGATGCGTATGCATCTGGTGGCAGGATGTGCAAAGCACATCGCGGCTCTCATGCGCGCTGCCAGACCAGTGGCTTCGTGCGCCGGACTTGTGGCAACCGACGCAGGATTCAATATCCTTCGACGTGGCTTTTGCCCGCTTGCTCAGGAAATCGACCGGCGGACGTTCTGCCATATTGGCCGGCTTCTTGATATGCGACTCGCTGGGGCCGTGGCATGACTGGCATGTCGGCGTGCGGGCGTCGGCCTTGACACCGTGGCGTGTCTGGTAAATCGACAACACGGGATTTTTCTCTGACTGGTCGTGGCATCGGGTGCAGACTGCATCCTCAGCACGCAATTCGCGGACGGCGTCCATTTGAGTATGCCTGGGCTCGTCGGCAGCGTGTGCCGGCATCAGCCCTGCCAAACCGGCGACCATCGCCAGTGACATGGCGATTTTCTGCCAATATTTCATTTCTTTCTCCCTGAATTGGACTTGACCGCTGATGCCTGCACCCCTGCATGGCATCGAGCGGATTGTTTTTTTGTGCTTACAGCGACAAAACCCACTGGATCAGATTTTTGATCTGTTCCGGATCTTTGGTCTTGGGGATCTTGTGCTCTTCCTCATGACCATCTTCAAACTTCACCTTTTCGCCACTGCTGAGATGCTTGACCAGACGCGCTTCGGCATCGGCCTTGCCTTTGTACTTCTCTGCGATCTTTTTGTAAGCCGGGCCATCCTTGCCGCGATCGATACCGTGGCAACGCAGGCAGCCTTCCTGGCGTGCCAGCTTTTCGGCCGCAACGGCATCAACGGCATGCGCCGGCGATGCCATGAAAACCGCCGCGCCTGCCGCGATTGTTGCGAACAGCTTTCCCGTTTTATTTATTGCTTTCATTGCTTGCTTCCTTTCTTGCGAATAGCTTGGATTGTTCTGATGGGCGCACGTGACCAAGGCGCAATTGCGCCTGGAGAAAAAACGACGTTGGAAATGAATTGGCAGTTCGTTCCGGCGAGGTGACGAGGCGATATGCCGCGCCCATAAAATTAAATCCCTACACCCTGAAGGTTAGCTGGTGCGAAACATTCCCACAACGAAAGATGTTGCATGAGTTGTGCACTTGCTGACAAGATCTCACATTCATTGATGTGGATCAAAAGACACAAAAAGCGCATATCGATTGCATCAATACGTGCGAAAAAACATCAGTTGTAAATGCGAGCGGGCTGGGTGAAATTTCGTCGGAAAAAGACTGCACGAAACGACACCATGCATCGCACTCGTTTGATAGGCACGCTGCACTGTTTGCACGCGTTTTAAACGCGTTCCGGTACGGGCATGGCGCCCGCTGCAAATCGGATCAGTCCTGATAGGCGGCCGCAGTTGCGGCGCACAGGAATTGTCAATTGACGATGATGATGATGCGCTCAGCTTGTCATCGCACGTGGCGCATGGCCCGTGCACAAGTGAGCATGCCGCGCGCACTACGCGCGGCATGTGTCATGCGAGCCTTAGCCGTTCCGCTTGTCGATCTTGATCTTCAGGTTCGTCGCACCGGGTGCGACTGGCTCGGTCAATCCTTCCAGATCGCCAGCCGCCGGCGTGGCACTGCCTGATTTCGAAATACGCGCGCCGACCACTACCATCGGCACCGTCGACAATCGTGCTTCCGGCATCATGCTCATGCTGTCATCCAGCACAAACTTCACCGGCAAATCCTTCACCTGCTTGCGCAATACCGCCAGCGGGAAACGCGGACCCTGTGCAGCACGCGCGAAGATGAACACGGTGTCGGTGTCGGCGACTTGCGCGCGCAAAGCCGGATCAAGTTCAACCACGCCCGCAACCTGTGCACCACCTGCGACGCTGGTTGCCGGTACAGGTTTTTGCGCGGCAAGCGGGCTGTTGCCCATCATGCTTTGCGCTTCGGCGATGCTGTTGGAGGTGGAACGTGCCGCGTCAGAATCGGCTGGCACCAGCGGGAGGATCTGCTGCCAGCGTGTCACCGCATTTGCATAGTCTTTGCGCTCGAACGCAGCGCTGCCCCACAAGGCAAGCGCCTTAAGGTTTTTCGGATCGACCTGCACTGCGCGAGTAATGATTTTTTCCGGCTCACCCTGCAGACTGCGGTTCTGCGCCATGGCCAGGGTATCGGCATAGTCAGCAAGCAGTGCTGCATCATTCGGAACCAGCTTTGTCAGCTTGGCATAAGCATCGGCTGCCTGCGGATAACGGCCGAGCGCACTATAGGAACGCGCCAGCATGCTCCAGCCTTCGGCATTGTCAGGCTCGTTTTGCAAGCGCTGCGCCAGGCTGGCGACCATGCCTTCGATCTGCTCGGGCGTGATTTCGTGCGCATTCTCCTGCTGGGCAGCGGCTTGCTGCGTCGGATCAAACGCTGCCGGTGAACCGATCAGTGTATAAAGTCCAGCAGCAAGGACCGGAATAGCAATACCGATGGCGATTGCAGGCCAGCGTTTGCCACCCGCTGCGGCCAGCGGCTCGGCCTGCGGTTGTACTTCCTCGGCGACGCGGCGTTCGAGTTCATGACGCGCATTTTCATACGCGGCCTGATCGATCGTGCCGGCAGCAAGATCGGCGTCGAGTTCACGCAATTGATCGCGCAACACAGCGAGATTCAGCTGATCGCGCTGCACATGATCGACCGTCTGTTCCTTGCGCAGCAATGGCGGCAAGATGAATGCAAGCGTCACCGCCACCAGCAGCGCGGCGCCAATCAGAAATACTGTCATGCTTTGTCCTTCGTTACGGTGGCAACGGTCGTGCCTTCGAGCAGCGATGCTGCACGCTTCTGTTCGGTTTCAGGCAGGTCGGTATCGGCCACACGGCGGCGCGACAGCTTCATCAGGAGGACGGCAATACCCACGCCCAGCAGAAGGAACGGACCGAACCACAAGAGCCAGGTAGCACCCTTGACCGGCGGACGATACAGCACAAAGTCGCCGTAACGTTCCACCATGTAGTTGACGACCTCTTTGTCGGACATGCCGCTGGCGAGCTTTTCACGGACCTGATTTTTCAGATCGATCGCCAGTTCCGCATGGGAGTCGGCCAAGGTTTGGTTCTGGCATACCAGGCAGCGCAGTTCTTCGGACAAGGCCAGTACGCGCTTTTCAAGTTCAGGATTGGCGGCGGCAAGCGGCGCTTCCTTTGCTTGCACGACAGCACTGCTGGCAGCAAGCGCCAGCATCAGGATGAGAAATAATTTACGCACTCTTCAACTCTTTAATCAAAGGCATCAGCTTCTGGTTGATTGCTTCCGGGGTCAGCGGACCGGTGTATTTCATGCGGATCACACCGTTCTTGTCGACCACGAAAGTTTCGGGAACGCCATACACGCCGTAATCAATACCGACACGGCCATCATTGTCGAACGCCGACAGGGTGTAAGGGTCGCCGAATTCACGCAACCACTTGATGCCATCGTTGCGACCATCCTTGTAATTGAGGCCGATCACCGGCACCACGTTTTTTCTGGCGAAGTCGATCAGCACCGGATGTTCCGCACGGCAGGATACGCACCATGATGCCCATACGTTGAGAATCCACACCTGCCCTTGCAGATCTTGCGGCGAAATCGTTTTTCCCGGTTCATGCAGTTGCGCCAGCTTGAAGGCGGGCGCCTGCTTGCCGATGAAAGGAGAAGGAATTTCGCGCGGATTCAGGCGCAGTCCGATGCCGAGAAAAACCAGCAGGCCAATAAATAGTCCGAGCGGTAGTAAAAATCGTTTCATGATTTGTTATGCGATTTGTTAAGCGGCTTGCTATGCGCCTACCGGCTTGGCCGTGGCAAGTTGTTGTGCCGTTTCAGCCTGCTTGCGTGCAAGTCGATAGCGACGGTCCGATGCAGCCAGCAATCCGCCAAATGCCATGATCAGGCAACCGCCCCAGATCCAGCCGACGAAAGGTTTGTGCTGAACGCGCACGACCCATGCGCCGTCCTGTGTCGCTTCGCCGAGCGACACATACAAGTCGCGCGTGAAGCCACGGTCAATACCAGCTTCCGTCATCGGCATTTTCTGCACCATGTACAGGCGCTTCTCCGGGGAAAGCGTCGTTACCTTCTTGTCGCCATAGGTGACATCGAAGGTAGCGTGCGCCGCGATGTAGTTCGGTCCCTTGATCTCGTTCAGGTCGACGAAGGAGAAGGTATAGCCATTCACCGTCGTGGTATCACCCACGCGCATATGCACGTCTTTCGCATCGTCGAAGCCCTTGACCATCGTCACGCCGACCACGAACACACCGATACCGGCATGTGCGATCAGCATCGCCCAATAGCTGCGCGGCTCGCGCGACAGGCGCTTGCCAATCGGCATGCCTGCCGGCGCATGACGCAGGCGCTCGACCAGATGGGACGCGGAGGCAAACAAAATCCAGACCGCAAATGTGAGGCCGGCCGCCACCATCGGGGAAGCTGCCATAACGAAGGCAATCGCCAGTGCAACGCCAATCGCGGCCAGCGCTACCCAGCGCAGACGACGTAGCAGATCTGACAGGGATGTTTCCTTCCAGCGCGCAAACGGTCCGACTGCCATCAGCACCAGAACCGGAATCATCAAGGGCACGAACACAGCCTCGAAATACGGTGGGCCGACAGAAATTTTGCCAAGGTTCAGCGCGTCGAGGAACAGCGGATACAGCGTCCCGAGCAACACAGTGCCGGATGCAACCAGCAGCAGCACGTTATTGACCAACAGCATGGATTCACGCGAGATCACGGCAAAACTGCCACCGAGACCAACCTTTGGCGCACGCCATGCGTACAACAGCAAGGAGCCGCCAATGACGATCGCGAGGAAAATCAGGATGAACAGACCGCGCTCCGGGTCGGTAGCGAATGCATGTACCGAGGTCAGCACGCCGGAACGAACCAGGAAGGTGCCGAGCAGCGACAGGGAGAATGCGATGATCGCCAGCAGCACAGTCCAGTTCTTGAAGCTGCCGCGCTTTTCCGTCACCGCCAGCGAATGAATCAGCGCAGTGCCGACCAGCCAAGGCATGAAGGATGCATTTTCCACCGGATCCCAGAACCACCAACCGCCCCAGCCAAGCTCGTAGTAAGCCCAGTAGCTGCCCATGAAAATGCCGAGCGTGAGGAACATCCATGCGACCGTGGTCCAGGGACGTGACCAACGTGCCCAAGCAGCATCGAGCTGCCCGCCCATCAGCGCAGCAATCGCGAAGGCGAACGCCACCGAAAAGCCGACATACCCCATGTAGAGCAGCGGCGGATGAATGATCATGCCGAAGTCTTGCAGCAGCGGATTCAGATCACGTCCATCCGCAGCGCCGGGCAGCAGACGATCGAAGGGATTCGAGGTGAACAGAAGGAAGGCGAGGAAGCCAATGCTGATCAAACCCATTACACCGAGCACGCGCGCGACGGTCTCATCCGGCAACTGACGGCTGAAGACAGCAACCGCAAACGTCCACACGGCCAGCATCTGGATCCAGAGCAGCAACGAACCTTCGTGGCCGCCCCAGGCACCGGCGATGCGGTAATACACCGGCAGGCTGGAATTGGAATTCGACGCGACGTAGGTCACCGTGAAGTCGTTGTTGACGAACGAATAAATCAGACAGCTGAACGCCACTGTCACCAGCAACAACTGTCCGGCGGTTACCGGACGCGCCAGTGCCATCCAGCGCTGATTGCCGGTAAAGGAACCAGCGATTGGGAAGATACCCTGCACCAGTGCCAGGCACAGCGCGAGCATCAATGCAAAATTACCAAGTTCAGGAATCATTTAACATCCTTTGCTGCGCCGTTGCTGGCTTCCTTGTTTGCCTGGTCGCCCTTCTTGAGTGCATAAGCGGCTTCCGGCGGCATGTAGTTTTCATCGTGCTTGGCCAGCACCTCTTCGGCAACAAACTGACCGTTGGCGTCCAGCTTGCCCTGCGCGACCACGCCCTTCTCTTCCTTGAACAGGTCGGGCAGGATGCCCTTGTACGTTACCGGTAATTTCTGCGCCATGTCGGTCACCACGAAGCTGACAGTGACGCCGTCGGACTGGCGCTTGATGCTGCCTGCCTCAACCATGCCGCCGATTCGGAAACTGCGGCCCTTCGGCGCTTCGCCGGAAAATACCTGCGTCGGCGTGAAGAAGAACACCATATTTTGCTGAAATGCCGACAACACCAGCCATGCGGCCAGCCCCAATGTGCCAAGTCCAGCGGTGACCAGGATCAGGCGCTTATGCCTAGTTTTCATTGCTATCTCTCCGAGTGCTGCGTATCCAGCGTCCATACATCTTCATCAGGTTCCTGCGGCGCATGCGCAGACCCGACACTTCTCCTGCGAGCAGGACAAAAGTCATCACGACCGAGCCCCAAACATACAGGGCGTAGCCGCCCATTCCCCAGAAATCGGTCCAGCTATGCCAGTTCATGTGTTTTTCTCCACGTATTCCTTTACCCAGTCGGTGTGCTTTTCGCGCTCAAGCATGATGCAGCGCACGCGCGTCAGGCAAACCGCAATGGTGTATGCCCATGCGGCCAGCGCCATCACCAGCATGCCGAGCAACATGGTCATTGCCATGCTCGGCGCCTTGGTCATGCTCACAGACGATCCCTGGTGCAAAGTGTTCCACCATTGAACGGAAAAATAAATGATCGGCACATTCACCACGCCTACCAGCGCCAGCACTGCGCCGGCCTTGTCCGCGCGGCGCGCGTCATCAATCGATGCCTGCAGCGCCATGAAGCCGATGTACAGGAACAGCAGGATCAGTTCCGAGGTCAGGCGCGCATCCCATACCCACCATGCTCCCCAGGTCGGCTTGCCCCACAGCGCACCCGTCCACAATGCCAGAAAGGCAAACATGGCTCCGGTCGGCGCCAGCGCGGTAGCCATCATGGAAGACAGACGCGTATTCAACACCAGGCCAATACCTGACCAGAAAGCCATGACGACATAGATGAACATCGACATCCAGGCAGCCGGCACATGCAGGAAGATGATGCGGTAGGAATCGCCTTGCTGATGATCGGTCGGCGCAACAACGAAACCAATGTACATACCGACAAGGCCAAGAATGACGGCGATTGTCGCAAACCAGGGAATCATTTTTCCCGCTAATGGGAAAAATGTTTGCGGCGAGGCATATTTGAAAAAGTGGATTCCACTTGATTCCAGTTTGCCCGGAATAATTTGGTTGGTAGCAGACACTGCGGCAACGCTCCAATAAAGTTTTTGATGTCGGCTGGTTCTTGATCTGCATCGAACTCATTTCCCGTTTTCGGGAAAACCAGTGACAGCATATCGCTGTCAGGCGGGAGATTCCAGCGGATTCTTGCCTGTGACGGGCCAGTTGGCGATGTTTCAGGCTTTAAAGACGTCCAGCGTCGACTTGCGGCAGGTTAAGCAATCGCTGTGCCATTAGTTTCCGTATGGCCCTGCCCAAGAGTGAAAATTAACCCAGATCAAGACTGACAGAGCCAATCCCTGTTCCGACCAGCTACGCCGCATTGTAGGCCGAATGCTGACGACACGCGCGGCTTGGATCACGATTGCGAAATAGCCATTCGCGCACAGACGCCCAAGAAAACCGACGTTTATTCCAAGGCAATTCTCAATCCCGCCGCCGTTGCCCATGGCGTCAAGGCAGCCGCACCGGCAAGTGCGCCGCCCAGCAGCAGCAAATGCGCCGTCGCGCCTACACCGGCAACTTCGGCGCCGACAGCGCCGGCGCCGAAAATCAGCACCGGAATATATAAAGGCAACACCAGCAGGGACACCAGCACGCCGCCGCCTCGCACCCCCAGCGTCAGCGCCGCACCGATTGCACCAACAAGGCTTAGCACCGGCGTGCCGAGCAGCAAGCTCAGAAACAGCACGCTGATCGATGAAGGCGTCAAGTCGAACTGCACTGCCAGCAGCGGCGCAAGCAATACCAGGGGAAATCCGGATACCAGCCAATGCGCGATGACCTTCCCCATCACAATGATGGTCAGCGGCTCCGAAGACAGCACCATTTGCTCCAGCGTTCCGTCTGCATAATCGAGTGCGAACAGGCGACCGAGCGCCAGCATCGATGCCAGCAGTGCCGCCACCCACAGGATACCGGGCGCCATCGTGCGCAGCAGTTGCTGTTCGGGCCCTACGCCAAGCGGAAACAGACTGGCGACGATGATAAAAAAGAACAAGGTGGTCAGCACATCCGAGCGCCGGCGAAACGCCAGCAACAAGTCGCGCCGTACCACGCACAACAGCGCTTTCAGCATACCCGCCCTTCGTTCATGTCGAGGCGCAGCGCACGCTTTGCCGAGAGGTCAATTTCCTGGTGCGTGGTGTAGATCACCATGCCGCCACCGGCGAGATGTTTGCTGATGGTGCCGCACAGTGCGGCGACTGCGCTTTTGTCGAGCGCGGTGAAGGGTTCGTCCAATATCCATAAGGGCATCGCCATGCCGAGCGACAGGCGCGCCAGCGCCACGCGCTTGCGCTGGCCTTGCGACAGGGCCCGTGTTGGCAGATCGGCGGCTCGGCCAAGGCCGAGCTGTTCCAGCGCTTCATGCGCCTGCTCGTCGCTGACGGGCGTCCCGGCCAGCGTCGATGCGACCACCAGGTTTTCCCACGCGAGCAAGTCGTCTTTTACGCCGTTGGCATGACCGAGGTAAATCAGTCTGCTGCAAAACTCTTCGCGCAGGCTGCGGATATTGCGCCCGTCCCAGCGCACCTCGCCGTCGGCTGGCACGGACAAGCCACACAGCATGCGCAACAGGCTGGTCTTGCCGCTGCCGTTGGTGCCGGCAACCCACATGGCATCGCCCGGTTGGACATCGAATGAGAGATTGGCAAAGAGCTGCAGGTCGCCGCGTATGCAGGTGAGTCGGTGAGCCTGTAACGTCATGCGCGTCCTTTCGCCTTCCTGCATTGCAGGATCGCGGAAGAAGGCACATCAGGGAAGATGCGAGTGATGAGGGCCATAGAATAATGTGGTCAAACAAATAGCATGCGCTTGCCGTGCGGATGCATATTATGTGCCACGTTGGCCGGATTGTGTGAAGAAGGCGGGAGAAACTGCAGCAGAACGCGTCACCCAGATGAAGGAAAATACAATCCGGGCGACCGTGTTGACGATGACGCTTCAGGCGGTGAGCAGCGCGCTCATTTTTTCGTAATCGAGAATTTTGATGCGGCGGCCCATCACTGAAATCAGACCGTCTGCAGAGAAATCGTGCAACAGGCGCGACAGGGTTTCGGGTGTGAGGCTGAGGCGGGACGCGATCAGCGTTTTGGATGCAATCAATTCCACGCAATCGCCTGATTGATACTGGCTCTGACGCAGCAGGTAACCGGCCAGACGCTGCTTGGCAGTCTGCAGCGAATAGCTTTCGATATCGCGCGTGAGCGTGTAGAGCTGGCGGCCGACGCAGACCATCAACTCCTGCGCAAAACCGAAATTGTCCTTGGCGATATCCAGTACTTTTTCGCGCGTGGTATGCAGCAGCATCGAATCGGTGGTGGTCTTGACGAACGCGAGATGCGCGCGGTCCAGCAGCATTTCGCCCAGGCCGAAGCATTTGTTTTGTCCGAGAATGGCAAGTGTCTTTTCGCTGCCGTCCTTGCGGTCGAAACCTATTTTCACCTGACCATACACGACCAGGAACACGCCCTTCGGCGCGTCACCCTGGTTGATCACGCAGGTGTTGGTAGTTGCCCTGATAGGCTGCGTCGCCGACGTGATGTCGTCGAGCTGCTGGTCGTCGAGCATGCGAAACAGCGACGTGTTGGCAAGAATGCGTTTCAGATTCTGCATGGTGTCATCTCGCGGCGATCGAGCACGTTCTAATCTCATTGAAACCTCGTCCGATCTGTTACAGGTGTGGTGACTGACCGCCAATAAGCAACATCGCTCTCCCCGCCGGAAGTACACATGGCCGCTGGCGTCCTTTCATCTCCGACTGCAAGACGCATGCCATGCATGCGCGCTCAGTATGATTTTGCACTCGGAGCGACATTGGAATCGATGACATCTGGCGCGCCTAAAGGCGCGCTTTTCCTTGTCGAAACTCAACGTTGAGGCAAGGATATCGTGCTCGATTTTATTTTTAATGATCTAGATCAATTTTCCCCAAGTGCGTGTTATTAAAGGAAAAAACTTCATCTGCCAGAGATAAAAACCACATTTTTTTCGTAAGCCCGTTGTAAGCAATCACGCACCAACTACCACCACTGTTTGCTGTTTGCATGGGGCACGCTATGGCAGCGTTCGCAGGATGAATGGGTGACGAACGCCACGCGGTCATGGCACTTGCCGCAGAACTCGCCGCGGAATATTTTTTCCATCGTGATTTCGTTTGCTCCGGCCTTGGGCACAAACAAACTGTCATGGCAATTGCTGCACGCAAGCCATTCGGTATGCGAGTTGTGCGGGAACCGGACGTACGGCATTTCTTTCGTATTTTTGAGAATGACATCCAGGTTCAGGACTTCCGGCCGCCTGGTGCCTGTCAGGTCGTCACGCGGTGTGATGGCACCACTGCGCATGGCCTTCATCCAGTCGATGGCGCCCCGCTTATCCTGAGGCAGTGTGGCACGCACATCGCCCGCCTTCTGCAATGCATGATGATCCGGGTTGCGCGTGTCATGAAAACGATCTGAATCGGCGCCCGCTTCGGCAGACGGCTCGGATGCCTCCGACGCACTCGGCGCAATGATCACTTCATCGGGTGACAACTCAACGGGCTTCAGGCCGGAATACGCATCATTTTGCAGCGATAGCGCCAGCAGGCATACCAGGAACAGGACGACAGATTGACGTATACGGCGCATTGAGAGGAATAAAAAAAGCAGAGGATATCGATTGAAACTATATCGATGCCCATAGGCAATTCATTTGATCTGCGTCAACCGCCGCCTTATTGGGGCACGGTTGCGGCGAGATTGGAAATACCTAAGCTGCATCAAGGATTTCGAGCCGCCTATGAGCAAAAATACAAGTAACAATTGGAGTCTCGACATGGACACGATTTGCGAATATCTGCGCTTCGATCACAAGCGTTGCGACGACCTCTTCTATGGAATCGAGACGAGCATTGCGCGCCGCAGCTGGAAGGACGCGTTTGCCCATTTTCACTTGTTCCATGACGCATTGCGACAGCATATCCGAATGGAAGAAAAGGTATTGTTTCCCGCATTCGAGCAAGTCATTCCCGGTAGTTCCGGTCCTGTCGCCATGCTGCGCCAGGAGCATCAGCAGATCCGTGTCATCATCAGCCGACTGTCGGATGCGATCAATCGCTTCAATGCGGTCGACTATGCACTGCACGCAGAAACCTACACCTTGCTGATGCAGCAGCACACGATGAAAGAAGAAGACATGCTGTATCCGCTCCTTGACAAGGCGCTCGCCTGCAAACGAGAGAGCATCATTCGCGCGATGGAGGAATTCATGGCGCCCAAGCTTGACGTCGCTGCGGGATAAGCGCCCTTTCATTCGTCCACCAAGCGCCTGCCCGCAGCAAATTTGGCAAGGCACCTTGCCATCGCGCCAGCACGCCCATCCCTATCTTGCATTTCGGCACGCTCCTTGCTTCGCTTGCCTGTCGGTATCTTGCTTACTATCGCACGAACGAAGCAATACGAACTTATCCCAGCATTGCTGATCCACACACCGGTGTTGCGCGATGTTATGTTTCCCATCCCGCACTGGCACGCACTCCTGCTAATCATTGATTGAAATATGAACGACATCACAACGTATACGATTGAAAACATCACCTTTGATGAACTGACCATTGGCCAGTCAGCGCGCTTGGTGCGCACGCTTGCCCTTTCAGACATCCAGGCGTTCGCCGCGGTTTCCGGCGACTACAACCCGACGCACGTGGACGCGGAATATGCGGTACAGACGCTGTTCCATGGCGTCGTTGCGCACGGCATGTGGGGCGCGACGCTGATCTCCAGCCTGCTTGGGACGGAATTCCCTGGCGCTGGCACCGTCTATCTCGAACAGTCGCTGCACTTCGCATTGCCGGTACACGTCGGCGATACGCTGACCGTCATTGCTACAGTCCGCGCGAAGGAGGAAGAGTCCAAGCGCGTGACACTCGAATGCCAGGTGATCAACCAGACTGGCGTCACCGTATTGTCAGGCACCGCTATCGTGCTTGCGCCGACGCAGAAGGTGCGCCGTCAGGTCAGCACGACGCAGCTGCATACTTTCGATCCGCAGGCACGCCTCGAATCCCTCCTCGCCAGCGTTCGCCATCTTGCTCCGGTGCGTTGCGCGGTGGTCCATCCCTGCGATCCTGAGTCCTTGCGCGGCGCACTCGATGCAGCTCGGCGCGAACTGATCATACCGGTGCTGATCGCGCCGGAAGCAAAGCTGCGTGCCACGGCCGAGGCGGCCGGACTGGATTTGTCGGGCGTCGAGATCATCTCCGTCGAACACAGTGTGGCAGCCGCCGTGCTTGCATCCGAAATGGCAGCCGCCGGCGAAGTGGAAGCACTGATGAAAGGCAGCCTGCATACCGATGAACTGATGCACGCGGTGGTGACCAACCGCGCGCTGCGCACCAAGCGCCGCCTGTCGCATGTCTTCCGCTTTGATGTGCCAATGTATGACCGACCGCTGCTGATTTCTGACGCGGCGCTCAACATTCGTCCGACGCTTGAGGAAAAAGCCGACATCATTCAGAACGCGATCAACCTCGCCCATGCGCTCGGCGTCGAAAGACCGAACGTGGCTATCCTGTCGGCCGTGGAAACCGTCAACATCAAAATGCAATCAACGCTCGATGCGGCCGCACTGTGCAAGATGGCCGATCGCGGCCAGATCACCGGCGGCAACCTCGATGGCCCCCTTGCATTCGACAACGCAATTTCAATGGAAGCGGCACGCATCAAGGGCATCAATTCCAGCGTGTCGGGCAATGCCGACATCCTGATCGTGCCGGATCTCGAATCGGGCAACATGCTGGCCAAGCAGCTCGAATACCTCGCAGGCGCAACTACCTGCGGCGTCGTGCTCGGTGCACGCGTACCGATCGCACTGACCAGCCGCGCAGACGGTGCCAATGCACGTGTTGCTTCGGCGGCACTGGCACTGATGCTGGCCCATCACAACCGCAAGGTGCAGCCATGAGCGCCGACGCTATTCTCGCCGTCAATGCAGGCTCTTCCTCGCTGAAATTCGCCCTCTATCCGCAGAACGGCCGTGAGATCGGCGCGGCTCGCCTGTCCGGCAACATCGAAGGACTTGAAGCCGGCGGCTCGCCGACGATCAAACTGTCCGGCAAGGACGGCAGCAGTACCGAAGCGCTCGGCAGCGGCGAAGGCGAAAGCTTTCCGCGCGCACTGGCCGCATTGGAAGCGGTACTCGCGCGTCATGCCGGCGGCATTCGCATCACCGCGATTGCGCACCGCATCGTGCATGGCGGCGATCGTTTCGCAGACTCCGTGCTGCTGAACGCGGATACGCTCGAATACCTGGCGACGCTTTCGTCGCTGGCGCCGCTGCATCAACCGCACAATCTGGCGGGCGTGCATGCGTTCCGAAAGAGTTTCCCCGAGCTGCCGCAGATCGGATGCTTCGACACGGCATTTCACGCGACCTTGCCGGAGATCGAGCAACTGTTTGCACTGCCCAAGACGCTGCGCAGTGCTGGCATTCGCCGCTACGGTTTTCATGGCCTGTCGTATCGCTATGTGACCGACCGCATGCTCGAACAATCGCCGCGTGCCGGCGGCCGCATGATTATTGCGCACCTCGGCAACGGCGCTAGTGCGTGCGCAGTGAAGGAAGGCAAGAGCATCGCTACCACCATGGGATTTTCCGCTCTGGATGGCTTGATGATGGGAACGCGCAGCGGCTCGATCGACCCGGGCGTCTTGCTGCACTTGCTGCGCCAAGGCTGGTCGTGGGAACAACTGGAACGCACGCTGTACCGTGAATCCGGCTTGCGCGGCGTGTCCGGCATCTCTGCTGACATGCGCACGCTGCACGCAAGCGACGATCCAGCGGCGACTTTGGCGATCGATATCTTTACCCATCGCCTGGTGCGCGAATGCGGTGCACTCAGCGCCTGCCTGCGCGGCCTCGACGCGATTGCCTTCACCGGCGGCATCGGCGAGCATGATACGGCCTTGCGCCAGCGTGCCTGCGACGCCCTTGCCTATCTGGGCGTTCGTGTGGATGAGGATGCCAACCGCGCCGCCAACGGCGATGCGATTGTGCCGATTCATGCGGCAGACAGCAATGTTGAAGTTTGGGTTGTGCCGACCGATGAAGGCCTTGTCGCGGCACAGGATGCGGCGCGACTGATCAGCTGATCCGCGTTCCGTAGTCTCAAATAAAAACGGCGGCACAATGTGCAGCCGTTTTTATTTTTACCGTGCAAGCGCTTATGTATGCAGCAAGGACGCCGACCATCGCAGACGCGAGATCGGCCCTTTCATGCGCCGGCGAACCGGACTAGTTGTGATGCGCGCGAATAAACTTCGTGATCACCGGGCAGATATTTTCACGCCAGCGCCGTCCGGAGAAAATACCGTAGTGGCCGCACTCCGCTTCGGCATGATGCAGCTTCTGCGCTTGCGGAATCGATGAACACAAATCGTGCGCGGCCTGCGTCTGGCCGATGCCGCAAATGTCATCCTGCCCGCCTTCGACCGTCAGCAGCGCGACATCCTTGATATCCTGCGGACGCACCAGTTTTCCATCCACCATCCAGCGGCCGTTCGGCAGGTCAAAATCCTGGAACACCACCTTGATCGTTTCGAGGTAAAAATCCGCCGCCATGTCGAGCACTGCGTTGTATTCATCGTAGAACTTCAGATGTGCATCGGCAGCGTGTCCGTGGGCGCGATCCTCATAGAAATGCAGGTAGCTTTCCATGTGCTTTTCCGGATGCATCGCGATGAAACCCGCGTGCTGCAGGAAGCCCGGATACACACGGCGTCCGGCGCCGGGATAGTTAAACGGAACCACATCGATGACCGTGTTCTCGAACCACGCATACGGTTTTTCGGATGCCAGTTTATTGACTTCGGTCGGCGAGATGCGTCCATCAATCGGACCGCCCATCAATGTCATCGTGCGCGGCTGGATATCGCCTGCGCTTGCCAGCAGCGACACTGCGCCAAGTACCGGTACGGTCGGCTGGCAGATTGCCATCACGTGCACATCCGGCCCCAGCATGCGAATGAAATCCTGCACATAATGCACGTAATCGTGCAGATGAAATGCGCCCTCGGACAAGGGCACCATGCGCGCATCTGCCCAGTCGGTGATATAGACGTCATGTTCGTGCAGCATGACACGAACGGTATCGCGCAATAGCGTTGAATGGTGGCCCGACAGCGGCGCTACCAACAGCAGCTTGGGCTGATTCAGATTCGCGCGTTCCTGGCTGCTCAGTTCCTTTTGGAAGTGCAGCAGTTTGCAGAACGGTTTGCTTGCCACTTGCTGTTCGTGGATGCCGACAAAGTGACCATTGATCGTGGTCGAATCGATATTGAATCCGGGTTTCTTGTAGTCCTTCGAAATGCGGTACATCAGCTCGGCGCCAGCGGCGATATTTTGCGCAAACGGCGTATATGCCAACGGTGACACGGCACTGGTAAACATATGGGACACCGCATCGGCCCACTGGGTCAGCGGGCTCATGGCAGCGTGTTGAAGTTCGTGGATTTGATACAGCATGGTATTGCCTCTACTTAGTCTGCTCCCGCACACCGGCGGAAAATGAAATTTCTGTTGCAAACTGTAAATGCAATTTACATGCCATACGGAAATGCTCCGTATTGCCTGCTGCGATGACAACAGTCCAAAAAAAAGCCGCCTGCAAGCAGGCGGCTAAAGGGCATCCCTACAGGGTAGGGAGAGGAGACAACCGGTATTAGAACTCTTCCCAATCGTCGGTGCCGGTACGCGGCAAGGTGGCAAGGCTAGGACGAAGAGGACGCACAAGGGTGCTGGAATTGGTGCTGGCACTGGAAGTGCCGGACGGCGATTTGAACTGCGCGATGACTGCAGGCGCCTCGGCCTGCGGCGCCGGCATCGACGCCGGCATGTCGTCGAGCCTGAAAACGTTGACCACTTCGGCAAGATGGCCGGCCTGGTCCTGCAGGGCCTGCGCGGCGGCGGCGGCTTCCTCCACCAGCGCGGCATTCTGCTGCGTCGTTTCATCCATTTGGTTGATTGCCTGGTTGATCTGCTCGATGCCGGAAGTCTGCTCGCGGCTGGCCGAGGTGATCTCATCCATGATGTCTGTCACGCGCTTGACGCTGGTGACGATGTCCTGCATGGTCGTGCCCGCCTGGTCGACCAGACGGCTGCCGACGCTTACTTTTTCAACCGAGTCTTCGATCAGCGCCTTGATTTCCTTCGCGGCGCCGGCCGAGCGCTGCGCAAGGTTGCGCACCTCACCTGCTACGACTGCAAAGCCACGTCCCTGCTCGCCAGCACGCGCTGCTTCCACCGCGGCATTGAGCGCAAGGATGTTGGTCTGGAATGCGATACCGTCGATGACGGTAATGATGTCGGCAATCTTCTTCGCCGATGCATTGATGGAGCCCATGGTGTCAACGACTTGCGACACCACTGTACCGCCCTTGACCGCCACTTCCGACGCGGACTTCGCAAGGCTGTTGGCCTGCATTGCATTATCGGCATTTTGCTTGACCGTCGCCGTCAGCTCTTCCATAGACGATGCGGTTTCTTCCAGCGAACCGGCCTGCTGCTCGGTGCGCGACGACAGATCCTGGTTACCGGCTGCAATCTCACTCGACGCGGCCGCCATGGTTTCGGTGCCGGAACGCACCTGCGCAACAATGCGCACCAGGCCGTCATGCATTTCCTTTAGTGCCTGCATTAACTGGCCGGCTTCATCGGTGGATTTAACGTGTACGTCGAAGCTAAGGTCGCCTTCGGCGACGCGGCGTGCGACAGCCACCGCTTCATGCAGCGGCGTGGTGATGCTGCGCGTCACCAACCATGCGGCGCCGATACCGAGCACCAGAGCGGTGCCGCTCAGGATCGCCGTGAGAATCAGCGCGCTCTTGTAAGCGGCATGCGCCTCGGTCACTGCAGCATCGGCCATCTTGTCGAGCATGCGCACCATCTCGTCCATCGCGCCCAACCATTTGCGCTGGTTCGGCCAAACTTCATTGACGAGCACGCCGACCGCATCCGCCTGCTTTTCTTCCTTGATGAGGTCGATCACCTTGTCAGTCAACGGCTCGGTCGTGGCTTTGGCAGCCGCGATTTTTGCGAGAACGGTCTTGCCGCTTTCGCTCTTTACCAGACGCTCGAGATTTTCGACGTATGAGTTGTATTCGTCGCGATCATCTGCAATACGATCGGACTCTCGCTCCTTCTGGTCTTCATTCGTCATCAGCGCCATATTGCGCGTGGCCACGCCGATCGACAGCACCGATTGACGCATTTCGTACGCCGATTTGATCATGACGTTGTTCTGGTTGACGATGCCGTCAAGGCTGTGCTCGATGCTCGCCATGCGCGACACGCCCGTCAGCGCCACCGCGATCATCAGGATCAGCACCAGGCCGAAACCCATGCCCAAGCGTATTCCAATTTTTAAATTCGCTATTTTCATGCTCGTCTTCCCTGTGGATGATGCTCCGTCGATGCGTCGTTATTTGGCCGGTTGAAACCGTCGCCAGGCGCTACCGCGGTACTTCATCAAGAATGCTTCAGACCTTGCTTCTCTTGACGCGTATCAATCAAATCACGGTCTAGCAATTAGCTTGCCAGCCAGCAAATGTCGCCGTTTGAGACCGTGACGACTACGGAAATTGTCCGTATCGACCTAATAACTTCTCAAAATCAGGAAACACATCCTGATTGCGGGAATCGGATTGGAAGCGTTGCCCTATAAAGAAATGCAAAAATGGCATGTAGTTGCGCATCGCACAAATAAGGCCCGACTTGTTTCAGGTCAAGGTTTTTTACATCCTCTGCCCCTACGCTGGCGCCTTTGATCTTGCATCGTTTGTTCGCCCGGAGTCCCGACGCGTCGATAACAGCAGGACTAACATCACACCACCGGTACAGGTGGCTTCAGGAAGGCGCGCGCACATGGATACGGTACAACAGGAAGTCGATGAACGAACTCATCTGACCGGCAACAACAAGTTCGAATTGCTGCTGTTTCGCTTGGGCGCGGACGTCGATGGCGACCGCTCTGAACTGTATGGCATCAATGTATTCAAGATCCGCGAAATCGTCGCCATGCCTGAAGTCACGGGCATTGCCGGCTCCGCGCCGCACCTGATGGGCGTGGTGAACCTGCGCGGCCAGATTATTCCCGTGCTTGACCTCCCTGCGATCGTCGGCTGCACGCCGAAGACCGGCCTCAACATCATGCTGGTCACGGAATTCGCGCGCACCACGCAAGCCTTTGCCGTTGAAGCGGTCGAAGACATTGTGCGCCTGGACTGGAGTCAGGTCCTCACTGCAGAAGGCAGCGCGGCAGGCAACCTGATCACCAGCATTGCACGCCTGGACGGCAATACCGACGGATCGCGACTGGCGCAAGTACTGGACGTCGAAACAATCCTGCGCCGGATGCTGCCACCGGACGAGCCTGAAATGGATGGCACAGCCGACGGGCCGAAGGTCACGCTCAAGCCGGGAACGTCGATTCTCGCGGCCGACGATTCCGTTGTGGCGCGCATGCTGATTCAACAAGGGCTCGATGCCATGGGTGCGCCCTGCATCATGACCAAGACCGGCAAGGAAGCATGGGAACGCCTGCAGGCAATCGATGCAGCAGCAAAGGCGGAAGGTCTGAGCATCAGTGACAAGGTCGCGATGGTGCTGAGCGATCTGGAAATGCCAGAGATGGACGGCTTTACGCTGACACGCCACATCAAGCAGGATGAGCGCTTCAAGCATCTGCCGGTCGTCATTCATTCTTCACTGTCGGGCGCGGCCAACGAAGACCACGTCAAGACTGCCGGCGCCGATGCCTATATTGCAAAGTTTCACGCGGAAGACCTGGCTTCCACGATTCGCCAGGTCTTGGCGAAGTAGTTTTTCAACAACGGATGACAAGCGGGTTGGCTGGACAGCCGACTCGCGCTCCCTTCGGCTGGACGTCACATGGAGCCGCCGAAAGCCGCCCAAGGTGCAGCATCGGCATTCGTCATCATTCCCGGTAAGCTGGCAGAATATTCCCTCGCACGCATTATTCTTGCAGTGCCTCGGCACGCAAGACGCGACGCCGGCGACGACACCAGACAGGAAAGAACGTGGACACACTCACCAGCATGAAAGTTTTTGCGTCGGTTGTGGATAACGGCAGTTTTGCCGCTGCAGCAGATCGCCTGGATATTTCGCGCGCCATGGCCTCGAAATACGTGTCCTATCTCGAAGAACACCTTGGCACGCGGCTGCTCCAGCGCACCACGCGCAAGCTGACGCTGACCGAAACCGGCACCGTGTACTACGAACGCTGCACCCAAATCCTGGCGGACGTTGCAGAGGCGGAAGAAGGCGCAGCGCATCTGACTGAAGCCCCACGCGGTACATTGCGCATGACCGTGCCGGCCTCGTTCGGCCTGCTGCATATGGGACCGCTGATTTCGGCCTACCTCAAGCGTTATCCGGACGTGCGCGTCGATGTACTGCTGGCAGACCGTCGTGTCGACCTCTTTGAAGAAGGATTGGATCTGGCGGTGCGAATCGGCGCGTTGCCGGAATCCGGACTGATCGCGAAGCGGCTTGGATCGGATCGGATCGCCATCTGCGCCACATCGGATTATCTCAAGCGCCACGGGGTGCCGAAGACACCGGCAGACCTCACGCAGCACAACTGCCTGACCTATAGCTATGCCACCTTTGGTGACGAATGGCGCATGCACGGCCGTGATGGGTCGCAGCATACGGTAAAGGTGTCGGGCAGTCTGCGCGCCAGCAACGGCGACATGGCGAAATTGGCCGCGCTTGATGGCATTGGCGTGATCCGTCAGCCGCTGTTCCTGATTGGTGACGATTTGCGCGCCGGACGTCTGGTGGAGGTGCTCACTGACTACCGTTCGGACACGCTGGGAATTTATGCGGTGTACCCGAGCCGCAAGCACCTCTCGGCCAAGGTGCGCGTCTTTGTCGACTTCCTGGCCGAGAGCTTTGCACTCAAAAGCGAGTGGTAATTAAACGTTCTGGTGCGCACCGTCGCAGAACATTGCATTCGCGCTCTGCTTGCACCCGCAGAAGTAGACCGTCTTGTCTTCTTCAGCAGTAAATTTCTGCGGTACGAAAGTCGTGCCCTGGTGGCTACCATCGCAGAATGGCTGTGCCTTGCTTTGGCCACAACTGCACCAGTAATAGTCCTTGCCCGATTCAACGTCCACCGCAAACGGTGCCTTGCTTGCGACGATTGCCTGATTGCTCATAGAAACCTTTCATGAAGTAAGAGAAAAATGCACGCATGGCCACCCGTTGCGTGGGTGGCCATGCTGTTTGCCGAAGCCGCAACTTCGGATTCAATATCCTCCGGCATCGGTGGCCGCCTTGACCGCGAGACCGATCGTCACCGCTGCGGGAATGGCACTCAGCACGGTCGCCGTTGCCCAGGACCCTGCGCCACCGTTGCGCTTGCGCAGACGGTTAAGGCCTTCGACCAAAGGATCCGCAGCCATGCCAACAACCAGCAAGGCGATGTAAGCGAGCGGGAAGCCAGCATAGATGTGCGCGTTGGCCAGCAATGCGCCCAATAGCAGCACGGCAATGCCTGCGCCCGCCGGCGAAAACGCGATGCGCGCGCGCGGCAAGTTAAACAGGACACACGCAGCCAGCACGGACGCAAGAGCGCCGCTCAGTTGTCCAATCGACTGGCTGGAATCCAGCATCAAGGCCAGCCCTGCGCCGCCAGCCACGACTGCCAGCAGCAAGGGCGGTGTCGGCCGGCTGATCGCAGTACGCGCCAGATAGGTCCAGGCTGCGCACACGAGAATCGCAGTCACTCCCGCGGCAAGGATCGCTTTCTGCGGACCGAGGCTTGCCAACGCTGGCCATACCACGACCGCCCCGAGGGCAAGCGACAAGGCGAAACGCGCAACCGTGCGCACGCCTGCAGTGCCGACGCGCTCAACCATCACCGCGCCTGCCGTGCCTGCCACAACAATCATGGGCAGCCAGTCCAGTGCGACCTTCGGTACCAGCGACCACTGCGCATGAAAAGCCGCAATGTAGGTGCCAAGAAAACCGGCCGCGATCGCCAGTGCCGTGGACGTCGCGCCCAAGCGCAGGCTCCGCGAGCCTGCAAGAACGGCGAGCGCGACGATAAACGGAATGAGTGCGCTCTGCAGGATCAAGGGAAGAATAAACGACAGATTGGGCATGGCTGCTCCTTTCAGAATCAGAAAAAGCCGACGCAATGAAATACGTCGGCCCTCGTGTATTACTGCTTGATTGCTTCGATGTTGATGCGCAGGTCGACGTCGTCGGTTGCTGCGCCGGGCACGCCATAGGCCATGCCGAATTCGGTACGCTTGATAGTGCCGGTCGCTACGTAGCCAACACGGGTTTCACCCTTCATGCCCTTGCCGGAACCGATTTGCTTGAGCTTCAAGGTGACCGGCTTGGTCACGCCATGCAGGCTCAGGTTGCCGGTGACGGTTCCTTCGCCGGCGGCGTTCAGGTTGACCGCGCTGGAGCTGAAGTTCATGACGGGAAACTGCACCGCATTAAAGAAGTCCGGGCTCTTCAGGTGCTTGTCCAAGCCTTCATGCTTGGTATCAATGCTGTCGGTCTTGATGTCGACCTTGATGGCGCTCTTTGCGGCGGTATCAACGACCAGATCGCCCGCCATGTCATTGAAGCGGCCCATGAAACGGCTGACGCCGCCAAGGTGGCCGACCTCGAAATAGGCAACCGAGTGCGCCGGGTCGATCTTGTAGTTGCCGGCAGGCGCGGTATTGGCAAAGGCGGATGCCGACAGCACAAAGGCAGCGGCAGCAATCAGGGTACGACGGGAAAGTGTGTTGGTGAACATGGTGCGATTCCTTAACTGGACAAGGGTTGATTGAAAAGTTGGCGAAAGCGGCGGAAGCTCGCTTCAATACGTTGAAGTTCATCCACCTGGAAGGCAGCGAACGCTTGCTGCAAACAGGCGAAATGTTCGTCTGCGACGCGCTCGAAGGTCGCCCGGCCTTCGTCGGTCAAAAAAACAGAACTGGAACGGCGGTCCTGCACGGAACCGGAACGTTGTACAAGGCCCTTCTCCACCAGCCGGTCAATGACGCCGGTCAGGCTGCCCTTTGTGATCGACGTCCGCGTGCACAACGCCTTGCACGAGCCTGTCGGTCCACCCGACAAAGCAAGCAACACGGAAAACTGCGCGCTGGTCAAGCCGAGCTGACGAATGTGGCGCGACGAAAACTGTTCGAACGCGTGATACGCCTGCGTCATTTCCTGCACGGCAGTCGGCAAGTCACGCCCATTGGTCGGCGAAGCAGTTACCTGTGTGCATAGGTGATTGGCGGCGGGCATCGATTCGTTCTCGTACTGTTCGTGTAAGGACAGTTCGTATTCTATTGATGATCACAATGAAGATAAATCGCCTATTCCGGATGACACTGTTTCCTGTTTGTTGACAATTGCACGCGATGGCCTGTGTCGGCTGCGAGATCAAAGCGCATTGCGAAAGCAAGCGATGGTAGTCACCGGCCGATTAAACTTTGCCGCTTGCGTACTGACAAACTGCTGTGGTGATTCGCCATGTAGCATCTTGCAAGGAGGTATCAATATGCCGATCTGGCGTGAACATGATTTGAACCACTTATCCCACCGTCAACAGTGCGAGGTCATCACCGAGACGGGACGCTACGAGGCATTCTGGGACGCGACCTACCGCTTTTTCTGGATTTATTGTCCGCGTGAAGAGGTCCTGCACCTCGACCGCATCAAGGAATGGCGTGCGGTTCCGACTGTGCATTAGTTGCCCAAGTCGCTGCGGTTTTGCCTGACAGGATAGGTCGACGGCGAGGTCCAAGGCCCTCGTCCGGGGAGTCCTTGTGCCGATGTTGCACGATGACTGTTATCCGGGGGCGGGCCATTTACGGCTGAAGACACTCATACGCATGTAACGCTGAATGCCTGACGCTGACGGTTACAGTCGATTCTTTGTTGCGTCCCACAGCGAAAAAACGCAGCCATTCAGTGACATATAAGCCTGCCATGCACTTCGCGAATCAATGCTTGCATATTTGATAGGTGCCGCCGGAATCTTTGTTAACGCGCAACGGTCGAACTCAAACACTTGAGATCGGCTACGCGTGAATTCTCCCCTTAAAGAAGGACTGAGTCGCCTATTGCGACGCACCACGTTGCCCGTATCTCATTGGCCGGTGCGCAAATTTTTGATGTGGCTCGTTCTTGCCTGCCTGATGCCGGGCGTTCTTGGGGCTACCGGCCTTTTTGTATATCAATATCGCCAAGGCCGTGCGCAACAGGAAGAGAATACGATTCAAACTGCGCGCGCGATGGTGCACGCAGTAGACAACCATTTGCTCAGAACGCAGGCTGTGGCGCAAACCCTGTCCGTCTCCGATGCGCTGATTAAACATGACTTTGCCGCGTTTCATCAGCAAGCGCGGCAAGCCGTCATGCTGTCGGGATTGGGCACCAATGTCGTGCTGCGGGACAGTGCGGGACAGCAGATTTTAAACACCGCGCAGGAATTCGGCACGCCATTGCAAGCGCAAGCTGCGCCGGATCAGGTACGAGAGGTCTTTGCAACTGGTAGCCCGACTATCTCTCAAGTCTTTATCGGCCCCGTACTCAAGCGTCCGATCATGAGTGTCGATGTGCCGGTAATCATCGACGGCAAGATAAGCTATGCGTTGGGCGTCGGCATCTTGCCGCAGCATTTCAACATGCTTCTAAAAACGCAAGGCTTGCCATCGAACTGGGTCGCTGCGGTGATTGACAGCAACGGCACGATTGCCGGACGCACCCACTCGCCCGAACAACTCGTTGGCCGCAAGGCGAGCGCGACCTTGCTCCAGGCAATGACGGCGTCCCGCGAAGGCTCGCTCAACGCGAATACGCAAGACAATATTCCCGTCCGGTCTTTCTACAGCGTCTCTCCACTGACGAACTGGCGGGTGGCTATCGGCATCCCGCGTAATGTGATCCAAGGCGCGCTATTGCGGACGCTTTCCCTGCTCGCGATCGGTGTGGCCGCTCTGTTCAGCCTTAGCCTGATACTGGCACGCTTCATGAGTCAACGGATCGCGCACTCATTCAGCGCACTGACAACCCCAGCCGTCGCACTTGGAAATGGTCACGCCGTTCCCGTTCCGAAACTCCACGTCAGAGAAGCTGCCGAAGTCACCTCTGCCATCGGGCGTGCGGCCAACTTGCTGCAGGAACGGGCTTCAGAGCTGGCGGAGGCACACCGTCTTGCCAAATTCGGCACCTGGTATTGGGATTTGGCGACCGGCGAAGTCAGAGCGTCGGAAGCACTACGCGAAGTCTACGGGCGCGACGTCCCTTCTTTTCCGGAGATGCGCGGCACCGTTCTGTCAGTGGAATCGTGGGAGCGCATCAAGCTCGCTTCGGAAGAAGCAATCCAGACCGGAAAGGGATACAACCTCGAAATACAGGTGAACCACGGAAATGGCCAAACCATCTGGGTCAACGCCAGAGCGGAGCCCGTCCAGATCGGAAAAGAGGTGGTCGGCCTGCGTGGAATGATCCAGGACATTACCGAGCGCAAGCAGGCCGATCAATTGTTACGCGAGTCGGAGGAAAAGCTACGTAACGCCGCACTCCATGACATTTTGACGGGATTGCCAAACAGAGCTCTGGTGATGGACTATTGCGAGCGTTTGCTTGCGGCAGCAAAGCGTGGTCACTCCGGCGGTGCGCTGTTGTTTATTGATCTTGACCGGTTCAAGCAGATCAATGACCTTTACGGGCATGAGACCGGTGACCAGGTACTGCAGGAAGTCGGTAAGCGGCTCATTGCATGTACCCGACAAGAAGACCTGGTCGGACGATTGGGCGGAGACGAGTTCATCATCGTTCTGCCGCACGCGGACTGCGCGCGCCATCGGGCAGCTATTGTCGCGCAGCATGTCGTCGCCAGCATTAACCAACCGGTCATCATCGATACGCTGGAGCTGTCGGTATCGGCCTCCATTGGCATCAGTTATTTCATGGAGCACTCCGGCACGGTCAGCGCACTGATTCATAACGCCGATCTGGCGATGTATCAGGCAAAACTATTGGGGCGGGCCAATTATCAGTTTTATACGCCTGAACTCGATCGTCAGGCCGAGCAGGTGCTGTCGGTGGAAATGAGGCTCAGGAAAGCACTGAAAAATGGTGCCATGCAGTTGCACTATCAACCGGTCATTGACCTCAAAAACGGCAAGTTGATTGGTGCAGAAGCACTGGTACGCTTGATGGACGATGGTCCGGCCATCGGCCCGGATCGTTTTATTCCCATAGCAGAGTCAGCCGGACTGATCGGTCAGTTGGGCGAATGGGTAGCGATAGAGGCGTGTCGCCAGCATGCCGCATGGCAGCGCGAGGGAATGCATCTGGTTATCGCAATCAACGTGTCGCCGCTACAGTTCCGGCAGCGCGCGTTCGCCGAAAGACTCGGAGGCATCATTGCAGACACCGGGATGGACCCCACGTGCCTCGAGATCGAGGTGACCGAAAGTGCGGTGATGGAGAACATCGATGAAGCGGTCGCCATTCTGAACAAGATCAAGTCACTGGGTGTCAAAGTCGCGCTGGATGATTTCGGGACCGGCTATTCGAGCCTCAGCAGCCTGACCAGCCTGCCGCTTGACAAGCTCAAAGTAGATCAGTCATTCGTAAGGCGGATTGAGCGCGATCCGGCGTGCCGAACAGTAACCGAAGCAATTATCGGGCTAGGCCGCAGCTTGCGATTGAACGTCCACGGTGAAGGCATCGAATCGGAAAATGCCATGCTTTATCTGGAAGCACACGGCTGCAATCAGGCACAAGGATACTGGTTCAGCAGGCCTCTTCCGCCGGCCGAATTTGCGCGTTGGTACTACGAGCAATGGGGGGCAAATTCAAATGCCAGTTGGGAACGCGTGAGACGGATCTGGGCACCAAGAAATTAATGTCCCCATCGAACCGTTAAGGTACGAACCCTCCGAAGCAGAATACAAGGTGACGATCATCTGATTGTGCGACGCGCTGTGCAGCTTGTGCAGCGCGTATCGGTGGCAAACGAAGCGCGTCGTTCCTCCCTGAAGCCTCGAACAGAGTTTGCCGCGCGCCCGTGTACGAGAGTGAATAACAGAAGCAAGAACTGGACGCGGCCTAGCTCCCGAATTCTGAGACCATTCCTTGGCGTCGAGCCCTGCATATTCCAGCACAGGATGCGGCAAGCGAATGCCCGCATCCCAAGCTGATATACCTGCTTACAACGACTTCAGATATTGCGCCAGGTCTGACACCTCGGTATCGGTAAGCCCAAGGGATTTCCTGCTGTTATATAGCTGCACAACATCCTCAAGTGTCGCCGCTATGCCGTTATGGAAATAGGAGGGATGCTGCCAGACGCCGCGCAGAGGCGACGTGCGATACAGCCCTGTTGCGCTCCTGGAGGCATAGCTCGGCGCACCATTCGGCTCCGGCTCACTCACGACTTCGGACGGAGAATGCAAGCGCAGATTTGCATCGGTCATTTCAGGTCCGCTATGGCAGGTAACGCATCCCCCCTTCCCTTCGAAAAGTAATTTCCCTCTCGCTGCCGCGATTGGATCAAAACTGCCAGCGGGCGGCGCGGGCGGGTTCAGGCTGAGCTGATACGCCTGCAATGCGGGAAGCTTCGATGTGATCTGGTCATCCGTCCCATTTGTCACACTGACTTTCGTACGTGGTTCGACGAATGTGCCGTGCCCACCCATCTGCGTCACGCCAACGTAGCGGTTCCAGTAGGCAATGTCGTTCCCATCACCGGTGACCGTAATGCGATTGATGCCATTGAGTCCGTATGCGGGCGGGATGACTTGGGGGCCGTTCTTTCCGTCCAGATTGAATCGCGGGTCATACTTGCCCTTTCCCCACGAGTTGTAGATGGCTTTTTGCGTTGCGCTCAACGCCGGTGACAACGCAATGATCGCGCCCGGATTCAGGTCACGATTCGGCCATCCGTCCAGGCGCTTGCCAATGCCCGGTGCGAATGAATTATCGACAGTTGAATGGCACAACGCGCAGGTGACCCCGACCTGGGTCAACGTGTCCTTGCCGTTGACCGTCTCCACTTTCCCCTGCAGTCCCACAACCGCATTGTGCTTGAGGAGCGTAACCGTGGTGTCCGGGCTCTTGAGGTCGACACTACCATTTTTGATACCGTCGACTACCGCTGCCGGCAACGCTTCCGCATCCACTTTCAAGCCAACGGATAGCGCAGTGGTCGGATCGACCGCGGAACGGATGACTTCGTGCATGCGAAGCGTGTCAGTCCACTGGGATTCATCACCAAAGGTGTCGAATCGGAAGATTTTCTGGCCCTGCGCCAACAGGACTGGATCCGGTACAGGACCTTGTCCCGTGCTGTTCGTGTTCTGTCCCTGCACAGCGTTGTCAGCCGCATCTCCGCCATTGCTTCCACAGGCCGTTGCCAGTACAAGGGTTGCTGCGATGCCGGCACCTCGCACAGCTTTGCGCCAGATAACTGCGCTTCGATTCCATTGCCGCATCCGTGCAGTCGCGGTTGAGTTACGGCATCGGTACACTTTACTGTTGTCATTTGATTTTTCCATGGTCGCTTTCCTTTGCATCGGCAAGCAGCAATCAGGCTGCAACTGTCTCCTCCGTCGCTCGGTGTTCCGAAGCACGGATCAGGTACTGATCATTAGATGAAGGCGCAATTCGCCGCGTTCCGGGAATCTCAAGCGCGGAAAAGTCCTTGGTGCGAAGAATCAGTTCAGCAGGCTGTAAATTTCTATCGGGCTTTTCTTCGCCGAGCGGCACGCATTGGAGAACAACTTGAGTTCATGTTCCATGGAAAATGTCGGCGTCCGAACAATACCTGACACCAAGGCGCCTCTTCTCGATCCATGCGCGACTGCATGTCCTGTTCGTCCCGTGATTTCGAACCGCACTGGCCACGTTTTTTGCTGCATTACCATGGCTTGTGGAAGCACGCGCGAACGCCGCGTTAGCTCGCACAGACGCAGCCCGTCAAGATCACGGCCATGTAGATCGCTGTCGATCGCGAGCTTGATCAAAGCGAGAACACGTTCTCTTTGCGCCAGGGGCAAACATGCTCAGCCGTTTTAACAGAGTGCGTGCCCCAACCCTTATTGCCAATCCTTGCATCGTTTTTACATAGACAGTGATGCGAGTCTTACGTAAGCTAAGGCGCCAACAAGGACACTTCCCTTCAAATTTATCGACCCCAACGTGGGTCTGCGACCAGACTGTCATGAGAACTGAAGATCCAATAGATTATTCGACCTTGGTGCCATCGAAGCGGCGAATGGCATGTGCCGCGGCATTCATCGCGGCGCCAATGCTGGTGATCGGGCTGCTACTGGGACTGCTGGTGCATACCATGCCCCACAGCGCGCTTGCCATCGCACTAGGCGATGCGTTTCTTACTGGTGGAGCGAGCGCGCTCATCGCGCCCGGCAGTGAACTGATCGCACTGAAGGCAGGCATCGTGTGGGCAGCCGTTCTCGCCTTTCTTGTTGGGCCATTCCTCTTCATTGGATGGTTGATGTACCAGGTAAAGAAGGAATTCAACAGATTGCAGGGCGAGCAAAAAAGGAAAGAATATCGCCGCATCTTTGCGGAGAAACCACCAGAGTAAGCATTCAAGCTTTACTGGCCTGCTTCTGTCTGATTTGCCGCCTTAGAGCGCCTGACAAAACATCCCTTGCTGGGTTGCAGCGCGTCGCCGTCCTGTCAAACTGTCTTCGTCGCCGCGCCTTTCTCCGAACACAGCGTGACCTTGCCAGGATTTCCGAGCGCCCTGCTAAGAACCGCCAGATGCTCTGCATCCATCCCAGAAACATTGTCGGGTATTGAAAGCAGACAATTGAACCGGACCGCTTAGCTCTCGACAGACGAATAAAAAACAAGCATCTGTCACACAACTGTCACAGACAACTTCGATAGCTCCAATACAATTGAGGTAACAAATCCGCATCACCAATACCTGCGAAAAAGTTACGGACTAAAGAGGATGTCACGGCACTTGCGGCCTTGGAAAATGCAACAAACGACCGTCGGACCAACGTACCTAAACCGCTCCTGAAAGAAAACTGTTGGTAAAGAAACCCTCGGGTTCCAATTAGCAAAACCAATTGCCCCGACACGACGTCACCACAAATCACTAACCCAATTCGCTTCTCTCACCCAATGAACGTTCTTTTTCTGTGTACGGGCAACTCCTGCCGCTCTATCCTCGGCGAGGCCACTTTCAACCACTTGGCACCGCTTGGCTGGCGAGCGATGAGCGCTGGCAGCAAGCCAACTGGACAAGTGCATCCCCGTTCCCTCCAATTGCTTGCGAATGAAGGCATTTCAACCGACGGCTATTACAGCAAGTCGTGGGATCATCTTCCCGCCACGCCGGACATTGTGATCACCGTCTGCGCAAGTGCTGCGGGCGAAACCTGCCCCGCGTACCTTGGACCCGTCCTGCGTACCCATTGGGGCGTTGAGGATCCGGCACACGCCACTGGCACCGATGAAGAAATTGATGCGGCTTTCATGACGGCTTACCGTATTCTCCGCGCGCGTATTGAGGCGTTCCTGGTACTGGCGCCCAATGAGTTAAAGGAAGATCGCGCCCGCCTGAAGTTGGCGTTGGACCGTATCGGCACGCTGGTGCCTTAAGCGTCACCTTGCACGTGCCTGGAGTAACCGAATGAGAACTATCCGAATCGTCAATTCCGCTCTCCGTCACAGTACGGCTGTTTGCGGCGTCATGGTCAATAAAGCGCTCGTCACCCTTTGTGCAGAGTTGAATCGGGTCGCGACAACAACACGTAACAAGGGGTAATTGCTGTGTCTGTTCAAGCCAAAATCGCCATGAAAAAAACCGGCGGCGTGTCCATGAGTGTTTTCGAGCGCTACCTCACCATTTGGGTATTCCTCTGCATCCTTACCGGTATTGCCTTGGGCCAGTTTTTCCCTGGCGTGTTCCAATCCATTGGAAGCATGGAGGTGGCAAAGGTGAATTTGCCCGTAGGCCTGCTGATTTGGATAATGATTATCCCGATGCTTCTGAAAATTGACTTCACCGCAATGAGCCAGGTACGTGCGCATGTAAAGGGTATCGGCGTTACCTTGTTTGTTAACTGGCTGGTCAAGCCATTCTCGATGGCGTTGCTCGGCTGGATCTTTGTTCGGCACCTTTTTGCGCCGATGCTGCCAGCCGCGCAAATCGATAGCTATATCGCCGGTCTGATTCTGCTTGCCGCTGCACCGTGCACAGCAATGGTATTTGTCTGGAGTCGCTTGACCAATGGCGATCCGTATTTCACTTTGTCGCAGGTCGCTGTCAACGATCTCATCATGGTGTTTGCATTTGCGCCGGTGGTGGGGTTGCTGCTGGGCGTATCGAGCATTACGGTGCCGTGGGACACACTGATTACCTCGGTCATCCTGTATATCGTGATTCCCGTGCTGATTGCGCAGATGTTGCGCAAGATTCTGCTGAATAAAGGACAGGCCGCATTGGATGCCGCAATGGCGACAATCCAGCCATGGTCAATTGGCGCGCTATTGCTGACGCTGGTGCTGCTGTTTGCCTTCCAGGGAAACGCGATCATTCAGCAGCCGCTGGTGATTGCGCTGCTGGCGGTGCCGATCCTGATTCAGGTGTTTTTCAACTCTGCGCTCGCATACTGGCTTAACCGCAAGCTCGGCGAAAAGCATTCGGTAGCCTGTCCATCAGCACTGATTGGTGCATCCAACTTCTTTGAGTTGGCGGTAGCCGCCGCGATTAGTTTGTTTGGCTTTCAATCTGGAGCGGCACTGGCCACTGTGGTTGGCGTGCTGATCGAGGTGCCGGTAATGTTGCTCGTTGTTCGTGTGGTGAATGCGACTAAACCTTGGTATGAAGCAGGCGCTCGTGCGGGAGTGTTGAAGCGTTGAGCAGGCGTTCAATGTGAATCGCATTGGATGTTTGCGGGGCATTGCGTTGCCGATGGCTTACTCCATCCACATGGTCGACTTCGTGGGCAATGCATATAAGCGGCCCCAGAGAAAGCGTTGTCTAAAACAGCGCCCAGTGATTGATTAACGAAGTCTGATTAAATTGCGGGCGCGTTGAACTATTGCACTATTGACACTGTTAAAGCATCTGCGCAACACCTTGTCGCCCTAATGCCTGTGTCGATGATGAATATCGGGGAAATGCGGGTGTGCATGGGTCAGAGGCGCATGATGATGCGGATGACTGTGTGGCTCTTTTCCATCCCACGCGAAGTCATGTTCATGTTGATGATGCGCGTCATGCGAATGTTGATGCGCATGCGTCAACGGTTCATGCGTGTGTTCATGCATGTGGCTTTCCGTGAGATGCAGCCAGATTCCTGCTGCCATCAGCGCGCCTGCAATCCAAAAGAATGCACCGGGCGCTTCGCCAAGCATGAGTAATGAAATCGTGGCGCCGACAAAAGGAGCAAATGAAAAGTACGCACCGGTGCGGGCTGTTCCGAGATGACGCAAGGCCAGCACGAACAGGACGAGACTCAGCCCATATCCAAGAAAGCCGATAAGACCCGCCGCTGCCGCGCTGCCGGGTCCGGGAAAGGAATAGCCGAGTGCAGCGGCAATCGACAAATTGACCGTGCCGGCGACCAATCCCTTGATGCCGGCGATCTGTACCGCGTCGCTGGCTGATACCTTGCGAGTCAGGTTGTTGTCGATACCCCAGCACAAGCAGGCAGCGACAATGGCGATTGCTCCCCAAGGAACACCAAATTCCGGCCGTTGTTCCCAAGAGAGCAGCAGTCCCCCTGCCACGATCAGGACCATGCCGAGGAATATGCGGCGATCAAAGTTCTCTTTGAACACAAACCACGCCAGCATGGACGTCAACACCCCTTCCATGTTCAGGAGCAGAGAAGCAGATGACGCTGGGGTGAGTACGAGACCGGCCATGAGCAATACGGGGCCGGCAATACCCCCGAACAAGATTGCTCCTGCCAGCCAGGGAACGTCTTTGCCCGTCAGGAGAGCTGTCTTGTCCGTTCGTGAACCGGCCGCGACCGTCCGCAAGACGAACCATGCAGTCAAACCAATTCCGCTGCCCAAATAGAGCAGTCCGGCCAATGTTACCGGCGCGATCTGACCAACCAGCACCTTGGAAAAAGGCGTGCTTGCGCCGAAGCTTATTGCCGCCAGCAAAGCAAAAATGACGCCGATATGCATGGAACTCCCGACTAAAACCAATAGTTTAATGCACTTCTTTTTCAGGCAACGGCTTCGCTGACAAACACCTGGTGTCGTTTTAGTCTGACGAGAAGACGCTCTCTTGTCTGCGGGTCCAGAATGCTGAGGGCGCCCGAATGCGCTGAACCTGCTTGCCTGCGTGTGGACGTAATCCGTCCCGCGAAAGTCGCTTACGCCATGATGTCTGCGCCACCGTCACCCATGAATGCTTCGCGCCAATAGATTTAGCGCGCATCCTCGTCATGTCCCGGCCGGCGTCGGAACAACAGCACCTCACAGCCAAGCTCCGGAGGCAGCAGCAGGCGCGATAGATCGGGACGACGCTCCATGACAAAGTCCTGCTGCGCTTCGTAGTCCTGCCAGTTGCCGCTGGCAAACTGATGCACGCTGACGACAACGATATAAAGCGCGACACTGCGCGTCCGGAACACTTCACGTTCGAACGTGTTTCTGGCCGGCGGCCATGAGCAGAGCACGACCTCGGGCGCATGGTGACGCAGCGCGACACCCGCCTCCGTTTGCGCCACCGAGGCGGGATAGCTAATCCGGTCCTGCCAGCTATAGTCGTCTGTCGCCGTGATGGTCACTCCCTGCTCTTGCAAAAATCGGGTCAGCGTGCCGTCACCGGCGCCGATTTCAAGACAAGATCGCCCGGCAAGCAGTGCAGCAAGTTGTTGCACATACGGGCGTGAGTAGAAGCAGTAAATGCCCTTGCGTTCCACCAAGGGCATGAGCAGTTTTTTTTGCCATACGAATGGCCATAGTAATTTGAACCAGCCTAGCGAAACGGGTTTGCGCTCGAAACCGCGCCGGAACAGCAACCGTTGGGCAAGCCAGCCATTGAACAGGTTGAAGCGAACCTTGCCCGTCGTCTTCCCGGTAGCGATGGCCAAACTGTAACGTTCAATGGCCAAGGCGGCCATCCGCTGCCGCACGCTTGCGCGTACCATTTCTTTCTTTTCCAACCTGCCGACGCTGCGTCTCGCGTCGCCTTTTGAAGGATTCGCGTGCGGTTGCAACAGCCGCTGCAGTCGGACCGGGTCTCGCTCGACCAAGGCAGCCTCCAGCTCCTGTTCCATGGCTGACCATTCTTCCGGAAACGCGGCATGCAGGTCTTGCGCGGACGGTCGACGTTGCAACCAGGCGAGCACCTTGACCGGATCGTTCGATTTCATTGCAATTTCCTTAGTTCGCTAGCCTCAGACAAGCGCAGCGATGCTAGCGAGGATCGGGGCTGTTCCGGTTCCGTACGAGTTCGCGGTCGAGCGCATTGGCGAAATTCTGGCGGTCGGCATGGCTAAACGCGGCCGGGCCGCCCGTATCGACACCACTGTCGCGCAGCTCTTCCATGAATGTCCGCATTGTCAGTTGCTGGGCAATGGTGTCTTTGGTGTACCACTCGCCACGCGGGTTGAGCGGCAACCCACCCTTCTCCAGCACCAGCGCGGCCAAGGGAATGTCACCAGTCACGACGATGTCGCCGGGACTGACGCGCTCAACGATTTCGGCGTCGGCGGCATCCGCGCCGGCCGGTACCTGGAGCGCGCGGATAAAGCGCGAGCCGGGCACGCGAATCAAGCGATTCGCAACCAAGGTGACGTTGAGCTGCAACCGCTCAGCCACGCGAAACAGGATGTCTTTAATGACGGCAGGACAGGCGTCGGCGTCGACCCAGATGTGCATGACAAATTAGAGGTGATTAGCAGGATGACGCATTGTAATCGGCTTCAACGCTCACTCCTCGTGCAGCGAGGCCGGCGACATTCGCATCTACCTAAATTGTTGCCGGAATTTTTTCCTGCTTGATGAGCTCGTCCAGCGCCGACTGAAGCTCGACGAGCGACACAGGCTTGGTAAAGTGCCGGTCAAAGCCAGCCTTCCTGGACTTCTCGCGGTCGCTCTCCTGTCCCCATCCCGTCAGCGCAATCAAGGGCGTAGTGCTGCCCCACACACTGCCGCGAACGATGCGGGCAACTTCATAACCACTCATATCCGGCAAACCAATATCAATGATGAGCGCATCCGGACAGAGTTTTTCCGCCAGCTCGATTCCCTGCAGGCCATCGTGCGCAATCACTACTTCATACTGGATATCCTCGAGAAGTAACTTCAGCGATTGGGCATTGTCGACATTGTCTTCAACGATGACCAATCGCAGCGGCCGTGCCTGTGTTGCTACAGGTTGGATCGACTGATTTCCTGACATAGCGTTACCGTCCGCATCAGCCGCCGCAGGAAGCGTCACCACCACGGAGGCACCCATTCCTTCGCCATCGCTGTAAGCCGTGACTGTCCCATCATGGAGTTCGACAAACTTGCGGACCAATGCCAAGCCGATTCCCAGTCCATCCTGTTTTCGGCCTTGCTCATGATCGACCTGGGAAAACATATCGAAGATCTGCTGCAGCATCCGGGGTGGGATGCCCGTGCCATCATCACGCACAATAAGGCGGATGGTATCGCCTTCGTGCTGGGCCTTGACCCAGATGTGCCCGCGTGGGCGGCTGTACTTGATGGCGTTGTCAAGCAGGTTGGAGACGACTTGGGTTAACCGCGTAACGTCTCCGTCCACGAGCAGCGGTGTCGAAGGCAGTTCGACGCTCAGGTGCAGCGGTGCGCCATCGATCCGGGCCCTGTGGCTTTCGACGACGCTTTCTATGGCATCGGTCAAATTAAAGATGCTCTTATGCAGATGGACCTTCCCCGTCGTAATGCGACCCACGTCCATCAGATCGTCTACCAGATGGACAAGTTGGGCAACTTGCCGCTCAATTACCGTCCGCGTGCTGTGCAATGTTGCCGCATTCGACAGCACGCGCTGCATTTCTGCCGCGTACTTGATAGCGGCGAGAGGATTGCGCAGTTCATGCGCCATCGTAGAGATAAATACGTCTTTTTGGCGGTCACTATTTTCGAGGTCGCGCTCCCTTTGCCGTAGCGCCGTAACAAGCTGCTCCCGCTCCTGCTCCGCTTTCCGGCGTTCCGCAACTTCGCGCGCCAATGCCCGTTTCTGCAAGCGCAGTCGCATGGCAATCGCGGCAAGCAAAAGCAGAAGGAAGGCAGTGCCAACAAGTCCAGCAATCACGCGTTGAATGGTGGTCGCAGAGAAGAGATGCACCCGCTTATTCGACCAGCGGTCGATAATCTGATCGAACTCGCCGCTTTCCTTGATGGCGGCGAGCGCGCCGTCGATCTGCGCCAACAGTTCGGCATCACCATCTCGCACGGCGATGTTGCCCGTCCTATGTACGAACGGGGTCAGTGATGTGATGCCGGAGATATTGAGTTCTCTCAGCAGGTAAAGCTGACTCCATTCGTTCGCCGCGAGTGCTTCGATATTCCCGCGCAAAAGCTGCCTGGCGCCTTCTACTCCATCGGAAACCGTTACCCGAATGGCCTTTGGATGCTCCGACGTAATGTAAGACTCGGGAAGACCGCCGCCAATGACGCCAATGCGTTTGCCATCGAGGTTATTCGTCACGAAGCGGGCCTCATCTCCCGCGCGGACAAAAAGCGCAAACGCCACCGGAAGCGTGCCGCCCGAAAAGTCGAAATACGGCTCCCGTTCTTCTGTCTTGCCCAACATCGTCAGCGCAAAGCCTTTGTTAGCTAACAACTTTTTTTGTGCTTCTGCCCATGGCAGTAGTCGAACCTCAACGGGACGCCCGAGCGAAATTCCAATCGCATGCGCAAGATCAACATTTGCGCCTTTGGGCTTGCCGTCTTCAAGAAACTCGTAGGGCGGCAATGCATGGTCACTGAAGAACACGAGCGGCGCGATGTCGCCGGCGTGCGTGGGCTTGCTTAGAAGAAGAGAGAAGAAAATAGCCGTAAAGATCATCAGGCACCGAGAGGCGATGACCTTAGGGCGCGCAGCGGACGTTCGAACCATCACTGCGCCTTTTTGTTTTTTGGTCATCGACATGACTCCATTTCGGTCGTCACGATGCTGTTTCCGGCTGGATGCAATTTGATCCATGGCAGTTATCACTTTCCGCAGGAGGATCGGTTGGCGTATCAACATCCATCGCCAAACTTGCACAGGGAGATTGTACAGCGTGTCCACGGTGCGATAGCGACAGATTTCGTCTGCTTTTATCGACGGCGACCCATTACTGATGTATTCAACCAATGCGATCTCTGCATATAACCCCGTTCTCGTCTGCTAGCTCTCTGTAGCACCACACGATCGCAATCGCTCCGACTGGGTCACGGCTGCGTAACATGAAAGGCGTTGTTGCAAGGCCGGATTATGTTGCGTCAGGTGGTGGCTGGGCAATTGAGGCATCCGTGTCGACGCCCCTTAGGGCCCCTTCTTCGCCACAATACAAATCATATAAGGTCTTCAGTACGGCCAACGCGTTCATGCTGTCGATGCGATAAAAAATCTGCTTCCCTTCCCTGCGGGTCACCACCAACCGCTCCTGACGCAGCACGGTCAATTGCTGGGACAAGGTCGGTTGACGGATCCCGGTCAACGCCTCCAGTTCGGCTACCGCATATTCTCCCTGACTCATCTGGCAAAGCAGCAGAAGCCGGTCGGGATTCGCCAGTATCTTCAATAATGCGCAGGCCTTCCCCGCTGCATTTTGCAATGCTTCAAGGTCGATCTGCTTTTCGGGTAAAACGCTACGCATTGTCGTCCGCTTATTCGAGTGCAACTTTGTGGATGGTATACAGGCGATAGCGTCGCACAAAACCAATCCGGTGCAGTGAAGGAAAATGGCCTGAACTTTCGCCACAGCTCGTTATCAGATAAACAAAATGTTATATGAAATCCAACAGCAACTCAGCGAGATTGGAGTTAGACATGAACGTTGCATACGCAGAAGATCCCACCAGTGCCAGCGCGGATCGGGTCCGCCGTTCCACGGCGTTCCAGCTCAATCAGAAGATTGACAGCGAAATCGATGAAAGTATCGCCACGCATCATCACGCTAGTCGTGAAGAAATTATTCGGCGCATCGAGGCGCTCGACAAGGAATGGGATGTGGAACGTGTGCTGGAGGTGAATGCATCGACGCTCGCGTTGACCGGCCTGGTATTGGGGCTTACCGCCAATCGCAAATGGTTTTTCCTGCCTGGCGTGGTTCTTCCCTTTCTCTTGCAACACGGTCTACAGGGCTGGTGCCCGCCACTACCAGTACTACGGCGATTAGGCGTACGCACCCGTGGCGAGATCGATCGTGAAAAATATGCTTTGAAGGGCTTATTGAAGCAGCGATAACGTTTGCGTAAGGACAGGAACGATATTCCGACAGTGGTCAGACGCTCTGTATAGTACGTCTACCTCTTTGTTGGGATGCGCGGAGGCGCGACAGGATCTTGAGCGGTCTCTGAATTGCCTCGCTGGAGAGACCTGAAGATTTGCACCGGCCACACGTACGTGAATCGGTCCGATCCAAGGTTGATCGGCGATGCGGCTCTCGGCAACATGCAATGCGGTGTGTGTCCAATCGAACTTGAGCAAATCTGGAAAAATATTGTCAGTGCGTGACGAAAATCCGCCATTCTTGAATCAGTCACACGCGGACATGCCAAGCGCCGCGAACTTTGCGGTCAATTTGGATTACGGCAGCAGAAAATGAAAAAATTCGGGTCTTAGCAAGCGTGAGGAATAAACATGAAAAAACATATTTTTGCCTTATCGATCGTGACCATGCTTATCGGAGGTTGCGCGATGGGCCAGCATGGCATGGCAGCCCGACACCGTGGCATGGACGTGCAATCGGGCAGAGGGATGATGGCACAGATGGACACGAATGGTGATGGCATGCTCTCGAAAGACGAGTTCATGAAAGGGCATGAAGTAGCATTCGATCGCATGAAAGGCCCGAATGGAATGATCTCGATAAAAGATATGCCAATGCACTAAGGGACTGCTGAATTGACCTTCTGCTGCCCTGCCGGAATGTGGCGCAAGGAATCAATGTCTGCTGGCGGGAGTGATGTTGCTGTATCGGCCGACAGTATGTCTGACAGGTGAGGGTATGCATCCACGTCTGCGGGCATCCGGTTGCGGAAGCCGGTTCACGCACCGGTGCGCTCAATAAATCGCATGACTGCCCGGATAATCCAGTTCCATCCGCTTTTGCAGCGCACGCGCCTGCCGAAGTGCGTCGATCAGATCGTCGTGATCGGACTCGTCCAGCACTGACGGGTCGAGGTGGTTGTGCATCTCCCGGCCGTGCTTGTAACTGCCCTGCTGGTTTTTCAGGCGCAGCATCTGGATAAAATAAAACGCGTCGATCCATTTCGCCACATCGTCGGGATGCAACCGGTGCGCTTCGAGCGCCAGACGAAAGCGCTGCTCCGTATTGCTCCCGTGCCGACCCGAGGCTAACCCGTAAATGCGCGCGGCATCGACAAAGATGGCACCGACATTCACTTTCAGATCGATGGTACCGGGATGCTTCCCGTGTCGCTCGACAACAAAGCGGTTGAATATGCCGAGCGGCACTTTTCGTTTCAGCGCGTTGGCGGTCATCTGAAACAGAAAGCGGCTGTTGGCAGCGGCCTCGGCGGCCAGCCAGTCGGTCAGCTCTTCCGCCAGCGCGAATTCGCCATGCAGCGGCCGCAAATCGAAAAAGATGCTGGCATTGAGCAATGCCTGTGGGTCACCTTCGATGATCCAGTTCCTGAAGCGCTCTTTCCATTCTCCAAGACTAAGGCACCATTCCGGATTGCTTGCCATGACCTGCCCTGTGCATAGCGGGTAGCCGCAACGATCCAGCATGTCGTTGATGCGCTTCGCCAGCGGCAGCAGCGTTGCACGCATAGTATCCACCGGCAGGTCGCTGACGAATATGATGCCGTTGTCCTGATCGCTGGACAAGGTCTGTTCCTGCCGCCCTTCACTGCCGAGCGAAATCCAGCACCACTGCGTGCTGCCGAGTTCGCAATCGGCGCCGATAATGTCGATCACGCGCCGCGTTAGCAAGTCATTCAGCATCGAAATCAGCAAGGTCATCGGCTGGGCAGCCTGCGTTTTTTCTACAAGACGATGTACCAGCATCCGGATTTGGGTGGCGGCCTGCAGCAGTCCGGCCTCATCGTTTGCGGCGGCAATGCAGCTTTGCGCCTGCTGAATTTCCGGCTCAAAGGGTCCGGCGATTTTCGACAGTAAAGCGATGTCCGCAGGCAGCTTGTTTTTATCGGGCATGGGTATCTCTTCGCTGTTCAATACCGGATGCGCGCATAGGCAGTCTGCTTCTCTGCTTCACGCGCGTCTTTCAGGGTGAAGATGCCTTTTTCGGCCAGCAAGGGAAGCATTTTCAAAAACACTTCGCCGGTCACCGATGCATCGCCCATTGCGGTATGACGGCCAATAATGTCGACGCCGAAACGGCGTGCAATCGCTTCCAGAGAGTGCTGCTCCTGATGAGGATGCAGCACTTGCGACAGCAGCAAAGTATCGAGTACCGGTTGTTCGAAACGAATACCCGTTTGCTCTTCTTTCATCTGCAAGAATTTCATGTCAAAGGCAACGTTATGTCCGACCAGCACAGTGTCTTCGACAAAGCGGTGGAAATGCGGCAACACTTCACCAATCATCGGACGCCCCTTGAGCATCGCGTCCGTGATACCGTGAATCGCGGTGGACTCCGGCCGCACCATCTGGCCGGGATTTACCAGTCGTTCGAAACTTTCCTGTTCCAGCAGGCGTCCATTGACAATACGCAGCGCGCCGATGGAAATGATTTCATCTCCCGCTGCCGGCTGCAGTCCGGTCGTTTCGGTATCAAATACGGTGTAGCTGAGTTCCGACAGCAAGCGCTCATCGAGCGCGACGTTCTGACGTGAGCGTTGGAACAGATCAAAGTCATAAAATTCCGGACGCCCTTGATGGCGAAGCGCGACGTCGACTACGGCACGCGGCTCGGCCAATGGCAGCAAAATACGGTAGCACGACACGGCAGTTCCCGGATCAAAGCGATAAACGGATTCGCCGCCCTGCGCAGTAACCACGGACGCCAGCGTCAGCTCGCCAATGCCTGCGCCAGGGTGCAGGGATTCCATCTCCCAGGTGCGCAGTGTTTCGCTCGGCACGGCATCCCCGCTCCAGTGCAATTCCAGATGCGCGAGGCGGCCGACACTGGCCAGCCCGATCCGCAGCGCATTCACGCCCTGCTCGTGCAAAAGGCGATGCGCCAGATATGCCAGCGCGTGCGTCAGTGTATAGCTGTTGATTTGCAAAAATATCGCGTGCGCATTCGCATCATCGCCGTCGATTTGAATTCCAGTACTGTCGATCCGACGCAGCAGCAAGGCCAGTAAATCGCTGCCGCGCATTTCTTCCAGACGCCATTGCCCGCCGCGGTCATCCGCATGATGCTTGTCGGCTTCTTCGATCTGGCGCGCAAGGCGTTGCGTCTCCTGATCGATGACTGCAGTGAATTGCTGGCGCTTTGCTTCACTCATGCGCGGAAAATGTTGCATGGTTTCGACCGCGGCACGGATGTTGGCCAGAATGGCGCGCGTGTCATGGGTGAGCAATTCCTGCAGCCGGTCGCGCCGGTTGTCATCCTCGACGTTGCGCGTAATGTCGTCGAGCGTCAGCACGAACCCGTCCAGCGCCTGCGCGCTGTCGAGCACCGGTGCCATGTGCACGCGCACAATCTGGCCTTCGCGCAGGTTGGTGACGAATACTGAAAAAGGACTGGCAGCATCGGCCGGATACTGCAACTGATACTGAATCTGTTCAAGCGCATGGACAATCAGGCCGCGTTCCAGCAGGCCGAATACGGATCGCCCCAATCCGACCGCGGCAGCGCCCTGCGCCGCATTGAACAGTTGCCGTGCGCGCGGATTGTAGAGCAGGATGCGGCCTTCGATATTGCAAACCAGGACGCTTTGCGCGAGTTCTGACATCAGCGCGGCAAGCCGGTTTCTTTCTTCCGCCACGGCTTTGTTGGCGGCTTCTATCCTGGCTTCCACGTCGTCACGCAGGCGTTGATGCGACGAGGCGAGCGTATTGAGTTTCGCTGCCAGTTCGCGCACTTCCCGTGCGCCTTGCGGCACGATCCGGTGTTCGGGATTACTCAGCACCAGAACAGCCTCTTCGGCCATGCGCGCCATCGGCGCCAGATAACGCTGGATCAGCGCCTTGAGCGCCAAACCTTGCGCAGTCACCAGAAGCAAGGCGAGCAGCATCAAAGGTCCGACGCGTTGCGCAACAAGTTCTTCAAGCAGTGAACGCTGATCGGCATCGAGGTCAACGCGGATCGCCATGAAGAAGCCGCCGACGATCATCAGCTGCGATGAAAACAGCAGCGCAAGCAGCAGCCAGAAACGATATTTTGCGATTGTGTTGCGAATCATGCGGACGGTGACAGTAAACGCTCCACCTGGGTCATCAGTTCAACGGTCGAGAACGGTTTGGTGACATAGGCGTCTGCCCCCAGGGCCAGCCCTTTGCTTATGTCGATGTCACGGCCTCGCGCGGAGATCATGACGATTTTCGTGTGCTTCCAGTTGCGATGTTCACGAATTTTCTGGCATACCTCATAGCCGTTGTGCACCGGCATCGTGATATCCAGCAGTACCAGGTCCGGCTGAAACTTCTCCATCTGCTGCAACGCCTGTCCGCCATCGCACGCAGTCGCCACCTGATAGCCGCTTTCTTCCATCAGGAATTCCAGCGACATGACGATATTCGGCTCGTCGTCCACGATCAGAACTTTTTTGGTCATCAATGCATCTCCACTGCCTGTGCCTCTGATCAGCTCAAGCCTGCGCACCATGAACAAACCCCGGGAATCGCTCCCCGGGGTTCATGATCCAACTTTGCAAGGTCGCCCCTTCGGAAAACGAGGCGAACTCTTTTTAGTGCCCGGAAGCGCCAGCTGCGCCGATGCCGGTTTCTGAGCGCACGCGCTGCGCTTCGTAACCCATACGATCCTGACCGGCACGCGCGCTCCTATCGAGAATCGAGAAGAGCCAGATGCCGACAAAGCCAGCGGTCATCGAGAACAGCGCAGGCGAGGTGTACGGAAAGATTGCATCCTTGTATCCAAAGACATCCACCCACACCGACTTCGACACGACAGTCAGCACCACCGCAGTGATCAGGCCGAGGAAGCCGCCGATCGTTGCGCCACGCGTGGTGCAGTCTTTCCAGAGCACGGACATGAACAGCACCGGGAAGTTGGCCGACGCGGCAATCGCAAAGGCGAGCGACACCATGAACGCGATGTTCTGCTTCTCGAACACGATGCCCAGCACCACCGCGATGATACCGAGAACAACCGTCGTCATGCGGGATACGCGCAGCTCGTTTTCACTGGTTGCCTGGCCCTTCTTGAATACGGTCGCATAAAGGTCATGCGAAACCGCCGAAGCGCCGGACAAGGTCAAGCCTGCCACCACGGCCAGAATCGTTGCGAAGGCCACGGCGGAAATGAAGCCGAGGAACACGTTGCCGCCAACCGCTTTCGCCAGGTGGATAGCCGCCATGTTGTTACCGCCCAGCAGTTTGCCGGCCGCATCCTTGAATTCCGGATTGGTGCTGACCAGAACGATCGCGCCGAAACCGATGATGAAAGTCAGGATATAGAAGTAAGCGATCCAGGTGGTTGCCCAGAACACCGATTTACGCGCTTCCTTTGCGCTCGGAACGGTGAAGAAGCGCATCAGGATATGCGGCAAACCGGCCGTACCGAACATCAGCGCCATGCCGAACGAAATCGCGGAAATCGGGTCCTTGATGAAGGTGCCCGGGCCCATGATCGCCTCTTTTTTCGCATGAATGTCGACCGACTTGGCAAACAATGCCTCGGGGCTGAAATTGAACTGCGCCATGACCACGAAAGCCATGAACGATGCACCAGCCAGGAGCATGATCGCCTTGATGATCTGCACCCAAGTCGTTGCGGTCATGCCGCCGAACAGCACATAGACCATCATCAACGTGCCGACGAGGACCACTGCAATCCAATATTCCAGGCCGAACAGCAGCTTGATCAATTGACCTGCGCCGACCATCTGCGCGATGAGGTAGAACGCCACGACGACCAGCGTGCCCGATGCCGCGAAAGCGCGAATCGGTGTTTGCTGGAAGCGGTAAGCGGCAACGTCGGCGAAGGTGAAGCGGCCGAGGTTACGCAGGCGTTCTGCCATCAGGAAGGTAATCACCGGCCAGCCGACCAGGAAGCCGATCGAGTAGATCAGGCCATCGTAGCCATTCAGGAACACGGCAGCGGAAATACCCAGGAAGGATGCAGCCGACATGTAGTCGCCCGCAATCGCGAGGCCATTCTGAAAGCCGGTGATGCCGCCGCCCGCCGTGTAGAAGTCAGCAGCCGATTTGGTTTTCGCTGCGGCCCACTTGGTGATGAACAAAGTGAAAATCACGAAGGCGCCAAACATGGAAATTGCTGTCCAGTTGGTCGCCTGTTTGTCAGCCTGCCCCAGATCGGCGCCTGCTGCATAGGCAGCGCCAGCGGCGGCAAACAATGCCAGTGCCGCAAATACTCGATTCCACTTCTGCATTACAGCACCTCTTTACGAATTGCGGCGGTCAGATCGTCGAACTCGCTATTGGCGCGTCGAACGTAAATGCCTGTGATGATGACGGTGAATACAATCACGAAGAGTCCGATCGGCATGCCCCAGGTCATGACGCCCGCGCCCATCTTGGCGCTCAAGAGTTCTTTATTGAATGCGACCAGAAGGATAAAGCCGTAGTACACGATCATCATGATCAATGTGAGCACCCATCCATAGGTGGAACGAACCGATACCAGCTTCTGGTATTTCGAATTTGATTTGACCTTGCGAACAATGTCGTCTTCCATTCTTGCTTCTCCTGATTGGCATATTAGCTATGAATGGCATGCAGAATATTCGGAACGCCTTACTCCTCGCTTACCGGTCAAAATTTTTTGCACATCGGGTCGCCTGCATGACGTGTCTTTGTTCCACATCAAATGCAATGCAATTCGGGCCAGTGATTTTGGCGGGTAATGGTGCGGTGGTTTATCGAGCAAATGCGTAAAACGCCGCGTCGCGTTGAGTTGGCGGTCGCGTGGTGCGATACGCGTGATGCTGCGCGAACGGTCTGCATTTCGCTTCGGTGAATTAAGGCGACGGCATCTGGCGCGCGTCATTCGGATATCCGAACACGCAAATGCCCTCGCGTTCGGATATCCGATCTCCACGTTCAAGCAAGGAATAATTTTTCTTTATAAATCAGAGGATTGGGTTTTCCTCTGCCTTGTTCTTTTGTGGCATGAAGTCTGCTGAAGAAGGAAGCTGCCGCAGCCTGCATCGCAGGACCGCAATCCGCTACGGCAAGCGATTTACTCATAGCTCACCCCCAGAAGCGATAAAGGACTTCTTCGATGAAACGGAACAAACTCACAACCTGGGTCGCGATGGCCATGGTTGCTGGCATTGCTGTCGGTTACCTCTGCAACACGCTCGCCCCGGACGCTGCCACCGCCAAGGAAATCGCCAGCTACTTCTCGATCTTCACGGATATCTTTCTTCGCCTGATCAAGATGATCATCGCGCCGCTCGTGTTTGGCACACTGGTAGCCGGCCTGGCGGGCATGGGCGATGCCAAGGCGGTGGGCCGCATCGGTGGCCGGGCGCTCGCATGGTTTATCGGCGCATCGCTTTGTTCACTGCTGATTGGCCTGGTCATGGCCAACGTATTGCGTCCGGGTGACTCGGTCGGCGTGCCGCTGCCCGAAATCGGTACTGCCACCAACCTGAAAACAGCGGCACTGAATCTCAAGGATTTCATTACCCACGTTTTCCCGAAAAGCATTTTCGATTCCATGGCGCATAACGAGATCCTGCAGATTCTCGTCTTTGCGCTGTTCTTCGGCCTTGCATTGGGTAAACTCCAGAACGGCGCGGGCAACAGCCTGTTGAAGAGCATGGATGACCTGGTCCACGTCATGCTGCAGGTGACCGATTATGTGATGCGCTTTGCACCGGTCGGTGTGTTCGCAGCGGTGGCGTCGGTGATCACCACGCAGGGCTTGGGCATCCTGCTCGTGTACGGTAAATACATGGCGAGCTTCTTCCTCGCACTCGCGGTGTTGTGGCTGCTGCTGATCACTGCCGGCTATTTTGTACTCGGCAAGGAAGTATTCCGCCTGATCAAGCTGATTCGCGGCCCGATGCTGATTGGTTTTTCTACCGCCACGAGCGAGTCGGCCTATCCAAAGCTGATGGAACAGCTGGAAAAGTTTGGCATCAAGGATCGTGTCACCGGCTTCGTGCTGCCGCTGGGTTATTCGTTCAACCTCGACGGTTCCATGATGTACACCGCGTTTGCGGCGCTGTTCATCTCGCAGGCCTATGACATCCCGCTGACGCTGGGACAGCAAATTACGATGCTGATGGTGCTGATGGTTTCGTCCAAGGGTATCGCTGGCGTACCGCGCGCTTCTCTGGTGGTGGTTGCTGCCGTGCTGCCGATGTTCGGTCTCCCGGAGGCCGGCTTGCTGCTCGTGATGGGTGTCGATCACTTCCTCGACATGGGCCGCACCGTGACCAATGTGCTGGGTAATGCCATTGCCACCGCGGTGGTCGCCAAATGGGAAAACGCCATCGATCCGGTCAGCGACGAGCTGGCAGAATCCGATGAGGCTTTGCCCCTGCCGGAGCCAATCCCGGCGGCTCGCATCGCCTGATTTTCACTGCTTCAAATTGATCGCACGGCGCACAACGCCGTTGCGATCATGCAGCGTGTCTTTCGGACAAGCGTGCGTTTCTGCACGACACTCCGTCGGTGCAGACGCATTTAGCAACGCTGTCACCGTCCAGATATTCAGCATCGGCACCGTCCTGCCCTGACTCACGGCATAATTCGGAAATCCGAACGCTTACCATTTTTCATGTTTTCCAATCAACAACAGGTTCGCCTTGGCGTTCTGATCCTTGGATTTGCCGCGCTGGTCGCGGCCGCGAGCCTCTTTGCCTTTCGCTATAGTCTGGCCATTGATCTGACCGGTCTGCAAGCGACCGGCCGCCACCGGCTGGATCTCTACGCTACCAGCCTCGAACGGGAAATTGACAAGTACGCCTACTTCCCGACCACGCTGGGCCTTGAACGGGATGTGCTGCGCCTGCTTGGCAAGCCGAACACGTCGTCGGCCGAAACCGCGCAGGTGAACCAATACCTGGAACAACTCAATGAACGTGCCGGCACGCTCTCCATCTACATTCTGGACAGCAAGGGCAAGGTGGTAGCGACCAGCAATTGGCGCCGGCCTGATAGTTTTCTCGGCGAGGATCTGTCCTTCCGCCCTTATTTTCGTCAGGCCATGGATAACGGCAATGGCCGCTTCTTCGGTATCGGCACGACACGCGGGGAGCCTGGCTATTATCTTTCGTCGGCCCTCACCGACAGTCATGCCACGCTGGGCGTTGCCGTAGTCAAGGTTGGCCTGAAACAACTCGAAAAATCCTGGGCGACCGTCGAGGCGCCAGCCTTGGTATCCGACGAAAATGGTGTCGTCATCCTGGCCTCGGTCGCGGATTGGAAATTCACCACCCTGAAGCCATTGGATGAAGCCACCCGGAGCGCATTCGACCAGACCCAGCAATACAACCGGCGAGCGCTTAATCCGCTGGGCGTGGTGGAACTGGCCGAACTGGAACATGGCGCGCGCCTGGTGCGCCTGCCCAAGGCGGAGCCGGAAATGGTGTCCATGTTCCCGGTCGCCGGCACCTTCCTTGCCCAGACCCAGCCGCTGCCCGGCACGCCCTGGAGCATCACGGTTTTCTCGCCCCAGGAACAGGTGCGCGGCATCGCCACCAACCGTGCCGCTCTGGCCGGCGCCGGCGCCGCTTTTCTGCTCATCCTGGCCCTGATGCTGAACCAGCGGCGACGCCACTTGAAAGACAGGCTTGCCGCGCAGGCGGCGCTGCAGAAGGCGCACGACGAACTGGAACGCAAAGTGGTGGAGCGCACTGCCGACCTCTCTTCAGCCAATACCCGCCTGCAGCAGGAAGTGGCCGAACGCACCCAGGCCGAGCGAACATTACGGGCAGCACAGGATGAACTGGTCCAGGCTGGCAAGCTGGCCGTCATCGGCCAGCTCTCTGCCGGCGTTGCTCACGAACTGAATCAACCGCTGGCGGCGTTGCGCACGCTGTCAGGCAATGCCCGCAAATTTCTTGAGCGAGGCAATCAGGAAACTGCCAGCAGCAATCTGGAGCGCATCGCCGAACTGGTCGATCGCATGGGCACCCTCACTGCTCAACTGAAATCCTTCGCCCGCAAATCGTCCGGCAAGCCGCTGGCGGTCCCTGTACGGCGGGCGGTGGAAAATGCGCTGTTCTTGCTGGAACAACGCTTCAAACAGGGACGAGCCGTCGCCTGCATCGATCTACCGGATGAGCAGTTGCAGGCTTGGTGCGATGCCAACCGCCTGGAGCAGGTGCTGGTCAATCTGGCCGGTAATGCGCTCGACGCCATGGAAGGCATGGCCGAACCCGCCCTGCACATTGCCGCCGTCCGTCAGGCAAACCACATCCTGATCACGGTAAGAGATAACGGACCTGGCCTGAGCGAAGAAGCGCAGGCGCGCCTGTTCGAGCCCTTCTTCACCACCAAGGAGGCAGGCAGCGGGCTCGGCCTTGGCTTGGCCATCTCCGCCGGCATCGTCGCTGACTTTGGCGGCAATCTGTCTGCAAGTAATCACCCGGACGGCGGCGCGCTATTCACGCTCGAAATCCCGGTCGCGCCAGAAGGAAAAGGAACATGACTGAAACCTTGCAAGTGCTCGTCGTCGAAGATGATGCGAATGTACGGCTCGGCTGCGAACAGGCGCTGGAGCTGGAAGATATTCCGGTGAGTGGTGTCGACACTGCCGAAAAGGCGCGACGCCGCATCACACGCGATTTTGCCGGGATAGTCGTGAGCGACATCCGCTTGCCGGGCATGGATGGCATGGCGCTGCTCGACGAAGTGCGCCGCATCGATCCCGATCTGCCAGTCGTGCTGATCACCGGCCATGGCGATGTATCACTGGCGGTTCAAGCGATGAAGAATGGCGCCCACGACTTCATTGAAAAACCGTTCTCGCCGGACTACCTGGTAGAGGTGGTGCGCCGGGCGCTGGACAAACGCCGACTGACGCTCGAAGTACGCCAGCTCCGCGCACGCCTGGCAAGCCGCGACCAGCTCGAAGGCAAGCTCATCGGCCGCTCATCGGCCATGACGCGTGTGCGGCAACTGGTCGCCGACCTCGGCAACAGCGCCGCCGACATCCTGATCGAAGGCGAAACCGGAACAGGTAAGGAACTGGTCGCGCGCTGCCTGCATGAGGCGGGCCCCAGGCGCTCGGGCAATTTCGTCGCCATCAATTGCGGCGGCCTGCCGGAAACCCTCTTTGAGAGCGAAATTTTCGGCCACGAGGCTGGCGCCTACACCGGCGCCGGCAAGCGCCGCATCGGCAAGATCGAACATGCCAGCGGCGGCACCCTGTTCCTCGATGAAATCGAATCCATGCCAATCGCCATGCAGATCAAGCTGCTGCGGGTGCTGCAGGAACGCACGCTGGAACGTCTCGGCTCCAACACGGCCGTTCCCGTTGATTGCAGGGTCATCGCCGCCACCAAGATGGACCTGAAGGCCTTGTCGGATCAGGGGCGCTTTCGCGCCGATCTCTACTACCGTCTCAATGTCGCCACCTTGCCGTTACCGCCCTTGCGCGAACGGCGTGAAGACATTCCGCTGCTATTCGAGCACTTCCTGCTGCAAGGTGCCGCCCGCCACGACCGGCCAGTGCCTGATGCCCTGCCAGCCCGCTCGGATCGCCTGATCGCCTATGACTGGCCGGGCAATGTGCGCGAGCTGCGCAATGTGGCCGACCGCTGCATCCTCGGCATCGAGGCCGGTTTCCCGCCGTTCGCGACCGCCATGCCCGACGGTCCGCGTCCCCTAGCAGAAACGGTCGCCGCCTTCGAACGCGCGCTGATTTCCGACGCCTTGGCGCGCAACGGGAACAGCCTTGCACGTGCCGCTGAAGCGCTGGGCATGGCGAAAACCACGCTGCATGACAAGATCAGGAAATATCGTCTGGGGGCGCAGGACTGACAGCACGTTTTGAATAAAGAAGCTTGCGGTGGCACAGCGATCGTCACGCAAGAAGCAGATGGCTTTCATCAAACATGCTGACGATTTACAAAAATGCCAGCGTTACCTTCCGAACCAGTTCACCGGAAAGCTTGTCAAACCACCATAACTTTTCCTGTTTGGAGGTCTTATGGATCTGCTCTGGTTCTTGCTCATAGGTTTAATCGCCGGCTGGTTGGCAAGCATGATTGTTGGCGGGCCATTCGGCTTGGTGGGCGATATGATCGTCGGGATCGTCGGCTCTTACATTGGGGGCTGGTTATTTGGCCGAATGGGTTGGAGTGCCGGCGGCGGCACGCTGGGAAGCATCATTACGGCAACAATCGGTGCCATTGTGCTGCTGTTGATCTTGCGGCTATTCAATAGCGCCCGCTGGCGCAGTTGAACCGCCTCGCTGTAATGGAAATAAAGGCCCGTTCATCCGGGCCTTTATTTTTGATTCGCTTCCGCGTAGGCACACGTTCTGATTTTTTCTGCAGCAGCCGGCCATGCCGATGACTGCTTTTTGGCGCGTCGAATTGCGCTGATCGTCAGCTTTTTGCAGCAAGGCGTCCTGCAGCAACGCAGTATGATCAACCGCCTGCCAAAACAAAACCGACATCCAGGCATACCGCACTACTTGACGATCGGTGTCAGTGACGCGCCCGCCTACGCCGCCGCATCCTTGACCCAGAAAACAACCACCGATGTCTTTTCCACAAAGCGCTCGGCATGTTCCGCGTGTGCGGGAATCGTGCACCACTCACCGGCTCGAACCGCCTGCTCCACCCCGTGCAACGTCAAATACAAAACGCCTTCTGTCACGGTCACGTAATTTGTGGTTGGATGCGTATGTGCCGCAGTGCTGATGTTTTCGCGCGTAGCGACGGTCACGTCGCCGGCCTCGCTACTCAGTTTGCCCAAGCCAAGCAAGGGCGCCGGAATGTGAGCCATAGATAAAATCCGAGAAAAGGATTGAGTATAACAACGATCCTGATCGGCCATTTCAGCTAGCGCACCCCAAGGAAACGCCTGGTTCACACCATGAATTTTTGCGCGTACCTTTTCACTTCGCTTCCTTGAATACGGCTCCTTAGGCCGTGCGTTCAACGCTGGCATCGGCGACGACCAGCGCGGTCATGTTGACAATGCGTCGTGAAGTTGCAGCGGCGTTGAGTACATGGACGGGCTTGTCCGCCCCCAGCAGAATCGGCCCAACAGTGACGCCGAAGCCGCCGGTAATCTTCAACAAGTTGAAAGCGATGTTGGCGGCATCGAGCGTAGGCATCACCAGCAGATTGCAACTCCCCGACATGCGTGTACCCGGAAGGAAATGGCGACGGATATCCTCGGACAGCGCGGCGTCTCCTTGCATCTCCCCCTCGACCTCCAGCGACGGCGCCATTTGTGCAAGCAGGTCGCGCGCGCGTCGCATTTTCTTGGCCGACGGCCGCGTCGATGACCCGAACATGGAATGCGACAGCAATGCGACCTTGGGAACCAGCCCGAAGCGGCGGATTTCTTCCGCGGCCATCAGGGTGATTTCGGCAAGCTGTTCCGCGCTAGGATCATCATTGACGTAGGTGTCGGTGAGGAAGAGCGTAAATTTATCGAGCGTCAGCACATTCATCGTGGCGAGCACGGAAGCGCTCTTCTTCAGTCCGATGACCTCGCGCACGCGCTCAAGATGCCGGTCAAAGCGACCCACCGTTCCGCACAGCAAGGCGTCCGCGTCGCCCTGCCGTACCAGCAAGGCGCCAATGAGTGTGGTCGAACGGCGCAGCGCGGATTTGGCCATGTCCGGTGTAATACCGTCACGTCCGCAAAGGGCATGGTAAGTCTCTGAATACGCGCGATAGCGTTGATCATCTTCCGGGTTGACCAGATCAAAGTCGGTACCGGCCTTGAGACGCAAGCCGGCTTTGCGAATGCGCAGTTCGATGACACTGGGACGCCCAATCAGCACCGGACGCGCCAGCCCCTCATCAACGACCGTCTGCACCGCACGCAGCACGCGCTCTTCCTCCCCTTCCGCATACGCAACCCGCTTGGGCATCGCCTTCGCAGCGCTGAACACCGGTCGCATGACCAGTCCCGTGTGATACACGAGCTGGCTCAACTGCTGCCGATAGGCATCCAGATTCTCGATCGGGCGCGTTGCCACCCCGGACGCCCTAGCAGCCTCGGCCACGGTCGGCGCGATGCGCTCAATCAGTCGGGAATCAAAGGGTTTGGGGATGATGTACTCGGGGCCGAAAGTCAGATCCTGGCCGACATAGGCCAGTGCAACCGCGTCATTCGTTTCGGCCTGTGCCAGGTCGGCGATGGCTTTGACGCAAGACAGCTTCATCGCTTCGGTAATCTTGGTCGCACCGCAGTCCAGGGCGCCGCGAAAGATATAAGGAAAACACAGCACGTTGTTGACCTGGTTCGGATAGTCGGACCGGCCAGTCGCAATGATGCAATCGGGCCGTGCCGCCTTCGCAATTTCCGGACGAATTTCCGGCTCGGGATTGGCGAGCGCAAGGATGATCGGCCGGTCTGCCATCGTCTTGACCATCTCGCCGGTCAACACCCCTGCCGTGGAGCAGCCGAGGAAAACATCGGCGTCGCGCACGACATCGGCCAGCGTGCGCGCATTCGTATCCTGAGCGTAGCGCGCCTTGTTGGGCTCCATGTTGGCATCGCGCCCCACAAAGATGACGCCCTTCGAGTCCGCCACAAAAACGTTTTCGCGCTTTACTCCCAGCTCGACCATCAGATCCAGGCAGGCGATGGCCGCAGCACCGGCGCCAGACGCGGCGAGTTTCACATCGCCAATGTTTTTGCCCACGACCTTTAGCCCGTTCAACAGCGCCGCAGACGAAATAATGGCCGTGCCGTGCTGATCGTCGTGGAACACGGGAATCGCCATGCGTTCACGCAACTTTTTTTCAATGTAAAAGCATTCGGGCGCCTTGATGTCTTCCAGGTTGATGCCCCCCACTGTTGGCTCCAGCATGGCAATCGCATCGACGAGCTTATCCGGGTCATGCTCGGCAAGTTCGATGTCGAATACATCAATACCCGCAAACTTTTTGAACAGGCAACCTTTTCCTTCCATCACTGGTTTGCCTGCCAGTGGACCGATGTCCCCCAAGCCCAGGACTGCAGTGCCATTGGTCACGACGGCGACCAGATTGCCGCGCGAGGTGTACTCGGCCGCGAGATCGGGATTACGGAATATTTCCTCGCAGGCGTACGCGACGCCGGGCGAATAGGCCAGCGATAGATCGCGCTGATTGGACAGTGCCTTCGTTGGCGTGACCTCGATTTTTCCCCGCGTCGGGTGGCGATGGTACTCCAGTGCGGCATCGCGAAGTTGATTGTCTTCTCCGTCCATTTCGATCGACATGGTTCTATCCTTTATTCAGATTCGGCCGCAATGACGAAGAAGCGCGCAGCGTATGAAATGGACAATGGACGCCATGAACAAGTTCGCAACAAATGCGCAAGGCAAAGCAGGCAGAAAGCCGGCTTCAGGTTCTGAAAACCGCTTGCTGAACAAAGGGGCTTGAGGTCGTTGATGGCCGGATTATCGGTCTGTTGGTATGGCCATCCAAGGTAGCGAAGATCAGAAATAAAAAAGCGGCCCAAAGGCCGCTTTTGCTTACATCCGATTTTGCTTAGCTGCTGTACCACGCGTCCTTGAGCGGCCCGACCTGAACATTCGTCAGCTCGGGGCAGGACTCCAGCCAAGTCTTGAACGATGCCTGTTGCTGTTCCGTCACGGAACCGCGCAGTGCATCGACGACCACGAATCCTTCGAGAAAGTCTTTAAAGCCGCCGCCGAACAGCAAACCGCGTTCTGATAAAGCTTCGATCAGACGGTCGACGAATTGCTGGCGTTCCGATGTCGTCAGTTCCTTGGCGCTCTTGGCCGTGACGTCAAAACCAAGTTCCTGATACTCGCCTAAGCGAAGTTTCTTTTGTTGGCGTTGGTTGTGCTTTCCTTTGATCTTTGCGGGCATGTGATTCCTATGGAGATAAAAAATGGAGGCTGGCCGAGCGACACTATCGCCGGAACAGCCACCGCTTACTGAATGTCTGATGTACGGAGATGATTTTGTTAGCAAGTACAATCGCCGGCAAACGCGTATTGGCGCCAAGTCCGGGATCGTCTATAAGCGGGAGAGTGGCTCACTGCCGTGATTAGCCAGTGTGGTCTGGCAGACTTTCACTACATCCGCCCTCCTGCGGCCTGGCCCGGGCATCTTTCCTATGGGCCGAAGACAGCGACAATAGCACATTGCGCGCGTGCTGCACCACCTGTCATACCGGTCGCGCCTCATGCAAGGCATTTCTTGGCCGACTTTGCGTCCGGCAGAGGTGCGGCGTCGGCGCGCTTCGCGCGCTGCCACACGTCGGCACGCTCTCCCGAAGAGGCGCTGCTAATCCGCGCATTGAAGCACGGTTCGAAGCGAGACTTTACGCATTCAGTCATCGTTGGGTGAGCGTGAAATGCGCTTGAGGCGCTGGCCATAGACGCCCCATGTCGTTTCAACCCCATCCAAATTCCCGACCAAGGCCCAACCGGTACCGATCTTGCGTGCGTCAACTGGGATGCCTAGCTCATTTGCGACTTGCTGCGCCCATTGCTTTGCCGCACCTTGCCCCTTGAACAGCTCATTGCCTTCAAACACGACAGTGCCCTCGAATACTGGTTTGATGAATACGCTCATATACCCCTCATTTGTCGATCTCGGCCAGAAGTGCAACGGACAGGCAGCGTGCGCATCGATGGGCCTTGCTTTCTTCTGCAATAGCGGCATCGGACGCCGATTAACGCTTTCCTTTCCTTGGCGTCATATCGAGACCTCATTTGCCAAGTCGCCACTGTACCTTAATCGACGACGGAATCTGGAGCACGATGTGTCGGATTCCATCTGAGTGCAGCCAGGCATTCCGGTATCGCAACTATTGGGAACGGCAAGGAACAAGCCTTCATCTAATGTGTAGTTCCACGCAAAAGCGAAATCACATCAATTTGTGCAAGACCACTACCAAGAAGGAGCAGCACCATGAATATCATCCTGAAAAAGACGACGCACGCGGTCGTAGCAAGCCTGTTTGCCGTGGCGGGAACGGGGGCATTTGCCCAGGCAGCGGGCCCGAACGATGCACAGATTGCCGGCATTGTGGTGACGGCGAATACTGTTGATATTGATGCCGGAAAACTGGCGCAAAAAATGTCGCGCAGCAAGGAAGTCAAGGCATTCGCCAAGCAGATGGTCACGGACCATACCGGCATCAACAAACAAGCGACTGCACTGGTCAAGAAACTGAAAGTCACGCCCGAGGACAGCGACACGAGCAAGAGCCTCAAGGAAGGCGGCGACGCTAACCTCGCCAAGCTAAAAGGCCTGAAAGGCAAGGATTTCGACAAGGCGTATATCGAAAACGAAGTGACGTATCACCAGGCTGTGCTGGACGCGCTCGACAAGACCTTGGTGCCGAGCGCAAAAAATGCCGAGCTCAAGGATCTGCTCGTCAAGGTGCGGCCGGCATTCGTTGATCATCTGGAGCATGCAAAGCACATTCAAGCGTCAACAAAATAGGAGACGAACATGGCCGTCTCGCCGCGCCTAGGCTTCAAAAAGCAAGCTGCCCGACGGAGTGCACTGCTGCTCGCGTGCCTCCTGATGGCGACGGGAACAACATCGTATGCAGCGCCGAAGACTGCGGTGCATACGATCGTCATCGAGGCAATGCAGTACTCGCCAGCCAGCCTTGACGTCAAGCCCGGCGATACGGTCATCTGGAACAACAAGGACGCATTCCCGCACACAGCGACCGCCAATCAAGGCGGCTTCGATTCCGGCACTATCCAGTCTGGCGGCAGCTGGAAGTTCATCGCGAAAAAGCGCGGGACGTTCCCCTATTTCTGCACGCTTCACCCGACGATGAAAGCGCAGTTGGTCGTTAAATAAGCGGCGTGCTTCGCCGCAGAGATGACGATCACGTTCCGCTGCCCACGTCCGGAATGAGGTGCGCTCCGTGCGACTTGATCGCGATGCCGCAGCACACTCAGATCGCGGGATTGGCCGACTGTCTGCTTACTTCGGTTGATTGGAGGCCTGCGGCGCGATCCGCCACACGACATTGCCGACGTCGTCGGCCACCAGCAAGGCGCCGGTCTTGTCGACCGCAACGCCGACCGGCCTGCCGTAGGCGTTTCCTTCATCGTTCAGGAAGCCGGTCAGGAAGTCCTTCGGCAGGCCGCTCGGCTTGCCGTCAACAAAGGGCACGAATACGACTTTGTAGCCACTACGCGGCGTGCGATTCCACGAACCGTGCTGGCCAATGAAAGCGCCGCCAACATACTCGGCGGGGAACTGCTTGCCGTTGTAGAAAACCAGGCCGAGTGGCGCAGTATGCGAACCAAGCGCATAGTCCGGGACGATTGCCTTCGCGACCAGGTCCGGCCGCTTTTCCTTTACACGTTCGTCGAGATGCGTGCCGAAATAGCTGTAAGGCCAGCCGTAAAAGCCACCATCCTTCACCGAGGTCATGTAATCAGGCACGAGGTCATTGCCAAGTTCATCGCGCTCATTCACCACGGTCCAGAGCTGGCCGCCCTGCGGCTGCCAATCCATGCCGTTGGGATTGCGAAGGCCGCAAGCGTATTCTCGCGACTTGCCGGTGGAAAGCTCCACCTGCAGAATGCACGCGCGATGCACCTCCTTATCCAGCCCGTTCTCGCCGACGTTGCTGTTCGAGCCCACGGTGGCATACAAAAATTTGCCGTCCGGGCTGGCGATGATGTTCTTGGTCCAATGATGGTTGATCGGACCGGCCGGCAGATCCACGAGCTTTACACCCGCTTCGTTGAGCTCGGTCTGACCGTCCTGATAGGAGAAGCGGAGAATTGCATCGGTATCAGCGACGTAGAAGTGTTGGTCGACCAAGGCCATGCCAAAGGGCGAATTCAGCTTGGTCATGAAAACCTTCTTCATTGCCGCCGCGCCTTCGGCATTCACGCCGCGCAAAAGCGTGATGCGGTTGGCGCTCGGACGTCTGCCCGAGCCTGCCTTCTTCATGACTTCCTTCATCACGAATCCTCTGATGCCCTTCTTGTCATCGGGTTGGGCAGGCGCATCGCTTTCGGCAACCAGCACATCGCCATTGGGCAGAACATACAACCATCGCGGGTGGTCCAGGCCGCTGGCGTAGGCGGAGACGGTGAAGCCTTGCGGCGCGACCGGTTTGGCACCGGATGGCCAGCCTTTCGCCGCCGCGATGTTGACGGTCGGTAGAAGATTCTTTTCAGGTGCGGGGAGCTTCGGGTTCGGACCCATGCCGGCTTCTACCGGCAATGCAGAAGGATTGCCTAAGGCACAGCCGGAAAGCAGGCCGACCATCGAGACGCGGCTGAGTCGTGAAAGACGCATGTTGATTGCTCCATTTATTCTTCTATTTGTAGAACGCATCAGTAGATGCGTCGCAGGATCGGGAATTCCTTCCCGCCCTGTTTTTCACTTGAATTTTTGAGAGCAATCAATATTCGCGCCGGAGCGGTTCGTTGGGTCACGGAGAGAGTCGCTACTCTCCAGGAACCTGGGATGCGATTCAGTGCCAGTCGTAAAGAATGCGCTGCATCGGCTTGGAGACGCGCCAAAACATCACACTGGCGGCAATTTCCAGTGAATGTTTCGCGCGGACCGAGCGCCGATTTGGCTGCCTAACGAAAAAACCGTCGACGTCGTAAATGCATTCGAGGCCGATGCAAAGAAGCAATGCCATCGAGCAGGTTCTTGGCACTTTGAAACAAGAATGCTTTTTCTTTACGAACGTGAAGACATTCAGTATCTACAGATAGATAACAGATACGTCTTGGCCAACGGCAGCTTTCACCGACTCCACCAAATGGTCATGATGGGTCAGGTAGATCACTTGCGTTTTTTCAGACAATGCCGCCAGCGCCTGGAAGCCCGCCGTCGAGCGTCCGTCGTCGTAGTTAATGAACAGGTCGTCTGCAATAAATGGCAAGGGCGACGCTTTCTCCAGGTGCATTTCCAGTGCTGCCAGACGCAATGCCAGATACAGTTGGTCCCGCGTTCCGTCACTCATGCCGGCGATACCGACAAGTTTGCCGTCCGCGCGCTGGCCATGCAGCGTCATCGGCTGGGCGTCAAAATCCACGACCAGCCTGTGGAAGGTTCCTTGCGTGAGTTGCGCAAAGATCGCGCTGGCGCGGCCCAGCATTGGCCCCTGCTTCTCCTGGCGGTAACGATCGATGGACCAGCGCAGGAGTTTTGCCGCGGTAAAGACTTTGACATAGCGTTCCGACGCATCCGCCATCTGCGCGATCGCCTCCTGCCGCTGCGCTTCGGCCATCGCCGCGGCACCGGAGCCACCGATCAATCCCAGTGCGCTGCCGGCCTTTTCCTTTTCGGCGGAAAGCGTTGCCTGGCGTTGAACTGCTTCGGCATGTTCGGCGGTGGTGTGTTGCAACTCGGCCGTTACCTGCGACAGATCCGCACCATCGATTTCCTGTTCAAGCTGTTCGCGGGTGAGGCCATCGCCGCCGTCGATGAGCTGTGCCTTCGCCTTGGCCAGTTCAATCATGTAACTGCGATGCGCATCAGCGCGTGAAATCGCCTCGGAAAGCGCGGAGCGGGAATCGACACCAGCGCGTTCCAGCAATGGCTTTAAGCTGGCGCTGGCCGTTTCGATCGATTCCTGTGCGTGTTTCGCCTGCTCCTTTGCGAGCCGAATCGAGTCTGTTAACCGGTTTGCCTCGTTGCGCGCCTCTCGCGCACGTGAAAGTCGTTTTGCCAGTTCCTGCGCTATCCGATCTGGCGCCATACCATTGAACTCGGTGCCAAAATGAGCAGCCAGACGCTGTGCTTCCCTGGCGAATTTTTCCAGGTCCGTCTTCATCGCGTCGATGCGCTCCACCCGGATCTGTCGCACCTTGCCCAGCAACTCATCGAGCAATGCGAAGAGTTCCAGCGACTCGCCCACGGTGCCGATAGAACTTTCCTGCGCTAGGCCCGCCTTTGCCAATGCTCTGGACCATTCTTCCTTCCAGTTGCTCACGGCAGTTCGTGCGTCGGCGGCCATTTGCACCAGTGACTGCGCCTGTACCTTTGCCGCCTTCATCTGCCCTGCCAACGCTTCACGACGCACCCTCGTGCTGTCCACGGTCTGGATATGGAGTTCTGCCTGCACACACAGGACGGCCAGCTTGTCCGTGTCCTCGATCTGCAGCCCTGCGTCGCGCAACGCCGCTGCCAGCGAAAGCCGGTGATCCTCCGCCTGGCGCGACAACGCTTCGGTGCTGTCCAGCACTTCCTGGTATTCCGCAGCGGCCGTTATTGCCTTATCCCGCTTTGCAGTCCATTCAATAATATTGTCCAGCTTCAACCCGGGCAAACCGAACGACGACGCCATCTCTACCCAGAGCTTGTCGAACTGAACCAGCTGTTCTTTCAGTTCGGATAACTGTTCGTCGAGAATCGATTGCTGGTGCATTGCCTGCTGAAGCTGATGCTGCTGACTTTGCAGCTGCGCCGCCGCTTCGACGTTTTCAAGTCGTTTGTCCGCCAGTTCATCTGCATGATGAATACGTGCTTCGAACTGTTCTGCGCCGTCCTGAATGCCGATGGTCCCTGCCCTGATCGCGAGCCAGGATTCTTCACGCTCCTGGCGCGCTAGCGTTACCGCCTCCTTCGGCGTCGGATGATGCAATTCCGTCAGTTGGGAGATTTTCAGTTTCAGGGTCGAGACGACGCCCGCCTGATCCTGAATGCGCGTCTCCAGCGCTTTCTTGTCATTCACCAGCGCCAGCCGGTCTTGCGTCACATGCAGAAGCTCTTCTTGCCCGGGCAATTCCATCGCTGCCAGCTCGGGAATCGGCTTGTTCCATCGTCCCAGCGCCAGCGTCGCATTGGTCAGCGCAGTCGTTGCCTTTGAAAGCTGGCTTTGCTGCTTCTGCATGGCGAGTTCCGTATCGCCAAGGGTGCGGGCGCTGACGAGGGCGGCGCGCAGTCCCGGATGGGCCTCGCCGGTTTTCATCTCTGCCAGCTCCCGCGACAGTTGCTGGATTTCCAATGCTTTTGCTTGATCGGATTGTTCCGCTGCGCGCAAGGCCTGATGCAATCCGCTATGTTTCTGAGACAGACGTGATAGTTCTCGCCGTATCAGCAGCGAAGGCACGCGCGCGGCGAGGTCGTCCTCCGATACGTATTCCCATTCCAATTGCACGCAGACCTTGCGGATGTCCGCCAGCAGTACATCGATCTCTTCCTGCCGTTTGCCGATATCGCGCTCGTAGGCGCCATAGCGCACACGGCATTCTTCGAGCGACGTAATGTCGGTGGCAACGTCAAGAACTAGCTCGTCGATCTGAATACGCGCCAGTTCTTCCTGTGCCTTTTCAACGTCACCGCTGCGCAGTTCCAGTAACTGTCTTGCAGTGGCCAGCTCACGCTCCGCCGTGGACAACACTATTGCGGCGTCGGCAGGCAGTTCCGCTACCGGACCGAGGTCGTTGAGCTGCCGCTCGATGTCCCGAACGGTGTGCAGGAACGGTGCCGTGCGACGAATGCGTTCCAGTCGGCTGCGCTTGATCTCCAGTTGTCGCAACAACTCGCTCACGCTGCCGAGTTCATCCATCACGGAGTGCAGAGATGCATTCGCTTCCGTCCACACCTTGGTGCGCACCGTCGTTTCTTTTAGCGCCGTATTCGCTTTTTCATACAAATCAACAGCGCTGTAATACGCGCGGTCGGCAGCCTTTCTGGGCGCCCATAACTTGTCGGCTTCGGCCAGGAGTGCATCTCTTACCTTGCCCAGGCTGGCAATACCCGCCGCGGACTGGAACAGCACCTGTCCGACATCATTTTCTGCATTCAGAATACTGTTGCCGCCCTCCACCAGGCGAGTATGGTCGAGACCGAACATCTGGTCGAAGAAATGACGGTCGGCGGTACCGAGAAACGGCACCAATGTATTGTCCGCGAGCACCGTGTCCGATGGCGTGCGCAGCGTCTGCTTTTGTGCCTTTGCTCGTTGGAATTCCAACGAGTCTGCCTGATTACCGATCAATGCACCCAGGCGCAGTTCGTTCAAGGGATGCAAAAAAGCATGCGCAGAGCGCGCCGGTATACCGAACAGCAAATCGAGGACCGCCGAACGCAGCGTCGACTTGCCGGCTTCGTTGGGGCCGACAATCAGATGAAAGTCGCGAGTTGCCTGCGGAAATTCGACGCAGCGGTCGGTGAATTTTCCGTATTTGATCAGGTCGAGTCGGTGCAATCGCATCGCTTTTACTCCATCCGTGCGAGTTGCGACACGAGGCCGGGACGTATTTCGCTCACCAGTGCGGCAAGGTCGCCACTGCGGATATCCTTGAAGTACGGGACCGCGTTCTGCAGTTCCAGCGGCGCCTTGGATACCAGCGCCATCAAGTCATCTTTCAGGCTGGCAAGGAATTCTGGATCCGTTTGCGCTTGTTCGAGCAGCTCTTGCAGGTCGGCCAAGGCATCGCCGCGCGCCCGGATTGCATCGGTTTCGTCCGATGCCGTCGTGCTGGTTTTGACTTTTTCAATCCACAGGCGCTCGGGGCCAAGTGCAGCGGCCAACGCCAGTACTTCTGCCCGCAACTGCGCTTCCATGCCGAATAATTCGCCATGCATCGGCGTCTTCCCCGTGATGGTGACCCTCACTGCTGCCGGCATATTCGGGGGACTATTCTCAAGAACCATTTCGAGTTCCCTGTTGATGGCATGTACCACGTCCACCATCGAGCAGCATCCGGTCGCATCGACATTGACGCTATGCCAGCGCAGCACGTCGACGAACAGTCGCTCGACCTTCTGCACACCGGTTTCGTCGGCGGTAACAAGCACTGCACCGCGCGGACCAGTTTCGCGGACATGACGCCCTTGCAGGTTACCCGGAAATACAATCGTCGAAACACCCTGCCAAATCTGGTAATCATGCACATGGCCCAGCGCCCAGTACTGATAGCGCTTCGCGTACAGCTCATCGATTGTGCAGGGGGCGTAATTGGCATGGGTGGATTGAACGCCCAGCGCTGTGTGCAGCACGCCGATGTTGAACATGCCGGGGATCGGATCGGGATAATTCTGCACCAGGTTTTCAGTCGTGGCTGCGTCCTTGAAACTGCGTCCGTGCAAGGCCACCTTCAGATCCTCGATGATGAAGGTATGCGCTTTGCGGGATTCGAAGGTATGCACGTTGTCGGGCAGGATCAGCTTCTTGGTCATTTCGCTTTCGGCGTCGTGGTTGCCGAATTTGACATACGCATGAATGCCCGCTTTTCTGAGGCGGCCCATTTCGCGGCAAAAGAAAATGCCGGTGTTATGGTCTTTCCAGCCGCCGTCATACAGATCGCCGGCAATGACCACGAAATCAACCTGCAGTTCGATCGCTTCATTAATCAGGTTGGCAAACGCGTCGCGCGTGGCACTGCGCAACGTCTGCGCGGGTGCATCCGGATAGGCACTCAGGCCAGTCAGTGGACTATCGAGGTGAATGTCCGCTGCATGAATGAATCTCATCAAATTTTTCTCGATTGGAAGGCAAGCTTCACTGCGCCCAAAGTATGAGGGCAGGACGACAAGGCTGGCCGGTTCTGTTGAATTCACCAGGCGCTTGGCATGTGCAATGCGCTATCGGCACCTCGTGATTTTCCTTCAGTCTAGCAAGAATGCCGATTAGCAAATTGCACTGCGCTGTGGTTAGCCGGGACGCAATGTTCAAGCAAAATTCGTATCATCCAAGATCGCTTCCCGCATTCTCGAATCCACGATTCCACGGGCGATAATACACAGGGAAGTGCTTCTGTGCCAAGCGTGGGCATCAGAGCGGGAATGCATGTACGAACGTCGATTTTTGTTGGCCGGAAGTTTAGTGGCGCCAAGCCGATATTTGAACGCGGCTCGTGAAATGACGAAGTTCACCTAAGCTGCCTTTCGGCAGACCAGAACGCGGCGATTCAATGCGTAAGCGCAGCGGCGGCGAAGCCCTCGGCTGCAAGTACATGTCGTAACGCTCCACCTCACTATGGCTCTTGCAGGCCTCATCTTACGGCCTTGAGGTGGCGTTAATCGTCCAGCGGCTCCCATGCCTTTCTCCATGTTTGGACGGTCTTGCCCGTGCTGCTCTTCTCCAGGGGATAGAACCGCCTTCGATATCTCTTGCCGTTATGCAGTACAACTTCCCGGCTCTGAGCATGCGGAAATGCCGCATCAAGAGCCTCTTCTATAAGTTCATGATCCGTGTAGGGCAGAACCCCGCGGCGCTTAAGGTCTTCTTCGATTTCTCGAACTCTCTCTGCTACCACCTTCGCTTCTGCATCCAGTGGATTGGGGCGACTGACCGAATAGGCAGCAGACCAGCGCTTTGCAACCTCCTCAAGCTCAGCGTTCGCGTTGTTCAAATCTTCAATGGTGTACATAGCCACTCGGAGTTATGAATACCTAAGGTGTGACATGAGAAACATCCAAGGGCGCTCGCCATTGGACGTCCCTCTCGATGGAAGGATTAGGCCTCAGCGCGCAGAGGACCATACGCGGTTGATCCTGCAACTAGAGGCGGGCACTGACGAGGCCGGCAAGGTAACAGCCGAAAGCGATGCTCACGCCAAGCAGCGGGACGCTGAACCAGTAAAGTTTGGCTAGAACAACGAAGCTAAGGAGGACGGCGAGGCCAAGTAACTGTAGATAAATGGACCGGAACAGCAATTCAGGATGAGCAATGGCAAAGAAGCCGAATACCAAGCCGAAGAATGCTGCACAGATGCTGTGACTAGCATTGAACCCGATCCATGCGCGCCACACAGTGGTCTCGCGAGTGAGCACCATGTGCACTGTGTTCATGGCTGCCTGAACCGCCGGATCGCGCGGCGTGAGCTTGTTGCCCCAGAACGTGTAGAGAAGATGGATGCTCCCGAGGAGGACCATGATGGCTGAGCTTGCTCCAATAAAGACGCGGGCTATCACGCTGAATTCTCCTTGTGAGCCTGACTTGTTATCAATCGCAAAATGCCTGTTTAACATCGGACCGCGTCGTTTAACGGAACCGACAAACTACGCAACGTAACAAGCGAAAGTCAAATGTTGAATATACAACATAGATGCCTACTTGAATTGTCGGTTTTGGAGAAACGCCGCGTGCTGCAGCTCCTGGCTTCACCCGGCTGTATTAATGATGATCCATGCCGGCTGCTATACACCGGCATCCAGACCGTCACCCGGCGCGATGCGACCATTTCGATCCACAGCAGGCATTGCGGCAAAAGGCGACCTCTCTCATCACCAAGTATTGAGTGGTAGGTCACGGGTGGCCGGTCGTTACTCCGGCTGCTATGTACGCCCCACTGTGTCGGGCGAATTCTTCCGACCATACGCTGGCGAGTGATGCGCACCTTCACACCTGCTGCGCATGCATGCGCTAAGCCTGCAGGCACCCGTGAATTGAACATTGTGTACCAGTTGCGTCGAAGTGGCTTGGGCTTTTCTGGCGATCACGCCGGGCGCGATGGCACCGAGAAATGTGGTTCGCCGTTTGCTGCCAACTTCGCTTCTAACCGGACTTGGCTGTGCTAGTGACGACCTGGGCCTGCGCCAATGCGCAAGGTTCATACGTCGATCATGTTTTTTCGACCCGTCAGCTAAACAAGTGGAGGCCGCTCCATTGGTCCGGACCACAAGGCCGTACCGGATAAATCCAGATGCGTCAGGTATAGTCTCAAATCAAGTTCATATTGGTGATACCGCGGCTCCATGTAGGTGCACAGTTTATAGAATGCCTTGTCGTGTTCTTTCTCCTTAAGGTGCGCCAGTTCGTGCACCACGATCATCTTCAAGAACTCGATCGGAACATGTTTAAAGAGGGATGAAACGCTGATCTCGCGCTTGGCCTTGAGCTTGTTACCCTGCACCCTCGAGATCGCGGTATGCGTTCCCAGTGCGTGCCGAATGACGTGAAGCTTGCCGTCGAAGACGACCTTGCTGATCGGCGCGCCATTCCGGATGAAATCATTCTTCAACGCAGTGACATACTGATAAAGTGCTTTGTCCGTCCGAATGTCATGCGTCGCTCCGTACCGTTTCAGGAGCACATTCGCCAGCTCGTTGTCTGCGATGAGTTTATGCACCTGCCGCAGCAGGTCGTCGGGATAACCCGTCAGATATTTCAATGGCAATATTTTCCTCTTCCTTTGCAGACAGGCAGCCAGTTTAATACGCGCAGAATACGGGCGTGGATAGAACCATACTCATCCACGATTGGTTTTTCGACATAATTTACGACGTCTACTTCTGGGGAAGGTGGTGCTTTTCTGCACGACCGCACATGGTCGCGTGTCGCAGAGTATTGCGACTTCTTATTCGGCCGCTTGGGTGCCCATAGCTGCTTTTAGGTGTTCGCTATCGAAGCACACTGCCAACTCTAAGCGGACCCTGACGTGCACAAGCACGGGCGCTGTCAGCCTCTGCTTAACGCAGAAAGCCACTTTCCGCGACAGGGCGTCGTCACCTTGATCGGGAACGAAGACGTGACGTGCCCAGCCTTCAGGAATCCTATTGCTTCCCCCTCATCATTCCGGTACTACCAGGTCAAATCGTCCGGGATCTGGTATGCAGCATACGGATCGTCCGCATCGATCTCGGTACTAGGCGTATTCACCCTCACCACGAGCGAAGCGTCGCGCTCGGCAATCTTGTCAGCAATCACTCGGGGCACCAGCTCAGTTACGCCGCCCTGGCATACGATTGCCAGACGTCCCGCTACCAGGTGAGCCTGGACCGCTGCCGATACATAAATCCGTTCAATCTTGGTGCCGTGCGTGAAGTTGTAGGCAATGTCGCCACCTCCCTTGCTTTGACGGTTCTTCTCTACCATCTGTGCGATTTGCGCCATAGCCGCTTTTTGTCGGGCGGCGTCGTCTCGCTGAGCATTGAGCTCGCGGGCCCGCTCGGCATTTTTGCGCTGAGTCTCGAGAGCGGCAAGCCGCGCTTCATCGACTGTTTGCTCGCCGGTTCGGCGCTCGACCTTCTTTTGCTTGCTCTTGTCCTGGTTGACCTTCTTAATTTTGTTTTTGTCGACCAGGCCAGCTTTCAGAAGCTGTTCTTGCAAAGATACCATTGCTGCTCCGTAAATTGGGGACTCTGGCCCAAGCTTCGCTGCGAGCCAATAAGAGTGTGCCAGCATACCAAAACAAGCGGCCTTGCAGATGGTCAATTGTGATGGGACAGCCGTGTCGTGAAAAATCCGCTTTGCCCTCAAATCGCCTGCGCCAGCAGGCGGAAGTCGACTCAAAGCGAAAATTATTGCTTCCCGAAAGCGGCCGCTCAATGCTTTAGTTCAGCAGCATTTGAAGCGGCGTCCGTTCCTGCGGAAGCAAAAATGAGCGACGGATCAAACGTCCGCTGCACCAATTTGTCGAGCGACTACTTGCCATTCACATAGCATGCTCTGTCGCCTGAAGCGGGTGGTGACGGCATTGAGCTATTGCACGCCGAAGGTCATACCAATCCTCGTGGTGCGCGCCTTCAAGAAGCGGACTGCTTGTCTGGATCGGTAGAATCTTTGGCATTCCCGACGCTCAGACTAGGATTCCTGTCTGCCCAATAGTTGAAACTCGTATCGATAAACAAAGTAAAGCTCCTACTATCACAAAGGTATTCGGCTGCAAATTCTTGGCGCCTGCCTATTCCCTCCATGTCGCCCAACGCCATGCTTCCTCAGCACTTTCGTGTTTCAGTTCAAGGAGGTACTGATCTGTCGCAATTTGTCGATGCTAGAGGGGAAACAGGTACTGATAAATATGGCCGGCGTGATAGCACGTCACCTAGGCGCTTACTTCCGAGAAGGGAGCAAGAGATGAGGAAGATTGGCCCAATCAAGACGTAGGCTGGCAGACCTTGACTGGAGTATGCGGTCCGAACCTGCTTGTCTCGCCTGCCGAGACATCACTCAATGCAGTATATGACTGGTGTCCGAGCGGCGACCGGATGGATTGACAAGTGACATTACAGGCCGCACTCAGCGCCCATAGATATTGAGGAACATGGAGCCCTTGCTGCCGAAAAAGAGATACAACACCGGTGCCGCTCGGCTGGGCAAACGCGTGCATTTCCCGCCCGCTGTCGCGACTGGTTCCGCCGTCCCGGACAACATGGCCCCGGCTGCCATGTTTGCCACTGACTCGGACGCGTTGCCCTGATCCGAAGCGATTCCGGCATCGCGGCCAGCGCACAGCGGCTTAGCCTCCTGAGACATCGTATTTCCGTCCATCCTGATCACTCCTTCATATGGATCACCCGACGACGGGACCGCGGGAAAGAGACCTGCCTCTTTCCCCGTAAAATGCGCGCGTCGTCCTACTCAACCGTGGGCAGCATCGACCCGGTCGTGCGATACCGCGTATGCCACGAAAATGCCTTCTCAAGGATATGTGGCGTATGCCCGCCGCGCTTGTTGGCCTCGGCGACGTAATCGCGCAACATCTGCCGGTAGGGCTCGGCCACGCACGCACCGATGATGACCTCGGCACGTTCGCGCGGCGCAAGACCGCGCAGGTCAGCCAGGCCAACTTCGGTCACAAGCACATCGACATCGTGCTCGGTGTGATCCACATGCGAGACCATTGGCACGATGCTCGAAATCCTGCCGTCCTTGGCGAGCGACTTGGTGGCAAAGATTGACAGATATGCATTGCGCGCGAAATCGCCCGACCCGCCGATGCCGTTCATCATGTGCGTGCCCTGCACATGCGTCGAATTGACGTTGCCGTAGATGTCAGCTTCAAGCGCGGTATTAAGCGCAATGATGCCAAGCCGCCGGATCACTTCCGGATGATTGCTCACTTCCTGCGGACGCAGCACGAGGCGATCCTTGTAGCGGCCGAGATTGCCGAACACTTCCCTGCTCTTCTGCGGCGACAGTGTGATCGAAGAACCGGATGCGAAATCGAGCTTGCCGGCGTCGAACAATTCGAACGTGGAATCCTGCAACACTTCCGAGTACATGGTCAGCCCGGAAAACGGACTATCGATAAAGCCGCTCATCACGGCATTGGCGATCGTGCCGATACCGGCTTGCAGCGGCAACAGCTTTTCCGTCAGGCGTCCGCCCTTGACCTCGCGTTCGAAAAAGCCGACCAGGTGCCTGGCGATGGCAGCGGTGTCGCCATCGGGCGGAAGGATGGTGGAAGAACTGTCGCTCTTTTCGGTAATCACGATGGCGACGATCTTTTCCGGTGGGATTTCAATCGCATGCCCGCCGACGCGATCGCGGGCGCTCATGATCGGAATCGGTTCGCGCATCGGCCGGCGCTTCGGGATAAAGATGTCGTGCAAGCCTTCCAGCGCCGGCGATTGATTCAGATTGATTTCGACGATCACCTTGTCGGCCAGAATCGCGAAACTGGCGCTGTTGCCTACCGACGTAGTGGGAATAAGCGCGCCGGTTTCCGTGATCGCGGCCGCTTCGATGATGGCCACATCGATCGGCGCGATTTGTTGCGTACGCAGCAGTTCGACGGTTTCCGACAAATGGTGGTCGATATACATCACCTCGCCGCGATTGATGGCGGCGCGCAGTGTCGCGTCGGCTTGGAACGGAATGCGCCGCGCCAGCACGCCAGCTTCGGTCAAGGTCTTGTCGACATCACTGCCGAGCGAGGCGCCAGTCATTAAAGTGATCTTCAGTCGTTCGCGCCGCGCGCGCTCGGCCAGTGCCAGCGGCACTACCTTGGCATCGCCAGCGCGCGTGAAGCCGCTCATGCCCACCGTCATGCCATCCTGGATCCATTCTGCTGCCGCCGTCGCCGTGCTAACCCGTGCCAAAAGCGACGGCATGCGGATGCGCTCGCGATAGGTTTCGTGCATCGTTGTTCTCCTTCTTCACTTCAGTTACGAAAGACAGTAATCCACCGGCTCGAGCGGTTTCGGAAGATTCTCCTCCCCCAGCAACTCGCGCATATTGATTTCGATGGTGCGGCAGATGGCATCGAGTGGCAGATCGTTGGCATCCGTTCCGAACGGCTCCTCGATCTCGTCGCCAAGCGCATCCAGTCCGAAAAAGGTGTAGGCCACAATGCCCACCACGAACGGCGTCATGAATCCGATCGAATCAACCAGTCCAAACGGCAGCAGAAAGCAGTAAAGGTACGCAGTACGGTGCAACAGCAGCGTGTATGAAAACGGGATCGGTGTGCCTTTGATGCGTTCGCAAGCGGCAGCAGCGGCAGCCATCGCGGAAAGCGTGTCATCGATGACAGCAGCAAGACAGGGATCGATACGTCCGGCGCGCATGCAGGCTTGCAGATCCTTGCCCATGCATAGCAGCAGAAAATTCGGGCGGTTGCTCATGCGTGTCACCTGATTCAACTCGGCCCCCAGCAAGTGCGGGCGCAGTTCAGCGGTCGCATCGGTGGGATTGGCATCGCGTAACTGATGCTTCAGTGCGAATGCAAATGCGATTGCGCGATGAATCATGCGGTTCCGCACGTCCTGCAGACCGGCGCTGGCCGGCACATCATCGGCGGGCGCGATCACGGTCAGGCATTGCCGTGCCAGGCTGCGGCTTCGATGCACCAGCTCGCCCCACAGCTTGCGTCCTTCCCAATAGCGGTCATACGCCGCGTTGTTGCGAAATCCGAGGAAGATCGCCAGCGCCAATCCGATCAGGCTGAACGGAATCGGCGTCAGCGTGATCTTTAACCTGAACAGATCGCCATGGCTGATTGTCACCAGCGTCGCGACGAACATGTTGAGAATCAGTGACGGCAGTATGGTCGGCAGGACCGAGCCACGCAGCAGCAGGAATAGCCTGAGCCCTGACGGGCGATCCCTAAGTATCATGCGCGGCACCACTCACGTACGGCCACACTACAAATTTTCACTAACATGTTAACGATTAAAACACTAATATGTTAGCTAGTCAAGACGCTATAATCGGCCCATGAGACCTTCTGACAATCGCTTGAAACACCGGATCACCTACCGCAATCTCCCGCAACTGCTGCTCAAGGCGCGAGACCGTCTTATGTCGCACTTCCGGCCCATCCTCAATCAGTTTGGCCTGACCGAACAACAGTGGCGCATCCTGCGCGTGCTTGATGAACATGGCCAGCTTGAGCCATGGGAGCTGTGCGACATGTGCCAGATCCTCAGCCCGAGCATGGCCGGTGTGCTCGCACGGATGGAAGAAACCGGTCTTATCCACCGTAGCCGAATGGCCGAAGACCAACGCCGCGTCATTGTGCGACTCGCTTCGAAGGGCGATCAACTGCTCACTGAGATGGGGCCGCTGATCGATGAGCAATATCTGCAGATCGAACAGGCCTATGGCAAGCGTGTTTTTGACGACCTGTTCAAAGCGCTGGAAGGTTTTATTGAAGCGGACAAGAATCCATCGCCGAAGGAAAATTTGCCGGCCCGGGCAAAACCGGCTGCCCGTAAAACGAAGCGACAATAGCCGGCAGGTGTATCCGGAATTCGGAACATGGCGCCGGGAGTTCTGTTCCTGAATCTAGACGGTGAACCGCCACCCCGCTTTATTGACCGCGCCAATTTTAAAAAAATTGCAAGTACTATTGTCAGCAGTCCCCGTCTGGAACGTCACGATACTAGACTAGATCAGCCGTCCACTTCTAGATGCACCTAGCCAATAATCGCTTCTTGGACTTGGCCGCAATCCACTTACTTACCGACGGTCGCTGCCCACAACTTTTGCTGCGGATCGGTCAAGCGCACGCAGGGGACAAAAACAATTCTGCATCGGTATCCATACTGCCTTGACAGCGGCGGCCAAGAGCGTAGTATGTAAATCACCTGTCGCGTTCATGCGTGCCAAAACATCCTTTGGACGATCTAGCGCATTGGTTGGAAACGAGTCCTGGTAGGCGTGATCATCGATGTCTGATGAACCCGAAGCCTCGCCGATTCTGACCCCCTTGGACTCATGGTTCGGGGGTGCTGGCACCTGCGACAGGGTCAATTCGATCGGCCCGCATTTGCAAGAATGCGGGCCGACTTTATTTCTAGAGTACCCGAAGAAGAAATCACCCTGATTTCAATGTGATGTCTAGCAGAGTCACACATTCAACGCATTCGCTCTCACAGGTCAGGTTGGCGGCCACCTGACGTGCCGGCACGAAGGCCAACAATTTCTTAGACTTTTCCGTAATAGATTTTGTATAGATTGCGTTGACGCACTACCGTCCGGACCTAGCCGGCTTCGTGAGACTGGCTTTCTTCGATGACTGACGGTTTTGATGCGCCTATGTCGCCATGCGAACGCGGCTTGCCGTGTGACGGAATCGATCCGAAGCGGAAATGAGCCGTTCTCCAAGTTGGACCTTGAGCGAAGAAGTCGCTTGATGTTCTCTTTTCTTCCTCGATTTGTCCGGCCCAGACCTTCAACCCGCCCTCGAATTCACGGCACCCTTACGGCACGGAGGAAAAACAGGAGACTGTAAACCAGAAAGGGGTTAGATCTTGCGATCTAACCCCTCGATAATACTGGTGCGGCTGGCAGGAATCGAACCCACGACCCCTTGGTTCGTAGCCAAGTACTCTATCCAGCTGAGCTACAGCCGCGTAAAACGAAATTATAGCACCGTTTCAATAAATTATGGAAGCCCCCTGCGCTGCCAAAAATTCTGGTCTGCGATCTTTCCGCTTTCACCGGTGTGGAACAGCGGTTTGCAAGTGCTGTTGCGTGCCCTGTCCCAATGCTTTCGGCATCTGCATAGGTCTATGCGCAGACTTCCCATCGGCAACTTCTTTGGGAAAAAACTTATGATAGAGTCGTTTGACGCGAAGTTGCTTTGCATCATCCCTTTATACCGGACTCTCTCGACCTGAAACAAAAGGATAGACAATGAAACGAGAACACCGCCTTTCCGATCGTTTCCGATTTCTGACACCCTTGTGCTTGTCCAGTTGCATCATATTGGCCGGATGTGCAAGCGCTCCGCCGCAGCCAATACTATTCGACAGGCTTGGCGGACTTCCTGCGATTACGGCTGTGGTCGACAAGACGATTGATAGCGTCGCAAAAGATCCGCGCACCAGCCGGACATTCAAAGGTATCAAGTTGGCTGGCGTAAAGGAAAGCGTTGTTGAGCAACTCTGCGAAGCAAGTGGCGGTCCATGCAAATATAAAGGCGCAAGCATGCTGAAGGTGCACCAGGATATGGAGATCACTTCCGCCGAGTTCGATGCATTCGCGCAGCAACTGGTGGCGACGCTAGATCAATTCAAGGTTGCCACACGCGAAAAGGACGAACTGCTGCAGTTGCTCGCCCCGATGAAGCGCGACATCGTCGCGAAATGAGGACATCCATGCCCGTCGCATCTGTCTTAAGCGCACGGTCCCTGTTCAAAAGACTGCTAGTCGCGACCAGCCTAGCCTTGAGCTCCATCGCCGGTCACGCAGCGGTAAGCGTGCAGGTACTTGATGCCGCTGGGCAGCCTGTCGCCGATGCGGCCGTCTACGCCGAGCCGGCATCCGGTCAAACACTGCCCAAACCGCTGAAGACTGTCGATATCGAGCAAAAGGGCCGCAAGTTCCTGCCACCCGTAACCATCATCCAGACCGGCACTAATATTTCCTTCCCCAACAACGACACGGTGCGGCATCACGTTTATTCATTCTCGCCGGCCAAGGTATTCGAACTGAAACTGTATTCCGGCGAACCGGCCAATCCCGTGAACTTCGACAAGCCCGGTACCGTGGTTATCGGCTGCAATATCCATGACCAGATGGCCGCCTATATTCATATTGTGCAGACGCCCTACTTTGCCAAGACCGACACGTCAGGCAAGGCCCGGCTTGATGGCCTGCCTCCCGGCAAATATCAGTTGAAGGCATGGCACTTTGGTCTGCCGACCACGGCGCCGATTCCCGAACAGGCAATCAGCATCGCAACCGGCGATATATCCGCGTCCTTTACCCTGAACACGAAAGCCCGGCCGGCTGCCAACTAGGAAATTTCATATGCGCTTGCGCAGCCTCGAAAGCCGCATCGTCATCCTGTTTCTTGTGCTGATTCTCGCGGTGCAGCTCGCAGGCTTCTTCGCCATCCAGACCGGCATCCAGGAAAACGTCCGCGCCGCCGTTCGCGAAGAACTAGCCATCGGCGAGCGTGTGTTCGGCAGGCTGCTCGACCAGTATGCCCAAAAGCTGACACAGGGCGCGCGCTTGCTGGCGTCCGACTATGGCTTCAAGCAGGCGATCGGCACCGACGACCGTGAAACGATCGAATCGGCGCTTGCCAATCACGGCGACCGCATCGAGGCATCGCATGCATTGCTGATCAATCTCGATCGCAGCATCAAGGCATCGACAACCGGCAAGCTGGATGCCAGTCTGGAAAAATCAATCCTTCAACTGGTCGACCGCGCAGAACAGAACGGCAGCGCAAACGGCATCGGCTTGGTCGACAACCGTCCATATCAGATCGTAGTGGTGCCAGTGAAAGCGCCCATTACCATCGGCTGGGTTGTAATGGCGTTTGCGATCGACAAGAAAATCGCGACTGAAATGCGCGATCTCTCGTCGCTACAGGTTTCCTTACTTACGAGCAGGCCGCAAGGCGGCTGGATAACGGATGCGACGACCCTGACGGAACCGGATGCTGAAAGCCTGGCGAAGCACTTGGGAGACCTGCCGCTGAATACCGTATTCCTGCCGCAACTCACGATTGCCGACAGCGATTTCAGCGCTCGCATGCTGCTGCTGGCACAGGACGCCGGACAGAATGTCGTCGTGGTATTGCAGCGTTCGATCAGTGAAGCAGAGGCGCCCTACCGCAGCCTGAAAATCAGTCTGTTGATATTGACTGCGCTCGGCATCTTCGTCGCCGTAGTTGGCACCATCTTCATGGCGAGGCGCATCACTGGCCCCTTGCGCCGGCTCGGCGAAATTGCAAGGCGGCTGGGTGCAGGCAATTACGACGGCGAGATCGAAATCCGTCGTGACGACGAAATCGGCGACCTGTCCAAGGCCTTCGCCAGCATGCGCGACGGCATCTCGCACCGCGAAGTGGAGATACGCCGGCTGGCATACTGGGATACGCTGACTGACCTGCCGAACCGAGCGCAGTTTGCCAATCTGCTCGACGAGGCAATCATAGAGGCACGCGAGAGCAAGCAGTCCTGCTATGTACTGATGATGGACCTCGATCGATTCAAAAACGTCAACGATGTGCTCGGCCATAGTTTTGGCGACGCGCTGCTACGCCAGGTGGCTGAACGCCTGCAACTGCAGATCACTGGGCAGTCAGACAAGATCGCGCGCCTGGGTGGTGATGAATTTGCGCTCCTGCTGCCGCACACCACGCTCGTTGAAGCAAAGGATATCGCCGCACGTATTCTCAAGTCGCTCGAAAATCCGATTGCGCTGGAAGAACAGAATGTCGATCTCGGTGCAGGTATTGGCATCGCCGGCTTTCCAGACCATGGCATCGATGCCGAATCGCTGCTCAGCCGTGCGGAAGTCGCGATGTACGCAGCCAAAGTAAGCGGTAATGACGCCGTTGTATATGATCCGGCGATCGACAAGAGCAGCCAGCAAAGCCTGTCGCTGCTGAGTGAATTGCGCCGGGCGGCGGAGCAGAATCAATTTCGCCTATTTGTGCAGCCGAAAGTGAATCTGCGCACCGGCACAGTGGTTGGACTGGAGGCGCTGGTGCGCTGGGTGCATCCCGAGCGCGGCATGGTATTCCCGGACCATTTCATTCCGTTTGCCGAAAAAACCGGTTTTATCCGCACGTTGACACGTTGGGTTCTGGAGCAGGCCGCAATACTGGGCGGCGAACTGGCAGCCAAAGGTTTGCGCTTACGTATCTCCGTCAACTTGTCGACGCGCGACCTGCTCGACCAGGATTTACCGCTCAAGTTTGCTGACGTACTCAACCGCCACAAGCTGCTGCCGTCGGCGTTTTGCCTTGAGATCACCGAGAGCGCGATCATGGACGATCCGGTCCGTGCGCAACAGACGCTGGAAGGCTTGCATGCAATGGGCGTCGACTTGTCGATCGATGATTTCGGCACCGGTTATTCCTCGCTTGCCTATCTTAAGCGGCTCCCGGTGCAGGAACTGAAGATCGACAAATCCTTCGTAATGAAAATGGAAAGCGATGCCGACGATACAAAGATCGTGCGCTCAACCATCGACCTCGGCCACAATATGGGTTTGAAAGTCGTTGCAGAGGGCATCGAAAATGTTGCGGTATGGGAATTGCTAGCGAAGATGGGCTGCGATCAGGGCCAAGGCTATTACATCGCGAAACCGATGCCGGCCGAGCAACTGATCCCTTGGATCGAAAAATGGACGCCGCCACAGTCAATCACGGATCCGGAATCGGAATTGAGCCTGGCAAGCAGCTAATAATATTCTCAATCCGATCATGTTTGCCGCCACCAATCAATCAGTAAACAGGAAAGACCAATCGACATGACGCAAGCGGAATGGCTGCCCATTGTCATGCAGGGCTCGTTCAGCGAAATCTACGTCGTGGATTGCGACACGCTGCGCTTCGTACAGACCAACCAGGCGGCGCGCAAGAACCTGCATTACACAGTGAATGAACTGGCAAGCATGACGCCGCTCGACCTCGCATGCAGCGTATCGCGTGATGTTCTTGTCAACATCCTGTTCCCCTTACGCTGCGGACGAGCCAATCGCGCGTCACTCGACACCATTCACACACGCAAGGATGGCTCGACCTACCCGATCGAATTCCGCATGTTTTACTGTGACACGACACCGACACCGGTCTACATTGCGATCGGCAACGATATCAGTGCGCGCCACGCTTCGGCAAAGGCATTGCGCCTGAGTGAAGCGCGTTTCCGCGCCATCGTATCGAATACGCCAGGTTTGGCTTACCAGTTCATGCAACGGTCTGACGGCAGCACTTCATTTCTGTATCTAAGCGAAGGCTGCCATGCGCTGCTCGGTATTTCCGTGGAAAAGCTTCGCGCGGATTCAACCCTGTTCATGGAACTCATCCTGCCCGAAGACCGGCCTTCCTATCTGGCGGCCATGGCAACCTCCGCCGGCGACATGAAGGCATGGAACTGGGAAGGCCGTATCTGGATCGAGAAATGGAAAGACATCAAATGGATCAATCTCCGCGCCACGCCGCGCGTCCTGCCCGGCGAAGGCATACAGTGGGAGGGGATCATGACGAATATCACGCAGAGCAAGCTGGAAGAAGCTGAAATCAAGCGTTCACGCGCCCAGCAGGCGGAATTATCGGCGCATATCAACACAGTGAAGGAAAAGGAACGTACCCGCATCGCCCGCGAAATTCATGACGACCTTGGCGGCAATCTGACTGCAATCAAGATGGCAATGGCCTTGATCAAGCGACGATTGCCGCCGGAAGACAACGGCTTGGCAGAAAAGGCCGAGTATGTGGACGCGCTGGTGGACCGCACCATCGAATCGATCCACCGCATTTCTGTAGACCTGCGACCAAGCATTCTCGATTTCGGGATTGTTGCCGCGATCGACTGGCAAGCCAAGGAATTTGAAAAGCAGCTGGGCATCCGTTGCGAGTTCACGACCAACAAGAAAGAAGTCAAGCTGGACCCGGACCAGGCGACCGCTCTGTTTCGCATTTTTCAGGAAGCGCTTACCAATATTGGGAAACACGCAGGTGCCACGCAAGTGACGGTACGACTGGCACGCTCCAATCGTAGCGTGCGCCTCCAGATTATCGATAATGGCCGCGGCATCGACACGACAGACAGGCTGAAGCCCAAATCCTTCGGTATTCGAGGCATGGTAGAACGCGCCAACGTCCTGGGTGGGCAGCTGTCAGTGAACAGCGTTCCAGGAGGCGGCACGGAAGTTGCACTCAAGATTCCCCTATCGGAGTAAACCTATGAAACGAGCATCATGACAGTAAACGAAACAATAAGAATCCTGATCGCCGACGACCATGCAATCGTGCGTGAAGGCCTGAAGCAGATCCTGGCCGATACCAAGGACATCGTCGTCGCCGGTGATGCCGAAAACGGGAACGACGCCATCAAGCTCGCGCGCAAGGGCGATTCGGACGTCCTGCTGCTGGATATATCCATGCCCGACCGCAGCGGCATTGAAGTGCTGAAACAGGTCAAGAAAGAAGCCCCCAAGCTCGCCGTGCTGATGCTGTCCATGCACCGCGAAGACCAATACGCCATCCGCTCGCTCAAGGCAGGCGCCGCCGGCTACCTGAACAAGCAAAGCGCCCCGGCAGAATTGGTCGACGCCATCCGCCAGGTCGCCGCCGGCCGCAAATACATCAGCCCTGCCTTGGCGCAGGAATTGGCGAATCAGGTCGGTGACGAAAACCGCGAAGTCCCGCCGCATGAAACGCTGTCCGACCGCGAATACCAGACCCTGGTCATGATCGCTTCAGGCAAGACCGTCAGCGATATCGCTGCCGATCTCACTCTATCAGTCAAGACAATCAGCATGTATCGCTCACGCCTCTTGCAAAAAATGAAACTTCGGCATAATGCCGAGCTGACGCATTACGCGATCAAGAATCATCTGGTTGAATAGGCTGAACGGCGTATAGTCTTATTCCACTTATCGCGGCGCGCGTCGCCGCAGTTCCCCCACATCGCGTTCCACGCTTTCCTTTTTCAGCGTGAACCCCTAAAGTGACAACAAACTCAACCTTAATCCACCTATGTGCTGCGGGTTCCGGTTTTAACATCGCTCTTTATCGATAGAACCGTTACCCGCGACAGGCCGCGCAGTGCGCAATGCAAGACAAAAAACCTGAACAACAGAGTCCCGCCGATATTGCCCGTGAAGCGTTCAAACGCCTCGCGGTGCGCCGCATCGCCCCTACGCCCGACGCGTACCGCGAGATTTATGAAGAAATCGCCGGCCATGCTCCAGGCAGCCAACTGAACGCGGAAAAAGTCCTTGCCGATTTCGCATCCAGCCTAGCAAACGCCTCCGACGAAGTGGCCCATTTCTCTACCCACTTTCGGCGCGCGCTGGAAAGTCGCGACTGGCAGGCCTACAGCCGGGACCTTAACGAACTGGTCGACAAACATCTGAAGCAGATGGCATCGCAAGCGGAAACCGCCGCATCCGCGCCAGCAGCACCACACAAGACAAGTACCCCACCCGCAAAGGCCAATGCCATTCCTCTGGTCGATGCCGTTGAACCGCCGATACCCAAGTCGCGCGGCATTTCTCTTGTGGACGACCCGCAGCCTGCGCGTGCAAAACCACAACCCATGTCACTCGTAGACGATGTGACGCCGCCATCTGTACCGTCAACGACAAGCAAGTCCGGCAAACCAATTGAACCGGCCGGCAATGAAACCCGGCAGATGCAAATGCTGCGCGAACTGTTGACGCGCACATTGACACTGGCCGTCGGTTCACTCCTTAGAAGCGCACCTGTACTGGCCAAGGAAGCGGAAACACTGGCCAATATGATCAATGGAGCAACCACCGAACAGGCGCTCACTGATATCGGCAACACTCTGAAGCAACTTTGTTTCAAGATTGAGCTGAAGAGCGAGGACATGGCCGAAGAGCACGAGCTGCTATTGCGCCTGTTCCGTCTCTTGCTCGAAAATGTCAGCGAATTGCTGGAAGACGATTCGTGGCTGAGCGGCCAGATTGCCAGCGTGCAGGAACTGCTTGCCGGTCCGATCAGCCATAGCGCATTGATGGACGCTACACGCAGCCTGAAGGAAGTAATTTACAAGCAGAGCATGCTCAAGCATAGCCTCGCCGAGGCAAAAGTCACCGTCAAGAACATGATGATGACCTTCGTCGATCGCCTGAGCGCTGTCACAGCCAGTACCGGCAATTTTCACCAGAAAATCGGTCAGTATTCGCAGAAAATCAGCCAGGCCAAGGGTATGGTCGAACTGAACACGATTCTTCAGGATGTCATGCACGACACCAAGATCGCGCATGAAGAGGCAGAGCGTTCGCACAACGACATGCTTGCCGCGCGCCAGGAAGTGCATGAGGCCGAAGCCCGCATTCAGGACCTGGAGTCCAAGCTTGAAGAGATGAGCGAACTGGTGCGGGAAGATCAATTGACCGGCAGCCTGAACCGGCGCGGCCTGGACGATGTATTTGAACGCGAACTGGCACGCACCGAAAGGCGCAAGTCGCCGCTTTGCATTGCGATGCTTGACCTAGACGACTTCAAACGCCTCAACGACACGTATGGACATACTGCGGGCGACCACGCCCTCATCCACCTTGTAAAAGTGGTAAAGGATACTTTGCGCACGATGGACGTGATCGCACGCTTCGGCGGTGAAGAATTCATGATCGTGTTGCCGGAAACCCCACTGGAAGACGCAATGCAAACCGTCACGCGGGTGCAGCGAGAACTGACCAAGCAGATTTTCATGTACAACAATGAGCGACTGCTGATCACGTTTAGCGCCGGTGTGGCGCTGCGGATGCAGGGTGAAGATCAGGCGGCGATGATCAAGCGGGCGGACGAGGCGCTGTACAAGGCGAAGAAGGCCGGGAAGAATCGGGTTGTGGCGGCGGGCTAGCCCTAATTTGATCTGTCACAGCCAGACAAGTGAAACTTGTCACGATCTTAATAAATCGCCATTTCGACTAAATTGTTATCGCAAGTCAAAATGGCGTAACACATCGCCCAAATCACAGGCTTACGTTGGATTACGGCTCGTATCCAATAAACTTTAGAACATCCATTTGTAATTTACTGAAAAAGAGGATGCCGTTACACGGCCTCTCATAGAGAAAATCACGCTTTAACGGAATTTCAACCACTGATGCCGCCCGCCTTCGGTCTATTAAATTATTTCCCACACTAAAGTTTTTTTAGACGGCTCCGAAGAAGGAACTGTCCAGGTTGAGATCGGATTGGACTGAAAAAACAAGTTGGAAAAGATCCCTAAACTTTTTCCAGTCCCATCCGATAACGAATTCAACAGCGGTTCAAATGGCCCAACTGGGGGTGAACCAAAGTTGAAAGACTTAACCCGGAATTAATCGGACCCCAGTCAAAATAGGAGAAACATCATGGCTGCATTTATCAACACCAATATCTCGTCGCTCAACGCACAGCGCAACTTGAATTCCTCGCAGGGTGCATTGGCAACCTCGCTGCAGCGCCTGTCCACCGGCCTGCGCATCAACAGCGCAAAAGACGACGCCGCCGGCCTCGCGATTTCCGAGCGTATGACCTCGCAGATCCGCGGTAACGATCAAGCAGCACGTAATGCAAATGATGGTATCTCCCTGGCCCAGACCGCTGAAGGCGACCTGACCCAGATCGGTAATAACTTGCAGCGTATGCGTGAACTGGCAGTGCAATCCGCCAATGCAACGAACTCCGCTTCCGACCGTGCAGCATTGAACAGCGAAGTACAAGCGCTTGCAGCTGAAATCGACCGTGTTGCAGCTAACTCGTCCTTCAACGGCGTGAAACTGCTTGATGGTTCCTTCACTTCACAAACCTTCCAAGTTGGCGCAAACGCAACTTCGAACGACCAGATCCAGATTAGCTCGATCAGCAGCGCACGCACTTCCGCACTCGGCGGCGTGGGTACGAGCTACGCAGCTAACAAGACTAGCGGCGCAACGACCGCCGCATTGTCGGCCGGCGACCTCACGTTGAACGGTCACCAAGTCGGCGCTTCGTCACTCGGAGCCTTGCCGGGTCAGAGTGCTGCAAGCGCCTTCTCAATCGCTAAGGCAATTAATGCGATTTCGTCGGATTCTGGTGTCACTGCAACTGCAAACGCAACTACGGTTTCCGGCTCAGCTCCGTCTGCATTCACCGCGATTGCTGCAAACACTTTCAGCATCAACGGCGTCAACGTCGGTGCTATCGCAGCAGGTACGACCGATGACGGCCAAGGCGCTAATGTTGCAGCAGCAATCAACGCAATCTCGTCGCAAACCGGCGTAACCGCGACCGCAAACGCAACAACTGGCGCACTGTCGTTGAGCGCTGCTGATGGCCGTGACATTAAAGTCTCGCTGAACGTCAGCTCCGGTGCCACTACTGCCGCAACCCAGATGACGAATCTTCTTGCGAAAACTGGCTTATCAGCTGCTAATGTTGGTGCAGTGGGCACCACTACGGTTGCCTCCGGTGCCTTCACTACGGTTCTGTCCGCAACCGCTACCGACAAATACAAAGTTACGGTTGATGGCCTTTCGTTCATCAATCAAGCTAGCGGCGCCGGCGGCGTGACCGCCGCCAATATGGATACGGCGGCAACGGCGTTCGTCGCTGCGAATACTGGTTACAAAATCACTGGTACGTTCGCCGGTGGCGATGCACAGATTACCAAACTTGATGGTACGGCAGTTGTGATCAACCAGGCGGTTACTGATGCAGCCGGCACTGGCGCTGCAGCAGGTGCGATCACAACATCCGGCACTATCTTCGGCGTCGCCGCCGCCACTGTTGCAGCAGGCATTGCTGGTAACAGCGGTACGACAACAGCAGGAAATTTCGGCGCAACAGCAAGCATGGACTCGCTCTCGAATCACGGCACTATCTCGCTGAGCAGCACCAGCTCGAACGGTATCGTATGGGCAGGCGCCGCTGCTACGTCGGCAGGCTTGGCCGCTTCTGGTACGTCGACTGCATCGGTCACCTCCTCGGTCACCAGCATCGCATCGATCAACGTGTCGACGGCAAGCAACGCATCGGCCGCCCTCGCTGCAATCGACGGCGCACTGGAAACGGTGAACACCTCCCGCGCTTCGCTGGGTGCTTACCAAAACCGCTTCGCTTCGGTGGTATCGAGCCTGCAAACGACTTCGGAAAACTTGTCTTCTTCCCGTAGCCGGATTCAGGACGCCGACTTCGCGAAAGAAACTGCGACACTGACCCGTGGCCAGATCCTGCAGCAAGCAGGTACCGCGATGCTGGCGCAAGCCAACTCGTTGCCGAACGGCGTGCTGGCTCTGCTCCGCGGCTAAGCAGTAGCATAGTAAGGAAGCAACCCGGCCGTCCTCCGACGGCCGGGTTTTGCCCATAGAGGAGGACATCATGGATATCCGACCGATTGCACAATCAGCTCAACCCGGGCCCGGAGTCATAGAAAAACAAGCAACATCTTTGGTAAACGAAGCACCGGCCAGACCGGTTGCTCAGCCGGCAGAGCCAGCAGCGAACGTACAACAGCCCGCATCAGTACCCAACATGGGACAAGTGTCTCAAGCGGTAAAAAGCATTAACAAGCTGCTTCAAGAAACATCGCCACCGCAAAACGTGGAATTCACTATCGATTCCGATAGCGATCGGACCATTGTCAAAGTGGTTGACCAGAAAACCAAGGAAGTCCTGCGCCAGATGCCTACGGAAGAGGCCCTGGAAATCGCCAAGGCACTTGACCTGTCTCAAGGCTTGCTAATCAGGCAAAAGGCTTGATCCACTGTCGAATAGGCAGGTAAATTACCGTCTAAAGTACGGTTTGGCCCTGCCGTTAATAAGTTACAGTGTGTTTTTCTGCGGGAGGCGCAAGTGGGACTTTCATCATCCGGCATCGGCTCGAACCTCGACGTTGAGAGTATCGTCAGCCAGTTGATGAGCGTCGAGCGCAAGCCGCTTACCGCTCTTGCAACAAAAGAAGCCAGCTTTCAGGCGAAATTGTCGGGCTTCGGTACACTCAAAGGCGCTATCGCGTCGTTTCAAAACTCCATGCGTAGCCTCACCGATGCCAACAAGTTTCAGGGCATGCGGATCACGGCTGCCGACGCCAGCATCGCATCGGTCAGCGCTGCCACCGGGTCCAGCCCGACTCCCGGGACATATACCCTCGAAGTTACCAAGCTCGCACAAGCGCAAAAACTGGTCGCTGAAGGCCAGACCAGCGCTACAGCCGCGATTGGCGGCAACACGACCACCACGCTAAGCTTTGACTTTGGCACGATTTCTGATGGCGTCCTCGCGAGCGGCAAGTATTCGGGTTCAAGTTTCCTTTCCAGTGGCGCCGGGATCAAAACGGTTACCATTGATTCGAGCAATAATTCACTTAACGGTATTCGCGATGCCATCAATTCAGCCAATGTTGGCGTCACTGCCACAGTTGTGAATGATGGCGGTACCTCGCCATATCGTTTGGCATTGACCGTCAATACCACCGGCAAGACCAATAGTTTGAAAATTTCGGTTGCTGGCGACTCGACGATTTCCGGCATCCTTAGCCACGATCCTGGCAATACAACCGGTCAGGCATTATCCGAGACTACGAAAGCGCAGAACGCAGAGTTTAAGGTTGACGGAATTTCAATTTCGAAGACCACCAATTCAGCGAGCGACGTCATCGCCGGCGTAAACCTCACGCTCGCCAAGGAAGGCGCAACGACAAGCGTGACAGTGGCCCGCGATAGCAGCACGCTGACCAGCTCAGTTACCGCGTTTGTCAAGGCGTATAACGACATCGCACAGACTCTGCGCGACGCAGCAGCTTACAACTCCTCGACCAAGACAGCGGCCATTTTGAATGGCGAAGCATCAGTGCGCGCCATTCAGACGCAGGTCCGCAGCATGTTGAACACGCCGGTAGCCGGCGATGCGACTGCCTATAGTTTATTGTCACAGGTTGGCGTGACGATCCAGAAAGATGGCTTGCTGACGCTCGACAGTGCCAAGCTACAGAAGGCCGTCGACACGAATTTCAGCGGTATTGCCGGACTGTTTGCCACCGTTGGCAAAGTCAGCGACAGTCTAGCGACCTATTCGGCTGCAACCGCAAAAACCAAACCCGGCTCCTACGCAGTCACTATTGATCAAATTGCCCGGCAGGCCAGCGCCACCGCAGTAGCGCCGACGCATACCCCAGGCAAAGGCAGCATTACGGCGTCAGCAGTTGGCGGCCTCACTATTGATGGAACAAACGACACATTGGAAGTAACGCTGGATGGCGTTAGCCATACCGTCACGCTGGACCAGCAGACTTATGCCGATGCTGATTTGCTGGCAGCTGCAGTGCAGACCAAGATAAATGACGCCTACCTCGCCGACGGGAAATCCGTAAACGTGACGCAGACAGGCGGCGCCCTGAAAATCACGTCGGCGAGTTCGGGCACGTCTTCCGCCGTCAATATCACCGCAGGCAATGGTAAAACCAATCTGCTCGGTGCAGCGCCAACCGTAGTCGCTGGTTCCGTGGCCTCAATAGCGAGTGGTAGCGATACCCTGGAAGTGCAGCTCGATGGCGTAACGGCGACAGTAACACTGGACGCTGGAAACTACAGCTATGCATCGTTGGCCGCGGCAATTCAGTCCAAGATCAATGGCAATACCAGCGTTGCCAGTGCGGGTGCTTCCGTCACGGTGACCGAGTCCGGCGGCGTATTTACAGTCAGATCCAACCGCTATGGCGCGTCCTCTTCCGTTGGAATCAGCGGCGGCACCGCCAAGGCAGCATTATTTGGAACGCCGAACGTCGTGCTGGGTCTGGATGTCGCCGGAAAGATTAACGGCTTTGCCGCCACCGGTTCCGGACAGGTCCTTACTGGTGCAGAGGGTAACGATGCTGAAGGATTAGCGATCAAGATTACGGGCGGCGCCATTGGAAGCCGCGGCACAGTCTCCTACTCGCAAGGATATGCCAATCAATTTGAAAAGCTCGCAGCTTCCCTTTTGAATTCCGAGGGTCCGCTTCAGGCGCGCACCAATGGGCTCGATACATCATTGAAGAGTCTTGCAAAGACTAAACAGAGATTGACCGATCAATTGGCAGCGACTGAAAAGCGTTACCGTGCTCAGTTTTCCGCGCTCGATACGATGATCGCCAGCATGTCGAAAACCAGCTCGTTCTTAACGCAACAACTCGCAAACTTGCCCAAAATTGAATAAGGGAGAAATGTAAATGTTTGGATCGGCAAAGAGCGGAGCGAATCAATACGCGACTGTCGGCCTTGAAACCGGCGTTGTTGCGGCGACTCCTCACAAGTTGATTGGTATGTTGTTTGACGGTGCGATGATTGCCGTGCAGTCGGCAATTCCGGCAATGAAAGCCGGTGACGTCCCGACAAAAGGGAACGCCATTTCCAAGGCAATCATGATTATTGAAAATGGCCTGCGTGCCAGCCTGGACAAAAGCGTCGGGGGAGAAATTGCGTTGAACCTGGATGCACTTTACGCGTACATGAGCACCCGGCTGATGTTGGCAAACGTCAAGAATCAGCCCGCCATGCTGGATGAAGTATATGGACTGTTAAAGGATCTGAAAGGTGCATGGGAGGGAATTGGCGAGACGGCTACGCCAGCCGCTGCTCCCACTGGGCAGCCCGCCAATGCGCCGAAGGCCTCGGCGTATGACGCCCTTGCGCCGCAGACATCGAGATTAATAAAGGCTTGATTACAATGGACAACCAAGAAGTCATCTCCCTGTACGAAACAGTTGCCGGCATCACGGATCGCATGTTGGCCGCCGCGCGGATCGGCGATTGGGAACTGCTCGTGCAGCTTGAATCGGAATGTTCCAGCCAGGTCGAAATCCTCAAGCTGAATGATCAACCGCGCCAGCCACTCACTCCGATGGCACGCGAGAAGAAGACCCGCATCATCAAGAAGATTCTTGACGATGACCGCCAGATCCGCGATATCACCGAACCATGGATGGCCCGACTGTCGTCCATGATGAACAGCGCAGGCACCGAGCGCAAACTCTCGAAAGCCTACGGCGCTAACCAGAGCGGGTAACGACGATGTTGCCGCGGGCCGATCTCAATACCACCCGGCCCCCGGCCTCTCTAGAGGCCTCGACGGCTGTCGTCTCGTCGACGGATACGCGGCTTGAGGTTTTCCGGCGGCTGAACCAGGTTGCAATCGGCCGTGAACTACAAGCCACCGTGGATGCTGCGCTAGACGACGGTACATTCCTCGTAAAAGTCGCCGACACGACCGCGCGCATGGCGCTTCCGGTTGGGACCAAGGTGGGCGATACGTTGGCGATGGTCTTCATTGCCAAGGAACCTCGACCAACTTTCCTGCTGACGCAGCAAGGCAGTACGCCAACCTTGCTCAGCGATACCGCTCGCCTCATTGATCATCTTGTGAAAACAGCCAGTCAGGATGGTGCGCCGACTGCTGTTCTCGCCAAAACCCCCTTGATTGCGTCCCCCGCCGTTCTGGATCCCAATAAAGTGGCGTCGACGCTGCAAAATTCGATTACCTCCAGCGGCCTGTTCTATGAATCGCATCTGCATGAGTGGATCAGCGGCAACCGTCCGCAGTCCGAACTGGCGCGTGAACCGCAGACACAAATGAGTGGCAGTTGGCATCAACCGACAAATCCGGCTGTCTCAAGCGATGGAACTACCCTCAACCTGGCGCAGCTTGCGGCAAATATGCGTGAACTCGGGGATAGCGCGCAAAAGCTGGCGCGCTTGATTCACGAGGCACAAGTACAACCGGGTAATCCCGTGACAACGGACGCGGACCTGATCGCCTCGGCACAGACTGCCCTGCCGACCGTGGAGCCGGAAACGGCCCGCATGATTAATCTTCAGCTCAATGTCCTGGAACACCAAACGATACGCTGGCACGGCGAACTTTGGCCGGGACAAGCAATGGACTGGGAGATCAGCGAAGACAAACCGGAAGGCGGATCGCGGGAAGCCCCGGAGCCCAATTCTTGGACCAGCGTGGTACGCTTCGAACTCCCGAATCTGGGCGAAATCTCTGCAACGGTGCGGCTGGTGGGTGAACGGGTGCATGTGCAGGTCGGTACCTCGAATGATGACGTGGCGTCGACGCTCCGCCAGTATGGCGGCAAGTTGGCCGACGCGCTGGAGGCAGCCGGCGCTCCGCTCGACTCCTTGTTGGTGAAGCGCGATGAAACACCCTAACCTCGCACAGAATGCGATTGCCCTCGCGTACCAGACTGGCGACCTCGCTCCAAAGGTGGTCGCCAAAGGGCGCGGAATGATTGCGGAAGAAATCATCGCCCGCGCTCGCGAGCATGGGGTTTTCGTCCACGAGTCGAAGGAACTGGTTTCTCTGCTGATGCAAGTCGACCTGGACCAGCATATTCCGCCTGCCCTGTACAGGGTAGTAGCGGAATTGCTCGCATGGCTTTACCATATCGACGCTATCAAGCACACTGAAGGCAAGGGGCCGCAACCCCGCCCCAACTCTGTATCCAAGAAGCAGGAATAAATGGCATTTAATACCAAATTCGGCACGGAAGATGTTAGCCCGTACCAGGTGCATTCGCGTCGGGAAATCGTTGGCTTGCTGCGCTCCATGCAGGAGCGTAACCAGTTGGTCAGCATGCAGTCCGACGGTGGCGCGGATGCGGTCGTCACGTCGATATTGGAAGTCGATGAAGAAGGCGGCCTGGTGGTGATAGACCGCGCACCGAGCAATGCGGTGAATCAGCGCATCCTTGCCAGCGACAATGTCTCGTTTGAGACCGTGCTCGATAATATTCGCATTCTGTTTTTTGCCAGCAAAGTACGGGAATGCCTTTATGAAAACATTCCGGCCCTGTACATCCCGATTCCGGCCAGCCTGATCCGTCTGCAGCGCCGCGAAAACTATCGCATCCCTACCCCGGTTGCCAATCCTGTGCGCTGCACCATCCGCGTTCCGCCGGATGACGATACCGGCGCCGGTGGCACGACTGTTGTGGTCACGCTGAAGGACATCAGCTGCGGCGGCCTTGGTGTCATCGATGAAAAGAAGCTGTTGGATAACACCATCGGACGCATCTACAAAGGCTGCCGGCTGGATCTTCCCGGCGGCACAATGGTGACGGCCGATCTGCAGATCCGCAATTCGCATGACCTGACGCTGTCGAGCGGAAAATCGATCCGAAAACTGGGTTGCATGTTCGTTGACCTGCCCAAGGCCATGCTGACGGCCGTACAGCGTTACATCACCAAGCTGGAACGGGAACGCAACGCCAAAGCAACGGGTATGAATTGAGTTGCCGGCGCGTGAATGCGCCAGCGGCAGGCTGCAAGGCTTGTCACACCTGCATGTTCATGATGTCGTGATAGGCGGAGACGAGCTTATTTCGCACCTGTACCGTAGCCTGGAACGCGATATTCGCCTTTTGCGAGTTGATCATCACATCAGACAGGTTGACGCTATCGTCTCCCATCACAAAGCGCTTTGCCATGTCTTCCGATTTTTGCTGCGCGCCATTGACCTGATCCAGCGTTGCTTTCAGTGCACTAGCAAAATCAGCCTTCGCGGCTGGCTTTTCACCTTGAATGGAATTGATACCGCTCTCGGGACGCGTCGCTGCGGCACGCAGCTGCGAAATCATCGCCTCAATTTTGCTTGCATCGATCATTCCAGTCTTCATACAGCCCCCAATCATTCACTGCATCATCAAACGATGACAATTCAACTTTTTTCACACCGCTACGGTATCACGCAAAAAAGCCAGCTCTGATGGGGATAAACGCCGCAAAAATTGCTCTGTTCCAACGATTAAATTCCCTTAACAGGGCGAAAATCCTACACTACGGCGTAAACCTCGATTTAGCAGGCCCAATATGACCAACAAGAACATTGTCGATTGCAAGACGGGAGTCGCACCATGGCGGTAGCGGGCGAAGGCGCCATCGTCCCGGCAGGTATTGTCGGTTTTGCACAGACCCCGGGTGGACGGAATTTCTTCCTGATGCTGGGCGTGGCCGCCGTGCTCGCCGTGATGTCAGGCATCTGGATGTGGAGCCAGCAGCCGGACTACCGCGTCCTGTTCTCCAACTTCTCTGACCGCGATGGCGGCGCCATTGTCGCCTCCTTGCAGCAGATGAATGTCCCTTACAAGTTCGCCGAGGGCGGCGGCGCCATCCTGGTGCCAGCCAGCCAGGTGCATGATGCACGCCTGAAGCTGGCGTCGCAGGGTCTGCCGAAGGGCGGCAGTGTTGGTTTTGAGCTCATGGAAAACCAGAAACTCGGCGTTTCGCAATTCCTTGAACAAGTCAACTTCCAACGCGCACTCGAAGGCGAGCTGGCTCGCTCGATCCAGTCACTCGGCGCAGTACAGGCAGCGCGCGTTCACCTGGCATTGCCGAAAGCTTCAGTCTTCGTGCGCGACCAGCAGAAACCGACAGCCTCCGTTTTGCTGAATCTGCATGCCGGACGCACCATGGATCCGCAGCAGGTCAGCGCGATCGTGCATCTGGTTGCCAGCAGCGTGCCGGACCTGCCAACCAAGAACGTCACGGTGGTCGACCAGAATGGCAATCTCTTGTCGGAATCCGGCAAGCCTGCCGGAAGCAACGGCCTTGATCCGACACAGCTCAAATATGTGCAAGAGCTGCAGCAGAGCATTATCAAACGCATCGAATCCATCCTTACGCCTATCGTCGGTGCCAATAACGTGCGTGCCGAAGCGACCGCCGATGTCGATTTCTCACACACCGAGCAGGCTGCCGAGACTTACAAGCCAAATGGCACACCCAACGCGTCAGCGATTCGCAGCCAGCAAAGCAGCGAAACCCAGAACGGCACATCGTCAACCGCATCCGGCGTTCCTGGCGCCCTGACCAATCAGCCGCAACCCAATGCAACTGCGCCGATTACCGGCGCGCCTGCGGCAACGACCGGTGCTGCGCCTGCCGCTGCGCCCGCTGGCAACTCGCAGAAGGACATGACCGTCAATTATGAAGTCGACAAGACGGTGCGCTATGTGCAGCAGCCGATGGGCGGCGTAAAACGCCTGTCCGTTGCAGTGGTCGTCAATTACAAGAAGGAAGTCGCCAAGGACGGCAAGGTCACGATGAAGCCGCTCAGCGACGATGAGAAGAACCAGATCTCTGATCTCGTCAAGGAAGCCATGGGCTTCAGCAAGGAGCGCGGCGATAGCCTGAACGTGGTCAACAGCCCATTTGCCGGCGCCGAAAAAGAAGTCATCCCCGAGACGCCGATCTGGAAACGGCCGGAAGTCATCACCCAGGCAATTGGCGCAGGTAAATACGTGCTCGGCGGCGCCATTCTGCTATACCTGTTCTTCGGCGTGCTCCGGCCGCTGCTGCGCAAGGTAGGCAGCACCTTCGCGCCCCCACCTCCGCCGCCTCAGGAGGATGCGATCATTCATATCAAGAATGACGCAGAACCAATGGGAGCCAAGCCACGCACGTACCAGGACAATCTGGACGCGGCAAAGACATTGGCAAAGAATGATCCGAAAATGGTAGCAAACGTTGTAAAAGCATGGGTAGGCACAAATGAATGAGGACGGCGTTACAAAGGGAGCAATCCTGATGCTCGCTCTGGGCGAGGAAGAAGCCGCGGAAGTGATGAAGTATCTCGGTCCGCGCGAAGTGCAAAAGCTGGGTGCGGCGATGTCCACCATGAAAGCGGTGGCCAGCGAACAACTGGAATCAGTACTGGACGATTTCCGTACGGAGACCGAGCAGAACACGTCCTTCGGCCTTGATTCCGATGAATATATTCGTACCGTGCTGACCAAGGCACTGGGCGAGGACAAGGCTTCATCCTTGCTGACTCGCATTCTCGGCACGCGCGACGCCAGCGGCATCGAAAGCCTGAAGTGGATGGACGCGCAATCGGTCGCCGATCTGATTCGCAACGAGCATCCGCAGATCATCGCCACCATCCTGGTGCACCTGGAGCGCTATCACGCCTGCGAAGTGCTGACTTTCTTCACCGAGCGTCTGCGCAATGACGTGGTGCTGCGCATCGCAACACTGGACGGCGTGCAGCCGACCGCGCTGCGCGAACTCAATGAAGTGTTGACCAAGCTCTTGACCGGTAACGAAAACCTGAAAAAGAAACCGATTGGCGGCGTGCGCACCGCGGCGGAGATCCTCAACTTCATGAGCGGCGATACCGAGACTTCGGTGATGGACAACCTCAAGAATTACGACGGTGACCTTGCGCAAAAGATCATGGACGAGATGTTCGTCTTCGACAACATCATCGATATCGACGATCGCGGTATCCAGGTGTTGCTGCGCGAAGTGCAGTCCGAATCGCTGATCGTCGCGCTCAAGGGTGCGAATCAGGATCTGCGCGAAAAGATCTTCAAGAACATGTCGCAACGCGCAGCCGAGATGATGCGCGAAGACCTCGAATCGAAAGGACCTGTTCGCCTGTCCGAAGTCGAGGCACAACAAAAGGAAATCCTGCAAATCGTGCGTCGTCTGGCAGACGAAGGCCAGATCATCCTCGGCGCGAAGGGCGACGACGCGTTCATTTAAGGGCATTCGCCCTGATCAGCCCCTTCCCTCTCACGGGGGAAGGACGAAGAGAGCCATCACAATGCGCTCTTCTTGTACTTCAGGACACACACTATGAGCTCCACTGTCATACCGAAAGAACAGATGTCCGCCTACCAGCGTTGGGAGATGGCATCGTTCGGCGACGATCGTCCCAGCGCCCAGCAAAACACCGCGGCGACGGTCAAGGCTGCCGAGCAGTTGGCACTGGATCGCGAAGAAGCACGCCGCCAGGGATATGCCGAAGGCGTCGCCCAAGGGCATGCGGCTGGTCTCCAGGCTGGTCGCATGGAAGCCGCGCAGGAAGCAATGCGCATTGCACAGATTGCCAATGCATTCGGCAACGAAGTTACCCGCGCCAATGAAGCGGTGGCCGACGACCTGTTGAACCTGGCGCTGGATCTGGCAAAGGCAATGCTGAAGTCGGCATTGAAAGTACGTCCAGAATTGGTGCTGCCGATTGTCAGCGAAGCGATCCGCTATCTTCCCAGCGTGCAGCAACCGGCCCTTCTGGTACTCAATCCGGAAGACGTGGAAATTGTCCGCAGTCACATGAAAGAAGAACTGGAGAAGGCAGGCTGGCGCATTGCCGAGGACATGCATATGGAACGCGGCGGCTGCCGCGTGGAGACGGCCAGCAATCAGGTCGATGCGTCGTCGCCGATACGCTGGCAGCGCATCGCCGACGCTTTCGGTAAGCATTCGGACTGGCTGGAATGACAAGCACGCATACGGAGCGCTGGCAAGCCTACCTGCGCGACTGCAGATCACTGGTATCGATTCCAGAACCAATGCAGGTATCCGGACGCGTCACGCGCGTGGCTGGCCTGGTGATGGAAGCCGTCGGTCTGAAACTTGCGGTCGGCAGCGCCTGCACGGTGCCGCTTCCGAGCGGCGCAAAGATTGAAGCCGAAGTCGTTGGTTTTGCCGACGACAAGCTGTTTCTCATGCCGCAAAGCGATGTCGAAGGCGTCGTTCCCGGCACGCGCGTGTTCCCTGTCGAAGTAGCGCAAAGCCTGCCTCGCCCGGGAACGGTCACGCATCCGCGCCGTCGGCCAAGCGATCGCGGCCGCCATCTTCCTGTCGGCGACGAATTGCTGGGCCGCGTGCTCGACGGTGCGGGCCGTCCACTGGACAGTCTCGGCCCGCTGCACACCGTGCATGCCGCACCGCTCAGCGTGCGTGCCGCCAATCCGCTGTCACGCGCACCGATCACCGATATTCTGGACGTCGGGGTACGTGCTATCAATAGCATGTTGACCGTCGGCCGCGGCCAACGCATGGGCCTGTTCGCAGGCTCCGGCGTCGGCAAGAGCGTCCTGCTCGGCATGATGGCCCGCTATACCAGCGCAGATGTGATCGTGGTTGGCCTGATCGGCGAACGAGGCCGCGAAGTAAAGGAATTCATCGAGCAGATCCTCGGGACAGTGGGGTTGGCACGCTCCGTTGTGGTGGCAGCACCAGCCGATACACCGCCCCTCATGCGCTTGCAAGGTGCGGCCTACACCCACACGATTGCCGAATACTTCCGCGACCAGGGCAAGAGCGTGCTGCTGATTATGGATTCGTTGACACGTTATGCCATGGCGCAGCGCGAGATCGCCTTGGCGATCGGCGAACCTCCCGCTACCAAGGGCTATCCGCCATCCGTATTTGCCAAGTTGCCAACCTTGGTCGAACGCGCCGGCAATGGCAAGGCCGGCGGTGGATCGATTACGGCGTTCTACACTGTGCTTACAGAAGGCGACGACCAGCAGGATCCGATCGCAGACTCCGCACGCGCGATCCTGGACGGACACATCGTGCTCAACCGCACATTAGCTGACGCCGGCCACTATCCCGCGATTGACATCGAACAATCGATCAGCCGCGCGATGCACAACATCACCAGTGACGAACATCAGAAGCTGATGCGCCATCTGAAACAGTTGTATTCCCGCTATCTGCGTAATCGCGATCTCATCAGTGTTGGCGCCTACAGTGCCGGGTCAGACCCGATCCTCGACCAGGCAATCGCACTAAATCCGAGAATCGAGTCATTCCTTCAGCAAGGGATCAGTGAACGCGCTGGCATTCAGGAGAGCTTGGGGCAACTTGCCGCGCTATTCGGAGGATAGAGTTTCGGAACACAGAACTATAATGAACCATGGCAATAAACTCTGCGCTAGAAACACTTATTGAACTGGCAACGAACCAGACTGACGAGGCCGCCAAACGCCTCGGTCGTGCGGTTCGCGCGTGCGAAGACACTGAACAGAAACTTGTCCTGCTGCTGCAGTACCGGGATGACTACGAGGCGAAGTTTAAAACTGGCCTCTCCAACGGCATTAGCGCAGCGGGCTATCGCAACTTTCAGCTCTTCCTCGACAAGCTTGATACGGCGATCGCGGGACAGCAGCAAATTGTGGAGGACGCCAAGCGGCGCATCGTCAATGAACGTGGCGTTTGGCAAACCTGCGAGCGCAAACGTATGTCGTTTGATACGCTCGCCACCCGGGCGCAGCAGATGGAACTACGCAAGGAAAACAAGCGCGACCAGAAATTGATGGACGAATTCGCAACCCGGCAGGCAAATTACAAACGGTAGGCCAGACATGCAGACATCACAGGTTTCCAATCCGGCAAACGTCCTATCTGCTCCGGCGCCGGCGAGCAAGCAAAACGATGCAAATTCGGGTGCAGAACCATTCGGAAAGGTTCTTTCGCGTGAAGTAGCGGACCGCCGCAATGCCGGCGAGACGCCCAAGCCGCACGAAAAAGAACAAGTCAAAGCCGCGCCACAGCAGGCGCGCAATGATGCCAAACCAGCTGAAGCCAAGTCCACCAAGGAGTCGAAGCCGGCCAAGGAATCCAAGCCCGACGACAGCGCCGAAGCGACAGATGCCACCGAATCAAGCGACGCTACCGTAGAGGCTACCTCCCAGATTTCGGAGGACCTGCTCGCCCTGGTTGCCAATCTGGCACAAATGAAGGCACCGGGTACCGAATCCAGCGACACGACGCAAGCTGCGCAGAACACAGCTTCTGCGGCGGATGCGGCAGCAACATTAGCTGCCGGCAGCGCCGTTAAAGTCGATGCACCGCTAACGACGCCAATCGCGAATCACACGCAGGAAACGGATACTGGTGCGCAGCGCAAGTCGCTCACTGCATTGGACGCGATGAGCAACCGTGCAACCGCCTCGAAACAGAAGGATGGCGCGCTTACATCGGAAAAACCGGAACCAGCGCACGCTACCACGGCAGATCTGGTCGCGAAAGGCCAGGAGCTGCTCAACGGCACTTCTGAAGCAGCCGCGACGGCAGCCGGATCAGGCACATCGCGCACCAATGACTTTGTCGCCGCCATGAAGGAATCGACATCTGCCATGACGGCGGCAATGCAACCCGCCCAACAAGCCTCGTTGCAAGCCGTACAAGCGACCGCTGCCAATGCCACCGAGAAGCTGACACCGGCAGTCGGCACACCCGCCTGGGATCAGGCGCTTGGCCAGAAAGTGGTCTGGATGGTGGCAGGCGGACAGCAAAATGCAACGATGACGCTCAACCCGCCAGACCTCGGCCCCCTGCAAGTCGTGCTGAATGTCTCCAATTCGCAGGCAAATGCCACTTTTATCGCAGCACAGCCAGAAGTCCGTCAGGCGTTGGAAGCTGCAATGCCCCGACTGCGCGAAATGCTCGGCGAGGCCGGCATCCAGCTCGGGCAGGCCAGCGTCAACAGCGGCACACCAAACCAGCAAGGCAGCTTCGACCAGCAGGCATCCCAGTCATCACGCCACACGGATCGTCATGGTGGCCGCGCCGATGCGCTGGGCCCGGATGCGCAAGTGCGTGTCAGCAGGGTTCAGCCCGCATCGTCAGGACAAGGATTGGTCGACACCTTTGTATAAACAGCTTTATTCCCGTGAAAGCGACATTCCGGAACAGCGGATAGACACTGACTTACCCTCTTTTTTCGCCGCATCCTGCCGTTAGTAATTATTGATAGCCCAAAGCAAAGCAACATACAAAGAACCTGCCTGAAATCACCAGGCTCCCGGCAGGTTTGAGAAGCAGGACAGAGGAAAAAAGATGGCAACAGCCCCGAAAACAAATCCGAAAGTAGTCGTGCCCATCGAAGAGGCGACGTCGGAAGCATCTGCACCAAAGAAATCGAAGAAAAAACTCTTTCTGATTCTTGGCTTGCTGTTGCTCGTCCTGGGCGGCGGAGGCGGCGCGTTTTTCTTCCTCGGCGAGGAAGCCCCTGCCGCATCCGGTGCGCCGGCAAAACATGAAGCACCCAAACCGCCGGTCTTCGTGCAAATGGAACCGTTTACGGTAAATCTGCAGCAGGAAACAGGCGAACAATATCTGCAGGTGCAATTAACACTGCAGGTGGCGGACCAGGCCCAAGTCGAACTCATTAAACTTTACATGCCGCTGGTGCGCAGCCGCCTGCTGCTTCTGCTCTCCAGCAAAAAGGCATCGGAGCTTACTTCCGCCGAGGGCAAGAAAAAACTGCAGGATGAAGTCATTGCGGCAGTCAAGCAACCATTCACGCCACAAAGCCCGCCTCAGTCAGTGAGCGGCGTGTTCTTTACCTCATTCGTCATCCAGTAACATCATGGCTGATAATTTCCTTTCCCAGGAAGAAGTCGATGCCCTGCTCAAGGGCGTCACCGGCGATCAGGACGACAGTGCCGCGCCGGAAGACGACTCGGGGATACGTCCGTATAACCTCGCCACGCAGGAACGCATTGTCCGTGGCCGGATGCCGACGCTGGAAATCATCAACGAGCGTTTTGCCCGCCTGTTGCGCATCGGCCTGTTCAATTTCCTGCATCGCAGTGCGGAGGTATCGATCGGTCCGGTGCGCGTGCACAAGTACAGCGAATTCATCCGCAATCTCGTAGTGCCGACCAATCTCAACCTGGTGCACATGAAACCGCTGCGCGGCACTGCACTGATGGTGTTCGACCCAAACCTCGTGTTTCTGCTGGTCGACAATCTTTTCGGCGGCGACGGACGCTTCCATACGCGCGTTGAGGGCCGCGACTTTACGCAAACCGAGCAGCGCATTATTCAGCGCATTCTGGGCATCGTGTTCGAGACCTATGCCAAGTCATGGGAACCCGTGTATCCGGTTGAATTCGAGTACGTGCGCTCGGAAATGAATACGCAATTCGCCAATATTGCGACACCCAATGAAGTGGTGGTGGCGACGACCTTTACCATTGAACTTGGACCGGTCAGCGGAGAAATGCATTTCTGCACGCCCTACTCCATGATTGAACCGATCCGCGACATCCTTACCAGCAGCCTGCAGGGCGAAACGCTGGAAATGGACAAACGCTGGGTGCGCCTGATGACGCAGCAGATCCAGACTGCGGAAGTTCAAATCGTGGCCGATCTCGGCACAGCCAGGATGTCGCTGGGCGAGATCCTCAACATGAAGGTCGGTGACGTCATCCCGATCGCCATACCGGAATCGGTCCAGGCCAAGGTCGACGGCGTTCCGGTCATGGAATGCAGCTACGGCAAACTCAACGGTCAGTACGCGCTCCGCGTCGAGAAGCTGCTGACCCACAGCACCAACGAATTCACAGGAGAAGATCATGGCTGACGAAAACCAAAGCGCGGCTGACGACGATTGGGGCGCGGCCCTTGCCGAACAGAGCCAGGCCGAAGCCGCTGCGATTCAGCCGCAAGCGGCCAGTGCGTCGATGTTCCAGGATTTTTCCGGCACCGGCATTAAAACCGGCACCCATAACGATATCGACTTCATCCTCGACATCCCGGTACAACTGACGGTGGAACTCGGCCGCACGAAAATCGCGATCAAGAACCTGTTGCAACTCGCGCAAGGTTCCGTGGTGGAATTGGATGGTTTGGCCGGCGAACCGATGGATGTGCTGGTCAACGGCTGCCTGATTGCCCAAGGTGAGGTTGTGGTGGTGAACGACAAGTTTGGTATTCGTCTCACTGACATCATCACGCCATCCGAGCGCATTCGTAAATTGAACAAATGATCCGCTTTGCCTCTTTGATCGCATTAGTACTGGTGACGAGCTTGCCGTTGCATGCAGCCGAGCAGGCAGCGCCGGCATCGGCCGGCAATCTGCTACAGGTCCTGCTAGGCCTCGTCGTCGTGCTCGCGCTGATGGCAGGAACTGCCTGGATACTCAAGCGCATGGGCGTGGCCGGCAGCGGCGCAAACAACGTCGCAAAAGTCATCGGTGGTGTCAGCGTCGGCAATCGTGAACGCGTTGTCGTTGTCGAAGTGGCAGACCAATGGATTGTGGTAGGCGTCGCGTCGGGTCGCGTAAATGCCCTTTCCACCATGCCACGACAGGAAACGATCGCAACCACCGAAGACACGCCAGGCGCAAAAAACTTTTCAGCCTGGCTCAAGCAAACCATCGATAAGCGCAATGGCAATTAATTTTTCGCGCCTCGCGCATTCCGTATTGAAGACATGTTTGCCGATAGCGTTGCTCAGCATACCGCTAGTGGCAACGGCACAGGCTGGCATGCCGGCACTGACCAGCACGCCGGCGGCCGGCGGCGGGCAAACCTATTCGCTCAGCCTGCAAACGCTCGTCCTGCTCACCGCCTTGTCGATGCTGCCGGCGGCGCTGCTGATGATGACCAGTTTTACCCGCATCATCATCGTACTGTCGCTGCTACGCCAGGCGCTCGGCACGCAGACTGCACCACCCAACCAGGTACTCGTCGGACTTGCGCTCTTCCTGACGCTGTTCGTAATGGGACCCGTGTTCGACAAGGTTTATACGGATGCTTACCAGCCGTTGTCCGAAAACAAGATAACGATGGCCCAGGCGCTTGACCGTGGCGCTGCTCCGCTAAAAACGTTCATGATGAAGCAGACGCGGCAGGCGGACCTTGCGCTCTACGTCAAGCTGTCCAACGGTCCGCAACTGAATGGCCCGGAGGACGTGCCGTTGCGCGTGCTTATTCCTGCCTTTATCACGAGCGAGTTGAAGACGGCATTTCAGATTAGCTTTGCCATCTTCATTCCATTTCTGATCATTGACATGGTGGTCGCCAGTATCCTGATGTCGATGGGTATGATGATGATGTCGCCTGCGATCGTTTCTTTGCCTTTCAAGCTGATGCTGTTCGTTCTCGTCGATGGTTGGCAATTACTGATCGGCTCTCTTGCTCAAAGTTTTTACTAAGGAAAAATCATGACTCCTGAAAGTGTGATGACGATAGGACGTCAGGCAATGGAAGTGACTCTCATGGTTGCTGCGCCGATGCTGTTGACGGCACTCGCGGTCGGCCTGATCGTCAGTATTTTTCAGGCGGCGACGCAGATCAACGAAATGACTCTGTCATTCATTCCGAAGCTGGTGGGAATCTTCGCAGCGATGATCATTGCCGGACCATGGATGTTGACGATCATGGTGGACTACATGCGGCAAATGTTTTCCAGCATCCCGGGCATGGTCGGATAAGCGACCGCTTAGTGCTCCGGGCACAATTGCCACAGGATGAGTAAGGCACACGAACCATCCTGCCAAACGGCCACATTTGGCCGGACTTCGCTCTTCATCCCTGCATTTCATGCTTACTTTTAGCAGCGCCGAACTCAACACCTGGGTTGCCGCCTTTCTGTGGCCGCTGACGCGCATTCTCGGCCTGATTGCGACTGCACCAATGTACGGTAATCTCAGCGTGCCGGTACGCGTAAAACTCGGCCTTGGTGTCATGCTGACGCTGGTAATCGCACCGGCTGTGCCAGCCATGCCGGCGACCGATCCAATGTCGTTTGCTGGCATGCTGATCGTGATCCAGCAACTGGTGATTGGCCTGTCAATGGGCTTCGCCATGCGCATTGCATTCGCAGCAGTCGAAATGGCCGGTGAAATCGCCGGACTGACAATGGGTTTTGGCTTTGCCACGTTCTTCGATCCGCAAACGCGCGGTCGCAGTTCGGCTATTGCGCAATTTTTAGCGTTATTGACGCTGATGTTGTTCCTGGCACTCGATATACACCTGATGCTGCTGTCCACGCTCGCAGAGAGTTTTGTTTCACTGCCGATCTCGGCGTCCCCCGCAGGCGGATCAGCGTTCCGTGACATCGCCCGTTGGGGTGGACTTGTGTTCTCCGCCGGTGTCCAGCTTGCCTTACCGGTCGTTGCCGCTTTGCTGTTGATTAATATCGCGCTGGGTGTGCTCACCCGCGCAGCGCCTCAACTGAACCTGTTCGGTGTCGGCTTCCCGGTCACGCTCGGCGCCGGATTCATTGTACTTGCGCTGGTATTGCCCTATTTGTCGATGCCGATTGAACGGCTCTTCCATCAGGGACTGGAGACGGCTGCAAAAATTGCATCGCCGCCGGCGTCGTTACCAAAACAGTAATCAGCGAGAAGACTTTCGCTCTGGTCCCTGGTAGTACACAAGACAAAGTCAAGTCGAGAATTGCGAGCGTACCGGACAGTGAAACAGGTGCATCGGACCGCATGTGATTCTTCTGCCAACGACGAAGGCCTTCACCCCTTGAACGTCCTTCAGAGGTGGTGATGGTCGCAAGGCCTAGTTGGGCTGCGACCAGCTAAGCGGAGACGGCCAAGGTGAAACTACTAATACACCGAGGGACTAAAAAGTCCCTCGTGTTGTGGCTTCGCGAATGCGTCAGGGCAGGAAGTTGAACAGCGACAAACTGGTGACTTTGATATAAGACTGCTGTGCGGCCTGCAGCGCCGTTTGCTGTTTGGTGAGTTCCGTAATGGCTTGGACGTAATCAAGATCCTGAAGGTCAGCCAGCGACTGCGCATACTGTACGTTAATGTCTTCGCCCAGTGCGTCAAGCGAATCGACCTCCTTCATGCTCGCACCGATCGAAGCACGGGCCGTCAGAACGTGATCGAGACTCTTGTCAACGTTTGCATTGGCAATGCTGAGCCCCCTGGTGAGATTGCCGCGCTCAATGACCGTTGAGGCCGGCGTCTGCAAGATGTTGATCAGATCTTTCAGCGTCGTGAAAATGCCTTGATTATTGGCGGGCGCAACCGTGAATGTGTCACCGTCTGCGGGGGCTGCCGTTTTATCAGTGACCTTCACTTCCAGGCCGCCTAAGGCAATGGGATCGCCACTCACATAAGGAGTGACGGCGCCTGCGACGCCGGTCGTCGTATTGGTGACGACATAACTCTTTACGCCAAGAACAGTCGAAAAAGCAATGCTGTAAGAATCCGGAGGATTTGGCACTAGCGAAGCGTCGGTAACCGTCGGGCGCGAAACCTGAGCACCACCGGTATTAGCTGCCCCGGCTGCGGAAGCAAGCGCACCTGTGCCAGTACTATCGATGCGTTCAAACAGGCCATAACCGTTTTGCGCAACAGGGATTTGCCGTGCTGTATGCACCTGCAATTGAAGCGTGCCCTGATCGCCGGCATAGTTGGCGCCGCTGTTCGAAGCGGTAAATGGTTGTGTCGCTGTCTGGAATCCGGCGAACATGTAATTGCCCACCCCATCACGCGTGTTTGCCAAGCCGAGCAGCTCATCGAAACGCCCTTGCAACTCGGTCGCAATGTATTGACGGTCGGTGTTGGTCATCGTGCCATTGCCTGCCTGCACGATCAGTGTCTTCACGTCATGCAGTAGTGATGTCACGCTCTGCAAGGCACCTTCCGATGAGGAAAGCGCATCCTTTGCGTTGCGGCGATTGATCTCATACTTCGCGTTGATTTCTTGCGAATTGGTGATTTCCAGCGCCCGTGCCGATGCAACCGGGTCGTCCGATGGCGAAAGGATGCGGCGACCGGTTGAGACCTGCTGCTGCGTTCTCGCAAGACCGGTCTGCAGTTCGCCCATGCGGGCGACGCCTTTTTCAAAGATGGTATTTGTGCTGATGCGCATGATCGTTGGCTCCTAGCGGGCTATCCACCCAGGGTAAGCAGCAGCTCGAATAGCTGGCCGGCTGTCTGCATCACTTTTGCTGCTGCCTGATATGCCTGCTGATAGCGCATCAGATTGGCCGCTTCTTCGTCGAGATTGACACCCGATTCCGCCTGTTGCGCGGCAGTTGCCGCCTCAAGCATCTTCTCTTCGGCCTTGCTGTTGACTTCCAGTTCGCGCGTCTTGTTGCCGACCTGGCTCACCATGTGCGTATAGGCGTTCTGGTAAGTCTGCGTACCACCTTCCAAGGTGTTCGCGGTTTGCAGGCCGCCGAGCAGCAACGCATTACGGTTGTCGCCCACACCCCCTGTGTTCGGACCGATGGTGAACTTGTCACCGTTCACCGGTGCGCCAGAAACCGTGACGCTTACACCGCCGAAGCTGATCGTGTCGCCGGAAGCATAGGGGACGGAAGCCGCGGGCGAAGCGCCAGCAATGGTCTGCTTGCTGCCGTCCGCATGGGTAACTGTAATATCCTGGTAGGCCGGAAAGCCGGTCAGCGATCCACCCGAATAGGTCAGCGTGCTTGCGGTCGGTGAGCTCAACGTGTAGGTGGCGTTGGCACCGGTCGGGAAAGTCACCGGGATACCATCGATGCTAAGCGCATCGCCAGGAGCAAATGGAATTAATGTTGAGCCGGCAGGATAAGTCTTCGTCACACCGCCGGTCGTGACGGTTACTGCCGAGGTGGATGGTGTGAGACTGGTAATCTGATCCGTCGCGGCGTTATAGGCCAAATCAATACCCGATGGCATCAGTGCTTTTGAGCTCACAACGCCCGCGCTGATTTTTCCTGTTCCGGTATTGGTCGTTGCAATTGCAGTGCGGATCGGCGCCGCCACGGCGATCTTTGCGATGTCCGATAGCCCGACTTTAAAACCCGTTGCGCCATTCGCGGTCGGTTTTACGAGGAACTCATACTTTTCGCCAGCGGTAAATGTTCCGGTATTGGCCAGGGTTATCCCGTCGATCTCGCCTGAAGGGAACGTCGCGCTCGGAGCGTAAACCTGCTTATTGTCGGAAACCCGCGTCACGGTGTAGTTGGTGCCATCGTACTGCACGCGGTAATCGCTGGTCGTTAACTTGCTCGCATCGGTGATGCTTGCGGCAATGGAACCGGGGGTTGTGTTTGCATCGTTTGCACCGTTGGCGTTGACTTGCGGTGCTGCAGCACTGAAAAATGCACCACCCAGTGCGCCGAGCTGATCTTGTCCCAACTGATGCTGCTTATTGAATGTCAGCGCCAGGCCCGTCGCAACGCGGCCCAAGGCATTTTGGGCAGGCTCAAGGGAGTTGTTACGAAACTCGAGCAAACCACCCAGCCTCCCGCCGGTCAGGCTTGCATCGGGCAGCGTGCTCGTGCCATTACTCGATACGTAGGCAACCTGCACTTTGCTGGAATCGGTGGGAGAACTTGCCGGCTGCAGCTTGAAAACCTGCGTGCCGACCGTCAGCGCCTGGCCGGTGCCCATGAAAACGTTATAGCTGTTGCCTTGCTTGACTACGCTTACCTTGATTTCCTTGCTCAGGTCCGAAATGACCTGATCGCGCTGATCCAGCAAGTCATTTGCCGGCCGGGACTCACCAGCGGTACCTTGCGCTTTTTCGATGGCGTCGTTGAGACTGGCGATCTGCTGTGCGTAGCTATTGATGGCATTGATGCTATTGCCGATCTGGCCATTAACGCCTTGACGAAGCTCATCGAGTCGCGTGCCTGCGCTTTGAAAGCGTGCGGCCAGCGACTCTGCCGAGGACAGCATCGCCTGACGCGACGCTGCGGAACTCGGGTTGGAGGCGACGTCCTGCACCCCTTTGAAGAAATCCTGCATCGCCGAAGACACGCCGGAAGTCGGATCGGCCAACATGTTGTCGATCTGCTTGATCTGCGCGTAGTACGAATCCACCGCACCTTTCGACGTCTGGGATGACAAGACCTGATTCTGCAGAAATTCGTTGTAAATGCGTCTGACAGTCGTAACTTCGGTGCCCTTGCCGACATAGCCCACACCAATATTCTGGCCGGGAGCGGCACCTTGAATGACGACCTGCCGGCTGTAGCCCGGCGTGTTCACGTTCGCAATATTGTGACCGGTTGTGACGAGACCAGTCTGTGCTGCGTTCAACGCACTTTGACCAACGCCGAGGACTGAGGAACCCATAATATTTCTTCTTTATCGAACACTCGATATCAGTATCATCGGCAAGCCATCATGAAACTTGAGGTGAATACCGATAAACGTTTAGCGGAATTATCAAGCAGACAATGACTGTTTGATAATGCGCGTAAGCTTTGCCGCGTAGTTGGGGTCAGTCGCATAGCCGGCGCGCTGCAATCCCTGTGCGAATCCTTCGACGCTCTGGGCATTGGCAATCACGGCTTCATAGCGCGGATTGTTACTCAATAGCTTTGCATAATCGCGAAATGAATCGGCATAGGAGTCGTAAGCCCGGAATTTTTCGACCTTCGTCTGCGGGGTACCGTTCACGTATTCAGTTGTCACTGCCTCCACCACTTTTCCTTTCCAAGCGCCCGTCGCCTTGATACCGAACAGGTTATGGCTGGTCGTTCCGTCCGCAGCCATAATTTCGCGCTTGCCCCAGCCGCTCTCGAGCGCGGCTTGACCGAGCATGAACTTTGCAGGGATACCGGTAGCACGGCTTGCCTCTTCCGCGTGCGGCGCCAATCGCTCCTGGAAGGCGCGCACATGCGGCGGCTGCGATCCACCCGCCCGGCCCGCAGCAACCGGTGCTCCCGGCTCGACCATCGATAAGGGTAATGGAGTTGGTGTACGCATCGGAAGATTCAGAGATAGTCCTTCCTCGTCCGGCAATGCGGCACCACCAAGCTTGTTCGACAACTGCCGGAACAGCGCATCTGCCAATCCAACACCGCGGCTTGCCATCGATTGGCTGAGCTGCTGGTCCATCATCGACGTATACATGCGGGTTTGCTGACTGTCGAAGATGCCGTCCTGAGGTGTCGCATCGCGCATGCTCTTCAACACCATGTTCATGAACAGTGCCTCGAACTGCTTGGCAGCGGTCTTGAGCGCCTCTGGCGAATTCTGTTTGGCCGATTGACGCAGCTCACCGACGTCCTTGACGTCGATCGCGAGTTTTCCGGTGAGATTGGTCGGGGTAATCATGTCAAATGATTTCCAGTTCGGCGCGCAATGATCCAGCCGCTTTCATTGCCTGCAAAATTGCCAGCAAATCCTGTGGCGTGGCGCCGATCGCATTCAGCGCCTTGACGACTTCGGCAAGCGACGTGCCAGCCTTGAGCAGCAGTACCTGTCCTGGTTCCTTCTGGATGTCGATCTGCGAGGTCGATGTCACTACCGTCTGCCCTCCGGATAACGGGGCCGGCTGACTGATCACTGGCTGCGTATTGATGACGACGGACAGGTTGCCATGCGAGACGGCGCAACTATCGAGCGTCACCGCCTGATTCATCACCACCGAGCCTGTTCGTGCATTCAGAATGACTTTTGCCGCCATTTGCGCTGGCGTGACGTTCAAGCTCTCCAATGCGCCGAGAAAGGCAACCCGTTCGTCACTGGTGCCCGGTGCACGCACACGTATCACGCGTCCATCCTGCGCTGCGGCTGTCTCAGGGCCAAAACGCCGGTTCACTGCGTCGACCACCCGACTGGCGGTCGAAAAATCAGTGTCGTTCAATTCTAGGTAAACCAATTCGCCGTTACCGAGCGAACTTGGTACGGCCCGTTCCACCGTCGCCCCCGCCGAGATGCGGCCGACGCTCAAATGATTGACCTGCGCTTTGCTTCCGCTCGCAGAAGCGCCGACACCGCCAACAAGCACACTTCCTTGCGCGATACCGTAGATTTGTCCGTCTGCGCCTTTCAATGGCGTCATCAGCAGCGTGCCGCCGCGCAGGCTCTTGGCATTGCCCATCGACGATACGGTGACATCCAGTGTTTGTCCCGGTTGTGCAAATGCCGGCAACGACGTCGTGACGACGACTGCCGCGACGTTCTTCAATTGCAGGCTGGTCCCAGGCGGCAAACTGACGCCCAAGCCTTGCAGCATGCTCACGACACTTTGTACGGTGAATGGTGTTTGCGTCGTTTGATCGCCGCTGCCATCGAGGCCAACCACGAGGCCGTAACCGATCAACTGATTCTGGCGCACGCCCTGAATGCTTGCAAGGTCCTTTAGACGCTCCGCATGAACGGCTGTTGCCGTCCACATGCAACAGGCGCCGAGCGCAATCGCGGCGATCTTTCTGAACATGTTCGGCGTAACGTTAATGATTTTCATATTCTTGCCCTGCGTTCGTCAAAGCGGCAGGATGCTGAGGAAAAAGCGCGTCATTTGCGACATCATTTCTGCCTTGTCGATCCGGCTGTTGGTGCGGTATTCGACACGCGCGTCGGCGACTTGAGTCGATGCCACCACATTGCCGTTAAGGTTGTCAGGATTGACGATGCCCGAGAAGCGTACATATTCGACGCCCTTGTCCAGCGCCACCTGTTTCTCGCCACTGACGACGAGGTTGCCGTTCTGCAGCACCTCAACCACGGTGACGGTAATGGTGCCAGTAAACGTATTGCTGGAACTGGCGGATCCCTTGTCCGAGAAACTGTTTGAGGAGCTAGCCGATGCCGCTGCTTTCGCGGTGGTCGTTGCCGGTATGCCGAACAGGGTCGGCGCAGCAAATTCAACGCTACCGGTCTTGCTTGTACTATTGCCAGCCGATTTGCCGGCACTGGTTTTTTCATTGATTGCGATGGTGAGCATGTCGCCAACCATGCGCGCACGACGGTCTTCAAACATCGGCCGGTAGGCCGATGCCTGGAAAATCGCGCCATTGCTTGGCGCAGCGGGTGCCGCCGCCTGCGGTCGTGTGCTGCTCGGATGCTGAATGATGGAATCCGGCACCGTTGAGCAAGCAACCATGCCCATGGTGAGCAAACACATCACGATTACCGAAAAGAACCTCATGTCAGCCTCGTTACGCTAAACAAAAATCAGAGCTGCGACAATTTCTGCAGCATCTGGTCGGATGTCTGAATTGCCTTGCTATTGATTTCATACGCGCGTTGCGTCTGGATCATGCTGACCAATTCCTCTACGACGTTCACGTTCGATGTCTCGACGTAACCTTGCGCCAGCAAACCGGCGCCATTGGTACCAGGCGTATTCGTACTGGGACTGCCGGATGCCGCCGTCTCCACATAGAGATTCTCGCCACGTGCTTCCAATCCCGCCGGGTTCATGAAAGTCGCCAGTTGAAGCGTGCCGATCTGGGTCGGGGAAGATGCTCCAGGCTGGGTTGCCGAAATCGTGCCGTCGCGACCGATGGTCAGCGTAATGGCGTTCGCCGGGATAGTCACTGCGGGTTGAACTGCAAATCCGTTCGCCGTCACCAATTGACCGTTGCTATCCACGCTAAATGAACCATCTCGCGTATACGCAGTGGAGCCATCCGGCATCAACACCTGGAAAAAGCCCGCGCCCTGAACCGCGACGTCTTTGTCATTGCTCGTCTGCTGCAGGTTGCCTTGGGTGAAGACACGTTCCGCCGCCACCGGGCGCACGCCGGTACCGATCTGCAAACCGGTCGGCAGCTGCGTCTGCTGCGACGATTGCGCGCCAGGCTGGCGCATCGTTTGATACAGCAGGTCCTCGAACACCGCGCGCGAGCGCTTGAAGCCCGCTGTATTGACGTTGGCCAGGTTATTGGCAATGACGTCCATCTGCGTTTGCTGCGCATCCAGACCGGTTTTCGAAATCCAAAGTGAGCGGATCATTTCATTCTCCAGAGACCTGATTCATTGTGCTCTCGGCGTCATTACGTCAATGACAAGAGTTGGCTTGCTTTGCCGGCGTTATTCTCGGCGTTCTTCAACAGCGTCATGTGCGTCTCGAACTGGCGCGCAAGGCTGATCATGTTGACCATCGCGTCAACGACATTGACATTACTGCCTTCGAGCGATGCGCCGATGACACGAACGGTTGCATCAGCGTCGGCAGTCTCGTCGCCCTTCAGTCGGAACAACCCATCATCACCGCGCACGATGGTGTCGTCCGGTGGATTGACTAATTTAATCCGGCCCAGTGCATTCACTGCCTTGCTGCCAGTGGTGGCGATTGCGGAGACCGTACCATCACCACCGACCGTGACCGCAACATCCGGCGGAATGGAAATCGGTCCACCGTCACCCATCACATTAATGCCGCCCTGCGTCTGCAATACACCGTTTTCACTGATCTTGAAGCTGCCATTGCGCGTATAGGCTTCGGTACCATCTTCAAGTTGCAGCGCGATCCATCCCTTGCCTTGCACCGCGACATCGAGATCCCGCCCAGTGTTGTGAACCGGACCGGGCGTGAAGTCGGTGCCAACCGTCGCATCCACGACGAATGCCCGGGTCTGCAGTCCCTCGTTGATTACTGGAACGGCCCTGAATGAATCCAGCTGTGCGCGAAAACCGGTTGTGGTCGCGTTCGCGAGATTGTGCGAAGTATTGGCCTGCTGTTCCAGGATATGCTTCGCGCCGGTCATGGCGGTATAAATCAGACGATCCATCGTTTTCCTCCGTAGTGCAAGCCTCAGTGCTCCGTGCCTGCGCTAGCGTTTAATTCATCACCTCAGGTTCACCAGTGTCTGCAGAATCTGATCCTGCGTCTTGATGGTCTGCGCATTGGCCTGGAACACGCGTTGCGCGGTGATCATGTTCACCAGTTCCGCAGTCAGGTCGACGTTTGAATCTTCCGTCGCGGACGACTGGATCAAACCCAGACTGCCGGAATCGGGCGTACCGACCAATGCTTCGCCAGTCGCTGCACTTTCCGCCCATTCGTTATTACCCAGTGGCTGCAAGCCGTTGGGGTTCCGGAAGTTGGCCAGGACGACTTGACCAAGCGTGGCCGTCTTGCCGTTGGTATAGCGGCCGGTAATGACGCCATCCGACCCGGCAGTAAAGCCCGACAGCCGCCCGGACGCATAACCGTCTTGCACCAGCGAGTTCACACCAAAGGAGGAACCGAACTGCGTGGTGCCGGCGAAGTCGAGGTCGATCACTAGTGGTGTTGCGGCGCCGTTGGCAAGAGGTATCGAAATTTGATCAGCCGCCGGCAGAACACCAGTAAGCGCGCCACTTGAATTGAAGGTCATTACCGCTGGCGCCGCTGTCACACTTCCGGCGGGAGTGGCGGTCGCGCACGTACCATACACCTCCCAGGTATTGGCCGGAGCATCGATTTTTCGGTAAAACGTTTGAACGACGTGCGGATTACCCAAGGTGTCATAGACCGTGGCCGACGTCGCGTTGTGATAAGTGGCCGGGTTGGCGGCATCGAACGCTGTTGCCGCTGCAATTGGCGTTACGCGGGAGTCCAGGTTCAACTGCGCTTCAATCTCGGTGGTAAATTTAGGCGGCAGGTCGGCCGTGGTGATACGCAGCTCTGTCGGATTGCCGGTAACGATTTTGCCTTGCGAATCGACGCCGAAGCCGGTTAATTGGCCACCGCTCGGGCTGACGATATAACCCTCTTTGTTAAGCTGGAACTGGCCATTGCGCGCATAGCTGACCGCACCACCATTCGTCAAACGGAAAAAGCCGCCGCCGTTGATCGCCATGTCCAACGCGCTATTCGATGCTGTCACGTTACCCTGGCTGAATTGCTGCGCGATCTGCGACACGCGTGTACCGATACCTGCAGTGCCCAGACCCGACGTGCCGCTCAAGGAATTGGCGTACACATCCGAAAACTGGGTCACGGCCGATTTGAAACCGACGGTATTGGAGTTGGCAATATTGTTGCCAATCGTTTCGAGCTGTTTCGATGCACCGTTCAGTCCGCTCAAACCTTGTTGAAAACTCATTTCATTTCTCCTTGTTTCAGGGTGTTCCGAAGGCGAATCAGAGTATCCGGCGGACATCCGCCAGATTGACATCACCGATGTTTGGCAAATTGAGCTTGACGCCCTGTGCGTTGGTACTGACGCTTGATACGGCGCCAAACGACAATGTCGTCGCCGTCATTTTCTGACCGCCGCGCACGGCTTTTACTTCAAAGGTGTACTGGCCGTCTGCTGCTGTCGCACCGCTATCCGTCTTTCCATCCCATGCCAACGGCAGCGTGCCGGCTTTTTGCGCATCAAGGTTCATCGTATGAATAGTGCCTCCCGACGCATCGAGAATCTTTACCTGAACACTATCAGCCGGCTCAGTCAGCTCAACTCCGAGGAGCGCCTTGCTTTCCACCAGATTCACACGCGACCCCGGCACCAATACGCCATGGCCAATCATGTCTGCCGCTTGCAGCGATTGGCTGGTCTGATAGCTGCCCATCAAGGCCTGCACGGTCGAATTAAGCTTATCGATGCCAGTCACCGTGGATAACTGCGCGAGCTGACTGGTCACCTGCGCGTTATCCAGCGGATTCATCGGGTCCTGATTTTTCATCTGCGTCACGAGCAGGGTCATGAACCGGTCCTGCGCCGCATCCGCCGTCGACTTGGTGGCGTTCTTGGTTCCATTCACCGTCGCCATCAAATCCGACATCGCTGCGTTTGTTTGTACCGTCGTCATTCAATTGTCCTTTCTTACTGGCCCAGTGTCAGCGTCTTGAGCAGCATGGTCTTGGCCGCGTTCGTCACTTCAACATTGTTCTGATACGAACGCGACGCGGAAATCATATTGACCATTTCTTCCACCACGTTAACGTTTGGCATTGCGACGTACCCTTTTTCATCCGCCTGTGGATGCTTCGGGTCATACACCATCTTCGGCGGCGACTGGTCCTCGACCACTTTCTGCACCTTGACGCCGCTGGCGGAAGGCGTCCCTGTCGGCATGGCCTGGAACACCACCTGTTTGGCACGATAGGTCTGGCCGTTGGCACTGGTCGTACTGTCCGCGTTGGCAAGGTTGCTGGCAACGGTATTCAGGCGTTGTGCCTGAGCGCTCATGCCAGAACCGGCGACATTGAAGATATTAAAAAGCGACATGATTATTGCCCCTGAATCGCGGTAAGCAGTTTTTTCAACTCGCCACCCGCAAAGGTAATGCCTGCCTCATAACGCAGCGCGTTATCGGCGAACTGGTTGCGCTCGACGTCCATATCGACAGTATTGCCGTCCACATTGCCTTGCACCGTGGTGCGATACAGCAGAGGCACACCGCTAGCCGTCGTTGCAACGTGGGCGCCGCCAAGGTGGGCGGACGATGTCTTCGTCAACGCAGTCGCTGCTTCGCCACCCTGCGACATTGCCTGCTTCAGGGCGCTGTTAAAATCGACATCGCGCGCCTTGTAGTTGGGCGTATCCGCATTGGCGATATTTGATGCCAGTACCTGCTGACGCTCCGCCCTGAGGCTTAGTGCCGTCTGGTGGAACCGCAACGCTTCGTCAAGCTTTCCAATCATGACAATCTCCGGGAATCATCGGTTAAATGAGTTGCAAACCGAACCGATAATAGATTTGTATAGCGTCGATCATACGGAGGGGAAAGTCACAGCAATCGGATGATAAGACTCTAAAAATCACGCCTGTTCAGGCTTTTGATTTACTTTGCAATCATTAAGATTGACGCTGTAAGAAATCCCCCACTCATCATGAATCCACCTCGCAAAGCCCTTTTTGCCGCACTTTGGCTACTGGCCAATGCCGCAGCCGCACAGGTACCGGCAATAGCGCGCCAGGATCCGGCCGCACTTCGCCAGAATGTGGAGCAGTTCCTGCGCATACAGTCTGCAGGTCTGCCGGGCCAGGTCGATATTACGGTCGGGGCAGTCGATGCGCGCACCAACTTGGCCGCATGCGCAGCACCTGAAGCGTTCCTGCCGAACGGCAGCCGCGTCTGGGGAAAAACTACCGTGGGAGTGCGCTGCCGTGAACCAATGCCGTGGACTATTTATATTTCGGCAACAGTTCGAGTGGTTGCCGACTACATCATCACCGCCGCGCCATTGGCACAGGGCCAACTGATCGGCCAGAATGATCTTGCTAAAGTAAAAGGCGATTTAACGGCGCTGCCAAGTGGAATCATTACCGACGCATCACAAGCAATAGGCCGTACGGCGACCGTATCGCTTCCTGCCGGCACACCGCTACGCAAAGATGCGCTGCGCAGTCAGGCAGCAGTGCAGCAAGGACAAACGGTACGAGTAGTATCCGCAGGACAAGGTTTTCAAGTTTCAACGGAAGCCCGCGCGCTCAACAATGCCAGCGAAGGACAAGTTGCGCAGGCACGAACCGCCTCAGGGCAAGTAGTCAGCGGCGTCGCCAAAGCGGGGGGCGTCTTGGAAGTTACATACTGAGCCAAAAGATTTTCTTTAATCTGCTATTCAGTGCTAAAGTTTTTTAGAATTGCGTCGATAAGAAATATGACAAGCGGTAGAAGACCAGGCAGCACAGATAAACAGAGAAGGAAATTGCCGTGAAAATCGATGACTCCCTAAAGAAAACAGCCGGACTGGGCGTTAATACAACGCAAACTCGTCCCGGCAAAAGCGCCGACAAGGCCGGCACTGTAAGCAGCGCCCCGGTCGAGTCGGATAATGTTCACCTTTCATCGAAACTGCAGTCGTTGACCCAATTGGGCAGCAACAGCGTATTCGATGCAAAGAAAGTGGACGAGATCAAGGCTGCAATCGCAGAAGGCAGATTCCAGGTAGATCCTGAAAAGGTCGCCAATGGCTTGCTCGATACGGTCAACGATCTGATCCATACGCGTAAAGCTTAAAACGATGCAAAACCTTGGAAATACACCGGCAGACGGACTTGCTGACGAGTTCGCTGCAGGCAAGATCCTGCTGCAATTGCTCCAGCAGGAACAGCAACTTCTCATCAACGCTGATGTTGATGGCTTGGCCAAGGTTACTGAAGAAAAGACGACAGCAGTCGTGCGCATGACCGAGCTCGCGCAGCGCCGCTACCGCTTGCTTGCCTCAGCGGGATTCGAAGCGAGCGAGTCCGGCATGCAAACCTGGCTGAAAAGCGCGGCAGCGGCATCCGGTAAATCATGGGATGCGTTGCTGGAGTTGGCACGGCAAGCAAAAGAACTGAACCGCACCAACGGTATGCTGATCGGCCAGCACATGGCGCGCAGTCAAAATGCCTTGAACGTTCTTCAAGGCGCGCCGCAGGGCGGCAATATGTATGGACCGAACGGCCAATCCGCCGCCAAATCCACTAGCCGTAAATTGGTTGTCGGCTAAGAGCTGACTCCATCTGCACTTTCCGCACGTGCCAGCAGAAGCTGGCACTCTCGCAGGACGACAATCCCCCTTCTAGCAGTCAGCCGTGCGCCGGATAGCGGCACATTATCGCGGGGCCGGTGTCGCGACCGGCACCTCAGTAGCCGTCTCCGGCAAATTCGATAAGATCATCACCGATACGCGCCGATTACGCAGCCTTCCCTCTGCCGTCTCGTTTGAGCCGACCGGTTGCGTTGGGCCGTGACCCACTGCAGTCAGACGCTTTTCGGCGATACCGCTCTCAATGAACAACCGGACGACACTGCTCGAACGTACCGCCGAAAGCTCCCAGTTTGACGGGAACTGGGTATTCCGGATGGGCACGCTGTCGGTATGCCCTTCGACCTGAATGACATGATCATCGTCCTTTAATACGTCTGCGACCGCTTTCAAGGCTTGAATACTTTCGGACGACAATTTGGCATCGCCCGGCGCAAATAGCACACTGGCATTGATTTCGACATTCACGCCGCGCTGGGACTGGGTGACCCGAACTTTACCCTGCTGCACCAGTGGTGCCATTACTTGCAGAATATTGCGGGCGACACCAGTGAGTTGCTCTTTTTCCCGGCGCAGCGCTTCGGAGTTACGTTGCCGTTGAGGCGGCAGAGCACGTGGCAGGCCGGGTGCGCTCGGCGGAGGATCGCCCTTGATCGGCGCTGACGGTATCCGGCCAAAGGCATTCACCAGCGAATTCGACAGCACCCTGTACTTGCCTTCGTTGACCGAGGAAAGCGCGTACATGACGACGAAAAAGGCAAACAGCAAGGTGATGAAGTCGGCATACGACACCATCCACCGGTCATGGTTATCGCTGTCTTCATCGAATTTTTTTCGCGCCATGATGACCGGTTAGCTTCGATACGATCGTTTATCGGTAGGCCAGTATGCGTTCTTCGATGATACGTGCATTGTCGCCGTTGGCGATGCTGCAGAATACATCGGTCAGCATTTCGCGCCGACGGACTTCATCGGCCACGATGGTTTTCAGCTTGTTGGCGATTGGAAGAAAAACAAGATTCGCCAAGCCGACACCATAGATCGTAGCCACGAACGCAACCGCGATACCGCTGCCGAGCTTGCTGGGCTCCGTCAAGTTTTCCATCACGTGAATCAAGCCAAGCACGGCACCAAGGATGCCGATGGTTGGCGCATAGCCACCCGCAGCCTCCCAGATTTTCACCGCTTGGCGTTCGCGCCGCTCGTAGGTCGAGATGTCGACATCCAGAATTTCACGAATCTTGTAGGGGTCGATACCATCAACGATCAGGCTCAGGCCTTTCTTGGTAAACGCGTCCTGAATCGCATCGAGGTAGCGCTCAAGGCTTAGCAGGCCTTCACGCCGCGCACTAGAACTCCATACCGTGATGTCGTGCGTCAGTGTGCCGCTCTTGTCTTCCGGTGGCAGGAATACGCTGCGCAGCATAAGCACGCCGCGAATGAAGCTTGCCATGCCAGTCTGCAGCAGTACCGCGCCTGCGGTGCCCACCACCACGATGACGAATGCAGCAGGTTGAAGCAAGGAGTCGAGATGACCGCCTTCGATCGCCTGGCCGAACAGGATGCCCGCCAGCGCGAGCGCGATGCCGGCTAGGCTAGCCCAGTCCACAGCTGCTCCCGTAATCTGGCACGCATCCGGGCAATTGCCTGGCCATGCAGTTGGCACACCCGCGATTCGGACACACCCATGACAGCGCCAATCTCTTTCAGGTTCATCTCCTGTTCGTAATAGAGGCCCATCAGGATTTTTTCCCGGTCTGGAAGCGCTTCAATTGCCCCGATAACGGCTTCGCGAAAGCCGCCGTTCATCAGCGCCTTCAAAGGGTCACCCGATTCGTCGACGCAATAACGGTCGAGAAAATGTTCGTTCTCGTCCTTTTCGTGAAAGTCTTCGTAGTACACCAGTTGATGGCCGCTGCCCTCATTGAGCATCTCCTGGTATTCCTCCAGCGAGATCTTCAACTCCTTGGCAATTTCCGTTTCCTTCGGCGCCCTGCCAAGTTTCTGTTGCAATTTATTCATTGCAACTTCGATCTTGCGCATGTTCTGGCGAATACTGCGCGGCAGCCAGTCGCTGCTGCGCAGCTCATCGAGCATCGATCCCCGAATCCGCTGCACTGCGTAGGTTTCGAACTGCGCGCCATGCGTTTCTTCATAGCGATTGACGGCGTCGAGCAAGCCAATCATGCCGGCCTGAATCAAGTCATCAACCTCGACGCTTGGCGGCAGCTTGGCTTTCATCTGGTGTGCCAGTTTCTTGACCAGAGGCGCATGGTCCTCCAGCAACCGGTTCTTGTCCGATTTTCCGCTAACGGTATACATAGTTTTGGGATGCCGTTGCCGGCACCGTACTCAGAACCAGCATGTTATCCCGCTACGGGCATATCAGACAATACAACCCTCCCCGCGAGACGCCTGAATGCGACCGACGCACCCGCAAGCGGGAATGCATCAACCACGGCGCGACCGAGATGCATAGCGCGCTTGAGATGTTCGTCAGCGGGCACCGAGCCCATTGAATTGAGTTTGACAGCGAGATAGCGATTTGCTGCCTGCGCCATGTTTTCATACACGACCTGCGCTTCCTTGTCGGTCGCGCCGGTTACCAGAATGCTGAACGGCCGGCGCCCGAACTGGTTGCTGAGACGCTTGATGATGGTATAGGCCGATTTGATGGATGCCGGACTATTGGCTACCTGCACCACGATTTCGCTATTCGTCAGGGCCGGAATCGTAAAGGCATCCTCCTTGTCGAGGTCAGCATCGACGACGACGATATCAGCACGTTTTGCCAACACGCCGAACGCCTCGTCCAATCTATGCAGTTGTTCTGCATTTTTTTCCGCCGTGCGCTGTGTGCCGCGCTTGAGCGCTGCAACGCCGAAGCCCTGCGGCATTTGCTGGATCACGTCATCCAGTTGGCGCTCCTGACGTGCCACCTGCATCAACGTCGCGCCACGGACGACATCCAGACGCGAAGCAATGCCATCGGCGGCGGCGCACGCATCCAGCAGCAGGACGTCACGACCGGCTTGCGCCAGCGAAGCACCAAGATTCACCAGCATCGCGCCTTTTTCGTCACCCGAGGCGGCTGACAAAAAAGTGAACACGCGCGGCTTGGGTCCGGCGAGCATGCGCCGCAGGCCTTCTGCCTGATCGAAATCGAAACTAGCCAAGAGACACCTCACGCAAACCTTTGTCATTCATTGCCGCAGCGGCGCTGCCAATAATCAGCGGCAGCTCATCATCTTGATACTGGAACGGTGCGGTTTCGCGTTTGAGCTTGAAGGCACGATCAATCAGGTAATGCTGATTCGGCACATGCAGATCTTCCGGCACGCGCTGTCCATTGGCGACGTAATACAGATTCAGCTTCTGGCGGATCATTACGTCGAGCGCATTACCGACCGTCGCGGCCTCATCCAGCTTGGTCATGATGCAACCAGCCAAGCCGTCGCCCTGATAGGAACGCACGACTTCGTTGAGTGTTTCTCCGGTCGACGTCGCCGACAGGCACAACAAGCGTTTGACCTTGGCATCGGTGCCCGACAGCATGGCGATCTGTTCGGCCACCATCTTGTCGCGCTGTCCCATACCGACCGTATCGATCAATACCGTGTGCTTGTTCTTCAATTCTTCGAGTGCGATGCGCAGATCGGTTTCGTCCTTCACCGAATGCACCATCACACCAAGGATCTTGCCGTATATACGCAACTGCTCATAGCCGCCGATACGATAGCCGTCCGTCGTGATCAGGGCGAGCTTGCCAGCGCCATGGCGCATCACGCAGCGTGCGGCGAGCTTTGCGGTGGTAGTCGTCTTGCCGACACCGGTCGGTCCGACCAGTGCATACACGCCGCCCTTTTCCAGAATCTCGCTTTCGTTGCCGACGACATTCAAATTACGAGCAAGGATCGATTTGACCCAATTCATGCTGTTTTCGGCTTTCTCGTTTGCAGGAAGCTTTTGCGTCAGGTAACGCGCCAGGCTGGCGCTGAAACCGGCAGAAAGCAGTTCACGCATGATGCCGGCCTTGATCGGTTCGCGCTTTTGCTGACCACTCCACGCAATCTCTGCCAGTTGCGACTCCAGCATGCCGCGCATCGAGCGCAGTTCAGACATGACTTCGGTGATATCGGCGGAGGCACGTTCCTTTGACTGCCCTGGATTGCGGCTCGCAGCCAATGCGTCGGAGAGATTCGACGCCTGGTCGCTGTCGATGGGACGGCCGGCACCGAATGCAGCTGGGGCCGCTTCGCTTTCGCTCGGGCGCCTAGCGCCAAAAGCAGCCAGCGTTGACTCCGACAGTGCCGGCTTCGCGGGCTTTTCGATGACCGGCTCTACCAGCGACGACATGTCTTCGGGCGCCAGGGCGAGAATCTCGACCATGCCGTTGATGGTACGGTTGGAGAGGATCACCGCATCAGGCCCGAGTGCTTCACGCACTTGGCGCCACGCGTCACGCGACGTGCTTGCGGAGAATTTTCTTACGTTCATGCTTGGCCTCCAACTAGGCTTGTAACTCTAATCGTTTTGGAATCGGGAAGTTCTGCGTGCGACAGTACCTTGAGCTGAGGGAGCGCACGACGCAGGAAGCGTGCCAGCAAGGCACGCAATGGACCAGGCACCAGAAGCACCGGCGTCAGTCCCATTTGTTCCTGTTGACGCGCGGCTTGCTCTGCCTGCATTGCAATCGTGTCAGCCAAACCTGGTTCAATGCCAGCGCCGTCCGGACCGCTTGATTGCAGCGCTTGCATCAGGATGCGTTCCAGCCGACTGTCCAGGGTGATGACGGACAGCTCATTGGTAGACGGGAAGATCTGCTGTACGATCGCGCGACCGAGGGCGACGCGGACCTGCGCAGTGAGATCGTTCGGGTCCTGCATGGATGGCGCATTCTCGGACAGCGTCTCGATAATGGTACGCATGTCTCGAATATGGACACCTTCCACCAGCAGGTTCTGCAGCACTTTTTGCAGAATCGAGAGTGAGATGACTTTGGGTACCAAATCTTCAACCATCTTTGGCGATTCCTTGCCGAGATGATCGAGCAATTGCTGCACTTCCTGGCGTCCAAGCAGCTCGGACGCATGCGTGGTGATGACATGGTTCAGGTGGGTGGCGATCACAGTGCCGGCGTCAACCACGGTATAGCCCATCGCCTGCGCCTGATCGCGCAGGCTGGCATCGATCCATGTCGCTGGCAGCCCAAACGCAGGATCGGTCGTTACCGTGCCAGGCAGATTGCCTTGCGCCATACCAGGGTTGATTGCCAGGAACTGGCCGACATAGGCGTCGCCACTGCCCACTTCCACGCCTTTGAGCGTGATGCGATAGGAAGAAGGTTTGAGTTCGAGATTGTCGCGGATATGCACTGGCGGCGACAGGAAGCCCACCTCTTGTGCGAATTTTTTCCGAATGCCCTTGATCCGGCGCAGTAGCTCACCGTTCTGGCCTTTGTCTACCAAGGGAATGAGGCGATAGCCAACTTCCAGACCAAGTGTGTCGACCGGAACAATATCTTGCCAGGTTGCCTCTTCCACTTCGGGCGCAGCCATGGCAACTTCGGGTTCAGGTGCAGGCGCCACTTGTGCTTGTTGCGCACGCTTTTTGATCATATAGGCGCCACCACCCAATGCGCCGCCCAGCAGCAAGAATGCGATATGTGGCATTCCCGGAATCAGTCCCATACCACCGACGATACCCCCAGTGATATACAAGACGTCTGGCTTGGCAAACAACTGATTAACCAGCTGTCCGCCGATATCCTGCTCGCTTGCCACGCGGGAGACCACAACACCCGCGGCGGTGGAAATGATCAATGAAGGGATTTGAGCGACCAGGCCGTCGCCAATGGCGAGCAAGGTGTAGTTTTTGATTGCCAGGTCAAACGCGAGGTCGTGCTGCACCATGCCTACGATCAGGCCGCCAAAGATATTAATGACAGTGACCAGGATGCCGGCCACCGCATCGCCGCGCACATATTTGCTGGCACCGTCCATGGCGCCATAGAACTCGGCCTCTTGCGCTACTTCCGTACGACGGCGGCGTGCCTCCTGCTCACCGATCATGCCGGCATTGAGGTCGGCGTCGATCGCCATCTGCTTGCCCGGCATCGCATCCAACGCAAAACGCGCACCCACTTCGGCGATACGGCCGGCGCCTTTGGTAACCACCACAAAGTTAATGATGGTGAGAATAATGAACACTACGATACCAACGGTGTAATTGCCGCCAATCAGGAAGTGGCCGAAGGCTTCGATCACTTTGCCTGCCGCATCCGGGCCGGTATGTCCTTCCGTCAACACGACACGCGTCGAGGCGACGTTCAAGGACAGGCGCAGCATGGTGCTAACGAGCAGTACAGTCGGAAACACCATAAAATCAAGCGGCTTGACCGTGTACAAACTAGTCAACAGCACGATGATGGAAAGCGCAATATTGAAGCTGAAGAAAATGTCGAGCGCAAAGGCCGGCAGCGGCAACACCATCATGGCCAGCATCATGATGATAAGCAGAGGAGCAGCCAACGCCTTGCTCGACGCTCCGGTCAACCATGCAGGCAGAGTCAAGCGATTCATTGCGTCATTCCATTGTCAGGCGCACCAGGCGCTTTTGCGGCGGGATTCAACGGATCGAGTTCCGGCGGCACATCCAGGTGATCAGGCACGACCGGCTGGACACCACCGTGCTTGCCATACGCACGCAACTGGAATACATAAGCGAGCACTTCAGCGACGGCGGTGTAGAGCGGCGCCGGAATTTCGTCGCCCAGTTCGGTGTGGCGATATAGCGCACGTGCAAGCGGCGGGGCTTCCAGCATAGCGACCTTGTGCTCGGCGGCCAGTTCACGAATCTTTGCAGCGACTTCGTCGGTACCCTTGGCAACCACAGTCGGCGCGCGCATCTTGCCTTCGGAATATTTGAGCGCCACTGCATAGTGGGTCGGGTTCGTGACCACCACGTCGGCGGTCGGCACTTCGGCCATCATGCGGCGCTTGGCCATTTCGCGCTGCAACTGGCGAATGCGTGCCTTGACCATCGGATCACCATCGGACTCCTTGGACTCCTGCCGCACTTCTTCGCGCGTCATCTTCAGTTTATTCGCGTACTGCCACATCTGGTATGGCGCATCGATCAGCGCAATCACCACCAATCCGCACACGATCGTAATGAATCCCGAAAGCAGAAGGTGCGCGAGATGCGCGCTGCCGCTTGCCAGCGGCTCGGTGCTCAAGGTCAGCATTTCCTCGATCTGGCTTGATACAACCATCCAGGCAATCGTCCCGACCAGCAGCGTTTTGCCAATCGCCTTGATGAGTTCGACCAACGCACGGACGGAGAACATATTGCCCAGTCCACTCAGCGGATTCAGGCGGGAAAAATTCGGCTGCAATGACTTGGAACTGAACAGCCAGCCACCGATCAGCAGCGGAGATCCGAGTGCCACAAGCATGAGAATGCCGACCAGCGGCGCGAGGCCGATAAGGACATCAACGAGGCCAGCACCTAGGTTGACGAGCAGAAGGTTGATATCAAATGCCTGTTCGCGATCGAACGACATGCCAGAGACAAGCATATGGTTGAGTCGCCGAACGAGCCCCTCCCCCGAAAACGAGAGTCCGAGGCCGGCAGCAAGCAGAACCGCGCAGGTAGCCAGCTCCCGCGAACGGGGAACGTCGCCTTCCTCGCGCGCCTGCTCCAGTCTTCTGGGCGACGCGGATTCTGTTTTTTCGAGATCGCTGTCTTCAGCCACCGCCAACTCCTGTTGTACCCCACATCGCGCTCCGGACGGCGCATTGGGGGCCAATAGATAGGATTATTGGCGAAATAGCAGAATAGTCATCCAGCGAATAAGGACGAAAACCCCTCGCTATTCAGGGGTGCTATAGAGAAGGATGGAGAGAGTTGGCAGCTTGCTACAGCTTAAGTGTCTGCGCCCAGGCCAATGCCGACATCTGCGACTGGTTTACTTGATTGGCACTGATGCACAGCGAAGTTGCCATCGGCTCAAGGTCGACGGCATTCAATTCACTCGCTTCAGCGAGCGCCAGAAATGGTCCGTAGATCCCTTCGCGCGACAGAAGCGCCTGGGTCACCGATTCGGATAGCTGGATTTTTTCCAGCACGTCTTCCATGGGCACGCCGAGAAGCTTGTCGAGCAGGGAGAACATGCCTGCCACGAACAAGTTTTCGGCTTCGTTCTTGGGCAGGAAGGTACTTCCGAGAAGCTCCGCAAAACGTCCACGAATGACGGCAGTCTGCATCAACACCGGTGAGTAGCCTGTCGTCGTGGCGGTTGCAAGCAACAGGGCGAGCCAGCGATACAGCGGCGAATAACCCAGCATGGTGACCGCATGCTTAAGCGATTGAATCTCACATCCCAAACCAAAGCCTGCGGAGTTGATATAGCGCAGCAGCTTGTAAGACAGCGCAGCATCGCGCTTGAGCACGCCCTCCAGCTGTTTGACGTCCACATTTCGTCGAACCATGTCCATCAACTGGAGAATCATCGCCTGCGCCGGATTTAAGTCCTTGGATCGAGTACCGGGACGTGGCGACAAGTGCAAGTGCCCCACAAACGCATACATGTTTAGTTGTGCGCAGATGTCATAGGCCTGCCAGCTGTTGACCTGCCTGGCTACCATATGCAGCGACAACAGGTTGAGCGCACGGAAATGCTGTACTTGCGTGGCAAAGTCCGCCGCGCCGATCTGCACTTCAAAGTGGGTAATATGCTGCAACAACGCCTTGTCCATGGTTGCCAGGCTGGCATCGCGCAGCGAGATACCATAGCCTTTTGCACGCATTGCCTGAATTGCAGCGATCGCATCGGGCGTTGCCACGTCAGTGCCACGCAGTGCGATGACCGTACCTTTTGGCGCCAGCGAACACAACAAGTCATGTGTCAGCAGAGCAGGCGTTGCTTCGATAAAAAGAATCTGATCGCCGAGAAGCGCACCGGATTCCGTATCGTTGATCTGTCCCGCCACAAAGCGCACGAGCTCGACAACCTCCGACTCCGTCGGCGCTCGGCCCGCAGCGGTCACGTTTTGCCACGATAGTTCGTAACCGAGCACCCTTTCCTGCGAGTTAAGCAAGGGTTCCCGAACGATGAAGCGTTCTTCTAGCATGGATTTTTGTATGGTGGGATGAGCTGTCGACCGGAGCGACAATTACATTGTCAAATTGTCAAAAGCCGAGACTTTCAAGCAGATCGTCTACTTGTCCCTGGTTGGCAACCACGTCCGCGTTACCGGTCGGGTTGATCTGCGGTCCGTTCAGCAAACCTGCACTGGCCTCACGCCGCACTTCAGGCGGCGCATAATCCACGAGCAACTGGACCAGTTGCTGTTCGATCCCATGTGCAAGTTCCGTTACTTTCTTAATAACCTGACCGGTCAAATCCTGAAAATCCTGCGCCATCATGATTTCAAGAAGTTGCTGCCTGGTTGCAGTGGCGCTACCACGTGTCTCATCGAGATAGACAAGCGTCCGCTCCGCCAGCGCACGGTATTGCTGCTCAATGAATGGCGCCTGCATAACTGCCTGCCATTCCTTGGAAATACTGGATGCACCGGCCTCGATTTTTTCCTGCATCGGGCCAGCTGTTTCAGTCGCTGTCAACACCCGCTGTGCGGCCTGTTCGGTCATCCTCGCAACATAGTCTAGGCGGTCGCGCGCATCCGGAATGTCGTGCGCCGCCTTAGCAAGCAACTTGTCAAAACCCAGCCCGCGCAGGTTGTCATGCAACATGCGCGTCATCTGCCCTACCCGTGCCAACACCTCTTCGTGCGCAACAAGGTCGGTGTCGACTAATAAAGCATCGGACGCAGCGGCCTGATGAACCTGCTTGTCCACGTCAGGCACCTACTTTTTCGAGCTTCTCGAAAATTTTCGATAACTTTTCGTCAAGCGTAGCCGCAGTGAATGGCTTCACCACATAACCGTTAGCGCCAGCTTGGGCAGCGGCAATGATGTTTTCTTTTTTGGCTTCGGCCGTCACCATCAGTACCGGCAGCTTGGCCAGCGCCGCATCGGCGCGGATATTCTGAAGCATCGTCAGCCCGTCCATGACCGGCATGTTCCAGTCGGAGATGACGAAGTCGAACTGTTCGCTTCTGAGTTTGGAAAGCGCCATGGCGCCGTCTTCCGCCTCGTCGACATTCGTGTAGCCCAATTCTTTCAGCAGATTGCGAACGATACGACGCATCGTCGAGAAATCGTCAACTACCAAGAATTTAGTATTCGGACCCGCCATGAATTGCTCCATTGATTCTTACAACATTATCGGCAGCCGTTCGCCTGCAAACCCGAACGGCGTACTAAGTATAATCCTTCCGCCAAGCATTTTGCACATAATGCACGCCAAGCCATTGGTACGGCAAACAAATGCGACAATAAGTTGCGACCAGCTCTTCTATACGCGCAGCGCCCGGCTGCTATGTGCGGCAAGATAACCCAGCACCATGGCAGGCAAGGAGTTCAACGGGCCGACTTCGTGCGTAGCGCCAACGGCGATCGCCTCGCGCGGCATGCCGAACACCACACACGATGCTTCATCCTGCGCAAAGTTATAAGCGCCGGCATTGCGCATGGCGAGCATGCCCTGCGCACCGTCTTTGCCCATCCCGGTCAGGATGACGCCGACCGCGTTCTTGCCTGCGCAGCGGGCAGCCGAATCGAAAAGCACATCGACTGACGGCCTATGGCGGTTCACAGGCGGGCCCTGGTCAAGTTGGGTCACATAGTTGGCACCACTACGTGCAAGCTGCAGGTGCGAATGTCCGGGCGCGATAAATGCATGTCCGGGAAGCACGCGCTCCCCCCCCTCTGCCTCCTTCACGGAGATCTTGCACAGGCTGTCCAGGCGTTTTGCGAAGGAGCGTGTAAATCCTTCAGGCATGTGCTGGGTAATCAGAATGCCAGGGCAATCCGACGGCATTTGGATCAGGAATTCCTTGATCGCTTCGGTGCCGCCGGTGGAAGCGCCGATGATGATGAGTTTTTCGCTACTGGTAAGCGGATTGCGAATCAAGGGCAAGCCCTCGCTCGGCCCTTTGTTCTGATCAGCCGAGGCGATAGTGCGCGGCTTGACGCGTGCTTTTGCTGCAGCACGAATTTTGTCCGTGATCAGTTCGGCATATTCCATCATGCCCGTCTGGATGGACAGCTTGGGCTTGGTGACAAAATCGACAGCGCCAAGTTCAAGCGCACGCAAGGTGATTTCCGAACCACGCTCCGTCAGCGATGACACCATCACAACCGGCATCGGACGCAAGCGCATCAATTTTTCAAGAAAATCGAGCCCGTCCATGCGCGGCATTTCGACATCCAGCGTCAATACATCGGGGTTGGTCTGCTTGATCAGGTCGCGTGCCACGATAGGGTCCGGCGCTACACCCACGACTTCCATGTCGGGCTGTTTGCGAATGATCTCGTTCATCACACTGCGGATCAACGCAGAGTCGTCCACAATCAAAACTTTAATCTTCATGACGCATACCTTCGGTTTCGGGCACTGCCCCTTGCATTGATTGACCTGACAATCCTGTCTGATCAGCTGAACAGCTCGACGTCGCCAGCCACCGGCGTCGTTTGGAGCCTGCTTGCGTAATCCTGCTCGCGATTTACCAGTGTGTTGTTGTTCAATTGCTTGAGTTTTTTTACCAGCACCTTTCCTGTGCGTGGGAAAAAGTAAACCTTGCGCGGGTGAATATCGTTGAGATCTTCCGCCACCACACGAATATTCTCGGCGCGCAGATAGTCTCGTACAAACTGCGCATTGCGCTCGCCGACGTTGATCGCAATGAAGCCGCGCAGGACATTGCCGCCGCCAAATACTTTCGCTTCCAGATTTTCTCTTCTGGCGCCGGCTTTCAGCAGATCGTTGATCAGAATTTCCATCGCATAGGTGCCATACCGCATGGATGCAGAAACGGGACTGTCGGCGTCGCCGCCGCCGTCCGGCAACATGAAGTGATTCATGCCGCCGATGCCGGTCACGCGATCCCTGATGCAGGCGGATACGCAGGAACCGAGCACGGTCACAATCATCATATCCTTGCAGGTGAAGTAGTACTCGCCTGGAAGAATTTTCGCTGCGTCGCAGTCGAACGTCCGATCGTAGTAGACGTTGGTTGCAAAATGCTCTTCGACGGCGTAGCTCATAGTTTATTTCTCGATCCTGCGTGAGACCGCACGGTGCATTGCTGAGCGATTCTGGTCCAGTTCATAGACTGTCTTGCCGCGGAGCTTGAATGCATCTGACACATACAAAAAATTTTCGGAATGTCCCGCAAAAAGCAATGCGTCCGGCTTCATTAACGGTGCAAAGCGAGCCAGAATTTTACCTTGCGTCGGCTTGTCAAAATAGATCATCACATTGCGACAAAACACCGCATCGAATGGGCCGGATATCGGCCAGTCGCTTCCGAGCAGATTTAGTTGTTTGAATGTCACCATCTGACGCAACTCCGGACGCACGCGGACTAACCCGGCCTGCTCTCCTTTCCCGCGAAGGAAAAAACGCTTGGCGCGTTCTGGCGACATTTTATCCAGGCGGTCTATTGCATAAATACCATTGGCGGCAGTGGCCAATACGTTCGTGTCAATGTCGGTAGCAATGATATGGGCTGGCGGCGTTAATGAACCCAGTGCCTCGCACAGCGTCATCGCAATCGAATAAGGCTCTTCGCCGGTCGAACTCGCGGAACACCAAACGAGAATGGGTTCTTTTGCATGGCGCACATGCTCTGCGAGGATCGGAAAATGGTGCGCCTCACGAAAAAACGAGGTGAGATTGGTCGTCAGCGCATTGGTAAATGCTTCCCACTCGTCGCTGTCAGGCCTGCTCTCCAGCTCATCCAGATACGCCTGAAAGGAACGAATGCCGGTTGCACGCAAACGGCGAGCAAGACGGCTGTACACCATCTCCTGTTTGCTTTCAGCGAGTGCGATTCCGGCGTTTTTATGGATCAGCGCACGCACACGCTCGAAGTCGCGAGGCGTAAACTCGAACTCTTTTACTGTCTCCTGTTTCTCTCTTGCCGAAGTCACCACACCTGATTTCTTCCGTAGGTTCTATTCCTGGTTGTTGTAAATAACATCATTCAATCTGCAGCTGTTGCAAGTTGATGTCAGCTTATGGTTGGTTTCAATTGCTCGGCAAAAGCACACGTTTTTTCATAGCCGCTGGTGCGCCCGCCCCATAACCGCCCTGGAAGTCGCCCGGGTGTTTTTCTTTTGCATACATCGGCACCAATCGATCATGCCTTACTTCGCCGGTGTCAGGCTTGTCGGTTTGCTGGATGGGTTTGGTATTTATGCCGCAGCACGCGTCGGTGCGGTGGTTAAAAATGGACTTGCTGAGGTAGTTCACCAAGTTGAGGTCGCAACCGGCGGCGAGCGGTTGGGAAAAGATCCGTTTGCACGTGACGTAGTAGTCGCTGTTTTCCAGTCCCCCCGCATACGTCGAGAACCGCCGCAGTATGTGTACCCGGATACGCTGCTCGATGCGATCTACCGCACCTCTTATCTGCGCGACATGAGGAGCCAAGTTGACATGGTTAGATCGATCGGCAAACATTGATAACGACACCGTCAGAATTGCACTGATTGCTGCCAACATAACTAGTTCGCCTGCGAAACCTACCGTCCAGTCCACGAACAAAGCAGCCATTGTCACGACGATTACCGCTGCTACAACGATTAACGAAAACCGAACTGATATCTGTTCCATGATCTTTATTCGGTCAATTCGGTCTTTCGTAAGTCCGGTAAATCCGATATCGCCATGCCGGTCATGGCGTACCGTGCGATTCTCAATCCGGACTCCGTATGCTTACTGCCGTTTCCCCGGATACGCTAATGCAGCCTAAAATTCTTCCCAATCGCCGCCGTCGCCCACAGGGGCGCTTTGTTTCGATTTTGTTGGTGTCGAAGTAGTTGCGACCGTCACAGTGCGCGTCTTAGGTGCTGGGCGCACTGCCGGAAGTGCTGCAGCTGTCCTTGCCTTGCTTGCACCGGCATTTTGCACTGGCGCGGGCAGTCCCATGGCGCCGCCGCCCAGCAACTTGAATACAGAAACCGCCTGCGACAATGTACTTGCCTGCGTCTGCATGCTTTCGGCAGTTGCTGCCGCCTCTTCTACCAACGCGGCATTTTGCTGCGTCATTTCGTCCATTTGCGTAATGGCCTGGCTGACTTCTTGAATACCGGAACTCTGTTCCTGGCTGGCGGCGGTGATCTCGTTCATGATGTCGGCCACATGCTTGACCGAACTGACAATCTCATCCATCGTCTTGCCGGCCTGGTCAACCAGCTTGCTGCCCACATCGACCTTTTCCACCGAGTCGCTGATCAATGCCTTGATTTCTTTCGCGGCACCGGCCGAGCGCTGCGCCAGGTTGCGCACTTCG